>FLOH01000037.1_pt1 | contig 500725 bp, 449 predicted proteins | sample 756751 | NCBI WGS metagenome assembly FLOH01 (sample SAMEA4026879, study PRJEB14308) | marine metagenome | biome: coastal water; material: water | depth 74 m
TAATCATTTGTTTTCTTATAGATTCCGCTTTAGTGCCATCGGTTTTAACCATTAGTTCAAATTGACTTTTACGTTCTGTTGCTGTAAGAATGGCCGTTTTATGGTTTTTACCGATAATAGTATCTTCTAGCCCTGGAACACTATCAATATTATCCTTTATTTCACTTATGAGATTTTTATTAGATTCTTTTATAGAAGCAATATTTAACTCCTTTTGAGAAAGTTCCTTATTTTTAAAATCCAATTCTAGTTGCAGTTTTTCGGCATATAAACGAGCATTTATTTTTTCTTGCTTTTTAACATCAATAATCAATCTTTTGTTATACATAAGAGAGATAGTGTAGGTCATTACTATTAAAATAGACCCATACGAAAGAAGAAAAAACCCTTCATAATTATCTAAATTAAAATAATAATTAATTTGTTGTTCGTTGAAAATAATTACAAAAACACGAGCGCTTTGAATAACAAAAACTAAGCAAAAAACAATTCCTACGCTTCGGGTTATTTTTCTAGTTTTTTTAGGTACCCTTACTAACATCAACCAACCTATTTGAGCGCTTATTAACAAATAATATATTGATATATTGAGGTTTCTTATACCTAGGTCTGGCTTAATAAAGGTAAAATAGGAATGGACTAGAAAAAAAATAAAAATTAGTAAATAATTTTGAATTTGCGTTCCTTTTTTATTTGTAAATTGTTCAAATCCTATTAAGAGTACAACTGTAGAAGAAATTACTAAGGTATTACCAATCAAAATTGGAATCCATTCTATTAAAACATCACGAAAAAATAAAAGTACATTCCCAATGGCACACATTACAAAACCTAGCAATATGGTTAATGTCCTCGGATATTTTTTTTTAACCTGTAAGTATAAGGCGCATATCAATATTACATTTATAATATTGATAATTATGTAAGCAAGAAATACGGTCTTAATGTCGATTTGAAACATGCGAATCTGAGTTGAAAATTAATTTTTATATGCACTTAATCATAGATGCATACAATAATCGTTTTCAAATTTAATAAATAATAATTTGTTGCGTATCAAATATACATATTAAGAATTAAACACCCCAAGTACATACTCAGGGTGTTAATTTTCTATTCAATCGCTTCACCTCTTCACTCACTTTAATCTGAACGACTTTGCCATAGCTTTCTTCTGTCACTTTAATACTGCTATGTCCTAGCAGTTTTGACACTACCTCTATTGGCACGTCATTATACAATAATACAGTGCTTGCAAAGGTCTTTCTAGCTATATGGTGGGTCAAGTTTATTTCTAAACCTACAATGTCTGCTATCTCCTTTAAATAAGCATTAAACCCCGCATTAGAAATACTTGGCATCACATAATCACTACTTTCGTCATCATACTTTTCCATAATAGCTTTAGCCTTTGGTAAAAGTGGTAGTTTATAAATCCTACCTGTCTTCTGCCTGTTTATAGTAAGCCACAACTCTCCATCAAATTCTCTAGTGATGTCCTTCTTCTGTAATTGCGACATTTCCTTAAAACCTAGTCCTGTGTAACAGCAGAAAACAAACATATCTTTTATCTTCTGTACGCGTGCTATTATAAAAGTCTTTTCCTCTAATCGCTTTAGCTCTTTGTGTGATAAGAATAATACGGGTTTCTTCACTCTTTTAGCCCTGTACAATATAAAAGGGTCTTTGATTAAATAGTCTTCAGATAGCGCGAACTTTATCACCTTTCTAAAGCGCTGTATAGCCTTGTTTAAGGTGCTCTGCTGAAGGCGTTTCTCTGTTTTGAGATAGTATTCATATTGGTCGATAAAAGCGCTTGTAAGGGTCTTTAAATGGGTGTCTTTTGTACTGTATTTATGCTTGATAAAGCCTTGTAAGTGGACACCTGATTCTAGATACTTTTGATAGGTAACTTCTTTAATATCTATACCTATTAGCTTCTTAATTCTATCGCTATGTAGATTATAAACTTCCATCACACCATAGTCTTTTTTTAAGGGCTTCCCTTTGTAGTGCGTATAGATATCCTGCACATTAAAATCTAACTCGTTAACCTGTAGAAATAAAAAAGCCTTATTAATTTTGGTTTTAATAAGGCTGAGTTGGATGTTTATAAAATCATGGTCTGGTTCTGGTGGTTCTACTTGCTGTAGTTTCTTTTGCCAATTAATGGGATTTATAAATTGACCAGTGGCAAAATCTTTACTTTCTTTATTGTAAGTAATTCTGGATCTAATTGGGCATTTGCTTTTATTGTTCATTTTAGACATCTGAACAGAGTACCTTATACTAATTTTCATAATTGATTGGTTTAATGGTTAGATAAAAATGGGACCCTTTTGAAGATTTGGGATCCTTAATAGCACCCTTTTTTACTAAAATAAGTTGACAAATTGACTGTAAATACTATGAAGAAACCACCCTAAAACAAAAAAGCATCCCAGTTACGGGAAGCTTTCATTGGCTTAATTTAATAAACCTCGGCACTTTATAGAAAAGTACCAAAACAACACAACTTTCTTTTTGCGGTCTGGACGGGACTCGAACCCGCGACCTCCTGCGTGACAGGCAGGCATTCTAACCAGCTGAACTACCAAACCGTTGCTCCCGATAGCTATCGGGATAAGCGGTTGCAAATATAACGCGGTTTTTCATATCTGCAAAACAATATTTCGTTTTTTACATAAATTGTTTTCGCTTTATTAAATACGATTGCAAAATGTGTTCAAAACCATCATTTATATCTACAGGCACATAATCTATTTTATACTGCAAACACTTTAATTTTAACTGATTAAAATAGTCTTCTACCGCTTTTTTATAATGTTCTTTAATATTATCTGCAAATAAATTTATCTGCTCGCCCGTCTCTATATCTACAAATTGTTTGGGCGTATTGTCAAATTCAAAATTTAATTCGGTTTTAGCATCGTAAGTATGGAACAAAACAACATCGTGTTTGTTGTATTTTAAATGACGAAGCGCTTCAAAAAGTTCCTTTTCTTCCTTATCGGATTGAAACATATCGGTAAACAAAATAATTAAAGATCTTCGGTGGATTTTTTCTGCTATCTGATGTAAGCACGCATAGGTTTGTGTGCCTTTTTTTGATCCGTCAAACAAGACATTAACCAACCTGTTTAATATCATTCTATGATGGTGTTCACTCCCTTTGGCTGGTGCATAATAATCGTAAGCATCGCTATAAATACTTAGTCCTATAGCATCGCGCTGACGCTTGAGTAACTCCATTAAAGCCGCCGTAGCAAGGGCCGCAAAACTAATCTTGTTTAAATTTTCTATAGATGGCACCAATATTTTAGGGTAGTGCATTGAAGCCGAATTGTCTACAATAATATGACACCTTAAATTGGTTTCTTCTTCGTAACGTTTAACATACAATTTATCGGTTTTGGCGTACAATTTCCAATCGATATGACGGGTACTTTCGCCAGTATTATATGCGCGATGCTCTGCAAACTCTACAGAAAACCCGTGAAACGGACTCTTGTGCAAACCTGTTATAAAACCTTCTACAACCTGTTTTGCAAAGAGTTCTAAATTATTAAACGATAATTGTTTTACTTCTTCAAATGCCATAAGAGTCTATAAAGTAAGCTAAAATAAAAAAGGTTTAGCCAAATAGCTAAACCTTTTTTATTTTTTATTTTATTTTGTGCTTATAAAGCCGCATCTAACTTTTCTGCATAAGTCTTTTTAGGAGCCACACCAACTTGTTTCTCAATAACTTCGCCGCCTTTAAAAATAAGTACTGTTGGAATATTGCGTACGCCATATTGCGCTGCATATTTTTGATTGGCATCTACATCAACCTTTCCAATAACAACTTTGTCGCCGTAATCTTTTCCTAATTCTTCAACAATTGGCGCCAACATGCGACATGGCCCACACCACGCTGCCCAAAAATCAACCAATACAGGTTTATCAGATTTTAATACGAGTTCTTCAAAGTTAGCATCTGTAAGTTCTAAAGCCATAATTTTATTTTTTTAATGTTTCTTAATTTTTTCTATGCACAAAAGTACATAATAATCCCTTTCTTATTAAAACCTCTGTATAAAGATTTTTAATACCAGTATGTTATTTTTCTATTTTCTTACAAAAATCTAAAAGAACTTACTTGCAATCGATTTTATGTTATCCGATTTTCCCATCGAATAAAAATGTATCACCGGCACATTGGCTTCTAACAACTCTTTTGTTTGTTGTATTGCCCATGCCACACCAACTTCTCTTATGGCTTTTACATCGGTACATTGTTCTACAGCATTTATCAAATCTTCTGGCAAATCTAAGGCGAAAACTTGAGGCAATATCTGAAGGTGTTTTTTTACAGCTATAGGTTTTATACCCGGAATAATGGGCACTGTTATGCCCATTTCGCGTGCAGCTTTTACAAAAGCAAAATATTTTTTATTGTCAAAAAACATTTGGGTTACCACATAATCTGCACCAGCATCAACCTTTTCTTTGAGCCGTTTTAAATCGGATGCCAAACTTGGCGCTTCTAAATGTTTTTCTGGATAACCAGCCACCCCAATACAAAAATTAGATTTTTGTGGTTTTTCTATCACATCATGAAGGTATTTCCCTTTGTTTAAATCGCTAATTTGTTTTACCAAATCTACAGCGTAATTATTACCACCCGCGGTTGGTTCAAAAAAGCGTTGGTGTTTCATCGCATCGCCACGTAACGCCATTAAATTATCAATACCTAAATAATGACAATCTACCAATACATATTCTGTCTCTTCTTTAGAAAATCCGCCACATAAAATATGCGGAATGGTATCTACATTGTATTTGTATTTTAAAGCGGCACAAATACCCACAGTTCCCGGACGCATTCTGGTAACTTTTCTATCTAAAAGACCATCTTTTTCAATATAAACATACTCTTCTCTAGAGGTTGTTACATCTATAAAAGGCGGATTAAATTCCATTAAGGGATCAATATTGTCATACAATTGCTGAATGCTCAATCCTTTTTTTGGCGGGATAATTTCAAAAGAAAACAAGCTTTTTCCTTTGGCGTTTTTTATGTGTTCTGTTACTTTCATAAGTAATAATTTTTAAAATGCTAAATTAGGATTTAACCATTTTTCTGCCGCTTCTAAAGGCATGTTTTTAGAGGCTGCAAAGGCTTTTAATTGGTCTTCTTTTATTTTTCCTAAACCAAAATATTTGGCTTGGGGATGTGCAAAATAGTAGCCAGAAACCGCTGCAGTTGGAAACATAGCTAAAGATTCTGTTAGTTTAATGCCACAGTTATTTTCGACATCTAAGAGCTTCCAAATGGTCTGTTTTTCGGTATGATCTGGACAGGCGGGATAGCCCGGCGCAGGTCTAATACCTTGGTAATTTTCTTTAATCAAATCGGTATTGGCAAGATTTTCATCAGAAGCGTAGCCCCAATACTCTTTTCTAACTTTGGCATGCAGATATTCGGCAAGTGCTTCGGCCAATCTATCGGCTAAAGATTTTACCATAATGCTGTTATAATCGTCTTGGTTATCTTCATAAATTTTCACCAATGCATCAGTTCCAAAACCTGCCGACACAGCGAAACAACCCATATAATCTATAACACCCGTTTCTTTTGGTGCTACAAAATCTGACAATCCAATATTCGGTTTCCCCGCTGCTTTTTCAGATTGTTGTCTCAAACTCACAAATTGGTTAATTGTGGTTTTTCTAGTTTCGTCTTTGTACAATTCTATCACAGAATCATCAACCGTGTTTGCAGGGAAAATACCAAAAACGGCTTTGGCTTTTAGTTTTTTATTTTTAACAATATAAGTCAGTATTTCTTGTGCTTCTTCATACAGTTTTGTGGCTGTTTCTCCAACAACTTTATCCGTAAGGAGTTTAGGAAAACGGCCGTGTAACTCCCATGCTTGGAAAAAAGGGGTCCAATCTATAAAAGGCACAATGTCATTTAAAGAAATATCATTCAATACTTTCACGCCTAAAAACTGAGGCTTTTTAATGGTTGTATCATTAAATTCAAGCTGTAATTTATTTGTCTTTGCCTGATTGAAACTTAAATATTTTTTGGTTTTACTTCGGCTTAAATAGCCTTCGCGTAAAGCTTTATAACTTTGTTTTGTTTCTGAAATAAAGGATTCTTTATTTTTTCCGATAAGATTACTAACCGTATTTACAGCCCGCGATGCATCTAAAACATAGACCACTTTATCATAATTGGGATCAATTTTTACAGCGGTATGCACACGCGAGGTGGTGGCACCGCCAATAATAAGCGGAATGTCAAAATTTTGTCTAGCCATTTCTTTAGCCAAAAATTCCATTTCGCCCAACGATGGGGTTATAAGTCCGCTCAAACCAATAATATCTACCTTTTCTTTTATAGCGGTTTCTAATATTTTTTGAGAAGGCACCATAACACCTAAATCAATAATTTCATAATTATTGCAGCCTAAAACAACACCAACAATGTTTTTACCAATATCGTGTACATCACCTTTAACTGTTGCAAGTAAAACCTTTCCGGCTGATCTAGCCCCCTCTAAATCTCCCCCAAAAGGGGAGACTTTTAGCGACTCTTCTATACCTTTTAATACCAAATCAAGATTAGATAAAACCTCTTTATTTGAAAAACGAATAACGCGATAACCTTCTTCTTCTAACCATTTTGTCCGTTCTTTATCACTTGTTTTATTTTCTGGTAATTGATGAATGAGTCCGTCTATTTCAATTATTAAATTGGTTTTTAAACATATAAAATCAACAATAAAATCGCCAATAATATGCTGTCTTCTGAATTTAAATCCATCTAGCTTTTTGCCACTTAACACATTCCACAATAAAGCTTCTGCCTCTGTGGGTTTGTTACGCATTTGTTTTGCAAAATCTTTAAGCAAATTATAAATCACAGGATTTGCTGTTTCCCAATGGTAAGTCCCCTTTGGGGATTTAGGGGCTTTTTTTGCTGCCTCTATATACGGAAGAAGATAAGCTACAGCTTTTTTCATCACCCGAGCCGATTTTACCACTTGTGGTAAAAACATTTTACCCGAGCCAAACAAATCGCCAACCACATTCATACCATTCATCAAATATATCTCGATGACCTCTATGGGTTTTTCTACACTTAATCTTGCTTCTTCTACATCTTCAATCACAAAAGCATCTAAGCCCTTAACTAAGGCATGCGTTAATCTTTCTTGCAAGGTGTTTTCGCGCCAAGACAAATCTACTTTATGCTCTTTGGTACTTCCTATAACTGTTTCAGAAAAAGTTAACAAACGCTCTGTGGCATCTGCCCTGCGATCTAAAATAACATCTTCTACATGTTCTAGTAAATCTTTTGGAATTTCGTCGTAAACCTCTAACATGGTCGGATTTACAATTCCCATATTCATCCCAGATTTAATGGCGTGATATAAAAATACCGAATGCATCGCTTCACGGACAGTATCATTACCGCGAAATGAAAAAGACACATTACTCACACCACCACTCACATTTGCATTGGGTAAATTCTGACGCACCCAACGTGTTGCTTCAATAAAATCTGTGGCGTTTTTTCTGTGTTCTTCCATCCCTGTGGCAACAGGAAAAATGTTTAAATCGAAAATAATATCTTCTGATGGAAACTTAACTTTATTGACTAAAATATCATACGAGCGTTGGGCAATTTCTATCCTTCTATCATAACTATCAGCTTGACCAACTTCATCAAAAGCCATCACAATGACGGCTGCACCATAACGTTTAACCAAAGTTGCTTGGCGGATAAAATTTTCTTCGCCTTCTTTTAAACTGATGGAATTCACCACACATTTACCTTGCGCCACCTGCAAACCAGCTTCAATAATTTCCCATTTTGAACTGTCAATCATAATAGGGACGCGAGAAATATCTGGTTCTGAAGCTATCAAATTCATAAACCGAACCATGGCCTCTTTACCATCAATTAAACCATCGTCCATATTAATGTCGATAATTTGTGCGCCGCCATCAACTTGATGTCTGGCAATTGCCAAAGCCTCATCAAATCTTTCTTCTTTTATGAGACGTAAAAACTTGCGAGAACCTGCCACATTTGTACGTTCACCAACGTTTATAAAGTTGCTGTTTTCACTTAGAATTAATGGTTCTAATCCAGATAGTTTTAAATATTTTTTATTTTTATTCATGCGCTTTAATGTTATTCTAAAACAAGTTCAGAATACTTCAATTTTATATTTTTTAACCAACAACTAAAAACCAACAACCAGTGCTCGCGGTTTATAATCTTTAACCAAATCGGCTATAGCTTTAATATGTTCTGGGGTTGTGCCGCAACAGCCACCAATAATATTTACCAAACTTTTATCGAGATATTCTTTTATTTGTGCTTGCATATCTTCGGGCGATTCATCGTATTCTCCAAAAGCATTTGGCAAGCCTGCATTGGGATGTGCCGATGTGTAAAACGCTGTTTTACTGGCCACCGATTCAATATGTGGCAACAATTGTTTTGCGCCCAAAGCACAGTTAAATCCAACACTTAACAGAGGAATATGAGACACAGAAATCAAGAAAGCCTCTACGGTTTGACCAGATAATGTGCGTCCACTGGCATCTGTAATGGTGCCACTTACCATAATTGGAATGTCAATTTTACGCGCTTCTTTAATCTCTTCTATCGCAAACAAAGCTGCTTTAGCGTTAAGTGTGTCAAAAATAGTTTCTACTAAAAGCACATCTACGCCGCCATCTAAAAGGCCTTCAACTTGTTGTTTGTACGCCTTGTGCAAATCATCAAAAGTAACATTTCTAAAAGCAGGATCTTCTACTTTAGGAGATAAACTCGCTGTGCGATTTGTTGGCCCGATAGATCCCGCTACAAAACGCGGTTTATCTGGTGTTTTTAAAAGATATTCGTCGGCCACTTCTCTGGCTAATTTAGCCGATTCGAAATTGAGCTCATATACATAATCTTCTAAGTAATAATCGGCCATAGCTATTGTTGTTCCAGAAAAAGTATTGGTTTCAACAATATCGGCGCCAGCCTCAAAATAGGCGCGGTGAATGCTTTTAATAGCCTCGGGTTGCGTAAGGCTTAAAAGGTCATTATTACCCTGTAGGGGATGTTTGAAATCTTTGAATTGTGCGCCTCTAAAATCGGCTTCTGTAAAGTTAAAGCGTTGTATCATTGTGCCCATGGCACCGTCTAATATAAGGATTCTCTTTTCTAATTCTTTGTAAATATTGGGCATTACATTATTGTTTTTATCAGATAAAAACGTGAAATGAAATCAAAAAAAATGCGAGGTTTAAAATTATTTTAAACAAAGAAGTCTTTTGTTATCTACCCACAAAAAGCGGCAGAAAGTAGCACCTTCTTTATTTCTAAAGGGTTGCTAAGGCTTCAATGGGTCTTGTCCCTCGGCCTTTCTTGATAACATTTGTCGGTTTTAAAAATGAACGTTGGTGCAAATAAACGGCATATTCTGTTTATTTACAAGACTTTTTTGATTTATAGTTATTTATTATTCAGCAAGTTCTTTGTTAAGTTGTTTAAAGTCGTCACCTTTTCTTCAAAATTTCCTTTGACGGATTGTCTAAATGCGTTTAAATTTTCGGCCAGTTCATTAACATCATCTGGGATAACTTCTTCGAAAAATTGACGCAATCTTTTGGCCAAAGTGGGCGATTTTCCGTTGGTAGAAATGGCTATTTTAACATGGCCTTTGGTTACAATACCACCTAAATAAAAATCGCATAATTCTGGTGTGTCTGCCACATTGATTAAAATGTTTTCTGCTTTGGCATCCGTATAAATCTGTTTATTAATTTCTCTGTTATTGGTGGCGGCAATAACGATTTGTTTGTTTTTTAAAGCCGATTTAGAATACTGTGCTTTTACCAAAGAAACAGTATGTGTTTTTGCCAATTCAAGTATGGATTTGTCAAAATCTATAGACAAAACCAACACATTAGCATTTGGACTAGACTTTAATAAAAATGACAATTTTTCGCAAGCTACTTTTCCGCCACCAACAATTAAAATGTTTAATTGAGATGCTTTTAAAAATATTGGATATAATTGATTTTGATTCATAGACTTTCTCTTAAACCCTGCCAAATGTAGCCGCATTCATTTCTTCGTAAAACGAACGCAATTTTGCGCTTTCTTTCACCACTTCGCCAATTACAATAATAGCAGGCGTACCTAATCCTTTTTCTTGCACAACAGCCGTAATGGTATCTATAGTACCCAATCCTATTTTTTCGTTTTTGGTGGTGCCATTTTGGATAATGGCTGTCGGGATATTTGCTTTGCCAAACTTTTTAAAAATAGTTACTATTTCATTAAGTTTACTCATGCCCATTAAAATTACAACTGTGGCTGTAGATTGTGCTGCTAAATACACATCTTTCGACAGTTTTCTGTCAGATGTTGTGCCCGTAATTACCCAGAAACTTTCGGACACACCTCTTTTTGTTAAAGAAATCCCTTGGCTTGCAGGCACTGCCATTGCCGATGAAATACCTGAAATAACTTCTGTTTCAATACCAAATGATGCTATATAATCTACCTCTTCTGAACCGCGACCAAAAATAAAAGGGTCGCCACCTTTTAAGCGCACCACATTCCCGTATTGAAAGGCATTTTTTACAATAAGTTCGTTGATTTCGTCTTGAGAATACCTGTGGAAATCCTTCCGTTTCCCTACAAATATTTTAACTGCTTCCGCTGAAGCGTAATTTAATAATTCTCTGTTTATCAAAGCGTCATATAAAATAACGTTGGCATTTTTTAATGCTTTGACACCTTTAACAGTTATTAAATCTGGGTCGCCCGGACCTGCGCCAACTAAGGTAACTTTTGGATGTATTTTAGCTTTCATCAGTAATTGTATTGGTTCTAAAATCGTTTACTTTTTTATAAAACAAAGCGGCATCTTCTAGGTATTTTTTTGCAAATTCTTTAGACGGTTCGTTGTTTTTTATCTGATACACAAATTCTGAAAAAGACGTTTCTAATGTGATTTTGTCTTTAAAAACTTCTTCAAAGTTGGTAACAATACCCACTTGTGTGTTTGTTTTTTTACCTTGAGTTATCAATAAAGCTTTCGCTGTATTTATCATACTCGTATAGGCATAATAAATACTGTCTGCAAACTGATTTAATTGCAAAGCTTCTGTAGCATTTTCTATTTTTTCTGCCGTGTCTAATAATAAAGTGGCTGTCAAATCTATGACCACACCGGCGCATTCGCCTACACCAATTTCAGTCACATACTTTTCATCACTACCCCAATCTATAAAGTCACTTTGTTCTAAATTTGTAGTATCCGCTAAGGTTTTTAATAAATTGTAAAAATAGATTTCGCCTTGTCTGTCATAATAATTTAAAAAGGTTTCTTCTGATTTTACATTCAATTCAAAATCATTTAAAATAGCGCGCAAAGCTTGAGGTCCTCTTTTACTTGGAATTTTTATCACTTTATCAGCAATGCGTCCTTTGCCATTTCCTAAAACACCGCCGCCTAATAAAACTTGCAAGGCTGGTGCTACTAGTTTCCCTGATTTAATTGACATTCCCTGAAAGCCAATATGTGCCATTGTATGCTGACCACAGGCATTCATACAACCACTAATTTTAATGGTTATTTTCTTGTTGTTGGCATAGTGTGGAAACTCATTTTTCAACACTTTTCCCAATTCGCGCGTAACGCCTGTGCTGCTCGTAATGCCTAAATTACAAGTGTCAGTTCCTGGGCAAGAAGTGATGTCTAAAGTGCTGTTATAACCAAGGTCTGCAAATCCTAATTTTTTAAGTTCTACATAAAAGAAGGGTAGTAATGCTTCTTTTACATGACGGATTAATATGTTCTGACGTAAGGTTAAACGCAATTCATTGGCTGCGTATTTTTTAATTAAATCGGCTAACAAACGGGCTTTATCTGTATAGAAATCGCCTAACGGAATTTTAATACCAATGGCATATAAACCATCTTGTTTTTGAGCGATGACATTGGTTGTTTTCCATAAGTCATAGTCAACTTTATTTTCAATAGTTACCGATGGAATTTCTATTTTTGGAATGATAATTTCCGAGTCAAAATTTGAAGTCTCTATCTTAACTTTCTGATGAGACAAAGCTTTTTGTTCTTCTTCAATTAAATTTACAAAAGCGGCTAATCCTATTTCTTTGACTAAAAATTTAAGCCGTGCGCGGGCGCGTTTAACACGTTCGCCATGTCGGTCAAATACCCGTAAAACGGCTTCGGTTAAAGGTATAATTTTATCGGCTTCAATAAACTCGAATAAGGTTTCTGCCAATTGCGCTTGCGACCCTAAGCCGCCAGCTACCATTACTTTAAAACCTCTTTTGTCCTTATCCGCTTTAGCGATAAAACCTAAATCGTGCATAAAACTGAGCGCTGTATCATCATCGGTAGCTGAAAAAGAAATTTTGAATTTTCGTCCCATTTCTTGACAGATAGGATTGCGTAAAAAGAAGGCGAAAACGGCATGCGCATAAGGCGACACGTCAAAAGGTTCTTTGGGATCAATACCCGCCGTTTCTGATGCCGTTACATTACGAACCGCATTGCCACAGGCTTCACGCAAAGTAATGTCGTCTTTCTCTAGCTCCGTCCACAATTCTGGCGTTCTGTCTAAACTTACATGGTGAATTTGAATGTCTTGACGGGTGGTAATGTGTAATCGGCCACGCGAATATTCATCGGAAACTTTTGCAATTCGGTGTAATTGTTCGCTTGTAACTTTACCATAAGGCAATTTTATACGAATCATTTGTACCCCAAATTGACGTTGCCCGTAAACCCCTCTCGCCAATCGCAAACTTCTAAAACTTGATTCGTCTAGTTCGCCAGAATAGAATTGGTTTATTTTTTTTCCGAGTTCTATAATATCTTTTGCAACAATTGGATTTTCGATTTCTGATCTAAAACTTTGCATTTGTATTTGTTTTTTTAGTTAGCATAAAAATCCCTATTCATACTTGATATGAGTTAAAATTTTGATATATGATTTTGATTTTTACCTATTTCCCTTATTTGATAAAACCAACACCCACTGTGTTGTTGTTTTGAGGATCTATTAAAATAAAAGCGCCATTTGTGCGATGTTCTTTAAAGGCATCGAAAAAAATGGGTTTATTTAATTGGAATGATACCGAAGCGATATCATTCATTTGTAAACTTGTAACATCTGTTTCTACACCAGAAAAATCTGTTTCAATTTTGTTATTTATGGTATTTACTTTTGCCAACACTTTATTAATGCCGTGTTGCAAAATGTATTTAGAACCCGCCACTAATTTTTTAGAACACATCCATGAAACTGTAGCTGTAAACTGTTTGTCAATTTTTGGCAACTCATCTACTTTTACAATCATGTCGCCCCTGCTTACATTCACATCATTTTCTAAAGTGATAGATATTGAGGAACGTCTGGCAGCTGTTTTGTATTTTTCTCCGTTAAAATAGATGTCTTTGATTTTTGTTTTAGTTTCGGATGGCAATACCATAACTTCATCGCCAACATTGATATTCCCGCCATAAACTTTACCGGCATAACCTCTATAATCATGAAAATCTTCGGTCTTTGGGCGGATGACATATTGTACAGGAAAGCGCATTTTTCCACGGTTATAAATGTCTTTAGTGTCAATTTTTTCTAGATGTTCTAATAAAGTTTTGCCTGTGTACCAAGACATAATTTTTGATTGCGCAACAACATTATCGCCTTTTAAAGCACTTACTGGAACGTAGGTGATATTTTGATCTTCGTAATCGCTTTTGGTAACCAATTTTTCGAAATCGGCTTTAATTTCATTGTATCTTTCTTCAGAAAAATCGACCAAATCCATTTTATTGATACACACAATCACACTTTTTATGCGCAATAAATTATTGATAAAAAAGTGGCGGTACGTTTGTTCTATTACCCCATGTCTGGCATCAATCAAAATAATTGCCGCTTGCGATGTGGATGCGCCTGTAACCATATTTCTGGTATATTCAACATGGCCAGGTGTGTCTGCAATGATATAACTTCTGGTAGCTGTTGAAAAATAAATATGCGCCACATCAATGGTGATGCCTTGTTCTCGCTCTGCTACCAAGCCATCGGTAGCTAAACTGAAATCTAAATAATCGTATCCTTTTTGCTTGCTGCTGCGCTCAATGGCTTCTAATTTATCATCGGTTAACGATTTTGTGTCGTATAATAAACGTCCGATAAGAGTGCTCTTTCCGTCATCTACACTACCTGCTGTTGCTATTTTTAAAACTTCCATTTCCCCTCCTAACCTCCCCAAAGGGGAGGAATATTTTTATTGTTTATTAATTATTTTGTTCTTTTTTTCATAATTCCCCCTTCGGGGGTTAGGGGGCTAAAAGTACCCTTGTTGTTTTCGTTTTTCCATGGCAGCTTCAGAACGTTTATCATCTATTCTAGCGCCACGTTCAGAAATACTTGATTCTCTAATTTCTGCTACTACTTGACTTATTGTTGTGGCATACGAATCTACCGCAGCGGTACAACTCATATCGCCAACGGTTCTAAAACGTACCATGCGTTCTTCTACTTCTTCGTCTTCGTCTTGAAAAACATAATCTGAGTGTGACCAAATAAGACCATCGCGGATAAAGATTTCGCGTTTATGCGCAAAATAGATAGACGGAATTTCTAAATCTTCTTTTTCAATATAGGTCCACACGTCTAATTCTGTCCAGTTTGAAATAGGGAAAACACGCACATTTTGACCTAAATCAATATTGCCGTTTAACATATCGAACAATTCTGGACGTTGGTTTTTTTCATCCCATTGACCAAAATCATCACGAACAGAAAAAATACGTTCTTTAGCGCGTGCTTTTTCTTCGTCACGACGTGCGCCACCAATACAAGCATCAAATTTAAATTCTTCAATAGCGTCTAAAAGTGTCGTAGTTTGCAACATATTTCTACTAGAATACCTGCCTGATTCTTCTTTTACTTTCCCTTGATCTATGCTGTCTTGTACGTTTCTAACAATCAATTCAACACCTAATTCTCTTACCAATCTGTCGCGGAATTCAATTGTTTCAGGGAAATTATGCCCTGTATCAATATGCATTAATGGAAATGGAATCTTAGCTGGAAAAAATGCTTTTTGTGCCAATCGCACCAGCGTAATAGAATCTTTTCCGCCAGAAAATAAAAGCACTGGTTTTTCAAATTGCGCTGCCACTTCTCTAAAGATGTAAATGGCTTCGTTTTCTAATTGATTTATATTTAATAATTCTTTCATGTGTCTTTATTTATATATGCAAACCACATTCTCGGTTTTCTAAAACTTTTGTTGGATCGTAATATTTAAATTCGTTTGGTAAATTGTGCTTTTTGAGATAGGCGTCTAGTTGTTCATCAGTAAAATTATAAAAAGGGCTCACTTTTAAAATACCGTCTTTAGAGTACGATAACATACCTATAGAATCTCTAAAAGCCGTTTGACCTTTGCGCAAATTGGTAAACCAAACATCGGGTTTATGTGCTGCCATGGCACGCATAAAAGGTTCTAATTTTACCTGTTCTGTAAATATTTTATGATTAGGATCATCAATACTGGGGATTCCCAAAACCACATCACGATGTGCTGCCGTTTGTTTTGGCACATACAATTGTACATTTAAATCTAAGCTCTTAATCAGCTCATCAGCATGTTGATATGTTTGAGGTGTGTTATAACCCGTATCACACCAAATCACTTTTAAATCGGGCTTCACTTGGGTGCACAAATGCAAAATTGCCACTTCGTAAGGTCTAAAATTTGTTGTAACCAAAGGGTTTTTTGCATAACCAATCGCCCAAGCAACAATTTGTTCGGGCGATTGGTTTTGAAATTCTGTATTTAATTCTTCAATATTTAAATTTGCCATTATTTTCGCCATTTAATTAAATTCCACAAACGTTCATGTCCGTAATACAATACCATTTTTGTAAGCACTTCTATTGATCCAATAGATAAAGCCATTGTCAATTCTCCGGTAATAAACCAAGAAATTAGCATGGTGTCTAATGTACCTACAATACGCCAGCTTACAGCTTTCGCAACACTTCTTATCGGATGTTCTGTTTGTTTATCTTGATGATACAAAGTGTTATTTTCGTCACCAATCAAATTATCTAATACCATTTTTTTTAAGTTTTATTTTATCAAAATCCTTTCTCCTATCGGTTTAGTAGGATTAAAGCGCAAAACTATAAAAAAAATTGAATCTAAACAGTGATATTTTACTTTTTTTGAAAAATTATGAAATATTTCTGCTATTAAACCAAATCTTGAAGCGTATGGTTTCTGAATATTTTTAAAGTGTTGTCCCGCACTTGTATCATTAATTTATGCAAGCCACAAGACTTTTCGTCTGGACAATCTTGGCACTCTTCATAATAATTTAAGCTCACGCAAGGCAACATGGCAATGGGCCCTTCTAAGACTCTAAACACATCAACCATTTTAATTTCTGTGGCATTTTTAATGAGATAATAACCGCCCCCTTTGCCTTTTTTGGAATTTAAAAAGCCTGCTTTTTTTAAAGATAATAGAATGCTCTCAAGAAATTTTCGTGAGATTTTTTCGCATGTCGCGATATCATTAATAGACACAAGGCCTTCGTCATTTTGATGACGGGCTAAATAGGTTAATGCCTTTAAACCGTATTTTGTCTTTTTTGATAACAAGTTACGAAAGTAAATAATTTTAGTTAATCCTATAGATTTAGTAGGGTAAAATTTTTATCTAAAATTATATTTATAATGATTTGATTTTATACCTTTGCCACGGTCTATAAGAGGAGAAATTTGACTGATTGCAACCTCTTTTTCAATTAAAATTGGATAAAAAAAATGCTAAAGCAGTTTTATAACTACCTTTAGCATTCGCATTAATTTCTCTCTTAAGACCTTATTATCAATTATATAATATTTAAATATAAAATAATATGGCTTATTTATTTACTTCAGAATCTGTTTCTGAAGGGCACCCAGATAAGGTTGCCGATCAAATTTCTGATGCATTATTAGACAACTTTTTAGCGTTTGATGCGAACTCTAAAGTAGCTTGCGAAACCTTAGTAACAACAGGACAAGTTGTTTTGGCTGGCGAAGTTAAAACCAAAACCTATATAGACGCTCAAAAAATTGCGCGCGATGTGATTAATAAAATAGGTTACACAAAAGGTGCCTATCAGTTTGAAGGTAATTCGTGTGGTGTTATTTCTTTAATTCATGAACAATCGCCAGATATAAATCAAGGTGTTGAGCGTGCTGTTGAAGAAGAACAAGGCGCCGGCGATCAAGGTATGATGTTTGGTTACGCCACCAAAGAAACAGATAATTACATGCCTTTAGCGCTCGATTTGTCGCATCGTATTCTTATCGAATTAGCAAAAGTAAGACGTGAAAATAGTGATATTACTTATTTACGTCCAGATGCTAAAAGTCAGGTGACAATAGAATATTCTGACGACAATGTACCACAACGTATTGATGCCATAGTTGTTTCTACCCAGCATGACGATTTTGATGAAGACGAGGCTATGTTGGCAAAAATCAGAAAAGATATTATTAGCATTGTTATGCCGCGTGTTATTGCACAACTACCAGCGCATATTCAAGCTTTGTTTAATGATAAAATTACCTATCACGTCAATCCTACTGGTAAATTTGTAATTGGTGGGCCTCATGGCGATACTGGTTTAACCGGACGAAAAATTATTGTAGATACTTATGGCGGCAAAGGCGCTCATGGTGGTGGTGCTTTTTCTGGTAAAGATCCAAGCAAAGTAGATCGTTCTGCGGCTTATGCAGCACGGCATATCGCTAAAAATTTGGTTGCAGCTGGTGTGGCCGATGAAATTTTGGTGCAAGTATCTTATGCTATTGGTGTGGCCAAACCAACATCGATAAATGTGACTACATATGGCTCTGCCAATATTAATATGACTGATGGCGCTATTGCGGATGTTGTAGAAAAATTATTTGACATGCGTCCTGCGGCGATAGAAAAACGCTTAAATTTAAGAACGCCTATTTATAGCGAAACAGCATCTTATGGACATATGGGAAGAACGCCAGAAAAAGTTACTAAAACTTTCACATCGCCATATTCTGGCACTGTAACCATAGAAGTTGAGTTATTCAGTTGGGAAAAACTTGATTTTGTAGATAAAGTTAAAGCTGCATTTGGCCTTTAATAAAAATTGAAGCATTTTTTTGCGATACCGATATAGTGTTTTTAAAAAATTGGAATACAGCTATTTGTTAAATTTTAAATGCTAATAAATTAATAATAAAAGGTTATCTCTTTTTAAAATTGATAGTCTAACAATAAATATAATTTACTTTTGCAGCTAAATTTGAAAATTATGGCTATTAAAAAACAATACTTAAAAAGTAAATCTATTTGTAAAGTAACATTTACAGTTCCCGCAGAAAATGCAGAAACAGTTGCTGTTTTAGGAGAATTCAACAATTGGAATTCTGAAACAACACAATTAACCAAACTAAAAAACGGCACCTTTAAAGGTGTTTTAGATTTAGAAAAAGACAATTCATACGAATTTAGATATTTGATAGACAACAAATATTCTAACGACGAACAGGCAGATTCTTTTAAATGGAATAATTATGCCAATGCAGAAAACGGTGTGTTGAATTTGTAAATCCTAATTGAAAAAGCCTTCTAATAAAAATTATTAGAAGGCTTTTTACTTTAAAAACCAATAAAATCTATTTATTTTCTTTTTAACTTAGTATGTTAAAAGTATTTGCTATCATTAATTTTATTATCAATAATTGAAGCGTTTTTAATGTTAAATCTACAAAAGGACTAATGACATACTTATAATGTTTAAATAAAAATATGCTATTGCCGCTACAACAAAAAGGTTTACTAAAAATTGTTTATTGTTCTGTATGACTTTTTCCAAGGCTTTGTCTTTTTAATTCTTTAATACCACAAATATATAGTGGTTGAATTAACAAGAGCTTAGTAAAATTAGGTATATTTAGAACTCATCATTTTTACAGAGGCCGCCTTTTCTGAAGTTTACAAATTGTATTTTAAACTAAGTAACCAATATCTTGGCTGAATGAAATACTGTGAAGTGCTTGTGATAAATTCAGAAAAACTGTCTTGATTTAAAGAACCTGTGTTTAGTAAGTTTGTTACCGACAGCTTGAATTCCCATTTACTTTTATCTCTCTGAAAATACAAATCGGCATCTAAAAAAGTATAGTTGTTTTTAACGGTATTGGCTTTATCGCTATAATTATAATAGCTATAATTGGCTAATAAAGTAAAAGAATTAAAAAAAGGTACTTCTAAATTGGCAAAAGGTCTATCGGTTGTAAAAGTACTTGTTGTTCGCGTAGTCTCATAATCGTTTACAGTTGTTTGATAACCCACAGTAAAATTGGGTCCTTTTTTAAAATTAGTGGCTACGCTGGCCGTATAATCTTGTGTGGTTGTTTTAGAATTTGACACATCGCCGTTAATAATATTATTGAAATTAGATATTGAAACACGGCTAGAAGCGTTCGTTTTCAACTTTCCATAACGCTTACTGTATCGCAGATTGGCACTAAAAGTATCTTCTGGTAAAGATGAATTTATAGTGCTGCTAATCCTATCAATTCCTAATAAAGTAGCGCTACTTTTGATGGTATTAAACTTTTTTGAATAATTTATTGTGCCAAAAATATTTGTGAAAGAAAACATGTTGAAATTAAAATAACGTAATGTGTAGTTATGATACAATGGATTTGTTAAATTTTTATTTCCAGAAAACAGGGAATTATAATTGCGTAAAAACAAACCTTCGGCTAAATTATTAACATCTGTAAACTCTGTAGAAGCATTATAATTAAAAGTTATGTTTTCAGATTTTTTAATATCAAATTTCACAAAAACATCTGGCAGTAATTTAGTGGGGTTTTGCTTTAATTCTTCTCCTAATTGTATGTTTTTATAACTATACGAATGTAATTTTAAGCCAGGTGTAAATGTAAAATTGCCAGTAATAACTTTGTAATGTAAGCCCAAATACACATCGGTAAAATTAAAATTAACATCGTTGTTTAATGTGTCTGCATTAAAATCTATTTTGGTGTTATTATCAAGTGTTTGAAATATATGTGTGTTTAAATCTTGCTCATTAAACGAGCTTCCAAAAGTTACATTGATGTTGCTTTGATCATTTAAAACATAATAATAATCAATTGTGGCGTCAAGTTTATTTGTGACTAATTTTTTTAATTGTGTTAGATCAAACCGACTACCTGCCTCATCTATAGCAGGGAGAATTGTAAATCGCTGATCGGTATTTAAAGAATTGTACAACGGATTTCCGCGTTCGTATAATTGCTGTACCGCTACAGAAAATATGTTTTTAGCATTTAAAGTGTAGTAAATATTTAAATTTTGATTGACAGAAAAAGGATTGTCATCTTTATTAATATCAATTGTATTATCTCCTGTAATACTAGAAACAGAGTTTATATTATTTACTTCTTCTAAATTAGAATTCTTTAAAAACACATCGTAATCTAACTGAAAGTTTAGACTGGGCTTATATTGAGCAGAAAATTTTAACAAGCCCAATTGACTTGTCTGAAGCGTATTGTTTTGTTGATTCTCTACATTACTAAACGCATTGGTTAGCGTGGTAACTGTAGCGTTGGTTTGCATATCTGTTTTTGTGTATGAGTAAATAGCAAATCCGTTAAGATCTAATGCTTTATTTGGCGCATAACTAAAGTTTAAAGCTCCAAATTTTGTTTCTATCTCTTTTGCACGATTATTTTTTGCCATAGAAAGACCCAAACTGTTTGAACTTGTATTAAAGTTAGAACCACTACGGCGATTCATATTTTTAAATCCTCCAGAAAAACTAAAATAGTCTCTAAATGTAAAGGGCACTTCGCCTATATTATTAAAGTCGGTTATAATATTGACGCTTTTTTTTGGGCTGTAATAAAACAACTTTGGATGCGCCAGATAGCGATCGTCTGGGCCACCGCCTGCAGTAACTTCGCCAAACCAAAAGTTCTTTTTCCCTTGTTTTAATTTGATATTTAAAGCCACATTATCTTCGTCATTTCCCAAGCCTTTCATTTGAGATACTTCATTATAATTTTTTAAGACTTCAACCTTACTGATGGCATCTGCTGGGATATTTTTAACAGCTAATTTCGAATCGCCATCAAAAAAATCTTTGCCATCTACCATAATTTTTGATACTTTTTTACCATCAACTTCAACCTCATCTTCGTCGGTAATTTCTACACCTGGTAATTTTTTAAGCACATCGCCTAACTTTTTCTCTTTGCCGTTTGTAAATGAATCGGCATTATATATTAAGGTATCACCTTTAATGGTAACTGGCATTTCATAAGTTAATTCAACTTCATTTAATTTGTCACTGTTTTCATATAAAACAAAATCTTTAGTCATGTCTTTTTGCGCATCAGAAGTGCTAACAACAAAAGTTTTTGAAGCGAAACCCAAATAACTTATTCTAAGTTCAAAGGTTGCATTATTAGAAAGGTTGAGTTTATAATAACCTTTGGCATCAGTAATAAAATACGACTCCAGCCCTTTTGTTGACTGATTGATGGCGATAATATTTGCCATTTCTAACGGGTTTCCGACACTGTCTTTTACAATGCCCGATATTTTATGTTGTGCCATAGATGTAGCTACTACAAAAAAGGCAAAAACTAAAAGTTTAAATTTCATAACAGAAAAATGTATAAATTTTATTAATTACTGATCATTCTAAAATGACCTCCTTTATCGCCTTTGCGTTGCCCTCCTCCATAACGATCTTGCATTTCTTTCATTTTTTTCTTCATTATTTTATCATATTCGGCTTGTGTTACTTCTTTTCCATTATCAGGAATAGATATCACTTTTTTATCTTTTGGATTCAAAACAATCTTAGTACATAACAACATTGTTTTATCGTAATTAACCTCTAAAATTAAACCAGGCAAACCCCAAAACTCATTTGGTCCCTGACTCACTGGGATTTGTGGCGTGTACCAAGCCGTTACTAAAGTCATTTTTGGCAAGGTGTCTTTTTTTGTGTCTTCTTTTTCTTTATTATTTCCCCGTCTTGGCCCTCCAAATCTAAAACCACTATCATTAGATTTTCTTGATGCTGTGGCTTTAAAACACAGGTAGTTTCCTATCATTTTAGATTCTTTTTCTAATTTCCAATCTAGTTTTGGCAAATCATCTTTTACTAAAAAATTTTTACCAAAAAGTTCGGTTTGATTGGCATAGGTGTGGTCTTTTGTGTCTTTGTAATATAAACCATTAGCAGAACCTGCACTCATGAAACGCATACCGCCCTGACCGCCGGGTTGTTCTAATTTGGCTTGTTCTTTATATATAGAAGCCGTTTTATTAAAGTTGAGTTCGTAGGTTTTCTCAAATTGTTTTTTTATCATATCCTGAAAACGCTTTTGTTGTTCAGGTGGTATTCTACTACTATCTAGCTTCATTTCAAAAACTGTTTTACTTTGGTAAATAGCTTGTCCTTGAAATTCTTGAGAGGTAAGTGTGTTTACCGATAAAAAAATGAATCCTAAAAATAAAATTGTATGCTTTTTCATTGCCTATTAGTTTTATGTGTGGTGCAAATCTATATAGAAAAAGCAAAACTGAGCGTTAACGAGTGTTAACGTTTGTTAAGGTTTTAATAATTAAATGATAAGTATGTACTTTTGCGATATGCAAAGCAAAAAATACCGCTATATTATTTGGTTTATTTTTATCACTATTGTGCTTACAATAGCCGCGCAATTTTATTGGAATTACAATAATTACAAAATAAACAAGCAGCATGTTATTAATGAAATCCAAATTAGTTTAGATAATTCGCTAGAGGAGTATTATGCCAATTTAACTAAGGCCAATTACCCTGCTATTTTAGATATTCAAAACTCCCTACAAGAAAACAGAAAAAAATCTTTTAGACATATGAATTTAGATTCTGTTTTTAAAAACTCACAGCAAGGTTTGAGCAATTTCATTAAATCGTTTCCGCCTAAGACACCTGATAGCATTAGAGAAGGATTTGTGATTTTTGAAAGTGGCTCAGGAATGACATCAAATAATCCCAGTATTCGATTTACAAAAAGAGATAAAATTTCAGATAGTTTGCATTTTTTTAGACGTATTTCTCATATCTATATTTCTCTGATGAATGACTCTATTAATTTCAATACATTAGATACATTATTAAAGAATCAGTTAGCTACAAAAAATATCAAACTCTCTTATGTGCTTAAACATAAAAAAAACGATAGTGTTGTACAAAGTTCTGACGCGTTGGTTTACACTAAAAACTACCTGCACACCAATTCAAAATCTACTTTTTTAAAGCGCACAGAACAATTACAATTATTGTATAAAAACCCTACGCAAGAAACTCTAAAACGCAGTTCGGCAGGTATTTTACTTTCTTTTTTATTGTCTTTAACTATTATTTCTTGTCTGTTTTATCTTTTACAAATTATTAAAAATCAAAAGCAATTATCAGAAATTAAAAACGATCTTATCAGCAATATCACACACGAATTCAAAACGCCTATTGCAACCATATCGGTAGTTTTAGAGAGTTTGCAAAATTTCGGCACGCTTAATAACCCAGAAAAAACAAGACAATATTTAGCTACTTCTACCACACAATTACAAAAATTAAACACAATGGTAGAGAAGTTGTTAGAGACCGCTGCTTTAGATAAAAGCGAATACCAACTCAATAAAGAAACTATCAATATTGGCAATTTATTAGAAAAACTCATCCATAAATATCGCACCATAGCGCCTACAAAACAGTTTGAATTTAAAACCCTTAATGAAAATATAAATCATTCTGTTGATGCATTTCATTTTGAAAATGCCATTAATAATCTGCTAGATAATGCCGTTAAATATGGTGGAAATCATATAATGATAACGCTCTCTAGCGAGGCGGATATTATATCTATTGAGATAGCTGATGATGGCGACACAATTGGCAAACAACATTTGCAAAAAATATTTGATAAATTTTATAGAATCCCAACTGGCAATACACATGCTGTAAAAGGATTTGGTATTGGTCTTTATTACACCAAAAGCATTATAGAAAAACATAACGGAACGATAGAGATAAATCAAAATACAGAATTTTTTAACACCGTTTTTACAATCCAATTAAAAAAATGAGCAATCCTCTAAAAATAATCTTAGCCGAAGACGAACCTGCTCTGGGACAGATTATTAAAGAAAGTTTAGAAACTCGAAATTTTGAAGTTACTTTATGTAAAAATGGCGACATTGCCTATCAAAAATACAAAGAAGAAAAGCCTCAATTACTGGTTTTAGATATTATGATGCCCGTAAAAGATGGGCTTACTTTGGCACAAGAAATCCGTAAAGAAGATACCGAAATACCTATTATATTTTTAACCTCAAAATCGCAGGTTAAAGACGTTGTAGAAGGATTTGAAGTAGGCGGAAATGATTATTTAAAAAAACCCTTTAGCATGGAAGAGCTAATTGTTAGAATACACGCCTTATTAAAACGCATAAATGTTACTTCTAATGAGCTTAACATAGGAAAATATCTTTTTAATACTACAAAACAAACCTTAATTATTGGTGACAAAACACACACATTAACTCATAGAGAAACCAAATTATTATGGCATCTATATCTACAAAAAAACGAGCTGCTTGAACGTTCTTTTATTCTAAAAAAACTTTGGGGAAAAGATGACTTTTTTAATGCCAGAAGTATGGATGTGTTTATTTCTAAATTGCGTAAAAAATTAAACGAAGACCAAACCATTCAGATAATTAATATTAGGGGAGTGGGCTATAAATTGGTTTTTTAAAAACACCATCTGCCATTTAATAATTTAGTTAGATACCACTACTTTTTCTATTTAAATAACTATTTTTGGAATCTATGAAACATCATATATTGTTTTTAAGTATTGTTTTATTTAACCTCACACTCTGGGCGCAAGATCTTAAAACCTCATTTATTAGCGAAACCCTTCTTGAAGCTGATACTTTTTTTGGCGTAGACACTTTTGATAATACATACTACAGTAAAGATAATATTTTATATAAAAAATCACCTCTCAAAACCTTTCAATTCAACAGTTTGGCTTTGGGCGATATTAGCAGTGTTTCTATTACTAATCCGCTAGAAATAGTTGTTTTTTATAAAGATTTTAACACGGTTATTATCTTAGACAATACTTTAAATATCATTCAGAAAATTTCTTTTTTTGATAAGACAATTGGTTTTGTCGCTAAAGCGGATAAAAATAAATTATGGTTATATAATACGGATGAACAACAATTAGAATTATACAATTACAACACTAAAACCGTTATTGCCAAGTCGCAACCACAAAGTTTGTCAAATCCAAAAGAATTAAAAGGAAATGCCAATTTTGCATGGGTTAAAACGGCATCAAATACAATTAAGGTTTTCAACTCTTATGCCAGCGAGATTAAAACTTTGAATCACACCGTAAATAAATTTGTAATTTCTGAAGCAAACACAGTAGTTTTTGAAGAAAACAAGATCTTCTATTTATTAGATACAATACCTCATAAAATAAATATTGACAGTACAGTACCCATAGAAAATATTGAAGTTACCAACAATAAAATATATATTTTTGGTGCAAATACCATTTTTATGTTTACACTTTTAAAAAATTAAGTACCTTTAAACTCTTATTTCTTTGACTAAAAAAAGACACTTATGCATGTAGCAATTGCCGGAAACATTGGCGCAGGAAAAACAACTTTAACGGAGTTATTAGCAAAACATTATAATTGGAGCGCCCATTACGAATCGGTTGATGAAAATCCTTATTTAGATGATTTTTATGGCGAAATGGAACGTTGGTCTTTCAACCTTCAGGTGTATTTTCTAAACTCGCGCTTCCGTCAGATATTAGACATCCGCGAAAGTAAAAAAAGCATTATTCAAGACCGTACTATTTACGAAGATGCCAATATTTTTGCACCTAATTTACACGCCATGGGTTTGATGGCTAATCGTGATTTTAGCAATTATTCATCCCTTTTTGAATTGATGGAGCGCTTGGTTGAACCACCAGATTTATTGATTTATCTACGGGCTTCAATTTCTACATTGGTCGATCAAATTCACAAACGTGGCCGCGATTATGAGAACTCAATTAGTATTGATTATTTAAGCCGTTTAAACGAACGTTACGAGGCGTGGGTTTCTACATATACCAAAGGAAAATTGCTTATTGTGAATGTTGACAACCTTGACTTTGTTGACAACCCAGAAGATTTAGGTAAAATTATAGACCGCATTGATGCACAAATAAACGGTTTGTTTTAATAATTTTATTTACTTCTTTTATAATCTAAAAAAATAAACGTCTTCACGAATTCCGATTTATCGGGATGTGGTGATCTCTTTAATTAAGAGACTGCATCGCTATGCTCGCAGTGACGCATACTTTAATCCAATAAAAAGGGCGCCAAATTGGCGCCTTTTTTATACAATATATTTACGCCATTAAGCTTTCTTCTCATTTGGACAAGATGCACCTGATTTCCCTTTACAACAAGATTTTGTCATGGCTGTTTTAGCAGCTTTATTTTTACAGGCAGCACATAGCTCTTTACTCCCTTTGCAATTTGCACACCCTGCTACAGTAACGTTAACGTCTTTAAGTTTATCAACTTGGGCTTTAACCTCTTCTTCTGTTCCTGTAAAAATTTGCTCATTGGTATTAACCTCGCCATTTTTGGTTATAGAAGTAGCAACTACAGCTTTAAAAGTACCATCATCTAATTTGGTCATTTTAACTTCAACTTGTTTAGATGTATCTGCTTTATGCATATCACAAGCTTTAACAGTTGTTGCGTTAACATCTGCAACTTGTGTGGTAGATATAACAGCAATACTAGGCGCGATTACCAATGCAACCACACTCATTAATTTTATCAAAATGTTTAATGATGGCCCTGATGTATCTTTAAATGGATCTCCAACAGTATCACCAACAACAGCTGCTTTATGAGGCTCAGAACCTTTTTTATAAGTTACGCCATCAATTTCAACACCTTCTTCAACCATTTTCTTAGCGTTATCCCAAGCACCTCCAGCGTTAGACTGGAAGATTGCCATAAGCACACCGGTTACGGTAACACCTGCCAATAAACCACCTAACATTTCTGCGCCACCAACAAAACCTACTAAAACGGGTGTTGTAATAGCTAAAACGCCTGGTAAAACCATTTCTTTAATAGATGCTTTTGTAGAAATATCTACACATTTATCATACTCAGCTACACCATCGGCAGCATCAAATATAGCACGGTCTTCAGCGGAAGCTTTAGACATATCAGAATCGTATTTACGCATCACTTCAAGAGCCGCTTTTAAAGCAGGAATATCTCTAAACTGACGTCTTACTTCTTCAATCATCGCCATAGCGGCACGACCTACAGCATTCATAGATAATGCAGAGAATACAAATGGCAACATACCACCTACTAATAAACCTGCCATTATAGTAGATTTAGAAATATCAATAGCTGTAATGTTTGCTTGTTGCATAAAAGCAGCAAATAATGCCAAGGCAGTTAAAGCTGCAGAAGCAATGGCAAAACCTTTACCAATGGCAGCAGTTGTATTACCAACAGCATCTAATTTATCTGTACGTTCACGTACTTCTTTTGGTAGTTCGGCCATTTCGGCAATACCACCAGCGTTATCAGAAATTGGTCCGTAAGCATCAACAGCTAATTGGATTCCTGTATTGGCTAACATTCCAACAGCGGCAATGGCAATACCATATAAACCTGCAAAGTGGAACGATAAAATAATCGCTGCAGCGATTAATAAAATTGGAATAGCTGTACTCATCATACCCACACCTAAACCTGCGATAATATTTGTAGCCGCACCTGTAACAGATTGTTTAACAATACTCATTACTGGTTTTTTACCTGTAGCTGTATAATATTCGGTAATTTTACCAACACCTAATCCAGCAGCCAATCCTACTATAGTAGCAATAAAAACACCCAAAGAAGACATTTCTTTTCCTGCATATACCCAAGTTTCTGGTAAAAAGGCATCAATCATAAACCAAGAAATCGCAACCATTAAACCAGCAGATAAAAATTCGCCCATGTTTAATGCAGATTGTGGATTTCCGCCTTCTTTTACTTTTACAAAGAATGTTCCAAAAACAGAAACGATAATCCCTGCTGCTGCTAAAGCCAATGGTAAAAGTACTGCGCCAATTTTAAATTCAGCGAAAGCTGGAATATTAAAATAAACAGCTCCTAAAACCATGGTTGCTATAATTGAACCTACAAAAGATTCAAATAAATCGGCGCCCATACCAGCAACATCACCTACATTATCGCCTACATTATCTGCAATAGTAGCAGGATTTAAAGGATGATCTTCTGGAATACCAGCTTCTACTTTACCAACTAAATCTGCGCCAACATCAGCAGCTTTGGTATAAATACCACCACCAACGCGCGCAAAAAGTGCGATTGAAGAAGCCCCTAATGAAAATCCAGAAATAATATTCAAAATGGTTGTTAAACCGTCTTTATCGGTTGATCCATAAAGATTATCATATAATATAAATAAAACACTTAATCCGAATACGCCTAAAGATACAACGCCAATACCCATTACAGCACCTCCAGAAAAAGCAACTTCGAGCGCTTTATTAAGAGATGTTCTGGCGGCATTTGTTGTTCTTACATTTGCTTTTGTAGCTATTCTCATGCCAATAAATCCAGCTAAAGCTGATAAAAAAGCACCTACTACAAAAGAAACAGCTACCAACCAACTTGAATTAGCTTCTGAGTTTCCTTTAAATACTAAAAGGACGGCTACAGCAACTACAAAGATTGATAAAACTTTGTATTCTGCTTTTAAAAATGCCATCGCTCCATCAGAGATATTCTTGGCTATTGTTGCCATTTTTTCTGTTCCAACTTCTTGTTTTGTTACCCAAGCTGACTTGAAAATCATAAACAAAAAACCTAGCACACTGGCTAGGGGTAATAAGTAAATTAAGTTATTCATTGTTTGTGTGTTAATTATTAGTTTTTTATTAATTTCTGCAAATCTAAGAAAACAAAATTAATAATGAAATAAATTTTAAAATGTATCGGTAATTATTAAAGGTACACGCTTTTTTTCAATTTAAAAAGAGGCTTTTATAACGCCAAAAAGCTTGAAGAAATAATCCGAAATATACCAAACTCACAGCAAATTTTAATCCTGTAGAAAATAAAAAGCCTATAAACGACCCGAAGGCTGCTTTTAAGGCGCGGTTATTGTTACTGCTATCATGAATTAATTCGCCAATAAATGCGCCTACAAAAGGACCTATTATTATTCCTAAAGGCGGAAAAAATATTAAACCAAGTATGAGTCCGATGGTCGATCCTATAATGCCTTTTTTACTGCCACCAAATTTTTTGGTTCCTAAAGCCGGAATAAAATAATCTAATAACCAAACCAATAAGGCTATGCTAAAAGTGATTGTTAAAAAAGACGTACTTAAATCAACTGCTTTAGTAAATGATAATAGTAATAAGCCTGCCCAACTTGTCAATGGCCCAGGTAATACGGGTATAAAAGCACCTATTAAACCTAAAAGCATCAATAATAAACCAAGAAGTAAAAAAAGTATGTCCATAACACAAAGATATTAATCGGTTCTTGATAATTTATTAATTCATATTAAATTATTAATTTTATTTAACTAATAAATTAGTTTAAACTAAATATTTAGTTATATTTGTCTCGGTAAAACTAAAAAACATATGGTTATGACGAAACAACTCACCAAAGCAGAAGAACAATTTATGCAGGTTTTATGGGAATTAAATCTGGCGTCGGTTAAAGATATTATTGAACAATTACCCAATCCTAAACCCGCTTATAACACCGTTTCTACCATTATCAGAATTTTAGAAACCAAAGGTATTGTGGCGCATAAAAAGTTTGGAAAAGGGCATAAATATTATCCTCTGATAGAAAAAGAAACCTACTCCAATCAAAGTTTAAATAAACTGGTTAATGGCTATTTTGAAGGCTCTTTTAAAAGTATGGTGTCGTTTTTTGTCAAACAAAACGATATTGATATGGCCGAATTAGAAAGTATTTTAAAAGATATAGACACAGATAATAAAAAATAAAAACATTTCATTATGGCAAACTATCTTATTCAAGTTGTGTTATTTCAGTTTTTCTTTATCATCATTTATGATGTGTTTTTAAGAAAAGAAACTTTTTTTAATTGGAATCGGGCTTATTTATTGGTCACACCAATTATGTCATTTACGCTTCCTTTTATCAGAATAAATGCTTTTGAAAAGGCCAGTCAAAACAATTTTGTAGCGTATTTACCTGCGGTAATTCTCAATCCACAAGAAAGTATTGGCAAAGTGATGCCTATTTCGTTTACCGATTATATGCCAATAATATTGTTATTAGGGATGTTCATTATGCTAGGCTTATTTTTATATAAACTAACATCACTTTTTATTTTACGTCATCAAAGTAAAACAGAGAAACATGCCTCGCACACGCTTGTAATTATTGACAAACCCGGCGTTATATTTTCTTTTTTTAAAGAAATTTTTATCGATAAATCCTTTTTAAATCAAACGCATCAGCATATCATAAAACACGAATTAATTCACATCACTCATTATCACAGTGTGGATTTATTACTATTCGAAATCTTAAAAATTGTGAGTTGGTTTAATCCTGCCATTTATATTTTTCAAAATCGCATAACCGAACTTCACGAATTTATTGCCGATGCCAAAACCATAGAACCACATAATAAATCCGACTTTTTTAACAGCCTCCTAACCACAACCTTCAAAGTCACAAAAGTTGATTTTATCAACCAATTTTACAAACATTCATTAATTAAAAAACGTATTATGATGACAAACAAAAACAAATCGAAACAAGTACTTAAATTAAAGTATTTGTTGTTAGTACCCGTGTTAGGAAGCATGTTATTATATGTTTCTTGCAATGCCTCAAGAAGTTCAATAACAAAAAATGCCACTGCTCTCAAAAAAAGTATTGCAAAAAAAGATTCCCTTTCTAAAAAAGACATGAAAGAAATCTTTGAAATCACAGAACAAGCAGTTAAAAAGCTTAAAAAAAACAAACCAAATAACTTTGAAACACTAGAAGTTGAAGCTGTTGATTATGTCCCTTTTTCAGAAATTGAACAAGCGCCCATTTATCCGGGCTGTGAAGATGCACAAAATCAAAAAACGTGTTTTAGCGGTAAACTAACCACGTTAGTAGCAACTTATTTCAATCAAAATTTAACTAAAAATTTAGGATTAACTCCCGGGAAAAAACGCATTTTCATCATGTTTAAAATTGATAAAACAGGTAAAGTTGTTGGTATTAGAGCGCGCGCACCTCATAAAGAACTTGAGGTAGAGGCCATCCGTGTTATCAATTTAATACCTCAATTAATTCCCGGAAAACAACAAGGTAAAACGGTTGCGGTTAAATACAGTTTACCCATTGTTTTTAATGTAGATAAATAATCAAAAACAAATTATAGAACCGAGCCAAAAGGCTCGGTTTTTTTATGATTATTTTTGTTACTTTCACATTGTGAAATCAGCCCAATTATACAAACACATTATTTTACTAATTTTTGGTGCACTTATTTTAACTTCTTGTGATTATTTTTTTCCACAAAACAACAAAGTTGAATCGCCCAACATTGACACCTTAATAGATTATAATACTGTTGATGCATTTCCGCTATTTCCAGAATGTAAAGACATTCCGTCAAGAGACAAACAAAAAATCTGCTTTCAAATAAAAATGGCAGAGCACATTAATACTTTATTAAAAGAAGGTGTTATTAAAACCACGTCTCAAAACAATGATACTTTAATGGTGTTACTTAAAGTATTACAAACGGGCAAAACACAAATAGTTTCGGTAAAATCGAAAAGTAATAACAAAGCTTACATCCAATTTTTAGATAGCATTTTGCGCGGCAACATTGTAAATATGCCCACATTACAACCCGCTATAAAACGCGGCATACCCGTAACAACACAATTTGAATTACCGATTATTATAAAAAGTACTACTTTTTAAAAGTCCTTTTTTTCCATTGATACGAAGAGGTAAATCCTAAAATCACACTGGCAACACTAAAAAACGGATACAAAATACTGCTAAACACATAACTTTTTAGCACCGATTCTTGTTTGAAAAACTTGGCGATTGAAAATAAAATAAAAGCATCAATATTAAATTTTACCAAAAATAGAAGCAAGAAAAACTTGGCACTAAACAATCCGAAAAGGCTTAAAACTGCCGTACTTACCAACACTAAATTCATCGCAAAAACAATGAAGCCCACTATCTTGATATGTAAATTATTGTAAGAAGTTGCCTTGGCTGCCCAACGCATACGTTGCGATAATAAAGCTTTAAAAGTGGGCTCTGGTTTTGTTGCTACAACAGCGTCTAAACTATTTATTACCACAACCTTATCGGGATGTTTTTTAACAGCTTCTTCCAACAAAAAAACATCATCGCCACTGGCAATATTTTGATGACTTTCAAATCCGTTAAGTTCATAAAACAAAGATTTGGCATAACACAAATTAGCACCATGACAGAGCATGGGTTTTTTTAGACCAAAAGTTCCCAAAAGAGTGGCTTGCAAACTCAATAAATCTAAAGCCTGAAACTTGTCTAAAAAACTTGAAACTGGATTAAAGCTTACCAACCCTACAACAAGCAATGGTTTATCATTTGTAATTTTTTGATGAAAGGCTTTTAACCAGGTTTTGGGCACAATACAATCGGCATCTGTGGTGATAATCCAATCGTATTTTGCTTTAGAAATACCCAAACTTAAGGCTGCTTTTTTTGGCGACATGTTTGATTCTATAGCATCGATACGACTCAAATTTGGAAGCAAATCTTTATACTTAGTGATGATTTCTAAAAAATTATCTGATGAAAAATCGTTCACCAAAATAATTTCAAACAAGTCTTTTGGATAATCTAAGTTTTGAAAACTATTTAATAAAGCTTCTAAATTATGGGCTTCATCCCGAAAAGGGACAATTACAGAAAACTGTGTGATACTTTTTGAAGATCCTAAAATAAATGGGGCTAACTTGTTCTGACCTCTTTTTAAAAGCAACATCAAAAACACGTATAAAGCAGTTATAAATAGACTTCCAAAAATCATAAACTTGGCGCGAGGGCTTTTGATGTTTTATATTGAAATACAAAAACGCTTCCTATTAAAGCAGGGATGGCAAAATTTAACGCCCACATTAACAAACTTATTTCTAAAATCAAAAAGGTGTTTGCATGTAAAAATCCAAAAACAAATACAGCTACCGAACCTTTTACAGCCCAATCTAAAATAGCTAAAGTCGGCACAATTGATGCCAATAAATACATGCTAAAAATGGCCATCATACTTGGCAAATAAACAATTTTCAAACCGAAAATGAGCATCAATAAATAAAATTGATGGCTAAATACCACATAGCGAAGCAATGAAATTCCCAATACTTTAAGATGTGATAAAAGCGGTATAGAGATGTAAAATTGCTTTACGCGATTGATATAAAAACGGCCATATTTACTCATAGAAAGTATTAAAATTACAGCAACTAAAATCCAAATAAAATTCAAATTAATTGAAGCGTTTAAGCCAAAGTTTAAGTACATATAAATTAACCCCATTATGCCAAAAACTAGGGTTATAAAAAGCTGGGAAAATTGCCCAATGGCATTTAATCCAACAATTTTTTTAGCTTTATCTTTAGGATAATAAATGGCTTTTGCCACATAATCTCCCACCCGATTTGGTGTGATCAAAGATGCTGTTAAGGCGCTTAAACATTGTTTTAAAGCCGATTTATAATTTAATTTTTGTTGTGTATTTACTAAGACTTTCCACTTTAAAATCTCAAGCAGCCAATTGATTGCAGATAAGATAAAAACAAAGATAATGATCAAAAATCCTTTATCAAAAATCAGCTTTAAGCTGTTGCTAAATTCGTTCCAAGAAACAGAAGTGTTCGTCGCCAGTTTTAGATAAATAAAATAAAAACATCCCGCCACAACGGCAAGCTTTATCATTGGCTTAGCAACCTGTTTAAATGTGTGTTTTAAATTGTACATTTGACTACAAATTAACAACTATTTGGCTTCAGAAAAAATCATATTAGGCATAGATCCCGGAACCACCATTATGGGTTTTGGGTTGATTAGCGTAAAAGGCAAGCAAATGCAGTTTTTACAAATGAATGAATTGCTCTTAACAAAATACGACAATCATTACGTAAAATTAAAGCTCATTTTTGAACGCACGCTCGAATTAATAGACACTTATCATCCTGACGAAATTGCGATTGAAGCGCCTTTTTTTGGTAAAAATGTACAAAGTATGCTCAAATTGGGTCGTGCCCAAGGTGTGGCTATGGCAGCAGGATTATCGAGAGAAATTCCGATTACAGAATACCTTCCTAAAAAAATTAAAATGGCCATTACTGGTAACGGAAATGCCAGTAAGGAACAAGTAGCCAAAATGTTACAAAGTTTACTCGGTTTAAAAACGCTTCCAAAAAATTTAGATGCCACCGATGGTTTAGCCGCAGCTGTGTGTCATTTTTACAACCAAGGTAAAACTAGTGGCGAGAAAAAATATTCTGGATGGACTGCTTATGTAAAATCAAAAGCCCCCTAACCCCCGAAGGGGGAATTATAAACAGTGCTCAAAAAAACAATAAAACTTACTTGCTTTAAAAATAACTTAAACGATTTGAATTCCAGAACCTTTTCATTAAAAAAAACAGGTAATACTATTCTAAATATATCATCCTCAAAGGGTGATTTAAAGAAGGTCAATCCCTCCCCTTCGGGGAGGTTAGGAGGGGCCATCTACCTCCACATTCCCTTTTGCAAACAAGCATGTTGCTATTGCAATTTTCATTTTTCGACATCGCTAAAGCGGAAAGAAGAGATGTTAAACGCCATGGTAAAGGAGTTAATTCTGCGTAAAAATGAGATTTCTGAACCTGTTGAAACCATTTATTTTGGTGGTGGCACACCTTCGTTATTGACGATTGATGAATTGCAATTATTGATTGATACGGTTTATCAAAATTACCCCATAATTGATAATCCAGAAATTACTTTAGAAGCCAATCCAGATGACTTAAGTCAGCTGTCATTCCGAACAAGTCAGACAGAAGGTCTGACGCAGGTGAGGAATCTCTATGATGCTTACCGTCAACTAGGCATCAACCGTTTAAGCATTGGTATTCAATCTTTTTTTGAAGAAGATTTACAATTTATGAATCGCGCACATACTGCCCACGAGGCTTTAAATTGTCTTAAAGAAGCCACACAATATTTTGACAATATTACAGTCGATTTAATCTATGGTATTCCGAATTTATCCACAGAAAAATGGCGAGAGAATCTGCAAATGGTCTTCGATTTAGGCATAAATCATTTGTCGAGTTACGCCTTAACCGTTGAACCAAAAACGGCTTTGGCTAATTTTATTAATTCAGGAAAATATCCTCCCATTGATGAAGCCTTGGCTTTAGAACACTTTAACATTCTGGTTGAAGAATCTAAAAAACAGGGATTTATCCAATATGAAATATCAAATTTTGGCAAAGAAAATTACTTTTCAAAACACAACACAGCCTATTGGCAAGGAAAACCTTATCTAGGCATTGGCCCATCGGCGCATTCGTTTAACGGAACATCAAGAAGTTGGAATGTTTCAAATAACGCTTTATATTTAAAATCGATTGCTCAAAATGAGCTGTCAAGTGAAAGTGAAATTCTATCAAAAAACGACCAGTTTAACGAAACCATTATGACAGGTCTACGCACCATTTGGGGTGTCAATTTAAATACAATTGAAACACAATTTGGGAATATTTTTAAAACCCACCTTTTAAAACAAGCAGAAAAACACATCCGCCAAGGAACTTTAGAAATTGTCTCAACCAAAAAAACTTCTATCCTTAAAATTAACCAAAAAGGCCTGTTTTTAGCCGATGGCATTGCAGCCGATTTGTTTGTACTTTAAGTTACATTAAAATCGAATAAGTGGTCGTATTTTTGTCCTTCATTAATAATAAAAATGGAAAAATGAAAATACTTGTAAAATTCGATGAGAATAATCAAATTGTTCCTTATTCTAAGGATAAAAAAATAACCATAAACGATTCTCCTTTTTTACTTTTTTTAGCATCAGCAGGTATGTGTGCGGCCTATTACGCTAGAGAATTTATGCAAAATCGCAATATATCTTTAGAAGGTGTTTCAATTGTTGAAACTGTTTTTTATAATAAAGAAACCCATATGGCAGAAAATATTAATATTCATGTTGAATTGCCAGAAATTTTTCCAACAAAATATAAAAACGCCATTAAAAGTGCCATATCACAGTGCACTGTAAAAAGACATTTAGGCAATCCGCCAAGTTTTGAAATTCAAACATCATTAGATTTGGTTATGACTACCTAATTAAGTAGGTTTAGTAGTTTAGTTTAGTTTTAAAGCGGTTTCTTTATTTAAAGGAACCGCTTTTTTAGTTAAATTTACCCTCTATGAATGCAGAAGTTTTAAGAACCTATTGTCTCCAAAAAAAAGCAGTAACTGAAAGTTTTCCGTTTGATAAAACCACTTTGGTCTTTAAGGTTGCCAATAAAATGTTTGCCTTAACGGGATTAGATGAATTGGAATTCAAAGTCAATTTGAAATGTAATCCAGAACGTTCACTAGACTTACGCGAAGCATACGCATGTATTAAACCAGGCTATCACATGAATAAACAATTGTGGAATACTGTAGCGCCACAAGGTTGTATATCGCCCGAATTATTCTTTGAATTGGTAGATCATTCGTATGATTTAATTGTTGAAAGTCTGCCAAAAAAAGTAAAAATTGAATTCAAATTTATTTCAGCATAAAAATTTTAATTGATGATTACAGGAAAAAATCAGATTGGATTCTCGCAAAGTGCGCTTGGTAAAACCACTTTTAAAACTTTTAATCCCATTTTAAATACAGAAAACAAAACCTTGTTTTTTGAAGCAAATGATGACGAAATTAACCAAGCTGTAAAGCTAGCCTCTCAATCTTTCGAAATCTATAAAACTATTAGCGGAAGCAAAAAAGCAATATTTTTACGCGCCATAGCAGATGAAATTTTAGATTTAGGTGATGCCTTAATCAAAATGTATTGTTCCGAATCTGGTTTAACCGAAACGCGCGCCATCAGTGAGCGCGGACGCACCATTTTTCAATTACAATCTTTTGCAGATTTGGTAGCCGAAGGGTCTTGGGTCGAAGCGAGTATTGATACCGCCATTCCAAACCGTCAACCCATTCCAAAAGTAGATTTACGCAAAATGTTTGTCCCACTTGGTCCCGTTGTGGTTTTTGGTGCCAGCAATTTTCCGCTGGCTTATTCAACTGCTGGTGGCGATACTGCTGCGGCGCTTGCCGCAGGTTGTCCTGTGATTATTAAATCGCACCCAATACATGCTGGCACTGGCGAATTAGTTTCTCAAGCCATAACCAAAGCAGCTCAAAAAACTGGCATGCCCAAAGGTGTTTTTTCTAATTTAAACAGTAGTGGTTATCAAGTTGGCAGCAAGTTGGTTTCGCATCCAAATATTAAAGCAGTTGGTTTTACCGGAAGTATTAACGGCGGTCGTGCCTTGTTAAATTTAGCTTCGCAGCGCCCCGAACCCATTCCCGTTTTTGCCGAAATGGGCAGTGTGAATCCGGTGGTTATGTTGCCACAAGCTGCCAAACAGCAAGCGCAAAAATGGGCTAAAGCTTACGCCGATTCAATCACTTTAGGTTCGGGACAATTTTGCACCAATCCCGGACTAATTTTGGGAATAAAAAGTGAGGATTTATCAAAATTTATAAAAACCTTGGCGGATGAAATTGTAAAAATAAAACCTACTTGTATGCTGCATCCCAATATTATTGGCGCTTACGAAAGTAAAAAAACTTCTGCCTTGGCTCAAGACGGTTTACGGGAAGTTGTTAGTTTTAGCGATGCTATTCCTAAAAATTACGGACGTCAAACCGTTACAACTGTTGAAGGTGTTGCTTTTTCAAACAATCCTAAATTGCATCAAGAAGTCTTTGGCCCTTTTACGATGGTAGTACAATGCGAAAACAGCACGCAGCTAGAAACCATTATTTCAAAACTCGAAGGACAATTAACAGGCACTATTTTATCTGAAAATAATGACATAGAAAGCCATCAAAATATTGTGAGTGCCCTTCAAAATCGTGTCGGTCGATTGATTTTTAACGGTGTTTCTACTGGTGTAGAAGTTTGTCCGTCTATGCAACATGGCGGTCCTTATCCGGCCTCAACCGATAGCCGATTTACGGCAGTTGGCATCCATGCCATCAAACGCTGGGTACGCCCAATAAGTTTTCAAAACTGGCCAAATAACTTATTACCAGACGCGTTGAGAAATGAAAATCCCCTAAATATTTTGAGATTGGTCAATAATCATAACACTCGAAAAACACTTTAATATGACAAAACACATTGCTCACATAGCTTTAATTGTAAATGATTACGATGAAGCCATTAATTTTTACGTCAACAAACTAAAGTTTAATCTAATAGAAGATACTGTTTTGAGTCCCGATAAACGTTGGGTTTTGGTATCTCCAGATACTGAAAGTGGTTTTGCTTTATTATTGGCTAAAGCCGATGACAAAGAACAAGAAAGTTATATCGGAAACCAATCTGGTGGCCGTGTGTTTTTATTTTTAAAAACAGATAACTTTAAAAAAGACTATCAAAACTTATTAGATAATCACATTAAAATTATAAGAGAACCCATTGAAGAAGTGTATGGCACAGTAGCCGTATTTGAAGATTTGTATGGCAATAAATGGGATTTAATTGAACCCAAACAATAACGAATTTAAGAGTTGTTAATATATTTTGGTTACTTTTGAAAATGACTTTTATCGAAATTTTAATAAAGCTTAGAAGAATTGTACGTTCCATAAATTTGGAAAGCAAACGTGTGGATAAAGAATTGGGCGTGAGCATACCTCAATTATTATGCCTTCAGTTTTTGGCTGAACAAGATGAATTCAGAACAAATGCTTCTAAATTAAAAGCATTTTTAAATTTAAATGCCAGTACCATTACAGGAATTATATCAAGATTAGAGAAAAAAAATCTAGTTGTAAAACTTCCTAAAACTATCGATAAGCGTATTACATTAATTTCTTTAACAGCTAAAGGAATGGAGCTTATCCAAAATGCCCCAATTACTTTTCAACAAAAATTAAGTGAAAAACTACAAGCACTTCCGCCTGAAAAAATTAAAACTATTATGGAGGGAATTGATCTTTTAACAGAGCTCATGGAATTTGATGAAATTGATGCTTCACCTATTATTACTTCAGAAGAACTTCTTTAAAAGTCTCAACGTTGAGATAAGCTTTTGACTTTAGTCTGTTCTTTTTTTAAATCGAGAAGCTTAAGATGTTTCTATAGAAAACACATGCACATTTGATTTTTTCGTTGGATTACCTCCTTTTTTTTAGCTTAAACGCGAATTTATTACTAGCTTATTAAATTATTATAATCAATTTTAAATAGTTTCTATAGAAACTATTTTGTATTTTTGCACAATAACTAATAAAAGAAAAACCGAAATATGCTCATAATTAGTGTGAAAGAAGGCGAGAATATAGATCGCGCTCTCAAAAGATTTAAAAGAAAAGTTAGAGACACAAAGTTGATTAATAATTTAAGAGACCAAAAGCAATTCACCAAAAAATCTGTAAAACGAAGAAAAAAAATAGAAAAGGCCGTTTATAAGCAGACTTTACAAAATAAAGAAGAATAGAACTTATGGATATTTTAAAAATCTATACAAACGAAACAAAACCTTCAACCTCTGAAAAAGAAAAAATAGCCGACTTTTTATTTAAGCATTTAGATGAATTTGGTGATAAAAAAGAAGACATCCTTAAATGTTTAAATTTTGCCGTAAAAGATTCTAAAAATGCTTTGGGCGGTTTTGTATTAGTTCTTGAAGTTGATACAGCTATTCAAGGTGTGACTATTGTTAATAAAACAGGAATGGATGGTTATATTCCTGAAAACATCCTTGTTTATATTGCTGTTCATAAAAATGCCAGAGGCAAAGGTTATGGAAAAACGCTTATGAATAAAGCCATTGAAGTAGCCGATGGTGATATAGCATTGCATGTAGAACCAAACAATCCAGCCAAATTTTTATACGAAAAATTAGGCTTTGAAAATAAATATCTCGAAATGCGACTTAAAAAACAATAATAAATACTATGGCCTTTTTAGATATAGTTGTTTTTGTAGTTTATATGGCAGCCGTTTTGGGAATCGGGTTTTATTTTTTTAAAAAAAACGAAACTGTTAAGGATTACTACATTGGTGGCGGTGAAATGAAAAGTTTGCACGTTGGCTTATCCGTTGTTGCGACAGATGTAGGAGGTGGATTTTCAATTGGATTAGGTGGCTTAGGTTTTGTTATGGGAATATCAGGGTCGTGGATGTTATTTACGGGACTTGTTGGCGCCTGGTTAAGCGCCATTTTTTTGATTCCAAAAGTGGTAAGATTAGGTAATATGCACGGCTTTTTAACATTTCCAGAATTTTTAAAACACAGTTACGGAACTACAGTTGCTATGGTTGCCGGTGTTATTTCCTTTATTGGATATTTAGGCTTTACTTCATCACAATTTCTTGCTGGCGCAAAGTTGGCAGTTGGCACATTTCCTTCTCTTGATTTGAATCAAGCTTTATTGATAATGGGAGGTGTGGCATTAATTTATACTGTTTTTGGCGGAATGAAAGCTGTCATTTACACAGATACATTTCAATGGATTATTTTAATGGCTGGGTTACTATTTGTTGGAATCCCTATTGCTTATAATTACTTAGGAGGTTATGAAGCGATTGTAAGTGTGCTTCCAGAAAAATATTTTTCATTACAAAATGTTTCTTGGGTGCAACTTGTAAATTGGTTTGTCATTATTGTGCCTATTTGGTTTGTGGGAATGACACTTTATCAAAGAATATATGCCTGCAAAGATGAAAAAACGGCAAAGAAAGCCTGGTTTATAGCAGGTCTTTTTGAATATCCTACTATGGCTTTTATGGGTGTCATTCTTGGGTTATTTGCAAGAGTTGCAGCTGCAAAAGGTATTTTTATTTCAGACGGATTTGAAAGTGAAATAGGAATGGATCCTGAGATGGGAATGCCATTACTTTTAAAACACGCATTGCCTGTAGGTCTTATGGGATTAATGTTATCAGCTTATTTTTCTGCAATAATGTCAACAGCAGACAGCTGCTTGTTGGCAGCATCAGGTAATTTTGTAACCGATATTTTAGGACTTAAGCACCTTAACAAAAACAATATTAGAATTTCTCAAATTGTTACATTTATTGTTGGTGGAACCGCAATAATTATAGCCACTACAATGCAAAGTGTACTGTCACTTATGTTATTGTCCTACTCATTTATGGTTTCAGGATTATTGGTGCCCGTTTTAGGCATATTATTATCAAAAAAAAGGAAGCCTTTAGCGGCTTTACTCTCAATGATAATAGGCGGATCGTCAACATTAATCTTAACATTCCTTGAGGTAAAAATCCCTTATGATTTCGATCCAATTTTAATTGGGATTTCAATGTCATTATTAGCATACTTAGTCGTTAAAAAATAAGCGACACCAAAATTATTATGATACATTCATCAGATGTTGAAGAAATAAATTATTTAACAAATTTCCGAAAAAAATTGCATCAATTCCCGGAATTATCAGGGAATGAGCAACAAACAGCCCAAGCTGTGGTAGATGAATTAAAATTATGTAATCCTACAACAATTATAACCAAACTCGGAGGACATGGTGTTGCTGCTGTTTTTAATGGCGATTTAAAAGGAAAGACCATACTCTTTAGAGCAGAATTAGATGCTTTACCTATTATAGAAGAAAATACCTTTGAGCATAGGTCTAAATATGTAGGAATTTCTCATAAATGTGGTCACGATGGGCACGCTACCATACTGATTGGTTTGGCTAGAATTTTAAAAACAAATCCACTTTTAAGTGGAAAAGTAATTTTATTATTTCAGCCAGCAGAAGAAAATGGCAATGGTGCAAAAGCGGTTTTAGCCGATGAAAAATTTAAAATACTGCAACCCGACTTTGTGTTTTCTTTACATAATGTACCCGATTATGACCAAGATACCATTATTGTAAAAACCAATTCATTTACCCCTTCTGTTACGAGTTTGAAAATTACGTTGAAAGGAAAGACATCTCATGCAGCTGAACCAGAGAATGGCATCAATCCAGATATGGCTTTACAAGAAATGATATCTGCTATAAAATCTTTAGATGATAATAATACAGATAGCGAAACATTTTCGGTGATAACAACTGTTTATGCGACTTTAGGATCCAAAGATTATGGCATTTCTGCAGATTATGCAGAACTCCATTTTACAATAAGATGTTGGACAGCACATCAATTAAATGATTTAAAAGGAAAAATTTGTATCTTAACAAAAAGTATTAGTGAAAATCATCAGCTTAAACACTCGTTAAATTGGTTTTGCGAATTTGATTCAAATAACAATGATAATGAAGCTGTAGATTATATTGTAAAAGCAGCCGCACATAATGCTTTTAAAGTGATTGAAAGGCAAACGCCATTTAAATGGGGCGAAGATTTTGGCGCATTTACCCAACAATTTAAAGGCGCCATGTTTGCCTTGGGTGCTGGTAAACAAACACCAGCCTTGCACAATCCAGATTATGATTTTCCTGATGAAATCATTGAAACAGGAATAAAAATATTTTATGCTATTTATAAAAACATTTTAAACAATGATTGACAATTCTTTAATAACGCTAAATGAAAATGCGGTTAAAAATAATGTCGCTTTTATAAGAAAAAAATTAGGTGGTAAAATAAAAATATCAGCCGTAGTTAAAGCCAATGCTTATGGGCATGGGATCGAGCAAATTGCGCCTCTTTTCGAAAAGTATGGCATTGAGCATTATTCTGTTTTTTATTATAGCGAAGCTCTTAGAGTCTATAACTGTCTTGAAAAACCTGCAACAATCATGGTTATGGGTTGGTTGTGTGATGAAAGTATTGAAGATGCAATCAAAAAGGGAATCGAATTTTTTGTCTTTAATATTGAAAGGTTAAACGCTGCCATAAAATATGCCAAAGCGCATAATTTAATTGCAAAAATTCATCTTGAAGCCGAAACAGGCATGAACCGTTCGGGTTTAAATGTTGATGAATTTGACCAAGCTATTGCTGCCATAAAAAAGAATATAGAATATATTGAGATAGCTGGATTTTGCACACATCTTTCTGGAGCAGAAAGTGTTTCAAATCACCTTAGAATACAAAATCAGCTAAAAAAATACAGAAAAATGTTAGCTACGCTTGAAGCCAACGAAATGCATCCAAAATACAAACATGTAGCTAATTCTGCGGCAGCATTTGTGTATCCAAAAACGAGAATGGACATGGTGAGAGTTGGAATTATGCTTTACGGTTTTTGGTCGAGTACAGAAGTTTTCATTCACTATATAAATTCTAAAAAAGACAATACAAATCCTTTAAAAAGAATCCTTAAATGGCAAAGCCAAATTATGGCGATAAAAAAAGTTAAAAGTGGTGAATTTGTGGGATACGGCATTTCTTATCTGGCACAATCAAACATTACAACGGCATTAGTCCCCATAGGATATTATTCTGGATACAGCCGTTCTTTAAGTAATAAAGGGCGCGTTCTTATTTGTGGTTGTAGTTGCAGTATCATAGGCGTTGTAAATATGAACATGATAATAATAGATGTTTCTCATGTGAGTGATGCTAAAGTGAGTGATGAAGTTGTTTTGATTGGAAATCAAGGCAACTTAGAAATAAAAGTAAGTGCTTTTAGTGAAATAAGTGATGAACTTAATTACGAAATATTAGCCCATTTACCAGAATCGATAATACGAACAGTTAAAAAATAATAATGGCATATAAACTAAAAAACAAATAATGACAAAAAAACAGCTGCTTTTATTTAAATATGGCGGCAATGCCATGACCAATCTGCCACTTAAAAAACAAGTGCTAAAAAACATATGTGCTTTAAAAGAAAAAGGATTCAAAGTGGTGATTGTTCATGGAGGTGGTCCTTTTATCAAACAAACATTGGAAGAAGTGAATATAGATTCTGAGTTTATTGATGGGCAGCGAAAAACAACACCAGAGGCTATGGAATATGTAGAAATGGCGCTTAAAGGAAAAGTTAATGGTAGCCTGATTTCCATAATTAACGCCATGGGACATAAAGCTGTTGGATTATCAGGCAAAGATGGACAAACAGTTACCGCAAAAAAGCGTTTGCATCAGCATACAAAAAATGGAAAGACAGAAATGGTAGATTTAGGGCAGGTTGGGGATGTAGCAAGCGTTGACGCTTCCTTAATTAAATTGTTATTGGAAAATGATTTTATTCCGGTAATCACTTGTATTGCTTCTGATAAAGACGGAAATGATTATAATATTAATGGGGACTTATTTGCAGGTCATATCGCTGGCGCTCTTTCAGCAGAACAATATATTATTTTAACAGATGTTGACGGATTAATGCTTGATAAGGACAATCCTGCTTCCATTATAAATGAACTTAAAGTAGCAGAAATAAATCACCTAAAAGAAATAAGATGCATTCAGGGCGGAATGATCCCTAAAATAGATTCTTGTGAAATTGCATTAGAAAAAGGCGCTAAACTCGCAAGAATTATCAATGGAACAGACCCTGAACAGATTTCAGCCCTTTTTGAAAATCAAAAATCGGGAACTATCATTTCCGTATAATTTAAAGAATTTTGACCATGACACAAAAAAAAAATAAAACATACAATGAACTTGATAAAAAGTATTATTTACAAACTTTTAAACGCTATCCTTTAACATTTGACCACGGGAAAGGTTCCCATATTTGGGATGTAGAAGGCAATGAATATATTGATATGTTGGGCGGTATCGCTGTTAACAGCGTTGGCCATTGTCACCCAAAAGTGGTAAAAGCAATTCAGGATCAGGCAGCCAAATTAATTCATATTTCAAACTTTTATTTGAGTGAACCACAGGTGATGCTTTCTAAAAAACTGGTGAAATTATCAGGTTTAGATCGGGTATTTTTTACGAATAGTGGAGCGGAATCTGTTGAGGGCGCCATTAAAATAGCACGTAAATATGCTCATAGCATTGGAAGGGGAGGGAATATCATTTCTTTTGAAAACTCCTTTCACGGGCGCACATTGGCAACAATTGCCTCTGGTAAAAAAGCATATCAAAAAGGATTTGAGCCAATTCCGCAGGGATTTTCACAAGTGCCTTTTAATGATATGGAAGCCATAAAAAAAACTGTTGACAACAATACAGCAGCAATTATTATAGAACCTATCCAAGGAGAAGGTGGCGTAAATATTGTGGATAAAATTTTTCTTAAAATATTGAGAACTTTTTGTGATGAACAAGATATTGTGTTGATTTTCGATGAAATTCAGAGTGGTGTTGGCCGAACAGGAAAAATGTTTTCCAAAGAACATTTTGGGGTAGAACCGGATATTATGACTTTAGCTAAAGCTTTAGGAAGTGGCGTTCCAATTGGTGCTATTCTTTCGAATGAAAAAGTAAGCTCAGCCATTGAATTTGGGGATCACGGAACCACTTTTGGAGGAAATCCATTAGTGTGCGCAGCTTCATTGGCAACCATAGAAGTAATTGAAAGAGAAAATTTATTGCAACAAGCTGAGGAAAAAGGGAATTGGTTAAAAGCGAAAATTGTAGCAATGAAAAATCCAGACATCAAAGAAATTCGTGGAAAAGGACTAATGATAGGTGTGGAATTCAATTTTGAAACAAAGCCTTTAGTACTGAAAATGCTTGAAAAAGGCGTATTGGCAAATGCCACTGCCAATAATGTGTTGCGTTTGGTGCCGCCTTTAAACATCAGTTATGAAGATTTGGAAAAGGCAATGGAAGTATTAAAAGAATCATTAAAAGAACTAAAAAACAATGGCTAAAAAGAAAATAGGAATTATAGGAGCAACGGGTTATACCGGGTCAGAATTGGTGCGTATTCTTACCAATCACCCTGACGTTGAAATCACCATGATTACTTCTGAAAGCCGGTCAGGAGAACTGTTTTCTGATGTGCATCCTTTTTTACAAGGCATTGCCGATCAAAAATTGGTGTCAATAAATCAAATAAATGAATATGAGTTGGATCTTGTTTTTCTTGCCTTGCCTCACGGCGTTTCCATGGATTTTGCGAAACGTTTTAAAGACAGGTCTTTTAAAATCATCGATCTTTCAGGCGATTTCCGTTTGAGTTCGCAGAAAGTTTACGAGGAGTGGTATAATCTAGATCACATTTATCCCGAAGGGATTGAAAAAGCAGTATTCGGAAGTCCGGAATTGTATTTTGATGAAATTAAAGCAGCGCGTTTGACAGCAAATCCTGGTTGTTTCCCAACAACTGCTATTTTGGGATTAGCACCTTTATTAGCGGATAAGCTGATAGATACTGATACCATTATTGTTGATTCAAAAACTGGTGTTACTGGTGCAGGAATAAAAGCGAAATCGGTTAATATGTATTCTAATGTGAATGATAATTTTAAGGCATACGGACTTAAAAAACACAGGCATACCATTGAAATTCAGGGAATATTAAATCGAGTTTCAGGAAAAGATACACTTATTCAGTTTACACCGCATTTATTGCCTGTAGACCGGGGTATTTTATCAACCATTTATACGCGTCCAACAGAAAAAATAGATAATAAGAAACTAAAAGAATTGTATGCTTCCTTTTATGCAAATGCTCCTTTTGTAAGATTAAGGGAACAGGAACCATCCATTAAAGATGTTAGGGGAAGCAATTATTGCGATTTATTCGTGACTTATGATGAACGAACCAATATGATAATTGTTATTAGTGTTATTGACAATTTGATTAAAGGAGCGGCAGGACAAGCAGTTCAAAACATGAATATCATGTTAGGCTTGGAAGAAGCTAAAGGACTGAATCTAATTCCGCTAAACCCTTAATATACAATTTAAGAAAAAAATTAACAAACAATAATATTTATTGAAATGATTAAAAATATAACAAACGTAAGAGGCATAACATGTTGGGGAGCACATACAGGTGTTAAGTCTATGAGAAGGGATTTAGCCATCATTTTCTCAAAAGTGCCGGCAAGTGCGGCTGCTGTATTTACGCAAAACCAAGTGGTTGCAGCACCTGTTACCGTATCAAGAAAACATATTACAGATGGTGAAGCACAAGCCATTGTAATTAATGCGGGAAATGCAAATGCCGCTACAGGAAAACAAGGAATGGAAGGTGCCGAAGCTATGACACAGTCATTGGCTGAAGAATTAAAAATTGATAAAGAATTGGTGTTAGTGGCTTCCACGGGTATAATAGGTGTTAAATTTCCTACTGCCGAAATTATTGAGGGCATTCGAGAAAATGTAAAGAATCTTACCAACAGATCCAATGCGGGATCCTTTGTTGCAAATGCCATTTTAACTACTGATACTTTTGCAAAAGAAGGTTTTGTGGAGTTTGAAGTTGACGGTCGTGAAATTAATATGGGAGGCATTGCTAAAGGTTCTGGAATGATTCACCCAAATATGGCCACGATGTTGGCGTTTATTGTGACAGATATTGCCATTGAACCTAAGCTTTTAAAAACACTGGTAAAGGAAACGGTTGACAAATCATTTAATATGATAACGGTAGATGGCGACACTTCTACCAATGATATGGTTGTCGTGTTGGCCAATGGTCTGGCTCAGAATGATAACATCAAATCGAAAAAAGACAAAGGATATACTATTTTCAAGACACAACTGGAAGAAATGATGGTGCATTTGGCTCAGCTTATCGTTTCAGACGGAGAAGGCGCCTCCAAGTTTATTGAATATGAAATAGTGAATGCGCCAACGGAAGAATATGCAAGAATAATGATCCGAAAAATTTCAGATTCCGCGCTTGTTAAAACAGCCATGTTTGGCCGCGATCCTAATTGGGGAAGGATTATAAGTGCAGCCGGTAATGCAGGCCTTCCTTTTGATTATGAAAAAATTGACCTTCATATAGGCTCTGATAAAGAAATGGTCATGGTGCTCAAACAAGGAAGTCCTTTAGAATTCAACACCAACTACATCAAAAAACTGTTAAGGGAATCACATCTTAAAATTGTGCTGAACCTTCATAACGGAAAAGCAAAATCAAAAGGATGGGGAACAGATTTAACTACCGATTATGTGTTGTTTAATTCTGTGTATACAACTTAACAAATTACAGTATTTACTACATTTAATTTTTAAATAATAATTATGGCGTATATCACTTTAAACAGAAAATCATTAGCAATAAATTACAGTTATCTTCAACAATTGTTTAACAAAAACAGTATTGAATGGGCGCCTGTTTTAAAGATGCTTTGCGGAAATAAAACGTATTTGGAATTTGTTTTATCTTTAGGTGATGAACAGGTATGTGATGCCAGATTATCCAATTTAAAAAAAATAAAATCAATAAGTCCTAACAAAGAGACCATCTACATCAAACCACCTGCAAAGAGAAGTATTGCCAATATTGTAAAATTTGCAGATGCCAGTTTTAATACAGAATTAACAACCATAAAATGGCTGTCTCAAGAAGCTGTCAAACAAGAAAAAATACACCGAATTATTATCATGATTGAATTAGGTGACCTGCGCGAAGGTATTTTAGGCGAGCATTTGATGGCGTTTTACAAAAAAATATTTGAGTTGCCTAATATTAAAGTGTCAGGAATTGGGGCAAACCTGAATTGTTTAAGTGGGATCATGCCAAGCAAGGACAAACTTATTCAGTTGAGCTTGTATGAACAATTGATTGAAGCAAAATTTGGAAAAAAAATTGATTTTGTGTCGGGCGGATCTTCTGTGATGATTCCGCTTTTATTAAAAAAACAAATTCCTAAAGGCGTTAATCATTTCAGAATTGGAGAAACCCTATTTTTTGGCGTTGATTTATTTACGAACAAAACGATTCCTAAAATGAAGGATAATGTTTTTTTATTGCATGCTGAAATCATTGAAATAACAGAAAAATCTATTGTTCCTTATGGCGATTTAGAAGAAAATCCGTCTGGAGAAACCGTTGAAATTAACACTGAAGATTACGGCAAAAATCACAGTAGAGGTATTTTGGATATTGGCCTTTTAGACATTTCTAAAACCGAATTTATCATACCTGCTGATAAAGATATTTCATTTATTGGCGCTAGTTCTGATATGCTGGTTGTGGATTTAAGCAAAACAGCAAAAAAATATAAAGTGGGTGATTTGGTAAGCTTCAAAATAAAATATATGGGCGCTTTGCGAATTATGAATTCTGAGTATATAGAAAAGAAACTGGTTTAAAGTGTTGCTTTATTTCTAAGCTAGTTGGCATTGCTTTTAAAAGAATAAAAACGCAACAATTAAGAAATACTTGACAGTTCAAAAAAAGCCCCCTAAAAAATTAAATCTTATATTTCAATGGCACATGCACCACTTTTTTTGTTTCAAAAAATGGGTCTTCAAAATAGTCTGACAAATCGAATTGTTTGGCGTTTGGGAAATTGGCGAGTTCTTCGGTTAAATCGCCGCCTTTTAAATAGAGAATCCCATTCTTAAGTTCATGGCGCTGTTTTTTAGCGACTTTCTTTTGTGTCCATTTTACAAAGTCATCCATATTTGTTACAGCACGACTCACAATAAAATCAAATTCGCCTTTTACTTGTTCGGCTCTTAAATGTGCCGCTTTCACATTTTTTAATCCGAGTTCATCGGCTACAGCCTGAACCACTTTAATTTTTTTAGCAATGGCATCAACCAAATAAAATCGGGTTTCTGGAAACAAAATTGCCAACGGAATACCCGGAAAGCCGCCACCGGTTCCCACATCTAAAATCTGAGATTTTGGTGCGAACTTTTGCACTTTGGCAATCCCCAGCGAATGTAGTACATGCCTAACATACAGTTGGTCAATATCTTTGCGAGACACCACATTTATTTGAGCATTCCACTCTTTATACAAAACTTCTAATTTGGCAAACTGTGTGATTTGCTTTTCAGATAAATAAGAAAAATGTTGTAAAATAATATCCATAAACTAAAATTCTCGACAAAATTACGACTCTTATGCTACATTTTAAAACTTTATAAAATGTTAATTTTATCACAATCGGCATTCCTTTGTAAAATTAATGTATTTCCTTTGCGGTTTAAAATATACTTTATGACGCAGGCTAACATAACTTTTAGTAAAATTGACAAAGTCAAATTTTTTAGAACACTCAACAAAAAAGTAAATACATATTTTAAAGAAAATAATATTAAGCGTACGGGTAATTGGAAACTCTACACCAAAGCTTCAATAATGTTTGCTGTTTTTTTAGCACCTTTAATTTTAATTTTGACGGTAGATATGCCACATTGGGTGTTGCTTTTATTAACAGTCGTTATGGGTGTTGGCATGGCTGGTGTTGGCATGAATGTAATGCACGATGGTAATCACGGCACGTTTTCTAGTAAAAAATGGGTCAATAAACTAATGGGAAGCAGTATTTATATCCTTGCCGGAAATGTGTATAATTGGAAAGTACAACACAACGTTTTACATCACACTTTTACAAATATTAAAGGCCATGATGAAGATATTGATGCCGGCCGTATTATCCGTTTTTCAAAACATTCTAAATGGCTTAAAATTCATAAATTTCAAAAATATTATTTTATTTTTCTTTACGGATTAATGACTATTAACTGGGCGCTTACTACCGATTTTATTCAGATGCGTACGTATTTAAAACGAAAATTATCATATGGTAAGTTCCCGAACCCTATAACAGAGTGGTCGGTTTTAATAATTACCAAAATAGGGTATTATTTGTTTTGGATTGTGATTCCCATATTGGCTTTAGACATGGCTTGGTGGAAAGTACTGATAGGGTTTTTTGTGATGCATTATACTGCCGGTATTATATTAACCGTTATTTTTCAATTGGCACATGTGGTGCCAAATACAGACATGCCCATGCCTGATGAAAAGGGAAATTTAAAAAACACCTGGGCCGTTCATCAATTATATACAACTTCAAATTTTGCCCCAAACAATAAATTTATTTCGTGGTATTCTGGCGGTCTCAATCATCAGGTTGAACATCATATTTTCCCAAATATTTCGCATATTCATTATAAAAAAATAGCTAAAATTGTAAAGGAAACGGCATTGGAGTTTAACCTCCCTTATCATGAGTATAAAACAACACGTCGTGCCATTATAGAACATTTTAATTTACTAAAAACATTAGGCACAAAACCTACTTACGCAAAATTACTTTAACAAAATGAACACATCACTTTCTAACAGAATCAACAATTTACCAGTTTCTGCAACCCTTGCTATGGCTGCTCTTGGCAGGACTTTAAAAGAACAAGGCAAAGACATTATTAGCCTAAGTTTGGGCGAACCCGATTTTAACACACCCGACTTTATTAAAGAGGCCGCCAAGCAAGCCATCGACGATAATTACAATTCTTATTCGCCAGTAAACGGTTATTTAGATTTGCGTCAAGCCGTTTGTCTCAAATTTAAACGCGATAATAACTTAAATTATACCCCAGAACAAATTGTTGTCTCTACTGGGGCAAAACAATCACTAGCAAATGTGGTGTTGGCTATCGTAAATCCGGGTGACGAAGTTTTGTTGCCAGCGCCTTATTGGGTGAGTTATGATGCCATGGTAAATTTAGCCGAAGGTGTTTCTGTAGAAATTCCATCGTCAATAGATACCGATTTTAAAATCACACCTGCACAACTCGAAGCGGCTATTACCCCTAAGACAAAATTGATTTTTTTCAATTCACCTAACAATCCTAGTGGATCTGTTTACAGCAAAGAAGAATATCGCGCTTTAGCGGATGTTTTGGCTAAACATCCTCAAATTTATATTATTTCTGATGAAATTTATGAACATATTATGTACAATGGCACAGCTTTTAGTTTTGCTGCTTTTGACGATATGTACGACCGCACAATTACAGTAAATGGCCTCTCAAAAGCTTTTGCTATGACAGGCTGGCGTTTGGGTTATATAGGTGCGCCCGCATTTATTGCCAAAGCTTGTACTAAAATGCAAGGCCAATCTACTTCTGGCACTAACAGCATTACACAACGCGCCGCAATTATAGCTTTAGAAGCGCCTGTATCTAGCATTTCTTATATGGTAGACGAATTTAAAAGACGTCGCGATTTGGTTTATCAATTGCTGTCAGAAATAAATGGATTTAAACTCAACATGCCTGATGGTGCTTTTTACTTCTTTCCAGATGTTTCTTATTTCTTTGGCAAAACCATTAAAGGGAAATTAATTAAAAATTCATTTGATTTCTCAATGCTTTTATTAGAAGACGTTTATGTAGCAACTGTTTCGGGTGAATCATTTGGTGCGCCAGACTGTTTACGCATGTCATACGCCACTTCAGAAGCACAATTAAGAGAAGCTGTCAGTAGGATGAAAACATTGCTTGATGGTATATAAAATTGCCTTCACTACAAAGTGGGCCGATTTTGACCCAAACAAACACATGCGGCATACCTCTTATAACGATTATGCCGCCGAGTGTCGCATTCGTTTTTTTAACGATTACGGATTAACAACAGCACTGTTTGAGACACAAAACATCGGCCCCGTTTTATTTAAGGAGGAAACCTCTTTTTACAGAGAGATAAAATTAGGAGAATCTATAAAAATAGATTTGCGTCTAAAAGCCTGTTCAGAAAATGCCGAACGTTTTAAAATGCTTCATCATATTTATAAAGACGATGGTGTTCTGGCTGCCGAAGTTCAGGTTTATGCAGCCTGGCTCGATTTAAAAAAACGCAAACTCATCACACCTCCTGCTATATTTAAGGAAGTCTTTAATCAGCTAGACCGCACAGAAGATTTTGAAGAAATTTTACTAAAGTCTAAAATTCAGAAGCCCATATATTAAGATTTTATCTTTTTTTGATTGGGTGTTTTAAAGAAAATTTAATAACCTAGTTTGGCTCGTGTGCGCGCTAAAACAACATCTGCTACAGCTTTGGCTTTTACAGCACCTAGCGCTAAGGCCTTGTCAATTTCGGACAGGTTTTCCATATAATACCAATAGCGCTCGCGTTCTTCTTTATACTTAGAAATTACCAATTCGAAAAAAGCTTGTTTGGCATGGCCATAACCATAGTTTCCTGCCACATAATTTTGGCGCATGGTTTCGGTTTCTTCAGTGCTGGCTATTAATTTATAAAGCGCAAATAAGTTACAAGTATCAGGGTTTTTAGAATCTTCAAGTGATGTAGAATCTGTTTTAATAGCCATAATTTGTTTTCGCAATTGTTTGTCTGGCAAAAATAAATTGATGATGTTATTTTTAGACTTACTCATTTTATCGCCATCTGTTCCTGGCACATACATGGTGTTTTTTTGTATTTCTGCCTGAGGTAAAACAAGTGTTTCGCCTACTTGGTGGTTTAACCGAGACGCCACATCGCGTGTCATTTCTAGATGTTGCAATTGGTCTTTACCAACCGGCACAACTTCGGCATCATACAATAAAATATCGGCTGCCATTAACATCGGGTAATTAAATAAACCCGCATTGACATCTTCTAATCTGTCGGCTTTATCTTTAAAAGAATGTGCTAAAGTCAAACGTTGATACGGATAAAAACAGCTTAAATACCAAGCCAATTCTGTTACTTGCGGAATGTCGCTTTGGCGATAAAATACTGTTTTATTAATATCTAATCCAAAAGCCAACCACGTGGCAGCTGTACTGTAAGTGTTTAATTTTAAAGTTTCGGCATCTTTAATTTGGGTTAACGAATGCATGTCTGCAATAAACAAAAATGATTCGTTTTCTGGCTGATTTGCCAATTTTATAGCAGGTATAATTGCCCCTAAAAGATTTCCTAAATGTGGTGTGCCTGTACTTTGAACGCCAGTTAAAATTCGTGCCATTTGCTGTATTTAAAGACACAAAAATACATAATTAATACCCAAATCTAATTACAATTTAAATCACTATTTTTGGCACTTATGAATTTTTTGAAAAATCTTTTTAGGCTCGTTTGGCGCTTATGGTTTTATGGTGTGTTTTTAGTCACCATAATTGTTATTTTTCCAGTGCTTATCATTGTTACTTCTAGCGATAGTTTGTATCCCATCTTTTTTAAAATTGCCAGATTTTGGGCAAAAACCATTTTATTTTTAATGGGATTCAAAGCTAAAATAGCCTGTGCTGATAAAATTCATCCAAAAGAAAGTTACATGTTTATTGCCAATCACACCTCTATGATTGATATTATGCTGATGTTGGTAGTCGCTAAAAACCCTTTTGTATTTGTAGGAAAAGTTGAGTTGGCTAAAATTCCCATTTTCGGATTTTTCTATAAACGTACCTGTATTTTGGTTGATAGAAGCAGTCTGAAAAGCAGAAAAGAGGTCTATGCGCTTGCTCAAAAACGCCTGAATGATGGCGTGAGTATTTGCATTTTTCCCGAAGGAAAAGTGCCCGATGATGAAAGTATTGTTCTGGACGTCTTTCAAAATGGGGCTTTTAGACTAGCTATAGAACATCAAATACCGATTGTTCCTATAAGTTTTTACGATTGTAAAAAACATTTTTCTTACACCTTTTTTAGTGGAGGCCCAGGTAATTTACGTGCTAAAGTGCATCCCTTTATAGATACAAAAAACTTAACTTTAAAAGATAGAGAAGTTTTAAAATCAAAAGCATTTAATCTTTTACACGATGATTTGTTGGCAGATTTAGGGGCTTCTTAAAGTTTATTCTACATATTACAAAAACAAAATTATGCTTCTGCTTTTTGATGTAATAACCGTGTTAATTTTATAGACAAGTCTAATAAAATTATTTTGGCATTGCCATTGCGTTCAATATGGTAACTGGCGGTTTCTATTTCTGAAGTAATTTCTAAAATATTGGCATGGTTTACAAAAGGGGCAAATTTCTTTAAAGAAAAATTGGCCGTTTTGGGTTGTAAATAAACCAAGGCATCGGTTTTGTAATTTTGAAGTAAAGCCTGTCTAAAAAACGACAAACAGTACGCTAAAAATTGTTTTTGCGTTTCTCTACCTGTCCCCGCAATAGTAGTACTCCACCCAATTAAATCGTTAATAACAGCGGCGTTTCCTTTGGCTCTAAAAGCCGTGCGAATCCATAAAATAAACCAATCTTCAAAAACGGTTTCGCTGGTTTCTTGGCTTATAAGTTGGCAGGCTTTATGCCAATTTCCTTGGGCTTGCACCGCAATTTGATGTGCTTCTTGGGGCGATTTATCAAAATTGTCTTGAAGTCCTTTGCGGATAATTGTTTCGGGTAAAGGTAAAAATCGAAGGGTTTGACAACGGGATGTGATGGTCTTTAAAAGCTGATCTTCGTTTTCGGTTATCAGAATTAAAACGGTATTTTTTGGTGGCTCTTCAATAAGTTTCAATAATTTATTAGCCGCAGATGTATTCATTTTTTCGGCCATCCACACAATTAAAACTTTAAAGGTGCCTTCGTAAGCTTTGAGACTTAGTTTTTTTAAAATGAGTTGTGCTTCGTCAACACCAATCTGACCTTGTTTTTTTTCGATGCCTAAATATTGCATCCAATCAAACACATTCCGATAAGGGTTTTCAAGCACAAATTGACGCCATTCTTCTATAAATAAATCGCTTACAGGTTTTGTTTTTATGCGATCGGTTGTGGTAACCGGAAAAGCAAAATGCAAATCGGGATGCACCAATTTATCAAATTTTAAGCGCGCCGACGGATTTTCTGTCCACACACCATTTTTATCAGAAAAACACAACAACTGCTTTGCGTAAGCCAAAGCCATGGGCAAAGCGCCTGTACCTTGTGGCGCTACAAACAATTGCGCATGTGGAATACGCCCTTTTTGAAGGCTTGATAAAAGGTGTTTTTTAATATGTTGGTGTCCTATGATCGCATCGAAATCCATCTTACAAAGATTAAAAAAATAAACAAAATTAAGCGCTAAACTTAGTAGATTTGCCAAAATAATTAGCAGAAAGTATTAAATGGTCATCATAAGCTTACAACGCAAAAAATGTATTGGATGTAATTACTGTGTAGAATTGGCACCTAAAGAATTTAGGATGTCTAAAAAAGATGGCAAAGCGGTGCTGTTAAAATCGTTAGATAAGAAAGGCTTTTTTACATTAAAATCGCCAGATCACAGCATTTATGAAGAAGTAAAAAAGGCCTCAGAAGCTTGTCCTGCCAAAATTATTGACGTTAAAGAAACTTAAAAGTAAGGCGGCTAAATCTTTTTTAAAAGATTGTAGTATATTTACAAATTAGTAGCATTTTAAAAACCAAAACGGGTACTATTTTTTTAGTGTCCGATAAAGATAAAAAAATAATATGGGTTGTGGTACATGTACTACGGAAGAAGGCGGCATACCTAAAGGTTGTAAAAGCAATGGTTCTTGCGGTACAGATAGTTGTAATAAATTAAGCGTTTTCGATTGGCTGTCTAACATGACATTGCCCAATCATCAAAAGCCATTTAACATCGTTGAGGTACGTTTTAAAAACGGCCGTAAACACTTTTATAAAAACACCAAAGATTTAAGTCTTTGTATAGGCGATGTTATTGCTGTAGAATCTTCTCCAGGGCATGATATCGGTGTGATTACCCTTACGGGCGAATTGGTTAAAATTCAGCTTAAAAAGAAAAATCTCACAGCAGACCACGAAGACGTTAAACAAATTTACAGAAAAGCCTCAGAAAGAGATATAAAAATTTGGCAAGCATCTAGAGATAAAGAACAAGAAGTACAAAGAAAATCGCGGCTCATTGTTTTAAGATTGGGCTTAAAAATGAAATTATCTGATATCGAATTTCAAGGCGATGGCTCTAAAGCCACATTTTATTATACAGCCGAAGAACGTGTCGATTTTAGGATGCTTATCCGCGAACTGGCCTCTACATTTAGCATTCGTATAGAAATGAAACAGGTGGGTTTACGTCAAGAGGCGGCACGCTTGGGAGGCGTGGGTTCTTGTGGCAGAGAGTTGTGTTGTTCTACGTGGTTAACCGATTTTAGATCGGTAAATACATCGGCGGCACGCTACCAACAATTGTCATTAAACCCGCAAAAATTGGCCGGACAATGTGGCAAATTAAAATGTTGTTTAAACTACGAATTAGATACTTATATAGAAGCCTTAAGAAAATTCCCTAGAACAGATACCGTTTTAAAAACTGAAAGTGGTATAGCTTTCTTTCAAAAAATGGATATTTTTAAAGGACTCTTATGGTATGCTTATAAAGACAATCCGATTAATTGGCACGCCATCTCGGCCGAACATGCCAACGAAATTATTGCTGCAAATAAAGAGGACAAAAAAGGAAATAATTTAGAAGATTATACCATTGAGGTAGTAGATGAAAGTCCCATATTTAAAGATCTTGTGGGTCAAGAAAGCTTAACGCGATTTGACAAACCAAAACAGAACCGCAACAAAAAACATAGAAACAGAAAAAACAGAAATAATGCAAAGTAAATGGTATCTTATAGGTGTCTTTTTAATGTTTTTTTCGTGTTCTAAGCAGACGTTTTTTAGTCAATATCAAAATATTGAAAACAATAAATGGGCATTGAATGCGCCCGTTAATTTTACTGTTTCTGTGACAGATACAATCACACCCCGCGTTGTTTTTATAAATATTAGAAACACAAACCAATACGCTTATAGCAATCTTTTTTTGGTTGTTACCGCATCTTTTAACAATACTATTACACAAATAGATACGTTAGAATATGAGATGGCAGATGTCACAGGAAGATGGTTGGGCTCTGGCTTTACGGATGTCAAAGAAAATAAACTCATTTTTAAGACCAACTATGTGTTTTCTAAAAAGGGGATATATAACTTTAACATCGCTCAAGCTGTGCGTAAAAATGGCAACGTTTTGGGAGATGCCTATTTAGAAGGCATTTCTGATGTTGGGCTAAGTATAGAAAATCAATAAAACATAATTCAGCTTATTTAAATGGCTACAAAAAAGAAAACAAAAACCCCCGATTTTAAAAAATACAACCGCCTTATTTGGATTGGGTTTGGGTCTGGTTTATTGGCTATAATTTTACTGTTTGTACTTGCAGCAGCAGGTGTTTTTGGGCCATTACCAACTTTTGAAGAATTAGAAAATCCGGAAAATAATGTGGCTACCGAAGTCATTTCTATTGACGGAAAAACTTTGGGTAAATATTATCATGAAAACAGAACACCTGTTAATTATCGTGATTTACCAGAAAACTTAATACACGCTTTAATTGCTACAGAAGACGAACGTTTTTATGACCATTCAGGCATTGACGCCAAAGGTACAGCCAGAGCTTTAGTTAAATTAGGAAAAGGTGGTGGTGCCAGCACCATTACACAACAATTGGCAAAAATGTTGTTTACCAAACGAGCTTCGGGAAATATTTTTAAACGCGTTATTCAAAAAGCGAAAGAGTGGGTTATCGCTATTCAGTTGGAGCGTCAATATACCAAACATGAGATTTTAACCATGTACTTAAATAAGTACGATTTTTTAAACTTGGCGGTTGGTATCCGTTCTGCTTCCAGAATATATTTTGGTAAAGAACCTAAAGATTTAAGAGTTGAAGAGGCCGCCATGTTGGTAGGGATGTTAAAAAACGCTTCTTATTTTAATCCTTTACGCAGAGCAGAACTTGTAGAAAAGCGTCGTAATGTTGTGCTTAATCAGATGTTGCGCAATGAATTCATCAGTCAAAAAGAACGCGATTCTTTAAGTTTAATTCCGCTGACGCTCGATTTACACCGCGAAGATACAAACGACGGAACAGCCACATATTTTAGAGAATACATGCGTGATTTTATGAAAGACTGGGCTAAAACACATAAAAAACCCGATGGCTCTGACTATAATATTTACCGAGATGGGCTAAAAATTTATGTTACTATAGATTCCAAAATGCAGCATTATGCAGAGTTGGCTGTGAATCGCCATATGGCGAATTTGCAAAAATCCTTTTTTAAACAACAAAAAGAAAACGAATTTGCACCCTTTGTTTATGTGCCGTCTAAAGATTTAGAAAAAGCCATAAAACAAAAAATAGATACGGCTCAGCTAAGAATATTGAAAGAAGTTGAAGACTCTACTTTTGTAGCTTCAGCCGAACGTATTTTAAAAACAACCATGCGCCGTTCTGACCGATACAAAAGCATGAAACTCGCCAAGGCATCCGATAAGGAAATAGACAGTGCTTTTAATGCCAAAAGAAACATGCGTGTCTTTTCTTGGCAAGGCGAGAAGGATACTATTATGTCGCCTATAGATTCAATAAGATATTATAAATACTTCTTACAAACAGGTGTTTTAAGTGTTGAACCTCAAACGGGTCATGTTAAAGTTTGGGTGGGTGGTGTGAACTATAAATACTTTAAATACGACCATGCCAAACAAGGCAAACGTCAAGTAGGGTCTACTTTTAAACCCTTTGTGTATGCTACTGTTATCAATCAATTAAAAATTTCGCCCTGCGAAAAATATCCAAATATTCCTTATACCATACCTGCTGGCACTTTTGGAATTCCTGAAGATTGGACACCAGGGAATTCTGGTGGAGAATACGGTGGTGAGCTTACTTTAAAACAAGCTTTGGCAAAATCTATCAATGCAATTACAGCCCGCATGATGTATAAAGTAGGTCCTAAAAATGTGAAACGATTGGCCAGAAGTTTAGGTATTACTAGTTATATTCCCGAAGTACCTTCAATTGCTTTAGGGACAGTAGATTTAAGTTTGTATGAAATGGTGGGTGCTTACAGCACTTTTGCCAATCAAGGCATGTATATTAAACCAATGATGGTCTTGCGTATAGAAGATAAAAACGGTACAGTCTTAGATAATTTTTCTCCAGAAACAAGAGAGGTGTTGAGTAAAGAAGCGGCCTACACTGTTTTAAATTTATTAGAAGGGGTGACGCATTTTGGTTCGGGTATTAGATTACGAACCACAACGGGCGTATATCCAGACAGCATTGCTACAGGTTATCCGTATGCTTTTACAAATCCAATTGCAGGAAAAACAGGTACCACTCAAAACCAATCGGATGGCTGGTTTATGGGTATTGTCCCCAATTTAGCCACGGGTGTTTGGGTAGGTGCAGAAAACAGATCTGTCCATTTTAAAGGCATTACACGCGGCCAAGGCGCCTCAATGGCTTTGCCAATTTGGGCGCTTTACATGAAAGAAGTTTATAAAGACAGTACTTTAAATGTGAGTCAAGGGGAGTTCGAACGTCCCGAAAACATATCTATAAACTTAGATTGTAATACTTTTAATAAAGATCCCAAAATAAAAGAAGTGCCCAAAGACGATCCAGAATTTTAAACCGATGAATAACTACGTTTGGCATCCATCACAAAGTGTTATAGAAAAAAGTAATATCTATGGCATGATGCAAAAACATCAGTTTAAAAATTACACTGATTTTTGGCAATGGTCTGTTACAAATAGAAATACGTTTTGGGAGGAAACCATCGCTCATTTAGATATAAAGCTCTCTCAAAATTTCACGTCTGTTTTAGATGTTTCTGATGGTGTTGAAACGCCTGTTTGGCTTAAAGACGCTAAGTTAAACATTGTGGATAGTTGCTTTAAAAACAAGCCCGAATCTACAGCAATCATCTATCAAGAAGAAGGAGGACAACTGATTAAAGTTACCCAACAAGAATTAGAAAATTTAGTCAACAAAATTGCGAACAGTCTCCGTAAAGCGGGATTAAAACCGGGCGATGCCATTGCCATTGATATGCCGATGACACTTGAAGCTGTGGCCATTTATTTGGCAGGTATCAAAGCGGGAAATCCGATTGTTACCATTGCTGATAGCTTTACGCCGAATGAAATTGAAGTGCGTTTAAAAATTGCCAATCCCAAGCTTATCTTTACCCAAGATTATCTGTTACGCGCAGGTAAAACATTGCCTTTATACGCTAAAGTTTGCGAGGCCAATGCCCCAAAAGCAGTGATTATAAAAGCCACAAATCAAGCTGACGATTTACGCTTAGGCGATATTTATTGGGAAGATTTTTTGATTGAAGACACAGATTTCGAAAGTGTCAAACAATCACCCGAAGATGTGATTACTATTTTGTTTTCATCGGGTACTACGGGCGCACCAAAAGCCATTCCGTGGCATCACACCACGCCCATAAAAGCAGCTTCCGATGCTTATTACCATCATGACATTCACAAAAATGATGCGGTCTGTTGGCCTACAAATTTGGGTTGGATGATGGGCCCTTGGTTGGTGTTTGCAGCACTTATCAATAAAGCAACTATTGGCTTGTATTACGGCGCACCACTTGATGCAAATTTCGGAAAATTTGTGCAAGAAGCGCAAGTAACCATGCTTGGCGTGATTCCGAGTATTGTAAAACACTGGAAAAATTCTGGGTGTATGGAAGGGCTGAATTGGGATAACATCCGTTGTTTTAGTTCTACAGGCGAAGTTTCTAATCCCACCGAAATGACCTATTTAATGCAACTCGCTAATGGCAAGCCTGTGATTGAATATTGCGGTGGCACCGAAATTGGTGGTGGTTACGTTACAAGCACCGTGGTACAAGATAATTATCCAAGTACTTTTTCTACACAAGCTTTAGGAACCGCATTTGTCTTGTTAGACGATGACAATAAAGCTTCAAAAAAAGGCGAAGTCTTTATGATACCACCTACAATGGGATTATCTAACACCTTGCTAAATCGCGATCATCATAAAGAATATTACAAAGGCACACCAAAATATAAAGGGCAGCTATTAAGACGCCATGGTGATGCCATGCAACAATTAGAAAACGGCTATTATAAAGCCCAAGGGCGCACAGATGACGCCATGAATTTGGGCGGTATAAAAGTGAGTTCTATTCAGATTGAAGGCGTGATAAATACACTCGATTTTGTAAAAGAATCGGCTGCTATTGCAGTATCTCCAAAAGATGGTGGCCCAAGTTTGTTGGTGGTTTATTATGTTGACATAGAAAATGCTATTGTAGATACAGACCGTTTAAAACAAGCCCAAACCGTGGTTAGAAAACAATTAAACCCGCTTTTTAAAGTAAGCGATTTGGTTAAAATTGACGCCTTGCCAAGAACAGCATCCAACAAAGTAATGCGCCGTAAATTGCGTGCGGATTATGAAATGAAATAAATACTTATGAAAATAATCTCCTATAATGTTAACGGTATCCGAGCTGCCATAAAAAAGGATTTTTTAGGCTGGCTGCAAGTTGCCAATCCAGATGTAATATTAATTCAAGAAACAAAAGCGCACAAAGACCAACTCGATTTAAATCTTTTTGTAGAAGCGGGTTATCCCTATAATTATTGGTTTTCGGCACAAAAAAAAGGCTACAGTTCTGTGGCGGTTTTATCTAAAATAAAACCCAATCATATTGAATACGGTACAGGTATTGAAACCATGGATTTTGAAGGCCGCAATTTGCGTGTCGATTTCGACAATGTATCCATCATGAGTTTGTATTTACCATCGGGAACGAATGATGCGCGCTTGGATTTTAAACTCAATTATATGGATGAATTTCAGGAATACATCAGCAATTTAACCAAAGAAATTCCGAATCTTATTATTGGTGGCGATTATAATATTTGCCATGAGGCGATTGATATTCACAATCCGACAGGTTTAAAAAACACCTCTGGGTTTTTACCCGTAGAACGCCAATGGATTCACGAGTTTATAGAAAGCGGTTTTATTGACAGCTTCAGATACTTTAACGCAGAACCACATAACTACAGTTGGTGGTCTTATCGTGCCAACGCTAGAAATAACAACAAAGGTTGGCGGATAGATTATTTAATGGCGAGTACACCTTTAAAAGAGCGTTTAAAACGCGCCTATATTTTACCTGAAGCCAAACATTCTGACCATTGCCCTATTGGTTTAGAAATAGCAGACTAATCAATTTTTATTGACAACCATTTCTCTAAAGTAACAATCAGTTTTTCTTTTTCAGAAGCGGTCATATTGGCGATTCTAGCCGTTCCATGATGTTTTCCAGATAGAAAAAACCATTCGGAATCAACATTTTTATTTGGCGGAACAGCCGTTGCAGACCATGTGTCTAAAGCGCCATTGATATAAATCATTTTATGAGCATCGGCTTTAATCCATTCGTTCACGTTTTTTAAAAGTGTGCCATCAAACTTAGCCGTCATTTTGTTGGGCATAAATGTTGCGTGCGGATTGGTAAAGGTTGGCAATGCCTTTAAAAGATTTTTGAATTCTTTTGTTTGGTAACCATAATACCCCATCTCTGCAGCAGCTTGATAATAATGAGAACCATAATTTTTAATTAAGTCATCACCAAAAAAAGTAATGTCTGAAACAGAGGTTAGGTAGGTAACAATATCTTCGATTGATGCTTTGTTATTTGGAATTTTATCACAGTCTTGGCCGTATTGCCAGAAAGAAAAAGGATATTCTAAAACGGTATATTCAAAAGCTTGCGCCAATGTTAGGTAAGTGTATTTTGCCCCAGCACCCATGCTATAAAATTTTAGTAATGGCAATATCTTATCTCTGTTTTTAAGCAGTCTTATTTGGAAAGATTTAATTTTTTTACGGCAATCGTCTGTACCTGTTGTATTTAAAAATTTATAGATGCGTTGGTCTTCAAAAGCGTTGTTAATAGGCGCCACATAAGGCACGCTCACATCAACATCATTTGGATAAAAGTAGCGGTAAAATACAGTTGTAGAACCGCCTTTACTGATGCCTGTGCTCACCCATTTTTTCAGATAAATGGTACTAAATAATTGTTTTATATGATGTAAATCTGCCGAGGCTTGTTTTAAATTTAAATAATTATAGTTAAGACTATCTGGCATACTTTCGCCAAAAAATCGATGTTCAACATCAATTTGATTGGCATTTAATAATTGGGTTAGTTCGTAAACGCGGTTTCTATTTCTACTGTATCCTTCTGTGATTATAACTGTTGGTTTATCAAAACCACTGTGTGTGAGATATGCTTTTTGATAGAAATATCCTTTTGATAAATCGGAATGATCTATGGGTTGTTTTACTTTTAATTCGTAAGCCGATTCAAAACCTTGTGCTGTTTCAATCTTTTTAAAAATGACATCTGGCAGGTTAAATAATAACTTTTCAAGATTATCGTTTTGGGCATTTATAGTGTTGAAAAATCCTATAAAGAATACAATGAGAAGCAGTTGTTTTTTCATAATAAAAAGCATTAAATTATTAACTATTGCGTGTGTGCTAATTTATTTCAAATATACTTTTTATCGGGTAAATAGTGGTGGCGAAAACACATCTTTAAATAAGGCTTCTTTATCGCCATTATATGTTTTGGTAATGGGAAGACCATTTCTTGTTAACCCTTTAAAAAATCCAGCATCAACTAAATCCCAAATTGCGAATTTCGCTTCACCCTTTAAATTGATTAGTCCAAAATGATTTTCACTGCCTTGCGGGTTATTGGCATCTTTCCATTGTTCATCAAAAGCTTCAAAATAAAAACAAGCCATTTTTGCCGAATTTGTCCAGTCACGCATATGTTTGTAATAAAGTCCTTGTTTGTATTCATCGGCAGCTTTAGATCCTGTGCTGCTATAAAGCCCATCCGACGTACTTGCCCAGCCCGTTTCGCCAATATGTATTGGTTTGTCTATACCCAAACTTTTTATATAATCTGCCGTTGATTGATATTGAGATATGGCGTAGTTTTTAGCTCTTAACATGGCGGTATCTATTTTTTCTAGATCTGAAAACTCTTGTTCTTCATAAGGAACACGCCAAAAATCCGAATTATAATGTGTGTCATGAAACGGATATGTATGCAAAGAAATATAGTCTACTGCGTTAATAAGCGCCACTAAGTCTTGTGTTTTATAACTGTCGTCTCCGCCACCCCAAGAGGCAAAATTATCTGAACTCGTGATCCATATTTTGGCTGGTAGTTTGCCAGATTTTTTTAAGTCTTGTAAATGATTAACCCATTTTAAAATCACCCAAGGTTGCACATAATAACTGGCTGCCCAATGCACCATAGCTTCGTTGCCCACAGCAATAATTTTAACGATATCTGGATATTTGTTGGCCAAAGCAACAGCTCTTTCAACTTCGCCAGTATTGGCTTCCAAGCTTTCGGCATTGTGATTTGGTTTATCTGTCCAAGCATTTTCACAATCAATCCAAGCACCTACCATTACATACATTTCAAACTCTGGATCTTCATTTTTTAATTGACTGATGGCTTCTAACAAATTTGACACTTGTTTCAGTTTGGTGTTATAGGTACGCAACAATTTGATATGCATTGCCGCCAAAATCTTCATATCTTCTTTAATCTGAACAACAGATGGCTGAATATCTCGTGTGATTTCGCGATAGCCACCATAAGAAATGGCCAAATATTCTGAATTTCCTAAAATAGCTTCCGCTGATAAGCCTTGCTTTTTGTGACTTGAGGAACATCCAAAAATTGAGATTACAAAAATTGCCAATAATGCTGATTTGAAATTAACTATCATCCTGTTTTATTTTTTATAATAGAAACTTTTTTTAATCAATTTTTGTGGATTGCCACCAATTTGCAATTCAAAATCACCTTCCTCAGTCAGCCATTTATTTTCTATCCCAACACTTGCTAAATCTTTTGATGTTAAGCTAAAATGAAGGGTCTTCATTTCGCCAGGTTTTAAATTTACTTTAGTAAACCTAACTAATTTTTTTGAGTCTGGCGATACTTTAGCTACCATATCTTTAACAAAAACTTCAACAATTTCTTTGCCTTCTAAGTCGCCTGTATTTTTAACGCCTATAGAAATATTAAATTGTTCTGCACCTCTTAATGTGTCTTTACTTATCTTTAAATCAGAATATTTGTAGCTCGTATAAGACAATCCAAAACCAAATTCGTATTGCGGATAAAAACCATCAAATCCCCAATTGACATCTCTTATATCCGTTTTTTTATGATAATAGGTTAAGAAATTTCCTGAATATTTTGGATAGGTATATGGCAGTTTTCCACTCGGGTTTAGTTTGCCAAATAGCACGTCAGAAATGGCACGCCCACCTTCTTGACCTGGTAAATATCCCATAACAATGGCGTCTGCTAAAGGTTCTATTCCGCGTATAATTCTAGGGCGTCCTTCTACCAAAACTAAAATAATTGGCTTGCCTGTTTTAGCAAGTTTTTTAACCAATTCTTGCTGCGCTTTTGGCAATTCTAATTCATTAATATCCGATGGTTTTTCTGTTGCAGGAATCTCGCCTACACAAACAATTATATAATCGGCATCATTGGCTTTTTTAACAGCTATATCAGAATTTATATCTTTTAAATAATCTGTCCCTTGAATAAATTCAACATTATTTTTACCCACTTGCTTTTTGATGGCTTCTAAAATTGTCAGTTTTGTTGGATCATTGAATTTTGTGTCTGTGCCGAGGAACGACCGTGACCAAGCCCCATTCAATGCGTTTATAGAGTTGGCTGTATATCCTGTAAGCAATATTTTTTTAGCAGTTAAAAGAGGTAAAATGTTCTTCTTGTTCTTTAACAAAGTTATCGCTTCGCCCGCTGTTTTATAATTTGCTTCTATATGTGCTTCGCTTGCAAATTCGGTATAATTTTCAGGATTATTATATGGGGTTTTAAAAAGATTTAAATAAAATTTAAGACGTAAAACTCTAGTAACGGCATCATCAATTCGACTCATTGGCACATCGCCACTATTAACTAAATCAACAATAATAGCAACAATATCGGCATTATAAGGATTCATAATAATGTCTAATCCGGCATTTACCGCCATTTTAGTTGCTTCTCGTTTATCTTTTGAAGAAAGATGTGCGCCAACCAGAAATTCAACATCGCTAAAATCTGAAATTACCACACCTTTAAAATTCAATTCATCTTTAAGGATATCTGTGATGTATTTTTTATTGATATGACACGGAATACCATTTACCGCATTAGAGCTAATCATTACGCCCATGGCGCCATTTTTAATTGCTTTTTCAAAAGGCGGCAAAAAATACTGTCTCAGGCTATTTTCTGGAATAAGTGCATTGGCCCTATCTTTGCCGTTTCTGCCAGCACCATAACCTATAAAATGTTTCAAACAAACAGCTGTACTTGTTGTGTCTTGCAATCCGTTTTGTTGTGATCCTTGAATATATGCGGCTGTCATTTCTGAAATTAGATAAGGGTCTTCGCCAAAACTCTCGCCAATTCTTCCCCAAAGAGGAGACATAGCCACATCTGCATTTGGATTGAAATTCCATGGCAATGATGCGGCTCTTGATTCATAAGAAGTAATTTTGCCTCCAATTCTTGACAACTCAGTATTCCAAGTTGCAGCCACCGCAATTTGATGCGGAAAAATAACTGAACCATTTACATAATTAGCGCCATGAATATTATCAATGCCATACAAGACAGGAATCCCCAAACGGGTTTTCCCCATAGCCGAATCTTGTATTTCTTTAATTATTCTGTACCAATCTTCTTTTGCTGCTGGATAGCCTGGTGTGTTATGAATGGAGCCAACAGCATTATCAATAATAAATTTTTTAAACCTTTCTCCATCAAAAACAGCGCTGTCTCTTGCATCCCAATAACCTCCTGTTAAAACAGAAGGCAAACCAATATTTAACATTTGACCCGCTTTTTCTTTTAGGGTCATTTGACTTAAAATATCTTTGATTTTTTGCTCCGTTTTAACAGATTCTAAAGTGCTAATTTCGACCGTTTCATTTTGTTGAATTGGTGTTTTACAACTCCAAATAAAAATAATAATTATGACTAATTGAGTTGCTCTTTTCATACGTTTTAATCCTTCTTTAAAATCCATTTTTATCTAATGAAACCAGAATTTGTGCTACTACACCAGCTCTTTCAAAAATTTGCTTGCTTGTTTTTTCGTCAATATTTAAATTACTTGAGTCTCGTTTTTCACCATTTTTAAAAATAACTGAAAGGCCCTCTTTATCTGAGAGATTATATATGATTGGAATTTGACAATAGGTAAAACAAAGTGATTCTTTTTTTAACTCAATTTCTTTTAGATCATTATTAACATCGGTATATTTAAATGAAATTGATGCCTTTAAAAACTCTTCCCTTCTCAACAAACTAGGTTTAAACTGTAAGCTTCCATCTTTTACAAAAACGCCTAATTCTCCAAACCGACTTAAAATATCTTCTTTCACTTGTCCTGTCATACCCGGTTGTTGTGCGCCTTTTTCTGCAGGTGTATGAGAGTACGGATCGGTTGGGAATGCGCCATATAATTTGGGCGATTTATGCACACCAATACCTTCGTTAATTTCGTAATAATGTTCTAAAAGGCGTCCAATTAATTCTTTATTTTCTTTAGTATTTATGGCATTAATACAGGTTTCTTGAACTGCCAACAGCAATTTAGAAACCATGTGCCAATAAATAGAACCCAAACCTTCGTAACCGTAAAATGTACCCGACCTACCTGTAAAAGATTTATGATCGAACATATCTTCAAAAACAGAAAACACAAATTCTGTATCTTCTTCTATAAGTGTTTTAAATTTTTCAGGAAGTTTGTAAAGTGCCTCGTTAAGACTTTGCGCATTATTAAAATTACCATTAAAATGACAATTGCCCTCTACATCTTTTTCTATAATTTGGGTATTGCCCTCTTTTAAAAGTTGCTTGAACAAAACCGATTTTTCAACACTTTCTTTTGGGATATTGTTTTTATCTACAAATCTTAAAAGTTCTTTATTTGGATACAATAAATAACTGTATTGGTCTGGTCTGAATAAAGCACTATTTTTTAAATTATCTAGAAGTTTTAAACTTTCGGGTACAGAAAGATACCCAGAACTCAAAACAGCCACTTGACCTTCTAACATCTCTGGTAAATGGGCAATTGTTATCTTGTGCTCACTTTCTAATGTTATTAAATTATAAGCATGGTATAAATTATCTTTGCGTTTATTACAATCTATTGCGTGTTCTAAAAACTGTAAGGATATGTCAAAAAAGGAAAGTAATCTTGTTTTAGAAATCGCTTTTCTGGTATCAGAAAAACCTTCATTGTAAACTGTATTTCTATAATCGCTACCCGCATTACCAAGTTCATCAGCAATATTTTTTCTGTCGGTGTCAGAAATATTACTGGCAAGACTCTTTTTGAATTTTAAAAATGACTTGTGTAAACTGCTGAAAAAAGTTTCCATTTCGGCAGAAACCAAAATAAACTCATTTTCTGATTTTTGAATTATGCTTTTAAAGAAACTTATAAATCGTCTTAAATAATACAACGTAACCATAGAAACGCCATTACCAACCAATGCATTATTTGCATCGTTCCATTCTGGGCGTTGGGTATTCATCCAAATACCGGTTTCGGGAATGAAATTAGCGCATTTTGACAAAACTGTTGCTAATAATTTTTCAAGTAAATTAACGTTATAAATACGGTTGTCTTTACTTAAAAGCAAAGCCCCATCTGCACCTATTTGTTTTTTTCTTTCACTAATTTTTTTATCTAAATCGGCATCAAAAACAATGGTGTCTTTAGGGTTTTTAAGGGTCTCTTTATAACTCTTAATTTTATAAGGCACATTGGCATACACAAAAATTTCTTCACTTAAATTTTGTGTCAATTTATTGGGATAGTGATTTTCGAAGTTTTCTAAAAATTTTAAAAGATAGATAATCTGATGGTCTCCCCAATAACCTATATATGACCATGGATCATTTGGGTCAATTACTTCCCAATCAAAACCATCTTTGGTTATCCGATAAGGATTATAACCCTCAAAAGTTGACGCATTTAAAAATTTATGAATCATACTTTCTAAAAACTCTGGATAAGAATGCCCTAAAGTTTCCCAATTTTGAAAAATATCACGCCAATTACCTTCGTAGTTTAGGATTTTTGAGCCATCAATTTCACTGCGTGTCTCTATAGCAAATTTATTCCATGGCCGGCTTGGGTCACCATGACGGCGGCTAAATTTTAATGGTAAATATTCTAAAACCAACCTTTTAAAATCACTATTAGCAATTTCAACTACGGCGTCAGTAAGTATATTTTTTGAAAATATTTCAGGTAGTTGTTCTAAGAATTTTTTATTTTGCGTATAAACATTCTTATTTGCCTTAGAAATGTATTTGATAAAATCTGCAGAATCAATCTGGTAATTATCGTCAAAAACGCCCCCACGCATAATGTTAAAAAGCGTGTTTGAAAAGTGTCTTGACGAACGTAAATTATCTGAAGTTATTTGTAATCCATCAGCAGTAGCCACCAAATCAATTAAATTTTTAGACCCTAATTCAATATCATTTATTATTTGCGATTTTAAATTGACATCAGATTTTAAAAGATTAATCATTTCTACAACTGCAGAAGACCCTTGGTTGACATTGGCTACGATGAGCCAACTTTTTTTATTTTGGGGAAGTAAATTTAAATCTGTTGACACAAAATAGGCGCCTTTTTCTGCTTTTATATCCTTTTCTTGTTTTAAAGAAATCCCTTTTCTAAAGTCATTAAGTTGTAATGAAGAAATTAAATGTTTGGGAGTTTCTAAACCAATAGACCATGCTATATTGGTTTTAAGTGCCTCGCTAGGCTCGGCTTTATCAACAATTATAGCGCTGAGCTTGTAAATTCCCAATCCTATTTCTGCTTCTAGTTCACTCTTTTTGTAGGCATCAACTAAATTACTTTTACTGTTTTGTAATTCGGCAGAAATACCATAAGGAAGAATATTTTGAATGCCATCTACTAAAGTAACTTTGATGATTTCTTTAGTATTATTGATAAGTGTCGCTTTTTTAACAAAGCCAAATTTATTACTTGAGCTCCATTGATAACTGTAAGTTAATCCTAAATCGTGATTAATTTCTTCGAATATTATTTTGTTTCCTAAACTGTTTTTATATAAATTTCTATTAATATTATAAATGCCTTCGTACCTATCTGAAAAAGGCTCCCAAAGAAAAATTTTATTCTTGGTATGAATTTGTAAAATGGTTTTGCTACCTGTAATTTCTGTAGATTCCGTTATCTTATCATCTGTATAATAAGGGAAAAGTGCCAAGTCTCGGTCTTTTCTGCCGGCACTAATACCACCATTGCTTGATATAAATAACCAGTGATTAGAATCACTTACTATACTCATAAAAAATGGCCGTAAATTGTTGCTGTTGGCAATTTTGTAATAAGAATCACCCTCAATATCTACATAGCTACCTTCAACTTTTTGTGGCTTAAAATTAGCTTCAACTTTACCTAAATATATTGGTTTAAAACTCATTTTTAAAATTGGACTTTTTTAATATAAAAACCTCAATAAAATCTATTTAAAAGGTTTTATTAACTAAATATTTTTTTAATTATTTAACCATAAATGGAATATTTGCTGTAGCTGCATGACCATGACCATCATCGGCATAAACAAATAAACGGTAAACGCCGCTATGTGGTGCTTTAAACGTTAATGAATTATTTGCTTGACTAAAATTCAAATTTTCTATATTTTCAGGTTTTAATTCCTTGTCTCCACCATCTTGCAAGTCGGTACTTTCACGAGAAACCTCCCAAGTATAATTAATAGAGTCATTTTCTATATCATTGATTTTTACTGATGCAGCATATGATTTTCCCGCCTTTAAAATTACATTATCATAAGCCGTTTTATTATCTAATGTATAAGATATTACTTGAGGTGTTCTGTTTTTTGGCCATTGTTTACTCCAAAGATAATGCATTACATCAACAGATTCTGTCTCTTTTCCATTTTCTAAAAAGACACCATACCACGTTGGTGTGCGTTCTTGTTTTTGCCCCCATAAAAAAACATAAGAGCCTATGCATTGTGTCGAGTCCGCTTGAATGGCACTTTGATATCTATTTAAATAATTAGTAGCTTTTAAAGTGCTGTTTTCTTCAATAGGTGCTCCCCAGTTTGTTTTAGGCACTTCCCAATGGCCAGTAGCACCCCATTCTGTTACCATATAAGGGCCCGTCCAACCAAATTTTCTAACCAATTTTGGTAAATTGGGTAAATCGCCATACATCTGTAAAGATAAGATATCTAAATCGGGGCATCTTTCTTTAATCAATGTTACTTCCTTTTTTGAGATTCCTGCCAAACTTGTTGTTGTTAAATGATTTGGATCTACCTCGTGAATCATTTTAGAAATATTATTTACCGCATCCCAAACTTTAGGATTGGTATAACGTAAATTAAGTTCATTGCCAATCCCCCAAATAATTAGGGCTGGATGGTCTTTTAATACAATAACTTCTTTCTTAATTCTCTCAAATTGTTTTTTAACTGCAAGGCTGTCATTATAGTCAAAACCATGGCGTTCTTTGGCTACTTCAATACCCATTGTTACCATCAATCCATTTTTAAGCGCTTCGTCTAAAACTTCTTTACCACTTTGCTTGCCGTTTTCTATCCGCCAAGTTCTAAAAGAATTGCCATGATGCTTGGCTACTGCAGCCATATTTCCATATTCTAATCCTGCGCCTTTTATAAAAAACGGTTTGTTATTTACCATCAATTTGTAATTGCCATTATTATTTACTAAAGTAACCTTAACGGGATGGTTATTTGGTATGGATTTTTCTTTAAGTTGGTCATTCTTGCATCCGTAAAGGCAAACGGCACAAAATATAAGGGTGATAATATGTTTCATTAATTTATATGATATTTTAATTTTTAACCAATTCTAATTCAATTTGCTCTAATGATTTTCCTTTAGTTTCTGGTAATATTTTAATCAGAATAAAGAATCCAAATAGTGCAATGACCCCAAAAATTAGGAAACTCATGGCATTACCTAGGTTTGATAACTCCCAAGGGAAAATTTGTTGTATGCCCCAGCTCACAAAAGAATTTACAAAACCAATAGCGCCAATGGCAAGTCCTCTGTATTTTATTGGATACAATTCGGATAATAAAACCCACATTACCGGGCCTAATGAAAAGGCAAAACAGGCTATAAATCCTAAAATACCAAGCAATACTAAAGGCGCGTTTATAGTTGTTGCAGCTTCTAAAATAGCGCCTTCGTTTTTGGCGTAAACTTGATTCCCTAAAGCCGATTTCATGTCGTTTTTAAAATCCAAATCATTGTCATAAGTTTTATTTGCAAAAACTTCTAGTTTGCTGTTTTCTATATTCTCAAGTTGGGTAATTTTTTCTGAAGAAAGTTGGTAAGTAGCTTGACTAAATCCGTAAGCACAAACCAACAAACTAATTGATATCCCTGCTATTCCTATTAATAATAAGGGTCTTCTGCCCATTCTGTCAATCAAAAAGATAGCAATAATGGTAAATACAACCGTTGTTAAACTCAATAATATTCCTGAGGCAAATGAGGCGTCTGTACCAATTCCTGTTTGTTTAAAAATTGATGTGGCATAAAAATAAACAGCATTAATACCTGTAATTTGTTGCAATACACCAATTACTAATCCCACAATAAGTATAAAGCGCAAAGATGGTTTTAAGAGTTCTTTTATGGATACTTTTTTGTTAACCTCTTCGGTTTTAATATTCTTTTCTATAGATTCAATTTCTATCTCGGCTGTTTTTGAGCCATGAATTTCATTCAATACATTTCTGGCTTCTTTAATTTTATTTTGAGCATACAACCAACGTGGACTTTTTGGCACAAAAAACATAGAAATAAAATAAAGTACTGCTGGAATCATTTCTAAACCTAACATCCATCGCCATACGTTTTCATCGGTAAAAAAAGAATCACCAGAAGTGTTTAGTTTATTTAAATAATAGTTACTTAAAAATGCCGCAAAAAAACCAAGTACAATATTCAATTGCTGAATAGAAACCAACTTGCCGCGGTTTTCTGCTGTAGAGATTTCGGCAATATATGTTGGTGCTAAAATAAGGGCTGCCCCAAAGGCTATTCCGCCAATCATTCTGGCTATATAAAGCATTTCATAAGAACCTGCATATGCAGAAAGCAAAGCAGAAATGGCATATAAAAATGCCACTATAATGAGTATTTTTTTTCGTCCAACAACATCACTTAACCTACCAGAAAAAAGCATCGCTATCATGGCTGCAAAAGAAGGAGAACTTACAACCCAACCTAATTGGCCATCGGTTAAATTAAATTCGGGTCCGGCATACGACATAACGCCCGAAATAATGCCTGCATCAAATCCGAATAAAAACCCTCCCAATGATACTACAAATGCTATAAGTGTTAATTTTCTTGACATAATTATTTTTTTAAATCTTAGTATTTAAAATAATGGTTTGTATGGCGTGTGGCAATATGTTTGATGTTGCTGTTTTTGAACCAATGGTAAGGGTGTAGCTTACTTTTTTATCACTCTGATTCATAGCTACAATAACAATACTATTATCTTTATTAATAAAAGCTGTTGTTAATAAATTGTTTGAACTTGACACACTGCTGATTCTCTTTGCGCCTTGTCGGATAAATTTTGAGAAATGGCCTATATAATAATAGGAATTTGTAAAGCTTAGTTCTCCTGTTTTTGTGTTGCCATGTACAGGGGCAAAGCATAAATTCCCTACATGATTTGGGCCCCCATTCTCATCTAACAAAATATTCCAATCTGTCCATCCAACAGTGCCATTATTAAAATCGTTTATCATTGAACGGCCATAGCGTTCGGCTAATTTTGGATCATTATTTTCAATACGACTTAAATCATAACTTTCATTACAGCCTTCGGTAAATAATAAATTTTTATCTGGATACGCTTCGTTTACAGCATTTACAGCATTAAACATAGGTTTGCCATCTTTCCAATCTTCATACCAATGAAAGCCACTTCCCCATGCATATTTTGAAGCTTCGGGGTCACTAAAAATAGTGTTAACCCTTTGAAAAAGTAAATCGCGGTTATGGTCCCAAACAATTATTTTTTTATTACCTAAACCTTCTTTTTTAAGCGTAGGACCCAAATAGTTTTTTAAAAAATCTCGTTCTTCTTCGGCTGTATAAATACAAGATTCCCAGCGTTGGGTGGCCATTGGTTCATTTTGAATTGTTAAACCCCAAATAGGGATGCCTTCTTTTTCGTAAGCCTTAATAAATTTAGAAAAGTAATTTGCCCATGGTTGGTAAAATTCTGCTTTTAATTTTCCGCCTTGAAGCATATTATTATTGGTTTTCATAAACGCAGGAGGGCTCCACGGACTTGCATACATGGTTAATTTTCCACCGGCAGCAGCAATGGCTTTTTTAGTAAACGGAATTCTAAATTTTCTATCGTGTTCAATATTGAATGTTTTTAAAGCAACATCGCCTTCTTCAACATAAGTATAACTCTCAGTTGAAAAATCGCAACTGTGAATAATGGTTCGTGCTAAAGTGTATCCTATGCCTTTATCAGGATTAAAATAAGCCTCCATAAATCTATCTTGTTCTGCTTTTGGAAGCTTATAAAAGGTTTCTGCAGAAGCATCCGTTAAGGCGGCGCCAATACCTAAAAATGTTTGAAATTGTTTAGTTGTATTAATAACAATAGAAGCCTCTGTTTCTAATGGTTGTTTAAAATCATTAAATTTTAGAGTTCCTAATTTTGTTAGTTTTAAATCAGAATTATGAGCTGTAACGTAAACATTACTATTAACAATTGAATGATTCAATTTTGGTTGTTTTAATTTTTCTTTAGAATTGTCTTCACATCCTGTAATAACAATTAAAAAAGTAAAATAAACACAAGAGATTATTAGTTTTTTCATATTGATTAATTTTAAATCCATTTAATATTCTACATCACTTGTATTTATTTTATTTACTAATAATACTTACAAATTATATATGTTTAATTTTTAATGAGTTTTCTACTACTTGTCCCTTTTTCGGTTGTAATCATTGATAGATATATGCCGGTAGCTAAACCTGAGGCTTCAATATTTACCTCTTGTTTATTAGGTTTTAGAGAAATAACGTTTCTACCAAGTAAATCGTAAACATCTACAGAAATAATTTTATCGTTTTTAGATGATACTATCCATCTATTATTTGAAGGGTTTGGATAAACACTTAAACCTAACAATTCAAAATTCTTTACAGCTAAAGTACTTTGTGTTGAAAAATAGACATTATCAATATAAGCGGTGCCAGATCCAACTGGAGCGCCAGAAAATATTAACTGTGCAATATGACTTTTTGTTGTTAAACCTGTCATATCAGATAATTTAATATTAAGACTATTCCATTCATTAAGCGTTGGTGTAAAAGTGAGTTCGTGCTCTACATCATCACCGCCGCCATCCCAGACCGCATTAGCACCAAAATCAACTAATTTAATTTTAAATTCTGTAATATCTGCCGTCCAAAGATCAACATGAAAATAAGACATTCCTGAAGCATCAATTAAATTACCTCCGGTTGTTTCTATTCCAACAAAATTTAAAGTCGAATATTTTTTAGTATTATTACTAGCAATAACAACATCAGCTAATGTTGCAGAAGACCAACTAGTCCTCCAAGTATCAACGCCAACATTAGTATAAGCATTGCTAAACAATGATATCACATTAGATTGTAACTCGGTTGGTGTTGGAGCTGCAACTGTTGGAGCCGCAACTGTTGATGAAGATGCTCCTGGTTCTGCTGTTTTTTTGGCTGCCCAAATTACATTGTCAAAATAACAAATATTATTTTGAGCTCGGGTAGCAGGCCAATCTGGAAATACTACAAGTCTGTCAATATCATGATTCTCGCCATGTGTATTAAAGGAAGATATATCGTAAGTTATTGTTTCCCAAGTGTTAATTAGAGTATTTTGTTTTTTTAATTCAAATATGGTTCCATCTGTTGCGTTAACAAATTTAATGCCCACATCGCTAATAACAGGTTTGTAAACCATAATACTGATACTGTTATTGCCTGTCTCAAGCAACCAAGTTCCTAATGTGCCATGGTCAGATTGTGTACCCGCCCAAGGCTGTCCGCCATTAGCGGTACTTTTTGCAGTAAATTTAGCAACAGTTGCAGATACATTTATACCTCCTGAAACTGGGTTAGCTATAATTTCTAGAGCGTTATCGCCATCATTGTTTTCAAAAGTTGTCCAAGTGCCTAAGTCGCTTCCAGACTCAAAAGTAACATTGTAAGTCTGTTGTTGAGAATATCCTATAGATACTGTCAAAAGGAAAATTAGTAGGGTAATTTTTTTCATAAATTTTTAATTTAAGATGGTTTATATTCTATTTTATTGATATACGCGTACATAATCTATTTCCATACTAGACTGGGTAAATGTTGGGTCAATATTTCCCCCAAAATTACCACCCATAGCTATATTTAATATGATAAATTGATTGGCATCATAAGGCCAAGTATCGCTATTTTTTGTTGTGGGATTATATGTGTAATGCACATTTCCATCAACGGCAAAAACCATCTTTTCAGAAGTCCATTCGACACTATAAATATGAAACTCAGTAGAAACATTATCAAAAAATTGTTCTCCGTGATTTATTGTCCCACCAAAACTGGAAGGTGTATGCATAGCGCTTGAAACCCATCCTTGTCTTTTCCCAACATGTTCCATAATATCTATTTCGCCTGTAGCGGGCCAACCTACCGATGAAAAGTTTGCGCCGAGCATCCATATTGCAGGCCAAGTACCAATTCCTGTAGGGAGTTTTGCGCGTACTTCAACTCTGCCATATGTAAAATCGAATTTTCCCATTGTTAACATACGTGTTGAAGTATATTCTGCGCCTAAGTAACTTTCTTTTTTTGCTGTAATTTTCAGGAATCCTCCTTCTACAATAACATTATCTGATCTGCTGGTATAATATTGAGATTCATTATTTCCCCAGCCTCCAGCTCCAATATCAAAACCCCATTTAGAACTATCTGGAGCGCCATTCCCGTTAAACTCATCAGACCACAATAATCCCGAATTAATTTTAATAGTAATGGTAATAGATTTTGTAATAAATTGATCTAAGTTATAGGCAGAAATATGTACTTGAAATGTATTTGTACCTGATCCTGTATAAGTATAAGTTATAGTCCCTAATGAGGTTTCTATAATTTCTCCATTTCCTAAATTAATTTTATATAAAGATGCATTGCTAGCAGAAAAGCTAAATACAACTGTTCCACTTCCATCTCCATTTAAATTAGTTGGGTTAGCGCCGACAATATCAGCTTCAATAGATAAGTTTGAAGGTATATTCAAAACCTCTTCAATTGAGGAAGAACCGCCACAGCTTAATGTTAGAAAAACACTTATTAGTAAGACAATATTATGCCTACTAAACTTATTATAATCAATAAATTTCATACTTAAAACCTTAATAAATTAATAAAAAAACTAAAAATTTAACATATCCAGATTTTTAAAATCTGGATATGTTAAAAAGTATTTATTCTGCTGGTTTCAATTTTATGTACCAAGAGTTACCAGTTTCTGTTCCTTGTACTCTTAGATGTATAAATGATGGTGTAATTTCCAAAAATTCATATTCTTTTTGTACAGCTCCATAACCAATATAGGTATCTGATCCAGCCAATGCAATGGCAGTGTGAGTACCAGTTGCAACTCCTGAACTAGCAGGAACAAAGTTAAATGTTGAACTACCTCCTGCATAATCATAGCACCCTTCATCTCCAGACTCTGGAATACCAGGAAGTCCGCCAGCTAAATCACCTGTTTTGGTAAATGCACCATCTGGACTATCTACAACTAACGAATAATTACCAGCATTAGAAGAAAACGTAAAAGTTGCTGTATAAAAACAATTACAACAATCAGCTTTTTCATTTGGTCCTGCACCCCACCAAATTGGAGAGTCAACAGTAGGATCCCAAGGAGCTACACCCAAATGACCTGGTAAACTTCCATCAACAACCCATGTTTTAGAATCATCATTAGTTAATGCAGTTACGATCTCGGCATTAGGAACAAAATCACTTCTAACGGTAATATCTTTTGTTAAATTTGATGACGCTCCACCTGCTCCAAAAGCTACCACAGAAATTCTATAGGTAGTTGTGCCAGGGTCTGTAAATTTTTTATTAACAGCTCCTCCAGGTAATATGGAGAAATTAACATCCCCGTAATCACCTAGTTTATTGTAACCAATATGATATACAAATGCATCATTTGCAGTTACATTAATAATTACCTCTCCTGAACCATCCCCATCAGGAGTAGTGTCAGATTGACCAACAATGTTAGTGTTAATAACAATGTTAGAAGGGGCTATTAAATCCCCCATTACGAAGGTGTCTTCCGTGCAACTGTTTAAGATAACCGTTGCAAAAAGAAAAAGACCAATTATAAATTTTATATTTTTCATTTTATATTCTTTTTTAATTACTTAACAAGTTTGAAAGCCCAAAATCCACCACCATACGGAAGTACAAGATTCATTGTATTACTATCTGAAAAAGTTACATCATAAGTTATGGAACCTGGGGCATCGGCTGGGTTAGAAAGTTCTCCTCCATTGTATGGTTTAGGAATTCCTAAATAAGCACCAGTTCCTGTAACGGTAATGGTTCCTGCTGTTTCGTTATATGTGTAAGTAGCAATTGCTGATCCATCATGAGGTGCAACTGGCGTTCCACATCCTTCTGAAACTCCTTGCCAACCTTCTACCCAAGTATCAGTTCCTAAAACATTGCTAAATGAACCATTTGAGTTAAACACATATTCATCATCAAAAATGCAAGCTCTGTCAATTACAGCTTGTGCATCGCTTGTCCACCAACTATAGTTTCCAAGTTCTGGTCCTACTGCTAAAGCTCCAGCTTCTGGGGCAAGTTTCCATGTTCCTGTTAATATAGAAGGTGCTGAAGGTGCTTTATAAAAATATAAGTTGTCTATAAAAACAGTCCCTGATGCTCCAGTTCCAGCTATCCAAGTATCACTAACAAATTTCATTTCTTTAATATCTGCTACTGTTAATCCTTGATCTGTAAAATCTTTGATTGGAATATCAATACTTGTCCATTCGTCTTTTGTTAAAGTACTCCAAATTGGTTTTTCACCATTGGTAGCACTAATTAAAGACGTTTCAACTCCTGGTGCATCTGCAGTCCAAACATCTAAATGTAAAAACTCCATTGTTGAAACATCTATATTTTGATTTAAAACAATTCCTTGATAACTTAAAACTGTATACTGAAGCATTTTATCTCCATTTAAATCAAATTCAGCATAACCACTTCCTTGCCAGATTTGACCCCAATCTGGATTAAAATTAACTCCTGCTAAATCTGAATAACCAGCACTATAAAGAGAAATAACATCTACTGCATCTCTAGCAGGAGGTGTTGGTGCTGATGTAATTGGTGCTAGTATTTCAGTAACCTCAAACCCTTCTACCAATATTTCATCGGTTTCAATAGCACCACCTTTTAGAACAATTTTTATATCAACTATTCCAGGGTTTGCATAGGTATACGAAACTTTATCTCCAATGTTACCTGTTACAATTGTTTCTACTCCATCTTCTACATAATACACATCAAATAAAGCTGCCCATTTAACATCGTCAGGAAGTATGGTAACGTTCACTTGCTTTGAAAGTGCACGGTCGTTTTCAGGAACAATATCCGTAATAAATTCAGGTGGATTGAATGAAACCACAAGGTCGTGAGTAGTTTCTGTTTTTAAACCTGTTAAACCAAACGCGGCAATATTTACTGTGTAATTACCTTCTTCGTAGTTATGTGTGATAATTTTACCAGGACTAACTTTTGCAAGGTCTGTAGTTCCGTCTCCATAATTCACATCAAATGATACTGCGCCATCAGCACTTGGTGCTATTGATACAAGACCAGTATTATCTTGAGTAATTTTAAATAACGCAGAAACGTTTGCAGGAGCAACGGCACTTGATATAAAATCGGTGTTGCTAAAATCATCTTTAGTACAAGTCCAAAAAGTTGTAATTAAGATAAGTATGCTTAAAATATATTTTAATGCTTTCATATTTTTTTATTTTTAATAATTAGGGTTTTGAACCATCTTAGTATTATTAAATTCAGCAAAAGGGATAGGGAAAATTTCGTTTTTACCAACTGCAAATCCTCTGCTTGCTAATTTTGTAGCTGCTTGATCAGTTCTAATTAAATCAAACCAACGATGTCCTTCTCCAGCTAATTCTAATCTTCTTTCTTTCATTACTGACTCCATACTTACAGGAACTGATGCCAAACCAACTCGTGATCTTACAGCATCAAGTAATGCTTGCGCTCTTGCTCCAGAACCTCCCAAAGCTTCGGCTTCTAATAAATAAGTGTCTGCCAATCTAATTGCATACGAATTTTGTCTGTGATTCAACCACATATCGCCAGCGCCTGTGTGCTCTTCTGCAACTGTTGGCGCAAATTTATTAAGAAAATATCCTGTGTCTTGATAACCTGGCTGATACTGAACTTTACCTTGTTCTGACAAAGTTTTTAAATCTAAAACAGTTGCTTCAAACCTTGGATCATCTTTAAGTAAATCGTATAATTCTGGAAGAACTGGATTAAAACTCCATCCTGATGAGTACGCAGGAATATTATCAGTCTCGTCTAAATCAACAAAACCTCTTGGTCCAACCATAGTATTTACTATGTTTCCTTCTGAATCATCATTATATGCATTTCCCCAGCCAGCAAGGCTTTCGTTTGTGTGTGTAATTTCTAAAATAGATTCTGTGTTGAATTTATTATCAATCATCCACAAGTCGTTAAAATTATTCAAAAGTGAATACCCATATTGGCTTGTTGATCCAGGCGTACCATTTACTTCAGCAAATTGAGCTGCAGCTAATGAATTTTTATGTTGAGAAAGATATACTTTTCCGAGAACAGCTTGCGCTGACCCTTTTGTAAATCTACCTAATTCTGAAGCGTCTATTGTACCCGGTAAATCTGCAATAGCTTCTAAAAGATCCGTTTCTATTCGCGCCCAAACATCTTCAGGGTTCGCTTGTAAAACGTTATACATATCTGCAGGATTTACAGGTTCTGTTAATAAAGGCACATTTTTAAACATTCTAACTAAATTAAAGTAGTAGTATGCTCTTAGCGCTTTACATTCTGCAGTGTATCTTGCTTTTAGATTTTCATCCATTGGCACATCAGGTAATTTAAGCAACATTATATTTGCTCTAAAAATACCTCTAAAAAAATCTGTCCAAAAAGAATTTGGCATATTATTAGCATTTATAGTGTAATTTGAAAACCCTTGAATTCCAGCTCCGTCAGTTGGGCCTCCGCCTCCTGCATAATGGTCGTCTGAACCCGCATTAAGCATTGTAACCATATTATCAAAACCACCCGAATTTTTTCTCATAAAATCGTATGCAGCTACTAATCCTGTGAATGCTTCTGCTTGATTAGCATAATAAGTACTTGAAAGAAATGTTCCCTTAGGTTCAACATCTAAGAAACTATCTGAACAAGATATTATTGTAACCATTATTGCAATGGCAATAAATGGAAACTTAAATTTATTTATTTTCATAATTCTATTCATTTTATTAAAATTGTAAATTAACTCCAAACATAAAAGATCTTGCCTGAGGGTAATATCCTTTATCTATCCCTAAAACATTTCCACCAATTTCAGGATCATAACCAGTATATTCAGTTATTGTAAATAAATTTTCTCCTGTAACATAAAGTCTCAGTTTTTGAGCTCCAATTTTGCTCATTACTTTTGACGGTAAAGTATATCCTATTTGCAATGTTTTAAGTCTTAAAAAATCGCCTTTTTCTAAATAGAAATCTGAAAATTTACCAAAGTTTTCATTTGGATCATCATTACTTAATCTAGGAAAAGTGTTTGAGGTTCCTGGGCCAGTCCATCTACTTAAAGCAACGGTTTGGTAATTTGCAGTAGGAATATCTAATCTTCGTAAACCTTGGAATATTTTATTTCCAGAAACTCCTTGTGTAAATATCATTAAATCAAATCCTTTATAATCAAAATTTAAAGTAAGTCCGAAAGTATATTTTGGAATTGGACTTCCTAAGAATGTTTTGTCATCATCTGAAATAGTTCCGTCTCCATTTGTATCTGTCCATCTAAAATCTCCAGGCACTGCATCAGGTTGAATTGGCTGACCTGTAGAATTAGTATAAGAGGCTACGTCTGCAGCATTTTGAAAAATACCATTTGTTTGATATCCATAAAAAGAATTATATGCTTGTCCAACTTGGGTTCTAGTAACATCACCCATTGACTGAAAACCAGCACCACCAGCAATAAACTCTTTTCCTTCTCCAACAAAAGTTACTTCATTTTTTAAATAAGAAACATTCCCATTGGCTTTAAAATTAAGGTCACCAAATGATTTACGATATCCTAATTCAATTTCAAAACCTGAATTTTCCATATCAGCAACATTACCCAAAGGACTTCCTGATGCTCCTATATAACCAGGAATATCTACGTTTTGTAAAATCCCTGTTGTTGTTTTCTTATAATAGTCAAAAGTTACATTTAAACTGCTATATAATCTAGCTTCAAACCCAACATTAAATTGTGCTGTTTCTTCCCAACGTAAATCTGGATTATCGGGTGCATTTGGACTATATCCTGTAAAAATAACTCCTGGATCACCAATAGTGTAATTTCTTCCTCCTCCAACAAGCGCTAGATACCCAAAATCTGGAATAGCATCACTACCTGTTATACCATAACCACCTCTAATTTTTAATTGAGTTATAAAATCATTTTCTGGCCAAAAATCTTCTTTTGATGGAACCCAACCTGTAGAAAAAGATGGGAATACACCATATCGATTATTTGTACCAAATCTTGAAGAACCATCACGGCGAATAATACCTGTAAATAAATATTTTTCGTCAAAGTTGTAAGTTAACCTAGAGAATAGGGAAGTTACTTTATGTTCAGTCCCAGTCCAAGAACCACCTTCTTTCTGATCGCTAGTTAAACTAAAATTAAAAGTGGCATCTTCACGACTATCAACTGGAAGGTTAAAATATGTAATGTTTACGCCACTAGAAATATTATCTATATACACTCCTTGCCCAAGTAAAACAGAAAAACTATGTTTATTTATTTCCTTTGAATAAGATACTGTATTTTCTAAATTCCAACCAAATCCTTTACTTCTACTTCTAAATAATCTATTTTGAGTATTAACACTTGTAGCTTGTAAATAATATTCGGGTGTAAAACTCTCGTCTCCCCAATAAGCTAATTTAGCGCCTGCAGAAGATTTAATTACTAAGCCTTCAATTGGTTTAACTTCGATAAATGCATTCCCAACAAAATCATCAGACCAACCGAAGTTACCAATAGACCTTTGTATATCAGCTAAAGGATTGGTCATTTCTTGTCCTACTATGTTTGAAATACCATATGGGTTTCCGTTTGCATCTCGAAAAACGGGATTTGTATTATATGGTGAGCCATTTGCTATCACTGGATCAGTAATAACTACAGGCGTAATTGGATCTAAATTTATTGCAGAACTTAAAGGCCCTCCAAATTCACCATTGGTTCCAATTCCCTGTGATCTTTTATGTGCATACCCTAGAGTTTGACCAAATGTAAATATTTTCGATAATTTATGAGTTGAATTTAAACGGATATTCTTCCTGTTAAAATTCGATATTTCGGTTGCAACAATTCCTTCTTGATCACTAAGTCCGAAAGAAGCATAGAAATTTGAAACTTCATTACCAGACGAAATACTTACCTCATGAGAAGTACGAATTGCACTATCATTAAATATAAATGATTGCCAATCTGTACCAACTCCCAAAGAAGCAATATTTGGATATAAAATGGCGCCTCCTGCAGAAACTGATCTTTCATTCATTAATGCACCATATTGAGAGGCATTTAAAAGATTTAATTCTTTAGCAGGTGCTGATACACCAGTAAAGCCTGTATAACTAACGGAAATTTTTCCTTCCACCCCTTTTTTGGTAGTAATTAAAATAACACCAGCAGCAGCTCGTGCACCATAAATTGCAAGTGAAGCAGCATCTTTAAGTACTTCTATAGATGCAATATCCGATTGGTTAAGGTAACCAATTCCTCCAGAGTCTACAATTACACCATCTATAACCCATAATGGGTCATTATTTCCAAATGTAGTAATACCACGAACCCGTACGGTTGACGATGAACCTGGTTGCCCAGAATTGGCAGCTATAACTACACCAGATACTCTTCCTTGAAGTGCTTGCTCAACTCTTTCTAAAGGGAGGTTTTCCAAATCTGCAGCTTTAACGCTTGAAATCGCACCTGTTACAACACTCTTTTTTTGAGTTCCATAACCAATAACAACTACTTCGTCTAGATTTAGCATGTCTTCATTAAGGGTTACATTTAAGAAGGTGTCATCATTGATAACAATTTCTTTAGTTGCAAACCCAAGATAAGAAAATACAAGTGTTTCTCCTTTTTTAACGTTGGCGACAGAAAAATTGCCATCAAAGTCTGTAGATACGCCTTTAGTCGAATTTTTAACAACTATGGAAACTCCTGGTAAAGGAGCGCCATCTGTACCCACTACAATTCCTTTTATTTCATAATCTTGCGCATAAATTGAAATACTTGCAAAACATAGAAAAAATGATAATAGAAATGATTTCATAAAATGATTAATTAAGTTTTTATAAAGATATGTTGCAAATCAAATAATTACCAAATAATGAACCTCAACAAAAAATATACATCGCAAGAGCAATAAAAATAATTATGAGAAGGTGTTTACGAAAACGGTTGCGTAAGTAAGGTGTTCGGGCTATTAGAGACTGCCTTAAATAAGGTTAAAAAAAAGTTAAAAAATTAGTGAAAAGATGAAAAAAGAAATTAATGTTGAGGTGATGTTAAGGTAATATTAAGCTTTGTTGTAGTGATTGAATCTCTAAAATACAGCAATCGAGACTCTTTTAGTTAGGTAAGTTTATTTTTTAATACAAAATGGTTCTTTTATTTCAATACTTAGTACCAAAATTTTAATGAGATGGCTTTTGTTTTTAAGAATTATACAAATTTAAATATATTCACATTTTAAAATCAACTTGAATAGAATTAGTAGCTACCATATTCAAGACCTAAAAATTTTAAATTATTGATAATGTAAATAGGCTAAATAAGAATTTAGTTTTACCAAACATATGTAGCTGCACTGCCTTTATTAAGCTTTGTTCTAAATGACTTGCCTTTAAATTCAACTAAAAAATCTGTTAGTGTTGTATTTTCATTTAAAACTATTAACACCGTTTTATTATCTGGAGTTTGATAAGCAACACTAGACAATCCGTTTGTATTTGTAGAATAAATTCGTACAGATCCTGGGCGTACAAATTTTGATGTATGGGCAATTATATAATAGGCCGGTCTTCTGGCAACTTTATCTCCTTCTATAGTAACAGCTCCAATACAAATATTACAGCCTCCTCTATCTGTATGAGGATCTAAATTTTCATCTGAAGCGAGATTCCATTCTAATACTAACTTACTCCAGTTTTGAGGTGCACCAATAATCAAGTTTTTCATGTGCCACCCAAAAACATCTTTAATAGTGTTTTGTCCTTCTAAATCTCCTACCCATTGTTCTGTAAAATAGAGGTTTTTACCTGGAAAAGCATTATGAACTTTACTCATTTCTTCTATACTTCCTCCGTACAAGTGAAAAGCTGTACCGTCAATATACTGAGCCGCATCCTTGTCTTCTAAAATTGAAAGTGGATAATCTATTCGGTCGAGATTATGGTCATAAATCACTATTTTGGTTTTAACTCCTTCTCTAAGAAAAGTAGGCCCTAAATGATTTTTTATAAAATCCGCCTGATCTTTTGCCTCCATATACATACTTGGATTATTTCCTGGATGTAATGGTTCATTTTGTATCGTTATTGCATCTAGCATAATACCCTCCTCTTTCATATTTTGGATATACTTTACAAAATAATTTGAATATGTTTTATAAAATTCTGGTTTTAAACTTCCTCCTTTAGTGTCATTATTGGTTTTCATCCATTTTGGAGCTGACCAAGGAGAACCCATAAGCTTAATATTAGGATTAATGGCAAGTATCTCCTTTAATACTGGAATTAAATCCTTTTTATCTTCATCAATACTAAAATTATCTAGTTCAACATCAGTTTCGCCATCAGGAAGGTCATTATAAGAAAAAACATGGTCATTTAAATCTGAGGCTCCAATGCTAATTCTTAAATAACTTATTCCAATATTATTGTGATCTGTATCAAAAAGTTCTTTTAGTAATTTAGCTCTATTATCAGAATTCATTCTGTTAATAACCATTGCACTACCACCTGTTAGTGAAAACCCAAAACCATCCATTGTTTGAAAACTTTGAGTTGGATCAACATTGATAATAGGAAGTGAATTATCAAGTGCTTCAAAAACAAGTGTTCCCTGTTGTTTTTCAAACAATGCTGACTCGTCTAAATTGGTTAGCCAAACAGCTACATCTGATTCGATTGCCTTTTCGGCGCATGATGAAATAAAAAAAATGAATGTTAAAGTTCCTAAATATCTGAAAATATCTTTCATAATAAAAAATTATATACCTAATTTAGTTTTTGATACTCTAATAATAAGCCATTGTGAATTTCGAATAAAATTTTAGGTTTTCAATAATAGTTCTCGGCACAATTATCTATCGTAAATTACTCGAATTAACCTTCTCTTACACCACATAAATCAGAATACGCAACGGTTTAATAACAATAAATATGCTTATTTTCTATATTCGTGTTTTACCCAATCTACTTCCATAACCCACTCGTCTTTCATTGGTGAATCTGTAATTTTTGCGAAGTTTAAAATAGCAAACATTGACTCTGGGTATTTATCGCCCTCTCCAACATTGCGATATACTTCTTTACCATCAAGACAATAAACTAGGTCGCTACCTTCCCATTCTACAGAATATTCATGATATTCATTTAAGGTTGCTGCAATATTTGTACGCAAACTCCACCAATCTCCTTTGTCACATTCTCCTAAGCTTTTAATAGCGCCTGTTGTAAAATGATCTTTATCTCCATCACCGTGATGTTCAAAAATATCAATTTCACCAGATCCCGTTAGAGGCCAGCAAATATTTTCATCTTCCTCTTGAACAGGAGACTCATTATTTTGAGCACCTAAAAGCCACCAAGCTGGGAACATACTTGCCTCACCACTGCCAGATAATTTTAATTTTGCCGTCCATTTACCTTTGATAAATTCTTTTCGATTTTTTGATGCAATTCGACCAGCAACATACTGTGTTTCTGTGTGTTGCTTACCAAACTTATCTAAGTTATCACAACTACGTACTTCTCCAATATTGATAACTTTTAATTTTAAAGAACCGTTACTTACTTCACGTGTTCCAAATTCGCCATCAGGCACATAGCATTGCTTCTCATTATTCACCCAAATCCGTTGATCTTGCCAATTTTCTGGGTTAAAAGTATCGAAATTGTCTAAAAAATCTACTTTCCAAACATCAGATGCTACTGTTTTATTTGAATCTTTTTTATCTTTTGTGTTACACGATAATAGACTCATCCCTATTATCATTAAACTTAATAAATATTGGTAATTTGATTTTGACATATCGCTGTTTTATTAAAATATTAATTTGTTTTAAAATTCCAAACTTGACCTTCAGTCATTCCTCCTTTATCATCTTTTACGACTACTCTCCAATAATATGTTGTTGAAGAACTGACATTTTCGGTAATTGTTTTGATGGTTATATTATCTCCTATTTTTGTTGTTGGAGGATTAGATGTATCTAAATAAACATCATAAGTTAGTACATCGCCGGTATCAACATCACTTGCTGTCCATTCTAAAGTAGCGGTTGGCGTTTGTACTACAAAATTTAAAGTTGGTTTTACAAGTTCTGGTGCAAATGGAAGATAATTAGTCACGCCAATTCCATAGGTGTAAAATTTGAATACATTAGAATAACTACTAGAATTACTCTTACTATCTATTGCCTTTACTCTCCAGTAGTAAGCTGTATCATTTTCTAATAAAATGGAACTTGAAGTTGAATTAAAACTGAGATTTTCTACAATTTGAGTAAAACCAGCATCAGTAGCTACCTCAATTTTATATGAAATTGTATCATCTTCAGGGTCTGTTGAAGCTGACCATTGAAAAGCTACGGTTTTATCTAAACAGAGTAAATTATTAATTGGATTAACCAAAGATGGAACAGATGGCGCTTTATTAACAATAGGTTCAGTAATTACTTCAGAATTACCACTTCCACCTCCACAAGAAAATGAAATTATACTTACTACAACTATAAATTTTTTCATGATTTAATTTTTTATTATTTTTACATTAATTGGTTTTTCTAAATATATTTTTGCAAAATAAATTCCAATTGGCTTATCGGATAAATCAATTATTGCTTTTCCATACTGTATTTTATAATAGTGAGATAAAATTAATTGAGAAGTACAACTATAAACTTCGATTAAAACTTTATCCTGTGAAGTTGGAATGGTTATTTCAAATCTGTCTTTAGATGGATTTGGATATGCAGCAACTACTTCAAAAAATTCAACATTTTTAGAGTACACCCCTTCACAAGGAACACTTGTTTTGATGTTAATTAAATCGCCATGTTCAATTGCCACATCAAAAGTATTTGACATGGTTTGATACACTAATTTTCCATTAACCATTACATCAAAAGGTGCTGTACCTTCAAATATTTCGATGGAAGCTTTGTTATTTACTATATTAGATTTTCCCGAAACAGTTTTACCTGAATCTACAACAACAGTATAGCACTGTTTATAATCCTCTCCAGAAACAGAAATACAAAATTCATATGTATTAGGTTCTAAGTCTCCAAATTTTACGGTAGCATTATTTGTAAAACTGTGGATGATATCATTGAAAACTATTTTATAATTGTAATCTGCATTTGCTTCTATTATTATTTGACCATTATCCATATTAGGGCACGTTTCACTCACAACACTAATTTCAAAATTATCTGCAGGTAACTTAAAACAACCGTTTTCATCTACCGTTACTCCTGCTGTTGTTCCTGAACATAAATCATTAGTATCAGTAATGCCATCATTGTCACTATCTTTTTCAATTAAAATAAAATCCATCCAGTTCATATTAAACCCACCCGCAAGAATACGCATGCGTAAAGTATGTTTCCCATTTGGAATAATTAAGTTACCTGATGTTGTTGTCCAAGTCTGCCACCCACCAGTAACAGGTGTAGTAATTATAAGCAATTCCGTTTCAACAGAACTTTCATCAACTAAATAAAGCCCAATACTTCCTTCATCATAAGGAGCTGCCAATCTAAAGTTTACTTGATAATTTTGGTCGCCGTCTGAGAAGATTACATAATCTGCATAATCATTAACATGGGTGTAGCCAATATTTTTTCCGCCTCCATCATCTTCAGTATTTTCGGTGGCAAGTCCTATCATAAATTCATAATTTTCAGCTTCTATTTTACCTGGTAGTACGTTAAGGATTGGAAGCGTGTTTCTTATCGTTAAATTTGAAAATGTTTCCAGTTGTTTTCCGTTTGAAGAATTTATTACAGTTCCAGAATAACTGACATTTATTTGATCTGTATATATTAGATTTTTTTCAATTTTAAGTATGATAGTTCTATCTTTACTCCCATCCATTGTTACTGAAGTAATTGGTTGTGAAACACCATTCACTAGCATTGAAAATTGATCTAGCGAACCATTAAGTGAAGAAGCTAAAAGAGATTGATTAACAACCAATTCTACGGATTTTTCATCTATTCCTATTTTTCCATTTAAAGCTTCAAAAGAAACAGATTCTATAGTACCTGTTTTAACAAACTCAATACTACTCATATTGTATTCTGTTTCGTTATCAAACTGCAATTTTAAAACATGTGTCCCTGCATTCAATAAAATATTAGGGATTTCCAGCGTCTCAAATGTTGTCCAACCATTTGTTGAATTTACAGTTTGCCCTGTTGTAATTTCTTCACCATCCATAGATAAATGAAAAATTCCTCCATTAGTCGGAGACGCTAATCTAACTTTAGCAGTATAAGCTCCAGATTCGGCAATTTGCACAGTATAATTCATCCATTCTCCTTTTCTTATGAATCCAATATGATATCCATTGCTATTAATAGCATCATTATTAGTCTCTATATCAACAGCATCATTTCTGTATACCCATCCTGAATTCCAGGCTTGAAAATCGCCAGTAGACCCAGAATAATTTGCAGCATCAACATCGTAATAAGCTTTATTTATTTTACCTAAATCAAAGTCTGATAAATGTATTACACCTGGAATGGTGTGTTTTGAATACTGTTTAGTTTCATCAGTAGTTATTTGACGAATCATTGCGTCTGGCACATCTTTTTGATAAGAACAATTTGAACTATTGGTATTATTTGCAAGCTCCATCATTGCTGCATATGCTTCATCCACCGTTGGTTTAGCACCTTCATTTTTCCAATAGCTTAGAACTTTTTTATATCCTTCAGTAAATGAAATGGAATAAGGTCCTACAATTGTTTCTATCCTTTTCATTGGCCACCAAGACCATCCTATCCCATTGTCTTCTAAAAGTTTTATAGCATCCGTAAACCAAACATTTGAGTTTTCGCCTCCTTCACCCATCCATAATGGAACATTTTGCTGCTCACGTAAATTTAAAACCCATTGTATGGATCCTGTATCGTTAAAACTCCAATATTTATGAAAACTATATACCATATTGGTATCCCAAGCGGGTGTTAATCCAGAAAAATCATTCGCAAAAGAATTTCCTTCAATAAAAATAATATGGTTAGTATCTACTTCTCTAATACTATTTGTGATTTCTTGATAAAGAGCTTTTAACTGTGTATTTCCTGGCAGTGTCCAATTTACTTCATTCAACAAATCATAACCTCCAATCCAAGGTTCGTCTTTATATCTTTCTGCTAGTTTTCTCCATAAAGCTACGGTTTTATTTCTGTTATCTACACTTTCCCAAAGTGATGGTTTCGTAGCATCATAATCAGAAATTGCTGCATTTGCTCCTTGTCCACCTGGTGCTCCATGTAGATCTAGAATTAGGTACATATTATTGGATTCACACCAATCCAATAAATTATCTACCATATCAAACCCCTTATTCAACCATGTGTTTTCTCCGGTCACAGGCTCATCTTCAATTGAAAGTGTAAATAAATTATAGTGCATTGGTAAACGAATGCTATTAAATCCCCATTTTGCGAGTGAATCGATATCTTTTTTAGTAACGTGATTTGCCAACCAAGCATCATAAAACTCATTTGTTTTATTCTCGCCCATTAAATCAATTAATCTGTTTTTAAATTCATGTTGGGTATCTGCAACATCACTAGATTGCATCATATATCCTTCTTGAAGCATCCAGCCACCAAGACCCATCCCTCTAAGAATAACCTCATTTCCGCTTTGATCAACTACTTTTTTACCATCTGTTTTTAGGCCTTGACTCCAAGAGGTAATTGAAGCAAGTAAGAATAGTATAACAATAAAGTGTGTTTTCATATTTGGGTTTTCTTTTATTTCATATAAAAATAAAAATAATTTATCTTCAATTCTAAAAACTAACCTATACAAGAAACATACAACCGAAAAGATTAAGTGTATTTTTTGATTAGAACAATTCGTTGATTAATACCTTATTGAATTTTGATATCATAAATTTATACCAATCTAACAACTCAAAAAAAATAGGTTTTAAAATGTTGAGGTAATGTTGTAGTTTTTTAGGTGTTTTTTAGTATTGTAGCATTAAATTATATCTCTAAAATGTAACTAACGAGACTCTTTTGGTGAGGTAAGTTCATTTTTTTACGCAAACGGTATCTTTTTATCTCTATACTTCTTACAGAAATGTTAAGCAAAGGCGCTATTTCTTTTGATGATAAATTCAATCGTAAATAAGCACAAAATCGCAAATCGTTTGGCGTTAAATCTGGATGGGCATCTTTCACTTTATTTAAGAAATTTTTATCGGCATTATTAAAGGCTTCTTCAAAAAATTCCCAATCATTATTATTATTTAAATTATTATCAATTATTTTAATAACTGACTTCGTTTCTGGTTTTGATTCAATATGCTTCAATTCCTTTTTAAGCGTATTTAATAATTCATTCTTTTTAATTAAGCTCATAGTAGAAATTGCCAATTCTCTATTTTTACTCTCAATATCTTGTCTTAATTTGCTATTCCTTAAAAACATGATTTCTTTATCACTCTCTAATTGCGTGTGTTCTAAGCGTTTTCTATTTCCTTCTACTAACTTTTCTCTTTGATTGGCATAATATTTCTTATAAGTTCGGTGTACTAAAGTTAGTATCAAAATAAATATTAAACAATATAAAATAACGGCGGTGGTTGATAAAAACCACGGTTTATTAATAATGAATGAATATGTTGCTTCATTTTTAGTTAATGTATTGCCAACCTTTGCCCTTACAAGAAATTTATAATCTGTAGGCGGAAGATTTTCAAAAAACACAGTCGTATTTTTACTCCAGTCACTCCATCTGCTATAATTTAAACCCTCAAGTTTATATTGATATTGTATAACAGTAAATTTATCGTATTCAGGGACACTATAGTTGAATTTAAAACTGTTTTGTTGATAATTAAACTCTTGTGAGTCAATAGCATTTAATTTTAAATCTAATTTATTTTTATCATTATTGATAAGTTTTGCGCCATTGATAAATATGCTATGATCATGTTCTTTTAATTTAGAAATATCTAAATTAATATAACCATTAGCAATACCTATTAAATAAGTGCTTTTTGATAGACTCATAATGCTCTCATAACCAGTCATTGTTTTTCGTAACGATGCTGGTATGGGTATTTGAACAACATTGGGTTTGTTATCTATTTGATTTGATGTTATATAATTGATGTTGTTCTTAGAAAAAGCCCATAGTTTTTGATTGTCGTCTAAAACCAACTTACCAGATAAGTATTCATCGGCAGTAAGCAATTGGCTGTACAAAGAATCTTTACTAAAAGAAGTGTCTTTTAAACTATATTTAAATAATCCATCTTTATAAGCATAAAATAATTGGCCTTTATATTTTACCAGACTAGAATTTTTACCTTTTGGTAAAAACTGACTTTTAGAAACCTTTAAGAAAGAACGATAGTCATCTGACAGTGTCAATTTAAAAACGCCTTTATATTCATGATTAACCCAAAGCTCGTTGGGAGAAATGAACTCAAAAAACCGAGCCGAGTTTTCAAATCCTTTGATCTTATTTCTTTGTACCCACGTATTGTTAACTTTTTGAAGCATATTCAAACCTGTATAGTTTCCCTGAATAATTAAATCTTCATTATCCTTTATAGGCTTTATTTGCCATGCCCCTTGCCAATCCGAAATTAATTGTACTTTCCCTTTATCAACTATAAAAGTGCCTAAATTATGACCACAAAACAGTTTATTGTCAATAACCTCAAGACACCAAACTTGCCCATTTGTATTTTCAATAAAATTAAATTTTTCGGATTTACTGTCAATTTCTCTATAAAATAAGCCCTGATTTGTGCCTAAATAAAGATTGTTTTTATAAATTTTAGACGCATAAACTGTACCTAGAAGTCCTTCTTTGTCTTTAAATATCCGTAAAGGGGATTTTAAATTAATACAGTTAATGCCGTTATCTAAACCTGCCCATATATTACCATCATCATCTTCTAACAGAGATAGAATGGTATTGTTGGTTAGCCCGTTTTTAAGATTTATATGTGATAGCATTTTGCCATTAGAGCTTATATGAATCAAACCATGAGAAATAGTGCCAATTAAAAAACTTTTATCTTTTAACTGAATGCCGCTATACACACTCAAATTAGAAAATAATGGCGAACATTCTTTCCAATTATTAAAACCTTTACCGTTAAGTATATAAAAACCATTGTTCTCTGTAAGAAACATTAAACCCTTATCAGAATCAATAATATCTATAATCAAATCGCTTTTAAAATCTTTAGCGTTTATAATCAATTTTGGACTTCCTTCTTGAAGTTTAAAAACACCTTTATTTGTTTCTTGGTAATAAATCTCGTTTTTAACCTTAAAAATCTTAGTTATTGGGTTTTCTCCTGTGATGACTTTAAATTGATTGCTGTTTTTATTAAACATATAAATTCTACCCAAAGTCTGAAAAAGAATCCATTCGTCAAAAGAAATAATATTCCATATTTGCTCATCTTCAACCATTTTTTGATTGACTAATGGCACTAAAGAAGTATAAATTAAATGTCCAAATTTATTTTTTAACCAATAACCAAACCCCATATAACAGCCTGTATAAATTCTATCATCAACCACTTTTACAGATCGCATAATAGTATTATTTGGCGAATTATAAAGCCGCCAATCGGTCCCATTATATTCTAATAATCCAGCATTATTCGCCACATAAATATACCTGTTTGAAGCTTGAGAAATCATCCAATTTTGATTTTCTCCGCCATAAACTTCTGGTGTAAATATTTGGATAGGCGGTCTCTCTTGAGCGTTTAAATTAATGAAAAGCATCCCACAAAAAATAATATGAAGTAAGCGAGATGTAAATTTCATTTCAAAAATTTAAATTAGATATATATAAGTATCGTAAAAATATAGATTTTTTAATTAACTATATTACTTATTTTAAAAACGACTTGAAATCGATTGTAAGCTTCAGATTGATGGCTCATTTATTCTTCTAAAAAAATGGTTTTATAATTCGTTTCGATATCCTTAATTTCTTTCTCTTTTAACGCCGAAAATTCCTTTTTTAAAGCTCTTTTTGATAATACACCATTATTTTGATCTAAAAAGCGAACTAATATAGCAACCATCTTATCCGGCATTTCAAAATTGTTATCTATATATTTTTTAAAATCATCATAGTTTTGCAAATAGGTTACTTCTTCCGGAATAACACGTTCTAAAGTATCTTCCACACAGTCATATAAAAACTCTGCTTGTTTAGTTGCGTCAAAATAACGGTAAAGATCTATAGTATCGTTTGTAACTTCTACATTATGATCTTCGGTTTCTTTCCATTGAATATGGTCCAATAAGGGATGTGAATAAGTTTCTAAAACACTTTTATAATCATCAATGTGGTCTAGTATGGATGACGATACGGGAAAGATAACGCCTTGTTGTGTAAATTCTTTTTTTGCCAAAATATGATGAATAATATAACGATGTAAACGGCCATTTCCATCAACAAATGGATGAATAAACACAAAACCAAATGCTATGGTAGCTGCTGCTAGTACAGCATCGTAGGTTTGATCTTGCAATGATTCATTGGTGGCAATTAATCCTTTTAATAATTGTTCAACATTATCTTCTTTGGCAGAAATATGGTCCGGAATTGGTTCGCCTGTGGCACGGTCATGTTCTCCAACAAATCCTCCTTTTTTTCGCAGACCCATATCTATAAACCTACTATTTTCTATTACTATTTGCTGCAAACGAATTAATTCCTCAATGCTTAATGCTTTTTGACCTGCTTGACCAATGGCCTTTCCCCAACGCATCGCTCTATTATTTTCGGGATTTTCGCCTTCTATGGTAAATGAAGCTTTAGAATCTTTTAACAACAAAAAAGAAGATGCTCTTTGTAAGACATCTTTATGGATACTGTTTAGGAATGTGTTTTTCTTTCCTGAGATATTTGCATTTATATGTGTTTCTAATTTTTCGGTTTTAAATATTAACGGACAATAATCTCTGGTTCCAGGAAGATTGTTTACAATGCGATGTCTCGAAGATCGTACACCTTTTATTGTGTATTGTAGTTTTTCGTCCAGTAATGGTACATAATTACCACTTTCTAAATCTTGAATATTTAATTTAGTTTGTAAAAGCCATTCATATAAAAACCAAATTCTACGACTATATTGACCTAATGTTTCTAATGTAATAATACTTTCTATCTCTGATTTTGGTGTAATTTCAAATAGTTTTTTGAGCACCAACAAATTGACACCTTCATATTTTAATGCGAATATTAATTGTTTATAAAGGGAGTCTTCTGGTTGATGTCTAGAAGTTAAGACCCTCCAATTTTCTGTGGTGTATTTTCGTTTTTTAAAACTAATAAGTGCTAATTTATTTGGTATTGGAACAGCCAATTTATAGGCTTCAATTATAGCACCATAACCCACCAAATTACCTTCCTCTGGCGCTTTTATGCCGTGAAAAACAGTTATTTTGAGTGAAAAATGATTATAATTCATTGGTTTTGGTGAAAAATGATTATTAAAACATTGGTGAAAATCACTTATGATTGGTGAAAAATATTTATATTTTATGCTAATTGGTGAAAAACACTTATCAAATATAATATAAAAATAGGTTTTATTTGCTTTTTTTACGGAAAAACAGATTTTTGATATTGGTTTTTTAGGTTTTATTTTGGTTTTACAGGTGTTAATTATCTAAGTAATGGAAAAATAGGTTTAAAAACGTGCGCAAAACAAAAATTAATATGAAAACCCTGCGCAATAGTCTTTCACATTTTAAACAAACATTTGCTGCAACAGCCCTTTTTTAAAGGTTTGATCTATGTTATATTATTCCATTTTTTACAGTTAGAATAAAACTCATCCAATTCTGTTTTTCGCCACCATAAACTTCGGGTGTAAATATTTGGATAGCCGGGCTCTCTTGAGCATATAAATTAGAGAAAAGAATCCCACAAAAAATAATATGAAGTGAGTGAGATGTAAATTTCATTTCAAAAAAGTTAAAATCTTTAGATAAAGGAATAAGTATTGTAAAAATAAAGATTTTTTAATTAACTATATTACTTATTTTAAAAACGACTTGAAATTGATGTATCTAAAATAAAAAAAATCCCAACTACAAAAGTAATGGGGATTCTTTTTGTGCGGGCGGAGAGACTCCCTTCGACAAGCTCAGGGCAGGCTTCTCGTCTCAATTTCTTCCAAAAAAAAATCCCAACTACAAAAGTAATGGGGATTCTTTTTGTGCGGGCGGAGAGACTCGAACTCTCACACCTCGCGGCACCAGATCCTAAGTCTGGCGTGTCTACCAATTCCACCACGCCCGCATTTTACCTATTAGCGTGTCTATCTCCCGATACTTCGGGACCACCACGCCCGCTTTTGCTTTCTGCGTGTTACCTCCCGACACATCGGGGGCACCACGCCCGCATTGTTTTGATTGCTTAGGACTATTTAATCAAACAAGGGTGCAAATATAAACAATAATATAAAATGCAAAGCAGTTAGGGTATAAATTTATTATCTTTGATTTCCAAAAAAAAACACCTTACATGACCGATATAAAATCTTACGTTAATCAAAATAAAGAACGCTTTTTAAATGAGCTTTTTTCGCTCCTTAAAATACCCTCAATAAGTGCCGATAAAGCTTATAAAACCGACATCCTTAAAACAGCCGATTTTGTAAAAGAATCATTACTTAAAGCTGGTTGTAGTCTTGCCGAAGTATGTGAAACTCCTGGAAATCCCATCGTTTATGGCGAAAAAATAATAGATGTCAATTTACCAACTATTTTGGTTTATGGTCATTACGATGTACAGCCTGCAGATCCTATTAATTTATGGGATTCTCCACCTTTTGAGCCAGTAATAAAACCAACCGATATCCACCCCGATGGGGCGATTTTTGCACGTGGCGCTTGCGATGATAAAGGGCAAATGTACATGCACGTAAAAGCTTTAGAATACATGACGGCTACCAACAATTTAACCTGTAACGTTAAATTTATGATTGAAGGCGAAGAAGAAGTGGGTTCACCAAGTTTAGAGTGGTATGTAAAACGCAATCAAGAAAAATTGGCCAATGATGTGATTTTGATTTCGGATACGGGTATGATTTCTAATCAGCAACCCTCTATCGCAACAGGCTTACGCGGATTGAGTTATCTTGAAGTTGAAGTTACGGGGCCAAATCGCGATTTACACTCAGGTTTATACGGTGGCGCTGTGGCAAATCCTATCAATATTTTGATTAAAATGATTGCATCGTTACACGATGAAAATAATCACATTACCATTCCCGGATTTTATGATAATATAAAAATCTTTACAGATGCCGAACGTACAGAAATGGAAAAAGCACCCTTTTCATTAGACGCTTATAAAAAAGCCCTCGCTATTGATGATGTTGATGGCGAAGTGGGTTATTCAACAAACGAACGCAGTTCTATTAGACCAACCTTAGATGTTAATGGTATTTGGGGCGGCTATACGGGCGAAGGTGCTAAAACGGTTATCGCTTCAAAAGCTTATGCTAAAATTTCAATGCGTTTGGTGGTTGGTCAAGACAACCAAGTTATTTCTGAATTGTTCGAAAAACATTTTAAATCTATTGCCCCAAAATCCGTTACCATAAAAGTAACCAACCTTCATGGTGGTATGGCTTACGAAATGCCCACAGACAATATTGGGTACCAAGCAGCGGCAAAAGCTTTACAAGAGAGTTTTGGTGTGCCTTCAATACCACAATATTCTGGAGGCAGTATTCCCATTGTCGCGCTTTTTGAAAACGAATTAAAAAGCAAGTCCATTTTAATGGGATTTGGCTTAAACAGTGATGCCATTCATTCGCCTAACGAACATTTTGGCGTGTTTAATTTCCTTAAAGGGATAGAAACCATTCCGCTATTTTATAAGTATTACGCCAAATTGTTTAAAGAAAGTTAAGTTTTAAAGGTTTATGAAAGGGCTACTGGTATTAGCTTCTAACATTTTTTTATCCAAGATTCCCGCCAATTCTATTATAAATGTTTGACAGAAAAATGGGTCTTTTTCTTCCCAATCTCATTCGTTTTGCCTTAGCAGATATCTTGTAATTATTATGACTCATAAACGCTGTAGCTATTAAGTTATCTGAAGGAAAAACAGCATTTTCTTTCGTTAATAGTCGCAATTTCATAAGCTCAATACCTGCCGAATCTGTCTTTGCGATTATCAAACCATCTCCAAAGGAAGGTAAATAAAAACCTTCAACCAGATTGTCTTTTTTATAAACATAACCATTCTTTAGATGGCTTTCTATGTGAAAAAATCTGTCTTCTCCTGAGACTAATTTATCTAGATTAATTATTTGATCTTTTAGGTCTTCACTGAATAAAGAAATGTTTTTTGATTTAGTCCAATGGCTATTGCTTTTTATATCCTTAAAAAACAGATATTCTGTATCGGTTTCAAAACCTAATTTTTCATAAACTATAGCTCCCAAATCAGTTGCGATTAAGTAAATGCTGTCACATTTTTTATTTCTCGAATTATTTACCAATGTTTGTGTAAGCAATTTTCCAATCCCATTATTTCTGTAATCTTTATGGACAATTATATGGGCTAACCAACTTATATCATTGTGAATAATTGTAGTGCCAACGCCAACAATCTTATTATCTACGATTACTTTAATTGGAAAACAAAATTCGGAATTGGTATAAAATTCAAAATTCAGTAAAATATCTGACCAATCTGTAGGCTGTAAGTCAATTATTGACTTAAGATCATTCTGTTTTAAATCTTGTATTGTCACTTTTTTAATATTTGATTTTTATAATCTTGTTGGTAACGTTAAGAATAGTTTGGGGGTTGAAAATGTACTAAATTTTACTTATTTACAACAATTAAGCAATTTACTATATGCAGTATTTACTTTAGCTTAGAGCAAATTCTATTAATGGTTTAATATTTCCATTGTCAGCTTCTCTTAATGTTTCAATATATGTTATTCTTACTTCATCTGCTTTAACCATATTTGATTGATGCCAAGTAAATATTTCCTTTCCAAAAATAGACTCCATTATTATATCAGCCATCATTCTAGAATGTCTGCCGTTTCCATTTGGGAAACAATGAATCTGAACTATTCTGTGTTTAAACCTAATGGCTATTTCTTCAGGAGAATAAGTTTTGTTTTCTATCCAATATTTGGTGTCATCAACAAGACTTTTTAACTCTATTCCAATTAGAGTCCATTTAACTCCAATATTTTTCTCAGTTTTCCTAAACTCACCTGCCCATTTCCAAACGTCGCCATACATTTTTTTGTGTAAATCTTTTATAAATTTCTCGGTCAATAGTTTATCTAATTTAAAATTTGCATGAATTGTCCATTCAACTGCTTTTTCAATGTTTAGTTGTTCAAATTCGTCTAATTCTTTTTGTAGGGTAATTGTTTTTATTTTTAAGCCCCTTTTTTTTTCTTCATTTAAAGGCGTTTGTCCTTCTTCATATTTTAAATTTAATCCCATAACGATTTTCTCATTTCTCTTTTAATTTCTGCAGCTAAGTCAATAATAGATTGGTTTATTTTTTCATCATTTATTCCTTGGTTCTCTAATTTCATGTTTTGATTGGTTCTTAATACAATTTTTTTGGCCATTGTTTGAACTTTTATATTAATTAAATTGTCGATAGTTCCATCCTTTGGGACAAATCCATAAACAAATTGCATGTCCAATGCCTTACCAACATCCTTTAGTTTGTTGATTGAAATTTGGCCTGCAGCCTCACGTTCTTCAATTTTTTGGATAGCTCCTTTTGTTAACCCTAGTTTGGCTCCTAATTGGCTCATCGTCATGTTAAGTGCCGTTCTAATATTATTTATCCATCCCTTCTGTGGAGACAAGACCGTTTCGGTGCCTTTAAATACAGCTAGTTTCTGGTCCAGTTGTTCTATTAGTAGTTTTTTTTTGTTCCTCATGACTTAAGATTTTATACATATATCTATATTAGATACTTCAAAAGTATACAAATATGTATAATAAAACAAAAAAAGAATACATATATGTATTTAAAAAATATAAATAGTATATTTATATGTATGTTTTACGATGTAAATGTTTATCAGTTTAAGTTTTATAAACTTGTATAAAAACAAATTCCCGCTCTTGAAAATAACAAGAGCGGGAATCTATAAAAAGTAAAATGTTTTTATTGTTCTAAAAACGGATATTTATAATCGGATGCTGGTACAAATGTTTCTTTAATGGTGCGGTTAGACACCCAACGCAATAAATTCCAAACAGAACCTGCTTTGTCGTTTGTGCCAGAACCTCTGGCACCGCCAAATGGTTGTTGGCCTACTACGGCACCTGTTGGTTTATCATTGATATAGAAATTACCTGCGGCATTTTCTAAAGCATTGGTTGCATAATCTAAAACATAGCGGTCTTGACTAAAAATAGCGCCTGTTAAAGCGTATTCTGAAGTGGCGTCAAGAATTTCTAAGGTTTCTTTCCAATCGGCATCTTCGTAAACAAAAATGGTTAAAACAGGACCGAATAATTCGGTGCACATTGTGGTATAATTTGGGTCGCTTGTTAAAATAACTGTTGGTTCTATAAAATAGCCTTTAGAATCGTCGTAGCCACCACCAATAATCACTTCGGCATTTTTATCAGCTTTAGCTTGGTCTATAAAACCTGATAATTTTTTAAAGGCACGGTCATCAATAACGGCGTTGATAAAATTAGACGTATCGTCTGGCGCGCCAACTTTCATAGATTTTAAATCGGCTTCTAAATACTTGCGAATGTCTTGCCATTTGCTTTTTGGCAAATAAGCACGCGATGCAGCCGAGCATTTTTGCCCTTGGTATTCAAAAGCACCTCTTGATAAGGCAGTTGCTACTTGTTTGGCATCGGCAGTTTGATGCATCCACACAAAATCTTTACCACCAGTTTCGCCTACTATTCTTGGATAAGAAATGTATTTCGATACATTCTCGCCAATCAATTTCCAAAAACTTTGAAATACTGGGGTTGATCCTGTAAAGTGGATACCCGCAAAATATTTACTATTTAACATCACATCTGTAATAACATCAGATTGACCAGTAACCATATTTATAACGCCATCGGGTAAACCGGCAGCTTTAAATAATTCCATCAAAACTTGTGCAGAATACACTTGCGTTCTGGCAGGTTTCCAAACCACAACGTTGCCCATTAAAGCAGGTGCAGCAGATAAATTTCCGGCGATAGATGTAAAGTTAAAAGGTGTGATGGCATATACAAAACCCTCAAGTGCACGGTACTCCATACGGTTCCAAATACCAGGCGATGATTGTGGTTGATTGCTGTAAATTTCGGTCATAAATTCAACGTTGAATCTAAAGAAATCTATCAACTCACAAGCGGCATCAATCTCTGCTTGAAAAACATTTTTAGATTGCGCAATCATAGTGGCTGCATTCATTCTGGCCCTAAATGGCCCAGCCAATAAATCGGCTGCTTTTAAAAAGATAGCGGCACGGTCTTGCCATGGTGTTTTTGCCCATTTTTCGCGCGCTTCTAACGCCTTCTCAACAGCTTTTTCAACCAAAGCGCGATCGGCAGTATGATATTGTCCAACACAATGTTTATGATCGTGGGGGGGGTAAATTTTAACAGTATTGCCTGTTCTAATTTCTTCGCCACCAATATACAAAGGAATGTCTGCCTGTTCTTGGTACATTTTTGCGTAAGTCGCTAATAATTCGTTGCGTTCTGGGCTGTTAGGCGCGTAAGATTTTACGGGCTCATTAACAGCTACGGGTACTTTATAAAATCCTGAAGCCATTTGTTATGTTATTTAGGTTTATTCGACTATTTTTGGATGGCAAAGTTACGTTTTTTTTTATGGGTTTTTAAAGGAACGCTCTGCTAAAATAATCATAAAACTAGGGTGTAACGAATCCAAAATTAAACCGAAGAAAAACAATATGTGTACTGTAACTTATTTGCCTTTAGGTAATCATGATTTTATTTTAACCTCTAACAGAGATGTGCCTTATGCGCGCGAAAAAGCAGAACATCCAAAAACTTATATTGAAGATGGTGTGCCATTAACCTATCCAAAAGATGGCAAAGCTGGCGGCACTTGGATTGGCTTAAGCGATAAAAATCGTCTGATTTGTTTGCTAAATGGCGGGTTTGAATACCATACTTCAAGAACAAATTACCGCATGAGCCGCGGACTCATTCTTAAAAAACTTTTAAAAGCAGCTGATTTATTGGGATTTATTGAAGCCATCGATTTATCGGATATCGAACAATTTACTTTAGCCATTGTTGATTGGCAAAACGATTTAAATCTGTATGAATTTGTGTGGGATGGCCATCAAAAGCATTTAAAAAAATTGCCACAAGAACCACATATTTGGTCGTCTTCAACATTGTACGATGCGTCTGTAAAACAACTCCGCCAAGATTGGTTTAAAGCCTGGCAAAAACAGGCTTTTACAAGTAAAAATATCTTAGATTTTCATCACACGGCAGGTGTTGGCGATAGCCATATAGATGTTGTTATGGACCGTGGTTTGGGTGGTACAGTAAGCATTACATCCGTAAAGAAAAATAAAGAAATTATTCAAATTGATTATGAAGATATTTTGACTAAAAAGACAGCTATCCTAAATCTTTAATCTATTAAAAACGCTAAAAAAGAAACTATAATTAAACCAATTAAAGATAAGGTAAGATAAACCATGTTGAATATAGAAAACTTTACAAATGTTTTAAACCAACCTTGTTTGTAAAATTTGAGCAAAGCCAAATACAGATAAATTAAAAACATAAATATAAAAATTGGCATACTACTTTTGCTCTCAGATACTAAACTCACACCCAAAACGAGAATCATAAGCAAGAAAAACACAGATTGTGTGTTAAAAACAAACACCAAATGTTCCATATAATTTAAACGTCTTCTGATATAAAAGAGTTTTAAAAAGAGGGTGAAAATGGGCAAGAATACAAATAAGGCGATTGATAAATTGGAGACTATTTTTTTGTTTAAAGAGTTGCCTTTATCAGCTCTAATTATATAGATGTCTCTAATTTTTGTATAATAAAATCGGTTCCGAAAATTATGCGGATCTCCTAGACTGTCTAGGGCTGCCTCTACTGACAAGGTTTTATGGTTTTTGTAAAATTTATTGTATTTCGCTATTTTTTTAGCGAATGCCATGTTATTTTTCCCAAAAGAAATAGAATCGAAACTGAGATTGAAGTCATTATTTGAAACTTGGTTCTTTTTTATAATCGAATCTAAGTCGAAAGCCTGTATGTCTTTATTATTTGGATTTGCTATTTTTAAAGAATCTATTTTTTTATTGGCAGCATTGATTATTTTTTCTCCTGTTTCAGAAAAACCTGCTTGGTTTATATCTACTAAATTTAGACGCTTACCTGTACCTCTAAGTTCTTCGTATTTTGTAACAATTCCTAATAAAATAAAAAAGATAATAGAAATGGTTAAATAAAACCGAAACGGGTTGGCATATCTAAACCGTTTGCCGTCAATATAATCTCTAGAGACAAGACCTGGTTTTAAAAGCAACACTTTAATTGTGCGCCAAAGTCTAGAATCGTAAGAAATGAATTCAGAAAAAATAGCGTGTATAAAACTGCCAAAATTAAGCCCTCTTGTATCATTGCGTTGCCCACAGTTTGGGCAAAAATTTTCTTCGCCCGCTAAGGGTAAATCACAATTTAGACAAACCTGACCTCTTTTTATTTTTGGTAAAAAACGGATGGGTTTCATAGCAATAATTTCTTTAGTTTAATATTTGAGGCAGTGTTAATTGGAATTGTGGAATCAAAACCCGAAAACGTTTTGTGGTGGTAAAATTAATCATGTTAAAAAAACCATGCATTGATCCTATAGGCGAAATTAAATGGCAACTTGACGTGTAGGTATAGGTTTTTTTAGGTGATAAAATTGGTTTTTCGCCTATAACGCCTTCTCCTTCTACAATTTCTTCTTTCTTTAAAGAATCAAAAATATGCCAATGACGGCTTAAAAGTTGAACAGCATCTTTACTTTGATTTTCAATAGTGACACTATAACTAAAAATATAATATTTCCTAAATCCATGAATACGAATACCTTCGTGTTTGGTTTTTACAGAAATTTTTATACCGTTTGTTATTTGTTGTACCATCAAAAAAACAAGCTTAAAGTTATGATGCAAATATATAAAATGTTTGGTTAGATACGTGTAGAAAATTATTCTAGAGATATATACGATTTCCCATTGCGTATGTCTTCGGCAAATTGGGCTATGGTATTGTTTGCTAATTTTACAAAAAGATCATTTTTAAAAGGTTCGACAATTGTGTGAACAGAACAAGGTTTTTCGTTTGAGCAGGTATGCAAACCTAAAAAACATTGGTTAAATTTTTCTAAGCCATCAATACAGGTTACAATATCTAAAACAGAGTTTTTTAAATTGTCTTCTGTAAGGTAAAATCCGCCATGTGGGCCTTTATTCGAAGAAATAATACTTTTTCTAGTTAGATCTTGTAGTATCTTTGCCAAAAAGGGTTGTGGCATGTTCAATTTTTCGGCAACAAACTTAGAACCTAATTTATGTGTCTCATCAGCCTGCATGGCTAGATATATCACAGCTCTAATAGCATATTTACAAGAATTTGACAGCATAAATTTAATGTTTTAATAAGGCAAAGATAAAAATTTAATTAAATAAAGACCTTTTTATCTCATATAATAAAATTTTCATATATTTGTATCCTAAATTAATTAAACCCGTATTATGAAAATTAGTAACCTTATTTCAATTATTGCTTTAGCTTTTAGTGTCGTTATGTTATCTTGCTCAGACAAACAAAACGATTCGGCTAAAAAAGATGTGGCTAAACCCGCAACAGAACATCACGGACAAGCTTCTGTACAAGATGGCGTATCTGCTGCCAATGTACTTCAAGTTGCCATGTCTCTAGACGATTTTAAAACATTAGTAGTTGCTGTACAAGCTGCTGGTGTAGAAGACGCATTGGTTAATGCTGGCCCTTTAACTGTTTTTGCGCCTGTTAATAGCGCTTTCGATAAATTACCTGAAGGTACTGTAGAAACATTACTAAAACCAGAAAATAAAGCTAAATTAGCTTATATTTTAGTCAACCATGTAGCGCCTAGTAATTACCCAATTAAACAATTAAACAAGGAAGCTGAAAAAGGTAGAAAATTGTACATGGCTTCAGGTAAGTACTTAGTTGTAGAAAATAAAGAAGATGGTGTTTATGTAGGCGGTACAAAAATATTAAAATCGGTTAAAGTAAGTAATGGTTGGATACATGTAATAGGAGATATTCTTGTACCATCAGAAGATTAATAAAAACAATTAAATAAATAAAAATGAAATTAAAAACACTCAGTCTCATCTTATTATCGGCTCTGTTTATAATTAGCTGTGGCGGTGACAAAAAAGATAAGACGCCTGTTAGCAAAACAGAAGTGAAAGTCGAAACACCTTCTGACCCTATGCAAGACAAAGGTATAGGTCCTGTTAAAAGTATTACTTTAGGCGATTTAGATCAAGCTTTAGCAGATCAGGGTAAAGAAATATTTACTTTAAAATGTTCTGCATGTCATAAAATAACAAAACGTTTTGTAGGGCCTGGATTAGCTGGAGTTACTGAAAGACGTACACCAGAGTGGATTATGAATATGATTTTAAATCCAGAACTTATGGTTGCTGAAAACCAAATAGCTAAAGACTTATTAGCTGAATATTTAGCACCTATGGCTAATCAAAATTTAACAGAAATTGAAGCTCGACAAATTTTAGAATATTTAAGAACTAAAAAAGCTGAATAAATTTAATCAACAAACAATAAACATATGAAAACAATTTTTAAATCTTTATTAACAATTACTATAGTTTCATTAGTATTTAGTAGTTGTGGTAATGAAGGCTCAAGTAAAAAAGGAGCCTTATCAAGCAGTGCAGCAGAAAAAGTATATGTTGCTCCAGGTGAACATGATGAATTCTATGCATTTGTATCAGGAGGATTTAGTGGTCAATTAGCAGTTTATGGTCTTCCTTCAGGAAGATTATTTAAAGTAATTCCTGTGTTTTCAGTAGATGCTGAAAAAGCATATGGTTTTAATGAAGAAACTATACCTATGTTAAATACATCTCACGGGTTTATTCCTTGGGATGATTCTCACCACCCTGATATTTCTCAAACAGCTGGTGAATTAGATGGTAGATATGTATTTATTAATGGTAACAATACACCTCGTATTGCTAAAATTGATTTAACAACTTTTGAAACAACTGAAATTATTGAAGTACCTAATTCAGCTGGTAATCACAGTTCGTCTTTTGTAACTGAAAACACTGAATATGTTGTTGCAGGTACACGTTTTAGTATTCCTTATCCTCAAAAGGATATGCCAATTGCTGAGTACAAAGGAAACTTTAAAGGAGCCTTAACTTTTATATCAGTAAACCCAGAAGATGGTAGAATGGATATTAAATTCCAATTAATGATGCCAGGATTTAACTATGATTTATCACACCCAGGTAGAGGTGATTCTCATGGTTGGTTCTTCTTTACAACATATAATACTGAGGAAGCAAATTCTTTATTAGAAGTAAATGCATCACAAAACGATAAAGATTTTATTGCAGCTATCAATTGGAAAAAAATTGAAGAATATGTAAACAATGGTGGTGGTACAAAAGCTCCTACAAATTATGCGCATAACGTATATGATGAGCACACACATTCAGCAACTTCAACTATGAAAAAAGAAGTGCTAATTGTAAACCCAGCAGACGTTCCTGGTGCTGTATATTTTATGCCAACACCTAAATCACCTCACGGTTGTGATGTTGATCCTTCTGGAGAATACATCGTAGGTAGTGGTAAATTAGCTGCTGAATTAACAATTCACTCATTTAGTAAAATGATTAAAGCTATTGATGAGAAAAAATTTGATGGTGAAGCATACGGAATTCCAATTTTACAATATGAAGCAACTTTAGCTGGTGCAGTAAAACAACCAGGTTTAGGACCACTACATACAGAATTTGATGGAAAAGGAAATGCTTATACAACTTTCTTTATTTCTTCTGAAGTAGTAAAATGGAAATTAGGAACTTGGGAAGTTATTGATAGAAAACCAACATATTACTCAGTTGGTCACTTAATGATTCCTGGAGGAAACTCAAGAAAACCATTTGGTAAATATGTTTTAGCAATGAACAAAATTACAAAAGACCGTTATTTACCAACAGGTCCTGAGGTAACACAATCAGCGCAATTATATGATATTACTGGTGAAAAAATGGAATTATTGTTAGATTTTCCAACTATTGGAGAGCCTCATTATGCTGCTGGTATACCAGCAGATATTATTAAAAAGAATTCAAAAAAATTCTTTAAGCTAGATGAAAACAAGCATGAATATGCTGTTAAAAGTGAAGCTGAGGCTAAAGTAACAAGAAACGGAAATGAAGTTCATATTTATATGACAATGATTCGTTCTCACTTTGCTCCTGATAATATTGAAGGAATTCAAGTTGGTGATGAAGTATTTTTCCACGTAACAAATTTAGAGCAAGATTATGATGTACCACATGGAATTGGTATGATTGGAGCTCAAACTTCCGAATTGTTAATTATGCCAGGGCAAACTGAAACGTTTAAATGGTATCCTAAACAAGTTGGTGTTTGGCCATTCTATTGTACAGATTTCTGTTCTGCATTACATCAAGAAATGCAAGGATATATTAGAGTATCACCAAAAGGATCTAATGTTCCTTTAACGTTTACGTTAGATGGTGACGCTGTAGACGCTGAATAAGTTCTTTTTTAGATTGATTTGAAGAACTTTAAAAGGGTAAGTATAATAATTTACTTACCCTTTTTTCTATAAATTAAAAAAAGATTAAATAGTCTTTTTAATGTATGTTTTATCACATACTAAACAATCTTTATTTTGTAATTTTGTTACAAATATTACGTAAAAAATTAAAAAAAATTATGAAGAAATCTAAAATACTAATGATTATAGGGTCCTTACTTTTATTAGGCCTTTTTGTATTTCCGTTATGGAATATAACGTTAGAAGCTCCTCAATATCCAATTCCTTTAGGAATGGATATACACATTAATAAATTTGCGGACACCCATGAATTTGATGTTAAAAATATCAACTTAATGAATCATTATGTTGGCATGCAATATATACCAGAAACGATACCAGAATTTAAAATATTTCCGTGGGCTATAGGCTTTATGGTAGCATTAGGTGTGTTATTTGGTTTTTTAGGAAATCATAAATTATTTTTAGTTTGGTTTATAATAATAAGTTTATTAGGAATTGCAGGTATGTATGACTTTTACTTATGGGAATATGATTATGGACACAATTTAGATCCAAAAGCAATTATGAAATTTACAAACCCTGATGGTTCAATTATGGGCTTTCAACCTCCCCTATTTGGTTCAAAAGATATACTGAATTTTAAAGCGCATTCATATCCAAGACTTGGAGCTTATCTAATGTTTTTAGGAATGTTTTTAACATTTGTAGCTTTCTTTGTAGGTAAAAAAGAAGCTAAGGCATAAATCTATTTAAATTCTTAAAAATATTATAAAACGAGTATACTCATTTAGATATACTCGTTTTTAATGTATATTTAACAACTATTAAAATCAGAAATAATGAAAACTCATCTTTTAAAATCATTTATAGGTGTTGCAATATTAGCACTAATAGTTTCTTGTAAAGTTGAACCTGAAGCAATTGAATATGGAAAAGATCAATGCAGTTTTTGTAAAATGAACGTGGTTGATAAGACTCATTCAGCTCAATATGTAACTAAAAAAGGAAAGCAATTTAAGTTTGATGCTATCGAATGTATGATTAACGACTTAAGTGAAAAAACTGAAGAAGAAATGGCTATTTTTTTAGTTGCTAATTATGGAAATCCAGGTGAAATGATTGATGCTAAAACTGCTACATTTTTAATAAGTAAAGAAATTAAAAGTCCGATGGGTGCGAATTTATCAGCCTTTTCTTCAAAAAATAAAGCCGAAGAATTACAACAAAAACATGGAGGTGAAAACTATACTTGGGAAACCTTAAAGCAAAAACTTTCAGATAAATAATGAAGTATATAATCCTATTACTTTTCTTTTTTACTACACTAACAATTTCAGCAAAACGGATTGAAGTTTGTGAAACTTGTACTGTAAAATCCATTAAAGAAGCTATTAAAATTGCTGAGACAGGTGATGAAATAGTTGTAAAAAAAGGGATTTACAAAGAAAACAATATTATTATTAATAAATCCATTTCTCTTATTGGTGAAAAAGGAGCTGTAATTGATGGTGAAGATACTGGAGGAATTATAATTTTTGAGGCTGATAATTTTACCATTAGAGGTTTAAAAATTATAAATGTAGGAATGAGCTACACAATAGATTATGCAGCAATTAAAGTTATAAAAGCTAGAAATTTTATTATTGAAGACTGTATTTTAGAAAATGTGTTTTTTGGGCTTTTAATTGAAAAATCTAAAAACGGAATTATTAGAAATAATAGAATATCTGGAAATAGAAAAAGTGAAGCAAGTTCAGGAAATGGTATTCATATTTGGGACGGAAGTGAAATGGAAGTATACAACAATCAGTTAACTGGTTTACGTGATGGAATTTATTTTGAGTTTGTAAAACAAAGTGTCGTTTATGAAAATAACAGCCATAATAATATTCGATACGGTTTGCATTTCATGTTTTCAAATAATAATATTTACCATCATAACGAATTTAGAAATAATGGAGCTGGCGTAGCGGTAATGTTTTCTAAATATATAACTATGCATCACAATACTTTTAAGCTAAACTGGGGTTCTGCTTCGTATGGTTTATTATTAAAAGAAATTTATGATGCCGAGATTTACAACAATTTATTTGAAGAAAATACTATTGGAATAAATGGTGAAGGTTGTACAAGAATAAATTACAAAAACAATACTTTTTTAAGAAATGGCTGGGCAATTAAAATTGCAGGAGCCTGTTATGCAAACATTTTTGAAAAGAATGATTTTATGCATAATTCATTAGATTTATCGTACAATACTAAAAAAAATGATAATAGTTTTAATAATAATTATTGGAGCGAATACACTGGTTATGATTTAGATAAAAATGGAATTGGAGACATTCCATATCGTCCCGTAAAATTGTTCTCATACATTGTAAATAAAACTCCAGAAGCTTTGGTATTATTAAGAAGTTTATTTGTTGATATTATCAATTTTTCAGAAAAAGTTTCACCGGTTTTTACACCTGACGATTTAACGGATGAAAACCCTATAATGAAAAAAATTAATGATTGAATTTAAAAATTTACACAAACGATTTGGCAAACTAACTGTTTTAGACGGATTAGATTTATCAATTAAAGAAGGCGGAATTTTCGCTATACTTGGACCAAATGGCTCAGGTAAAACAACTTTGATTAAATGTTTGTTAGGAATGGTAATTCCTCAAAAAGGTACTATTACATATAACAATAAAAGCGTTTTAAGAAAGTGGGATTATAGAAACGATTTAAATTATTTACCACAAATCGCTAATTTCCCTCCAAATTTAACAGTTATTGAATTGATTCAAATGGTGAAAAATCTTCGGCCAAAAGAGTCAAATGAACAGGTATTAATTGATTTATTTGGACTGAATGATTCTCTTCAAAAAAAATTAGGTAATCTTTCAGGTGGTACAAAACAAAAAGTAAATATCGTTTTAACTTTTATGTTCGACAGTCATTTAATTATACTGGATGAACCTACAAACGGGCTAGATCCTATCGCTTTAATTCATTTAAAAGAACTCATCCAAAAAGAAAAGGCAAAGGGAAAAACCATTTTAATCACCACTCATATTATGAGTTTTGTAGATGAAGTAGCTGATGAAATTGTATTTCTATTAGATGGGAAAATATATTTTAAAGGAAGTATTGATGCATTGAAAAAGCAAACAGAAAATGACAATTTGGAACACGCTATCGCAAATTTAATATCTAAACAATATGCTTAAAATATTAAAATATAGTTTTTACGATTTAATGCGTAGCCGTTGGAGTTATGTGTATTTTATTTTTTATTTACTACTTGGTTTTGTGTTGTTGTTTTTAAATAATGATGTAAACAAAGCCGTAATTACTTTAATGAATATTATTATTGTTTTAACCCCTCTAATTGGAACAATCTTCGGTGTAATGTATTACTACAATTCAAAAGAATTTACCGAACTTTTATTGGCACAACCCATTAACCGAAGCAAAATATTTATGGGACAATATTTGGGTATTTCAATATCGCTTACATTAAGTTTAGTGTTAGGTTTGGGGATTCCATTTATGGCGTATGGTTTGTTTAAATCTGCAGCAATTTTTGATTTTAGTTTATTGTTAATAGTAGGCTCTTTTTTAAATTTTATATTTGTTGCACTCTCTTATAATATTGCACTTTCTACTGAAAACAAAATAAAAGGATTCGGTTATGCTATTTTAATGTGGTTATTTTTAGCAGTAATTTATGATGGTTTATTTCTAATATCACTAGTATTATTTGATGAATACCCTTTAGATAAATTTTCTTTGATAGCAACCATGTTCAACCCAATAGATTTATCTAGAATTCTTATTTTATTAAAACTAGATATCTCTGCATTATTAGGATATACAGGCGCTGTTTTTAAAGAATTTTTTGGCACAAATACAGGCTTAATTACATCTTTAGGACTGCTATCTTTATGGGTGTTGGCGCCAATTTGGCGCATTAATACAAAAGTGAAAAAGAAAGATTTTTAAATGCTGCTTTATTTGATTACGCTTATTTAAAAGTCTTGTTTTTAGATTTTTAATCTGTGTTATTTTTTTATATAAATTTTTATCATACCTTTAAGGCTCAAACTTTAAATAGTGTGTTATGGAAACTAAAAAAAACGCACGCGCTAAATTAGAGAACTATTCTTTGCTTTTTCTACAACTTGGTTTAGCACTATCATTGTTAATTGTTTATTTAGCGCTTAACATCAAATCTTTTGACCGCCATTTAAGCGATATAGAAGGTCTGTTTAAACAAGAAGAAGTTATAGAAGAAATTCCGCTTACAAGAAGAGTTGAGCCGGTAAAACCACCACCTCCGCCGCCAGTTGCGCCAGAAATTATTGAAGTTGTAAAAGATGCAACGGTTGTGAACGAAGTTATTTTACAAACCACAGAAACCGACGAGACCGAATCTGTGAAACCCATTGAAATAAAAGATATCACAGAAGTAACAGAAGAAGAAGATGTGGCCGAAGACATTCCTTTTGCTATTATTGAAGAAGCACCTATTTTTCCTGGATGTTCTGGGTCTAAAGACCAAAAGAAAAAATGTTTTAGCGAAAAAATGACCCATCACATTAAAAAATATTTTAATGCAGATCTCGCCAAAGACATAGGGCTTACACCAGGAATTAAGAAAATATTTGTTTTGTTTACTGTTGATAATCAAGGGAATATCATTAACGTTAAAACGAGAGCGCCTCATAAAAGTTTAGAAAAAGAAGCTTTGAGGGTAATGTCTCTTTTGCCAAAAATGATTCCCGGAAAACAAAGAAATAGAAATGTAAACGTTAGTTATGCACAACCCATAATCTTTAAAGTGATGGACTAACTAATTTTGTAAATTCTTAGAATTGGCTACGCCACGACCAATAACCCTGTCATATCGGCTACCAAATGCTGTAAAATAAACAAGAACCGTATAGCTGTTTTCTGTCTGATAATAATTGCCAGAAATGGCATTTAAAGCTGTTTTATCAGATGCTTTTACAATATATTTATAATTGTAAAAACCTTGCTTCAATAAAATTTTTGCCTCATAATAATGAGTGCTTTTGTTAAAATGCATCTCATTATTATCTGATAAGCGCCAATCGTTAAAATTGCCATAAACATAGATTTGTTTGTCTTTATTATAAGGCAATGCCAAGCTAAAATGCACCCAAGAATAATCGGCTTCGGTTATCGCCGTAGCGTTATCTATCATCCTTATAACAAAATTACCGTTTACGTCTGGGTAATATGTATAGGGCTTGTTATGCCTATCTACATCTGCGTATAAATAGGTGTTATACACTTGTGCAACATTTACCCTTTGAATGTTATTTGTAGCAGATCTAATGTCTTTTGTGTCAAAAAATAGGTATTCATTACCAGCTTCAAAAAGCGATTTATCGCCGTATTTATAAATAAGTTGTGATCCAGAATAAAACTGAGGTACTAAGTTGCTAAATTCGGTATGCCAATCGTTATTTTGATATATTTTTATTTTTATTTCCTCACGTGGATTGTTGATTTTAAAAGTCCCCGTATTTACCGTAAACTGCACATTTTGATGCGTGTTAAACTTTTCAATAACTGGGCTTTTATGCACACTTACACCCACTGTAACTTGAGGCTCATAAACAACAAACCGCCGCGTAAAAATAAGCGCGTCTAAATCGTCTTTAACTTGTAAAATATAATTCCCGCTTAGCTTTATACTTAAACGCTCATTAGGTATGCCTAATTGGTAATGTGTGTAAGATTGATAGGTGTTAAAAGCATTGTTGTAATTTCTGATGTTATCTGATGACAATCCGTTTAAATATTCTGTAGGCACAATTCTAGATTGTTGCCAATCATAATCGCAATGAATAATGGTATAGGTGTAATTTTTTTCGTCGCCATCAAGATCATCAAAAGACAATTCAATAGCTTCTCCTAATTTTATAATGGGTGCGTAAGAATTTACTTTTGTAGGTTTAAGCTGAATGCTTTTTATATTCTCGGGCGCTTTAATATGTTCTATATTTTGGCTAAAAACAGCAAAAGACATTAAAAGAATACAAGCAAAACAATGCCTTTTAGAAAAAGGTTTTTTCATGAAATTTAAATAAGATTTAAAACTACTAAAAATAAGTTTTAATGAGCCACAATATGATTTAAAATAACACGAATTATAGCCCCTTCTCCGATATATTTTTTTTAAATTTGCACAACTTTTTTAATTATTATAATTTAAATATATAATATGTCAAAAGACATTCATATAAAAAGGGGCTTGAACATACCTTTACAAGGAGAATCGGATAAAAAAATTACCTCATCCAAGAGCCCAACTCAGTACGCAATTCAACCACCAGATTTCTATGGATTAACACCAAAACTTAGTGTTAAAACCAATGATACTGTTGTTGCAGGCGATGTTTTGTTTTACGATAAAAATCAAGAACAAATTAAATTCACATCTCCTGTTTCTGGCACAATTGCAAATATCAAACGAGGTGCTAAACGTAAAATTTTAACTGTAGAAATTTTAGCCGATGCTAAAGACACTTTTAAAGACTTTGGTAAAGCCGATGCAAATACGCTATCGCGCGATCAAATAAAAGAGAAGTTGCTACAAAGTGGTTGTTGGCCCTACATAAAACAACGTCCTTACGATGTTGTTGCCGACCCTAATGCAACGCCAAAAGCCATTTTTATTTCGGCATATAACACGGTGCCTTTAGCTGCCGATTTTGCTTTTATTTTAAAAGATAGAAAAGAGGCTTTTGCTGCTGGTATTACGGTACTTTCTAAATTGACAGACGGTGCTGTTAATTTGGGCATTAATTCAAAAGATGCCGATTTCTTTAGCGCTATTGCCGATGCTAACGTTTACAACGTTAGTGGTAAGCATCCTGCCGGAAATGTGAGTTTTCAAATAGCCAAAATAGACCCAATAAACCAAGGCGAAAAAGTTTGGGTTGTAAGTCCTCAAGATGTGGCTATTATTGGCGCGTTATTTTTAACAGGTTATTATAATCCAACTAGAACTATTGCCATAGCAGGTGTTGGTGTTGAAGAACCACAATACTATACCCTAAAAACAGGTCAGCATTTAGAAGAATTGTTTTCAGAAATACTTGTAAATGGTAACTTTAGACTTATTTCGGGCAATGTGCTTTCCGGCGAGAGAATTTTTAAAAACAGTTATTTACGCTATTTTGCCAATAGTATTTGTGTGATTCCTGAGGGTAATCATTACGATTTTTTAGGATGGCATCCTTTTATTGGAAACAATAAACTAAGCTTGTCGCGCACCTTTTTCTCTTGGTTAACACCAAATAAAAAATACAATTTAGATACCAATTTAAATGGCGAAGAACGCGCTTTGGTAGTAACAGGAGAAATGGAACAGGTATTTCCTATGAATATTTATCCTTTACAACTGCTTAAAGCTGCCATGGCAGACGATATTGAAAAAATGGAAAACTTGGGTATTTACGAAGTAGCTCCAGAAGACTTTGCATTGATAGATTTCACTAACACCTCTAAGTTAGAAGCGCAAGAAATTATTCGTTACGCTTTAGATGTTATGGTAAAAGAAGTAGGTTAATAATTAAGATATTTTGTATGAAATTTTTAAGAAAAAAATTAGATTATATTAAACCCGCATTTTTAAGACGTGGTAAATTTCAAAAATTTGCGCCTGCATTTTTTGCAATCGATAGCTTTTTATTTGTTCCTAATCACACAACAAGAACCGGTGCTCATATCAGAGATGGTGTCGATTTAAAACGTGTGATGTACACGGTAGTTTTAGCCTTGCTTCCTGCCCTTTTCTTTGGGATGTGGAATGTTGGTTACCAACATTTTTCTCAAATAGGTGGCGATTTATCCTTTTGGCATTTAATGGGTTATGGCGCCACAAAAGTGTTGCCAATGGTAATTGTTTCTTACGGCGTTGGTCTAGGAATCGAATTTTTATTTGCCATTAAACGCGGTCACGAAGTTAACGAAGGTTATTTGGTAACCGGTATGTTAATTCCGTTAATTATGCCAGTAGAATTGCCTTTATGGATGTTGGCTTTAGCCGTTGCATTTGCAGTGGTTTTAGGTAAAGAAGTTTTTGGCGGTACAGGAATGAATATTTTAAATCCCGCTTTATTGGCACGCGCTTTTGCATTCTTTTCTTATGCCCCTTACATGTCTGGCGATAAAGTTTGGGTAGCCGATGCTGCTAAATTAGATGCCGTTTCTGGCGAAACTATTTTAGGCACATTAGCTGATGGCGGTGGTCAAGTATCGCACAGCGTTATGGATATGTTTATGGGATATGTTCCTGGTTCAATAGGAGAAACATCAGTTTTAATGATTTTAATAGGCGCGGCTCTTTTAATATTTACAGGTGTTGCCAGTTGGCGCATTATGTTATCTGCGGTATTAGGTGCTGCTGTAATGGGTTTAATATTTAATGCAACGGCTGTAAATCCACTTATGGCATTTCCATGGTGGCAACACATGCTAGTTGGTGGTTTTGCTTTTGGTATTGTGTTTATGGCTACAGATCCTGTAAGCTCTGCTCAAACAACCAAAGGGAAATGGATCTACGGATTTTTTGTAGGCTTTTTGGCTGTAATGATTCGCGTGTTTAACAGCGCCTATCCAGAAGGTGTAATGATGGCCATATTACTGATGAATGTTTTTGCACCAACCATTGACCATTATGTGATTCAAAGCAATGTGAAACGTAGAAAAAATCGTTTAAAAAAATTAGTTAAAGCGGCTTAATTATGGATAGAAATAGCAATACATATACTTTCATGTTTTCTTCAATTCTTGTAATTGTTGTGGCTTTGATCTTGGCTTTTGTGAGTCAGGCTACCAAAAGTAAATATGAATCGAACATAGAAAACGAAAAAATGCAGAGCATTTTAGCAACCATTGGTGTGGCTGTTGATAGAGACAAAGCCTCTGGTTTATATAATGACTATATAAAAGAATCGCTTACGCTTAACGCTGATGGTTCTTTAAATATTGGTGTAAATGCCTTTGATATCAATTTACATAAAGAACTTAAAAAAGACGCTAACAAACAATCTTTTCCGCTATATATAGCCGAAAAAGACGGTAAAAAATACTATGTTATTCCGCTATATGGCGCCGGTCTTTGGGATGCTATTTGGGGTTATGTAGCTTTAGAAAGCGATAAAAACACTGTAGCTGGTGCTATTTTTGATCATAAAGGAGAAACGCCTGGTTTAGGAGCGCAAATAACCGAAAAATGGTTTCAAGAACAATTTGCAGGTAAAACAATCTTAACCGATGCAAGTGCCGGTTTTACAGATAACAATTTTATCTCTGTTAGAACTGTAAAAGGCGGTGCTAAAACAGACGATGCCCATGCCGTAGATGGCATCTCAGGAAGCACAAAAACCGCAGATGGCATAAATAACATGATACAAGAGCGTTTAGCGCATTATTTAATTTATTTTCAAAACAATTAATGCTTTAAGTTATGGCAGAAAAAGAATCTTTATTTTCTAAAAAAAATATACAACTTCTAAAAAATCCACTTAATACCGATAACCCTATTACTGTTCAAGTATTGGGTGTTTGTTCGGCTTTAGCGGTAACCGTTCAGTTAAAACCATCTATTGTAATGGCTATTTCTGTTATGGTAGTTATTGCAGCGAGTAATGTTATTGTGTCTTTATTGCGGAATTTAATCCCCAATAGGGTACGCATAATTGTGCAATTGGTAATTGTTGCGGCTTTGGTAATTTTAGTTGATTTAACACTAAAAGCTTACTCTTATGATGTGAGTAAACAACTTTCGGTTTTTATAGGCTTAATTATTACCAACTGTATTGTAATGGGCAGGCTCGAAGCTTTTGCTTTGGCTAACAAACCTTGGGCATCGTTTTTAGACGGCCTTGGTAATGGCGCAGGTTATGGTTTAATATTAGTTGTTGTCTCTTTTTTTAGAGAACTTTTAGGCTCTGGTAAATTAGGGGGTTGGGAAATATTAGGTCATAAAGGAAAAACCATTGCAGATTCTACGGGTCTCTACGGATTTGGTTACGAAAATAACGGATTTATGCTTTTAGCGCCAATGGCTCTAATTGTTGTAGGTATTTATATCTGGATACAACGGTCTATAAATGTAAAATTAATAGAAAATTAAATAAGATACTATTATGGAATTAGCCAATATATTTATAAAAAGCATCTTCATAGATAATATGATTTTTGCTTATTTCTTAGGAATGTGTTCCTATTTAGCCGTGTCAAAAACGGTAAAAACAGCAGTTGGATTAGGTGCTGCTGTTATTTTTGTACTTACAATTACGGTTCCTATTAACTATTTGCTAGACGCCTATATTTTACGCCCAGGCGCCTTACAATGGCTAGATGCATCGTATGCTGATATTGATCTTAGTTTCTTAAGTTACATCATGTTTATAGCGGTTATTGCTGCCATGGTACAATTAGTAGAAATGATTGTAGAACGCTTTTCACCTGCATTGTACAGCTCATTAGGTATCTTTTTACCGCTAATAGCAGTAAACTGTGCCATTTTAGGAGGCTCATTATTTATGCAACAAAAAGATTTTTCAACCATTACAGAATCTGTAGTTTACGGATTTGGATCTGGAATAGGTTGGCTTTTAGCTATTGTAGCATTGGCATCTATTAGAGAAAAAATAACGTATTCAAATGTTCCTGCACCATTAAGAGGTTTGGGTATTACCTTTATCATTACAGGATTAATGGCAATAGCATTTATGAGTTTTATGGGTATCAAACTTTAATTAAAAAAAATAAGAAATAAAATAATGGGAACAATTGCAGCAAGTATAATTGCCTTTTTAATTCTTACCTTACTATTGGTAACCTTACTATTAGTAGCAAAAGCAAAACTATTGCCTTCTGGTAACGTTCATGTTAAAATTAATGGCGAAAAAGATATTGAAGTAGCTATTGGCGATTCTTTATTAAGCACCTTAAGTAATAATAAAATATTTTTACCATCGGCTTGTGGCGGTGGTGGTACATGCTTACAATGCAAATGTATTGTCTCTTCTGGTGGTGGCGAAATGCTTCCTACAGAAGTGCCAAACTTTACACGTAAACAAGCTGCCGAAGGCTGGCGCTTAGGATGCCAAGTAAAGGTAAAAGAAGACATGGTTGTTGAGGTGCCCGAAGAGGTTTTTGGCGTTAAAAAATGGGAAGCTACTGTGGTTTCAAATTACAACGTGGCCTCTTTTATTAAAGAATTTGTAGTAGAATTACCCGAAGATATGGACTACAAAGCGGGTGGTTATATTCAAATCGAAATCCCTAATTGCGAAATTCCTTTTACAGATATTGATATTACCGCACATCCAGCTGAACATCCTAACGATCCAGATAAATTTAAATTAGAATGGGATAAATTTGGTTTATGGCCAATGGTTATGAAAAATACCGATGATGTTACACGCGCCTATTCTATGGCTTCTTATCCAGCCGAAGGCCGTCGTGTTATGTTAAACGTACGTATTGCTACCCCGCCTTTCGATAGAAATATTGGTGGTTGGGCTAAAGTAAACCCTGGTGTGGCTTCTTCTTATATTTTCTCTCGTAAAACTGGCGATAAAGTAATTGTTTCTGGCCCTTACGGCGAATTCTTTATCAATGATTCTGATTCCGAAATGTTATACATTGGTGGTGGTGCAGGTATGGCGCCTATGCGTTCGCATTTATACCATTTATTCGAAACCCTTAAAACGGGCAGAACTGTTACTTATTGGTATGGTGGACGTTCTAAACGCGAATTGTTTTATGTAGATCATTTTAAACATCTCGAAAAACATTTTCCTAATTTTAAATATTTAATTGCCTTATCAGATCCAGCTCCCGAAGATAATTGGGTGGTTAAAAAAGATGTGAATGACCCTGTTGGGGATGGCTTTACAGGTTTTATACATCAAGTAGTCATAGATAATTACCTAACCAAACACGAGACGCCAGAAGATATAGAATTCTATTTCTGCGGCCCACCATTAATGAACCAAGCGGTTGTTAAAATGTGTGATGACTTTGGTGTGCCACCAGAAAATGTACGTTTTGATGACTTTGGAGGATAAGCCTTTTATAAATAAACATAAAAATGCTATCTATTTTTTAGCTAATAAATCGCGAATCTCTGTTAATAAATCTTCAGAGCTTGGGCCTTTAGGAGCGGCTGGTGCTACTGGGGCAAAGGGTTTTTTTGATTTCTCATAAGCTTTTAACACCATAAAAATACACAAGCCAATAATGACAAAATCAATTATATTTTGTAAAAAAGAGCCATAATTAATGGTTACGGCTGGTGCAAGTTTATCGCCTTCGGTAACAGCCTCTTTAATCACAAAGGTTAAATCGCTAAAGTTTACACCGCCCATTAAGTAGCCAATAGGAGGCATAATAACATCTTTTACAAGTGACGAAACCACCTTTCCAAATGCCCCACCAATAATAACGGCAGTGGCTAAACTAATAATGTCGCCTTTCATTAAAAAGGACTTAAAATCTTTGAGGAATCCCATAATATAAGTTTGATTGGTTAATAAGTTACTAAAGTAGTTAAAAAACTAAACTATTTTGCGGCCAATTCGCTGTGAAATTGCGGTCAATAATTCGTACGGAATGGTATTTTGTTTTGCTGCCAAATCTTCAATATGCGCTTGGTCTCTATAAATAAAAATGGCATCACCTTCAGCGCAAGCAATATCTGTCACATTCACCATCAACATATCCATACAGACATTGCCAATTATAAAAGCTTTCTGATTGTTGATATACACATAACCAACGCCATTGCCTTGTTGGCGCGAAACACCATCGGCATGACCGATAGGAATAGTAGCTGTTTTTATGGCTGTAGCCGATGTAAAAGCACGGTTATACCCCACCGTTTGCCCAGCTTCAATATTGTGAATTTGTGAGATTTTAGATTTTAAAACACCCACAAGTTCGAGTTGTTTTGTAATATTCTCTTCATTGCCAAAACCATACAAACCAATACCAATGCGCACCATATCAAATTGGGATTCGCTGTAATTCACAACCCCTGATGTGTTTAAAATATGTTGCATCGGCGTATAGCCCAATTCTTTAATAAGTGTTTTTGAAATGGCCTTAAACTGGCTAATTTGATTTAAAGTGAAAGTCTTTTCAGAAAGATCTTCGCTCGCTGCCAAATGCGAAAAAATAGAGGCTAATTTTACAGAAGTTGTTGCTTTGAGAATTGAAATGATTTTTGAAATATCATCCACCACAAAACCCAAGCGGTTGAGACCTGTGTTGAATTTTATATGAATGGGATAATTGTCTAATTTTGTTTTAGAAACCATATTTAGAAAAGCCTCTAAACTTCTAAAATTATAAAGATTGGGCTCTAAACAGTTTTCTATCAAAAGGTCAAATTGCGCTATTTGCGGATGCAAAACTAAAATCGGTAATTTTACGCCAGCTTTTCGTAAAACAAGGCCTTCTTTTACATAAGCCACAGCCAAATAATTGGCACCTAAAGTTTCTAAATGTTTGGCAATAGCAACAGATTCAGACCCATAACCAAAAGCTTTGACCACACCTAAAATTTTAGTAGATTTTAGAAGTCGCGATTTAAAAAAATTATAATTGTGTTGTAAAGCGGCCAAGCTTATTTCTAACACACTAACGTGATTCATCATTTTTTGCCAGATTCAATCTCTGATGCCGATTTTTGCATGGCTTTAAAATAGGCTGCCCTACTTAAAGGTTCGTATTCTTGCACTTCGCCTAATAAAACCAAGTTGTCATTTTGAACAGTACGATGGCTATAATGTGCCAAGTTTCCTGTTTTGGTACACACAGCATGTACTTTAGTTACATATTCGGCTGTAGCCATAAGAGCTGGCATCGGGCCGAAAGGATTGCCTTTAAAATCCATATCCAATCCGGCTACAATAACCCGCACACCTCTGTTGGCTAAATCGTTACAAACACGTACTATTTCATCATCAAAAAATTGGGCTTCGTCAATGCCAACAACATCCACATTAGTGGCCAAAATAGGGATGTTTGCGGCGGCAGGAACGGGTGTTGAACGAATTTCATTGGCATCGTGGCTCACCACCATTTCATCGTCATAACGGGTATCTACAGAAGGTTTAAATATTTCCACATTCTGTTGGGCAAATTTAGCACGTTTAAGACGTCGTATTAACTCTTCTGTCTTGCCAGAAAACATAGAGCCGCAGATAACTTCTATCCAGCCAAATTGTTCGTTTTGATTTACTGTATTTTCAAGAAACATTTTGTAAATTTCAAGCTTGTTAGGGTTAAATGCCCTAAAATAATTATGACATTGCCACAAAGTTATTAAAAATCGTACGTTAATTTAAATTTAAATAGACAACTTATGCACAAAAAAACAGAAGCCGATCTTATGGCGCTAGCCCGTACTATTTTAGCCTTAAATAAGAATACCGATATAAGTATCTTAAAAAGTAATGCCCAACAAATCTATGAGCAGTTGTGTGTTTTAGCGTATTTAAAATCAGCTGAAGCTGATAAAAAAATAGCTGTTGTTAAAACCGAATCAGAAAAACCAGAGGCGATAGAAGTAGAAACCTTATTTTCTATTGAAGAAGAAATGGGCGTCACTGCAGATTTGGAAGATATTTTTATAAAAAAAGAAACTTTATTTGTGTCTGAAATAAAACACGAAACTATAAATATTTCCGGCACTTTAAAAGACAAGATCGAAGCGGCAAAACAAATAGAAAATAAAAACTTTGAAAACGGCGAAAATACAACTGCAGAAACAGCGATTCAAGAAACACTGAATTCGCAATCTAAACCCAAAGCGTCTTTAAATGACAGCCTACTTCAAAAAGGATTTTCAATAGATTTGAATGACCGCATTGCCTTGGTTAAACATTTATTTGAAGGCAGTCAAGAAGATTTTAACCGCGTTTTATCGCAATTAAACACTTTTGACTCTGAACAAGATGCCAAAGATTTTATACTAAATCAGGTTAAACCAGATTATTCTTGGCAAGAAAAAGAAGTTCACGAAGAGCGATTTATGCTGCTAATTGAACGTAAATTTATCTAAAAATATCACTTTAAATCCCTATTTTTGAACCCTCTTTTAAGAGCCTCACATTTTTAAAAAAAACCTATGAAAGCATTACAATACAACCAACTATTTGACACACTTATCAAAAAATACCACATTGTTGACGCAGTAGACCAGCCGTTTGAAAATCCGTTTGACAAAAACAGTTTTGAACATTTGTTGTACAGAAAATCTTGGATAGACACCGTGCAATGGCATTACGAAGACATTATCCGTTTACCGGACATCAATCCTGTTGAAGCTTTGACTTTAAAACGAAAAATTGATGCTTCTAACCAAGACAGAACCGATATGGTTGAGTTTATTGACAGCTATTTTTTAGATAAATTTAAAGACGTTAAAGTTAAAGATGGTGCCAAAATAAATTCTGAAACCCCTGCTTGGGCTATTGACAGGTTATCTATCTTGGCTTTAAAAATTTACCACATGAACGAAGAAGCTACCAGAGAATCAGCTTCACAAACCCATAGAGATGCTTGTGGTAAAAAGTTGGCTGTTTTATTAGAACAACGCATAGATTTATCGACTGCTATAGACGATTTGCTCAACGATTTTGCTACAGGAGAAAAGTTTGTAAAAGTGTACAAGCAAATGAAAATGTACAATGACGATGATTTAAATCCGATGCTTTATAAAAAGAAATAATTGTGTTAAAAAAATATTTTTTCAACTTTAAAACCTTATTTATACTTGCTTTACTTATTAGTTTAGGAAGCTGTAAAAGTATAGAGATTCCTGTTTTTTCTACACAAAATCCGCCTGCAGAACCAAATTATAACGACGCTTCAACGTGGGCTGTTTTGCCAAATACCTATCCAGAGAATTTAAAGAAATGGCAAACAAATACAGCCAACTTACCAGCCGATGTTTTTTACATTTATCCCACATTAAATCTCGACAAAAAAGACCTGCGATGGAACGTGCCCATATCCGATAAGGTCCAACAAAATAAAGTGCTTAATACGGCGGTATATTTTCAAGCTTCGGCCTTTTTAAATGCAGGGAAACTGTATGTGCCCTATTACAGACAGGCGCATTTACGCGCGTATAGTCAGTATCAAAATGGTGGCAAAGAAGCGCTTAATTTGGCTTACGCCGATGTCAAAGCGGCCTTTCAATATTATTTAAAAAATTATAATAACAACCGCCCTTTTATCATTGCATCACACAGCCAAGGCACTACACATGCCATCCGTTTATTAAAAGAATTGGTTGATGGCAAAGCCATACAAAAGCAATTAATTGCGGCTTATATTCCGGGAATCGCCGTAAAAAAGGATGCGTTCAAGAGTATTTTATTTATGACAAGTCCAACACAGACGGGCGGTTTTGTGGCTTGGAATACCTATAAAAAGAATTATTACCCAAAAACCTTTTCAAAATGGTTTGAAGGAAGTGCAGTTTCAAATCCCATTACTTGGGATGATTCAAAAACCTCATTACGTGCAGCCCATAAAGGCTTTTTATTTGGTAATGGCAAAATGTACACGCAAGCTTTACAGGTATATGTAAAAAATGGCATTTTATGGACGAGCCTGCCACACTTTCCTTATCGGTTATTTGCCATAGGTAAAAAACGTTACCACGCAGGCGACATTAATTTATTTTGGGAAGACATACGTTTAAATGCAGAAATGCGCGTAAAGTCTTATTTTAAAGCAGATTAAAATCTAGCTATTTACCATAAGCTTCCACCAAATCATCAACCGTTTTTTTACTATTACCAATAAAAATCTTGTCGCCATTAATAACAACAGGGCGTTTTAAAAAGGTGTAGTCTGCTAATATTAATTGTTTGTAATCTATTTCTGTTAATTGCTGGTTTTTTAAATCCATTTGACTGAACTTTTTGGCGCGTCGGCTAAAGAGTGCTTCGTAACTTTTAGAGCGTTTGTACATCTCTTCTAATTGCGCCGCCGTAATAGGATTGGTTTTTATGTCTTGTAAAATAAAGGCAGCCGTATCTAATTGTTTCAATATTTTAAGACAGGTATCGCAGGTTTTTAAAAAGTAAATTGTCGCCATGGTTTAAATATCTTATGCAAATAAACGGAATGCTCTAAAATTATCTATATTTTTATCCAAAATTAGAAAAAAATATGAATCCTCAATTTGAAATAGCAAAACTGAGTCGCACTATCCTTTTAGGATTAACTAAAGATTTAACCGAAGCGCAATATAACAACATCCCAAACGGATTTAAAAATAATATTGCGTGGAATTTAGGTCATATTTTAGTGACACAACAATTGCTTGTTCATAAATTGTCAAATATTGCTTGCGAGGTTGATGGTGAAACTATTAAAAAATTCGGAAAAGATTCTGTGCCACAAACAGATTATACTTTAGTCGCCATAGAAAATTTAAAATCGCAACTACTTAGCTGTGTCGAAAAAACAAAAGAATTATACACCAGTGGCACGTTTAAAACATTTAATGTGTATCCAACCAGCTTGGGCTACACCATAAATAATGTTGAAGATGCCATTGCTTTTAGTAATTATCATGAGGGCATTCATATTGGTATTATAATAGCGCTTAAAAAAATAGTTTAAAATGAGTGTCTTTGCCATTGCTTCTGTTTTAATTGTTATAGCCGCCTTATTTGGCTACGTAAACACCCGTTTTTTAAAACTCCCCAACACTATTGGTTTGATGCTTATAACCATTGTGATGACACTTTTGGTTTTGGCGATTAGTTATTTTGACACCACTTTACTAGAGCAAGAAAAATTGTTTATTTCTCAAATCGATTTCCAATCGGTTTTACTCGATGTTATGTTGAGTTTTTTATTGTTTGCAGGCGCATTGCACACCAATTTTAATCAGCTTAAAGTACAACGGTACCCTATTTTAGTTTTTGCCAGTTTAGGGACCTTAACCTCTACGTTTATTGTGGGTGTTTTTTCTTATTATCTGTTTCAAATTATTGGGCTTGATGTGCAATTTATTTATTGCCTATTATTTGGAGCGCTCATATCGCCTACAGATCCTATCGCCGTTTTGGGAATATTAAAAAAAGTAGGCGCACCAAAAATATTAGAAACCAAAATTGTTGGCGAATCTTTGTTTAACGACGGTGTTGGTGTTGTTATCTTTTTAACCATTTATCAAATAGCGAAAGGCGGTGGCCAAGTTTCTTTTGCACATATTTCCGAACTTTTTATAGTTGAAGTTTTAGGTGGCATCGCTTTAGGTTTTGTTTTGGGATGGTTGACGTTTAAAATGCTTAAGTCTATAGACGATTACGATACCGAAGTTATTATAACAATTGCCGCTGTTATGGGAGGCACTATTTTGGCACAAAAACTCCATCTCTCTGCACCTTTGGCGATGGTAACTGCAGGTCTTTTTGTAGGAAACGATACCGTAAGAGAATCCGCTATGAGCGAAACTACCGAAACCTATGTCGATAAATTTTGGGAACTTGTAGATATCCTTTTAAACACGGTTCTTTTTGTTTTAATCGGCATGGAAATGTTGGTGTTGACCTTTAACAAACAATATATTATTGCTGGAGTTGTTGCTATTCCTTTACTATTAATAGCACGTTTTTTATCGCTTCATTATCCAGTTAAGTTTTTTGCTAAAAAGTTAGATTTTGTGCCACACACCAATTTAATGATGACTTGGGGAGGTTTAAGAGGCGGTATCTCCATCGCTTTAGCGTTAAGTTTAACAACAGAAATGCATCGCGATTTATTTTTAGTAATCACATATATGGTTGTTGTCTTTTCTATACTGGTACAAGGGCTAAGTCTAGGAAAAGTCATTAAAAAATTGGTCAAATAAACGTTTACTATTGTACCTTTGCCTCTTTTATTTTCCTTAACGGATAAAATTTATACACCATGAAATTCAACACAAAAACAATACACGGCGGTCAACAACACGATCCAAGTACAGGTGCTGTTATGCCCCCAATATATCAAACATCAACCTATGCACAAACCACGCCTGGTGGCCATAAAGGGTATGAATATTCGCGCACAGCAAACCCAACAAGAACGGCTTTAGAAAACGCTTTGGCAAGTATAGAAAATGGCAACTATGGTCTTGCTTTTGGCTCTGGATTAGCGGCTATTGATGCCGTTATAAAAATGTTAAAACCTGGTGACGAAGTTATTTCTACCAATGATTTATACGGCGGGACTTACAGAATTTTTACAAAAATATTTGAGCAATACAATATTAAATTCCATTTTGTTGGGATGGATGCTCTTGCCAATGTTGAAGCTAAAATTAACGTCAACACAAAGCTTATTTGGGCAGAAACACCCACCAACCCAATGCTTAATATTATAGATATTAAAGCTTTGTCTGCAATTTCAAAAAAACACAATATATTGTTTGGCGTAGATAATACTTTTGCAACACCTTATTTGCAAAATCCATTAGATTTAGGAGCCGATTTGGTCATGCATTCTGCCACTAAGTATTTAGGCGGCCACTCTGATGTGGTAATGGGCGCGCTTATTGTAAGCGACAAAGATTTAGCAGATAAATTATACTTTATTCAAAATGCAAGTGGTGCTGTTTGTGGCCCTATGGACAGTTTTTTAGTGTTACGTGGTATCAAAACATTACATGTGCGCATGCAACGCCATTGCGAAAATGGTAAAGCTGTTGCAGAATATCTACAAGTACATCCAAAAATTGAAAATGTGTATTGGCCAGGATTTGAAAACCACCCCAATCATCATATCGCGAAAGCGCAAATGCGCGGTTTTGGTGGGATGTTATCCTTTACAACAAAGGGGAACAATTACAAAGCCGCTATTTCAATCGTCGAAAATTTAAAAGTCTTTACTTTGGCAGAATCGCTTGGGGGTGTTGAGTCTTTATCTGGACATCCAGCAAGTATGACACATGCATCTATCCCTAAAGAAGAACGTGAAAAAACAGGTGTTGTAGATTCGCTTATCCGCTTAAGCGTTGGTATAGAGGATGTTGATGATTTACTTGCTGATTTAGATCAGGCTTTGGCTAAAATCTAAAAGGAATGTGATATACCAGCCCTACGTTTAAGAAAACCAACCACTCTCTGTTTTTGTTTTGTACAACTGGGGCATTAAGACCATCTACTTTATTCGAAAAGAAATGTTGGAAACGCATATCGCCCACAATATCCCAATCTTCATTAACGCGGTAACGTGTACCGCCACCAATAGTAAAGGAATATGTTGTGCCCCTGCCTTCAAAAATAGTGCCGGGTAATTGATATTTATCTGGTAAAAGTGTGATGTCTTTATGCCAATCTCCATTGTCTGAAATGACATAAGGTTTGAAGAAATTGAATTGAAATCCAATACTTAAATAAGGATTGTTCTTCTTCGTAAAAACTATCAAAATAGCAGTCTAATTGTGCGCCTAAATTAAACATCCTATTGCCACCATGCATTTCTCTTAATGGATTTCCTGTCGTTTTGTTTTCTACCCACTTACCTTGATGCTTAAATTTATTTGTCATAAAAGACAATTCACTTCGTATTTTAAAATGGTCTGCAAAATAAGGGTGTTCCCAATTGCTCTTAAAAAAACTCAGATAATGAACAGCACCTATGGCGAAGCCAAAATTACCAAATGTGCTTTGAAACTGGTTTCTTGCCCCATAATCAGTCTGCATAGAACCCGCACCTAAAATAAGTCCAACTTCCTGCGTAAAGCGTGTTTGTGCATTTACAACCATGAATGACAATAGTGTAAAACTTATTATAAATCTAAATTTTCTTGAGGATTCCAAAAATATTTCTCTAAATCTACTATTTGATGATTTTTAACCTCAACGCCTTCATTCTCTAATAATTGTTGCATCAGGTTGGTGCCATCAAAATGGAATTTCCCTGTTAATAAACCTTTTCTGTTAACAACCCTGTGGGCTGGAATCGCCGCGTTATTATGCGCAGCATTCATAGCCCAACCAACCATTCTTGCAGACTTAGCAGCGCCTAAATATTTGGCTATGGCACCATAAGAAGTAACCATTCCATACGGTATTTGCATAGCAACATTGTGTGCCTTGGTAAAAAAATTGACATCTTTTGGTTTCTCGGTCATTTTAGAATTTTTTAAAAATTAACAAGACCAAACTGTTTATAAAAATTTAGGTTTAAACTTTAAATAAGTTATTGGTTTTTTTATCTCTAAAAATTGTTTTTCGTAAAAAGTTTGTGTTAAAGTAGCCTCTGCAGGTGCCTCAAAGTTTTTATAGATGTCATTATGAGCGTATAATAATTCATGCCCTTGGCCCTGAATTAAGCCTAATGTGTAACCGTGTAAAAACTCTGAATCTGTTTTAAGATGAATAAGGCCATTTTCTTCTAAAATATACTGGTATTTCTTTAAAAACTCTGGATTTGTCAACCGGTGTTTTGTGCGTTTAAACTTTATTTGAGGATCTGGAAAAGTAATCCAAATCTCATTTACCTCGTTTTCGGCAAAACACAAATCTATCAACTCTATTTGCGTGCGTAAAAAAGCAACATTGGTAATTTTTTCTTCTAAAGCGGTTTTTGCACCCCTCCAAAAACGGGCACCTTTTATATCTACACCAATAAAATTTCTGTCGGGATATTGTTTTGCAAGCGCAATAGCGTATTCGCCCTTACCACAACCCAATTCTAAAGTAATGGGGTTATTATTGCCAAAATGTTTATGCCAATGTCCTAGAAAATCAAAACCTTCAGTAATGGTATTACGTGAAGGTTGTATGACATTAGAAAAGGTTTCGTTTTCACGAAAGCGTCTTAGTTTATTTTTACTTCCCAAAATGTTTTAATTAAAAAGGTGTCAATTATAAATTAGCGCCTTTGCTGTATTTATTTAATTGGTTCATCCAATAATAAAAGGCTACAAAACCAATAATTACCAATATAAAATTAAAGGCATTTGACAGCCACCAACTATCTGCAAAACGCAATTTATCATAAAAAGGAAATATTATGTTGGTGAAAAAATCGCCAAGGGCTTTAAAAAAATTGTTTGCTATCATATCTTAAGTATCTTTACGCAGCAAAAGTATAAAATCTACCCATGATTGCCAATTTTTTTAATAATGCCAAACCAATTAACAGTGTTTTTCTTTTGGCTGCCTTAATTTTATTTTATTTTTTAGCTCATTTTAATATTGATTTCATCCCTTTTTCAATTGATTTTTGGTCTATAAAAATAGGCGGATTATTGCTCTTAATTGGCCTGTTTTTTATCTATAATTTTATAATTTCTAAAAACAACCTCACCTTAAGTAACAGCTATAGCTTGCTATTTATCAGTTTAAGTATTGGCCTTTTTTACCCAGTATTATCACAATTTAAAATCTTGCTTTCTCTTGTAATTATTGGGTTTTCGTTTAGACGCATTTACAGTTTTAGAACGAATCAAAATGTTAAAGAAAAAATTTTTGACAGTGCGCTCTGGATAGCCTTGGCAAGTATGGTTTATTTCGAAAATCTTTACTTTTTGCTTTTAATTTATATTGGCTTAATGGTGTTTCAGAGAAATTATTGGAATTATTTTTTTATCCCTATTGTTGGTTTTCTTGTGCCCTATTTCTTAATATATGTTTACGCACTTACTTTTAATGATTTTACGTTTTTTAACACGCTTGTAAGTAACCGTTTTACCTTTAATACTGGCATTTTTAATCACACCCATTTGTTGTTTTATATAAGTATCATTACTCTTGTTGGTGTTGCTGCTTTCATTATAAATACCATTAAGACTTCAGAATTTAGTATAGAATTTCGCGCCTTGTGGAGTTTGGTCTTGGCTCATTTTATTTTAGCCATTTTCTACTTATTTACTGGCGAAACTTTTAATATCAGCAAAACTGTTTTTCTAATTTTTCCTTTCGGCATTATCATGGCAAATTATATGCAAACAGTTTCAAAAAAATGGATAAAAGAAATTGTGGTTTACCTTTTTATTGGCTTGGTTATAAGCCGGTTTATTTACAATTTTGTACCGTAAGATAAATCGCCGGCATCGCCTAAACCTGGTACAATATAGCCTTTCTCATTTAAAGCATCATCTACAGTGGCTATCCACAAATGGGTGTCTTCTGGAAATTTATCTTTAATAAAATCAACCCCTTCTTTGGCACCAATAACAGCCACAATATGAATTTGTTTTGGGGTGCCCAATTTCTTTAAAGCATCATAAACACTTATCATAGAACCACCCGTAGCCAACATAGGATCGGCTAATAAAAGGACTTTATTTTCTAATGATGGTGCAGCTAAATACTCTACAACAATTTCAAAAGCATCAGAATTATCTGGATGGTTTCGGTAAGCCGATATAAAAGCATTTTCGGCATCATCAAAGTAATTTAACAAACCTTGATGCAAAGGCAAACCGGCTCTTAAAATTGAACAAACAACAATGTCTTTTTCTACCTGAGGGATTTTTTTTACACCTAAAGGGGTTGTAACAACGCCCTTTTCGTATTTGAGGTATTTACTTAATTCGTAGCCTAAAATCTCGCCAATGCGCTCTATGTTTCTTCTAAACCTAAGTTTATCTGATTGTGTATTGACATCTCGGATTTCTGAAATAAATTTAAGAAGTATCGAATTTTGTTCGCTTAAATTATGAATGGTCATTTGGTTAATCTTTTTGTAAAGATAAATTTAATAACTCAATTCTACAATTTCCTTTACTTTTTCTAAAGTAACGTTCTGTTGCTCTCCCATACCTAACCAACCACGTTGTTTAAAACGTTCTGTTACAAATTGGGCTGTATTTTTATAACCATCTGTATATTCAGAAAGTTTGGTTTTAACACCTAATGCTATAAAAAAATCACGTGTTTTTTCGATAGCCTTATCGGCGATGTCATCATCGCTACCAGACAAATGCCATATGCGTTTGCCATATTGCACCAATTTATCATGTTTGTCAGTTTTCATGACGGTATATAAATTGGGTGCGATAACAGCCAGAGATTGCGCATGATCAAGGCCATACAAAGCAGTAAGTTCGTGGCCTATCATATGCGTCGCCCAATCGGTTGGCACGCCTTTAGACAACAAACCGTTTAAGGCCATGGTACAACACCACATAAAATTGGATGCTAATTTGTAATCTGTAGGATTTTTAATAACGCTCGGGCCAATTTCAACAAGTGTTTGTAAAACGCCTTCGGCGATGCGGTCTTGTAAAAAAGCATCAGATTTATAAGTAAGGTATTGTTCCATAACGTGTACAAAAGCATCTACAACACCATTTTGTAACTGTCGTTTTGGTAAACTTGCGATAACTTGAGGGTTGCTAAAAGAAAATTTAGGAAATAAAAGCGGACTTCCGAACGCCATTTTTTCTTGTGTTTCTACTTTCGTAATCACTGCGCCAGAATTCATTTCAGAGCCTGTTGCAGGCAAAGTTAAAACACATCCAAAAGGCGTTGCTTTTTCAACTTTAGCCCCTTTTGATAAAATGTCCCAGGAGTCTTCGCCTTTAAAAGGAATGGCTGCGGCTAAAAATTTTGTCGCATCAATAACTGATCCACCACCAACAGCTAAAATAAAATCTATTTTTTCGTGTTTGGCTAAAGCAACTGCTTTTAAAAGTGTTTCATAATGCGGATTAACCTCGATACCACCAAACTCAACAACTTTAAAACTTTTGAGTTCTGTAATAACTTTATCGTAAATGCCGTTTTTCTTAATACTGCCGCCTCCATAAGTCAATAATACTTTGGCATTTGTTGGTATTTCTTTGGTTAATTTAGATAACTGGTCTTTACCGAAAATTAATTTTACAGGGTTGTAAAGTTCAAAATTGTTCATATGCTTATTTTAAATTTTCTAAAACTTTATTTACTACAGTTTGAGGTAAAATACTACGCATACAATCTTCATAACCTTCAATGACTTTATTGCCATAAATAGAACTTGGTAGTTTTGGATATTTTTCTAAATCGGGCACAAGGCAAGAACTTAACGGATGTCTAAAAGGCATAAATCCAGTATAGGGATGTGTGGCGCCCCAAAGGGTAATTGTATCTACATTTAGCATGGCCGCCAAATGCGAATTGGCAGAATCCATACTCAACATCAGTTTTAACTGCGCAATAAGATTAAGCTCTTCTTTAAAGCGCATTTTACCAATAATATTTGTGGTGTTTTCAATACCATCTATCATTGTGTTTACCAAATCCATTTCTTTTTTACCGCCGCCAAATATTAAAATTTTAATGTTTGGTCCTTTTGATAACGATTTAACCACTTCTGTCATTAAATCTATGGGATATGATTTTGAGTCGTAGTGTGCAAAAGGCGCAATACCAATAACCAAATTATGTCTTAAATCAATATTATGACTTTTTAAAAATGCGGATACTTTTTCTGATGGTTTTACCCTTTTTGGGAATTTATGTGTGAATAAATTTATAGGATAGCCCAATTCTGCAAACACATCTGCATAACGCTGATGTGTTCTTTTAAGTTGTTTAAATACTTTATTTTCTGAACGGGTTAAGGCCTTTTTATCTTCTCTTCCTTTATCAATTTTAACCATTTTGATGTCAGAAAACCTAAAATACGAGCGCAATAGTTTTGTTCTGATCACATTGTGCATATCCGCAATAGCGTCAAAATGAAAATCTTTTAAAGTCTTATACAATTTATAAATACCCCTGATGCCCTTATGTGTGCCATTAACATCTGCCGCAAAAAAAGACACATTTTTCATGTGCTCAAAAAACGGTTTTACAAAAGCACGCGAAAGCACCGTAATCTTTACGTTGGGATAGGTCTTTGTAAAAGTTTCTAAAACAGGAACTAACATGGCTATATCTCCTATAGCCGATAGTCTCACAACTAAAATATGTCTCGGATTTGCCATATTTCAAAGATACAATTTATTCCCGTTTCATAATAATTTCTTGGTGTTCAATTGACTCTTGATGTATCACTTTAAAGATATTACTTATAAACTCTTCGCTCAATCCAGAACCTGTGCTTTTAGCCACCATTTTATCTATAATTTCACTCCACCGTTTGCTTTGCAAAACAGCCACATTCTTTTCTTTCTTAACCTCACCAATTTTATCGGCAACACGCATTCTCTCTGACAATAATTCAATTAATTGGTTGTCTAAAAAGTTGATTTGCGTTCTAAATTCAGTTAATTTATCAATGTAATTTATATCGCCAAACTCAGGTTTTCTGATGCGTAAATCTTTGGTTATTTGCACCAAAGTATCTGGTGTTATTTGTTGTGCGGCATCACTCCAAGCTTCGTCTGGTGTGCAATGTGTTTCTATCATAAGCCCATCAAAATTTAAATCGAGGGCTGTTTGCGATACTTCAAAAATTAAATCGCGGCGTCCAGCAATATGTGATGGATCGCAAATAATAGGCAAGTTTGGGTAATCGCGTTTTAAATCAATCGGAATTTGCCATTTTGGTTTGTTGCGGTATTTGTCTTTTTCGTAAGATGAAAATCCGCGGTGAATAACCCCTAATTTTGTAATGCCCGCTTTATAAAAACGTTCTACAGCACCCATCCATAAAGCATAATCTGGATTAATCGGATTCTTAATCAACACTATTTTATCTGAGCCTTTAATGGCATCGGCTATTTCTTGAACCACAAACGGATTAACTGTTGTGCGCGCGCCAATCCATAAAATATCAATACCAAATTCTAAAGCCAATTTGGCGTGTTCTGCATTACCAACTTCAACAGTGGTAAGCATACCTGTTTGTTCTTTTACTTTTTGAATCCACGGCAAAGCTTTAACACCGTGCCCTTCGAATCCTCCTGGACGTGTTCTTGGTTTCCAAATACCTGCTCTAAATACAGTGGCGTCGGTGTTTTTTAATTGGTGTGCTATTTTTAAAACCTGCTCTTCAGATTCTGCGCTGCAAGGACCCGCAATTACTAAAGGGTGGTCTAATGACATGGCTTCTAACCACGGTCTAAAATTTTCGTTTTTCATGATTTTTTTACTTAATTTCTGATAAAATATTTTTTAAATGATGCGTGCTTTTCATAGACTTATAAAGGTCTGCTTCGGCCTCTTGTTTCAATAATTCCTTAAACTGATTTAAATTTTTGATATATTCTTCTAATGATTTTAAAATATTGTCTTTGTTCTGTATAAATATGGGTGTCCATGTGCTGGGCGAACTTTTTGAAAGCCGTACCGTTGATGCAAAACCACTACCTGCCATGGTGAAAATAGATTTTTCGTCTTTCTCTATTTCTAAAACCGTTTTGCCCAACATAAAAGAGCTGATATGCGATAAATGAGATACATAAGCAATATGTCTATCATGCGCTTTAGCTTCCATAAAAGTAGTTGTCATTTGCAACGCATCAAAAAGATTTAAAGCTTTTTTAAGAAAAATATTTCCCGATTTATTTGACTCACAAATGATGTTCTTTTTATTGATAAATAATTGCTTAAATGCCGCTTCTGGACCAGAATATTCTGTACCTGCTATTGGGTGTGCTGCTACAAAATTAATTCGCTTGGGATGGTTTTTTACAGCTTTACAAATAGCCGATTTAACCGAGCCAACATCAAAAACCAAGGTTTTTGGATTGATTAAATCTAAGACTTTTAAAGTTAATTCTGGCGCAAAATTAACTGGCACAGCTACAATAACAACATCCGCATTAGCGACATCTTGCAAAGTGCCTAAACGGTTAACAATGCCTAATTCTAAAGCTTTGTTGGCATTCGTTTCATTGTTGTCAACACCAATAAGCATTCTGTTCTCATTTTTTAAAGCCAATGCCATAGACCCGCCAATTAATCCCAAACCAAATACAACAATCGTTTCCATATTATACGAGTCTTTTTAATGCTGTTTTTAAAAGTGTTTCTGATTCGCAAAGCGAAATGCGAATGTAATTTTTACCCTGACTTCCAAAAATGAATCCTGGGGTCACAAAAATGTTTTTTTCGGCCAATAAATAATCGGTTAAAGTTTCTGCATCTTTGTCTGAGGGTACTTTTCCCCACACAAATAAACCCACACTGTCTTTATCGTACGTACATTGTAAAGTATCCATAATTTGCCACACAATTTTACGGCGTTCTTGGTAAATTTTATTGAGATCTGTAAACCAACTATCAGCCGATTTTAAAGCTTCGATAGCACTTTTTTGGATGGCATAATACATGCCAGAATCCATATTACTTTTAACCTGTAAAACCGCATCAATATATTTTTTATGACCTAAAACCATACCCACTCGCCAGCCCGGCATGTTAAAGGTTTTGCTAAGAGAATTTAATTCAAGAGCGACCTCTTTTGCCTCGGGAAGACTTAATATACTTGTAGGATTATCGTTTAAAATAAAACTGTACGGATTGTCATTCACCAACAATATTTTATGTTTTTTAGCGAATTTTATCAACTTGCTAAAGAGCGTTTTTGAAGCTTGAGCACCCGTTGGCATGTGTGGATAATTAAGCCACATCAATTTAACGCCAGATAAATCTTGTTTTTCTAAAGCCTCTAAATCGGGTTGCCAATTATTGGCATCAGACAAGTTGTAAAAAACAGGTTCGGCATGTAATAACTTGGTTACCGATGTGTAAGTAGGATAGCCCGGATTTGGGATTAAAACCTTATCGCCTGCATTTAAAAATGCCAATGAAATATGCATAACGCCTTCTTTAGAACCCATCAACGGTAGGACTTCATTTTCTGGATTTAAAGAAACATCAAAACTGGTTTTATAAAAATCGGCCATAGCCTGACGCAACTCTAGCAGACCTTGGTAACTTTGATATTTATTAGCTTTAACCTCTAATGCGGCATTGTTAAGCGCATCGATTACATTAAGAGGCGGTGCTAAATCTGGGCTTCCGATAGCTATATTTAGGATTGATTTGCCCTGCTTTTCTAAAGCACTAATCTCTCGCAATTTCTTAGAGAAATAGTATTCCTTAACGTCAGAAAGTCTGTTTGATGGTGAAATCATAAGCCTAATTATTTTGTTGGTATTCGCCTAAAATTTTTAAGTGACTCACATGAGCCTCTAATTCTATTAAGGCCAGTTTATATTGTTCGTACGAATCAAATACAACATCCACAAAAAATGCATATTCAAAAGGCGTTTCTATAATGGGCATCGATTGTATTTTAGATAAATTGACTTTACGGTCTGCAAATATTTTTAAGGCGCTACTCAAACTTCCCACTTGGTGCTTTGTGATAAATTTTAAAGATGCTTTGTTTATATGTGCCACTTCGTATTTTGGATTCACATCGTTTTGTAAAACAAAGAAACGTGTGGCATTATTTTTTATGGTTTGAATACTCTGTTCTAAAACAGTTAACTCATAAATATCGGCAGACACAAGGCTCGCCACAGCGCCAACACCTTTTAAGTTCTCATTCTTAATTCGTTTTGCAGCCTGAGCAGTATCTGTATATTCTACAAGTTCTATATGAGGATACTTTTTAAAATATTCGCGGGTTTGCAACAGCGCCATTGGATGCGAATACACCATTTTTAAATCGGCTATTTGTTGGTTTGGCAACGCCATTAAATTTTGTTGGATGTTGATAAAAACCTCACCTACTATTTTTAACCGGTTGTTATCTATAATGGCATAATTCGGAATTATAGATCCTGCAATTGAATTTTCTATAGCCATTACAGCAAAATGCGCTGTATTTGTATGTAAACATTCTGGAATGTCGTGAAAGTTCACACAGCTAACCAAGGCGAACTCTTCATTAAAAAACCGACTTGTGGCTTCGTGATGAAACGATCCTAAAATTCCCTGAATTGCTACTTTTTTTATTTCCATTTCTAAACCATAAAAAAAGCCCCGTTAAACGAGGCTTTAGATTATTTATATAATTTCATACAATTACATTAACAAAGCCTCTCTTTTTATCATAAAATAAAAATAGAACCAATAATTAGTAAATGTAGAATAATTGTTATTCATTGTTTTTTGTAATAAGTGGCAAATCTATAAATTAAAATATTAAAAGCAATTTTTTAAAGAGAATTTTTCAATAAATTTCTAAATATTGTCAATTATTCGCAATAATTCTGTCTTTATAAGGTCATCATTCTTAAAAACAATAAAATGTGAGCCACCTTTAATAGTTATCAAATCTAACATGTTGGCAGGCATTTGGTTTTTTATAAATGTTGCATTGGCATAAGGCACAATTTTATCTTTATCGCCATGATAATAAGTTACAGGGCGTTGTATTGTCTGCCAATCGGGTAACATGAGTCTTAATTCTTCGGCGTGACTTAGTTTTTCGTCTTCGGCCACTCTAAAAACTTTGGGAACCATCCAACGTGTAAGGCCCCACTTGGCAATTTTTCCAATTGCAAAATATTTTTCATCGGCGGGCGAAATAGCTGGCGCTATTAATACAACGTGTTTTATAATCTCTGGATGTAAGGCCACTAATTTAGCCGCAATAGTTCCGCCATAAGACCACCCTATAACAACAGCATCTTTTACTTGATTTTCTTTAAGGATGCTAAAAGTACTCTCAGCTTGTTCGGTGAGCGAAGTTTCGGCTTTACCATAGTTAGAATAACCATAACCCAATCGGTCAATAGAAATTAAATTGGCCTTTGTGTCTAGGATTGAATCTTTTAAATATCTGTAAAAATCGGATGAAGATCCTGGAGCGCCATGTAAAAAAAGGAGCGTTGGCAAATTGTTATCAAAGGGTTTTGATGCGATATAACGCATGGATTTTCCTTTGTAATTGGTGTGATATATTTTAGGTGTTCTGGTGTCTTTTTCAAAAGATTTAATAACATCTTTATCACTCATCCGTAAAGAAATACACGCATTTGCAAAAACTAAAAGCGCCACTAAAGACAGCGGAATGATGCCTCTTTTCTTTTTAAAAAGACGACTGTATTTTTTCATTAAATTGATTTTTTTAACAACTGTTTAAATCGGATATCACCCAAAAATAGGTAATTTAGCATAAAGATTTGTTTCTTTGTCGCACAACACAAAATTCATGACACTTACAGTAACCAATATTTCTAAAACTTACGGAACGCAAGAGGTCTTAAACAAGATTAATTTCTCTGTAAAACAAGGTGAAATCGTTGGGGTTTTAGGACCTAATGGTGCTGGGAAATCGACACTTTTTAAGATTTTAACATCATATTTAAAACCAACTTCTGGCTCTGCCAAAATAGCCGGTATTGATATAAGTGAAAACCCTTTAGCTGTAAAGAAAAATATTGGGTATTTGCCCGAAAACAATCCGCTTTATCTCACCATGTATGTTAAAGAATATTTGGAATTTTTGGCGGATTTACATAAAATTTCCAAACAAAATATAGCAACTGTTATTGCACAAGTTGGCTTAGCTGATGAAGCGCATAAAAAAATATCTGAACTTTCAAAAGGTTACAAACAACGTGTGGGCTTGGCGTCGGCTTTATTGCACGATCCAAGTGTTTTGTTGTTAGATGAACCTACTACAGGCTTAGATCCCAATCAGTTAATAGAAATTCGGAATCTTATAAAAGAGATTGGCAAAACAAAAACAATCTTATTTTCATCGCATATTTTACAAGAAGTTGAAGCTATTTGTCAACGCGTGCTGTTAATTAATAAAGGCGCATTGGTAGCCGATATTAATTTGAGTGAATTAAAAGCGGCTTCAGAGCAGCAACTAGAAGTCACTTTTGACAAACCCATTTCAGCAGCCGTTTTAAACACACATTTACATCTTAAAAACGCTACTTCAATAAATGAAAATTCGTGGCTTTTAACTTTTGAAAATGAAACCGACACCGGCAATGTTTTATTTGATTTTTCTAAAAAACAAGGTTATAAAATCCTCCAAATGGCCCAAAAAACTGACACTTTAGAAAGTCTTTTTAAGCGGCTTACTTCTTAGTATTATGTGGTGGATAGCCTTTTAATATTTCTGTAAATAAATCAAAATACATTTTCTCTTTTTCTATTGGCGCCAATGAATTTCGATACGTATTGCTGGCATGGCTTTGCCAAATGAGCTTGCGAGATGTGGCATCTCTAAAATCTATTGTGATTGTTTGGGTAGTTGCATGTCGTTTGATGGGAATAGCGCCACCTATATTAAACCCCACATGACGCGATTGTTGTCCAAGACCAACACCTATCTGAGAATTGCTCTGCGCTTCTTTTTCTTGACGTAAAATATTAATAATAAGTGTGGCTTTTTTAGCCGATACAATACCTTTATCGCTTAAAGCATTGGCAAAAGCATTTACAAAACGGACACTGTCTAAAGGTTTTAAATATAAGGCTGTGTTTTGCGATAATATAAAAGTTTTATAAAGGCTAAAATCGATGGCATCGTCATAATCGTAAGTTATTTTAGATGTGGCGCAAGCGTTAAAAAGTAGATTTACGAATATAACGAAAAAGAGGATTTTGATAGTTTTCATAAACACCAATTTAAATGTTAAAGTTAGAATTTTTATCTTGAATTTAGGTCGCAAATTTTATACCACTTCTTACAATGAAAGTAAATACTATCTTTGTAAAAAAATTAAACAATGCAGCTCTCATTAATTCCAAAAATAAAACACACCAACGCAAATAATTTCTTTTTATTGGCTGGTCCTTGCGCTATTGAAGGCGAAGCTATGGCTTTAGAAATAGCCGAAAAAATTGTTGAAATTACAAACCGCTTAGAAATCCCTTTTATTTTTAAAGGCAGTTTTAAAAAAGCAAACCGTTCTAGGATTGATAGTTTTTCTGGAATTGGCGATGAAAAAGCTTTAAAAATTCTCAGAAAAGTATCAGACACTTTTGATGTACCTACCGTAACCGATATTCACGATGTCTCTGATGCTATTAAAGCCGCCCAATATGTAGATGTGTTGCAAATTCCCGCTTTTTTGGTACGTCAAACCGATTTGGTAGTAGCTGCTGCAAAAACAGGAAAGCTTGTCAATCTTAAAAAAGGACAATTTATGAGTCCCGAAAGCATGAAGCACGCCGTTCAAAAAGTGATTGATAGCGGCAACACCCAAGTCATGATTACTGACAGAGGAACAATGTTTGGCTATCAAGATATGATTGTAGATTTTAGAGGTATTCCTGTAATGCAACAATACGCACCAACCATTTTAGATATTACACATTCATTACAACAACCCAATCAGAGTAGTGGCGTTACGGGTGGCAAACCAGAACTTATTGAAACCATTGCCAAAGCTGGTATTGCTGTTGGTGTTGATGGCTTGTTTTTAGAAACCCATTTTGACCCTAGTATTGCCAAATCTGATGGCGCTAATATGTTAAAACTAGATTATCTTGAAGATTTACTAACAAAATTAGTAGCTATAAGAAAAACGGTTAATAATTTTTAAATTACCAACCGCTTTTAATTGTGTTTTTTAAACACTTTCAATATATCAAGGGGGTGTTAATTAAAATTTACCCACACTTAGAATAACCACAATGTTTACATTTTAAACAGCCCTCAGAAAATATTAATCCGTCTGGGGCATTACATTCTGTACATTTTTTGTCGGCAGCAGCCGTACCATCTGGCACAAATTGTTTTAAAGCGCGCACAACACCATTTTTCCATGTGTTGATATTTTCATCAAATAGGTTCAAATTGCCTATCAAATTTATAACATAAGGCATTGGCATACCATGACGTAAAACGCCCGAAATGAGCTTGGCATAATTCCAAAATTCTTTATCAAACGATCTAGAAAGGGCTTCGAAAGTTACTTTATAACCATCTTTATCTAAGAATTGGAAATCGTAACGCGAATGGCCTTCTTCGTCTCTATTTTTAATAATCCAACCACTAGTTACTGATAGTGGTAAGATAAAAGCTTCGTCAATTTTTCCTGTAAAAATCTCGTAGGGTCTGCCATCTATAATCCCTACAACAGCCATCCATTTTTCGTATTCATTTTGAAAACGGACAATGCGTGCTTCTAATCTTTTTGGCCGTTTTGGTGCAAAAGTTTCGCCAAAAACATGCTCATTACAGGTTTTATCTTCTTTTTTAGCATCGCTAGCAACTAAGATACCACTACGTGAACCATCACGATATACTGTAATGCCTTTGAGCCCTTTTATCCATGACTCAATATAAATATCTGCTACTTTTTCTGTAGACACATCAGTCGCTAAATTAATGGTAGAGCTTATAGAATGTGTGGTATATTTTTGAACCAAAGCTTGCATAGACACACGTTTGTGCCAATCCATTTCTGTGGCAGTTGCGCCGGCATACGGACTCAAATTGATGTCTGTATTTCCTGTGGCGTTCATCCATGTTTTTACTTTTGGATGGAACACTTCAAACTCTTCAAAAGAATCGCCCATATCATCAACATAAGCTACTTTGGCATTTTGTTCTGATGGATTTACCTTGCGGCGACGTTTGTACGACATCAAATAAACAGGCTCAATACCAGATGAGGTTTGCGCTAACATACTTAAACTACCGGTTGGCGCAACAGTACTTATAGAAATATTACGACGGCCATAAGTCATCATTCGCTTATAGATATCTGGAAACTCCGCTTTAAGCATTTGCACAAAATCTGATTTTTCTTCTACTTCTGGGTCAAAGATTTTAAAAGCGCCACGTGAGATGGCCATATCTATACTGCTATCAAATTCGCCTTCTAATTTTTTACGCATAATGCTGTCAACCACCTCAAGAGCTTCGTCAGAATCAAGTTTAAATCCTAATGCCGCAACAGCATCCGCAAGAGCGGTAAACCCTAAACCAGTTCTACGTCCTGTTTTACCATTTTTAAAGAGTAATTTCCAAGTATCAATTTCAATTTGTTTGATATAATTTGGCTCTTCATCACTTAATATTTTATTGAATATTTTATCGACAGCTTCTAGTTCTAAATCTACCAGATTGTCCATTAAATGCTGAGATTCGTATATTTTTTTATAAAATTCTTCAAAATCAAAACGTGCGTTTTCTGTAAAAGGTTCTTTGACAAAGCTGTATAAATTGACAGCTATTAAACGGCAAGAATCGCCACCTTGCATGGCTATTTCTGAACACGGATTTGTAGAGGTGTTTTTAAAACCCGGGTAAAAAGAAGATGTTGAATAATTGTGTTGTCTGTCCCAGAAAATAAGACCTGGTTCGGCTGTTTTATGCGCACATTCAATAATGGTATCCCATAATTTTTTGGCCTTAACTACTTTGGTATATTTAGGGTCTGGACTTTCAATTGGCCAACGCAAAGTAAAATCGCCATCTTTAATAACTGCATTCATAAACTCGTCTGACAATCTAACAGACACGTTGGCGCCTGTAATTTTTGTTAAGTCTTGTTTAATGGTAATAAAACTCTCAATATCTGGATGTGCAATATCCATAGTGAGCATCAACGCCCCACGACGCCCATTTTGAGCTACCTCTCGCGTTGTATTAGAAAAGCGTTCCATAAACGAAACAGCCCCTGTTGTTGTGCCTGCCGAGTTAGAAACTTCGGCATTATTTGGACGTAAACTCGATAAATCTACCCCAACACCACAACGTCTTTTAAAAAGCTGAACCAATTGTTGATCTGTATAACAAATCCCACCATAAGAATCGTAAATTTCTGGTACCACCACACAATTTGATAAGGAAGCAATCATGTGATCATTTCCTAAAGCTGCCATAACACTACCCTGCGGAATGGCATATTTAAAGTTTTTGAACATGTTATAAACCGCTTCTTCTGTTAACGATGATCTTGATGCACCATAAGAAGATAGTTTGTCATTATCTGCGTCATCTGAAGTGTATTTAGCCTCAACTCTGGCAAATTCCTTTGCCATACGACGGTGCATATCATCGGGGTTTTTTTCTAAAAATTTGCCTTTTGCATCTTTAATGGCATACTTATTCATCCATGTAGTTGCGGCTAATTCATCATTGTTAAAATAGGCTAAGCAAGCCTCTAAAACCTCGGCATAGGTGTACATTTTTTGGGTAGTTAGTTGTTCAATCATTATTTTTAGTAGTGTATTAGGTAGAAACAGAGTCAAAGTTATTTTAAAAAAATACCCCTTCAATAAGGCACAAAAATAATTATTAACTATTTATCGTTGATAACATTTTTGGCGCCGAAAGCCCTTTAGCTTAAAGGGAAAACAAAGTGTTTAAGTGGCTAAAAAAAATAAAATTTCTTTTTTTTAACTATCGCTTTTGGTTTCTAAAAAATCTTGTAAGTACTTGTATTTACTGGTTAGTTTGCCATTTTGTGTCATTCTGGCGCGTTCTAAAATACCATCGGCATCATTGTTAAAAAACGCGGGCATGACGCTTTTTGCAAACATTTCGCCAAAACCATCTGAGGCATCAATTGGGAGTTCGCAAGGCAGGTTATCTACCGCCATAACAGCTATGGCTTTTGGGTTTAAAAAATCGACTTCCTGTTCTAAATTAGGGTCGTATCCATAAATGGGATCTGCAATAGTTGTGGAGTGAATTGTACAAGCCACAGGGCCATCTATATCGCAACTAATATCGCCCACCACTTTTATATTAAAATCGGGGTGTTTGGCATCTGCTCTTGTAAAAATATACGGCGCACCATCGGCATAAAAATGCCCGGCTATATACACATCGGCTACTTTAGCAAAACGCATAAAATTACTTTCAAAATCTGATGCATTTTTAAAAAAATCGTCTTGAGTAAAAATTTTGCCATCTTTACGCTTGTTATAATCTTCAACATCAATTTGAGCAAATACGGGACAATCGAATTTTTGTGTTAAAAAAGCTTGTGTATCTACCTGTTTTAAACCCATCCCGTTAAGGATTTCGAAAGCGCCATTACCAACACGGCCTTTACCTGTTAAAATAATTTTGATAGCGGGTAAATGAAGCTTTTTTAATGTGTCTATTATAGCTTTTTTGTCGTGAATATCTGAAGCTTTTGGCAAATTAAACCTTTGCGATTTTAAACCATAAGTTCTTATGGCGTTGTAAGCGCCAACAATACCGGCATATTTACCAAAAGCAACAAGGCGTATACCTTTGGCATTTGTAACGACTTCGTGATCGTATAAAGTGATATTTTTTTCTAAAACAGCGCGCAATAAATTGCGATTGTAAGCCTGTTTTTTTATGGTATGTGAAAAGAAAAAGTAGCTTTTGTTGGGGATTAATGCCTCAATTGGCACTTCTTTTACGCCCAATAAAACGTCGCAATCTGAGATGTCTGGAGATAAATTCAAACCGGCTTCGGCATATTTTTCATCGGTGTAAGCCCTAATATCTGAAGGTTCAACACAAATACTTAATTGCTTATAGGTTTTGAGTAAGTCTTGACAGGCTTTTGGCGATAACACCACGCGGCGGTCTGGTGGCGATTTGCGTTCTTTGATAATAGCTAACTTCATTTGAGATTTCCTTTCTTAATTTCGTGCTAAATTACTTGTATTTACAAAGATTAGCAAGTATTAAATTTGTAAATATTGTATATTTGCAGGCTTTTCTTTTAAAAAGTTCCTGAATTTAATTCAGGATATTAAGGGGACGACTGGTTTTGACAGCGAGATCAATTAATCAGTAAGCATGCCGAGCGATGATACAAATCTCGTAAAACTTGGTTTCGACTTATAAACGGCGAAAATAATTACGCTTTAGCTGCTTAATCTGAAATACAGTAGGATTTGAGCCTTGTCCCGCCAGGCGGGAAAGCTTTATGTCTCTTGAAAGCCTTGATTAACGGCGTTCTGTTAGAGGCATCGTAAATGTTAATCTAGAACTAAAATTGCTTCGATTTTAGTTTAACACTTAAGAAGCTAAGTTTAAAGTGGGCGGTTTTCGGTCAGCTTTAGGTCTAAAATTAATCGGAAACTAAGCATGTAGAAAACTTTTTGGTTGCTTGTTTGGACGCGGGTTCGAGTCCCGCCGTCTCCACGGATAAAACTCCAAATTATACTAAAATCCCGTAAACCAAATGTTTGCGGGATTTTTATTTCCCTCAAATACCATATAAAACCATCTAAAACCAAATAAAAAGGGGCTAATTCGGTGTCACTAAATTAAATCCCTCAACTGACACCGAATCGCTTAGAACTATATGATATTTAATTAATTACAAGAGGTGTTTTAAAATATATTTTGTACCTTTATGGAGTAATTTAAGCAACTGACTCCTATGAAAAACTCATTCACATTGCTTTTCTTTATAAAAAAAGTAAAGCTGACAAGCAAGGAAAAGCCAATATTTATTTAAGAATCACAGTAGACGCAAGACGTGTAGAGATTTCTGTAAATAGAAAAATTAGTATTGAGCGGTGGAATTCTAACGCTAACAGAGCTAAAGGTCACTCTGAAGAAGCCCTAAAAATCAACCAATATTTAGACATTATTCAGAACAAAATTTATAAAATTCATCAAAGTTTTATCGAAAACGACAAACCATTTTCAGCAGAATTAATCCGAAAACATTACCTCGGCGAGAAGGTGTTCGTTAGCCGCTCTGTTTTGTTCCATAAACCATAATTACAAGCGTATTTCGCAATAAATGTCATTCCTTATTACTTTCAACATCTCTGCCAGCTGCAACTGAACACTGAACGCCTAAAACGGGAGAAATTTACTTCACTAAAATATGATACTCCCAAGAGCCAAAACTTACCTCTTCTCCATTTTTTAAAATCACTTTAACTCCAGTTAAAGCTTCTTTAAATTCACCCGAAAAAGTTGGTTTAAAAGTAACTGGTTTAGCCGATAAATTAGCAATGTAAATAAATTTCTCATCCTCTTTTTCACGCTCAAAAGCTAAGATAGCATCATTATTTGATGTCTCTAAACGCAAATACGAAGCGGCTTTTTTACCTCCGTTAAAGGCTTTATAGTTTGTTTTTAAAGCACCTAACTTTTCAAGTAATGGCCATACTTTTCCCTTGTTTCTAATGATAGTGTCTTTTTCAAAGAACAACAATCGTTTATCCAAATCGTACTCTTGCCCACTATAAATAAGCGGCATCCCAGGAGCAGCATAAGACAGGGCCAACATGGCTTCAGAGGCGCCACCCATACGTTCTTTAACAGAGCCGTTCCAAGAATTCTCATCATGATTGGTTATAAAATTCATTAGAATATCGTCTTCTTGATACATCTCGTCTATTTGATTCATTCTACTATCCCAATCTTTAACAGTCTCTTTACCTTGGGCTATACTATTCATTTTATGATGTGTATCCCAGCCATAAGCCATCTCAAACAAATTATCTTTCATTAATTCTGGCTCCCAAGCTTCAGCTAGCATAAAAATATCTTTAGAAGCTCTCAATTTAGGAATGGCTTCTTGCCAAAAATCTGTAGGAACAGAACCCGCAACATCACATCTAAAACCATCAATGTTTTCTTCTTTAACCCAATACAACATATCTTCTATCATGGCTGTTCTTAGCCCTTTACTGTCGTAATTTAAATCGGCCACATCTGCCCATCCAACAGATATACCCTCAGGATTTAAAGGGTCGGTAATCTCACCTTTGCTGTTTTTTGTGTAAAATTCTGAGTTTGTTTTTAGCCATGTATGATCCCAACCCGTATGATTTGGCACCCAATCTAAAATAACATAAATACCATTATCATGAGCCGTTTTTAGCAAGTTTCTAAAATCATCTTTTGTGCCAAATTCTGGATTTACTTTCGTAAAATCTGATACGGCATAATAGCTTCCTAAGGCTTTTTTACGTGCTTCAGGGTCTTTTATTAGTGAGGCAAAATCGCCACCAGTGGCTTTCCGTCTGGTTTCCGAAATAGGGAAAATTGGCATCACCCAAATAATTTTAACACCCAATTCTTTTAACTGTGGGATGTCTTTAGTAAAAGCATTAAAAGTGCCTTCTACGGAATATTGACGGATATTAGCTTCGTAAATAACTGCATTTTCTAAAACCACATCTGATATTGGTGCGATTTCTTTAACAATCTGTTTGCTTTCTGTGCTTTCTTTACAAGAAACTAGAACGATAAGTGCTAGTATATAAATGATGTTTTTCATTTTTATTGATTTTTTAATGGTTTATTTTTTAATTTCTAACAGTATGAGTGTGTAAGGCGTATTCAATTTTACAATACCATTTCTAACAGTGGTTTGGGTTTTAGAATAGGCATCATTTAAAATAGTACCATCTTTAAAAATGGCGCCAATATTAAGCTCCTTTTCCCCTTTATTTAAGTCTAAACCAACCACAACAGTATCGGTATAATGATCCTTTGAATAGGTTCTTTGAAAAATATAAGGCTGTTTGCTAATCATTTTATGGATGCCTGCACCAACCGCCAAATGGTTGTTTCTAAATTTTCCTAATTTTTGCCAATGGTTTAAAATAGCGTTGGTTTCTGGATTGTTTGCAATGGCATCCCAATTCATATTAGAACGTAAATTGGCATCGCCAGAAGCGCCATCAATAATTAAAGGCCGCGCCGATTCATCGCCATAATACACCTGCGAAGCGCCAGGACACAACAACAGTTTTGTAGCCGATTCAAACGGTTTTGTACGCGCTTTATCAAAAGGCGAACCGTCATCGTGAGAACTGATGTAATTTAAAGTACCAAATCCTTTAAGCTGATTATTCAAAATATTTGAATACCTTGAAAATAAGCCTTCGTAGGTGTTTTGAGCGGCGTTCCACTTAAATTCAAAATTGATAAGACTGTTGAATCCGTTTTCGAAATAATTGACTTTTTTATCGCCAAAATCAAAAATTTGTCCAGCACCAATGCCATAATTATAAACTTCGCCAACAAGATAAAAAGGATTATTATCTAACACTTTTACAGGATTATTTTTCTTCCATTGTTCAAAAGTAAAATCACATTCGGTTTTAAAGGCAGCCCAAACAGACGCCTCGGTATGCTTAACTGTATCGGCTCTATAGCCATCAATACCAAATTCGTTTATATAATCTGTGAGCCATTTAATGATGTAATATTTAGGGGCTCTTGGATAGCCAGTGCGTTTAAAAAAAGCGTCAAGCTCTTTTATTTCTTGATCATAACGTCCTTCTGCTTTCCATTTTTTAGCCAATGACGCTGGAATCTCCACGTCTTCATTACTTTCTGTTTTTACATCTGGCAGGTTTTTAACCAAGGTGCACGTAACGGTTGATACGTAATTTCTATAAGTGCATTGCGGATTGGTTCTTACCCACTCTTGTGGCCAAACCTCATCTGCTTCGGTCACTGGTCCTGTATGATTTATAACACCATCTAAAACAATTCTGATGCCGTTTTTATGAGCCGTTTCAACAAGTATTTTTAAATCTTCTTTGGTGCCATAATTTGGATCTAAAGCGGTCCAATCTTTTGCCCAATAGCCATGAAAACCATAAGTTGAACCAGACCCTTCGTTTACATCGCCGTGAATTTGTTCTACAATGGGTGTTAGCCAAATGGCATTTATCCCTAAATCTGTAAAATACCCGTCCTTAATTTTTGCGGTTACGCCTTTAATGTCACCACCTTCAAAACCACGCAATTTGGCTGTTTTTTTTGTACGGTTAAAATGGGTGTCGTTAGAAGTATCTGCATTATTAAACCTATCTGTTAATAAAAAATAGATGTTGGCATTAGACCAAATAAAAGGATTCTGAACACTATTAACAACAGTTGCATTTTGTTGCATTTTTTGAGAACAACTTCCTAAGGATATTAATATAAAAACAAGGCCTAAATACTTTTTCATCAATGAGATAATTTAATTTTAATGCTTTTCGATGTTACCTTTGTTATAGGAACCCTAACTTTTAATATATGTGATTTATCATCCCATGAAAATTTAAAGCCTTTAATATTTCTAGGTTTTTTAGAAATATTGTGTATAATTAAATCAATTTCTTTTGCAGAAAATTGAGCCTTATTCCCAATTTCAGATTCAACTTCAATGGTTAATGTATTGTTTTTGTAGGCGCTCTCAAAATTAAAAATTTCATAATCCCCTTTTTCAAAAGCTTGAGGTGTTTTGCCATCATCGTTGTATAATTTTCCTTTACTTTCTTTAACCGATGCATCAAAATAAAGATGTAAATCAAAGCTTTTTAAACTGTATTGATTTGTGTTTTGGATGGATTTAATTCTTGGAATAAAAGCACCGCCACGAACATACGTAGGAATATAATCTTTATGTAAATTAATGGTTTTGATTTGCCCTCCAGCGATGATGTTATCGGTATAAAAATCAAACCAATTTGAACCAGAAGGAAAAGAAACTTCTTGTGTTTTTAATCCTGCTTTTACAACTGGACTCACCAAAAAATCATTCCCCCATAAATAGGATTTGTCGTTAATAAGCGACTCATTATTTGAAGGTTCATCAAAAAACAAAGGGCGCATAAGTGGTGTGCCATTTTGATGATTTTCAAAAGCCAAAGTATAATTATAAGGCAACAAACTGTAGCGTAATTCAATACTTTTTTTAGCCAAAGTTTTTGTTTTAGGTTCTCTAAAAACAGGTTCACTAGGCACTTCTTCTTGTGCATGTGGTCTGTAAATAGGCTGGAAAACACCGTACTGTAGCCACCTTGTGTAAAGCGCATCATCTAAATTATCGCCTGCAAACCCACCTAAATCTGAGTGCATATACCCCATTCCTTGCATGCCCATTTGTAAAGCAATACTAGGTTGCGATTGCAAACCACCCCAACTGCGATTCACATCGCCAGACCAAGGAATTAATCCGTAACGCTGCGATCCAGAATAACCAGCACGCATCAAAATAAACGGGCGTTGGTTTGGAAAATCTTTTTGATAGCCCTCATAAACCAACTTGGCCCAATTGTGTCCGTAGATATTATGTACCTCATCGGCTGTGCCAGTGGCATGTAATAAATCTGTAGGATGTACTTCGGGCTCACCTAAATCGCCCCACCAACCACTAACGCCGTAGTCTGTAAATTTTTTATAAATATTCCAAAACCATTCTTTTCCTTGAGGTTTAAAAATATCTACAATGCCTGTATTGCCAAAGTAAAAATCGTATTTATAAGGATTCCCTTCTGGGGTTTTTCCTAAAATATCGGCAGCAACTGTTTCTTGCCAACGGTTTGAAGTTGTCAAAATAAAGGGCTCTGTAACCAAAATAGTTTTAACACCTTTGGTTTTTAAATCGGCTATCATTTTTTTAGGATTTGGGAATGAGTCTTTATCAAAATCTAAATTCCCCATAGTACCTTTAATGGTTTTTCCAAACCAATATAAATCGATTATGACCGCGTCAACCGGTATTTTTTCATCAATAAATTTATCAATCGTATTTATGACTTCTTTTTGAGAATGGTAGCCAAAACGGCTTGAGAAATTACCCAAAGCCCAACGTGGAATCATGGGCTGCTTTCCGGTAAGTGAAGTGTATTGATTAACCAAATCAATCCAAGAATCGCCTGCAATTATTTGGTAGGTTTTACGTCCGCTGATGGTTTCGTACTGCAACGAATTGTCTTTTTTACTGTCTAAATCTAAATATCCAATAGGTGCATTGTCAAAATGAATGGCGTACATTTTTGAAGAATACACCAAAGGCATGGTGAAATTCATCAATTCTGAATGTGTTTCATAACCGTAATGAGCGCGGTTGTACAATTGTAATTTATAACCGCGTCTGTTCATTTCTAAGGCACGTGCGCCACCACCATATAAGACTTCTGTGCTGTTTAAATTGAAATCTAACACAGCGTGTTTTTCTGTTTTAATATAACCTTTGCGCTCAGAAATGAGTTCATTGTTTTTGTAATAATAAGCTATTTGAAAAGGTCTTTTGGTTATGCTAACCGATATTCCAGAAGTGTTTAATTCGATTTGATTTGCCTTTTCGGAAACAGAATATTTAATTCCATTTGGCTTTAAAACAACAGCATGAGAGACGGAATTGTAAGTTTCGCCATTAGGGATAAATGCGGTTTCTATAATTTTGTCTGAATAAGGTTTAATAATATATAAACCATCATTCGTTTTTACTTCAATATGAGACTCCTTTTCAGAAAAACCTATAAATTGTCTGTCAGAATTTTGAGCAAAAGAAAGTATCGTTGTAAAAAAAATAAATAAAAATAGGGCTCTTTGAATGGTTTTCATTTTAAGTTACTTTAGTGCAATTCAATAATTAGAGAGGTTTTGCCTTTTACGGATATTTTTTTGGGGGATAAGTCAAAAACGCCCTCAGATAGAACATCTTTTCCCGACCTAAAATCCTTTAAATTCTCTGCAAATCTGTCTAGTTTTAACGTTTGGCTTTCTTGATTGTTATTGATAATCACCATAACCGTTTTTTTGGCATTATGTCTAAAATAAACATATACATTATTTTCTGGGATGTAATGCGTCAATTCACCTGTATGAATAACATCGGTATTTTTACGCCACGTAAATAATTTACTTGTAAAGGCAAATAATTCTTGTTGTTTTGCTGTCCTTCCTGCTTTTGTAAAAGCATTTTTTGTGTCGCCATCCCATCCGCCAGGAAAATCACGGCGAATATCGCCATCGCCTACATTTTTATCGCCTTTCATGCCTATTTCGCTTCCATAATATATTTGTGGAATGCCACGTGTGGTTGCAATAAGTGTCATAGCTAATTTGTATTTATCAATAGCGCCATTGTATAATTGATGTACGCGTTGTGTATCGTGATTTTCTATAAAAACAAAAACATTGTTTATGTTTGGATACATAAAATCGTTGGTAAAATTTTCGTAAACGCGAACCATGCCCTCTTTCCAAGTAGCTTTTTGATTAAAAACAGAGGTAAGTACTTCTTGCAAAGTAAAATCCATCACACTTGGTAAATAGGTATTGTAGTTTTGGATGGCAGCAATTTTACTGTCTTTTTGCCAATAAGAAATGGCTGCAGATGTATATAACCAAGCCTCGCCTACGATGTTAAAATTAGGATATTCATCTGTAATGGCTTTTGTCCATTTGGCAATACCTTCTTTATCTCCATACGAATAGGTGTCAACTCTAAGGCCATCTAAATTCGCGAATTCAATCCACCAAATGGCATTTTGAATAAGGTAATTTAAGACCAATGGATTCCGCTGATTTAAATCGGGCATCTCTCTAACAAACCAGCCGTCCATACAATATTTGGCATCAATTTTTGAAGCATTTGTATCGTATTGGGTGGTCATTCTATAATTAGAATTGGCATATCCAGGAAACTGATTTACCCAAGAATATGTAGGTAAATCTTTTATCATCCAATGATTAGAACCCCAATGATTGGTTACATAATCCATTATGAGCTTCATGTCGCGTTTGTGCAATTCTGAAGCCAGATTTTTATAATCGTTATTTGTCCCAAAACGTGGATCAACTTTATAAACATCGGTTTGTGCATAGGTATGATACGTGCCCCTATCTTGATTGTCTTCTAAAAGGGGTGTGCTCCAAAGTGTGGTTGCGCCCAACTCTTTTATATAATCTAAATGATTGATAACGCCTTGAATATCGCCACCATGACGGCCACCAATATCACTTCTGTTCGCCTTTTCGGTTACATTGAGATTTGAATCGTTGTTGGGATTTCCGTTTGAAAAACGATCGGGCATTATTAAATAAACAACATCGGAGCTGTCAAAACCTTTTCTATTTTTTGAGGCTTCATTTCTTTGTTTAAGTTCGTAAGTAATAGTGTATTTACCGTGTTTCCCTTTTTTTGAAAAGTCGATTTTAAAAGTACCTACATCGGCTTTAGCTAAGTCTAAATCTAAAAATAAATAATTTGGATTTTCGGTTCTTTTTACATCCGTTAAGGTAATTTTACCATTTTCAATTGAAGGTGTGTATTGCGAAATGTTGTCGCCATAAACCATTAATTCTAATTGGTTATGATTCATATCTGCCCACCAAAAAGGAGGCTCAACATGCTTAATTTGTCCTTGTGCAAAAAACGATACCAATATTAAAAGTGCTCCTAATTTTTTCATACCGATAGTTTTTAAGATTTAACCCTTACAAAGCTAAATTATTTTTTAAATTTTTATCAAGGCGTTGGGCAGTACCTCTAATTTTTCGCCAGCCACTTCAATAGTAATAGGCGCATCAGATTCGTTAGTGAAAACACATTCCGTATGGCTTTTATACACTTTTAAAACACAATCTCTGTAGTTTATAGTGAACGAATATGATTGCCATTGGCTTGGTATCTGTGGATTAAAAGACAAACTGTTGTTAAATGTGCGCATACCACCAAAACCTTGAACAATTGTCATCCAAGTACCGGCCATACTTGTGATATGACAGCCTTCGCTAACTTCATTGTTATAATCGTCTAAATCTAATCGTGCAGTGCGTAAATACATTTCGTACGCCTTATCTATGCGGTTTATTTTAGCCGCTAAAATAGCGTGAATACAAGGTGATAATGAAGATTCGTGAACGGTTAAAGGTTCATAAAAATCAAAATGCTTGGTAATAGATTCTGTGTCAAAATTGTTTTCAAATAAATAAATGCCTTGTAAAACATCGGCTTGTTTTATATAACAAGAGCGCAAAATCCTATCCCAAGACCACGTTTGGTTTATAGGGCGTTGCGATTTTGGTAAAAAGCTTGTTGGTACAATTTCTTTATCTAAAAAACTGTCTTGTTGTAAAAACACTTCGTAGTCTTTGCTGTAAGGTAAATGAATATTTTGAGCCACTTCATGCATTTGCTCAAGTTCATTAGTGCTTAAGTTTGCTTTTGTTAAAACACGGTCTAAATCTTTTGGGTAATCTGCTTTTAATTTTTCTATATTTTCTATTGTAAAATTAATACACCACTGTGCCAAATAATTGGTGTAAAAATTATTATTTACATTGTTTTCGTATTCATTAGGCCCCGTAACACCTAAAATAACATATTTATTTTTCTCTTTAGAAAATGTGGCACGTTGGTGCCAAAAACGAGAAACGGCAATCATAACTTCAAGACCAAATTTTGGAATATACTCGTAATCGCCTGTATAGTTTACATAGTTGTAAATACCATAAATCATGGCGCCATTACGGTGAATCTCTTCGAAGGTAATTTCCCATTCATTATGACACTCTTCGCCATTCATGGTTACCATTGGGTACAAAGCGGCACCGTTTGTAAAACCTAATTTTTCGGCATTTTCTATTGCCTTTTCAAGATGGTTGTAACGGTATAATAATAAGTTTTTAGCCACATGTTTGTCTTTTGTAGCCATATAAAATGGGATGCAATAAGCTTCTGTATCCCAATAAGTACTACCGCCGTATTTTTCTCCAGTAAATCCTTTTGGTCCGATATTTAATCGGGCGTCTTCGCCCAAATAAGTTTGATTTAATTGAAAAATATTAAAACGAATGGCTTGTTGCGCTTTGACATCGCCTTCAATGGTAATATCTGCTGTTTCCCAAATACCAGCCCAATCTTCTTTTTGATAGGCTAATAAGGTATCAAATCCTATATCGCCTACTTTTTGTAAATTATCATTGGCTACTTTTAAAAGATCCTCTTTTTTATGATTCATAGACTGAACATAAGAGGCGTACTTATAAAGTGTTAAGGTTTGATTTTGTTTTACGTCTTGTGTATATTTAAGCTTTACTTTTCTTGTTTTATTTATTGTGATTTGCTTAAGGCTTAGCAATGTGTCATCTAATGTTAAAGACGTTGCCATAGCGGTACAAACATAAAAATTTGTTTTAAGTGTTTTTGAAGTAATGGCTGCGTTATTTTGAGAAATAACACAATCTAAAACCTTCCAAAAAAACTCGTCGTAATTAGCATCTTGATTTACAATACCCGCATCAATATAAGGAGAAAGACTTATTTGTCCTTCAAAATTTAAAGGGGTTACACTGTATTTGATGGCGCCAACTTCGTTATGCCTTAAACTTAAAAGGCGTTTAGAAGCGACCTTTATTTGATTGTTGTTTGATAAAACGGCTGTAAATGTTCTTGACATCCACCCTTCTTTCATGTTGAGTTCTTGGTAAAAAGAAGTCACTTCGCAGGTGTTTAAATCTAAAACCTCTCCGTTTATTTTAACATTAATACCAATCCAATTTGGGGCATTTAAAACTTTGGCAAAATATTCTGGATAACCATTTTTCCACCAGCCCACACGTGTTTTATCTGGGTAATATATACCACCTATGTAACTTCCTTGAAGTGAGTCTCCAGAATATTTTTCTTCATAATTGGCACGTTGTCCCATAGAGCCATTCCCTAAACTGAAAATACTTTCTGAAGCCGTTACATCGGCTTTGTCAAAATGGTCAACAATTATTGACCACTCATTGGGAACTATAAAATCTTTGTTCATTCTTAATTTTTTAATAAGGTATCTATAAATTTTTTGGAAAGCTTTGCAGTATCTTCTAATACATAATTTGCATCATTTAAAACAGCTTTACTACCAATACCTATACTCATCATTTCTGCACTATTTGCAGCTTCAACACCCGCTTTAGCGTCTTCTATAACAACACAATACTCAGGCATAATACCTAATTTATCGGCCGCTTTTAAAAACACTTCGGGGTTGGGTTTGGCTTTTTCGACCACATTGCCATCAACAATGGCATCAAATAGCGCATCTATTTCTAACTTTTCTAAAATAGGAACTGCATTTTTGCTTGCAGATCCTAAAGCAATGGCAATTTTTTTAGATTTTAAATAATTTAATACGTCTACTATACCTGGTAAAATATCAGATTTAGAAAGCGTATTAATGAATTCTAAATAGGTTTTATTTTTTTGAACTAAGAGCAGGTCTTTTTGTGCTTGATCTAAGTCAATATTACCCCATTCTAAAATAAGATCTAAAGACTTTACACGGCTCACGCCTTTTAATTGCTCGTTTTGATGTCCTGTTATCTCAAAACCAAATTGTTTTGCCAGTTCATTCCAAGCTATAAAATGGTATTTTGCTGTATCAACAATAACGCCATCCAAATCAAAAATAAAAGCTTTAATCATTCTTTTTATGAAATTATGGTATCATCTACATCTTTAACTCTTACTACTAGTACTGCTGCAATTAAAAAGGATACTCCGCTAATTACTAATGCGAAAATGGGATTGCCTCCGTAAATATATTTTACTATAGGGCCTCCTATTATGGCGTTTATTATTTGTGGAATTACAATGAAAAAATTAAAAATTCCCATGTAAACTCCCATCTTTTTAGCTGGAATAGATCCTGCTAAAATTGCATAAGGCATTGCTAAAACACTTGCCCAAGCAATACCAATTCCAAACATTGATAAGAATAACCAGTTTTCGTTTGGTACAAAGTAAATTGAAAGAAGACCTAATCCTCCACAAAATAATCCAATTGCATACGTCATTTTTCTGCCTAATTTTTTAGCTATTGCAGGTAAAAAGAACGCGTATACAGCTGAAACAGCGTTGTAAGCACCAAATAAAATTCCAACCCAATCACCTGCAGTTTGATACGCATCACCGTGATCATCTAATGACAAACCATAAACGTGATGTGCAATTGCTGGAGTAGCGAATACCCACATACCAAACAACCCAAACCAAGAGAAAAATTGAACTGAGCTCAATTGTTTCATAGTTAAAGGCATTTTCTTAAAATCAGAAAAAATGTTTAATAAGCTTGATTCTTCCTCTACTTCTTCTTCCTTCTCACCTTCATTAGCAGCAAATTGGGCTAATTCTTCTGGAGAATATTCTTTAGTTGTAAACACAGTAACTAAAATACTGATTACTAAAACTGCAGCTCCAATAATAAATGAAAGTAATAAGTTAAAAGGGACTTCACCTTCTGCAGCATTATTTGAAACTCCAAACCAATTTGCTAATGCGTATGGTAACCATGAACCTATTACTGCTCCAATACCAATTAAAACGGTTTGAATACTAAATCCAAGTGTTCTTTGATCTGAAGGTAATAAATCAGCAACTAATGCTCTAAATGGTTCCATCGCTACATTAAACGATGCGTCCATTATCATGAGCATACCTGCGCCTACCCACAATGCAGGCATAAACGCGGTAAACATATCGGCATTCGGCATTAAAATTAATCCCATAGATGCTAATAAAGCACCTGTTAAAAAATAAGGACGCCTTCTACCAAGTCTAGTCCAAGTTCTATCACTATAATAACCAATGATAGGTTGAACAATTAAACCTGTTAATGGTGCTACAACCCAAAACCAAGAAAGTTCATGCACATCAGCGCCAAAAATTTGTAATATTCTACTGGCATTGGCATTTTGCAATGCAAAACCCATTTGTATCCCAAGAAATCCGAAACTCATGTTCCAGATATCCCAGAAACTGAGATGTCTTTTTTTCATTATTTAAAGTTTTACATTAACAACATCCATAATTAGATGTATAAAGTAATTTTAAACCAAATTGTATAAAATTTAGATGTAATACAAAACCATCTAAAAGGCTTTAAAGCCCTTTAAATAGCAAATAGTGTGAAGTGTGAAACGTAATAAGTTACTATTACTCGGCAGTAAAGATATAAAAATATTTTAAAAACAAAAGAAACTTTAATTAAGAGTTGATTCTCTAAATTTAATATTAGCCGATATTACTTCTGTTTGAAAATCGCCATCTGTCTTATTTTCAATACGATTGATAAGCATTTCGGCAGCATTTGTACCCATGGTAAAACCGTGTTGTACCACTGTTGTTAAAGAGGGCGACGAAAACTCAGAAATAATGCCATCTGTAAAACCAATTATTTCAATATCTTGAGGTATTTTTAAGCCACGTTCTTTAGCGGCCTTCATAGCCAAAGCTGCGTATAATTCATTAACTGCAAAAATACCGTCGGGCGGATTTTTAACGAAAATTAATTTTTTAATTTGATTATAGATACCCTCATGGTCTTCATCGTCTTTTTCGATTTTAATAATGACCGAAGGGTCTTTTTCTAATCCAAATTTATTGAGAGCTTTTACATAGCCGTTGTTTCTTAATTTCCCTACAGTTACATAGTCTGGTGTTGTGATAAGCGCTACTTTTATACATTTTTTTTCTAGAAGATATTTGGTGGCTTTATAAGCGCCACCCTCATCATCTACAATGATTTTATCGCAATTTATTGATTCTTCAATACGATCAAAAAGCACAAAAGGCACATTGTTTTCAATCAATTCATTAAAATGACTAAAATCTTTAATTTTCTGGGTTTCTTTAGATAGAGAAATAAGCAAACCATCTACACTGCCGTTTGCCAACATCTCTATGTTTAGCAGTTCTTTATCATACGATTCATTTGACACACAAATCATAACATTATAACCACGTAAATTGGCGGCTTTTTCAATACCACTAATAACTCTTGAGAAAAAATGATGCACAATTTCTGGGATAATGACACCAATAACCATCGTTTTCTGATTGCGCAATTTTAACGCTAAACTGTTTGGTTTGTAATGGTAAAAATCGGCGAAAGCTTTAATTTTGGCTTTGGTAGATTCGCTAATTTCATGACTGTCTTTTAAAGCTTTTGAAACAGTAGATGTAGAGACGCCTAACTCTCTGGCAATGTCTTTTATGGTAATTTTAGCTTTCATTTATTTTTATCAAATATTTAACACCTTTTACGTTAAATAATTACAGTAATAAGCACTAATATGGTGCAAAATACAAAAGTTTTCAACACGAAATCGGTTTCGTAAACGCTAAAATTATTTTTGATAAGGTTAAAATAAAGTTAAATTAATACATTCGGCTCGTGAAATGTGAAATTTAGTAAGTTGAATTGAAAATTTAAAAATGTTAATTAACCTTAAATTCATGAGAAATTTTAAGTCTATTTTTTTAAGTATTCTAATGCTGGTACCCTTTGCAATGTTTGCACAGCAAACTGTAACAGGTAAAGTTTTAGAAAAATCCACCGGCCAACCATTGCCAGGTGTGAATATTATAGTTAAAGGAACCACAAACGGAACAACATCCGATTTTGATGGCAATTTTAACTTGAACGTAAAAGATGAAAATGCTGTATTGGTATTTTCGTTTTTAGGATTCAAAACCCTCGAAGTTTCCGCTTCTAGTGGTTTTATGACCATAAGCCTTGAAGACGACGCACAAGCTTTAGGCGAAGTTGTTGTTATTGGTTATGGTAGTGTAAAGAAAGAAGATTTAACAGGTTCTGTTGATCTCATTACTTCTAAGGACTTCAATAAGGGGTCTGTTGTGTCAGCGCAAGGGCTCATAAGCGGGAAAATTGCAGGTGTTTCTGTAACTTCTGGTAGTGGTGCTCCTGGTGATGGTCAAAGTATTGTTATTAGAGGGCTTGGTTCGTTATCATTAACCAGCTCTCCTTTAATGGTAATTGATGGTATTCCATTAAATGATGGTGGTGTAGGTGGTTCTAGAAACCCCTTAAACTTAATCAACCCTAATGATATTGAAAGCATGGTGGTTTTAAAAGATGCTTCTGCTACGGCTATCTACGGATCTCGTGCAGCTAATGGTGTTATTTTAATTACCACTAAAAAAGGAAAGGATTCAGATTTTAAATTCAATTTTAATTCTATAACAACTACATATACTTCTGTTGATCGGGTTGATGTTCTTTCTGCTTCTCAATTTACTGATTTGGTTAAGGCTACTGGTGATGCTGATGCTATTGCCCGTTTAGGAACTTCAAATACCAATTGGCAAGATCAAATTTATAAAAGCGCTATTGGTACAGATAATTCTTTAAGTGCTTTAGGGTCTGCTTTCGGTGTACCAATGAGAATTTCATTAGGTCAGTCTGATCACGATGGTATTTTAAAACGCGACAATTTTAAACGTACAACAGCTTCTTTAAATTTAACACCTAGCTTTTTAGATGATCATTTAAAAATAGAATTAAATACACGCGCCATGTATACCGAAAATACTTTTGGTAACAGAGGTGCTATAGGTTCAGCCGTTGGTTTTGATCCAACACAACCTGTTCTTGACCCTAATTCAATATTCGATAATTATTTTTCTTGGACAGGTGCAAACGGTTATCAGTTAAACTTAGCAGGAACAAATCCTGTTGCTTTAATTAACTTGGTTGATGATACAGCCGAAGTAAGACGTTTGGTAAGCAATGCTAAATTTGATTATAATTTAGAATTTTTTTCAGATATTACTGCCACTGTGAATGTTGGTTTTGATAAATCAAACAGCCATGGCAGAAATATTGTTTCGCAAAATATACCAACATCTGATGATACATTTCCTGGCTCTACAAACGCCTATACACAAGAAGCCACAAACAAATTGTTTGATGCTTATGTAACTTATAAAAAATCGTTTAATGATGTTCATAATTTAACCGTAGTTGCAGGTCATTCATACCAATCATTCGAATTTAACAACTTTTGGTCTGATAGCGAATTAAAGAGACAAGGAAACACTTCTGAATTTATTGACAAATCTAAAAGTGTGCTATTGTCTTATTTTGGCAGATTAAATTACGATTTTAAAGGCAAGTATTTAATAACTGCCTCGTTAAGAGCTGATGCTTCTTCAAAATTAAATCCAAACGACCGTTGGGGCTATTTTCCAGCAGCAGCAGTAGCTTGGAATATTAATAAGGAGAATTTCTTAAAAGATGTTTCTGCTATTAACGAATTAAAGTTACGTGTTGGTTATGGCGAAGTTGGTAATGTAAATGGCTTAGGCGATTATAACTTCTTAACCAGATATTCTGGAAGCCAATCAACAGCTAATTATCAATTTGGTTCAAGCTTTTTACAAACTTTTAGACCAGAACCTATCAATGAAAACCTTACTTGGGAAGTTGGTAGAACCATTAATGTTGGTTTAGATTATGCCTTATTTGATAGTCGGGTTTCGGGAACTGTAAACGCTTATATTAAAGAAACCAAAGACTTAATTGCCTCTGCTTTTATAGATCCTTTTACAAATTTTGGAAACGTAATTAATAAAAACATTGGTGATATGGAAAATAAAGGTATTGAATTTACCTTAAATGTTGTGCCAGTAAAAACGGATGATTTAAAATGGTCTGTAAGCTATAATGTGGCTTTAAATAAAAATACTGTTACCAAACTTCCGTTTGACCAAGCAGTAGGTGGCATTAGTGGTGGTGTGGGTAATAACATTCAAATACATACCAAAGGAGAATCTCCTTATAGTTTCTTAGTTTACCAACAAGTTTATGACAATGCTGGCAAACCTATTGAAGGCGCTTTTGTAGATAGAAATGGCGATAACATTATAAATGATAATGACAGGTATATTTATCATGATCCTTATGCAAATGTTATTATGGGCTTAAATACCCATTTAGATTTTTACAATTGGGATTTAGACATTGTTACAAGAGCTAATATTGGTAACTATGCTTATAATAACGTGGCTTCTAGTACTGGTTATTTAAGACGTGCAACCGACAATAGTATTTTAACAAATCTTCATGCAAGCTCTTTAGATAATGGTTTTGTTAATACAACAGAAAACAATTTGTTAAGCAGTCATTTTATTACAGACGCATCATTCTTTAAGATTGACAATATCACATTAGGCTATCGTTTAGACAATGCTATTGATAAAGTGTCTTTCAGATTTTTCGGTTCTGTACAAAACGTAGCAACCATCACAAATTACAAAGGCTTAGACCCAGAAATTACAGGTGGTATAGACAATAACTTTTATCCTAGACCTAGATCATTTGTATTAGGTGTAAATATTGATTTTTAAAAAATATAAATATGAAAAATATAATTAAAAAATTCATTTTTGTTGTAGCTATTACTACTTTAATAGTTTCTTGTAAAAACGATTTAAATCAAACACCAATTGATCCAGATAGTTTTACACAACAAGACGTTTTTGCAAATGCTACCGTAGCGAAAGGAGCTTTGGCAAAATTATACGCTAGTTTGGCGCTTACAGGTCAACAAGGCCCAGCTGGTCAACCAGATATTGCAGGTATTGACGAAGGATTCTCTCAGTATTCAAGAGTATTGTTTAACCTTAACGTACTAACTACAGACGAAGCTGTAGTAGGTTGGGGAGATCCTGGTTTGCCAGATTTACACGGTCAAATTTGGTCGAGCAGTAATGACTTTACCGAGGCTATGTATTCGCGTTTAGCACAAGAAGTAAGTTTTAGTAATTCATTTATTAAAAACGCCTCTTTATTAACTGGAGCAGATGTTGATACTTATATAGCAGAAGCCCGTTTTTTAAGAGCCTTTGCTTATTATAATTTGATGGATCTTTATGCTAATGTCCCTTTAACTACAACAATTTCTACCGATTTACCTTTACAAAGCAATCGCACAGAAATTTTTGCTTTTGTTGAATCAGAATTATTAGCTATTCAAGACTTATTAGCACCAAGTGGTGCTAATGAATATGGTCGTGTAGATCAAGTAGCTGCTTGGGCACTGTTATCAAAATTATATTTAAATGCAGAAGTATGGACGGGTACACCTAAGTATAGTGAGTGTGTAACTTATTCAGATAGAGTTATGAGTTCTTCTTACACTATTAATACAAACGATGCTAATGGCAATGGCTCTGCTTATGATGAGTTATTTTTAGCAGACAACAATACCAATGGCGCTCAAAACGAATTTATTTTCGCCTTAAATTTTGACGGAAACCAATCTCAAACTTGGGGTGGTACAACATTCTTGGTTCATGCAGCTATTGGCGGGTCAATGAATCCTGCAGAATTTGGTGTAAATGGTGGCTGGGGAGGCTTACGTACTACTAAAAATTTAGTCGAAAAGTTCACTACCAATATAGTCCAAAGCGCATTAAACCCATTAAATTCAGCCCTCGGTACTGCATCGCAGTGGGGACTTGTAGGAGATGCAACACCTAACGGTTGGGGAACACTTCCAGATATGGTAATGTCTGAAACAGCAACCAATCAATATGCCGTTTATGCTGTCTTAGGAGACGGATCTATGAAATTTCGCTTTAACAATGATTGGGGTGTTAATTATGGTAATTCTGGAACAGATGGTGTTTTAGGCGGTGATAACATTGCTGTTACAGCAGGCACCTACTATATCACTATGGATCTAGATAATTTGACTTATACCATGACGCCGTTAACAGATAAAAGAGGCATGTTCCATAGCGATGGGCAAACTTTAGAAATAGAAAAGATACCGCCTTTTAAAGAAGGTTATGCTGTAGCTAAATTTAAAAATCTTCGTTCTGACGGAAACCCAGGAAGTGATTCAAGTGGTGATATGGTTGATACAGATTTACCTTTAATTCGTTTAGCAGAAATCTATCTAAACTATGCCGAAGCTACCGTAAGAGGTGGTGGTGGCGATTTAGGTTTGGCAGCATCTAAAATTAATGAATTGCGCCAAAGAGGTTATGGTAATACTGCCGGAGATATAGGTAGTGGTGATTTAAACTTAGACTTTGTCTTAGATGAACGCTCAAGAGAATTGTATTGGGAAGGTCAAAGACGTACCGATTTAGTGCGTTACAATTATTTTACAACAGACAGCTATTTATGGCCTTTTAAAGGGAATCAACCTTTAGGAGCATCAACAGCTTCGTTTAGAAATATATTTCCAATTCCTGTAAATATCATTTCTACCAACCCTAACATGCAACAAAACCAAGGATATTAATAAAAATTAAACTATAAAAAAATGAAAAATATAAAACTTTTAACGTTACTGTTTTTAACCCTTATTGGATTAAATTCATGTCAAGATAATAGCGGTTTGACATATATAGCAGCCCCTACTGGTGATTTTGCTTTTACAAATACCCTTTTAGCAGAATATGTGTTAACCCCAGCTGCTTCTAAAAATATAGGAGAAAGATTTATCTGGAGTAGTGCCGATTTTGGAACACAAACAAATGTTTCTTATGAATTGCAAAAATCAATAATTGGTGATTTTAGTGATGCAGAGGTTGTTGGATCTACCAATGGTAATGATCTTTCAATATCAATAGGGAAACTTATTAATTATGCTACAGAAGCTGGGCTAGATAACGACCCTACTTCTGCTGAGCCAAATACTGGAACTGTTTCTTTTAGATTACGTGCTTTTGTTGGAGATACAGCCACTAGTACAGATCAACTTTCACCTGCTGTTACCTTAGTACTTGTACTTCCTGAAGCTGTTCTTTCTGGCAGCTCAGTTCAAGTAACTACTTGGGGTGTTGTAGGTTCTGGTTATAACAATTGGGGTGCTTATTTAGATTCTCCATTCTACACAACTAGCGACCCAGATGTTTTGGTTGCCTATACTACATTATTAGATGGTGAAATTAAATTTAGAGACGATAATGCTTGGGCGCTTAATTATGGCGACACTGGAGTTGATGGCATATTAGATGATGGCGGAGATAACATCGTTGTAACAGCAGGTACTTATAAAATTACTTTTAATACGAGCACACTTGCGTATAGTATCGATCCTTTCTCTTGGGGTATTGTAGGTTCTGGATTTAATGATTGGGGTGCTACACCTGATGGTAAATTTTATTATGATTACACTACAGATACCTTTAAAGTAGGTATTAAACTAATTGATGGCGAAATTAAATTTAGATTTAATAACGACTGGGGTACTAATTTTGGTGATACTGGTGCCGATGGTACTTTAGAAGATGGTGGTGATAATATTGTTTCAACTGCAGGTTTTTATACCATTTCTCTAGATTTGAATAATAATTCTTACACCATTGCCGCAGCAGATATATGGGGTATTGTAGGTTCTGGTTATAATGATTGGGGTGCTACACCTGATTTTAGTTTAACTGAAGTAAATCCTGGTATTTGGGTTGGCGATATCGTAACTCTTATTGATGGCGAAATTAAATTCCGTCTAAACGAAGACTGGGGCTTTAATTTTGGAGATACTGGAGCAGATGGTACAATAGATGATCAAGGAGATAATATTGTTGTAACAGCAGGAAACTATAGAGTAGTGCTAGACATTAACAACGGCACTTATTTATTAAACAAATAAAATATATTTAAAATATTTTATTGATAAAAATAAAAGGCTGTTTGTTAATAACAAACAGCCTTTTTTAATAATTTAATCTATTTGTAATAAACCTGTCTAAGTAAATTATTCGGCATATTACATTTGGTATTATATAAAAGAAAACAATGAATAAATTACATCTGATATTACTCTTATTATTACCATTTTTTACTTTTTCTCAAGTAACAACTGTACCTACATTACCAACTGTTTCTGATGCTATTACCGTCACTTTTGATGCTACAGGTACAGAATTAGAAGGTTATATAGGTGATGTTTATGCTTACACAGGTGTAACGATAAATGGCACAAAGTGGAAAAAAATTAAAGGAAGTAGTGATTTTGTTAATAATACAGCACACCCTCAACTCACTAATATTGGAACAAATCTCTTCCAACTAAATATAACTCCTGATGTTACTACATTTTATGGTATTGTTTCTGGGGAAACAGTTACAGAATTATCTTTTGTTTTTCGCTCTTCAGATGGCGCCAAACAATCACGTCCAGATTATTTTGTACCCATTTTCGCTTCTGGCGGATTAAATGTGTTAATAACAACACATGCAAATAATGATGCTATTACACAAAATACCACACAAACCATTACGGCAGATGCTTCTATAGCATCAACCATACAAATATTTGTAGATAATGAGCTTCAAACTACAGCCACATCGGCTACAACAGCAAGTAAAAGTTATACTTTTTCTACCACGGGCAGTCATGTTTTAAAAGCTACAGCAACATTAAATACACAAACCGTTACCAATGAAGTTACTGTATTTGTTAAATCTACAACACAAATAGCCAGTATTCCGTCTGGGATGAAAAACGGTATTAATAAAAACACAGATGGCAGTGTCACTTTTGTATTGACCGCTCCTCTTAAAACTGCCGCCTTTGTTATGGGCGATTTTAATAACTGGTTGCTCAACGACACCTATCATATGAAAAAGAATACAGCCACCAACCAATTTTGGGTAACCGTACCGGGCTTAGACCCAAATACAGAATATGCCTACCAATACAATATTGATTATTCATTGACAGTAGCCGATCCTTTCGGGCATAAAGTTTTAGATCCAAGCAATGACCAATACATTCCGGCAAGTACTTTTCCGAATATAAAAGCGTATCCAACCGGTTTAACAACAGGGATTGTTTCCGCATTTACCATTACCGAACCAACTTTTAATTGGACAACTACTTACACCCCTCCAAATAAAAATAATTTAATTATTTACGAAATGCTCTTACGCGATTTTGACGTGGTAGGCATAAGTGATATTGGCGATTTTAACAAAGCCCTAACCCATTTAGATTACCTTCAAAATTTAGGTATTAATGCCATTGAACTCATGCCTGTAAATGAATTTGAAGGCAATGACAGTTGGGGTTACAATCCCGATTTTCACGGGGCGCTTGATAAGGCTTATGGCACACCAACCAATTATAAAACCTTTATAAACGAATGTCATAAACGTGGCATTGCGGTAATTATGGATGTGGTTTATAACCACGCTTTTGGACAGAGTCCCTTGGCTCAAATGTGGTGGGATAGTGCAAATAACCGTCCAAGTGCTACAAATCCGTATTTAAACCCTATTCCAAAACACGATTTTAATGTGGGGAATGATTTTAATCACGAAAGTACTTACACCAAAACCTACGTTAAAGAAACGCTACAATATTGGCAACAAGAATATAAAATTGATGGTTTTAGATTCGATTTATCTAAAGGTTTTACACAAACCAATACATTGGGAAATTCTGGAGCAATGGCAAACCAAGATAACTCACGTATTGCTATTTTAAAAGATTATACCGATTTTATGTGGGGTATTAACGCAAATACTTATGTTATTTTAGAGCATTTAGCCGACAATTCTGAAGAAACAATTCTCGCCAATTACGGCATGATGCTTTGGGGTAATATGAATAATAATTACGCGCAAAATGCTATGGGCTTCTCGAGTAGCTCAGATGTTTCTTGGCTGTCTTATAAAGACAGAGGTTGGAATAACCCAAATGTGGTTGGTTATATGGAAAGTCATGATGAAGAGCGTTTGATGTATAAGAATTTAACGTATGGTGTCAATATTGGCAGTTATAATGTAAGAAATTTAACAACTGCCTTAAAACGCGAAGAATTGGTAGCCAATTTCTTTTTTACCATTCCAGGACCTAAAATGATTTGGCAATTTGGTGAGTTGGGTTATGAGTTTTCTATAAACCGTTGTACAGATGGAAGTATAAATAATAATTGTCGCTTATCAAGAAAACCCATTCACTGGGAGTATTTTAACGATGCTAATCGTAAAAATGTGTACGATATTTGGCGTACTTTAACAGCTTTTAAACAGCAACAACCTGTTTTTAACACAACCGATTTTACTTTAAATGTTGGCAGCACATTAACCAAAAGTATTGTGTTGCGTCATGCTTCAATGGACGTCGTTCTTTTAGGTAATTTTAATGTGACCACACAATCTATTGTGCCAAACTTTACTAAAACAGGTGTATGGTATGAATACTATACAGGAAGCACTTTAAATGTTACAAACACAACAGCCACTATCAGTTTACAGCCCGGCGAATACCGCATGTATTCTTCCGTTTTATTAAACAGTCCTTTGGCTATAGAAAAAGTAGGCAGCCCTTTAAACAATGCTTTAAAAGTGTATCCTAATCCCGTTAAGAACGGATTTAATTTAAGTTTAGATACAAAGAGCGTGACTGTTTACGATATCTCTGGTAGAATTGTAAAACAATTTAAAGGTCATTTCTCTAAAAACAAAACTTTTGATGTGAGCACTTTAGCACCTTCGGTATATTTTCTTCAAGCAGAAACGGTTGATGCCAAATTGTACGCAAAAAAATTAGTGAAATATTAATTTACAAAAAATAGAATACCCCTCCAAACGTCAAACATCCTGTGTGTTTGGCGTTTTTTTATTTCTAAATAATTGGCGTTAAAGTAGATAATACACTCATTTTATTCAGTCAATATAACAACAGTGTCTTTGATTAACCCATTCGCTTTAGCGGATATTTTGGTTTTCCCCTTTTTAAAACCCGACTCTAAAATCAACATCGCCTTGCCGTAAAATAATTTTACATGATGTGCCTGAAACGGTTCAAAAGATTGCGGATTGCCGTTACCAACACCCGCAATATGAGCCAATCCATCAAGTTCAAAATTGATTGTATCATTGGCAAGCGGACATAAATTTCCGTTTTTATCATAAGCTTCAACAAGAATATATGACAAATCGGAGCCATCTGGTTTTAAAACGGTTCTCTCGGGTGTTAGTTTTATTTTGTATGGTTTTCCTTCAGTTTTAACAACGCTTTCGCCAATTTTAGCACCTTCTTTATAAGCAACTGCTTTTACTTCGCCGGGTTGATAAATCACATCGTTCCACATCAATCTAAAACGTTCTGTTGAATTTTTTGATGTGGGTTTTTTGCATTGCATCCCTTGTGATTTTCCGTTGACAAACAGCTCGGCGCAATCGCCGTTGGTGTACACAAAAACAGGCACTTTTTGGCCTTCTTTTCCCGCCCAATTCCAATGCGGTAAAATATGTACTGTTGTTTCGTCAGGTTTCCAATAACTTTTATACAAATAATAGCGGTCTTTCGGAATCCCAACCAAATCAACAATGCCAAAATAAGAACTTCGTGAGGCTTGTTTATCGGTCATTCCCATCTTTTTAACAACGGCATTATTATAAGGCGTAGGTTCTCCTAGATAATCAAAACCTGTCCATACAAATTCGCCAGCCACATAGCTTTCATCTTGTTGCCACATAAAATCATCATCCGAAATTTCGGCCCACTCGGGCGCATTTAAATCGTAAGAACTAACTTGCAAAGACTTGGTGAAATTGGTTTTATCGGTTGGTAAAGGAAATTCATAAAAACCTCTAGTGCTTACAGTTGAAGCCGATTCGCTTATAATTACCGACTTGTTTGGTTCTAATTGTCTGGCCAAACGGTAACGTCGGGTATAATTCCAACTGTGCACGTCGTAATAATCAAAATGGCGCAATTCTGCACTTTTCATATTATCGTTTACCAAAGTTGTTGGGCGGGTTGGGTCGTATTTATCAACATAATTCAGCATCGTGTGCAAACGCTTAAATCCGTTGTTGATATTCCATTGTACGTCGCCAATTTCATTTCCTACACTCCAAATAAAAACCGAAGGATGGTTGCGATCGCGAACTACAAAATTCCTGATATTCCGATGCGCGTACTCTTCAAAATCTGTAGTCTCGGTAATGTCTATTTTAGCATCGTATTTATCAAAAGCTTCGTTAAAAAATAAAATTCCCATACTATCACACAATTGTAATAATTCGTGAGCTGCCACATTATGACTATTCCTAATGGCATTTGCGCCCATGTCTTTCATAATTTTAAGTTGACGCCCCATCGCGCTTTTATTAAAAGCGACGCCTAAGGGCCCGAAATCACTGTGAAGATTAACGCCTTTTAATTGAACGCGTTTGTTGTTTAAATAAAATCCATCATCGGCTGTAAAGCGAATACTTCTGACACCGAATGGCGTTGTGTAAGTATCAACCAACTTATCATCAGAATAAATATTTGTAACGGCTTTATAAAGCACCGGATTATCAACATCCCAATGTGTTGGATTTGACAACGTGATGGTGACTTCTAAATCTTTATTTTTTAAAGCTTCTAGGTTTGAAGAAATTGATGAGCGACCCACTTCATTGCCGGATTGATTATAAATAACTTGCTCAACTTTAACTGAATCTTTTTGTTGCGATTGATTTAAAACCGCCGTGCTGATACGTACATCGGCACTGTTTGATTTGATAATGGGCGTGGTAATATAAGTTCCCCAAACCGCCACGTGAACGGGGTTAACCACCAACATTTGCACTTTGCGATACAAACCACCACCTGGATACCAGCGGCTGTCGTGCTGACGCGTATCGGCATAAACCGCCAACATGTTTTTACCACCAAAGTTTAAAAAATCGGTGACATCTAAATAAAAAGAATTGTAACCATAGTCCCAACTTCCTGCCAATTTTCCGTTGACATAAACTTTAGGAAACGCCATCACGCCGTCAAAAATGAGATAAATTCTTTTGCTTTTATAGGATGACGGTATTTGTAATTGTTTGCGATACCAACCTTCGCCTTTCCAAGGGAGTTTTCCCGTATTTCCATCTCCATCAACAATAAAAGGACCCGAAATAGCCCAATCGTGTGGAATATTGATGTTTTGCCAACCGGCATCATTAAAATCAACAGATGATGCTTTAGGTGGATTCCCTTTGGTAAATTTCCAATCTGTTTGAAGGGTTTCTAGTATTCTGGTTTGTGCGATAATTTCTGCATTCACAAAAAAAAGTATCACAACAAAAATCAATACGGTTTTTTTTAATGTGTTTATCATCATGGTGTTTTATATAAAATATCTTATTAATTACTTAAAGATGCATTGTAAAATGACATCCCTAAAGTTGCTTTATCATTGTGATCAAACAAAGTAGCATTATCCCAATGTGAACCTTGCGCCCATTGTGTACTGCAAGTTGTAGAAACCCACGCTGGCTCCCAATAGACAAGACCTTCGCCTCCAGAAGATTTAACAATTTCGGTTAATTTATTTAAATAATCTAATTGTCCTTGTTGCGTTGCCGGATATCCAGAAATCAGTGCATCACTACCTAAAATATTGCCAGCGCTATCGGCATCATCCAATGTAAACGGATAAGCCGTTTCTACAATCATCAAACGTATTTTGTAAGTATTTACCAGTTGTGTTAAAGGTGTAACCAAGTTATTTAATTTATAAGTTGACCAAAGCGGATAATAAGATACCCCAATCCAATCAAAATCTGTAACCCCACTTTTGGTTGCTTGGTCAAACCACCACAAGGCATTTTCGGGTTGTGCAATGTGCAACATCACTTCAATATTTTTGCTTTTGGCAGCTGAAATATCCCTCACCGCTTTGATGCCTTTATTGATAAGTGCGGCGTTTCTAGTCCAATCTATTGGCCATTGTAAAGCGCCGTTCTGTAAAATCATGGCGTTAATTTCATTGCCAACCTGAACGATATCTGGCAATAAATTAAGATCAGATAAATCACTTAAAGTGGTGTAAGTATAATTGTAAACCAAATCGCCCAAAACTGTTGTATTGTTGACATCACTTAGCCAAGCGGCCGGAATTTCTTGATGCGACGGATCTGCCCAGGTATCTGAATAATGGAAATCTAACAATACGCTCATCCCTTCGGCTTTCGCTCTCGAAATGGTTTTTTTTACATCTTCAAAATTTGAATAGTTTGTCCAATCTGGATGATTCCAAAGACGCACCCTAACCAAATTAGTGCCCGCTTCTTTAAAAATTTTAAAAGGATCTTTGGTTGCATTATTTGCATCTTTATAAGTCGCACCACAATCTTCCATTTCGTTTGTATAAGACAAATCGGCACCATAATAAAAGCTAACCACTTGGTTTTGATTGGGCGGACTATCTATAATTGGGTTTGACCCACCTTCTTTAGAACAAGAAAACGCCAAAACAAGCATCAATAGTAAAAGAAGGTTTTGCATCTTTAAATTTTTTGATAAAAATACAAAAATAATTTAATAATCATACCAGTACCTACCAGTTTTTAATTCAAATTTTTTTATATATTTGCCTTATGAGTTTTATATCTGTTAAAGAAAAATTAAGTACACCTAAATACAAGCAAATTATCTTATCAATAGAACAAGCGCTTTTGGGTGGCACCTTAAAAAAAGGCGACCAGTTACCTTCGGTTAACAATATTAGAGATAAATTTTCACTATCGCGCGATACGGTATTAAAGGCGTTGAACGAGTTAAAAACAAGAGGTATTATTCAGTCTATTGCTGGCAAAGGTTACTACATTATCAACGAAAACATTAATACTACTCAAAAGGTTTTTTTATTATTTGACGAATTAAATTCGTTTAAAGAAGATTTATACAACGCTTTTTTAAGTAATCTCGATACAAATACCCAAGTAGATATTTATTTTCATCATTTTAATTATGATGTATTTAGCAAATTGATTTATGAGAGCATTGGCAACTACAATTACTATGTGATTATGCCTGCCAATTTAAAACAAACCAATAAAATTCTTGAGAAATTACCCGCAGATAAAGTCTATATTTTAGATCAAACACACGACGAATTGACACAATATTCGGGTATTTATCAGCCTTTTGAAAAAGACATTTTTAACAACCTTACCAAAGGATTAGATCTGATTAAAACCTATCAAAAACTCATCTTGCTTTTTCAAGAACAAAAACAACCACAAGGCATGCTGCTGGGATTTAAATCTTTTTGCGAACAAAACAATCTTGATCACGAAGTGGTAAATAACCTACAAAACAGAACGCCTAAAACGGGAGAAATTTACTTAATTCCCGATGACCGAAATTTGATAGTCATCCTAAAAAAAATAAAAGAAGCCCAATTAAAATTGGCAAAAGACATTGGAATTATATCGTATAACGATACCATATTAAAAGAAATTGTTGAGGGTGGTATTACCACCATTTCAACCGATTTCAATAAAATGGGCGCGCAATTGGCTCAGATGATTAACAATAAAATGACACTTAAAATTGAAAATCCGAGTACTTTAATATTAAGGCATTCGTTATAAATAAATTAGAAAATCGAATCAAAAACTTTTAAAAATTAATCTATGCAGTTCATTACATTTTTAGGATTTACCCTTTTAGTTGCTTTAATATCTTATATCAAAAGCAGAAAAACAGACGAAAACACCTCAGATGGCTATTTTTTAGGTGGCAGAAGTTTAACAGGTGTTGTCATTGCCGGATCTTTATTACTCACCAATTTATCTACTGAGCAAATTGTAGGGCTTAACGGATCTGCTTTTAAAGAGGGTATTTTAGTAATGGCTTGGGAGACTTTAGCAGCTATTGCTATGGTAATCACAGCCGTATTTTTATTGCCACGCTATTTAAAAGGTGGCATCACAACGGTTCCTCAGTTTTTAGAACTCAGATATGATAAAGTTACTAAAACCATTACTTCTGCACTATTTTTAAGTGGCTATGTTATTGTACTGCTTCCAATTGTATTATATTCTGGCGCACTGGCTCTAAGTTCTATGTTTAATATTCCCGAATTATTAGGTGTCTCTAAGACTACCGCTTTGTGGATTACCGTTTGGGGAATTGGAATTGTTGGATCAATTTACGCCATTTTTGGAGGCTTAAAAGCGGTTGCCGTTTCCGACACTATTAACGCTGTCGGTTTATTAATAGGGGGATTACTAATCCCTTTTTTCGGACTCCTTGCCATTGGTAACGGAAGTTTGGGTGAAGGCATTACAACTTTAATGCAATCTAACCCAGAAAAATTTAAATCGCTTGGCGGTTCAGATTCATCTATTCCTTTAGGAACAATCTTTACAGGGATGATGCTGGTACAGTTATTTTATTGGGGTACAAACCAAGCCATTATTCAACGTGCTTTGGGTGCTAAAAATTTAAAAGAAGGTCAAAAAGGTTTATTATTGGCCTCATTTATTAAAATATTGGGGCCGCTTATTGTTGTCCTTCCGGGGATTATTGCCTATCACATGTTTGGAGATACTATAACAAATGCCGATGAGGCTTACCCGATGTTAGTGACTAAAGTATTGCCTACTGCTTTAGTAGGATTTTTTGCTGCTGTGTTATTCGGTGCCATATTAAGTTCATTCAATTCGGCTTTAAACAGCTCTGTAACTTTGTTTGGAATTGATATCTATAAATCACATTTTAATCGTGATGCTTCAGAAAAGAAAGTAGTTAAAGTAGGTAAAATATTTGGCGTATTCCTAGCGCTTTTATCCATGTTTATAGCGCCGCTAATTGCCAATGCGCCAAATGGATTGTTTGGTTATTTGCAAGAGGTAAATGGTTGTTACAGCATTCCTATTTTAACCATTATTGTGGTTGGTTATTTAACAAAATATGTGCCAGCCATTGCGGCAAAAGTCGCTATTATTTCGGGTGTTGTTTTGTATAGCATCAGTCAGTTTATTTTAAAACCATTTGTTGTAGGGCCCGATAATTACCCTCATTTTTTACATGTGATGGCCATTCTATTCGTATTGAATGTGTTGATAATGTTAGTTATAGGTAAGTTATATCCTCGTAAAGAAGCTTTTAAGCTACAATACACCAAACAAGTAGATATTACACCTTATAAACATTTAAATGTTGTTGGCATCATAATTTGTCTAATTGTATTGGGCATCTATATTTATTTTGCTTAACCAAAGAAAATCAATCTGTAATCGGTGCACGGGTGATGGGTGGTGGCTTTGGTGGCTGTACCATTAACATTGTTGAAAAAGACCATGCCGATGATTTTATAAAAAGTGTTTCCGAAGCTTATAAAAACAAGCTTAACATTAATTGTTCTGCCTATTTTGACAATATTTCAAACGGAACACATTTAGTAAATTAAGAGTAGCTGTCATTAAAAATATAAAAAATGGATTTAGATTTTCAAAATTACGCGCACAAACGCTATAACATTCTAACAGGAGAATGGGTTTTAGTATCACCTCATCGCGCTAAGCGTCCTTGGCAAGGTCAAAACGAAATAGTAGCTGTTTCTAAAAGGCCCACGCACGATAAAGATTGTTACCTCTGTGCTGGAAACACCCGTGCCAATGGTGAGAAAAATCCTGATTATCAAGATGTTTTTGTGTTTGACAATGATTTTGCTGCCCTTCAAAAAGATTCAAAAATATTTTATATGCGCAAAGGATTATTGCAAATGCAAAGCGAACAAGGTATTTGCAAAGTCATTTGTTTTAGTCCAGACCATTCTAAAAGTCTGGCAGATATGTCGGTTCAAGCTATTGAAAAAGTGGTTCAAACTTGGCGGCAAGAGTATTTAATTTTAGGTGCAGAACCCGCTATTAATTATGTTCAAATATTTGAAAATAAAGGGGCTGTTATGGGATGTAGCAATCAACATCCGCACGGACAAATATGGAGTCAATCTTCGTTACCAAATGAAGTTGTAAAAAAGAATAAGTTTCAAAAACGTTATTTTAAAAGCAATCATAAAACGCTTTTGGGCGTCTATCTCAAACAAGAACTAAAAAAACAAGAACGCATTATTTTTGAAAATGAAGCCTTTGTGGTTTTAACACCTTTTTGGGCCGTTTGGCCGTTTGAAACGATGATTGTTCCCAAAAAAGCACAACAAGACATCAGCCAATTATCTGCAACTGAAATCACATTATTTGCCGAAGCTATTTCGGTATTGACAAAAATTTACGACAAACTTTTTGACATCTCATTTCCTTACTCAAGTGGCATTCATCAAGCGCCAACCAACGGCAAAAACAATACGCATTGGCATTGGCATATGAGTTTTTACCCACCTTTATTGCGAAGCGCTACCGTTAAAAAATTTATGGTGGGATACGAAATGTTTGGCTCGCCACAACGTGATTTTACATCCGAAACAGCTGCCAACATGTTGAAAGAACTTTACGAAACACATTTTAAAACAACCTAAATTTTACACATATGTTATTCAAATTTTTAGAACATAAATATCAAAAAGTAAAGGTACTTGCGGCTATTGTGTTACTTTGTTTGTTAACCACATTAAATTCAGAAGCTCAAAAACACACATCTAAAAACGATGTTTATGTCGATAAAAATGGCGTAATGAGATGGGGTCAAAACCACAAAGAAGTTCATGGTTTTGGCGTGAATTATACCGCCCCTTTTGCCCACGCTTATCGTTCGGCAAAGCGTATGAATATCGATATTAAAAAAGCCATTGATGATGATGTGTATCATTTTTCAAGACTCGGTTTCGATTTGTTTCGCATTCATGTTTGGGATACTGAAATTAGTGACACATTAGGAAATTTAATTAACAACGCCCATTTAGATGCCTTTGATTACTTGCTTAAAAAATTAAAGGAGAAACACATCAATTACGTGCTAACGCCCATTGCTTATTGGGGAAATGGTTGGCCAGAGCCTGATGAAAATACACCAGGGTTTTCGCATAAATATGGCAAAGATAAAAGTCTTACAAACCCAAAGGCCATCAAGGCACAAAAAAAATATTTACACCAATTTTTAAATCACGTCAATCCCTACACGGGTGTTGCCTATAAAGACGACCCAAATATCATCGCTTTTGAAATTAGCAACGAACCACATCATCGTGGTGATTCTGCTGCGGTAACAAAATTTGTAAAAGGCATGCTTAACGCGATGCGTAAAACAGGCACAAAAAAACCAATTTTTTACAATGTGAGTCATGCCATCTATTTTGCTGACGCCTATTTTAAAGCAGGGATAAATGGTGGTACGTTTCAGTGGTATCCCACAGGATTGGGTTACCAACAAGAATTATCGGGGAATTTATTGCCCAATGTTAACGATTACAACATCCCTTTTGAAAATACCATTAAAAAATATCATGGCGCTAAATTGGTTTACGAATTTGATGCTGCCGATGTTGGTAAATCTTATATTTATCCAGCTATCGCTCGCAGTTTTAGAACAGCTGGCATTCAAATTGCCACACATTTTGCTTATGACCCTACTTTTTTGGCTTCTAGCAATACCGAATACAACACGCATTATATGAATTTGGCTTATGCGCCTCAAAAAGCGCTAAGTTTGATGATTGCTTCAAAAGTTTTTCATCAAATCCCAATGTATAAAGACTTTGGTTTGTATCCAGAAAATATGAAGTTTGACGCATTTAAGGTCGACTATAAAAACGACCTTGCCCAGTTCAATGCCGATAACAGCTTTATTTATACAAATAATACAAATTCAAATCCGGTAAACGAAACTGATTTAAAACAAATCGCAGGATTTGGTAACTCTAAACTGGTGCAATATCAAGGTGCTGGCGCTTATTTTTTAGACAAAATTAACGATGGTTTGTGGCGTTTAGAGGTCATGCCAGATGCTATTTGGGTAGCCGATCCGTTTGGCAGGAATAGCCCAAATAAACCCGTTGGCGTGATTAAATGGAACGCTTGGCCTATGACTATTAAGCTTAATGATTTAAGCTCAAATTTTGAAATATCGGCTATTAACGATGGTAATTCGTTTTTACCTCAAGTTGATAAATCGACTTTTATTATCAAGCCTGGCACGTATATGCTTAGCAAAAAAGGTGTCTCAAAAACTTGGTTACCAATAGATGTGTGGAAAGACCAAATCTTGAAAGATTTTTATGCCCCACAAAGCAATGTAACCAAAATCTATTTAAAACACATTCCTGTAAAAGAAGCTACAGCACAAACCGATTTAACGGTAGAAATGCAATTAGTCGCATCACAAAACCCAACCGACGTTTCATTGTGGGTGTATAGCGGTTATCGTACCGAAAAAATTAAAATGGAAATGAGTCGCGCTTATCATTACGCAGCTAAGATTCCTGCGGCAATGGTAAAAGAAGGCTATTTAAAATATCAAATTGTGGTTAAAGATACTTTAGAAACCATGACTTTTCCAGCTGCAAAAGAAGGAACGCCTTTTGCATGGGATTTTTATGATCGCAGTACCTACGAGGTTCGCGTAGTTTCTCCTACCAACCCAATCTATCTTTTCAATGCCAAAACAGATGCCAATTTGTTGGTAAAATCATGGCGAAAATCATTTAAACTCATACCAACTAAAAATGACGATGAAGCCGAATATGATATGAATATCGAAAAATTGTTTGTGGTTGATAATGAAAATATAAATGCCAAACCACGTTACGATTATTCCTTTAAGCAATTTATCATAGATAAAATTAAAGGTCGGAAATCAGATCTTTCTTTAAAAGAAAAATTGGTGTTTTACGGACATGCACTCAATAACAAGCCTTGTAAATTACAAGTGGCTTTTGTTTTAAAAAACGGAGCTTCGTTTGGAACGATTCTGGATATGGGTGTCGGAACAAAAGCTTATAAAATTGATTTGAGAGATTTAAAACCTGTAAAAACAGTGACCTTGCCAAGACCATATCCCGGCTTTTTACCCTATTATCTAAAACACAATATCACTTCTGAATTTGATATTAATAATATTGAAAGCATCCAGTTTTCGATAGGTCTTGGCATTCCTGAAAGTCAAATACAAGATAAGCACGGTATCGGCATCATTAGTATGTGGTTAGAATAGTTATTTCTATCAAAAATATTTAAAAAAGCATAACAGAAAAACCCAACTAAATAACAAATAGTTTTTGTGGTCATTTAACCTTTTTTACATTAATCTGTTGAGGTTTACCTAAATAATAAACAAAAATTTGTATATTATTTATTACCTTCGTAGAATCAAACCAACTAAAGTAATTTTGACATGAAAAAAATTATTCTTGTAGCCTTCTTGGCACTAAGTACAGGAAGCATTTTAAGCCAATCTAGAAACAGATATGGCTTTGGTTAATTTTAATAAAGCTCTCCAACTTATAGATACCATAACAACTTCAGACGTTGCCAGATTGGGAGTTTTAATCCATTACGAATTAAGAGATTATAAAGAAGCCCATGAATTTGCCACACAATATTTTTTATTGGTAAAAAATAAACGCTCAGAAGACTATCAAAAAGTATTAGAATTATATGTTGATATTAAAGACGAGTTAGATTTACAACTTGCCGAAGAACAAAAATTAGAAGCAGAGCGTCTGGCCAAAGAAAAGGAAGCGCGGCGTTTAGATTCTTTAAATTTGGCATGGAAAAATCAAGCTGAAACTATGGCTATTAAAGCCGACAGTATTTATGCTTTTGATAAAAATAATTTGGCACTATTTAAAAGCGGTGGCAACTTTGGTGTTGTAAATGATACTGGTATTATTTTAATTGAAGCAGACGCATACAAGGCTGCTTATCATTTTGACGGCTATTTTATTTTGATGAATAAAAACCTAAACCCCAACAAAATTTATTGCTATAGTAGCGTTACCAAAAAGGGTTATAAATTACCAGATGTTTCAGAATTTAATCCTTTAGCCACGCATTATGGTCAAGTTATGTTACCTCGGGGCAACAATAAATTAATTGCATATCCAAATAATAGCTTAAAAGTGTTGGTGTTTGACTTACTCCTGCAAAAATTCACATCAACCGATGATGGAAAATCACTTTTTAAAGATTTAGAAAAGAAAAAAGCAATTTCAAATTACAACAAAGATGGTGAGGTTAAAATTAGTAAGAAATGGTATCGCTTTGGAGGCATTGTAGGGGGCGGTATCAGCCCACTTTATAATGCCGATTATTCTCTTTTTGGATATATATGTGCTATCGATGGCCGTTTATTAACCTATGATTTTTACAATTATATAGGGGCTTTTTACAATGAAAAATTACAAGTTTTAACAAATGGAGAACCCAATTGGATAAATCAAAATGGCACAAAAGTAACTGCGCCTACTAATGAAAATGGTGTTTATAGTGGCGCTTCAAAAATCGGAAAATCAGATTTAGGCAATTATATATTTTATCAAACGATAGATGGTAAAAAAATGATTGTTTCTGGTGACAAAAAACTCTTAAATCAAACCGACTTTATTAAAAGCAATTAAATTAAAACTACTTTTTTGAAGCTAAGACAATATCATTTGAGTCTTTAACTAAAAGCATAAATAGCTTTTTATTTTGAGCGTTTATTTTGTTTTCAATACCTAAAACCAAATTTTTATAAAGTTTTTTAACTTTACCATTGTGTTTTATAAAAAGATCTTTAGGGGTGGTACTCAATTTCTTGCCGTTTTTAATAAAGTTTCCAAATTCATAATGCATAACATAATGAGCGTAAAAAAAACTGCTTTTTAGCGTAAAATCCAGATCATACACATTTTTAATGCCACCTCTTATGGGGGTCCCCACACATCTTTTGCAATACCAGAAATATTAATTTCCTCATTTACAATACTAGATATTTTTCTTTTATCTATAGAATCATGTATTGTTTTTAGCCATTCTACTGTGTTATTATACTGATTAGTGGTTGGTATTAAAGCCGTTTGAAAACTGGCTTCTGATACAGCAGATGGTTGCAACTTTAAAATGCTTTGTTGGGTATAGCCAAAAAAGCTATTTATAAATAAACCTAAAATAAGTAATTTATTCATGGTGTTAAACTTTGCTATATGCTTACAATTATTGTTGTGTATATAAAAAAATTGTTAAACCATGTACCCTGCTTTTTAAATTTTATAAGCGTTTAAATATTTCATGAAGTCTTATTAGTTCTAAATTTCCCCTAATTTTGTCAAAAATTTTAGTTTAGACTATTTTGGAGAAAGCTATTAAACTTATGAATGTACTGGGGCAAAATAAAACCCCTTTTTTCTTCATGATAGATTATGAGCTCCAAAAACCAAAAATATTTCAGCTTGATAAGCTTCCTGAAAATTTGTTTTTTAAAACACATTTATTTAGTAAAAATCTGCCATTCGCTAAACAAAGCAAAAGTGTAGATTTTAATGTTTTTCCAATTGATTTCGACACCTATAGTCAGGCCTTTAAAGTTGTGAAACTTGCTTTAAACCGTGGTAATTCTTATTTAACAAATCTTACTTTTCAAACACCTATTAAGACTAATCTTAGTTTAACCGAAATTTATAATCGCAGTAATTCTTCTTATAAATTACTGTACAATAATCAATTTGTGTGTTTTTCGCCAGAGTCATTTGTAAAAATAAACGGTGGGAAAATATTTTCATTTCCTATGAAAGGGACTATTGATGCGTCAATTCCAAATGCTAAAGAAATTATTCTAAACGATAAAAAAGAAACCGCAGAACACCACACCATAGTCGATTTAATTAGAAACGATTTAAGCATGGTTGCCAAACAAGTAACCGTTGAGAAATTGCGCTATGTTGAAAAAATAGAAACCAACAATAAATCTTTGTTGCAAGTCAGTTCAAAAATTTCTGGTGTTTTGCCCGACAATTATGTCGAAAATATCGGTGATATTATCGCAAAATTATTGCCTGCTGGTTCTATTTGTGGCGCACCAAAAAGAGAAACGCTAAACATCATCCGTCAAGCAGAAAATTACAAACGTGGCTACTACACAGGCATTATGGGTGTTTTTGATGGTGAAAATTTAGACAGCGCTGTCCTTATTCGCTATATTGAAAACGAAAACGGGCAACTAATTTATAAAAGTGGTGGCGGCATTACCCATTTAAGCGATGCGCAATCAGAGTACCAAGAATTAATACAAAAAGTGTATGTGCCTTTTAATTGAAACACTAAGAATAGAAAACAAAACGCTTCAGAATATCGATTATCACAACCGCCGTTTTAATCTGGCGCGAAAAAATTTATTTGGGATTAATATAGATTTAAGTTTAGCCGATTACATCAACTTAAATAGCATAAAAGGCAATGGTATTTACAAATGTCGGATTGTTTACAATAAGGAAATCAAAAAAATAGACATCACACCTTATACACCTAAACCCCTCAAAACTTTACAGCTTGTTATTTGTGATACGATTGAATACGGATATAAATATGAGAATCGCACAACATTAAATCAGTTAAGAAACACTGCTAAAGCTGATGACGTCTTAATTGTTAAAAATGGGCAAATTACTGACTTATCCTTTGCCAATATTGTGTTTTTTACATCAACTAACGAAGCTTTCACACCTTTAAATCCACTTTTAAAAGGAACAATGCGCGCCTATTTATTAGATCAAAAAGTTATTAAAGAACGCATCATAAAAGTGTCCGATTTACATCTATTTAACCGTGTCAAACCCATTAATGCGATGCTCGATTTTGAAAAAACGCCGTTTATCAATATGAAAAATATTTACCAAGCCCATTAAACCTATTTAGTAGATTATTTTTAATATTTTCGTTAACCTAAAACCATCATTTTTTGAAACGTCTTATAGTTTCGGTAACAAACGATTTAAGCTCAGACCAACGGGTACATAAAGTCTGCACCACCTTACAAAATATGGGTTTTGAGGTGTTACTTATTGGGCGATATCTAAAAAACAGCAAACCGCTACAACGTACCTATCAAATAAAACGCATGCGACTGTTATTTACCAAAGGCTTTTTGTTTTATGCCAATTACAATTTGAGTCTTTTTTTTAAGTTGCTTTTTTTAAGAAAAAATGTGCTGTTAGCAAACGATTTAGACACGCTTTTACCCAACTTTTTAATTGGCAAATTATTCAGAATCCCTTTGGTTTATGACAGCCACGAATTATTTACCGAAGTGCCCGAGCTTATAAACAGACCTTTCCAACAAAATTTTTGGTTAAAAATAGAACGCTATATATTTCCTAATCTTAAACATGTTTATACAGTCAACCAATCCATTGCAAATATTTACTCAGAAAAATACGCTGTTCCTGTTAAGGTAATTCGGAATATAGCGCCCGCTTTCGCGGATAAAACTATTGATGCAAGTTTTATAAAAGCTGTTAAAGGCAATAAAAAAATGCTCATTTTACAAGGCAATGGTATTAACATTGACCGCGGTGCCGAAGAAGCCATCTCTATGATGCAATATCTTGATAATTGTGTTTTATATATTATTGGCGCTGGTGATGTATTTGAAAACTTAAAAAAATTGGTAGTAAAATTAGCTCTATCCGAAAAGGTTTTTGTAAAAGATAAAATGCCGTACAGCGAACTGATGCAATATACAAAAGCCGCCGATTTAGGTTTGTCGTTAGATAAAAACACCAATTTAAATTACGAATATAGCCTCCCAAACAAAGTCTTTGATTACATTCAAGCCAGTATTCCTTTATTAGTTACAAATCGAAAAGAAGTGGCAAAATTAGTTATCGAAAATAATATTGGCGAAGTGGCAAAATCTCTTGAGTCAAAAGCCTTGGCACAACAAGTTGAAAATATATTGAAAAACATTGAACAACTAAAATTTTGGAAATCTAACCTTAAGAAAATATCAAATATTTACACCTGGAAAAATGAATCAAAAGCCCTCATAAAAATATATAAAGACCTTGTCTAAACACTTACATATAGTCTCGTTTGATGTGCCACTTCCTGCAAATTATGGCGGTGTTATCGATGTGTTTTACAAACTCAAAGCTTTACATCAATTAGGTGTTAAAATCCATTTACATTGTTTTTATAACGACAGAGAGTCCAAAAAAGAATTGGAAACTTATTGCGAGAACATCACTTATTACAAAAGAAAATCGGCCTTAAAATCTTATTTTTCTGTTTTGCCTTTTGTGGTTAAAACACGGTCAGATAAAAAATTAATCAGTAATTTAAACAAAGATAATGAGCCTGTTTTATTTGAAGGTTTACACAGCACCTACCCTTTATTTAGTGGGAAATTATCTAAGCGCGTTACTTTTGTGCGTACACATAATATTGAACACGGCTATTATGAAGGCCTTGCAAAAAGTGAATCAAGTCCGTTTAAAAAAATGTTTTTTAAACAAGAAAGTGCCAAACTTAAACCTTACCAATCGCTGTTAAGTAAAGCATCACACGTTTTAAGCTTATCGCCTTTTGAATACCGTTATTTTAAAAACCTTTTTAATCACACACATTACATCCCTGTATTTCATCAAAATACAGAAGTTCAAAAATTATCTCCAAAAGGCGATTATGCCCTTTATGTTGGCGATTTACGTATTTCGGATAATCAAAAAACTGTCGCTTTTCTCATCGGTGTTTTTAAAGACTTAGAGTATCCTTTAATTATTGCCAGCAGTTTTAACAATCTGACCGTTATCAAAAAAATTAAACCTTTTTCAAATATTCAGTTTCAAAAAATTTCTAATAAAACCGACGCCGACAAATTGCTTGCTGACGCGCATATAAATGTGATGCTCACTTTTCAAAAAACGGGTATTAAGTTAAAACTCATTAACACCTTGTTTGGAGGCAGATTCTGTATTGTCAATAATTTAATGGTTGAAGATACGGGATTGGCATCTTTATGTCTTGTGGCGAATACTCAAAATGAGTTTAGAAAAGCCGTTGAAAAGTGTATAAGCGCTTCGTTTGAAGAGGAGGAATTCAGCAAAAGAAGTCTTCTTTTAAAAGATTTTAATGTGCTTGAAAACGCAAAAAAAATTGTGGAACTACTGTAAATTAAACTGTTTTTTGAACGACCTCAAAAACTTTACCACCTTCACAACGCAAGGTTTTATAAGGGAATTTAAGGATTAAAGCATAATCGTGTGTGGCCATTAAAATGGTTTTGCCGCTTTTATTAATCTCTTGCAAAACCTGCATCACCTCAACCGATGTTTTTGGATCTAAATTACCTGTGGGTTCATCAGCCAAAATTAAATCGGGATCATTTAAAAGCGCCCTGGCAATAGCGATTCGTTGTTGCTCTCCACCAGAAAGTTCATAAGGCATTTTATAAGCTTCGGTTAGCATTTCAACTTTTTTTAAAACCTCGTCAATTTTAGATTTAATCTTTGTTTTATCTTTCCAGCCTGTCGCTTTTAAAACAAAGGCCAAGTTATCAAATACAGAACGGTCTGTCAACAGTTTAAAATCCTGAAAAACAATGCCGAGTTTGCGTCTTAAAAACGGAATTTCCTTTTCTTTTAAAGTCTTTAAATTATAACCAACAATAGTGCCTTCGCCATGCTTTAGAGGCAAATCGCTATACAGTGTTTTCATTAAACTGCTTTTTCCGCTTCCTGTTTTGCCTATCAAATAAATGAATTCTCCTTTTTCGATAGTCAAATTAAGATCTGATAAAATGAGTACTTTATCTTGATAAATAGAAACGTCTTGTAATTGTAGCATTGTAATTAGGTGTTTATCTCTAGTTACAAATGTAAGGCAAATTTTAAAAATCGAAACATTTAGTTTCTCAATAATATTTAATTAAATTTGACAAAATCCTATAGCGTGAAATCCCTTATTTATCTTAATGCTTTTTTATTGCTTTTTTTGGGAGGGTGTGTCAAAAGGACACCAAAACAAAATACGCTTGTTGTTGCACAAATTGCCACAGCACCAGAACCAGTAACTAATAATGCTGTAACTGCTGCCACAATTAATAACGAAAATTATCTTTTTAGCTTTGGCGGATTAGATAGCACTAAATTATTTTTAGGTATTCACAGGCGGAATTACAGATACAATATTACAAAACAAACATGGCTACAACTTCCAAATTCACCAGACACATTAGGCAAAATTGCAAGTGCGGCTTCTTTAATTAAAGACACTATTTATATTTTAGGCGGTTATCATGTTTTTGCTGATGGTCACGAAGTTTCATCCGACAAAGTGCATCGATACGCCATAAAAAGCAATCGTTTTTTAACTGATGGGGTGTCTATTCCAACACCCATTGATGACCATGTACAAGCAGTTTGGCGAGACAGTCTTATTTATGTTATTACGGGCTGGAGTCAAAAAGAAAACATTCCTGATGTGCAAATTTACAATCCTTATAAAAACACATGGCAAGTTGGAACATCTGTACCAAACACTACTAAATTTAAAGTTTTTGGCGCGAATGGTATTATTGTAAAAGACACTATTTACTACTTTGGTGGCGCGGCATCAGAGAGAAATTTTCCTGTGCAATCAAGATTAAGAAAAGGCGTTATTAACACTAAAAAACCTAGTGAAATAGTATGGTCGATAATCGATTTAGATTCAACTTTCAACAGTTACAGGATGGCAGCAACTTTGGTTAAAAACACGCCACATTTTATTGGTGGAAGTGCTACAACCTATAATTATAATGGTATTTCCTACGACAAAAAGGATGGTGTTAATCCACATCAAACAGATTTTTATTATAAAAATGGGAAAAATTATAAAAACTTTAACAGCCTTTTACCAATGGATTTAAGAGGTTTAGGGGCTGTAACCGATAATGTAAAATACATTTTTGGCGGTATGGAGAACAATCAAAAAGTATCAAACAAAATTTTAAAACTAACTTGGCATTAAAACAATATATTAACCCGTTGTGCATTTAAATAATGCTAATTTTTAAATTATTTATATTTCTATCAAAGATAAACTTATTGATGTATTGAATAACCGTTAACGAAGTTAATTTGGATAGTATTCTTGTTTTAAATCCTTGAAAAGATTTAGCATAATTTCTACGTATCATAAACTGATCACAAAGTTGTGAAAACAGCGTTTCAATTCGCTTTCTTTTCTTCCTAAAAATATATGCTTGTTTTTTGTAATTATGTTGATTTTTTCGCATTGGAACCTCTAATTTTATTCGCTTGCTTTCAAACAAATCTAATTGATAATCAGCACTTAAATAGCCTTTATCTCCTAAAATAACGCAATCATTAAATTGCTCTTTAATATCTTTTAAATAATGAATATCATGGACTGAAGCTTTGCTTATATCAAAGCTTTTAAAAACTCCTTCAACGGAACAAACTGCATGAATCTTGTAACCATAGTAATGCATATTTTGGCTTGCACAAAAACCTCTATTTGGGGAACTATGAAATTCTTCTTTGCAAATTTTACTACTATTACTTCTAGATAATTTGACTACTTCTAAAGGCATACTATCTACAACAAAGTAATTTTCAAATTCATTAAACTTCTCAGATAATTTATTTCTTATAAGTTCGATAGCAAAAAATAATTTTCGCTTCCTTCTATTATAAACTGAACGTTCAATTTTATTCTTTAATTCCCTTGAAATATCCCTAAAAAGCTGACATTCACTATCAATACTCATATATTCTGCTGTTAAATTCATTGCTATCAACTCTATATCTTGTAGTTTAGGCTTTCTTTTTTGTTTTAAAAATTGTTCTTTTTCTGTAATAGACCGTAACACTTCTAAAATTTTATTGTAATTTGCTTGAAAGTTGTTCATTATATTTATATGTTTGATATTCAAATAAATATACGTCTTTTTTAGACAATTGAACAACTTTTTTTGTTAAATTATAATGCACAACGGGTTATATTATGAAATCCTTTTTTAAACTCAGCTTAACTTTAGTAGTAGTTTTACTTCTTTCTTCTTGCTCAAAAGAACAACCAACGGAACTAAAACAAGGCGTTTGGCGTGGTGAAATTGACATCCAAGGCAATGCGCTTCCTTTTAATTTTGAAGTTTTGAAAAAAGATGATGCCTACAGTATTAATTTAATGAACAGTAAAGAAACCATTCCTTTAGACGAGGTAACTGTTCTAGGTGATTCTGTTTTTATCACCATGCATATTTTTGATATTGACATTCGTGCAAAAATTAATGGCAATAACCTTACTGGTTTGTATATAAAAAATTACGCCGATAATTACCGCTTGTCATTTAAAGCTACTTTTGGTAAAAATACACGTTTTGATAATCCACATAGCGATACAAAATTTGATGGCTCTTGGGAAACGACTTTTGTAAATGAGGAGGGAAGGGAAATTCCTGCTAAAGGTGTTTTTAAAACAGAGGGTAATTTATTAACGGGCACCATTCTTACCAAAACAGGCGATTATCGTTATTTAGAAGGTTACACCGAAAATAACAAACTTCATTTATACACTTTTGATGGTAATCATGCTTTCGTTTTTATTGCCGATATGTTAGACGATGGTTCTTTAAAAGGGAACTTTCATTCGGGGCGTTCGTCAAACGACCCTTTTACCGCAGTTAAAAATCCAGATTTCGAATTGCCAAATGCATTGGCGTTAACCTACCTTAAAGAAGGTTTTGATAAGGTCTCTTTTTCTTTCCCTGGCTTAGATGGTAAACCCGTAAGTTTAGATGATGCTAAGTATAAGGGTAAAGTGGTAGTGCTTCAAGTTTTTGGCACTTGGTGTCCAAATTGTATGGATGAAACTGTTTTTTACGCAGATTGGTATGCCAAAAACAAAGACAAAGGTGTTGCTATTATTGGTCTAGCCTACGAAAATCCTGTAAAAGGCAAATTCAATTTTGACTATGCTAAAAAACGTGTTGAGAAAATGAAAAAGAAATACAATCTGGGTTACGATTATGTGCTAGCGGGAATTTCAAAATCAACCGAAGCCTCTAAATCTCTACCAATGTTAAACAAAATCATCTCTTTTCCTACATCTATTATTATTGACAGAAACGGAAAAGTGCGTCGCATACATACTGGTTTTGCGGGTCCAGCAACAGGCAAATATTACGAAGATTTTGTAGAAGACTTTAACAGTTTTATGGCAGTGCTGATAGCAGAAAAAGAATAATTATATAAATTAATTTTGGTTCAGATTTTGATGCGTCTCCTATTTTAACATTGTTAGCACACAATTTTAATCTATTTTAACGTTAAACAAAGTAAGATTCGTAGTTTTGAATCTTTTGTAAAACCTCCTTAAATGAATCAAATTAAAACCCTTTTGGGTGTCGCTTTTGTTATACTTTATAACACGGCAATAGCTCAGAAATCAGAAATATTCACCACGCCACTTAAAGATTATAATCACGCTGTGGCGCTTTATGAAAACAGTGATTATGCTGCCGCTCAGGTAATTTTTAGCAACATTGAAGGTGATTTTGACAATGATTCTGAGACAAAAGCAAACATTGCATTTTACAAAGCTTTTGCGGCAGTAAGACTAAATCAAGTTGGGGCAGACAATGCCATGTCTGACTTCGTAAAGAATTATCCCACAAGTTTAAAATCGGCTGTGGCCTATCTAGAAATAGGTAATTATTATTTTAGTGTGGCAAAATACCACAATGCCATCAAATGGTTTGCGCAGGTAGAAATGAATCGTTTAAGTGCTGTTCAAAAAGAAACTCTTCAGTTTAATAAGGGCTATTCTTTGTTTGCTATTAAAAAATATAAATTAGCGAAAATCTATTTTTCTTCCTTGTTAAATTCAAAAGAGTACAGCGAAAAAGCCATGTATTATTATGGATATATCGCTTACGCGGATAAAGATTATGATAACGCCGACAAATATTTATCGCAAGTTTCAACTCAAAAAGACTATGCTTCTAATATTTCCTATTATTTAGCCGATATCAATTTTAAAATGGGACGTTTTAAAAATGCCATAGACATCGCCACGTCTTTATTAAAAAATGTACAAGGTTCGCAAATTTCTCACATATCAAAAATCATCGGCGAAAGCCATTTTAATCTTACAAATTATACCGAAGCCATTCCTTTTTTATTAGCATATAAAGGCGAAAAAGGGCAATGGAATAACAATGATTATTACCAATTGGGCTATGCCTATTATATGCAAAAAGACTACATTTCTGCTATTTCTTGGTTTAATAAAATTGTGAGTGGTGCAGATGCTGTGGCACAAAATGCCTCCTATCATTTAGCCGATTGTTACCTAAAAACCGTCAACAAAACAGCCGCGTTAAATGCCTTTAGAAAAGCTTCTCAAATGGATTTTAACACCTCTATTAAAGAAGATGCTTTTTATAATTATGCCTTGTTGAGTTACGATATTGGCAACCCCTATAACAATGTGGCGCAGGTGCTTATTCGGTTTTTAAAAACCTATCCCAATCATGCAGAACACACAACTATTAACACCTTGCTTATAAACGCTTTTATGCGTTCAAAAGATTACAAAGGTGCTTTGTCTTACTTTAAAAACGCATCAGATTTAGAGAGCCAAAAAACCTATCAAAAAGCGGCTTATTTTTATGGCGTTCAATTGTTTTTAGAATCTAATTACGAAACTGCCATCACAAATTTTAGTAAGGCTATTGCTGTTAAAATTAACAATGATATACATGCCAAGTCTATATTTTGGCGTGGCGAAGCCAATTACAGAACCGCTAATTATAATAAGGCTTTAGATGATTTTTTAACTGTATCAAAAAACCAAATAAGCGCTATTAATAGTGTTAATTATAACTTAGGTTATACCTATTTTAAGATAAAAGATTATCAAAATGCTATTATTTATTTTAACCGTTTTATAGCTAAAAATCCATCAGATAAGGAACAATTAGACGACAGTTATGTGCGCTTAGGTGATAGTTATTTTGCCACAAGTAATTATACAAATGCTGTGACGTTTTTTGATAAAGTACAGGTTGAAAATTCTAGCAATACCGTTTATGCTTTATACCAAAAGGCTCTAAGTTTTGGATTTTTAAACCAAAACGATAACAAAATTAAAAGTTTGAATAGCCTTATTAATCAATATCCACAATCACGTTTATACGATGATGCTTTGTATGAATTGGGCAATACTTACCTCAAAACAAATCAAACAGAATTAGCTTTACAAGCTTACGCAACGCTTATTGATGCGCCAAAAAGAAGTCCTTTCAAGCCAAAAGCCTTGCTTAAAAAAGGATTGATATATTACAATCAAAACGATAACGAATCGGCTTTAGCTATATATAAACGCTTGGTAAAAGATTTTAACAACGCGCCTGAATCTAGACAGGCGGTTAAAAATGCCAAAGAAATTTATAGCGATTTAGGGCAAATAGACTTATACGAAATTTGGGTAAAAGACATTGGTTTTGTAACAGAAACAGACGAAGCGCTTGATAAAGCCATGTACCATTCTGCCGAAAAATTCTTTTTACAAAACAATTTTAGCAAAACCACCACGGCTTTTAAAAAATATCTAAACCGCTTTCCAGAGGGTCTCAACACATTAGAAGCCCATTTTTACAGTGCACAATCTTTTATCAATTTGAAACAAAATGATGATGCTATAGCGCATTTAGAAAGTGTTATTGCGCAACCAGATAATATCTTTACAGAACAAGGCTTGTCTACTTTAGCATTATTGTATCTTGAAAAAACCGATTGGAATAAGGCGATGCCTGTTTTAACCCGATTAGAAACCGAAGCAGAAAAACCCCAAAATATCAGCTTTGCTCAAAGCAATTTAATGAAAGCCTACTTTGCCAAAAATAATTACGAAAGTGCTGTGGCTTACGCCGAAAAAGTGTTGCAAATCAAAAATTTAGAGGCGTCTGTACAAAGCGATGCACACATCATCATTGCAAGATCTGCCATTAAAACAAATGATTTAGATAAAGCAGAAAAAGCTTATCAAGAAGTACAACGTACGGCAACAGGTATACTTAAAGCCGAAGCGCTTTATTATGACGCTTTCTTAAAATACCGCAACAAAAAGTATAAAGAATCGAATAAGATCATCCAGAATTTAGCTTCAAATTATGCGGCTTATAAAGAGTTTGGCGCAAAAGGTTTGGTGCTTATGGCACAAAATTTTTACGGATTAAAAGATGCTTATCAAGCCACTTACATCTTAGAAAGTGTGATTAAAAACTTTACCGATTATCCAGATGTAATATCCGAGGCTAAAACAATACTTGCCGATATAAAAGCAAAGGAAGCCAAAACAAATACCTCTGTAAACCCAAATGACAACTAGAATTATGAAGCTCCGTTTATTATATATAACCCTTTTAATTAGCGCCATTGCGACAGCGCAAAGCAAAGAAAAAGACACCTTAAACACAGAAGTTATAAATGTGGTAAAAGCTTTTAATCCTTCTGTATCTGATGCTTTTAAAATAACGCGAAATCCAAAGTTAGAACAAGACAGTATCGTAAAACATAAATCCTTTACTTATAAAATATTTTCGGTGCCAGTTGCCTCTACTTTTAAACCTAAACAAGGCGTATTTGTTGGTTTAAAACCCAATCGTTTAAAATCAATTTACAACAATTTTATAAGTGCTGGTTTTGGCAATAACAATACCCCGCTGGTAGAAGCTTTTGTACATAGCAATACCTCTGGGAATAATGATTTTGGTGCTTTTTTAAATATTATTTCTTCGGATGGCGGTATAAATAACAGCGTGCTAGACGATGCCTATTCTGATGTTAAATTTGATGCTTATTACAAACAATACCAAGATAATTTTGATTGGCAAATTAATAGCGGTGTGCGTTTTCAGAAATACAATTGGTACGGTATTTCACCATTAATTTCATCTCCTTCATCAGATATAATTGCGAGTATCAACCCAAAACAAAGTTATTTTAATTTTTACGCAGGTGGTAAAATAGATTATTTCAATTCGGCATTTCAAGGCACTACTTTTGAATATAATTTTTTGAGTGATGATTACGATACCTCTGAAAATTACATTTATACAACTCCAAAATTTGCATTTCCTATCTCTTCAGAATACTTGGTCACAACTGTTAGTTTGGGATATTTAGATGGCAAATTCAACCGCGGTTTTAACGATGTGTCACCCATTTCTTACCAATTTTTTAATGTGGGTTTCCATCCCAATTTAGAAGTGCTTAGAAAAGACTTATCCTTTAATTTAGGTGTTAAATTATATTACAGTTCCGCTACAGCGGGACAAGAAGAAAGTAAATTCTTTGCCTATCCAAATATTACGGCATCTTATAAAATAAATTCTGGAACACTCACGGCATTTGCTGGTGTTACGGGTGATTTAATACAAAATACTTATAACGATTTTGTGAATGAAAATAATTTTGTGTCGCCCACACTAAACATCAAAAGAACCGACCAACAATACAATGCTTATTTTGGTATAAAAGGAATTCAAAACAATATTAATTATCAGTTAAAGGCGTCCTATAAAAGCGAGAAAAACAAAGCTTTATTCGTTTTAAATCCCGTTAAGGAAATCAATCTAACAAATCGTGCTTACGAATTTGGCAATTCATTTGATGTGGTTTATGACGATGTAAACACCTTTACGTTTACAGCTGAAGCTGAAGTTAATTTTTCTAAACAATTAGACTTTGGCGGCGATTTGACTGTCAATTCCTACAGTGTATCTAACCAACAAGAAGCATGGAATTTACCCAAACTAAAAGCATCTGTATTTGCAAAATACACCTACAAAAAATGGTTTGCAAAAACAATGATTTATATTGTAGGAGAACGCAAAGGACAGATTTCGCATCAGTTTCCCACTTTTGATATTACTACGCCAAATATTGTAAGCAACACGGCTTATGTTGATCTTAATATAAATGGCGGTTACAACTTTTCTGACAGGTTAACGGCTTTTGCAAAATTCAATAATATATTAGGAGAGAATTATCAAGATTTTACCAATTTTGAAGTACAAGGATTCCAAGCTCTAGCTGGCATTACCTATAAATTCGATTTTTAATTAATCTTTAGATTTGCAGTTTTAAAAGTGCTGATTTTCCCTTCGCCATCGCTATAAATTAAAAAAACTTTAAAGATGGGGTGGGTCTTTAGAAAATCTTTGGTTTGTTCTAAACCCATGGCTATAAAAGCGGTGGCATATCCATCAACATCGGCGCAATCTGACGGCGCAATAACCGAAGCACTTAACAAATTACTCATGCTGGCAGAGCCTGTTTTAGGATTGATAATATGCACATATTTTTTACCTGTTTTTGCATCGTTTTTAAACTTTCTATAACTCCCAGAGGTCGCCATAGATTCATTGTTTAAAATCACAGTTGCTTGAAAAGACTGCGTGCCATCAAAATTAGGGTGTTCTATAGCTACCGTCCACGCTTTGTCACCTCGGGCACGAATTTCGCCACCAATTTCAACTAAGTATTTTGAGATATTCTGAGATTCGAAATAGCGCCCTAAAACATCAATAGCATAACCTTTGGCAATGGCATTAAAATCTAAAAATATGGCTAGGTTTTGCTTGATAAGTTTATCATTTTCTATAGTGACCTTATTAAATCCGACAAATTGTAAAAGAGAATCTATTTGATTTTGACTCAAATTGTTTAATCCTTTTTTAGGGCCAAAACCCCAAGCGTTTACCAAAGTGCCAATTGTTGGGTCAAAAATACCATCGGTAGCATTATAAATTAAATTAGATTTATCAAAAACCTCCTTAAAATAATCATCTACAACAATACTTGTATCGCCACTGTTGATTTTAGAAATATCAGACGTGGGGATATAGGTAGACAACGATTTGTTTACCTTGTGTAATAAACTGTCAATTTGATGCGAAAAATCACGCTTTTGAGTATCAAAATACGTAATGTGAAAAGTAGTTCCAAGAGCATTGCCTTCTAATTTCACCTCATCAGATTTATCTAAACAAGCACAAGATATGGTTAAAAATACAGCCGCAAATAAACTTAAAATGAACCTCATAATTCCCGTTTTTAATATCCTGACAAAGATAATTTAAAAATTAGTCATAAATAAAACATAATTTTTATAAACACCCTTCGTTTTCTAGGCTAGTTTTAATACTTTTGTGCCAAATTTAATAACCCATTATGAAAAAATTATTAGGAATAACTTTATTAGCTACTATTTTATTATCTTCTTGCGTGTCTCAAAAGCAACACACCGCATTACAAGGTACTTTAGATAAAACCAAACAAGATTTGGTAGATGTCACAGCCAATTTAACCAAGTGTATTTTAGAAAAAGAAAAAGCCAATTCTAATTTTACGATCCTACAAGATCAAGTATCACACTTAAAAAAGTCTAACAATGCCTTGTTAGAAAATTTAGGTAATATGGCGTCTCTTTCTAGAAAAGAAGCCGAAAATCTCGAAATGTCTTTAGAAAACATTAAAGAAAAAGATTTACGTATCCGTTCTATGCAAGATGCCATTACCAGAAGAGACTCTGTTACCCTTGCTTTGGTTACCAGTCTTAAAGGTGTGTTAGACGATATTAACGATCCAGACATCGAGATAAACGTTGAAAAAGGTGTGGTATATGTTTCCTTATCAGATAAATTAGTTTTTAACACAGCCAGTTTTGTGGTTTCCGATCGCGCTAAAGAAATTTTAGGTAAAGTGGCCAAAATTGTAAATGCCAAACCAGACATTAATATCATGGTTGAAGGTCATACAGATAACGTGTCTATTAAAAATAATGTTGTTGATGACAACTGGGATTTAAGTGTGAAACGTGCCACCTCTGTAGTGCGCATTTTACAAAATGATTTTCAAGTTGCGCCAGAGCGTATGACAGCTGCGGGCAGAAGTTCTTATGTGCCTGTTGCCGATAATGCTACCGATGGTGGCAAATCTAAAAACAGACGCACACGTATTATTATATTGCCAAAATTAGATGAGTTTTATAGCCTTTTGGAACAAGGGATGAAAAATGCCAAATAAACAATATAGTTAATTAATTATATTATTGTTCTTGAATTCAAAAAGCCTCGCTTGCGGGGCATTTTTTTGTTTTAAAATTGTTTAACAAACCGTTTAATTAAATTGACTTAGCAAAAAAAGAAAATTATTCGGTCGGTTTCTTACTCTTATAAACGTCTGCAATAGTTGGGTTTTCTGATTTGTGAATCGTTCTAACAAAAGTATCACCTGCATTAACCTCGCCTATTTTTAAAACTTTAAAATACACCCCGCATTTAGTACTGTTCCAAAATTGTCTGATGATTTTTGCATCGCCAAAGCGAATGCCTAATTTAGAACAAGGTTCTCTGGGTTTTGTCACTTCAATTTTAGCGGTACCAATTGTAAAAACATCGCCAATATGAATATCAGTTTCAATTAAATTGGATATGGTTAAATTCTCACCAAACATACCAAAGTTGAAATCCAAATCTGGATACTGTTCTTGCCAATATTTATAATGGTTTAAGGCATAAGCATACACTGCTTGATCTACGCCGCCGTGGTATTTTCTATCTACAACATTATCGCCAACAACATCTTCTAAACCCAAAGTAATAGTTTTAACCGGATATTTAAAAATACCCGTAGTCACTTTTTTAAATTGCCATTGTATCTCTTTTCTCTCGCCTTTGTTAACAGATATAACTTTCATAAATCTTATTTAAGCGTTTTTAAATTATCGGCAATTTTACGGTCATTAGACAAACGCGGCACTTTATTTTGCCCGCCCAACTTGCCTTGGGTTTTCATATAATCATTAAATCCGTTTTTAGCCACCTTTGTAATTACTAATGGGCATAACACTTTCCCGGTAATCAAATCTAAATAATAGGTGTTTTGTGTTTGTAAACAAGCGTCTATTTTCAAGGCAAAGGCTTCTAAATCTTCTGGTTCGTTTTCAAATTCTATAAACCATTCGTGATAGGGTAAACCCGATTCTGGTGTTATTTGTGGGGCTACAGTAAATTCATTAATGCGAATAGCTGTTCCTTTTACAGCCTCCTCTAAAGATTGCTCCACTTCTTTGCCAATAACGTGTTCGCCAAAAGCCGATATAAAATGTTTTATACGGCCTGTAACGACAATTTTGTAGGGTTTTAGAGAAGTAAAGGCAACTGTGTCGCCAATATTATACGCCCATAAACCTGCATTGCTCGATAAAATAAGCACATAATTGACTCCTAATTGCGCATCGGCAAGCGATATACGGGTTGGGTTCTCGTCAAAAAAAGTATCGGCTTTTATAAATTCATAAAAAATACCACTATTTAATTGGAGTAATAATCCTTTATCTGATTGCGAATCTTGATAGGCAAAAAATCCTTCGGAAGCTGGATACAACTCAATACTATCTACTTTTCTACCGATGAGGTTTTCCATTTTATGCCGATAAGACTCATAGTTCACGCCACCGTACACAAACAAATTAAAATTTGGGAAAATAGCACCCACTTTTTTATCCGCTTTAGCGATAAGCTTTTCAAAATACATCTGCACCCAAGAAGGGATGCCGCTAATTAAACGCATATCTTCGGTAATTGTTTCGGTAACAATAGCATTCACTTTGGTTTCCCAATCTTCAATACAATTGGTTTCCCAACTTGGCATGCGGTTTTTTTGAAGGTATTTAGGTACAAAATGGGCTACAATACCAGATAAACGCCCAATTTTCACGCCATTTTTAGTGTCAATAATTGGACTGCCTTGTAAGAAAATCATTTTGCCATTTACAAAATCTGACTTACCAGTTTCGGCGATATACAATAGCAAGGCTTCTTTAGCCGATTGGATGTGATATGGCATAGAATCCTTTGTAATAGGAATATATTTTACGCCCGATGTTGTACCGCTTGTCTTCGCAAAATAAGCAGGTTTACCTGGCCATAAAATGTTTTCTTTGCCAGCTACAACTGCGTCAACATAAGGTTTAAGCCCTTCATAATCTCTAACCTTAACAGCTTTTTTAAAATCATCATAAGTCTTAATATTTTCGAATTGGTGATCTTTTCCAAATTGCGTTTGTTGTGCCGATTTTATAAGACTTTTAAAAACTTTTTCTTGTGTTTTAATTGGATTATTAGCCCATTTATAAACACCTTTAGCCACCCGTTTGGCATAAATTTTAGCTAAAATAGATTTAATACTCATTATTCAAAATCTATAAATTGCGATGGGTCTATAGGGTAGCCGTCATTCCAAAGTTCAAAGTGCAAATGAGGACCCGAAGTGAACTCGCCTGTATTGCCAACAGTAGCAATCACTTCGCCCGACGTTACTAAATCTCCTTGCTTTTTAAGAATAATAGCATTGTGTTTATACACAGACAAAAATCCATTTGTATGTTCAATAATAATAACATAACCCGTTTCGGCAGTCCATTCTGCAAAAATAATAGTGCCATCGGCAGCCGATTTTACAGGCGTGCCCGTTTTAACAGCAATATCAATAGCATAGTGTTTTTCTTTAATGTTAAATCTTTGGGTAATACTTCCTAAAACAGGTGCAAAAAAAACAACTTTAGTGCTTTTTGTAGCTTTATTAAACAAAGTATAACGGTCATTTAACTCAACCTGTTCTCTAAAAACTGAATCTATTTCAGAAGGATTAAGTTCTTTGTCATTTGCTACAGGTGGTTTGGTGTTTAAAACAGTCTCTTTATTAAAATCTGGAAATGTGTCTAATTTGCCTATCAACACTTTTCGTATCGTTTCTAAATAAGCGTTATTTACATTTAAGGCACGCTCTAATGAATCTGATTTGTAAACCAAATGGGTGGCTTTTTGCTTTAAAGCAGTAGATGAATACCCTGGTATATATTCTTTTAAGGGACTGTAAGCAATGATTATTAAAGTAATGCTTACCAATAAAATAGAAAACAAACCTCCAAAAACCAACACATTTAAACGGTTAATTTTAAATGATAATTGTTCTTCGAACGAATCTTCATTTAAAACAACCAGCCTGTATTTTCTAATTAGTTTGTGTTTTAATGTTTTATGTTTTGTTCCTTTCTTACTCATAAGTCCCAAATATACAATGTATTTTTATGTTGTAAATAGCAGCGCGGTATTTATTTATAAAAATTCATTTCGTCTATATATTGCCATACTTTACAGGGTAAAAGCGGTTTTACCTCTTTATTTTGAGCGATGCCCTTGCGGATTTGTGTTGCCGAAATTTCTATAACGGGCGCTGTTACCTGATGAATATTTGGATGATTTTTAAGCGCACCATCTTTTAAAACGCTTGTTAATCTAGGATATACATATAGCTGATGATTTTCTAAGATAAAGTCATAATTTTTCCATTTATGAAAACTGTTTAGATTGTCTTCACCCATAATTAAACTAAAATTATGTTGCGGAAATTTTTCTGCCAAATAGGTCAAAGTATTAATTGTATATGAGGGTTTTGGTAACTCAAACTCAATTTTAGATGGTTTTAGTTTTGGATAATCTTCGGTGGCAATTTGGACTAATTGAAGTCTGTGATAATCGGCTAATAAGGTAGATTTTTGTTTAAATGGATTTTGCGGACTTACCACCAACCAAACCTGTTCTAAATCGGTGTATTCTGCCATGTGATTGGCAATAATTAAATGCCCCACATGAATAGGATTAAAAGTGCCAAAATATAGTCCGATGTTCATAAAAATTTAGTTTGAAATAAAATCTTTAACCAAATTAAATGCTTTTTCTTTAGCGTGATCTAGCACATCATTTAATAAAATAACATCAAAATCTTTGGCGTATTGAATTTCTTTTTCGCCTTTTGCCACACGCTCCTTTATTTTTTCTTCGGTATCTGTATTGCGTCCACGCAAGCGTTTTTCCATCTCTTCTAAAGACGGAGGTTGTACAAAAATAGCCAATGTATTTTCAGGAAACTGTTTTTTTATGTTTAAGCCGCCCACCACATCAATATCAAAAATAACGTGTTTTCCTAAAGCCCAAATGCGTTCTACTTCAGATTTTAAAGTGCCGTAAAAATTATCGGTATAAACCTCTTCGTATTCAACAAAATCATGCTGACGGATATGCTTTTTAAAGGCGTCTGCAGTAATAAAATAGTAATCTTTGCCATCTATTTCTGCGCCGCGTTTGGCGCGCGATGTTGCCGAAATAGAAAAGCCTAAATTTAAGTCGGCTTGTTTTTCTAAATACTGTACAATGGTTGTTTTACCTGAGCCCGATGGTGCCGAAAAAACAATAAGTTTGCCTTGTTTCATTTAAATATTCTTTACAAAACGTTTAAAAGTTGTTCTTTAATTTTCTCGAGTTCATCCTTCATTTTAACAACTATTTGTTGCAATGTGGCGTCATTGGCTTTAGAGCCCATGGTGTTAATTTCGCGTCCTAATTCTTGCGAAATAAATCCCAGTTTTTTACCGTTAGAAGCATCTTCGTTTATCACTTCCATAAAATAATTAAGATGGTTCTCTAAGCGGACTTTCTCTTCGTTTATGTCGAATTTCTCTATGTAATAAATCAGCTCTTGCTCAAAACGATTTTCGTCTATGGTCTGATTTAAATCTTCTAAAGCCTTTTTAAGTTTTGCTTTTTTAGCATTAATTCTGTCTGCGTCTATCGCAATAGCATCCGCTAAAAGCGCATTAATAGTCGCTATGTTTTGAAGAATATCTTTGGCTAAAGAAGCGCCTTCATCTAATCTATATTTGTTGAATTTTACAATGGTTTCTTCAATGCCGTCTGCAATACTTTGCCACTCGGTTTCGTCAAAATCTTCGCGCACAACTTTTAAAGCATCGGGCAATTTGATGGCTATTTTTAAATACTCCATGTCATCGCCTTGCACAAAATCTTTTAACTGACCCATGTACTGATTTACAACCTCTTTGTTAATTGTATTTATTGTAACATCTGATGTCTGCTCAACATAAATTGAACAATCTATTTTACCGCGTGTAAGTGCTTGGGCAATGGTTTTTCTGATTCCTAATTCCTTTTCTCTATAGAGTGATGGAATTCTGATATTTAAATCGAGGTTTTTAGAATTTAAAGATTTTATTTCGATGCTAATTTTCTTAGTAGGTAATAGCAGTTCGGTTTTTCCGTAACCGGTCATTGATTGTATCATCTGTTTTATTTAAAGCTACGCAAAGTTACGGCTTTTATAAAAAAGAGGCTTTTAAAAAACCTGTATTAAATATTAAGCTTTTTTGGCTGCCTACTCACCAAATAAACGCCCGAGAAAATCAAGACACTCGCTATTATTTTATGGCTGTTTAGTGTATCGCTTTGCATCATCAACGCATAAACCGTGGCAACAAATGGCTGTAAATAAATAAACACGCTTACCGTTGTTGGTTTTAATTTTCTTACAGCTAAAAGGTTAAATAAATAGGTGAAAAACGTGGCAAAAATCACCACAAAAAGAATTTTATAGATAATAATATTGGGCATTTCTTGCCAAGAAATTAGTTTTATTTCTGAAAACCCAAAGGGCAATACCATAAAAAAACCCAACAAATAAATCCATTTTGCAAAGGTTAAAGGGTGGTATTTTGCGGTTAATTTTTTAACAATAATTAAGTACAAACTGTACGAAAACGCATTTACAAATACCAAAAAATTACCCCATTGAATGGTTTTATTATCAAGATGCAGTCCGTTGCCATAAGCAATTAAATAGGTGGCGCCAGCCAAACCAATAAAAATGCCAATAATGCGACGTTTTACAATTTTTTCTTTTAAGATAATTGCCGAAAGTACTAGTACAATAATGGGTGTGGTTACCATGACCACCGAAGCGTTTATAGGCGTTGTATAAGACAAACCTTTAAAAAAAGTCAGCATATTAAAACCCACACCAAAAAAGGCAGCTAAAAATATTCGTAAATAATCTGAAGTATCTATAGACTCTTTTTTGATAAATAAAGATGTTATCCAAAACAAAATAGAAGCGCCAAAAACCCTAAAAACAATAAAAGCATAAGGTTTTACATATAAAGGCATCACGTCTTTAGCTATGGTAAAGTTTAGCCCGTAAATAAGGGCTGCCAAAAAAGCAGCTATTAAAGCAAAAGTGCGCGCGTTCATAAATTATATAAAAACAAAACCATCCGAAAAACAGTTGTTTTTCGGATGGCTATATTACTGAATTATTTTGTTTTTTACTTATTTGCCAGCGCTATATCTTGCACTTACTTCATCCCAATTAATGACATTGAAAAAAGCGTTGATATAATCAGGTCTGCGGTTTTGGTAGTTTAAATAATAAGCGTGTTCCCAAACATCTAAACCAAGAACTGGCGTGCCTTGACAGGTAACACCTGGCATTAACGGATTGTCTTGATTTGGTGTTGAGCACACCTCAACTTTCCCGCCTTTATGCACACATAACCAAGCCCAACCAGAACCAAATTGTGTGGCTGCTGCTTTAGAAAAAGCATCTTTAAAAGCTTCAAATGATCCAAAAGCATCATTTATAGCAGTGGCCAAATCGCCTGTAGGAGCGCCGCCACCGTTAGGAGACATTACAGTCCAAAACAAATCGTGGTTGTAATAACCGCCACCATTATTTCTAACAGCTTTGTTGTTCATATCTAATCCGTTAAGGATATCTAAAATAGATTTATTTTCTAAATCGGTTCCAGCAATGGCATTGTTTAAATTATTGGTATAACCTTGGTGGTGTTTTGAATGGTGTATTTCCATTGTTCTCGCATCAATATGTGGTTCTAACGCGTCGTAAGCATAAGGTAATTTTGGAAGTTCGAAAGCCATAATATTTATTTTTTAAGTTATTAAATCGTTTTTACAAAATCAAAGGTACATATCTTTTTAAACCAAAAAATTGAAAGGGTATAAAATGTTTTTATGCTGTTATAGTTGTTGACTATGATATGCTTTTGTGTTCTCGCAACTGTATTACGGCATCATTTAAAGCTGCATACGTAATTGTTTTATCTTTAAATTTATCGCGTAAAGCTGCTTTTTCTGAAGGCGATGTTTTTAAACTATTCAGCATATTTGTAAAATGCATTTTCATATGCCCGTGTTGGATGCCATTAGTTGTTAAAGCGCGTAAAGCAGCAAAATTTTGTGCCAATCCGGCGGCAGCCATAATTTCCATGAGTTCCTTAGCGGATGGGTTTTTTAATAAAGCCAATGATATTTTTGCCAACGGATGTAAACCTGTTAAACCACCAACAGTACCAACTGCCAAAGGTAATTCGATCCAAAATCTAAAAATATCGTCTTTAATTTCTGCATCACTTAAACTCTGATACTGTCCTTTACGGGATGCATAGGCGTGGACACCCGCTTCTATAGCGCGGAAATCATTTCCTGTAGCAATAACCACAGCGTCAACGCCGTTCATGATGCCTTTGTTGTGGGTCACCGCCCGATAAGGTTCTACCTGAGCAATTTTAACAGCTTCCACAAATTTTTGCGCATAGTGTAAAGCGTCTTCTTTATATAAATCTGATACAGGACAACTCACTTCGGCACGTACCAAACAATCTGGTGTGTAATTAGATAAAATACTCATCACTATTTTGACACCCTCTTTTCTAAAACTATTCGCAATTTGTTCTAGACAAGAATTGATAAAATTAGCACCCATGCTTTCTTTGGTTTCAAAGCTCACATGTAATTGGTAATAATTTTCTAAAGATGCTGTTTTATCGCGTAGCTCAATATCTAAAATCCCACCGCCACGCTTTTGCATATTTTTTGTGATGCCTGAAGTTGCTTCTAATAACTGTGGTTTTATTTGATTGAAATAGGTTTCTATGGCGGCTTTATCACCTGCATACATAAAATGAACCTGTCCTATTTTGGTGGTCGAAATAACAGTGGCTTTAAAACCGCCACGTTTGCTCCAAAATTTAGCTACCATAGATGCCGCTGCCACAACAGAACTTTCTTCAATAGCCATCGGAATAACGTATTTCTTATCGTTAATTACAAAATTTGGCGCCACAGCATATGGTAAATAAAAATTAGAAATAGTGTTTTCTACAAAGTCATCATGTAAAGACTGAAGTTCTGGATTTGCATTCCAATATTGATGCAAAATCTTTTTAAAATCAAGGCTTTCGGTCAAGACATGTGCGTCTAACCAATCGATTTTTTCATCCTTAGAAAGTTTAGAAAATCCTGAAATTTCTCGTGACATACAATTGTAAATTAAACACAAAGATACTACTTTTTTAAAGCGGTAATATTTGATAATTTTCGTCATTTCTAACTATTTTAACAGTCTTTTTGCTCAAAATTTAGTAAACTTGACCTGCAAAAATTAAACGCTTTCTTATGAAAAAATTAGTCATATTATTTTTAATGATCAGTGCTTTCGTCAGTGCTCAAAAACAAGAAATTACTTTAGAAGATATCTGGGCAAAAGGCACTTTTAGAACACAGTATATGAATGCCTTAAACTCTATGAGTCACGGCGATTTTTATTCCGTTTTAAACTTTGATAGAAAAAACCAAAGTACCAGCGTTGACAAATACAGTTATAAAACTTTAGAAAAAGTAGCCACACTTGTTGACAGTAAAGATTTGCCAGATTTAAAATCTTTTGACAATTACACCTTTAGCGATGACGAGAATTTATTGATTTTAGGAACGGAGACAAAACAGATTTACCGCCACTCTTCTTTAGGTAAATTTTATGTGTACAACATCGCTACAAAACAGCTAAATCTTGTTTCGGACGCATTGGTGCAAGAGCCCACTTTATCGCCCGACGGTAAAAAAGTGGCCTATGTTTATCAAAACAATTTGTTTGTGAAAGATTTAGATACAAACATTGCGACGCAAATTACAACCGACGGTAAAAAAAATAGCATCATAAACGGCATAACCGATTGGGTTTACGAAGAAGAATTTGCTTTTGTGCGCGCTTTTCAATGGAGTGGCAACTCAGATAAAATAGCTTTTATGCGTTTTGATGAAACTGATGTGCCTGAATTTACTATGATGAAATATGGCGAATCGCTTTATCCCGAAAAGGAAACGTTTAAATATCCTAAAGCTGGCGAAAATAATTCAAAATTAAGCCTCCATCTTTACAGCGTAAACACTCAAAAAACAAGTGCTATTAATTTAGGAACACTTGATCAATATTACATCCCACGTATGGCGTTTACCAAAGAAGCTGATGTGCTTTGTGTAACGACGCTAAACCGCCATCAAAATAATTTAAACCTCATATTTGTTGATACAAATACACTTAAAAGCCGTTTGGTTTTAAACGAAACTGCTACAACATATATTGATATTACCAATAATTTGACCTTTTTAAAAGACAATAGTTTTATTTGGACAAGCGAAAAAGACGGTTATAACCATATTTATCACTACAACAAAAATGGTAAATTAATCAAACAAATCACCAGTGGAGACTGGGAAGTAACAGGTTATTACGGATACAATCCAGAAAATAAACAGATTTATTACCAATCGGTCGAGGATGGGTCTATAAACAGAACGGTTTATACCATTGCTTTAAATGGCAAAAACAAAAAAAGATTGGGTCGTAATTCGGGTTCAAATGGTGCAGCTTTTAGTAACAGTTTTAATTATTACATCAACACTTTTTCTGATGCAGGCACACCTTATATTTTCACTTTAAATGATGCTAAAACGGGCAAAGTTTTAAAAGAAGTGAAAAACAATAACGCCCTTTCTGAAACGCTACAAACCTACAATACATCTCCAAAAGAATTCTTTACACTTAAAACCAAAAATGGCGATTTTAATGCATGGATGATTAAACCATCTAATTTTGATCCCAATAAAAAATACCCTTTATTTATGTATCAATATTCGGGACCTGGCTCTCAAAGCGTATCTAACCGCTGGGGCGGAAGTAACGATTATTGGTATCAAATGTTGGCACAACAAGGCTATATTGTTGCCTGTGTAGATGGTCGTGGTACTGGATTTAAAGGCGCCGATTTCAAAAAAGTAACCTATAAAGAATTGGGCAAATACGAAATTGAAGATCAGATAGAAGCTGCAAAAGAATTAGGAGGTCTTGCTTATATAGATGAAAATAATGTGGGTATTTGGGGTTGGAGTTATGGTGGCTATATGTCGTCTTTAGCCATTACCAAAGGCGCCGATACTTTTAAAATGGCCATTGCTGTAGCGCCAGTTACTTCTTGGCGTTTTTACGACACAGTTTACACAGAACGCTATATGCAAACACCTCAAGAAAATCCTAGTGGTTATGACGATAATTCGCCTATTAATTTTACCGATCAGATAAAAGGAAAATACTTATTGGTTCATGGTTCTGGCGATGATAATGTGCATTATCAAAACAGCATGCGTATGATAAAATCGCTCGTTGGTTCTGGCATTCAGTTTGATCAAGCTGTGTATCCCGATAAGAATCACGGTATTTATGGGCGCTATGAAGGCAAAGGGAATGTACGTCTTAATCTTTATAAAAAAATGACTACTTTTATCAATCAAAATTTAGAAAAAACCCAAGATCAACCTCAGATTAACAAACTAAAAAACTAACTCAAAACACTATGTCGACACTCACAAAAAGCCCTGAACAAAAAGAACTGTTTGGGCATCCAGTAGGATTGTATATTTTATTTTTTACCGAAATGTGGGAACGCTTTTCTTATTATGGGATGCGCGCCATTTTAACTTTATATCTTGTTGGCTTAACAACAGATAGCAACCCTGGCTTGGGTTGGTCAAATTTGGAAGCCTTAAAACTTTATGGTTGGTACACCATGTTGGTCTATGTTATGTCAATTCCTGGAGGTATTATTGCCGATAAGTTTTTGGGTCAAAAAAAATCTGTTTTATATGGTGGTCTTATTTTAATTGCTGGTCATAGTATTTTGGCCGTTCAAACAATGTTGGCTTTTTATTCAGGTCTTGGTTTAATAATTTTAGGTGTTGGTATGTTAAAACCCAACATTTCAACCATGGTTGGTGGCTTATACAAACAAGGAGATATTAGACGTGATAAAGGCTTTACCATTTTTTATATTGGCATTAATTTAGGCGCCTTTCTATCTAGTTTAATTGTAGGATATGTAGGTGAAGTTATTGGATGGCATTATGGTTTTGGTTTGGCCGGTATAGGCATGGCCATGGGTGTAGGTCTTTATGTTTACGGTCAAAAATATTTAGTACATGTAGGTAATTTCTTAGGAGCCGCATCTGCTACAGCAGAAGAAAAAGAAGCGTTAAAAAAACCATTAACATCAGTAGAATGGGATCGTATAAAAGTATTGATGCTTTCGTTTTTAATAGTAATCGTCTTTTGGGGTGCCTTTGAACAAGCTGGTGGCTTGATGAATATTTACACAAAAGTAAAAACCAACAGAATGTTAATGGGTATGGAAATTCCTGCTTCTTGGTTTCAATCTTTAAACGCCTTTTTTATAATTGTTCTTGGAACTACAATAGCTGGTTTTTGGGCTAAACGCAAATTAAAAGGCAAACTATCTTCTTCATTATTTAAAATGGCCATAGGTGTTATTATTATGGGTTCTGGCTTTTTATTTATGACAGCCGCTACAGCACAATTTAATGCACAAGGATCTTCGGCTATGTATTGGTTGGTATTGGCTTATTTATTTCATACTATTGGTGAGCTTTGTGCATCTCCTGTGGCATTATCTTATATCACAAAATTAGCGCCGTTAAAATACGGATCTTTAATGATGGGTATTTATTTTGCCATGACTGGTTTTGGTAATAAGTTAGCAGGATTCTTAGGAGAATCTGCTTCTAATCTTGGAGATTATGCCATATTTACAGGTATCGCCGTATTTTGTATGATTTTTGGCTTATTGATTTTAGCCATCCTCAAACCGCTTAACCGCTTAACACATGGCGCAGAAGACGACGAACGTGTCATAGAAACAACTTAAAAACAAATTAATTTCACAACCCATAAAGAACAAAATTCTTTATGGGTTTTTTTATAACAATCAAAATCTAACAATATGAGTACATTAAAATTTGAAGGGTCAGAAATGAACCGAAAATTATTATTAGGGCATCCAAGCGGTTTGTTTATTCTATTTTTCACAGAAATGTGGGAACGCTTTTCCTATTACGGCATGCGCGCCTTATTGGTTCTATTTTTAATTTCAGCTTATGACAAAGGCGGCTGGGCTTGGTCAAGAGAAGATGCTATGGGTCTTTATGGTACTTATACCATGTTGGTTTATTTTACACCCATTATTGGCGGTTATTTAGCCGATAAATTTTTAGGCTACCGTTGGGCAGTTGCGCTTGGCGCTATAATAATGACCATGGGGCATGCGTCTATGGCAATGGATACGCCTTGGGGTTTGTATACTGGAATTGGTCTTTTGGTTGCAGGTAATGGTTTATTCAAACCAAATATCACGTCTATAATTAATGGTGTTTATATAAATGCTCAAGAAAAAAAGGATGGCGCTTTTACCATTTTTTATATGGGTGTAAATGCAGGCGCTTTTTTAGGCATTATGCTTTGCGGATATATTGGTGAAACAAAAGGATGGCAATGGGGTTTTGGACTTGCTGGTATTTTTATGTTTTTAGGAATGCTTCAATTTTGGTTTGCTCAAAAGATTTTCGGAAATGTAGGATTACCTCCTAACAAGCAAATTGAGGCTTCTAAATCGGTGACCGAAACAACTACTGTAAAAGAAAAAACACCTGCTAATGTACAACGTGACCGTTATATTGTAGTGGCCATTTTAGCCTTTTTTACAATATTCTTTTGGGCGGCATTTGAACAAGCTGGTGGGTCTATGACAATATTTGCCCGCGATTATACAAATCGTGTTTTGGTAGGAAATTCAGCCAATATTTTTAGGCTTGCAAATACACTTTTAACAGTCGTTCCTTTAATTATAATAACTTATGTGTTATTAAGTTTGTTTAAAATAACCTTTAAAAAGTATGCCTTATCAAATACTTTTTTAGGTCTTAGTTTTGCAATCATTTGGTGCATCGTTCTTTGGATGCTAAAAAATCAATTTAGTGAAGAGTCTACAACCATACCAGCCTCTTGGTTTGGTATTTTAAACTCTTTCTATATTATTGCATTTGCGCCGCTGTTCTCTAAACTTTGGGACAGTAAATACAATCCTTCGGCAACAGTAAAATTTGGTGGTGGATTAATATTATTAGGTCTTGGTTTCGCCATACTCGCTTATGGCTCATCAACTATTCCTCAAGGAGCACAAACAGCTTCTGTTAGTATTGTTTGGTTAATATTAGCTTATTTATTACATACACTAGGGGAGCTAAGTTTATCGCCAGTTGGCTTATCTTATGTCTCTAAATTAGTGCCTGCCGCAAAAATAGGTATGATGTTTGGGCTTTGGTATATAGCTGTTGGTATGGGAATGAAAACTGCTGGATTTATGGGAGGTATGATTGATGAAATCACAGCTAAATATTCTATGACGACTTTCTTTTTAATTTTTACTTTAGTGCCAATTGGAGCTGGGTTATTAATGATAGCCTTAACGCCTGTTGTTAAAAAATTAATGCACGGTGTTAAGTAATAATTAATTAGATTTTACGACTATAAAGCTAAATACCATCAAAATGAAAAGAATTGGATTGTTTAGTGTTGTATTATTTTTTGGACTACAAACTTTTGCTCAAAAAGAAGAAGTTAAATGGCTAGGCTTAGAAGAAGCTTTGGTACTTAATAAAGAAAATCCGAAAAAGATTTTAATAGATGTTTATACCAATTGGTGCTATTACTGTAAGGTGATGGATAAAAAAACATATTCAAATCCAAAAATTGCCAATTATATAAATACCCATTTTTATCCAGTAAAATTTAATGCTGAGCAAAAAGAAGATTTAACTATCAACGGAAAAACATATAAATATATAAGCAGCGGCAGACGTGGTTATAACGCGTTTGCCGTGGCTCTTTTAGAGGGTAAGCTGAGTTATCCTACAACTGTTTTTTTTGATGACAAAGCAGAAGTCATATCACGTCTTCCCGGTTATTTAGACATTAAAAGTTTCGAACCTATTTTGGTTTATATTGCAGAAAATCATTATAATACAAGTAACTGGAGTGATTTTGTAAACACTTACAAAAATACTTTTTAAATCCCTTTGGGTATGGCGCGCAACAATTGCTTTGTATAATTGCTTTTCGGATTTTTGTAAACGGCATCGGCATCTCCTTGCTCATCTATTTTACCATCTTTCATCACAATCAATTGATCTGCCATATATTTTACAACAGCCAAATCATGCGAAATAAAGATATAGGTGAAATTAAAATCGGCTTTTAAGCTGTTTAGCAAATTTAAAACCTGTGCCTGAACTGATACATCTAAGGCCGAAACCGATTCGTCGCAAATAATAATTTTTGGCTGTAAGGCAATGGTTCTGGCAATACCTATACGTTGCCGTTGTCCGCCCGAAAACTCATGTGGATAACGGTAAAAATGCTCGGCTTCCAACCCCACTTTCTCAAGCAATTCAAATACTTTTACTTGGCGTTCGGCATCGTTTTTATACAATCCATGAACTTTCATTGGCTCCATCAATGCTTGCCCGATTTGAATTCTGGGGTTTAAGGATGAATAGGGGTCTTGAAAAATAATCTGAATGTCTTTTCTTAAATCTTTAACCGCTTGGGGCGCTAATTGTAAAATATCAACACCTTTGTATTTAATTTGTCCGCTATTGGGTTTTTCTAGCAATAAAATAGAACGGCCAAGTGTGGTTTTTCCACAACCCGATTCGCCTACCAAACCAACTGTTTCTTTTTCGTACACCTTAAAACTGACATGATCAACAGCTTTGACAACTTTGTTTTCTTTAGCAAACCAACTACTAGATGTGTTAAAATAAGTGGCTACATCTACTATTTCTAAAAGGGGTGGTTTGCTATAAATTTCTTTATGGATTTTTACCCGTTGTTGGGTTGTTACTTCATTACTCTGAACAGCATCATTTAAAAAATCCCCCACTGTTGGCAATTTTTCTAACCGCTTATCTAAACTTGGTCTGGCATTTAACAAAGCTTTGGTGTAACTGTGTTTTGGGTTTTTAAATATGGTTTCTGTTGTGCCTTGCTCAACAATATTTCCGTTTTGCATCACTACAACACGGTCGGCTATTTCTGAAACCAAAGTCAAATCGTGCGAAATAAACAACAAACTCATGTTGGTTTCTTGTTGCAGCGCTTTTAAAAGCAGTATAATTTCCTTTTGAACGGTAACATCTAATGCCGTTGTGGGTTCATCGGCAATAAGGATTTGCGGTTTACAGGCAATGGCCATCGCAATAACAACGCGCTGTTTTTGGCCACCTGAAATTTGATGTGGATATTGATTAAAAATACTTTCTGGACGTGGTAATTTAACTTTCTTAAAAAGTGCGATAACCTGTATTTTTGCTTGCTTTTTTGTAATTTTATTATGCTGCAGTAACATTTCCTGAACCTGAAAACCACAGGTCAAACTCGGATTTAAAGCACTCATCGGATCTTGAAAAATCATCGCTATTTGGGCCCCACGAATCTTTTGAAAAGCCTTATCGGATATTTTAGTCAAATCGATATCGTTAAAACAGATTTCGCCTGTAACTTTCGACATTTTTGTGGGCAATAATCCCATTAAGGCCAAACTTGTAACCGATTTCCCCGACCCAGACTCACCTACAATACCTAAAATTTCACTTTCATTCAGATTAAAACTGATGTTATGAACAACTTCATTTTGCCCTGATTCACCTAAAAATGAGATGTTGAGATTTTTTACTTGCAGCATGTTTTAAAATCTGAATGATTTTATAAATGTACTATTTTTATTAATAAACAATTCAAGGTTTATAACAGACAAAAGATGCTAGAACTAATCTAGCCGTCTAACCAATAAAGTTTAGTTACTTTGCAAAATCTTAAAAACACACTGTGAATTACTTAACTGTAGAAAATATCTCTAAATCTTTTGGCGAAAGAATGCTGTTTGACAACCTCTCTTTCAGCATCCATAAAGATCAAAAAATTGCTTTTATCGCTAAAAATGGTACCGGGAAAACCACCATTTTAAATATCCTTGTCGGAAAAGATACGCCCGATAGCGGTGATGTTATTTTTAGGAAAGGTTTAAAAATTGCTTATTTATCGCAAGAAAATACGCTAAATCAAGAACTGACCATTGAAGAATCTGTTTTTAATTCGGATAATGAAACATTAAAAGTTATTCAGCAATACGAACATGCTTTAAAAAATCCGCATAACGAAGAGGTGTATCAAAAGGCTTTTGATTTGATGGAACATCACCACGCATGGGATTTTGAAACGCAGTACAAGCAAATCCTGTCAAAGTTAAAATTGGATGATTTAGATTTAAAAGTCAAAAATTTATCTGGCGGACAGCAAAAAAGATTGTCGTTAGCCATTGTGCTGATAAACTTACCCGACTTATTGATTTTAGATGAGCCTACCAATCATTTAGATTTAGAAATGATAGAATGGTTGGAAGATTTCTTTAAAAAAGAAAAAATTACCTTGTTTATGGTTACGCATGACCGCTATTTTTTAGAACGGGTTTGCAACGAAATTATCGAATTAGACGCCGGGAAAATATATGGCTATAAAGGCAATTACTCTTACTATCTGCAAAAAAAGGAGGAGCGTCTCGAATTAGAACAAACCACCATTGGTAAAGCTAAAAACCTGTTTAAAAAAGAACTCGATTGGATGCGCAGACAACCAAAAGCGCGTACCACAAAATCGAAATCGCGGATTGACGATTTTTATCAAATAAAAGAACGCGCAAGTCAGCGGCGGAAAGATCATAAGGTGCAGCTCGAAATTAATATGGAGCGTTTGGGAAGTAAAATTATTGAAGTCCATAAAGTCTCAAAAGCCTTTGATAAAAAAGTTGTGTTAAACAAATTTGATTACAACTTTTTAAGGGGTGAACGCATTGGTTTAATCGGTAAAAACGGTACAGGAAAATCGTCTTTTTTAAATATGATTACCGGTAAATTACCACCCGACTCTGGTAAAGTTGTGGTGGGTGAGACCATTAAATTCGGTTATTACACCCAAGATGGTATCATTATAAAAGAAGGTCAAAAACTCATTGAGGTTATAAAAGAATACGGCGAGTATATTCCGCTAGCTAAGGGACAAAAAATATCTGCAGGGCAATTGTTAGAACGCTTTTTATTCGATAGAAAAAAGCAATATGACTTTGTTGAAAAACTGTCGGGAGGCGAGTTAAAACGCTTGTATTTGTGTACGGTTTTAATTCAGAATCCCAATTTTTTAATTTTGGATGAGCCTACCAATGATTTGGATGTGATTACCCTGAATGTACTTGAAGATTTTTTACTGGATTTTCCGGGAAACTTAATCGTGGTTTCGCATGACAGGTACTTTATGGATAAGGTTGTTGACCATTTATTTATACTTGATAATGGCGGCGATATTACCGATTTCCCTGGTAATTATTCCGATTACCGAATTTACGAAGACTCTCAACCAAAAGAAGAAACTGTTAAAGAAAAAAAAGAGGATGTACGTGTAAAATTGGCACCTAAAGGAAAGTTGTCTTTTAACGAAAATAGGGAATTTGGGCAGTTAGAAAAAGACATTGCTAAATTAGAAAAAGAAAGGCTAACGATAGAAAATCAGTTTGCAAATAATGATATTACCCCGGAAAAAATAGATGAAGCTTCTCAAAAATTACAAAACATTATTAGTGATTTAGAGATAAAAGAAGGGCGTTGGTTTGAGCTTTCTATGAAGTTGGAGGGTTGAACCTCTCAACTGCGCTCGAGGTAATATTGTTAAAATTTTTCTTTTCAGCACGATTAAAAGAGCTAGGTAATATACAGAAAAGGTTTGTCAGGTCGAGCGCAGTCGAGACCTACTTCTTATCTTCAGGTTTAAATTCTGAATGTGTAAAATTTCTACATTCACTTAAAATTTGTAATAAATCAAAATCATTATTCGCCAAAGCTAATTTTTTATCTTTACTCCATTTTTTAATTTTTTTCTCAAAATATATGGCTTGATTTACATCATTGAACATCTCGCTAAAAATGAGTTTAACTGGTCGGCGATTATAAGTATAACAATCTGTATTTAATCCCTTTTTGTGTTCATTTAAACGGCGATCTAAATTATTTGTAAAACCTGTATATAAAAATCCGTCTGAACATTCTAAAATATACACAAAGTAAAATTTCATGATGTTAATTTTAGTTATTTACCTCTCGACTGCGCTCGAGGTGACATTTTATGTTTTTTTTCATTGTCTTGCTTAGTTTAAGTTTCTAGAGAGGTTTGTCAGGTCGAGCGCTCTCTAAGTTTCGGGAGAGACCTCATAATTCTATCTTAATCCCCCTAAACAAAAACAATGTCTTCGTCTTTTAAAATGTCTAAATTGTTGAAACGTAATAATAATTGTGCCACGGCAATGGTGTCTTTTTCACAATATTTCGCAATGCGTTTGACATCATTGTCTTGGTAGTAAACTTCGGCAACTTGGCTACCGTCAATATCATCTTTGGGTGAAGGAATGCCTAGAATATTGGTTAATAATTTTAAGGATGTGTAATGTTTGTAATCGCCGAATTTCCACAATTCCATTGTATCTAAATGGGCTATTTCCCATGGTTTTTTACCAAATAAATTAAGTTTTTCTGGTATAGAAATGCGGTTTATTATCATGCGCCGAGCGATATACGGAAAGTCAAATTCCTTGCCATTATGTGCGCAAAGTAAATGTTCTTTTTTATTGAAATGTTTTTCTAAAAGACCTTTAAAATCAGTTAATATTTTGATTTCATCACCAATAAATGAAGTCACTCTAAATTGCTTTTCTCCTGTTGTTTCTACAAAAAAGCCAACAGAGATGCACACTATTTTTCCAAACTCTGCCCAAATGCCAGCGCGTTGGTAAAATTCCTCAACACTCACATCATCTTTTCTTTGATACTGGGTTTTATCGGCAAATAAGCCTTGTTTTTCTTCAGAAAGTTTATCGTACGAAACAACTTCTGGTACTGTTTCAATATCCAAAAAAAGGATTTTATCAATGGCTGAATTTAAAAGTTGAGACATAGGCTTGTGAATTTTACCTTAAAAATACTCATTTTAAATACATTGCAAAATATATATCGCTAATTTTTTTAACTATCATTATTTTAAAAAGGTGTAAACAAAAAAATAGCCGCTTAAAGCGGCTATTTTTATTTAAGAAGTTCTATTATTCTACCACCAATTTTCTAGTATCAATTTTACCATCTTGTTGTACTTTTACAAAATACATACCCGCTTTTAAATTGCTGATATTTATTTGGCTCTCTGTGGTCTTTTTTAAATAAACTTGTTTGCCAATAACATCGTAAATACCTATATATTTTGAGGTGCTAGAAGGTGTGTTAATAAGCAACCTGTCTGTTGCCGGATTTGGGTAAATAGAGAAATTTAACTTGGTGTTATCGGCTACAGCCAAGGTGCTGCTCTGCTCCCAAACTTGAGTAGTTTTAGCGCCCCAAATGTAATCTGCTAAAGTGGGATAGTCTATAAACGGATTGCGATTGTGCTGAAAATTTGTGAAGATCACCTCATTTCTATGGCGCTCCCAATCATCAACAGGATCGGCTAAATGCCAAGCTAAAAGTGTGGACAGTTTTCCGTGAAATGGGCTCTTATCAGTATTGTTTGGAAGGTTCTCATTTAATTCTAAATCGGGTTCACCATTTTCGCCATCATAACGTACAGCCATATAAAATAACATCCGCGCCACATCACCTTTTACAGCGTAGCGTGGTTCAAAAGTAAAAACACTTGAATCGTATTTTGAACCTGTATCAACGCCATTATCAATCACATTAACACAAACTGTACAATCATCAAAAGACCTATTGCTACGTGTGCTGTTAACACTTATATCTGCAGGTCTTAAATGATGAGCGTCTGTGCCTGGCCCGATAGCTGTTCCAAAATCGCCTCGAGATTTTGCCCACACATGCTCACGATTCCAACCACTGCCATTATTGTATTCTTGAGCGGCGTTTACCGAGCGCCCTGAATAAATAAGAATTACATTATTGGGATTGTTTGGATCTTTGTCTGTTTCTTTAAGCATATCCCAAACATCTGTAGAAGAAGACGTGTAAGAATATTCTGTATGGCCTTTTATAAGGTTGTGTAATTGTGCTTTTAAAGTATTTCCTTTTAATCCGTCTGCCGCGTTATAATAACCATTAAAACCTTGACCAATAACGGTATTAAAAAATAATAAAAAAGCCACAATAATAGCCTTATAGAATCTTACGTGTAAGACCCTTTTTTGAGGGGATTTGAAAGTCATAATTTTTTAAAAACTATTTTATTTGTGAGACTCTAAAAAATTAATTTCAATTTTTTAGTTAGCCGAACTAATCCCGCTTTTTTAGCGGGATATTGATTTAATAACTAGACCTTTGGGTCGATTCCAATTAAAGGGTTCAGGGCTTTCCCTAAGATTTAATACCTTTAATTAATTAAAAAAAACATCCCGATATATCGGGATGTTTTGGTATCTGTTTTATTTTAAATACTTTATTCTACAACCAATTTTCGAGTGGCAATTTTGCCATCTTGTTGCACTTTAACAAAGTACATACCCGCATTTAAATTGCTTATATTTATTTGGTTTTTAGTTGTATTTCTTTGATAGACTTGTTGGCCAATAACATCAAAAATATGAATGTTTTTAACTGTATTTGATGGCGATTGTACATTTAACAAGCCATTGCGCACTGGGTTAGGGTAAACAGAAAAACCGTCTAATAATTGTTGTTGGCTTATGGCTAATACATTTGTATAAGTTCCTGCAGGGAATACTGAAGCGCAAGCAGAATTAGTACCAGTATCATCAGAAAGATCACAACCATCTAATGCATTCGGCCCACTAAAAGACCATTCTGAAGCAGTAAAAGTGGCATTTGGCCCAGCAGCAGAATTTCTATAAGCCCAACCGTCTAATGATTCCCAAGCCATTCCTGTTCCATCTTCTCCAACCACACCATATCCATCAACAACTACACCATTTTTATATAAAAGCATGGTGTCATCTCCATTGTGATTTACAACATCATCTTGATATGTAAGAGTAACTCCTATATATTGTGTAAAGGCAGGGGCAGAATTCGCATCTGTTTTACCAACATATATAAAAGCTCCAGCAGAATAAGAATCAGCAGGGAACGTATAAGTTTGGGCGCCAGTAGAAGGGCCACCATTGCCAGCTTTTTCTAAGCCATAAATACTTAAATCTGCAATATTATTCACAACAAATAATTCAATCCCTTTGGGAAAGCCGCCAGGTAAAGGGCCGTCAATAACTCCTGTAATTATTAAGTCCTGCCCAAAAGACACAGTAGTTATCAAACAAAAAAGTAAAAAGTAAAGTTTTTTCATAATAAAATAATTTAATTGGTTTTTTAGTAAAAAAATAAAATAGTTTATAAATATAAGCGTTTTTTTTTAACTGAGTTAAAAAGGGTGTGAATTTTTCTTGTTTTAACATTTTAAACTTCACCAAAACTATGTTTTAACCCTTACCAAAATACATTTTTAATGTTATTAAATTATCAATTTTATACAAGCTAAATATTAAGTGCATTTTTATGTTTATTTTTGACCTAAAATAGTCATTCTTATGAAAAAAGCAGCTATAAAAATTCTTCTGGTAGATGATGAGCCCGATATTTTAGAAATTGTAGGCTACAATCTTAAAAACGAAGGTTATCAAATAGCTACTGCCAGCAACGGCGTAGAGGCTATACAGGTGGCTAAAAAAACCTTACCTCATCTTATTTTGTTAGATGTTATGATGCCCGAAATGGATGGTATAGAAGCTTGCGAAAAGTTGCGGGAGATAAAAGGTTTAGAAGATGTTATTATTGCTTTTTTTACCGCTAGAGGCGAAGATTATTCTCAAGTAGCAGGTTTTGAAGCTGGCGCCGATGATTATATTACAAAACCCGTTAAACCAAAGGTTTTGGTTAGTAAAGTAAAAGCGCTTTTAAGACGGCTTAAAGAAAATGAAGAAAGTGCTGTATTAAAAATTGGTGATATCAGTATTTTTAAAGGCGAGTATTATATTCTAAAAGGAGACGTGCAAATTAGCCTTCCTAGAAAGGAGTTTGAACTCTTTTTACTGTTAACTTCTAAACCCAATAAAGTCTTTAAACGCGAAGATATTTTAGGTAAAGTTTGGGGAAGTGACGTTATTGTAGGCGATCGCACCATTGATGTGCATATTAGAAAATTACGCGAAAAGATTGGCGACGATTATTTTAAAACTGTAAAAGGCGTGGGTTATAAATTTATTTCAGAAGACTAATGGCTTTTAAAAGAACATATAAATTTGCTTTTTTATCGGCGTTGCTGTTAAGTTTTTTGGCTTGCCTCATTTTATTTGGATTAGATAGCTACTTTAATATTACACTTCCGTTAAATTATTTTTTAATCTTCTTTATTTCTTTTCTGATGTTGTCTCTGTTAATTATTCAAAACAGGGTACAGCAATTTATTTATAAAAAAGTTCAAAAAATATACGATAATGTGTCTCTTCTCGATGTCTCGGATGTGGATAAACGCGCCATGACATCAGATATGGATACACTTTCTAAAAAAGTAAACGAATTTGCCGAAGGAAAACGCTTAGAGATTGAAACTTTACAGGTTAGGGAAGCTTATCGACGTGAGTTTTTAGGTAATATCTCTCACGAACTCAAGACGCCTCTTTTTACCATTCAAGGTTATATTTTAACTTTACTAGAGGGGGCGGCCAAAGACAAAGAGTTGCGCACAAAATACTTAAAACGTGCCGATATTGGTGTAGAGCGTCTCATCTACATTATTAAAGATTTAGACATGATTGCCAAATTAGAATCGGGTGATTTAAACCTAAAATCTGAAACTATTGATGTTGTTAGCCTTATTAAAGATAGTTTTGAACTCTTAGAAATAAAAGCAAAAAAAAACGATATCACACTTACTTTTGATAAAAATTATGACATTCCTATTTTAGTTAAAGGCGATAAAGAACGTATAGAACAAGTGCTTATAAATCTTATTATTAACTCTATTAAATACGGTGTTCGTGGTGGCGTAACAACCATTTCTATCGCGAATTTCTCTATAAATCAGATTGTTATAAACGTTAAAGATAACGGCGAAGGTATTAGCGAAGCTCATATTCCGCGTCTTTTCGAACGCTTTTATAGGATAGAAAGAAGCCGTTCTAGAGAACAAGGTGGCTCTGGTTTAGGTTTGGCAATTGTAAAACATATTGTTGAATCGCATAAACAACAGGTTTTTGTTAAAAGTACTTTAGGAAAAGGATCTGCCTTTTCGTTTACACTTAAAAAAGTTATTTGATACTAATTAAAAACTAATAACGTTTTGCTTAGAATTTCGTTATCTGGATCAAACACCTCAAATCCAGAAAATCGCTCTACTTTATCTAAATCTGCCAATTTAAACTGATGTTGCTTGGCAAAAGGCGCCATATTATTTTCAGCCATCTTTTTCGCCAGATAAACTTGTTCCGTTTGACCAGGTGTAGGAATAAAAAAAGCTTTTTTGCCCATAACGGCTAAATCCATTATGGTAGAATAACCCAACCGTGCAATAATTAATTTACTTTCTGCGATGCTTTGCTGAAGCTGATGTTGTGTCATAAAATTAACGATTGTTATATCGTTTTTACGAATTTCGCTTTGGCGCGCTTCCATCTTTCCTTGAATTAATAAAACCTTTTTAGAAGTATTTTTAAAGATTCTTAACATCACTTTTTCTAACTGACTCCTCTGAGGTTCGGGACCCGACAATAAGACTAAATAATCATATTTAGAATCTGCTTTTTGTTGTTTAAACCGACTCAAAACACCGATGTGTTTTGTCTTTACGGATGTGAAACTGGTTTTTGAAAGTCGGCCAGAATATGGGCTATTCTCTTCATCTGGAATCCAACATTCGTCAAAATTTTTAATCAGACTTTGATGAATTTTAGAACTAAGAAAAGTGAAAATTCCTGACAATACACGTATTTGATGTGATATATAAACCGATTTAACATCTGGATGAAAACATCCAAATCTATTGTCAGAAATAATACCATGAATGTTTTCTTGCTTTACAATCCTGTCTATTTCTTTATGCTCTGCTCTATATATTGCGCTAAATTTAGGAAGCTTAAAAAGTAAATTTACTTTAAAAAAAATAGCTTTTTTTGAATAATATATAGGATAACTTGGTAAGTCAAACGATTTTAAATTAGGGAACTCTTTTTGCAACAACAATAAAGAGTCGCCATCTGAAGCAATAACAGGTTCATAGCCATTTTTAATTAGAGTGTTGACAATCGGAATACATCGGGTGGCGTGACCTAATCCCCAATTTAAGGGTGCGACAAGAATTTTATGTTTAGTCGATTCTTTCATTAAATTCAAATATACAACTTAGGTTTCGACTGCGCTCAACCTGACAAATGATTATCTGTAAAGAGTTAAGCTTTACAAATCAAAGCCAATATCTGAACGGAAATTTTTATTTTCGAATTTAATCTTGTCAATATTTTTATAGGATATTTTTAAGGCTTCTTTAAAATCATTCCCAAAAGAAGTCACTGCTAAAACCCTGCCACCATTGGTTACAATCTGATTGTGCTTAGTGGTTGTGCCCGCGTGAAATACTAGAGAATCTGTTACTTTATCTAAACCTGTTATGACATCTCCTTTTTCGTAAGCCTCTGGGTAACCACCGGCTACCAACATAACTGTTGTTGCTGTTCTTTCATCTATTTCAAGATTAAAAGTATCTAATTTTTTATCGGCTGTAGCTTTAAATAGTTCAACCAAATCTGACTTAATTCGTGGTAAAATAACCTCGGTTTCTGGATCGCCCAATCTTACATTATACTCAATTACAAAAGGCTCATTATTTACTTTTATCAGCCCTATAAATACAAAACCCACAAACGAAATATTGTCTTTTTGCAAACCATCCATCGTTGGTTTTACAATACGCTCTTGCACTTTGGTTAAGAATTCATTGTCTGCAAAAGGCACAGGAGAAATAGCACCCATACCACCAGTATTTAAACCTTTATCCCCCTCGCCAATGCGTTTATAATCTTTGGCGTTGGGTAAATTTAAATAGTTTTTTCCATCCGTTAAGACGAAACAACTCATTTCTATGCCGTCTAAAAACTCTTCTATGACTACTTTTGAACTAGCGGCACCAAATTTTTTATCGCTTAGCATTGCGTTTAATTCGGCTTTGGCTTCTTGTAAATCGTTTAAAATAACAACGCCCTTACCAGCGGCTAAACCATCGGCTTTTAAAACATAGGGAGGGTTTAGTTTTTCTAAAAAAGCAAAGCCATCCGACAAGGTTTCAACGGTAAAACTTTGGTATTGTGCTGTTGGAATATTGTGGCGTAACATAAATTCTTTAGCAAACTCTTTACTGCCCTCAAGCTGTGCAGCCAATTTTTGTGGCCCAATAACGGCAACGTTTTTTAGCTTTATGTCGGAAAGGAAAAAATCGTGAATGCCATTCACCAAAGGATCTTCTGGTCCCACAATGACCATGTTGATATTGTGTTGCAAAACGGCTTCTTTTATTTGATCGAAATCAGAAAGGCTTAGGTTTAAATTTATCCCTAAAGATTCTGTACCAGCATTTCCTGGCGCTATAAACAATTGACCTAATTGCTTGCTTTGATTTAGCTTATATGCTAAGGTGTGTTCGCGGCCGCCTGATCCTAAAATGAGAATATTCATAAATTAATATGCTTTTTCTTCGCCCTTTAAAGCGTTAAATACAGTTAAAACAATAATCTTTAAATCAAGTAATGGCGTCCAATTTTCGATGTAAAATAAATCGAGTTTTACCCGATTTTGGATATCTGCTTTGGTGCTTATTTCGCCTCTAAACCCTTTTACTTGAGCCAAACCCGTAATGCCAGGTTTAACGAAATGTCGTACGGCATATTTATCTACAACTGCTCTAAACTTATCGCCTTGTGTTAACATATGAGGTCTTGGCCCTACAACACTCATGCTGCCTAAAAAGACATTTATAAATTGGGGCAGTTCGTCGATACTGGTTTTTCGTATAAATTTGCCCATAATAGTAATTCTCTGGTCGTCTTTAGCGGTCTGAATTATATTTTCTAACTCATTACGATGCATCGATCTAAATTTATAACAATAAAATTGTTGGCCGTTTAAACCTTCTCTAATTTGTTTAAAAAATAACGGCCCTCTAGATTCTATTTTAATTAACACCCACAAAATAGGTGTTAACCACGACATAATAAAAACAATTATACCTAAAGAAAAAAAGATGTCGAAAATGCGTTTTAATAACTTTTCTATAGGTCTAGACAGGGGGGTTTTTCTCAATGCCAAAACGGGAATATAATCGTAATATTCTAAATTCACCTCTTTTCTTAAGAGGTCATTTGTTTTTGGAATAAACTTTAGTACTTTATAATTATCTTCAGAGAACTTAATAAAAGCGCTTCTTTTCTCTTTTGTTAAAAGCTCTAAAGAGCAATATATTTCGTCTATATTATTGTTAAGCACAAAATCAAACACGTCAGATAGCCGTCCTTTGTAGAGGTCGCTCTTTGAAATGATATCACTAAAAAAACCTTCAAATTTATAGCCAAATTCGTTACGGTTTAGAAAGAAGTCTTGAAGTGTTTTGTCTTTTGAGCTGTCTCCAACAATAATAACGCGTCTAAAATTTCCGCCCCGCATTCTATAAACTCTTAAAGCAAAATAAAAAAATAGTCTTGTTAGCAACAAACCAACAAATAATATAAATAAAATTTTTAATTGGATGAATACATTAAATGGTTCTTGTGTAATGGCATAAAATGAAAAATACACCAAGGTAAAGACAAAGTGTTGTGTAAATAAACGTGCTATTAATTTGGTTAAATCTACAAATCTATAAGTATCATAAAAATTAATTATGTAGGCTATTATAAGCCAACTAAAATTTATATACAGCAACTGTATGGGTTTGCTAATAATAGTTTCATTAAAATAATAAATGGTACCGTTTATCAAAAAAAGATGCAAACTAATATTAATTAGTCTGAGGTATTTTGAATATCTTCCGGGAGAATGGCTCATCTATTATCTAAAAGTTTGGAGTTTCAAAAATAAAGGTATTTTTTTTAACAGATACTTTTAATCTTGACTATTTAGAAGAAGTTGGAGTTTGTGTTCAAAATTTGATAAGATATTCACAGAGTCATAGTTCTCAACCACATACTTATGCGCTTTTACACCCATTTCTTCTCTAAGTTTTTTATCAAAATAAAGTTTATTAAATGCCTCTAAAACCAATGTAATGCTGTTTGATAAATAGATCCCTCCTTGAGATATGGTGATAATTTTTGACACTTCTGATTCTAAATGACCTGCTATTAAAGATGGCTTACCACTTGCCATCATTCCTAAAATTTTTGAAGGCATTACAGTATCTAAAACGGTGTCCTTTTGAAATAGAATATGTAAATCTGCACTATAGAGTAAGTCATTAAGTTCATTTAATGGAACAGGATTATGTACATTCACAAAATCAAAATCTGTTAAATTTGATAATAACCATTCTTTTTTAGTGCCTTGACCTACAATACAGACTTCAACATCATTAAATTGCTTTACCTCTTTTAAAAAATCTATAAAAAATTCCCAATTCTGTTTGTCGCCAATACTGCCTGAGTATAAAATTTTGAATTTATTACTTTTTAAGTATTGGTGCTTTTTTCTTTGTAAAGTCCCAACAGGGTCTTGAATAATCCAATTAGGAAAATAAAAGGTGCTACTATTTGTTTTTGTCTTAAGCTTAATAAGCATTGACTCACTAATCGTACTAGAAAAATCCGATGTATTCAGCAGTACTCGCTCAACCCCATACAAAACTCTGAATAATAAATTATTACCCTTTTTTGAAACCCCAGATTGCAAGGCTGCATCAAACTCAAAATCTTGAATGTGGGTCCATAGTTTTGCTTTGAGCCGCTTTTTTAAAAACCATCCTAAAAATATTGTTGAAGTAAAAGGAACAATTGCTATTACTAAGTCTGTTTGCTTTATCTTAAAACTGTTTATAAAAGATCCTATCGTAAAATCTAAGAGATGAATAATTCGTTTTAAAAATGTTGGTTTTTTAGGAACGTATTGTTTGTATCTGTAAACTATAACACCTTCAATAATTTCTGTAAAGAATGTAGGTTTGTTTTGATAATCCTCTTTTATTTTCCATTGAGGATAGTACGGAAACCCCGTTATCACATTTACTTTGTAACCACTTTGTATTAAAAATTCTACCATTTGAGTAGAATAAATACCAATAGCTGTATCTTCTGGGTAAAAGTTAATACCAATAAATGTGATGGTTTTCAAAAATGTTTATTTTGAATATTTTTCAGAGCTAAACTTTCTTTTAGAATAATCTAAATCAAATACTTTTTTACCTTTTTCAATCTTTACCCAAGGCTGTAATTCAATATTTTTAACAACTATAAAAGCAAATAGGTTGCCTTGTTTTTTGAAAAATAGCGTTAAAATGGGTATTAAAAAATTTCCTATTAAAGCCATTACTTTTTTTAAAATATTTTTAGACATTGACAACCTTTGTATTGGTATTAATAACCCATAATGAAAATAAAATTTGTGTTTATACTCTGGGATAAAAGAATTAACTGCCTTTTTAACCTCATTTTCAGTCCATTTATAAACGTAATTAGGGATGTGTGAATTTCTTACTCCTCCGTATTCACCTTTGCTTAAAACACATGGCTCTAATTCATAAGATGGTGCTAAATTTAACTTATTAGCCAATTTATTTAAAAAGCTGTCTCTAGATTCAAAAACACCAATTCCTTTTTTAGAAACCCTTAACATTTCACACAGCCCTCTATGAGGGGAAGCGCAATGATGTAAGCCTGCATGTACAAAAACCCAATCAAATTCATTTTCATTAAATGATAAATTTTCTGCATCTTCTCTTTTCCAAAAATAAGGCTTATAATCTGATATTCCTCCGTGATAATCTAAATTAGATATCGTTACATTTTCGAACCCACAATTGTAAAAAGTTTCCTTATCCTTTTGTCCTCCAGCAACAATTAGAATCGAATCATTTTTAGAAATAATATTTTTATTAGTGATTATGTTTAAAATTTTTTGATAAAAATTCATTTTTTATATATGTGTAATGATAATGTGTTTTCTTAATTTCAAAAGTAATATAATAAATACAATCTATTAAAGATTGTTTTAGATGAAATCAACCTCCAAATCAACAATAAACTATTAAAATCAAACCGCTACATTTATTTTTTAAGGTTTATATGTCCAAAAAGATTTATAAAAAAAGTAAATAGAATAACTCCTGTTTGACGTTCTAAAATGTTTTCAAAAAAAAGTATTACACAAAACAGTATTATTATGGAAAAGCCTAAATAATCTGAGGCTAGTAATGCAATCCTCAAATTATAAAAAAGCATATACAAAAAAATGATAAGCCCCAGGATGCCCATTCCTAAAAACACACTTAAATACTGATTGTGAGAATTATAAAGATTTTTCACCATAAATGGCGATTTAGATTTATAGCACAAAACCAATTCGTCTTTCACGTCGCCAAAACCATAACCTAATAAAGGTGCTTTTTTTATTTTTTCCCAAGCGCATTTATATATGTTCATTCTAATGCTTGTTGAGTTATTTTCATTTAAATTGCTATAGGTTATCTCATTAAAAAGCTGTAGAAATCTATTGTTTTTTTGGGGTATTGCAACATATACTAATATCAAAACAAAGAAACTAAATATAATTGTATATGAAATTTTGATTGGGCTTGTTTTCTTTAACTGAAAATTGAAAAGTATTATAGCTCCTAATATTAACGCTAAAATTACGCCTTTGCTCATAAGCATGATAAGTAAAATAATCATGATAATTTGAACTAAGCCAATAAACAACTTAATCTTCTTGTTTTTTGTTACAAATAGAAAGTGTATCCCTATTAAAACAGCTAAGCTGAGAATTATACTGCTGTAAATTGGATGCTGATCAATGAGAGGTAGTGTGGTAGATGCATTTCTAAAAAAATTAGCGTCTTTAAACGGATATCTAGGATTTGAAAACGTAAGAAAAGAAATGTAAACAATAAATGAATACACTGCTGATGCGCTCCAAAATATCTTCAAAAAAAGGGCTTTAATTTCATCCTTTTTTAAAAAGTTAGTTGAATTTAAAAAATAAAAAGCCAATGGCAATACCCCTAAACTTAATGCTGTTAAAAGGTGTTTTGTTGCATAGTCAAAATTACTTGTATAAATAAGGCTTACTAAGTAAGTAAGATATAAACTTGAATTTATAAGTAATAGTTTAGACTTTTCTAGTTTAATTTTACTTGTAATATAAAGAAGAGTTGAAAGGATAAAAAAAGAGGCTGTTGTAACAGCATTTACAATATGAGGCATTATTGGAAACAAGCCCAAAAGAACAATGTTGACCTTAATACTATTTGATATAAGCTTTTTCAACTAATTATTTTTAAAGGCATTTATAAAAGTTTTGCCCATTTGTTCAATTGAATAATTATCAGCGCAATCTGTACTTATTTGTTTACGTCTCTCTACCCAGTTGTTTTTGTCTTTAAAAACTTGTAATAATTTTTGGGATAAATCAGCCATGTTATCTGTTTCAAAAAACAAAGAATTAAAGGCTGTTGCGGCTTCTAATTCTGGGGAATGATTTTCGTGTTTAGAAATCAGCATTGGCACGCCAAACCCTAGGCTCTGTGTAATAGATAGCCCTACGTAGCCAGGAGAGACGCTCATTAACGCCTTGTTGTAATGTTGTTTTAGAATTTTATAATCTGAAACATGCCCTAATACGATTACTCTTTTTTCTAGTTGATTCTGATTTACATAGTGTTCTATTTCAACTTTCTCTTCACCATCGCCAACTATTATTAAATTTGCCTTTTTGGGCAATTGGGGTAATATTTCATGAAAGCTCTTAACTAAAAAGAAAGCTTTTTTCTGTTTGGTTAAGCGCCCTACATAAATAATATTATTACAATCATTACTATTAAAAGCGTCTGATACTTCCATCTCTATTTTATAGTAAAGTGCGTTTGCAGCATACCTTATTGTTTTCTTAGGCATTTTTTTTTGCAACTCTATACTTTGTTGTTTTGTATACACTATAATTTCATCTGCTAAAAAACGCATAAAATTTCTAATTATATCACTTTTGCTTTTAGCGCCATTTCTTGGCCATGCATGACCCCAAACTATGGTTCTTTTTTGAAGCAATTTTCTTATTGCTAAAATAAACCAGTTCGTTAAAATTCTGGGATTCAATTCTAAAACTAGAATATCGATTTTTAATACAGGTCTTAAAATTCCAGTTTGATATAAAATTTTCCTATTTAAAAAATATCTATTTTTTATTGGTATACAATAATCCTTATAAATTGCTGTTTTTACTGATGGCTCAAAATAAGAACTCCCTGTATATAATTTAAAATCAATAGCTTTTTCCTTACTTAGAAAATCAAAAAAAGGTTTTCTATAATCTGGTGCTGCTGTCTGAATTATTCCCGTTTTAATTTTCATTATTAATTTAAAAGAATCATTTTTAGTTTATTTATAAACTTTTCTTCAGTAAAAGTACTACTCGCATATTTATAATTATTAACCATCATAGGTTGCAGGTTTTGTAAATTTTTGGCAACATACGATAACTTAGAAGCGATATCATAAGGATCTTTCTTATTAATATAAAATCCGTTTGCTTCTGAAAATATATCTGGTATACCAGCGTGTTTAGTTGTTAAAATAATATTACCCGTAGCCATAGCTTCTAAAAGAGATATTGGCTGTCCTTCTATAGGGTAATAGGACGGAAAGGTAAATACATTTGCCCATAACAATAATTCCTTTTTTTTAAGCCCACTAACAACACCAAGGTATTCTATAAGGTTGTTTTTGTCTATTTTAGACAATATTTTATCTTTAATAGAAACATCTATGTTCCCTGCTAATTTAGCTTTATACTTAACCCCTTTTTTATTTAATATTTTTAAAGCTCCTATAAGATCCAAAACACCTTTTTCTGTCATCAAATTACTCAAATATACTATTTTAAGAGTATCTGTAGTTTTAAGATTAGTTATTTTATCTTCGGGTAAAATTAAATAATCTTCTACAAAATTTGAAAGGATAAATACATTTCCTTTGGATAAAAACGGACTTAAATTAGGGATCAATAATTCTGACAAAACAATACCTCTATCGGCACTAGACACTAAAGATTTTAATATTCTTTTCTTTATGCCTTTCTGCTTTTGGTATTCTATTCCTATATGATTCCCATGGATATGAATAATTATTTTCTTATTTAAAATCTTTGATAATAATATAAAGGGAGCGTATTTTAATACACCAAAAAATGTCTGTCCAAGCGTGATGTAAACTATCTGATTTCTAAATACCTTATATATATTTATGTATTTTAGAAAATAAAAATAGGTTTTTGAAAAAGAAAAAGCTCCTGAATTTTCTTTAAATATTGGGAATGCATTATTTATATATTCTGTGGTGAATTTTGAATCTTTTTTAAGATTCTTTAAAACAGTATCGTTTGCTAAACTCTCTCCAGTAATAGGCGGTGAAAAGGGGCCAATTATTAATATTTTCATAGTGTAGAATGCCTTTTGATGATATGATAATACCCTACAAATAAACCTAGGCTTAAATACAAGCCTTTATGCATCCAAAGGGTAAAACTAAACATGGTTTCTATCATAAAATAGCAAAAAAGACTAAATAAAAAGACAATGAGCATATCTTTTTTTCTATAACTTATTGTTATTAAAAACATGAGTAACACCATTAATAGAAAATATATATTTAAAATAACGCCTAATATACCATATTGAGCGAAATTTTCTAAAATAAAGTTATGGGGGTATCCTAAAATAGAATAATACTTAAAGCCATTTGTACCCGTTCCAAACGGATGACTAAAAAGTATCCTTACACTATCGTTATAAGCAATAAATCTATCTGATATTGATTTGTCTCCAGATGATTTTAGCAAACGGTTAAACAGAATCTCTACATCAATATTTATAACTATAACAACAATTATAATCGCAATAATAGCACCATAAATATAAAGATTTGTTTTTTTAACCTTTTTAATATTAAGCGCAAGGAATAAAAGCAAGCCAATTATTGCGCTAAATAAAACGCCTCTCGTATTCGTTGCAAATAAAAGTATGGTAAAATAAATAAGTAATAGGTTGTTGATTTTTAAATATGTTGTATTTTGTATTTGAAACATTTTACCGTTAGAATAAAAGATAACAAAAGAGATTAAAAAGGCTAGTCCAATGAGTTGGCTAAACGGTATTGGATGTACGCCTGGTAATGTAATTCTAACAACGTCTTTACCTGAGTAAAAAATTAAAATTAAGGCAAGACTACCTAATATAAATGCAAGAATAAGTGATGTCTTAAAAAATTGCTTTACAATCAACCTTGAGTTTTCCTTATTTAATAAAATAAGTTTTCCTATAAAATAAAAACTACCTCCTATTAATATAAACCTAGAGGTGTAATCTATAGCTTCAATAAAATTGGGCGCATAAAAAGACCCTATTATCAAAATAACAGTGGCTAATATAAAAAATCCATCAAAAGGGTCTAGTTTATATTTAAATTTTGCCGTTTTAAAACTTATTTTAATTACTATTAAAGTAAAAGAAACAACAGGAATTACCATACCTAGCATGATGTTAGATTCGTTTATACAATTAAAACACAGATTAGATAAATCTATTTCGGCGAGAGATCGTATTAGGTTGGTTTGTAGCAATACAGCCATGGCTACTATAGGCTTTTTCCAAGCTAAAACTAAGATAATAAGGCTTATAAGTATGGTAACTAACATCCGTTCTGTTTGCTTGTTTTTGAATATTTATTAAAAAAATATGTTCCTAGAATAAATAAAAGTAACTCCGTAGTAACAACAGTAATAGCTGTGCCGTAAATTCCAAAATAATAAACTAATACTAAACTTAAGCTTATATTAAACACCCCGCCACTTATCAAAATATTCATTCTAACCTTATATTTTTTTACCGATGGAAAATATAATGAATTATATAGCATATTAAGTGCTGAAAATATTGAAATAAAACTAAGAATCTTAAAGATAGTGGCATAACTTGAAATTAGGCTGTTATTGTAAATGATTAAAAGCAATGTTTTTCCAAATAATAAAATAGCTATAGTAATAAGCAGACTTACAATAAATATTATAGGCCTTATTCTTTTTATAGTCTTTATTTTTATGTAATCTGCCTGATTAGATAGCCATGGATAAAGAGCTTGATACAATGGAGTGAAAATATTTTTTATTGCTAAAATTAGTTTTTCCATACTCGCATAAACCCCTGCAATAGTATTGCCAGCAAAAATCCCTAATATAAAAACATTACTTGCGGTATATAAACTTGCAGCAAAATTTGAAATATACAAACTATAACTTTCTAACAATAGACGTCTTATAAGGCTTAATGGTGGAAATTTAAAGTCAACATACCTGAAACAAAACAAAAATCCAAAAATTCCAGAAACAATAAAACCTAAAGAGTTAAATATTGGCACTAAAGTATAATCTGATTGTACTCTAATAAAAACAAAAACTAATAGTGTGAAAATAGTTTTAGCCGCAATATTTATAAATGTAATAAATTTCATCTTTTCAATTCCTTGAAAAAACCAAACAGGAAAAATTGACTGACCTATCACAACGCCAAAACTCAAATAATAAATTTGAGCATCAATCCTAAATCTTGTAAAAAAATTAACAACTCCAAATAAAATGAAAGAAGCTATTAGTACCAATCCAACCTTTATAATTATTATGGCTGTAAAAATTTCCGAGAGCTTTTGTTTTTCTTCTCTTGCAAGAGATATTTCTCTCGTTCCGCTTAAGTTAAAGCCAAAATCTACAAATATTGTTAAAAACAACACCAAAGATTGGGCAAACATTATTAAGCCAAACTTTTCTGTGCCTAATACTCTAACCAAAAAAGGAAGTATTAATAAAGGTAATAAGTAGTTAGCTATTTGTAAAACAAATAAAGATACATAATTACCTGCAATTATCTTTTTATCATTATTAGTATTTTTGTAAAAATTTCTTATAAAATTCATTAACTATCTTAATAAAAAGTAGGATTTGCCATTTTAATTTTTATACCACCCATAAATTTTCTCAATCCCCTCTTGTAATTCTATTTGATGTTTCCACCCTAACTTATGTAATTTACTAACATCAGTCAATTTTTTCATAGTACCGTCTGGTTTAGTGGTATTGTAAACCAATTCCCCTCCAAAACCTATCGTTTGTTTTATCAGATCAGCCAAATTAGCTATAGAAATGTCTATTCCTGTGCCTATGTTGATGTGGGTATTTCGTATTTCTGGTGGGAGAGACCCTTCGACTGCGCTCAGGGTGACAAGGTCTTTAAAGTTCTTGTTTTCCATAATAAATATACATGCATCAGCCATGTCTTCGCTCCATAAAAACTCACGCATCGGTTTGCCACTTCCCCAGATCTCAATTGAAGTTGGTTGTTGGTTAATTCCGTATTTGTTTAGAATATGGAGAATGTCTTCTTTGCTTGATTTTCCTGTAATGTCTTCTATCGGACGTTTATTTAAATCTTGTTGTATCGTTGTCCAGTCGTTATTTTCAAGTGCTTTTCCTAAATGTGTTTTACGGATAAGTGCTGGTAAGACATGTGATTTTTCTAAATCAAAGTTATCATTCGGACCGTACAGATTGGTAGGCATTACCGAAATAAAATTGGTGCCGTATTGTAGGTTATAACTTTCGCACATTTTAATGCCAGCTATTTTTGCAATAGCATAAGGCTCGTTTGTGTATTCGAGTGTATCAGTTAGCAGATATTCTTCCTTCATAGGTTGTGGTGCATTTTTTGGATAAATACACGTGCTTCCTAAAAATAATAATTTCTTTACTTTGTTTTTATAACTTTGATGAATGACATTGTTTTGAATTTGAAGGTTTTCATAAATAAAGTCCGCTCTGTAAGTATTGTTTGCCACAATACCACCTACTTTAGCTGCTGCTAAAAACACATATTCTGGTTTTTCTGTTTGAAAAAAATCGGATACAGCTTTTTGATTTGTTAAATCAAGTTCTTGATGGGTTTTGGTAATAAAATTAGTATAGCCTTTTTGTTGTAAGTTTTTAAGAATGGCACTTCCTACAAGTCCACGGTGGCCGGCGATGTATATTTTACTGTTTTTGTTCATGTTGTTTTGGAAAGTCATTTATACAGTGAAGCGGTGATGCTGATACGCGATGACTGTTTTAACTTTATAACTATTTCACTGTTGTGCCTTTTCGCCAGCTGGCCCCTTCTCTAAATACATCCACTGGATGTATTCTTAACGTTCGGTCCTACTCAAAGTAATTGTTAACTGTATAACCGCCTTCTTTTAAATAAGCGTCTTTTTGCATCAGTTTTAAATCGCTTTGCATCATGTCTTTCACCAATTCTGGTAATTTAATTTGAGGCACCCAACCTAGTTTTTCTTTGGCTTTTGTAGCATCACCTATCAGTAATTCTACCTCAGTCGGTCTAAAATAGCGTGGATCTACAGCTAGTACTTCTTTTCCAATCTCTAGTTGGTATTCTGGATTGGTACAGGTTGCTATATATGCTTTTTCCTCTTGTCCTTCGCCCTCAAAACGTAGGGTAACGTCTATTTCTCCAAATGCCAGTTTTACAAAGTCTCTTACTGTGGTGGTTTCTCCAGTGGCAATTACCCAGTCTTCGGCTTCATCAGCTTGTAGAATCATCCACATCATCTTTACGTAGTCTTTGGCGTGTCCCCAATCGCGTTTGGCGTCGAGGTTTCCCAAATAGAGTTTGTCTTGCATCCCTAAAGCTATTTTTGATACAGCTCTGGTGATTTTTCTGGTTACAAAAGTTTCACCTCTAATAGGCGATTCGTGATTAAACAAAATACCGTTACAAGCAAAAACGCCATAGGCTTCTCTGTAGTTTACAGTAATCCAATAAGCATACATCTTAGCTACAGCATACGGACTCCTTGGGTAAAAAGGTGTTTTTTCTGTTTGTGGAATTTCTTGAACTTTACCGTACAACTCTGATGTAGAGGCTTGGTAAATTCGTGTCTTTTTCTCTAAGCCTAAAATTCTAATAGCCTCTAACAATCTAAGAGTTCCCAATCCATCAGCATTAGCGGTATATTCTGGCATTTCAAAACTTACAGCTACATGACTCATAGCTGCCAGATTATAAATCTCATCGGGCTGTATTTCTTGGATAATCCGAATCAAATTTGTGCTATCGGTCATATCGCCATAATGCAATATGAAATTCCGATTGTCTATATGTGGGTCTTGGTATAAATGATCTATTCTATCTGTATTAAAGCTCGAGGCACGTCTTTTTAATCCGTGTACTATATAATCTTTCTTTAAGAGTAACTCACTTAAATAAGCGCCATCTTGTCCTGTTACGCCTGTGATTAAAGCTGTTTTTTTTTGCATTATGATTCTTTGTAATTTTTTAAATAGGTGTTTAACTCAAACAATAAAATTATAACTAAAGTTAATCCAACCAAAAGCAAAGCATATAACCCTGGAGCGCGACTTATAACAGATACTTTTTGTCCAACAGAGCCAAAACCAGAAATTTTATTTATTATCTGGCCTTCTTCAGCTTTAGATATATTAATTTCAGATAGTCTTGTGTTTATAGTTTGTTGAATTTTAAATAACTCTATTTCATTTTCTTTTTTTGATGTGTTTGAAGATAAGTCAATTTGTGTTCCTGTATTTTTCTTTTCAGCTTCTTTTAGTAAAACTTGCTTATACAAATTTCTTAATGAGTCTATTTGCACCAATTGCATTAAGAGTTCTTTGGTTTCAAAGGCATTATTTTTTTCGAAAGCTTCTTTATTTTCTTTAAAATAATCGTTTTGAGAAACATTGTCTATAATGGTAGTTTCTAACTTCTTAAAAATATCTTTTTGAGTGGATTTGGCAGTAATTGCATGGTTCTTATAATTAAATATCGTTAGTGAACTCAAATAGACGTTAGGCTCAATTAATTTTACTGTTGTTGTATCTGCTGTTTTAACGAACTCATCTAAAAGACTCAGTTTTTCATTTTCAGTAATAATCGGTGCTATTTCAATCGATTTTAAACTGGCTGCCTCGTGGTTGCTAATCGTAAAAAGTTCGGCTAAGCTTAACGAGTCATTTTGCTCTATTAAGTTATTATAATAAGTGATATTATTATATAATTGGTGAACGCTATTAAAGTTTGCAGAAACAATCATTATTGACTTAAAAGGCCTTCCTGTACCTTCACTAAAATAACCACCTAAAAATCCAATAATTGCAGCTATTGCAAATTTGATAAAGTGCTTTCTTAAAAAAAGAAGCATAAAAATCAAAGCTTTAAATAGAAAGTTTAAAAAATCTCCTATGGCATTAAAAAGATTAGCAAACCCTTTGCCTATGAGCTGAAATAATTTTCCAATTTCTATTTCATCGTTATTTGAATTCTCTGTATTCATATATTTAAGTGTTATAAAATTTGTTCTAATATTTTTTGTGTGATTGCATATGTTGGCCTTACGCCAGTAGTTCCTAAACCGCCAGAAGCTAACGTACTTCCTGTTTCTAACGGATTGTCTGACGCATAATAAGCATAACACACTTTAACATCGGCTGATATATTACCTCTAATTTTTGAAGCACTCTGAATGGCTTTTTGATAATGAGCGCCCTCCATTTCAAGCCCTATAACATTCCAAGTAGAAACGTGAAAAAATTCTAAGATATCTTTGTTTTGCAACGATGTGCCTAAAACCGTAATCATAGCGCCATCAAAAGCTTTCACACCCAAATCTTTAAAATCGTCTTTATTAAGCATGTTCGTAAAGGGATAATTATCTGCTGTGCCTTCAAAAATATGAGAAGACGGAATCATAATATCGCCTTTACCTCCTTCTAAAATACCAGCTTTACCCATTATTGAAACTGTCTTTACATTTAAATGGTGCTTTTTATCGTTATCACATAGATAAGGTTTTAAGAGCTCATCCATAGTTTCAAAGGCCTGTTCGCCAAAAGCGTAATCCATAACCACAATAACTGGTTTTTCATCGGTGTCAAACTGATTTAACTTAAATTCAGATTTAGAAAAATCAATTTTTGATGTATCTATAATCTGCACATTAATATTTGTCCCTGATGTGTCTTTAACGTATGTAAGTCCGTTTTTTCCAGCGAAAGTCTTCACTATTTTTTGTAAATCTTCGTTCGAAGCATCACTTAACAACTCGAACAAAGCCATATTTTTATTAGCGGCGCTCTCTTTTGGAAGTGCAAATGGGGCGTAAATTGAATTCATAACACTGTGCATATTCGCACTGATAATATGAATAGGTTTCTCTAACAAACCCTTCTTAAAAAGAACTTCTTTAATGGTATTTGCCCAAATTTCGCCATATACATGGTGTCCAATACTTTCTCTTAATTCTGAACTGAAAGTAATGACGCGTCTTTCGTTATCTAAAACCTCGCCTAAAGCTAATTTTCCTAACCAATAAAAGATTTCGAAAAGTCTATTCGGCTTATTTTTAGTAGAAAACAATGCATCAGCTTCTTGAACTTCAACAAAATTACGTCCTAAAATGGAAGCTAAATGCGCTAACAGCACTTCTCTTTCGTCTTGCTGTAATTTTTTATTTAAAAGAACAACATTTTCTAAATTCTGCCATTCTCTAACGGTATTGCCAGATTCATTTATTAATATATAGTCTTTAATTTTGTGCGATTCAACAAATAAAAAGGTCAAATGGGTAAGGATATCATAAATTTCTGAGCGCCCTCTGGTAACCTCAATATTCATTTGATTTTTATCTATCCGGTAACAATTACGACGGCGTTTTGCGGGAATAATCGATTTAAAATGAGACTTTTTAAAACCTTCATCGGCAGTTAAATTAATAAATTGGCATTCTTCTATGCCTTCTGGAAGCCTATCTATAACATAGCTCAAGCCATTTAATTCAACTTTAGTTTCGGCTATTGACCCATAAATTTCAGGTCTTAATGAAAGTAGGGCGTTTCTTAAAGTGTCGCCAGAAATCCCCATGGGTTTATAAAATCCCCTGTTAAAAAGGTGGCGCATTGTAATATAAATACGCTCTATATCTCTTGACGAATCTTGGGCGCGTGTTCTGTATCTTGGTTTTATCTGTGTCATATAAAATTTTTGCAAAGGTATTTATAATAAAACAAAACGCACTCTTGCTTATTGTTTTTTTTGTGTTATGTTATTAATTTAATGTAGAATAGCTTGGTATTTAGTATTATTATTTAAAAGATTGATGGCGTTTTTTAACGTGTTATCACGACTTAAATTGTATTGATACATCCCTTTTTCAAAGTAATATCTGCGTATGATTTCTGATGACAAAGCTTCGTTTATGTCATTTTTATCTTTTTGGAAATGTGAAAACTGCTCAATACTTATATCATCTATCAGTTTTTGGTACATTTTATCAACATTTAAACCGGCTTTTAAAGCCAATTTTTTACTTGTTTCAATACTCTTTTGAACAGGCGAAACAAAGGCCTCATCGGTTTTAACATATGTGACAAAATCTTGAAAATCTGATGGCGTTAAAGAAAAATCAATAATTGAATCTATGTGTGGGTGTTTGTAATAATACTGTGTTGCAAAATCAAAGACTGCTTCTGTTTTAAAAAGCGCTTTGGTTGTTTTAGTTGTAGAAGGAAGCGCAACAATAAGGTCTGGTGTAATGCCGCCGCCACCTAATATTTTTCGACCATTTTTAGTGTTAAATTTTGGGCGTTCTTGATCTGAAAATTTTGGAATACTATCACTAACCCTGTTGGTGTAATCCATTTCTTGAATGTTTCTACCACTTGGCGTGTAATATTTAGAAATGGTAAGTTTAAATTGTGTGCCATAAGTTAATTTTCTAAAGCGTTGCACCAATCCTTTTCCGTAAGAACGTGTGCCTACAATAACCGCTCTGTCTAAATCTTGTAAAGCCCCCGATACTATTTCTGATGCAGATGCAGATCTTCCGTTCACCAAAACCACAAGCGGCATTGTAAGATCTAAAGGCTCTTTCATTGTACGGTAGGTTTCACTCCATTTTTCTACTTTGGCTTTAGTAGTAACCACCAAACTGCCCTTAGGAACAAATAAACTAACAATAGCTATGGCTTGATTTAACAAACCTCCAGGATTCCCTCTTAAGTCTAAAATTAGATGGGTCATTCCTTGTTCTTTTAAGGATAAAAAGGCTTCTTCTACTTTATCAAAAGCTTTTTCGTTAAATTTTGCAAGGGCTATATAACCCGATTTATTTTCGAGCAAAGAATAATACGGCACAGGATTTTTAATAATAGACACCAAACTTAATTCCTTTTCAAAACTTTTGTTTTGACGTTTTATTTTAAGGATAATTTTAGTGTCTGGCAAGCCTCGCAGTTGAGACAAACTGGTTTCTTTTTGTTCGGCATCAATAGCTATTTCATTTATGGCCAATATTTCATCTCCGATAAAAAGGGCATTTTTTGCTGCGGGCGATACTTCTATAATATCGGTTACTATGAGTTTGTTGTTTTTAAAATCGGCTTCTAAACCCGTACCTCCATATTGACCATTGGCATTAATTCTGGCATTTTCTACGCCTTGTTCATCGTAAAATCGGGTGTAGGGATCTAAACTTTTAAGCATGCTATTTATACCGACTTCATTAATTTTAGCCGGATTAATATCATCAATATAATACATGTTTAACTCCTTAAAAAGTGTGGTATAAATTTCAAGTTGTTTGGCTATTTCAAAAAAATCTGATTTATAAGCAATAGAAACGCTTACGCCGATGATTAAAGATAAAAATATCGCTGCTTTTTTTATACGTTTCATTTGTTTTTCTTTCTTCTAAATCTTTTAAGTATCCAAAGATACACAAGAAAACCAATAATTAATAGTGGCCATATAGAAAAAACAAAAAGAACAATTTCTGCAATGATATTTATACCCGTAGAAAACGCCTGTTTAATTTTACTTAAATAAGTTTGTTTTTCTGATGGTTTAATTTATAGTTTTTACAAAACTTTGTAACAACTGTTCCATTATTGGATGAATTTCATCGCTTGACTTAATGTTTTTATCAAGATAAATAAACATTAAAATGTATTTATTGCTAATCTCTTTATAAACCTCTTCTTTGTTTAACCTGTATGCTTCGCGCATTCTGCGTTTTAACAAATTTCTATCAACGGCATGTTTAAAATTCCTTTTAGGAACAGAAAACCCCGTCTGTAAAGGTTTATCTCCACCATGATTTAATTGTAAATAAACCAAGCGTAAAGGAAACTTTGAAACAAATTTTCCTTCTTTAAAAAGCTGTTCTATAAGCTTTTTATGTTTTAATTTTTCTAGTTTTTGAAAGCTTAAATCCATCCCCACAAAAGTAGTGAATAAAAAAGCCTCTCAAATAATAATTTTGAGAGGCTTTTAATTAATATTAAAAAACTAATTATTCTTTTAATGTTCTCATATAATTTACAATAAGCCACACGTCTTCTGTGTCTGGAATTTTCTTTTCAAAATTAGGCATATCTTTTCTGCCAATATAGCTTTTATAAAATAGCGCTCCTTCACTTTGAGATTGAAATTCTTCAGATGAAAAATCACCTAAATCACCTTCTAAATTATCAGCTTTTGTTCCATCTCCTAAACCAGTAGCGCCATGGCATGATTTGCAATGTTTTGAATATAAAGATTTTCCAATTGCAATATTTGCTCTATTTGCTTCTGTTGGATTTTTCATTTTTTCATATTTAGCAGGAACTTTCCATTCTTCTTGTGTTATTTTATTAAACGAGAAAAGGCCAAAGCTAATTATTCCTATAATCATTATAACTTTATTTGTTTTCATTGGTTTTTGAATTTATAATTATTAATTATTTTAAAATGTGTTTGTTTATTTTAGGATGTAGAATAATTTTTTTTAGGTTCAGGGACTATATTATTTCCTTCTTTTTTTATTATAAATAAATTTACGATTGTGAAAAAATAATTTACCCAAACACCTAATAATAGAATTGTAAGTACTATATACATCCAAATAGGTGCAACCTTTGTCCAAAGCATGTTTTTGTCTTGCTTTAATTGTTTGTTAAATGTTCCCCAATGAACCGTTTTCTCTTGGATGACATTTGCATATTCATCATTACCATCAATAATTGAAGAAATTGTTAAATTACCTTTTGTGTCACCTGCAAAATTTTGAGTCATTTTAAATTTATAGGCTCCATCACTAATAATTCCTTCATTAATGATTTTTTTTGATAGCATCGCCTTAACATAGGTGGTAATATATACATCACTTACAGGGGTTTTAACACCAAAACTATCAATTGTGAAAGCGGTAAGTGATACAGTTTGTACAGAATCTATTTCTGTCAAGTTGAGGGTAAAATGTAAATCCTTAACCATAATATCCTTTTCTTCTTCACCTAAAGCATCAGTCGCATTAAAACGGGCCCTTAAATTAATATAACCTTCAGCATCAGTACTGTATTTTTGATTTTCAGGAAGAATTAATTGGGCAATCCCTTCGTTTGAAGTTTTTGAAGAACCTAATAGAATTTCTTCATCATTAAAAACATTAAAAAATTGTATTTCAGCTTCATAAAGTGGAAGTTGGTCTTTTCTGTTTTTTTTATTTAGGGCCTTAAAAGTTACTTCAAGCAAACGAGAATTATCAGCTTGTTTAACTGTTTTAAAACCAAATCGTGTGCGGTAATTACTTAAATCGTTTTGCTGGGCCATACCATTGATATTAAATAATAATGCAACAATTATTGAAATAAAAAAGATATGGTTGTATAGATTACTTTTCATAATTTCAAATTAGATTTTTATTTATAAGATATAGGTTCATTTATATTTTCTTTAGCTAAAAGTTGTCTTCTTTCATCATCAATTATTCCTGACATTGATATTATTGGGATAAACTTTATTAATAAAGTGAAGAAGAGAAAAAATGCGGCTATACCAGCAAAACTTAAAGACCATTCAATCCAAGTAGCGGTATAGTTAATAAATTCTGGTCTTGTATCTTGGATTGGTAAATAAGGTGTTTCTAAAGTAGGTATAACAATTATATATCTATTTAACCACAACCCTAAAACACCAATTACAGCGGCTAATGTAATCAGCTTAATAGTTCTTAGTTTTTTAATGGATAAAATAACTAGTGGCACAATAATTCCGATATAATTGGCAAAAATAAACTGCCAAAAATAGCTTCCAAATAAAGTTTTTAATAAATCAATGTCGGCTAATTTATGACTAAACCATTTTGCAAAATAATCGCTAAATGTAAAGTAGCCAAATAATAAAGATAAAACGAATAATACCATTCCGGCCATTATAAAATGTGATTGAACTATGTATTTTTCTAATTTAAAATAGTGACGAATTAAATACATCGCAATTATGATAACACATACACCAGAATATAAACCAGCTACAATAAAATCTGGTGCAAAGATGGTACTGTTCCATCCTGGCTGAAGTGTTAAACTAAAAATCCAAGCAAGTACAGTATAAGCAACAATCGCCATTGCAATTATCATTTTAGACATAATACTGGTTGTATTATGTAATCTTTTGCGTTGATCGGGTGTGTCTTGATAATTAATTGCTAAATACTTGTATAATTTTTTTCTCCAGTTAGGGATTTTTAATTCGGGACTGTCTCTTAAAATTGCAAAGTCAGGTATAAATGTTAGGTACAAATATATAAAGCACCCAACAAGATCGGTTATAATTGCAATTATATCCCAAGTAATTGGTGATTGAATTCTTGGATAGAGAAACAGATAATACAATCTATCTAATCTTCCAATACATAATAAAATAAATATGGGCCCAACAATTATTGATAAAACCGTAATAATTTCAACAATTCTTGTTACTGAATTTTTCCAAGGAGTTCTAAAAAAATGCAATATTCCTGATATAAATGCTCCGGAATAACTTAAACCTACAAAAAATATAAAATTTATGATATAGAGCCCCCAAACGACATTGTCTCTCATTCCGGTTACTATATGACCTTCTTTGAATTGTATTATAAAAGCATATAATCCTACTGAAATTATTGCTATTAAACTCACAATCCAAATTTTTGTTGTTAGAGAGGTTTTTTCTAGCATTGGTGAAAACTCCTTAACTAATTCGCGTTTTCTATGATTCAATTCCATAATTAAGAATATATATATATTAAAATTTACCTTGTTTTTTAAGTTCCTTTACATACGGCACATTTTTAAAGCGCTCTATTATTTCTTCGTCTTGATCTTCTAACCCTTCTTCTACTGTGTAAAGTCTATTCACAGCTGGCAAATAATATACGTTAGGTTTGGTTCCTAAATGCTCTAAATGACGATAGCCTCCACGGTCATTAATTAGTTTGGAAAAACTGAAAGTTTCTTGACCATTGGTTACAAGATCTTCATTTTTGTCACCAAAATAAATAACACCCTCAGGGCAAGCTTGAGCACAATGTGGTAATTTACCTTGTCTTAACATGTCTGGGCAAAAATCACATTTCATTACTGTTCCTTCTGCTGCAGGAATTTGTGTTTCGGGAGAATATGGTACAGATTTGTCATCAAATTTATCTTTATGCCCCCAATTAAATTGGCGTGCAGAGTAAGGGCAACTTGTTACGCAAAATTTACAGCCAATACAGCGTTCATTATCTATCAATACAATACCATCATCGCGTTTAAATGTTGCACCCGTTGGGCAAACGGTAACACAAGGAGGTTCATCACAATGAAAACAAGGTTTTGGAAACCAATAAGGTTCGCTTTCTTCATTATTTTGAATAAGTTGTACTTTCATAAACTCTTCGTGATAGTCTAATTTGTGTTCTTTTTGGCAACTTTCAACACACTTTCTAGCATTTTTACACTTTGCTAAATCTATGACCATAACAAATTTTCTGTCTGGGATTCCTTTTCTAGCTTCTTCAGGAGTTATAAGTGCTTCGGGATATTTATTAATGTTTTTAGCAGCCACTTCAACTATTTTCCCATCAGGTGTTAATAACCTAACTTTTTCACCAGAAAATTTTTCTCCTTCATCGAGTGTTGCATTGGAAAAAAGAGAGGCTCCGGCGGCAACTGAAACGCTTGACATTAATCCTAATTTCAAAAATTTACGTCGATTTGTGCTGCTTTTTTCACTATTGTTATTTTCCATAATTCTATTTGTTAAATAAATCCAATTAAAAATTCCACAGTATTTTAATTGGATATAAATTAATCTATTAGCTTCTATAAAATTATCTACAAATGGTAGGTTAAATTATGATAAAAGTCATTTTGTAAAAATTTCTACAAAATTTTATTGACATACTATGAAATATATGTTACAAATAGTTTTTGACTTTTTATTTAATAAAACCACAACCTAAAAATGAGGTGTGCTTTAAATTTAGTACAAACTTAAATGGCAAAAAAAATCCCGAACAATTAAAATTGTTCGGGATTTTTTACTTAAACATTTGCTATTATTCAGCTAATGTTCTCATGTAGTTAATTATTAACCATCTGTCTTCATCTTCTGGAATTTTTTTAATAAATTCTGGCATATCGTCTCTTCCGACAGTCGTTTTGTAGTATAATGCGCCATCTGATTGGGCTTGGAATTCTTCTGAAGAAAAATCGCCTAATTCTCCTTTTACCTCATCCGCTTTTGGACCGTCACCATAACCTTCTTTACCGTGACAGGACTTACAATGCTTACTGTAAAGTGATTTACCTATGTTTATATCTTCTTCTGGGTTTGTTGGGTTTTTCATTTTTTCATACTTTTCTGGTACTTTCCACTCCTCTTGCATAAAGGATGTAAAAGAAAATAATGTAAATGCGAGAACCCCGATAATTGTTAAATTTTTGAATGTTTTCATGTTTTCTGATTTTTTTAGTTTATAATTTTTTTATTTTAAATAAATTAATGATTAAATATATAATAATTCCCCATATGCCAAAAGTTAATAAATTTGGAAAAATGAGCAAGAATAATGGTGTTTTATTTCTTGGAGACCACATTGTTCTTTCGTCAAATGTTGATTCATCAACAATTGCTTTTCCAATTGGCGCGTTAACAACTGCTATTACTGTTCCGTACTCTTCACTTTCATTTAGAACAATTTCAAAAGACAGATTTCCATCTACCCCTGATAACCCATCCTCTATCGGTACAATAATAGTGCCATTTTCATCTGTATTATTAAACTCTTTACCAATCCTTAAAGGCCTAAATAGTCTTTTTAACCGCACGCCAAGCGACACATCAATAATTGGATTGTTTGTTTTTGCGTCTGTTAATGTAGCGGATATATAATTAACGCTGTCCTTTGTAATTAATTTAGCTACAATATTAGCATTTTTAAAACTAATGGTTTTAGATGCTTTTTTAAAAGCATCATTCCCTTTAAAGGATATTACAAAATTATAGACACTATTTAAGTCTGGTTTAATAGCATTTAAATTTCTTAAGACAAATCTACTTTCACCCTTCATATTGGTAGTCGTTTTACCAACTTTTATTTTTTTGTCTTCAAATTCGTTATATACTATTAAATCAATATTTGATACATCTATGTATTCCTTTTTTATTCTTGCAACAGCTTTAAAATCAAAATGAATTTCACTATCCATTATTTTAACATAACTTACTTTAAGTCTTACCTTATCCTTTTTTGCTTTTTGAGCAAAACTTGACATGGTTAAAAAAACAGTTAATAAAACAAGAAAAAAGCGCCGCATTTTAAATTGATTTCTCATGATTTAATGTTTTTATTTAATTCTAATTCTTCTTGTTCATCAGCGGTTCTTTGAATAGGTATTATTGGAACATATCTGACTAATATTGTAATAATTAACAGTGCCATTGCCAAGGTAGCTATAGTAATCAGCCATTCATGCATGCTTGGGAAGTAATGATGCCAAGCCTCTGGTACACCTTGTATTGGTAAAAATGGATGTAATAAGGTAGGTGTTACAATTAAGTAACGTTTCCACCAAGATCCTGTAACTACAAGTAAGCTCATAAGAAACATAGGGAGCGGCTTTCTTCCTTTTTTAAAGAATAAAACTATAATTGGTATTATTAAACCACCTACAATAACAAACCAAAATAAGGGTGCGTACTCACCAGTAACTAAGACATTTAAATGTGTGATTTCTTCTTTTTTAGAAGTAAATTCAGGTATTAAATACTCATTAATATTAAAGTAAAGATAAATTAAGCATGTTAATACTAAAAACCTGCCTAATTTATCAAAATGAAGGTCAGTTATATAGTCTTCTAAATTGTAAGCTCTTCTCACAACATATACAACAGAAATAAGAGCTCCAATGCCGGCTACAGAAGCCCCCGAAATAAAGTAGGCTCCCATATTGGTGCTATCCCAACCCACTCTAAATAATGTTGAAAATAACCAAGCATCAACGGTTTGTAACATAAAACCAGCAGGAATAATTAAAAGAGAGATTAGTTGAATTGAGTTAAGGTGAATCTTTTTCTGAGCATCACTTCCTGTCCAATTCAATGACAATTTTCCATACCATTTACTAAGTGTTGGTTTTTTTTCTTTAAAATATTTTTTGAGTAGGGCAAAATCTGGCAACAAAGGAAAATATAACAATAATAAACTTATGGCCATAAATGTTGGAATTATGATAACATCCCAAATAATTGGCGATTGCATTCTGCCGTGAATAAATAAATTCATTAATCGGTCTGGTCTACCCATATCAATCATAATTGTAAGCCCTGCCATTATAATAGCTGCTACCGAAATAATTTCGGCAATTCTAACAATTGGTGTCCGCCAAGAATTGTTAGTAAGCCTTAAAACAGCTACTATAATTGTGCCTACAAAACTTGTGGCTACAAAAAACACAAAGTTTGATATATAAACTCCCCATAATGCATAATCATTCATGTTGGTTACTACTTGCCCTTTTATAACTTGATCTACATAAGCAATAATTCCTAAAACGATTAATATTATTAATGAAATTGTCCATATAACGCCTTTTTTACCAAATTTTTGAGGTGCTAAATCGCTAAGTAATTTATCATAATTCTTCATAACTATTCAGGTTTTTCAACAGATTTGTATTCAGTGTAGTGCTCTAAACCCTCTTCAAAATCAACTAACCTGTTAACAGGTGGTAAGTAGTAAACGCTTGGTTTAGTACCTAAACCTTCCATTAATCTATAACCATCTTTGTCTTTTAATAATTTACTTAAACGTAAAGTTTCATCTCCATTGGTAACAGTATCTTCATATTTATCACCAAAATAAAAAACACCATTTGGGCAAGCGGTCACACAATGCGGAAGTTCTCCTTTATCTATTGAGTGTGGGCAAAAATCACATTTATCAACAGTGCCTTTTACACTTGGTAAGCCTGCATATTCTGGTGAGGAATGGGTTTCTCCTTCCATATGCATATCCATAGTGATATTTCCTTGATCTGGTTCGTTCCAATTAAAAACCCGTGTTGAGTATGGGCAAGCGGCCATACAAAAACGACAGCCTATGCAACGCTCATTATCAATTAAAACAAGTCCATCTCTACGTTTAAATGTGGCATCAACAGGGCAAACTGTCACACAAGCTGGATGATCACAATGCATACAAGTTGTTGGCATCCAATAAGGCGCTGTATCTTCATCTTCTTGCATTTTATAAACCTTTAACCAAGCGTGTTCGCCAGTTATGTAATGATGTTTGTTACACGCGCTCTGGCATTTTAAGGCATTTTTACATTTAGCCAAATCTATAACCATGACAAACTTTCTATTTGGCATACCCTCTCTTACATTGTATTTTTCGTCATGTTTTTCAGGATGGACTACTTCAACAACTTCTGTAGAATCTACTTGAATTAATGTACCATCTGTGGTCATTAATTCCATTTTATCTCCTGATAGATTTTTTGGTTTTGCGTCTAATTTTGAAGGAATCTTTGATAATCCTATTCCTCCAAGTGCTGTAATAAGGCCAAATTTTATCCCTTTATCAAGAAATTTTCGCCTTGAGTTTTTATTATCGTTTGCCATAATTAGTAATAATTAAATGAAGTTAGTCTTTTCTACCCAACCAGCTAAGAAGTGATTTATTCGAAATCTTTTTATTGAGAGTTTTGGCATTTTTAAGTGTACTTATTTTAACTTTTACAGTTGTGCCATCTGGTTTTAATAAAGTTTGATATGCCTCTTCTTTAACACTACTAAGTTCTTTATTGTTAGATTTTCCAAATCCTAGAAAAGGTATCAATAATGCGCTACCCAGTATTGGTAATATACTTCTTCTTGAAATTTTCTTATCTTTTTTAGATTTATCCTCCATCGTTGTTATCGTTTTAAAATATTAAAGACAAAATAAAAGTAGTGTTTTTATTTTGTCTTTAATATCTAATAATGTTTAAAAATTGTATACTCTTGTAATATTAAATCCTATAAGGAAATTTCCTTTCATAAAATCGTTTTTATTAAACATATAGTTCTTTTGTTGAACAATACCTGTATAGTTTGTTAGGAATAATTGAAAAGCATGTGCTGATGTTGAAAATTCAAAGCCCATACTAACTCCAGGTTTAGGATTATTCATAGCAAAACTAGTTAGTGGTTGACTATAGTCTGCCATAAAAGCAGTTTGTGGACTTATTTTATAACGCCCTCCTATTGCAATAGCTAGCATATCATTTTTCATAGTGTTTTCTACAATATTATAATGAGAAACGCTTGGCGCTACTTGCATAGAAAATTTAGAATTAAATCGTTTAGCAATAATTAATTGATGGAAAGATGAATAACGATCTTGTATATGCGAGAAATTATCTTTAGTTCGCGCATCAACCGTAAAATTACCATAATAAGTAACACTTACTGGCATTTTACCAGAGCGTGTTTGGTTAAGTAATGCTACTTTCCAATTAAAGTCTTGTAAACGATCAAATTTAGTAGTTCCATAACCTAAGGTAATTCTATCTGTAATAGAGTAAGCTAGACCAATTCTTATGTTGGCAGGAGCCCAAAAACCAGCTAGATCATTTTCTCCAGCATTAATCAAACCAAATCTATGAGACATTTGAATTTCTAATGTGTTCTTATTAAACAAAACATTGGTTGCGTTGTCTATAAGTGTAGCACTCTCAAAAGCGGGTCTCTCTAATTTCTCTTTTACTTTTATTGAATCTTTCTTTTGAGCCATAGCCATAAAAGGGAGAAGCAATAAAATAAAAAGTGTTTTTATATAATTTTTCATGTGTTTCTTTTTAAACATTAATTATTTTTAGCTCCTTGATTTATCCAAGCTTTTAATAAAGCAAGTTGATCTATGCTAGGTTCGTTGCTCGCCGATACTTGAATTGGGTGATTTTTACCAGGAAGATTATTATATAAGATACTGTTATCTGCATTACCAGCTATAACGTAATTAGGAACCAATTGATTATAAGAATTTCCTACTGTCATATTTATTTTATTTGAAGAATCGTGGCACCCAATACATTTGCTTGTGAAAATGGGTTGTATATCTGCTGTAAAATGAATTACTTGTGAATCAGGGATATCTGGTACTACAACAATTATTTCATCAGAAAACTTATCATAATAACACGAGTTCAAGAACAGACCTGCGCATACTAATAGTAGAATTTGAAATATTTTTTTCATAATTTTCTATGTGTAATGTTATGAATTAATTGTTTAAATAACGATGAAACAATTAATTTATTTGAAAGAAAAGCTCAGGAGGGTTTTTACTCCTGAGCTTTGGAATATCAAAAATTATTATTGTAAAGCTTCGATTGATTGTGAAATTAATGCTTTTGCGTAAATAGGATTGTGAACGCCGTTACTTTTATCTTCTAGTAAAAATAAGTAGTTCCAACCCGCTCCAGCTTGAGCACTTGTGAAAGTGGCACCACGACCTTGAGAACCGTTATTTGGATGACCATCATGTACAACTCCAACTGCAGAATTTTTAACAGGGTCACCATTGCCATCAAGTATCATAATGTAATTGCCATCAACATCTTTAACCAATTTACCATCAACATCTACTTCATATTGGTATTCCCATCCTACTACATCTGCTAATAATCCTGCCAATTCAACCATGCCAGTTGCAAAACCTGCAACTTCAGTTTTAACACCGTGACATTTGGTACAAGTAGCACTAGCGTAATCTGCAGGTGACCAAGAGTGACCATCATCAACAGTACTCATATGACAAGCAACACAAGACATATTAGATTTATGACCAGCAGATCCAGGCGCTGAAATTCCAACAGATGAAAATTCGATACCTTGTATGCCGTCTAATAATGTAGATTGTGGTCCATGATGTGGTCCCCAATGTGAACTAGTTACAGTAAATTCAGCTACAGTTTGATCTGGACCTGCAGTTCTTGGTTGGTGACAGTTAACACATAAATTACTTTTTCCCAATACATCACTTTCATTCTTTGCATCAAAAGTATAACCTCCATCAACTATTAAAGTAACAGGGTCAAGCGTTCTTAAAGCTTTGTCGTTACCATCATTTACAAAATCAAAAGACCTGTGCATGTCATGGCAACCAGTACATGTAATTCCATTTGATACTGCATAACCCGCTGGGTTAACGGCTCCTGTTTCTTGAAAGTCAATAAAACCTTCATTGTTATGGCATTGTGCACAACCAGCACTTGTACCTCTAGCCCAAGAAGTTCCTGTGGCATGTTTAGTCATTGCATAAGCATCGTTAATAGCATCTCTGTGATTGTCAGAATGACAAGAAATACAGACAGCCACATCAGCGCCGTCAAGACCATTGGTTCCATCAAGACCATTAGTACCATCTACTCCGTCTATACCGTTTGTTCCATCTGCACCAGCAGGGCCAATAACAGGATCAGTAGTACATTGAATAAACATTAAACCAGATGCAATAATCATCAATAGGTTTCTTAAATTTAATTTTTTCATAATATTTGATATTAGTTTGTTTTTAATATTGTATAAATTTAAGAACCACTTTAAAGTAAAAACATGATTAATATCAGTTTAAAAGATGATTAAAATCATAGTTCAAAAAATGTATATAATTGATTTTTAGTATTTTAATAATATTTGGCATTTTTTTAACAAAAATAAATTGTTTTGAAAGTAATATTTGCTACATAACTTTGTGGTTTTTGTTACATAAGTTGGGATTATTAATTGTTAAAACACTTTTATTTATTGTATTAAAACATTTAGTCAAAGAGTGGGGTGTGTCTTTTTTATTTTCTTAATTTTGAGGTCTGTTAAATTATCCTAAAAATGTCACAAGATTTATATACTGCCCCAGACTACTATTTATTAGATGAATTGTTAAGCGATGAACATATACTTATAAGAGACGCAGCCCGTGAGTGGGTTAAACGCGAAGTATCTCCTATAATAGAAGAGGCTGCACAAAAAGCAGTGTTCCCTACATCTATTATAAAAGGATTGGCCGAGATAGGTGCTTTTGGTCCTTATATTCCAGAAGTATATGGTGGTGCTGGTTTAGATCAGATGTCGTATGGTTTGATAATGCAAGAAATAGAACGTGGCGATTCGGGCGTACGCTCTACAGCTTCTGTGCAATCTTCTTTAGTCATGTATCCTATTTGGAAATTTGGTGATGAAGCGCAACGTTTAAAATACCTTCCAAAATTAGCCAGTGGCGAATTTATGGGGTGTTTCGGTTTAACCGAACCCAATCATGGCTCAAATCCGAATGGCATGGAAACCAAGTTCAAAGACATGGGCGACCATTATTTATTGAATGGTGCTAAAATGTGGATTTCGAATGCACCATTTGCAGATGTTGCCGTTGTTTGGGCCAAAAATGAAGAAGGCCGTATTCACGGTTTAATTGTAGAGCGTGGCATGGCTGGTTTTACAACGCCAGAAACGCATAACAAATGGTCATTGCGTGCATCGGCAACTGGCGAACTTATTTTTGATAATGTCAAAATTCCAAAAGAAAATTTATTGCCAAATAAAAGTGGCTTAGGAGCGCCTTTACAATGTTTAGATTCTGCTCGTTATGGTATTGCTTGGGGCGCTATTGGCGCCGCTATGGATTGCTACGATACGGCTTTAAGATACGCTAAAGAACGTACCCAATTTGGCAAACCTATTGCTGGCTTTCAATTGCAACAAAAGAAATTAGCCGAAATGATTACAGAAATCACAAAAGCACAATTGTTAACATGGCGTTTGGGTACTTTACGTAATGAAAATAAAGCGACATCGGCTCAAATTTCTATGGCCAAACGTAACAACGTAGATATGGCTTTACAAATTGCCAGAGAATCGCGTCAAATATTAGGTGCCATGGGTATTACTGGCGAGTATTCAATTATGCGTCACATGATGAATCTTGAAAGTGTGGTAACTTACGAAGGGACACACGATATCCATCTGCTCATTACGGGGTTTGATATCACAGGGATTCCGGCTTTTAAATAGTATTAAAAATTGCCCATTAAAGAAAAGGTAAAGTTTCTGCCAGGTACGCTTATCGCGGATGCAAATTCTTTATAATGTTGATCAAGCAGGTTGCTAACGGAAAAATCAAAATCTATATTTTTACTGATTTTTGTTTTGATATAAAAATTAAGCGTTGTCCAAGCAGGTGTGCCGTAATATGCGCCTGTACCAACAATAAATGGGGTTTGTTCTAGATTGTCAATACCTTCGGTAATGTTGTAATCTTTTAATTTTTTACGTCCGTTAAACCGACTGTAAACACTTATTTCGTAAGCGGGTTTTGTATAGGTAAGCGATACATTTCCGAAAAGAGGCGGGATAGAAGATAGTGGCTCATCGGTATCATAAGTATGACCTTTTGTGTATGTAAAAGATGTCTTAAACATTAAGTTTTGATACAATGGTGTTTTAAGTTCAAAGGTTGATCCCACAATATAAGCGTTATTTTTATTGACATTGGCCACAATGTTGCCTAATTCACCATCAAATAAAATGGCTCGGCTTCCATTTAAGGTAAAATCTTCTCTGGTAATATATTTGTCTAATAAAGTATAATAAGTGGTGAGACCAATATGTGCTTTTTTGTTATTAAAATATTTTAACAAACCTATTTCTGCGTTGTAGGCAAATTCTGGTTTTAAATTGGCATTAGGCACAGTTACATTACCACTTTTTTCGCGTACTTTCCCCACGTCATCAATATTAGGAGATCTAAATCCCGATGATAAAACCCCATTTATTTGCCAATTTTGGGTGGGCTTATAAACATATCCTGCGGTTAAAGTTACGGCAGAATTATCTATAGAAACATCGCTATTTGGTAAGGTAATAAGTGTTTCGTCAATCCAAGTGGCGTTTAAATTTGTTCTTGTAAAACGGATGCCTGTATTTAAAGTGGCTTTTTTACTGATGGTTTGTCTATAGTCTAAATAAGCTGCTGTACTTAAATAAGAGCTGCCTCCATCTGCATAACGTGTTTGTACAAAGAAATTATTTGTAAATCCAACAATATTATTTCCAACAACATCTAAAGTTTCGTCACTAGATATAGATGTTACATCATTATACGCCACTTCAAATCCGTAAGATAAAATACGGTCATCTTTTTGTGTAAGTGGCACAAAAAAATCTGAGCTAATGCTGTAAACATTCACCTTTTCTTTTCTTACATTTCTGTCTAAACTTCCAAATTTTCTGTTTATTCTAGACTCTCTAATATCTTGATAAGCTAAAGTAATGGTGCCATTATCTAGCCATTTTTTATTAGGATTTAATTCTAATTGTGTAGAAATTAACAATCTATTTTGTGGTCCATAATACCATTCTGCAAATTTTAAATTGTTATTTTTATACTCTGTAAGTCTATCTAATCGAGGGATATTAGACGATGTACTGTATTGAAAATTAAGTTTTAAATTGGTCTTGTCGGATAAAGGTTTTACTATTTTCTGGATCACATCCACTTGATGGTAACCCACATTATGTTGCACATTTGGGTCTGAATTAACAACAGGGTTCTCATTAAAAAAGCGGGCTGTGTTATTTGAGTATTCTAGTTGTTTCCCCCAATCGTCGAACCCGTGGCTTCGTTTTGTGCCCATTTTTAAATCACCAAAAGAACTGTAAGCCACACTGGTATATGAAGCCCATTTTTTATGACCAACTTCTGCACCAAACTGCGTTACTAAACCATTATTTACAGTGCTAAAACGTGATAAATAATTTATTTTTAAACTAGGGTTATTACTTAACCGAGGTGTTTTGGTATAATAATGAATAACACCTCCCAAAGCATCGGAGCCGTAAATTACGGATGACGGTCCAAAAATAACCTCAGTTCTGTCTAATTGCGTGGGCGATACAGAAATTGAATTTTGAAGATGTCCTTTTCTATAAATGGCATTATTCATTCTTACACCATCTATAACCAATAAAACACGATTGGCTTCCATCCCTCTAATAACTGGGCTTCCGCCTCCAAACTGTGTTTTTTGAACTTTTACGCCAGGAATATCTGCTAGAACATCAGCAGCTGTTTGCGGGCTCAATTTTTGAATCTCTTTAAAAGAAATCCCTTCAATCTGTTCTGCAATACGACTGCGCTTTTCTTTCCCTTTTGAGGCTATTAAAAAAACTTCTTGAAGACTTTCTGATTTATCTCTTAGGTAAACTGTATAATTAAGTGTTTTTAATTGATTTTTTAAAATTTCAAAGGCAACATAAGCCACATGTGTGAAAGTAATGACATCTAATGCCAAAAATGCAGAAACATCTACCACGCCATTTATATCAGAAATAAAACTCGTTGATTTATCTTCGTTAAAAACAGCAACATGTGTTATTGGTTGATGTGTATTAAAGTCTAAGATGCTAATCTTTTGAGAAAATCCGTTAAAAAAAATTAAGAAAAAAGAAATAAAGTAAAGTTTTTTCATGCTCAATTAAATACTGTTTGCAAAATGGATAATGATTTAAGTTTTTTAAAACCAGATAAGTGTAATTCGAAATAATTGATTAAAATAGCTAACAATTGCTGTCGTTGTATTTTATCTAGTTTTAGTGTGTGCATATCATCAAAATTTATGCCTAACAGCGCTTTAAAAACGCCTATTTTTTTATCTTGAATAGAGGTAAGTGAATTTCTTGTTTCAAACAAGCCTTCTTGAAGGTTAAAATATGGATAGTCTAAATGTTTTGTTTGCGGATAAAAACCTAAATATTTGGTGAGTTTTAGTAAAAAAACCAAATGGAAATTTGCAATGTCTTTTTGAGTATCTAAATGCTGGAAACTTATATATAAAAAATTAAATAAGTCTTTATTAACTTCTTCTTCTTGTAAAGAAAAATTGAGAACTTCGGCTAAAAAAAGCAACAAAGATTGCTTTACTATACTATTAGAAATACTTGAATAAGCATAACTTAAACGCACTTCTCTAATTGAGTTTAGAGTGCCTTTGTCATTGTGATTAGCAACAATTTCTAACAGGTTGAGTGGCTGAAAATAAGCTGTTTTTAATTTCCCTTTTCGGCTACCCAACACCCCTTTTAAAAGATACGATTTAAGGCCATGCTCTGTGTAACATTTTACTATTAAACTCGTGTCTTGAAACTTAATAATTCTTAAAACAATGGCTTTAGTTTGAACAATCATTTTAGTTAATGATGGCTATTTTTGTGGTAGCAACTTCAGATTTATCACCTATGGTAAGTAAAACAATATAAATACCAGAAGCTACTTTTTTACCAGCCAGATTGGTTTTATGCCACACCACTTTTCCGCCACTTAATTCCTGACCTTCTACCACATTGGTTTCGTAAACCAAATAGCCTGCTGCATCTAAAATTTTAACATTGGTTCCTTTTGGTAAATGGTCTCCATGTCTGCCGTCAATGGTAATAAAATCATTTGATTTTGTTGAAGGATTAGGGTAGGCATACGCCGATTTTAAAACATCCCCGAAAGGGGCAACTTTACTTTTAAAAGCAACAATGCCTTTATCTGTGGCGATAAAAACCTTGCCGGATGTATTATCTACTTCAATTCTTAAAATTCTATTAGAAGGCAGCGGCGAATTGTCTTTATTAAAATTAAATAGCGTTGTTGCGCCACTAGGATTTGTACCAAGCACGCCACCAGTGTCTGTGCCAAACCATTTATTATTGGCACCATCAATAGCAATGGTATTTACGGTTTGGTCTCCAAGTAATTTTTTAGGGATGCCTTCATCCAAAATAATAACAGGTTCGGCATTATTTGAGCCGTTAAAAACACCTGTGGCATTAGAAAAAGTAACCAAACCTTTTAATGTGCCCAGCCAAATACGGTTATTGCTATCAACAACAATGGTCCGCACATTTGGATCTGGCAAAGAACCCGAATTAACCTCGGTAGTTAAAGCTATTTTTTGATTGCCATTTTCATTAAAAACCAAAACACCATTTCGTCTAGAGCCTATCCAAATTGAGTTTGATTTGTCAACAACCAAATCGTTTAAACCTAGAGCGCTGTTGTCGGTTAATGCGGCACTCAAATCAAAACTATTCCAGGAGTCATCGGGTGTCATTTTCTTTAGGCGCTCGGCTACCCAAGCATTGGCAACCCACAAATTCCCGTTTTTATCAAAAGCCGATCCGTTAATACGGATGCTTTTAAAATCGGGGGCGCCCGCCAAAAAAAGTCTTTCTAAACCGCTATTTTGGTCATCTAATAAGGTGGTAACAACATCGTTTTCTACAACCAATATACCATCATTCCAAGAGCTAATATAGGCCTTGTTATCAACATTTGGATCCATTGTAATATGAACCAAATCTCTTGCCGGATAGGTGTTAGAATAAGGTGTGTTTATCCAATTTGAGCCATTAAAATGACTGAAGCCTTTTCTTGTTCCTTGAGGTGTATAAGCATCGTCATAACCACCGTATACTACCCATACATTATTATTTTCTGCTGTAATTGAAAACACTTTATTTGAACTTGGTCCTTCGGGGTGAATTTCTTGATAAGCTGTTGGGTTTTGCAAATCGGCTTTTAAAATTCCGAATTCTTGAGTCGCTAAATATATATTTTGATCTTGAGCGAAAGCAGTGTGTAGTGTAAAATTGAAAGCGCCTGAACTAGAGAATGTAGCTACCAATTTCAAATCGGTATCTAAAACAGTTGCAGATGATGAGGTGTTAAAAGTTAAAAAAAAATCAGACGAATTTAGACCTAGAATTGTTGAGGTTACTCTTTTTTTTTCTTTAAGTGTATTATTTGATGTGTCAATACTAAAAAGGACATTGTCTTTAGTGACATAAAGTTTGCTGTTAAAAACCTTAATGTTGGTAAAATTACCCAACAAACTTCCTTGAGGTTGTGTCCAATTATTAAAGTCGATTAGATTTGGGTTGTTTAGGTTGGCGCTGTAAACACCATTTTGCGTTACAGCATAAATAACGTTTTGATAAACAGTTAGTTTATTCACATAAACAGGCGTAGAGCCATCACCAATAAAATAGGTATCACCAAATTGAAGTGTCTCTGTATTGTAAACAACAATCCCAAAAGGTGTCGCTAACAACAACTTTCCATCAGCATTAAAAATATGATTGATTTGTTTGTCTCCTGTAATATTTAAACGCTCTATATCAGCAGATATATGAATTTTACCCGTATTGCCTATAATTTCTAAAAGCCCAGATTCGTAACCTATAAAAGCATTTCCAGTAGTTTCATCAAAAGAAACCGTGGTTACTGTTTTGCCAGATAAGCCATTTACTGATGAAAATTTGGCAGAAGTGTCTGTTGTTTCGTCGTAAATAAAAATACCATTATCTACAGCTGTGTAAATCTTACTTCCTGCCTTTACAAAATCTTTAGCGTTGTTATACGAAAAGTAATCTTCCCAATTTGAACTGAAATCAGACTGTGAGCTGGCCGTAAAATAGGAGAAGAAGAGAAGGGTTATTAAAAGGTGCTTCATAAGATAATTTAGAATTTCAAAGATATTTAATATAAACGTAAGATTAAAAAGTATTATTTTAGAGTTTTAAAAAATAATTATCATAAACGTCTTGCTTATGGCTTTTGAAATTGAACGTAAATTTTTAGTTAAAACTGATGACTATAAATCTGTTGCTTATAAAAAGTTTACTATTTCTCAAGGTTTTATCAGTACTGATAAAAATGCTGTGGTTCGGATTAGAATTACTGATGATAAAGCTTTTATTACCATTAAAGGTAAATCTAACAAGTCTGGTACAACACGCTATGAGTGGGAAAAAGAAATTTCTCTAAATGAAGCAAAACAACTAATGTCATTAAGCAAAACATCTCTAATAGTAAAAACGCGCTATTTGGTTAAAATAAAAAATCATACTTTTGAAGTAGATGAATTTTTGGGGGATAATGCTGGTTTGGTTATTGCCGAAATTGAATTAACCGATGAGCATGAGGTTTTTATAAAACCCGATTGGCTTGGCGAAGAGGTTACTGGCAAATTAAAATATTATAATGTAATGCTCGCTAAAAACCCTTTTAAAAATTGGACTAACTAACTTTAATTATGGAAACATTATATAAAATAGGCATGAGCCACGCAGCTCAATTATTAGTACTGGCTTTTTTAGCCATTACCTTTTTACAATCGGGTTATGATAAAATAACAGATTGGAAAGGAAATGTCAGTTTTTTAAACGCTCACTTTGCGCAAACTTTTCTAAAAAATAAAATTCCCTTTTTATTAGGTTTTATTTTATTGTTTGAGATCGTTACTGGCATTTTGAATATTGTCGGCATTTTTGAAATCTACATAAACGAAAATACTTTTATAGGTTATTTATCCGCCGTGTTGGCTGCCAAAATTTTATTGATGCTTTTATTCGGTCAACGCATTGCAAAAGATTATGCCGGCGCAATGACAATTGCCGTTTATTTTATTGTAGCGATTATTGGGGTTTTAATTCTAAAATAGATTTTTATTATTGAATTGTATTTACGAATAGATTTGTACAATTAAAAGCGACTTAAATATTTTATATTTAAGTCGCTTTTTTGTTTTATTAAACTTAGTTGTCCGCTTAAGTGATAAAAGGTGTTTAAAAAGCTTTAAACGTCCTTATTTCTTAAAATATAGGTCAAAGAAGAGTAGTGTCCAGAAAATAGCGCCATGAAATTTGACCAAAGGCCAATAATACCCGCACGGAAAAAATTTCCGCTTTTACTTCTGTTTTTTTCGCTCAACAAAGAAATGTAAAACGAATCAAAAATCATGGGCCACGTTTTACTGATTTTCATTCCAGATTTTTCAAACAATATTTTTATAGCTGTCGGTGAAAAATGCCACAAATGTCTCGGCACATCATAAGCCGCCCAAAACGATTTGTAATAATGCGCATCGAAACTTTTAAAATTAGGAACAGCTATGATTAAAATGCCATCGGGTTGTAAAAGCCTTTTTAGGGTTTTGGTGTAAGCGTCTAAATTAGGTACATGTTCTAAAACATGCCACAAGGTAATCACGTCAAATTTTTGAATAGGGTTGTTTTTTTCTAGGTTATCTAAAGAATCAAAAATTGCTTCTGAATGCGATTTTAACTTAGCTATTTCTCTGGCTTTGTTGTGAGGTTCCACACCAAAAACTTGCCATTTTTTTTGGGAACAAGCAAATAGAAAATCGCCCGTACCACAACCAATATCTAAAATGGTTTTAATATCTTTTTTAGTTTTAGAAATTTTTTGAACCTTCTTTTTTGTGGTAAACTTTCTTACAGATTGGTAAACTTTATCAAAAAGAGTCGCCTTTGTATCGGTATGAGAAATATAATCTTCGCTCTCATAATAACCCATCAAATCTTGCGGATTGGGTCGGGGAGACGTCACTAAAAAATCAATACTTTCATCTTTTAAAAGAGCAAAATCCTCTTGACTCACTGTATGGTCTTTACACACCAAAAACGGAGACAAGTCTTTATTTGTAATTGGTGATTTAGTAATATGTTCTAGCTGTTTCACGTGAAACTTTTGTTTTATCTTCCCATATAAACCAACAATACAGACACGTCTGATGGAGAGACGCCACTTATTCTGCTGGCTTGGGCAATGGTTTGTGGTCTTATTTTTGTCAGTTTTTGACGCGCTTCGATTGAGATTGAATTAAGCTTATGAAAATCGAAAGTTTCTGGTATTTTTATATGCTCAAGTCTGTTAATTTTATCGGCGTTATTTTTTTCTTTCTCAATATAGCCCGAATATTGAACGAAAATTTCAGCTTGTTCTTTTGCGGATTCGGGGATATCGTTTTCAGTAATAAACGTGGCAATATCTGGCAGGGTAGCAATGGTGTTAAAATTGATTTGTGGTCGTGCCGCAATTTTAAAAAGTTTCATTGATTGCTTAATCACTGCACATTTATTGGCGATTAAAATCGGATTTATAAGGTCGGGTTTAATGCTGTAATTTTTGATAAAATCAATAAGCAACTCAGATTTTTGTTGTTTTAAATCCATCAAATCTAAACGCTCTTTACTGGCCAAACCAATATCAAAAGATTTTTTTGTAAGTCTAATATCAGCATTATCTTGTCGCAATAAAGTACGGTATTCAGCGCGCGATGTAAACATCCGATAAGGTTCTTCCGTTCCTTTTGTGATAAGATCATCTATCAAAACACCTATATAAGCTTCGCTTCTTGACAACAGAAATTCTGGTTTATTTTGAACCTTTAATGCTGCATTAATACCTGCCATTAAACCTTGAGCGGCGGCCTCTTCATAACCAGTAGTACCGTTTATTTGACCTGCAAAAAACAAATTGGAAATTAATTTTGTTTCTAAATTATGTTTTAACTGCGTAGGTTGAAAATAATCATATTCTATAGCGTAGCCATATCTAAAAAATTTGACGTTTTCAAAACCAACGACTTTTCTTAAAGCTTTGTCTTGGATATCTTCTGGCAACGATGTTGAAAAGCCGTTTACATAAACCTCAACAGTATCCCAGCCTTCTGGTTCTATAAAAAGTTGATGTCTGTCTTTTGTCGCAAAACGGTCAATTTTATCTTCGATAGATGGACAGTAACGTGGCCCAATACTTTTAATGCGTCCATTAAACATAGGTGATCTGTCAAAACCAGACCGCAACACATCATGAACTTCCTGACTTGTATAGGTCATGTAACATGACCTATGCTTTGTTAAAGGTTTTATTGTTGGCAAATAAGAAAATTTCTCTGGGTATTCATCACCAGGTTGTTCAATCATTTTAGAATAATCTAATGAGCGGCCATCTACACGAGGTGGTGTACCAGTCTTCATGCGGCCCGATTCAAAACCTTTTTTAACCAAATCTTCTGTAATGCCCGTTGCAGCACTTTCGCCTGCACGACCACCACCAAATTGTTTATTTCCGATATGGATAAGGCCATTTAAAAAAGTGCCTGCAGTTAAAATAACTGACTTGGCTTTTATCTCTAAACCCAAAACTGTTTTAACGCCTGCAATTTTATTACCGTCGAATATTAATCCATTAACAGAGTCTTGAAAGAAATCAAGGTTATCTGTTTGCTCTAACATCAAGCGCCAAGTTTCGGCAAAACGCATCCTGTCGCTTTGAGCCCGCGGACTCCACATAGCAGGCCCTTTTGATTTATTGAGCATCTTAAATTGAATGGCTGATTTATCCGTGACAACGCCACTATAACCACCCAAGGCATCAATTTCACGCACAATCTGACCTTTTGCAATCCCACCCATAGCCGGATTACAGCTCATTTGTGCAATATTCTGAAGGCTCATAGTGATGAGTAAGGTGTGTGCGCCAAGGTTAGCGCTTGCCGCGGCTGCTTCGCTACCCGCGTGGCCTCCGCCAACCACAATAACATCGTATGTTGTGTTGAATAATCCCATTTAAGTGTTTCACGTGAAACTAAAAATCGTGTTAAAAATCGCGCAAAGATAGGTAATAATCTTCTTTAGAACGCATCAGCTTTTTATCGGCATCTGTTTTATCTTTGTAGCCGCAGTAATGCAATACACCATGAATCATCACGCGATGTAATTCGTCTTTAAAAGCCGTTTTAAAAGTGATGGCATTTTCTTTAACACGCTCTACAGAGATAAAAATATCGCCAGATATGAGTTTACCCATAGTATAATCAAAACTAATAATATCTGTTAATGTATTGTGTTTTAGATATTTAATATTTTTATCTAATAAATAAGCGTCATCACAAAAAATATAGTTGATGTTTCCCTCTTTAAGGTTTTCTTCTTGAATCGTATTGGAAACCCAGCTTTCAGCAGATTTGTCAAGGGACTCGGTAATGTTGAATAAATCATTAAAAATTATCATATGCTGTCTTTAAAATAAAGTTGCACCTTTTTTTGGTAAGGTAATTTAAGAAGCAGTGGTTTTCTGTTTAAAATTTCGGTTTTATTATAAACCTCTTTTATAGAATCGAGTTTTTTTATGTTTCTACTTTCAAATTGTTTTGTGTTGGTATTTGATTCCCTCTTTTTATCAATGCCTTGTTTAAGATTTGCCTTTTCTAATTTTAAAAGTTCGTGTTGCAAATCGGTCATTTTCTGTAAAACATCGTTTGTAAAACCTTTATCTAAGAGTTGTTTTTCTAAATCTTCCATTAACGACTTGGCTTTATTCCCTTTTGCGCCATCAGCTCCAGCTTGTTTAAGCAAGGCGTCTAAGGCCTGTTTTAAAGCCTCTTGTTGTTTATAAATGTCGTATTGCTCGCTACTTAAAGACTCTTTACTATCTCCTTTATTTTGCCCTTTCTTAACGCCATCTTTCATACTTTGAATGAGTTCTGATTGTTTCTTAATAACATCTGGCAAACTAAACGATTGCATTTTTGAGCCTTTCTTTCCTTTTCCTATGGAGGGATTGGCATTTTGCATCTGATCGAGCATCTGACTTAAAAGCAAAGCCAAATTATTTGATGATGTCATGGCGTATTGCTGATTGCTCATCCCTTTATTCCTATTGTTTTCGGCTAAATTTTTCAAGGCTGCATTTATATTATAATGTGTCTCGGTAATCTGTTCTTGAATTTTAACCGACAAGTGCGGCATGCGTAAAGACAAAGTGTACAAACTATCATCAATATGCTCGAAATAATCTTTTAAAACGTGTTGTTTTTTAAGCTTTTTAGCAAAATCTGGATGCTTATCTGTGATGCTTCCAAAATCATTCATCAAAGATTCTTGGTCTAATGAAAATATAATTAAGTTGTCTAAAATTGTTTGAAGCGTTAAAATATTTTCTTCTTCTCTTTGTCCCTCTCCGTCCATCATAGATTGTTGCATTTTCTGACTCATTTGAGACATTTTTTGGGAGGTTGATTTTTGATTCATCGCAGCTTCTTTAAATTTTTTGTCTTGTAGGTTTTGCTGAGCCTTTTTTAAATCTTCTTTAATCTGAAATTCTTCGCGTTTGGTATTAGGTAGTGCTATAGGTTTGGTAAGCGATGTGTTTTCTTCTTGCGACTGTTTTAAATCGTTTTTAATTTCATCAAAACGTTTGCTAATAGCTTCTTGCTTTTGATCAGCATTTTTTGATGCATTAGCCAAAGAGTCTTGTTCTTCACTTAACTCTTTTAAATCTTGACTGATATTAGCCAATTTCTTTTCTATATAAAAGCGTTTGGTGAGCTCTAAAACGCGTTCTAAAGTGCGTTTGTTTTGTTTGCTTTGTTGATTAAATTTATCAAGACGTTTTAACAATCCGTCTTTATCTAATTTTTCTGATAACTGTTTTAGCTCGTCTAAAATTTTCTCTTGTTTTAATAATTCTTTAGCTTCTTCAATGCGTTTATTTAAAACATCTTTTTTCTCTTCTATCAAGCTATTTTTAGGTTTCCCTTGATTGAGATTGTCTTGTAAATTTTTAATATGATTAGAAATAAGGTCTTGTTCTTTTTTTCTTCTATCAACCAAGGCTTGAAATTGCTTAACGTCATTCCATTTAAAATTTGGTTGATTTTTTAATTTTTGTGTTATTTTTTGTAAATTATCTTCAGTATTTTTGATTGATTCTTTATCGTTTTGAAGGGCATTAATACTGTTCTTTTGTGCTTTTAAGCTAGCGTTTGTCAATTCAAAATCGGTTTTATTATAGTACTGGAATATTTTGCTTTTAGTGAATTTTGATCCGTTAATGGCATCGTTGTCAAACACTTTAAAATAGAACTCATAATGACGTCCTTTTTCAAGATTTAAATCTTTATCATCTGGGTCTAATAAAAAATAAAAAGTGTCGAATATTGCTTTTTTTACAGACAATACTTTACGGCTAACCACATCTTTATTTTGAGAATCGTAATAGATAATCTCCAATTTATTTAAACCGTAATCATCACTAATTTGACCCACAAATTGTGCAACGCCAAAATTAACAGAATCAATATCAGATGAAACAGAAATTTTTGGAAATTCGTCTTTTTCAACAAGAACGGCGTAAGATAGTTTTTCGAAATGCTTTAAATCTTCGTTAGAGGTGGCTACTTGATAATTTAATGTTTTAAGCATTCTTTTTGAAAACGAAAAGTTATCATCAGAAGATTTAATAAATTCTTCTTGATTATCATTACTTATAAAATGAAGTTCATTGGTCTGATTTGTCTGTAATTGCCATGTAATTTCGGAACCTTCTGGAACAGCAATATTGCCCGTATTACTAATATCTACATCTTGTCTGTGTGTGTATTTAGGATAATTAATCGCCATTTTAAAACCAACAACTGTGGGCTTTTTAAGTACCTCAACATTAAATTCAGAAGAAGTAACCTCGTTAGATTTTAAGTAAAAAGTAAAAGATTCTGTGACATTTTCTACCAAAAAACTAAAACGATCTAAGGCGTCCTTTTTTAAGAAAAAATTTTGATTGTTAATATTTATCTCGGCTTGATTGGGCGCAATATCTCCAAGCGTGGTAATGTTTAAAACCAAATCTTGGCCTTCAATAATTTTCAAAGTTTTATTTAAAATCTTAAAACTGAAAGGCGCTGGCGGTATAAATGGTTTTTGATAATGAACCACCCTATTCAAACTTTCTTTAAAAGGATTTATTTTTCCCGATAAACTTATCAGTAAAATCAATAAAAATGGTGCAATTAAAAATTTAAGATATTTTGCATTCTGTTTGAAATTAATAGCGCCTGTAAACTTAACTGCCAATAAATCAGATGCTTTTTGGTCAATACTTGCCAAAAGCAACTCCGTCTGCTCGTGGTTTTGTTGCAATTGCACTAAGTTTAAAAGCTTGTCGCTTACCTCATTAAAGTGTTTTCCTATTAATTTTGAAGCCTGATTTACATTTAATCCTTTCTGTAATCCTAAAATTTTAAAAAACGGAAAAAGAATATAAAACAACAGTAAGGAGCCCTCTACGGCTATAAAACTCCAAAATAAAACGGTTCGCGCTAAAGGTTTAAGCCATAAAGAATATTCAATAAATAAAACAAAAAAGAAATAGACAACCCCAAACACTAAAAAAAGAAGACCTCCTTTTATCAGGGCGTTTATATAATACTTTATAATAAACGCTTGAAGTTTTTTTTGGATTTCGGTTGCGTTATTCATTTACTTATACGGTTATCGTTTTATGAAAATTATCAAAACGCCTATCAGCAAAGTTAAAGTATTCTTTTTATCTGTTAATAATTAAAATAAAAATCTACTTTTAAAGTGTAAAATTGTAAGGAATTATAACTCTACTATTTTCTCTTTTAATGCGTAAAGCACCATCCCTATACGGCTTGACACATTAAACTTATCAAACAATGCCTCCCTATAACCATCTATTGTTTTATAGCTTAAAAACATTTTTTCGGCTATTTGTTTGTAGTTTAAATCGGTGCAAGCCAATGTTAAAAAATGAAGTTCTCGGTCTTTGAGTTCAATAGGCTTATGTCTAGTAGCCTTAACTAATGTCTTAGCTACATTATCTGTGTAATAAACGCCGTTGATCATAATATGATTCAAAGCTTCTAATAGTACATTTGGGTGGATATCTTTAAGTAAATAACCGCAAGCACCAGCACGTAACATATTAAGAATAATTGGCTCATCATCATTCATAGTTAAAGCCAACACCTTTATTTCGGGACGATTTTCTTTTAGCCATTTAGTAGCTTCAATACCATTTAAAATAGGCATATTAACATCCATCAAAACAATGGGAGCTGGTTCTTTATTGGCCTCAAAATAATCTATAACTTCTTGTCCGTTAATTAATTGTGAAATAACTGTATAGCCTTCAAACTTATTTATTAATCCGTTTAAGGCTTGCGAAAAAAGCACATGATCGTCTACAATAATTACGGGTACTTTACTCATAATGTATATTTTATTTAGGGCAATTAATAGTAATAATGGTTCCTTTTAGATGTTCAGAGGCCATTGTAAATTCGGCACCAATTAATGCGGCACGGCTTTTCATAGTTTGTAATCCCAGTCCTTTACTTTTATCAATAGAATTTAAATCAAAACCCACGCCCTTATCTTGGACTTTAACGACGAGGTGATCTTTGAAATAATTAATTATAACATGTAACTTGGAACTCTTAGCGTGTTTCATAGTGTTATTAAAAAACTCTTGTAAAATTCTGAATAATATAATGCCTTTATCGTCCGATAATTCAAATACCTCCCCTTCAATATCAAGTTTCGCTTCAATAAATTTCATTCTATTATAGCGGTCTAATTCAATTTTAATGGCTTTTAATAAACCCAATGATTTAAAATGAGCTGGGTTTAATGATTTTGCCAAACTGCGCAATTCTTGCAGGCTTTTACTTATAAGCTCACTACTTTCATTAAGTTCTACTTGTTGTGCTTCGGTTAAACTTGGCTGTAAAATATTGAGTTGCATTTTAGCGATTGACAATAACTGACCAACATTATCATGTATTTCCCAGCTGATATTTTCTAAAGTTCGCTCCCTTATTTCTATTTTAGATTTAGTGATTTCTTCTTCAAATATTTTTTTATCTTCTGCGCGTTTTAATAAAAATTTTGTTTTTTTCTCTTGAAAATAAAAGAAAAACACAACCAAGGCCACACCTAAAATCAATAAGACTAAGGATATGCCAAATATTAATAACTTAAGTTCTTCTTTGTCCATATAAAGCCTAAACTATAACACAATGAGGTTATAAAATTTAAAATTAATAAAATATATCCGTAAGTAAGGCCATTGCTGTAATTTATATATTTGGTAGCTATTAATACAGGTGAAAGACCAAGCTGAAATAAAAATACCCCAACAGCCACCCAAAAAATAAGCAGATGTTTTACGTTTAAAATAGCTTCGCTGTTAAGCAATTCTATTAAAAATAAAATGACAATAATGATGGTCCCAATACTTCCTATAAACCAAGTATAAGATTGATAGCCTTCAAAAATATTTTGAAAAAATAGTGTGTCTAAAATAAACATGAGTGTTGTTAGGGCCATAAAAATATGTGAAACACTTCGGTTGTTTTTAAGTTTAAAATGCCGGCCAAACAGCCAAAAATTAAAAATATAATACGCAACTGAGTAAATATTAAAAACAATATAGTTTGGAAATTTAAAAACTCTTCCCATTATAATTCCTGCCAATTCTGTAAAAAGACCATAAATAATAAAAAATAAAAAGTACTTCAAAAGTGTATTTTTATATTTTTTATAATGATATATCCCGATAATTATAGTTATCAATTCTAGGGCGTGAATAGAATACATTAATATGTAAATCATAGTATTTGTTCAACTTTTTTAAGTTTGGCTAAAAAAATTACAGTTTTTAAATATGAATTTAACCCGTTGTGCATTATAATTTAACAAAAAAAGTTGTTCAATTGTCTAAAAAAGACGTATATTTATTTGAATATCAAACATATAAATATAATGAACAACTTTCAAGCAAATTACAATAAAATTTTAGAAGTGTTACGGTCTATTACAGAAAAAGAACAATTTTTAAAACAAAAAAGAAAGCCTAAACTACAAGATATAGAGTTGATAGCAATGAATTTAACAGCAGAATATATGAGTATTGATAGTGAATGTCAGCTTTTTAGGGATATTTCAAGGGAATTAAAGAATAAAATTGAACGTTCAGTTTATAATAGAAGGAAGCGAAAATTATTTTTTGCTATCGAACTTATAAGAAATAAATTATCTGAGAAGTTTAATGAATTTGAAAATTACTTTGTTGTAGATAGTATGCCTTTAGAAGTAGTCAAATTATCTAGAAGTAATAGTAGTAAAATTTGCAAAGAAGAATTTCATAGTTCCCCAAATAGAGGTTTTTGTGCAAGCCAAAATATGCATTACTATGGTTACAAGATTCATGCAGTTTGTTCCGTTGAAGGAGTTTTTAAAAGCTTTGATATAAGCAAAGCTTCAGTCCATGATATTCATTATTTAAAAGATATTAAAGAGCAATTTAATGATTGCGTTATTTTAGGAGATAAAGGCTATTTAAGTGCTGATTATCAATTAGATTTGTTTGAAAGCAAGCGAATAAAATTAGAGGTTCCAATGCGAAAAAATCAACATAATTACAAAAAACAAGCATATATTTTTAGGAAGAAAAGAAAGCGAATTGAAACGCTGTTTTCACAACTTTGTGATCAGTTTATGATACGTAGAAATTATGCTAAATCTTTTCAAGGATTTAAAACAAGAATACTATCCAAATTAACTTCGTTAACGGTTATTCAATACATCAATAAGTTTATCTTTGATAGAAATATAAATAATTTAAAAATTAGCATTATTTAAATGCACAACGGGTGAATTTATTAATTAGTTGGGATAAACGCCACTTGGAGGAAAGCCGCCAGCTCCCAAATTATAAGGATCTATATCTGTAATATCTGGGCTTGCGGTAACGGGTGGTGCGCTAGATTTAGTAACCGCCCCTGCTTTTTTACCCGTTGGCACTAAAAAAATAGTTGTGTAATTTTGTTTGTCAGGATTTTTATCACTTGTAGAATAAGCACCTAAGTAAAAACGCACACCATCAACATCGTATTTTTTTTCATTGCCTTGAGCTTCAATATAAGCTATATATTGTTTAAGTTCGGCTAAGGAGTACCATGTTGAACGGTTATCTTGTTTACCGATAGCACGGCTAATACCATCATAACGCGCTGTGTAGTTATCGCTTAAAGCAATAGCCTGGTCTTTTGTAATAGCATGATCTGGTCTGGTGGTATTTACTACTTTTTGATTGTTGTTTACACAAGCATTAAGACTTAAAGCTAATAATAAAACACCTATTAATTTAAAAGATGTTCTAATTAATTTTGTTTTGTTTGTCATTATTTTCTGATTTTAATTTTTAGTAAATCAAATTTAAATTAAATTTATGTAGCAATCATTACGTTAATAATTTATAAATAAAAAAAGGGGAAATATCCCCTTAAAAAAAGAGTTAAATCATCTAAAAATAGATGGTTAAAGTATATACTTTTGATGTATCAAAAATATAGACATGTCATATATTCAAAATTATAAAACTAAAAAAAACATTATGCTGGTTATTGGTATTCTGTTTTTAATTGCTTTGTTTTTAAATTTTTACATTATATTTAAGTTATTTATTTATAAAGAGATTTAAAATTCGGGGTATTTTTACTTAATTAAATTTCCAGTTCCACACTATAATTTATCTTTGCGTCTTAAAACAAATTAAGATGAGTAGCTCTATTCGTGTGCGTTTTGCGCCAAGTCCAACCGGACCTCTACATATTGGCGGCGTAAGAACCGCTTTGTTTAACTATTTATTTGCTAAAAAACACAACGGCACTTTCATTTTAAGGATCGAAGATACAGATCAAAATCGTTATGTGCCTGGTGCCGAAGATTATATTATTAAGGCTTTAAATTGGTGTGGCATTCCGTTTGACGAAGGTGTTGGTAAAGAAAAAGAGGTTGGTCCTTATCGCCAAAGCGAGCGCAAAGAAACCTATAAAGTCCATGCCCAAAAATTGATTGATACACATTGGGCTTATTATTGTTTTGATACTGCCGAAGAATTGGATCTTCACAGAAAAGATCATGAGGCAAGTGGGAAAACTTTTATTTATAATCACCACAACCGTTTAAAACTTTCTAATTCTTTAGCGCTTAGCGCGGATGAGGTTTTGGCTAAAATTAAGGCGGGTCTGCCTTATGTTATCCGTTTTAAAACACCTACAAATGAACAATTGGAATTAACTGATATCATCCGTGGAGAGATGACAATTAACACCAATGTATTGGATGATAAAATTTTATTTAAAAGCGATGGGATGCCAACCTATCATTTGGCTAATATTGTTGATGACCATTTAATGGAAATTAGTCACGTTATTCGAGGCGAAGAATGGTTGCCATCAATGGCTTTGCATATTTTATTATACCGTGCATTTGACTGGAAATCGCCAGAATTTGCACATTTACCATTGATTTTAAAACCTGTAGGCAAAGGAAAATTGAGCAAACGCGATGGCGATAAAATAGGCTTTCCTGTTTTTCCTTTAAATTGGACAGATCCAAACACAAGTGAAATATCTCGTGGCTATAAAGAAGATGGTTATTTTAATGAAGCCATGATAAATATGTTGGCTTTATTGGGATGGAATCCCGGAACAGAACAAGAAATTTTCTCTTTAGATGAGCTAATTGCTGCTTTTGATTTAAGCCGTGTGAGCAAATCGGGTGCTAAATTTGATCCAGAAAAAACCAAGTGGTTTCAACATCAATACATGCAACAAAAATCGGATGAAGATTTGGCTGATTTGTTCATGCCTATTTTAAAAGAAAAACAAACTGTCATTCTGAACCTGCCTGCGGCAGGCAGGCGAAGTGAAGAATCTCAACACACAAAACCTTTCGACGCCGCTCAGGGTGTCAATTTTAGTGATAAAGATTACGTTACAAAAGTCGTTTCCTTAATAAAAGAACGCGCAACATTTGTTTCTGATTTTTGGGGTATGTCAGACTTTTTCTTTGTTGCGCCAAAAGAATTCGATGAAAAAGCTGTCAAAAAACAATGGAAAGAAAATTCATCTGATTTAATGAATGAACTAATCAAAATTTTAAATAACGTCTCCGATTTCTCTTCAGAAAATCTTGAAAATCAAATCAAAATTTGGATAACCGAAAAAGAACTCGGATTTGGAAGCATTATGCAACCTTTTAGATTAAGCTTGGTAGGTGCTTTAAAAGGACCACATTTGTTTGATATCGCCGCGCTTATTGGTAAAGAAGAAACTTTAAACCGGTTACAATTCGCTATAAAAAGTATTCAAAAATAATTAATGATAGCGTATAAACAAAAACCTGTTTACAAATACCTCATTATAGCTTATGTATTAGCCGCTATTGGTTTTCAAGGTTGGCGCACCTTGTTTAATAATTTTGCCGTAGAAAACGTTGGTATTACAGGTTTTCAAATTGGCACCATACAATCGGTTAGAGAAATTCCTGGGTTTTTATCGTTTTTGGTTATTTACATTATCATCTTTATCAAAGAACAAAAATTAACGGCGTTAAGCTTATTAGCTTTAGGTATTGGTGTTTTTTTAACCGGCTTTTTTCCTTCGTTTAGCGGATTAATACTCACAACTTTTGTGATGTCCTTAGGATTTCATTATTTTCAAACCGCCACCTCGTCTTTGGTAATGCAAAATTTTAATACCGTTAACGCCAGTATTATGTTTGGCAAATTGCGCAGTGTTGGAGCGCTTACAAATGTCGCTGTAGGAACTGTTATTATTGGATTATCGTATATTATTCCTATAGAATATAACTTTATTATTGTTGGTGGTTTAACCATTTTAGGAAGCCTTTATTTGTATTTTAACGAACCCGAAGTTGATGAAACGCACGAACAACACAAAAAGTTTTTTCTTCGTAAAAAATATTGGTTGTATTATGTGCTTAATTTTTTGGCGGGTAGCCGCCGACAAATTTTTGTGGTTTTTGCCGTATTTTTATTAGTTGATAAATTCAAATTTTCAATAACCGAAGTGGCTATTTTATTTGTCATTAATAATGTAATCGGATTTTTGATAAATCCTGTAATTGCAAGAGCTATTAATCATTTTGGCGAACGAAAGGTGCTGAGTTTAGAATATATAGCTTTATTTTTTATATTCTTTACCTATACCCAATGGGATTATAAATGGGGTGTGGCATTGCTTTATATTTTAGATCACGTCTTTTTTAATTTTAGTTTTGGCTTGAAAACTTATCTGCAAAAAATAGCCGATCCTAAAGATATTGCGCCTTCAAATGCTGTTGGTTTTGCCATCAATCATATTGCCGCTGTTGTTATTCCCGTAATAGGCGGTTTGTTATGGATGACAAATTGGCAATTGCCATTTTATGTGGGTGTTGGATTATGTGTACTATCTTTAGCTTTTGTTCAAATAATTAAAACACCTAAGGCTTAAAATGAAAAAAATACTCATTCCTATTCCAGATAAAGATTTCGATTTAACCGAAGTGGCAGTACCTTGGAAACGTTTGACAGAAAATGGGTATCAGATAATTTTTGCCACAGAAAATGGGGCTATCGGCAAAACAGATCAACGCTTAATTGATGGCGTTATTTTTGGACAACTCGGCGCTAAGCCTTATGCTATTGCTATTTATAATGAAATGTTGGAATCAGAAGAATATAACAATCCCATTACCTACAGCGCTATAAATACCGATGAATATATTTTATTGCACCTGCCTGGTGGTCATGAAAAAGGCATAAAACAATATTTAGAAAGTGCCGTTTTACAAGAAAAGGTGGCACAGTTTTTTTATCAGAATAAATTGGTAGGATCTATTTGTCATGGTGCTATTGTCTTGGCGCGAACCAAAGATATAAACACAGGAAAGAGTATTGTGGCAAACAGAAATCTTACCGGATTAACCAAAAGTTTAGAAAAACTGGCCTATTATATCACAGCGTGGAAATTGGGCGATTATTACAGAACTTATCCCACATACACACAAGATGAAGTTCAAAGTAACCTGTCTGATCCTTCTAATTTTAAAACAGGACCATTTATGTTTAAACCTTTTGTGTGCCAAGACAATAACCTTATTACAGCACGTTGGCCAAAAGACATTGAATTGTATTGCAAAACTTTGATAAAAGCTTTAAATAAATCTTAATTTTTATTATCTTTATACAATTCATTTAACTCTTTTAATAAAATTTATTATGGACTTCGTTATTATTCCCTTTTTATCCTTACTTGGACTGATTTTGTTTGTGTCATTATTTTTTACGGTAAAACAACAAACAACAGTAATTCTTGAACGTTTCGGGAAATTTTTGAGCATCCGTCAATCTGGTTTACAAGTTAAAATTCCTTTTATAGATCGAGTTGTTGGTCGTGTGAATTTAAAAATTCAACAATTAGATGTGATCGTTGAAACCAAAACAAAAGATGATGTTTTTGTGTTGTTAAAAATTTCGGTTCAGTTTCAAATTCTTCAGGAAAAAGTATATGATGCTTTTTACAAATTACAAAATCCGCATGAGCAAATTACAGCCTTTATTTTTGATACTGTAAGAGCCGAAGTGCCAAAAATGAAACTCGATGATGTTTTTGAAAAGAAAGACGACATCGCTTTAGCGATACAACGCGAGTTAAAAGAAGCGATGCTTAATTATGGTTACGATATCGTAAAAGCTTTGGTTACCGATATTGACCCAGACAAACAAGTTAAGGCTGCTATGAACCGTATAAATGCCGCTGAACGCGAAAAAGTAGCTGCGCAATACGAAGGTGACGCGCAACGTATTATTATTGTTGAAAAAGCTAAAGCCGAAGCTGAAAGTAAACGTCTACAAGGTATGGGTATTGCCAACCAACGCCGTGAAATTGCGCGTGGTTTAGAAGAAAGTATGGAGGTTTTAAACAGGGCGGGTATCAACTCTCAAGAGGCTTCTGCATTAATTATTATCACACAACATTATGATACTTTACAGGCGATAGGCGAACGCACCAGCAGTAATTTAATTTTAATGCCAAACACACCAACCGCAGCCAGTAATATGCTAAACGATATGACAGTATCGTTAGTAGCTGCAAATAAGATTAGTGAAGCTGCTAAACTACAATTACCAAAAAAATAGTTGTATAAAACTTGTATTCTAAACAAAAAAAACCACGCCTAAGGCGTGGTTTTTTAATATTATTTAAAGAAGCTTATTCTTCTATTTTTTCTTTCTTATCCTTATCTTCTTCTTTAGACGCTTTTTTAAATTCTTTGATGCCGCCACCAATACCCTTCATTAATTCTGGTATTTTTCTGCCACCAAAAAGTAAAATAGCAAGTACTGCAACAACTATCCATTCATAACCGCCGCCAAATAGGAAAAATAAAGCTGAATTCATCTTATAAAAATTTTAGATTACAAAGTTACTAAAAATAAATATTACTCTTTATATTTTATAACGCCTCCTAGAAATTTTCTTGATTTTTTTACATCGGGGCTACCTTTGTAAAAAATATCGCCACCCAATCTTACCGAAGCGTCTAAAACATCTGTAACATTAATTTCTGCTTTACCACCAGTAGCTACCACAACTTTAGTTTGTTCGGTTTCTAAATTATAAGCATCGTAAACACTGCCTTGTCCTACGCTAACATCTTGACTTTTAGCCTTGCCTTTGGTTTTTATATTTGATCCCGAAACAGATTTTACTGTTAAATATTTTACATCTAACGGCACGTCAATAAAAGAGCCTTCTTGCGCTTTTAAAACTATTTTAAGCTGACTTAAAGTGTCGTCAGAATAAACAACGGCGCCTTCGTTTACATCAATAACATCAATATTTTTGTTTGTGTATAATTGAATATCAAAAGTGTATTTACGAAGACTTTCTGTTAGCTTGATATAAATTTTTAAATTTCCGTTTTTATTTTTAACAACTATGTTGCGTTGGTTTTTACCAGAAATTACAATCTTTTGTTCATTCGATTGTATTAACTGAATTTTTAATCCTGTAAAAACTTTAATCGAATTAAACGCGCCTAAAGCTTGAGTGCGCTTGTCTTGGGCAAAAGTTAAACTCGAAATTAAAATAAAAAGTAAAGCAATTTTCTTCATCGTGTGTTTTTTTAATGTTTGTCGGTTAACAAACAATAATCATACCTATTAATGTAAAATTTCGAGATTTATTGTGGCACTTTTCCAATTAAATTGAAATCTAAATGTTTGCGCTCTAAATCGGTTTTTTTAACATTTACATTTACGGTGTCACCTAATTGATAACAGTTTTTGGTAACCTGCCCTATTAAAGCGTATTGTTTTTCGTCGTATAAATAATAGTCATCTTTTATATCTTTAATACGCACCATGCCTTCGCATTTATTTTCAATTATCTCAACATAAATACCCCATTCTGTAACGCCAGATATCACACCTTCAAAAATTCTGTCTTTAAATTTTTGCATGTATTTAACTTGCATGTATTTAATAGAATCGCGTTCGGCTTTTGTGGCTAAATATTCTTGTTCTGAACTGTGTTTGCATTTTTCTTCATAAAAAGAAGCTTCGGGCGATTTGTTGCCGTCTAAATAATGTTGAAGCAAACGATGTGTCATCATGTCTGGATATCGCCTTATAGGCGATGTAAAATGGCTGTAATAGTTAAATGCCAAACCATAGTGACCTATATTTTGGGTAGAATAAACGGCTTTACTCATGGTTCTAATGGTAAGCGTTTCAATCATATTTTCTTCTGGCTTACCATGAACGTCTGCCAATAATTGATTTAAACTGCTAGAAATATCTTTTTTAGATTGGGTGTTTATTTTGTAACCAAATTTGTTGATGATGTTTTTTAAATCTTCTAATTTATCAGGTTTTGGGTCGTCGTGAATACGGTAAATAAAGGTGTTTTTAGACGCCTGTCCGCTTTTATTTGTGCCTATAAATTCGGCTACTTTTTTATTAGCCAACAACATAAATTCTTCTATGAGTTTGTTGGCGTCTTTGGCTTGTTTTATATAGACACCAATAGGATTAGCATCTTTATCTAAATTAAATTTAACCTCAACTTTATCAAACGAAATAGCGCCGTTTTGTAAGCGTTTTTTACGGAGTTGTTTGGCTAAATTATCAAGAATTAAAATAGCTTGATTTAAAGAATCTTTATTATTAGTATCCTGATTTTCTATAATTTCTTGGGCATCTTCGTAAGCATATCGCTTATCAGAATGAATAACAGTTCTACCAAACCACTGATTTGTTATTTCTGCATTTTTGTTTAATTCGAAAACTGCAGAAAAGGTTAATTTATCTTCGTTAGGACGTAAAGAACATACATTATTAGATAATATTTCTGGCAACATTGGTACCACACGATCTACCAAATAAACAGACGTGGCACGTTGATAAGCTTCGTCTTCTAAAATAGATTTTTCTTTTACATAATGTGTTACATCGGCAATATGGATACCTACTTCAAAATTACCATTTTCTAAAACTTTAAAAGATAGGGCATCATCAAAATCTTTGGCATCTTTTGGATCAATAGTAAAAGTTAAGGTATTTTTAAAATCGCGACGTTGTGAAATATCATCTTTGCTAATTTTAACAGCTACTTTTTCAGCTTCTGTTTCAATAGATGGATCAAACTCATAAGGCAATCCATAATCAATTAAAATAGAATGAATTTCTGTATTATGATCGCCTGGTTTTCCTAAAACCTTTGTAATAATACCAAACGGATTTTTAGAATTTTGAGGCCAATCTTGGAGACTAACCAAAACTTTATCTCCATTTTCGGCATTATTTATATTATTTTTAGAAATAAAAAGGTCGGAATACATATGTGTATCATCAGCAACTACAAAACCATAATTGTTGTTTTGTTGAAAAACTCCAACAAATTCGGTTTTTGCACGTGTAATAATTTCTACAACTTCACCTTCTTGTCGCCCATTTTTTTTATGTCTAAAAACATAAACTTTAACAGTATCGTGATGTAATCCTGTATTAAGATTTCGATTATGTATAAAAATATCTTTTTCTGAATCTTCTGTTATAAAAAAAGCATTTCCGTTAGAAGAAACATCTAAAGTACCTGTATAATGATTTATTGTTGAAGTTTGAGAAGCTGAATATTTACCTCTATCTGTTTCTTTAATTTTATTTTCACCAACCAGTTGCGCTAATACTTCTAAAATTAATTGTTTATCATTATGAGAAGTTATATTAAGTTTAGTGGCTAATTGTTTATAGTTTAAGTCTAATGAAGAGTTTTCTAAGATTCTAATAATATTATTAGAAAGTTTATTTTTTAATTTATTTTTATTTTTTTTATTATTCACTATTATTAATTTTAATCAAAAGTAGTTTAATTATAACACTAAAATTTATTTTAGCTTTTAAATAAATGTAAAGGATTACTATCTAAATTGTTTAATGTTATTAACATAATATATAATAACAATATTTTTTATTAAATTTTAAAAAGAAAATTAATGTTTATTATAGCTTGTTAATTTATACAACAAATATTTTAAATTTTATTTTTTTGATTGAGTTATAAACCTCTATTAACAATTGTTTTTTTTATAATGATTTAAAAAAGAAATACTAATATAGTATATTAACAAAGTTTAATAACTTTTAAAGTATAAAAATGTTTATAAAATAAACCTTATTTTTTATTAATAACCTACCTTATTATTGTTAATAAATAAGCATTAAATAATAATTTCTTTTTTAGTTTATTTTAATAAGTATTCTTATTACATAATTTTTCTTTAACATTCTTAAAATATTATTACCAGTTAACATTAAAGTATTAACATTCATCTTAAATTTTAAAGTCATATAAATTAATAAATTACAATTAGAAGTTAACAATTAATAAATTTTATGTTTATAACGTATAATTCTGTTAATTTTGTAGCATAAAACACCTTACTATGACAATTGCTATTGGGAATGATCACGCCGGTACAGACTATAAATTTGAAATTATAAAATATTTAGAAAAAGAAGGTTATAAAGTTTTAAATTTTGGAACAGATACTAATGCCAGTATGGATTATCCAGACACCATTCATTTAGTAGCTAAAGCTGTAGAAGAACAAAAAGCAAGCTTAGGTATTATTTTATGTGGTAGTGGTAATGGGGCGGCCATGACAGCTAACCATCATAAAGGAATTAGAGCTGCTTTATGTTGGAATAACGAATTGGTTTCTTTAGCGCGCCAACATAATGATGCTAATATTTTAAGCATTCCTGCCAGATTTGTTTCACTTACTGATGCTTTACAATTTGTAGAAACCTTTTTAAAAACTCCTTTTGAAGGTGGGCGTCATTTAACACGTGTCCAAAAAATACCAGTTTAATACTTTTGTATGAGCCATAATCACCACCGCCATGAAGTTAACGGTAATCGTTTATTATTTTCTATAATATTAAATGTAGTAATTACAGTATCACAGATTATTGGTGGTTTAATTTCTGGATCTTTATCTTTATTATCTGATGCTGTTCATAATTTATCTGATGTTATTTCACTTATTATTAGTTATATAGCTAATTTATTAACCAACAGAAAAAAGCAAACATTACAACAAACTTTTGGTTTTAAACGCGCAGAAATAATAGCGGCTTTTATTAATGCTATAACCTTAATTGGTATTGCTATTGTGTTAGGAATTGAAGCTATAAAACATTTTTCTAACATACACAATATACAAAGCGATATCGTAATATGGTTGGCTCTTTTAGGTGTTGCGGCAAATGGTTTAAGCGTATTGTTACTTAAAAAAGATGCTTCACATAATTTAAATATGAAATCGGCTTATTTACACCTTCTAACAGATATGCTAACTTCTGTAGCTGTTTTTATAGGTGGGTTATTAATGAAATTCTATCAAATTTATTGGATAGATGCTGTTCTTACGCTTGTTATTTCTATATATCTTATTTATTTAAGTTGGGATATTTTGATTAAATCACTTAAAATTCTAATGCTTTTCGCACCCAAACATATTGTTATAAAAGATGTTGAAAAAGCCGTTCTAAACTTTAAAGAAATTAGCAACATACACCATGTGCATATATGGCAATTAAATGAATACGATTGTCATTTAGAGGCGCATATCGAATTTAATAAAGATGTAAACTTATCTGAATTCGATATAGTTTGCGAAAAAATAGAAGATATTCTAAAAGAAAAATTTAAAATAAACCATTGTAATTTACAGCCAGAATTTAATCGTGATGATGTTAAAGAATTCATCATTCAAGACTAATCAATGAATTGGATTTTAAAAACTTTTAAAGAGCTTACCACAACAGAGCTTTATGCTATTTTAAAACTGCGCTCAGAAATATTTGTAGTTGAGCAAAATTGCGCTTATCAAGATTTAGATGACAAAGACCAAAAAGCATGGCATTTGTTTACAGAGAAAGACGGAAACGTTTTAGCTTATACGCGATTGTTTAAATCAGGCGACTGTTACACAGAAGCATCTATAGGTCGCGTGGTAGTTGCATCATCGCAAAGAGGTACAGGTTTAGGGCATAAACTAATGAAAGAGTCAATATTAGCTTTAGAAAACAGATTTGGTAAAACACCTATAAAAATTGGCGCCCAAACACATCTAACAAAATTTTACGAACCCCATGGGTTTATAAAAATAAATGAGGAATACCTAGAAGACGGTATCCCTCATATTCATATGCTACGCGCTGTTTAAAACAGACTATTTCTTATTCATAACTGTTAAAGTAACCCGTCGGTTATTTTCACGACCTTCTGGGGTTCTATTTGTATCTATCGGATTTTCCTCCCCATAACCTTGTGCAGTCAATCGTTTTGAGCTAATGCCATGCGCAATAAAATATTTTCTAACTGCATTTGCGCGGTTATCCGATAAGATTAAATTGCTTTTATTTGGACCAGCACTATCAGTGTGACCTTCAATATGAAATTGTGCCGCTTTGTATTGGTTCATTATAAAAACAATCTCATCCAATTGTTCTTCTACACCCTGTTTAAAAGTATATTCATTTGTGTTGAATAAGATAGTTTTTGCGAATTCATTCAGTTTACGTTCAGCATCTTCTGTTATAACTTTATCAGGACAACCTCCGTTAACAGCAGGACCTGGAGCTTCAACACATTTATCGTCTTTATCTAAAACACCATCACCATCGGTATCTGTATAAGGACAACCTTCATTATCTTCTGGCCCGGCTACCATTGGGCATAAATCATTTTCATCACAAACACCATCACCATCGGTGTCAATACAATTACACGAGCCTTCCATTAACAAAGTAGGTAAACCCATTAAACTACCCAATGAACTATTTTTAGAAACAGGAATGGCATTATATTTAAACGCAGCTAATTCCGAATCTGGATTTTGTACGATGCCTATTCTAGGTTGGGCATTACCAGCCGCTCTATTGGCAACATAAATATTTTCGTCTGGCCCTAATTGGAGTGCTCCAACGGTATAATCTTGAGTAGATTTATAAAGGTTCTTAACTTCCTCATAACCATATGTTGGGTAATTTACATTATATCTTAGGGTTTTTGGAAAAGCATTAGAAGTAGAAATTTTACGTAGATTTATACGTCTCAAAAAATTTGCACCCCTATAAAGATGCGAAAAATATAAATTGCTGCCGTTAGGAGAAAATTCAATACCATAAACATAGCCTGTTTTTCTGTCGAATTGATATTTTTTAGGGCTGCTTATCACACCATCAGAAAAATCAAAAAGTTCAACAAAATTATCTTTTAAAACTGCAAGGGCCACTTTTGTACCATCTGGCGAAATTTTCATTTGTCCTTGCGCGTTTTGATATTGATTGTATTTGTTTACAAATCGCCTGTGATAACTCCCTACTTTTGAAATGATAGGATCTTTCAAATCGGTATTATTTGATTTTATATGATAGCAAATAAATTGATTTCCCATTTCTTTGTTTGCATACAAACTACTATCAAAATCGTGCGCTAAAACATAATATCCGCCATTATTATCTGAAACAGCTGTTAATTTTTCGGCAACAGAAGGAAATAATAACTTATTTTTAATAACAACTTCGCCACCATTGGTTAAATCTACCACATTGTAACGTAAGCCGTTTTGCAGGTTGTGCTCAGCCGAATCTACTGTAAAAATGAAATACTTTGTACAATTTGTATTAGGTATAGGTATTATAAGTGCAGATTGAGTTGCAGAAGAATTACCTAACAAGCCACGTCCATTTATTAATGGTCTGTGATTGCCGTTCCAAACAGTTTTGCCATCGGTATAAAAAACAACATTTCCGCCCTCATCACTAACAACAGAACAGCCTTCGCTAGTGTTAATCTAAAGAATTCCTCGCTGCTCTGCCTCGGGGTTTATTGGAAAGTTTGAAAACCTTAGGTTTTCATTACGCTTTGAAAAAGCGTAATTTTGGGTTATGAGTGAACATATTCTAAAGAGACATAATAAAACATTATTGTTGTATCATTTGGTCTTTCCTTTGAAATATAGGAAATCGGCTATAACAAAAGATATTGGAGAGGGATTAAAACAGATTTGTTTGGAAATTTCAGAACGATATGAAGTTCATTTTATCGAGATTGGTTATGAATCTAAACACGTTCATTTTTTGGTTCAAAGTGTACCAAGTTATTCTGTTTCTAAAATGATTAGGATGTTAAAAAGTATTACTGCCAAGCAGCTATTTCAAAGATTTCCAGAGATTAAGGCAAAACTTTGGCACGGTAAGCTTTGGACTAGTGGATTTTATGCAAACACAGTCGGGCAATACTCAAACGAGGAGGTAATCAGAGCATATGTAAAAAATCAAGGAATAGAGAAAGAATACCCGTTGTGCATTTAAATAATGCTAATTTTTAAATTATTTATATTTCTATCAAAGATAAACTTATTGATGTATTGAATAACCGTTAACGAAGTTAATTTGGATAGTATTCTTGTTTTAAATCCTTGAAAAGATTTAGCATAATTTCTACGTATCATAAACTGATCACAAAGTTGTGAAAACAGCGTTTCAATTCGCTTTCTTTTCTTCCTAAAAATATATGCTTGTTTTTTGTAATTATGTTGATTTTTTCGCATTGGAACCTCTAATTTTATTCGCTTGCTTTCAAACAAATCTAATTGATAATCAGCACTTAAATAGCCTTTATCTCCTAAAATAACGCAATCATTAAATTGCTCTTTAATATCTTTTAAATAATGAATATCATGGACTGAAGCTTTGCTTATATCAAAGCTTTTAAAAACTCCTTCAACGGAACAAACTGCATGAATCTTGTAACCATAGTAATGCATATTTTGGCTTGCACAAAAACCTCTATTTGGGGAACTATGAAATTCTTCTTTGCAAATTTTACTACTATTACTTCTAGATAATTTGACTACTTCTAAAGGCATACTATCTACAACAAAGTAATTTTCAAATTCATTAAACTTCTCAGATAATTTATTTCTTATAAGTTCGATAGCAAAAAATAATTTTCGCTTCCTTCTATTATAAACTGAACGTTCAATTTTATTCTTTAATTCCCTTGAAATATCCCTAAAAAGCTGACATTCACTATCAATACTCATATATTCTGCTGTTAAATTCATTGCTATCAACTCTATATCTTGTAGTTTAGGCTTTCTTTTTTGTTTTAAAAATTGTTCTTTTTCTGTAATAGACCGTAACACTTCTAAAATTTTATTGTAATTTGCTTGAAAGTTGTTCATTATATTTATATGTTTGATATTCAAATAAATATACGTCTTTTTTAGACAATTGAACAACTTTTTTTGTTAAATTATAATGCACAACGGGTAAAGAATATATAAAAGTACACTCAGATCAACTAACATTGTTTTGATACCTCGATGGCTCTGCCTCGGGGTAGTTCATTAGGCGGACCCTTCGGCAACACTTACAGTATTTCCAGAAAAATTAAGTCCAACGCCACTACCAAAACACCAAGTTTGTGCTTGGGTAACTGATATGATTGCAAATAGCATAAATAAACTTGCTACTAATTTTAAATTTTTCATATATTTTATTGATTAAAACTAATTAAATACTTAAACCCCGTTATTAATAAGCTAATTAGTACAACAGTAATTAATTGCGAATATTTTACATAAAAACAAAAACCGAATACAAACTAACGTTAAAAACAAGGCTTAATTGTGAATGTGTCTATGTTTTTAGTTTACTATCCGTAACAAGGTGGCTTGTTTGTAACTTCTCTATTGTATATGATTATCTGCTGTTTTTTTAATCCACATATGTGATATAAATATTCGTGTAAACAGCTTCTAAACTTTATTATTATTACTAATTAATATTATGGATAGCAATATTTTAACATTATTAAACGCTAAATAAATTAGCTTATATCATTTTGTTAAAAACTAGCTTAACATTATCAAAATTACTCGTATGTTTTTTATATTTTAGCTACTTAAACTAATTAAGATATTATGGCTTCAGATAAAGAAAAAGACGCAAAATTAAAGGCATTACAATTAACATTAGATAAACTTGATAAAACCTACGGTAAAGGCGCTGTAATGAAATTAGGCGATGCTGTTATTGAAGAGATAGATGCTATTTCGTCTGGTTCTTTGGGTTTAGACTTGGCTTTAGGTGTTGGCGGTTATCCTAGAGGAAGGGTTATAGAAATTTACGGACCAGAATCGTCTGGTAAAACCACGCTTACTTTGCACGCTATTGCCGAGGCTCAAAAAGCTGGAGGTATTGCTGCGTTTATTGATGCAGAACATGCTTTTGATAGAGAGTACGCTAATAATTTAGGTATAGATACAGACAATCTTATTATTTCTCAACCAGACAATGGAGAACAGGCCCTTGAAATAGCCGATAATTTAATTCGCTCTGGCGCGATAGATATTGTTGTGATTGATTCGGTTGCTGCTTTAACGCCAAGAAGTGAAATTGAAGGAGAAATGGGCGATTCTAAAATGGGTTTACACGCCCGGTTGATGTCGCAAGCTTTAAGAAAATTGACAGGAAGCATCAGTAAAACAAATTGTACGGTTATTTTCATCAACCAATTAAGAGAAAAAATTGGCGTTATGTTTGGAAACCCAGAAACTACTACTGGCGGAAATGCACTTAAATTTTATGCCTCTATAAGATTAGATATTAGAAGACGTACCCAAATTAAAGATGGCGAAATGGTTATTGGGAATAGCACCAAAGTTAAAGTTGTCAAAAACAAAGTAGCACCGCCTTTTAGAGTGGCTGAATTTGACATAATGTACGGTAAAGGTATTTCTAAAACTGGCGAAATACTAGATCTAGGCGTAGAATATGGCATTGTTAAAAAAAGCGGATCGTGGTTTAGTTATGGCGACACTAAATTAGGTCAAGGACGCGATGCAGTTAAATCTCTTATTGGCGATAATCCAGAGTTGGCTTTAGAATTAGAAAATAAAATTAAAGAAGCTATAGAGACTAAATAATCAAACAATTATAAATGCATAAAAAAAGCACCTTGAATAAGGTGCTTTTTTTGTTTTTGATTGAGAATTAACGTTTGTTAACTTCATCAATATATTTTTTTAATGCCATTGTCATAGAAGGCATTTCTTCTGTAGGCGCCGAAATATCAATTCTTAAACCAGCATCAGAAGCTGCTTTTACAGTAGAGTTACCAAAAACAGCAATCCGTGTATTGTTTTGTTTAAAATCAGGAAAATTTTCAAACAACGATTTAATACCAGAAGGGCTAAAAAACACGAGTATATCGTAGTAAACATCGGTAAGATCTGACAAGTCGCTTATAACGGTTTTAAATAAAATAGCACGTTCCCATTTAACACCTAAGACATCTAAAGCAACAGGAATACTGGGCGTTAATTTGTCTGATGAGGGCAATAAAAAAACTTCTTCTTTGTATTTTTTAATAAGTTTAATCAAGTCTTCAAAACTTCTCTCGCCTACATAAATTTTACGTTTTCTATACACCACATATTTTTGTAAATAGAAAGAAACAGCTTCAGATTGGCAAAAATATTTCATACTATCGGGTACTTTAAAGCGCATTTCTTCGGCAAGTCTAAAGTAATTGTCAATAGCTTTTCTGCTCGTAAAAATAACAGCAGAAAATTTTGAAAAATCGATTCTTTGAGATCTAACTTCTCTTGAGCTAACCCCTTCAACATGTATGAAAGATCTAAAATCTATTTTTACTTTTTGTTTGTTTGACAACTCGTGGTAAGGGGAATTCTCAACGTTGGGTTCTGGTTGAGAAACAAGGATAGTTTTCACTTTCATAAATTTCTTCTTTTAAACTTTAGAAGTTAAAACCCTGTATAATATAATTATGGGGGCTATTTCTAGCGTGCAAATGTACAAAATAAAATAGAAAGTATATTTTTTTATAATTTTAAGGTTGTTTTTTAGTATCAGGTAGTAAAAATAGAGTGCTAATATTAAAGAACTTACGCTTGCTATATGTAATAATAAATTTCTGTTATCAAAATTAAATATTATAAAAGGCAACCACATCAGAACAAAAAGACTTAAAAAATTTAAATAGGTTGTTTTTATATAGATAATTTTATGCATCAAAAAATTTAAATTAAACAATTTTATAAAGACAAGGTTTATTAAATATTTTAAAATAAAAAAAAGTAAGACAATAAAGCTCGTTTCTAAATATAAATGCCATTCATTTTCAATTAACAATGCCGTGTTTTTTACAAAAAACAAAACCAAAACAAAGCCAATAATAAGGCTTTGAATTATCAAAAAGAGGATGTTATAAAAATTAACCACCAAACTGTAGTCTATCTTTAAATTAGGCGTCAAAACATTTCGGAAGACAAGCTGATACCGTTGCTCAAATTGATAGCTAAATATGTTTTTAATAGCAATCAACACTATTAGAATAAATACAAATATAAGAGGTATCCACGCGGTATTTAAAGTAAGAGGTTGGTAGAATATATCCATTTTAAAAAGCTATTTTTACAATATTACCTTCAAATCCCGCCTTAAAATTATTAAAACTCAAAGCCATTCTAAATGTTGTGGTAGACCTGTCTAAATGCGCTGGCACATCAAAAGAACATCTAACTTTATAATTTTTAAAAGGGCGTAACATATTAGTTGAATCAAGACCAACAATAGTAAGGTTTTTTAATTTCACTTGTGCTGTAATTTGATGTTTTTTTGTCTGAAAAACACCATAAAATTGTAATTTTGAAATAGGAATATCTTTATTATATGGGTTTGTCAAATCAAAAGTTAAATTGTAAACTTCATCTAATTTTAAATCTAAAACATCTTTATTAATAGTGCATTTTAAATGCTGAAAAGTGGTATAGTTTTCAATTTTAGAACCGTAATAAATTTTATTCCGTTTTTTTGACAAGACATTTCCGTGTTCTAAATTACTCACCTCATACACTGTTTTTCCTTGCACCAATTTTTCATATCCTGGTAAATCAAATTGATTTTGACGGTAATTAAGTGCGTTGTAAGAATAGGTTTCAATACCAGTATAAAAACGATATTTAGAAGCACTTTGAAAGGAGTTGTGAAAAACAATTGGCAACCCCCCAGTATTTTCTTTTAATGTTTGCGCCCAGGTTTTATTTTGATGCGTTTCCCATTTAAAGAACGAAAGATTATCATCGGCAGAAGCCAATCTAATATAGAGCAATGCTATTAAGTTTAAACTTCCTAAAATGAGAAACCATTTCTTAGATTTTTGATGCGTAATTATATAAGGAAAACTCATAATAATTAACGGAATTACTATGATGCCTGTCCATTGCAATTGGGTGCTTGTCTTAAAGGTAGACATAAAGAAAAAACCTATAAAGCCCACCAAAATAAAAAGCAAAGCTTTGTTGAACCTATCTTTAAAATCTGCTTTAAAAAAGGCATAGTATATCACAGGAAAAGTCAAACCTACTATTAGCAATTGATTTAATAAATGATTGACAGAAAAAACCCATTGGTATAATTTTTTACTGCGATTTAGATGGTACAAAACAGATGGAAATCCGTTATCATATTGCCACAAAATATGGGGTGTAAATAATACAAGAGCAAACAAACAAGCCGTCCAAAAATAACGCTTCTTCAAAAGACTTAAATTAGATACAACCACAAAACCAATGACTAAAACACCATGGTATTTACTGTACAACATGCCCGCCATAGCAAAACCCATCAGTAAAGCTATTTTAAGATTTTGGTTGTGCAAAAATAATTTATAAGCATATAAAAACAACACAGCAAAGAAGAATAACGGCGTATCTGGAACCGTAATAAATCCGTAAAAATTAAAGAGAATAACGGCTGTTATCAGTAAAAAGAACAAATGAATATTATTCCATTTCGTTTTAATATCTATCAGTTTCCAAATTAAAATAAGTGTAAAAGAGAACATAAAAGCACTAAAAAAACGCACACCTAATTCGCCGTTAAAAAAGAACCCACTTATTTTAATCCACAAAGCCACCATGGGTGGATGGTCAAAATATCCCCAAGATAAATCTTTAGACCACAACCAGTAATAAGCTTCATCATCTATTAACTCTGTATAAATACTTTGTAAAATATTAACTACAAAAAACAAAAGAAGATAGAAAACAAAAAGCGATTTGCTAGATTTTAAGATTTTCATAGGGGCAATAAACTTATCGCAAAATTAGCAATAAAAAGTTTTACCTTTACCACTTAAAACAAGACCATGCCTAAGGCTTTAGTAATTATACCAACATATAACGAAAAAGAAAATATTGAAAACATTATAAAAGCGGTTTTCGACCTTCCTATTGCTTTTGATGTTTTGATTGTTGATGATAACTCTCCCGATGGCACCGCCAAAATTGTGGAATGTTTACAAGATCAATTTAAAGACAGACTTTTTATAGAAAAACGCCCAGGTAAAAACGGCTTAGGTACAGCTTATATTCACGGATTTAAATGGGCATTGGCTAAAGATTACGAATATATCATTGAAATGGATGCCGATTTTTCGCACAACCCAAAAGACCTTACACGTCTTTATGATGCATGCGCCAATCAAGGGGCCGATATGTCTATAGGATCGCGTTATTCTCAAGGAGTAAATGTTGTAAACTGGCCAATGAAACGTGTTTTGTTGTCGTATTTTGCATCAAAATATGTGCGATTTATAACAGGAATTCCACTTCACGATACCACAGCGGGATTTGTATGTTATAAACGAAAAGTGTTAGAAACCATTAATCTCAATAAAATAAAATTTGTGGGCTATGCTTTTCAAATTGAGATGAAATTTAAAGCTTGGAAACACGGATTTAACATCAAAGAAGTTTCTGTTATTTTTACTGATAGAACTTTAGGGAAATCTAAAATGAGTGGCAATATTGTTACCGAAGCTATTTTTGGTGTTATAAAATTACGATTAAAAGGCTTGCCGAAATAAAATTTGTATGTCGCAAACACTTATTAAAAACGCACGTATTGTAAACGAAGGCCACATAATAGAAGGCGATGTTCTTATAGACGGCAACTATATTGTAGAAATAAACAGTTCAATAAGCGCAAAATCAAATGAAGTGCGTGTTATTGATGCCGAAAATAAACTTTTAATTCCGGGTATTATTGACGATCAAGTTCATTTTAGAGAACCGGGATTAACGCATAAAGCCACGATAGCCTCAGAAAGTCGCGCTGCAGTAGCGGGCGGTGTCACATCGTTTATAGAGATGCCTAATACCATTCCGCAAGCCACAACCAATGAATTATTAGAAGATAAATTCGATATAGCTTCTGCATCTTCTTACGCTAATTATTCATTTATGATTGGTGGTACAAATACAAATTTGGATGAACTTCTTAAAACAGATCCCAAAAAAGTAGCAGCTATTAAATTATTTTTAGGATCATCAACAGGCAATATGTTGGTAGACGATGTTAAAGTTTTAGAACAGATTTTTAAGGCGTCAAAAATGTTAATTGTCACACATTGCGAAGACGAAGCAACTATTAAAAAAAATCTAGAAAAATATATTGCCAAATATGGCGATGATATTCCGGTTAAATACCATCCATTAATTCGCAGTGAAGAAGCCTGCTATTTATCATCATCAAAAGCTGTCGCTTTAGCAAAAAAAACGGGCGCAAGATTACATGTCTATCATGTTTCAACCGCTAAGGAGGCTCAGAAATTATTCAGCAACAGGAAGGCTTTAAAAGATAAAAAGATTACAGCCGAAGTTTGTGTGCATCATTTGTGGTTTGATGATTCTGATTACGAGAAAAAAGGCACATTGATTAAATGGAACCCTGCAATAAAAACCAAAGCAGACAAAGAGGGTTTGCTAAAAGCTTTGTTAAACGACAAAATAGATGTTATTGCTACAGACCATGCGCCACATACACTTGAAGAAAAACAGCAAGTATATACTAAAGCGCCAAGCGGAGGCCCATTAGTGCAACATGGCTTATTAGCAATGTTGGAATTACATAAAAAAGGCCTTATTTCTATCGAAAAAATTATAGAAAAAATGTGTCACAATCCAGCTATATTATTTCAAATAGAAAAACGTGGTTTTATAAAAGAAGGTTATTTTGCCGATTTGGTTTTGGTTGATACTTCTAGCTTACAATCTGTAACCAAAGACACCATTTTATGCAAATGTAAATGGTCTCCTTTTGAAGGCACTACTTTTACAAACACAGTAACACATACTTTTGTAAATGGCAATTTAATTTACAATCAGGGTGTTTTTAACGACAACCTTAAAGGAAAACGCTTAACATTTAATAGATAATGCTAAGACACTTATTTAAAATAGCGTTCATTTTCACTCTTGCTGCATGCACAAGCAATACTATTTATGAAAAGCCTAAGGATTTAATTCCTAAGGAACAAATGATAGATTTGTTAACAGATCTTTATATAGCAAATGCGGCTGGAAACAATTCTAATAAAGAAGGAAATAGCAGTGTTAAATATTTTCCATTGGTTTATGAAAAATATAAAATTGATAGCAACAGATTTAAAAGCAGTAATTTTTATTATACATCCAAAGTCAAAGACTACCAATTCATTAGCGAAGCGGTGTATAATAACTTAGAAGCTTTAAAAAAAGAACACGAAAACCTAATAAAGATACAAGATTCAACAGCAAAGGTTAAAAAAGATGCTCTTAAAAAGACAGCAATAGAGAAAAGAAAATTGGAGCAAAAACCACTACCAAAGCCTTTAAAAACAAGCCTTCAAAAGAAAACAAAGTAGGCGTTTATTGTTTGTAAACTTCAGCAGTTTCTTTTACCACATCTATAATTTTTTTAAACTTAAAATTCAAAGCATTTATAATTTTATCAGAATCATAATAAGTTTTTTGATGTAATGATTTTGCCGATTGTTTTGTAAATAAGGCTGATTTACCTGTTAATAAACTTCTAACCCAATCTAAGCGCCATCCAATTGCGCCAATAAATTTTGTGATTTTTATAGTTGATTTTTTTACATGTAAAGCATCAGCAATTAAATCGAAAACCTGTTTAAAGTTGAGGTTTTCGCTTACCAAAATATAGCGTTCTAAAGAAATATCAGATTCTGTTAAAGCAATCATCGCTTTAGCGACATCTGTTACGCCAACAAATCCGGTAACACCTGTGGCATAAAATTTTAATCCTTTAGCTATATTTTTATACATTTGTCCACTGCCAGAATGCCAAAATCCTGGGCCAATAATAACGCCAGGGTTTACAATAACAACATTTAAATCTTCTTGAGAACCGCGCCAAACCTCTTGTTCTGCACCGTATTTGGTAATGGCATAACCGCTTTTTTTATTGCCGCTCCATTCATTGCTTTCGGTGACTTTTGCGCCATTTGGCGCATCTTCTAAAGTGGCTATAGAACTTACATAACAAAGTTTTTTAACCTTGTTATCAATACAAAGATTCACAATATTTGTAGTGCCTTTAATATTGGTTTTCCGCATCTTAATATAATCCTTTGTATCAAAAGAAATCAATGCAGCACTGTGATACACAATCTTTACATTTTCAAAAGCCTTTTCTAAATCTGGGATGTTATTTAAATCGGCTTCAAGCCATTCTATCTTGTCAAAATAAATATCAGGTGTTTTGGTATAATAAGAAAAGACAGTTTTAACACGCTCAAGGTCGCTATTTTTACGGTAAATAGCACGTACTTTTTTGCCTTTTAAAAGAAGTTGGTATAAAAGATGTGACCCAACCAAACCCGTGCCGCCTGTAACTAAAATCATATAGCGAAAATAAAGAATTATCTCAATAATAATGGGTATTTGGGTTCTGATTTTTATCTTTGTCCAAATTATAAAAAAGAATGGAAAATACATTTGTAGAAGAACTGCGCTGGCGCGGATTAATCCACGATATGATACCCGGAACAGAAGAACAATTAGCCAAAGAATCAACTACGGCTTATATAGGCTTTGATCCAACGGGAGAATCTTTGCATATTGGCAGTTTGGTTCAGATTATTTTATTGATGCATTTTCAAAAACACGGCCACACACCTATTGCTTTGGTAGGTGGCGCCACAGGTATGATTGGCGATCCTAGTGGAAAATCGGCCGAGCGCAATTTACTTGACGAAGCGACTTTGCAAAAAAACCTTAACGGAATAAAATCGCAACTCGAAAAATTCTTAGATTTTAACGCCAATGTTCCCAATGCTGCCAAAATGGTCAATAATTACGATTGGATGAAAGACATTTCTCTGATTGATTTTGTGCGCGATATTGGCAAACATTTGACTGTTAATTATATGATGTCTAAAGATTCTGTCAAAAAACGTTTAGGAGACGACTCTGCCGATGGCATGTCTTTTACAGAATTTACCTACCAACTGTTTCAGGGTTTCGATTTTTTACATTTGTACCAAGCCGAAAATTGTAAATTACAAATGGGTGGTTCAGACCAATGGGGAAATATCACAACTGGAACAGAATTGGTAAGACGTAAAGTAGGTGGCAAAGCTTTTGCCTTAACCTGTCCATTAGTTACTAAAGCCGATGGCACTAAATTCGGTAAAACCGAAGGCGGTAATGTGTGGTTAGATCCCAAAAGAACATCACCTTATAAATTTTACCAATATTGGCTTAATGCTTCGGATGCTGATGCCGAAAACTACATTAAAATATTTACTTTATTAGATAAAGAAACGGTTGAAAAACTCATTGCAGAACACCGTGAACAACCACATATGCGTTTATTGCAAAAAACAATTGGTAAAGAAGTAACCACTATGGTGCACTCTGAAGATGATTATGAAAATGCTATAAAAGCATCTCAAATATTGTTTGGAAAATCAACGTCTGACTATTTAAAAAGCCTTGACGAACAAACTTTTTTAGATGTATTTGATGGTGTGCCTCAAGCAGAGATTAGCAGAGCCCAAATAGAAAATGGTTTAGATGTTGTGGCTGCTTTTGCCGACACAGGGTTTTTAGCTTCAAATAGCGAAGTGAGACGCGCTTTAAAAGAAAACTCTATTTCGGTAAACAAAGAAAAAGTAAGCGAAGATTTTGTAATCAACACAGCGCATTTAATTAATGATAAGTTTGTGTTGTTGCAACGCGGTAAAAAGAATTATTTTGTGGTAAAGGTGAGTTAAATTTTTAAATAACTAATATTGATTTAATTAGTTATATTTGTTTTATGCAAGAAGCGCAAAGATTAATACTATTAGGAAAGGCGAAAACGTTTTTTAGAAACGAAATAGTCGCATCCCATATTACGACGGCTTGCAAAAAGGCAGGAAAATTATCAAATTATAACGTCAACCCTTTTTTGTATAAATATTTGGCCAATTTCTTAAAAGGGAATGATGATGCTAAAAGTATTGCAGAGGCGCTTGTTTTACCTAGAATTTTAGGATCATCTATAAACACCTCTTTCGGGATGAAAATTCAGAAACTTATTAGTGAGCTTTTTGAAGGGTTTGGTTCTACAACGCCTGGAATTGATATTGAATTTATTGATGCAATTGATGGAAGAAAAAAGTATTGCCAGTTAAAATCAGGCCCAAATACAATAAATCATGACGATGTTGAAACTATTTTTGGACATTTTCAAGGAACTATAAACTTAGCAAGAACCAATAATTTAAATATTGGTATAAATGATATGATTGTTGGTGTAATTTATGGTGAAGAAATAGAGTTAAGTTCTCACTATAGAAGAATTAACGAAAAATATCCCGTAATTATAGGTAAAGATTTTTGGTATAAATTAACAGGAAAAGAAGATTTCTATTTTGATTTAATTGATGCTGTTGGAGAAGTTGCACTTGAAGTCGACGGCACAAAAGTAATTCAAGAAACCATTACTGCTTTATCAAAAGAAATAGAGACTAAGTTTTCTTGACTCATTTCATAATATTTATTCAAAAAAGCAACAATTGAATAACCAACTTCTTTAGCTAAATTAACGGGAACTGCATTACCTATTTGTTTGTATTGTTGTGAAATAGACCCTTCAAATTTCCAATCATCAGGAAAAGTTTGAATCCTTGCGTATTCGCGCACGGTAAAAGGTCTAGTTTCATCAGGATGACATCTTTCTGTTTGTTTTTGTGCTGGGCTACAAGTTAGTGTAAGGCAAGGCTCATCCCAACCAATTCTACGCGCCATACCTGTTTTCCCACCTCCCAAATAAAAACTTTTTTGCATGTATTCTTTTTGTAAATCTAAAGGTAAGTCACGCCAATACCCTTTTTGAGGAATTAAATCTAGAATTTTCTTTTTATGTTCAGGATATTTTGTTCCGTTTGATTTGGGAACATTTGAATCAAATAAAGTGCCCTTTTTAAGAGCATCGCCTAAATTGTAAACAGTGTCATTAGGTAAAGGGTATTTATATTCAATATCAATATCTTTTCGAATACCAACTAAAATAAGTCGTTCTCTTTTCTGAGGAACATTATAATTTACAGCTTTCAAAACTTGAAAAGGAGATACAACATTATATCCAATTTCGTCTAAAATAGAAATCATCCCTTCTAGGGTTTTTCCTTTTTCATGACTCAAAAGACCTTTAACATTTTCTCCAATACAAATTAGAGGTTTAACTTCTTGTACTGCTCTTGCAAATTCATAAAATAAAGTTCCTCTAGCATCATTTAACCCAAGTTTTTTACCCGCATAACTGAAAGCTTGACAAGGAAAACCACCAGTTACAACATCAACCTTACCTTGATATTTAGAAAAAGAATAGTTTTTAATATCTCCTTCTAAAACATTCCAATGCGGTCTGTTATTTCGTAAAGTTGCACAAGCCCATTTGTCAATTTCGTTTAAGGCAGCACATTTAATACCAGACTGTTCAAGACCTAAAGCCAAACCACCTGCGCCTGCAAATAATTCTAAAACAGAATATTGATGGTTGGGTTTGACAAAATTATCAACAATTGTTTTATTGTTTGATAACTTGCGAAATTCAGGAAATAGTTGCAATTGCTCTTTATTATAAACCCTATAATTACTCATAGGCTCTCGCACAGCAGATAATTTTCCATCTCTGTCCCATCTTCGTAAAGTTTCTGTACTTTTACCTAAGATTTCTGCAACCTCTGAAATTGAATAATAATTTTTCATAACCAAGCTATACAACTTTATACATGGTTACAAATATATAAGAATTATTAAATAATAGATTAACTTTTTTTTATTTTTTTAAAAAGTTTAAACCACCATCAAATTACAGCCCCTTATATCGCTAGAATCAAAACGACCCAAGATTTCAAAAGAATTATCTGTATGGATTTTTCCCAAATCTTGTGTAGCAATAAACGCACACGAATTTATATTGGCTAAATCAATCACATTCACACCGCCAGTTTCTCCGTGCGGCAATAAACGGAGGGCGTCTTCGGTGTCGCGAATAAGTATTTTCATCCACGGAGGTGCATTAAAAACGCCATTTCCTTTAGAATAAGCTTGACTTAATAGCTCAGTCATGCCATATTCCGAATGAATCATTTTCACACCAAAACCTTTACACAATTGTTCGTGTAATGCTGAACGCACCAATTCTTTTCGGCGTCCTTTCATACCGCCAGTTTCCATCACAATGGTATTCTTCAAATTAAAAGAGTAAGTCTCTAATAAATCTAACAAAGCGAAAGACACACCAATAAGAAGCACTTTTTCGCCATTCTTATCAAGTTCTAAAAGTGTTTTAGACAAGCCTTCTAAATTATCTAGGTAAAAACCACTTTTTGGTTTGCCCGATTTTTTAATTAAATCGGCAGCCATATAGATAAGTGACGAGCCATTGCGTTCAAGATACGAAGGCAATAAAGCCAAAATTGTGTATTCTTTCATATCGCCATAAAAATGTGAAAACCCTTTTAAATAAGAAGTTTCGTATAAAGAAACATCGGTAACCAAATGTTTGCTTTGTTCAGTGCCCGTTGTGCCACTGCTTAAAAAAGTTTCTTGAATGGGTTTGTCAACCGATAAAACGGCATGTGTTTTAAAAAACTGAATAGGTAAAAATGGTATGTCTTCAATTTTTGTGATCTCATTAGGATTACATCCCAGATATTTTAAAAAAGTTTTATAAACAGCGTTACGCTCTGCCTGAAATCTAAAAACAGACAGTGCTATTTTGTTAAACTCAGACGCGGTATGGCTGTTAAAAAGCGCTATGTTATCTATGGGATTCATATAAAAATCAAAAGTAATTCAATTTTTAAGAAAGCTTTTATTTTTTCGGTGACTTTATAGAGTTCATTGCTGATAATTCATTTTTTAAGCCTCTTTTTTCGTAATTTAGCAAACGCTTTAAATTAAAAAAAATGACAAAAGTTACTTCAAACAACACTATTCAAGAAATACTAAAAGACCTAGGTTTAAAACAGGTTAATCAGGGAACTTCAACAGGACAAAATTATTTTGGGTCGGGCGATATTATCCCCTCTTATTCGCCAGTTGATGGCGCTTTAATTGCAAAAGTTTCGACCACATCTAAAGAAGATTTTGAAAAAGTTACCCAAACAGCTTCAGAAGCTTTTAAATCTTTTAGATTAATACCAGCGCCTAAACGTGGCGAAATGGTAAGACAATTTGGATTAAAATTACGCGAATTAAAAGAGCCTTTAGGGAAACTTGTTTCATACGAAATGGGTAAATCGCTTCAAGAAGGTTTGGGCGAAGTTCAAGAAATGATAGATATATGCGATTTTGCCGTTGGTTTATCGCGTCAATTGCACGGATTTACAATGCACTCAGAACGTCCTGGGCATCGCATGTACGACCAATACCATCCACTTGGCATCGTAGGGATTATATCTGCCTTCAATTTTCCAGTGGCTGTTTGGGCATGGAATACTGCTTTAGCATGGGTTTGCGGTGATGTTTGTATTTGGAAACCTTCAGAAAAAGCACCTTTATGTGGGGTTGCTTGTCAAAATATTATCGCTCAAGTTTTAAAAGACAACGACATGCCAGAGGGTATTTCTTGTTTGATAAATGGCGATTATAAAGTGGGTGAAATGATGACTACCGATAGCAGAATTCCTTTAATTTCTGCCACCGGATCTATAAGAATGGGTAAAATTGTGGCGCAAGCTGTAGCACAACGTTTAGGCAGAAGTCTTCTTGAATTGGGTGGTAACAATGCCATTATTATCACGCCTAGTGCCGATTTAGAAATATCAATCGTTGGCGCATTATTTGGCGCTGTTGGTACGGCTGGGCAACGTTGCACTTCTACAAGACGTCTCATCATCCACGAAAGTATTTACAATCAAGTAAAAGATAAATTAGTGAGTGCTTATGGTCAATTGCGTATTGGAAATCCGCTTGACGAAAATAACCATGTTGGGCCACTTATTGATAAAGAATCTGTGGCAATTTATTTGTCGGCTATTAAAAAAGTTAAAGCTCAAGGCGGAAGTCTGCTCGTTGAAGGAAATCTACTTCAAGGCGTAGGTTACGAAAGTGGTTGCTATGTTTCGCCGTCTATTGCCGAGGTTGAAAACCATTACGAGATTGTACAAAACGAAACCTTTGCGCCTTTACTTTATTTGATAAAATACAGCGGCGATGTTAATGACGCTATTGCGATTCAAAATGGCGTTGTACAAGGATTGTCATCGGCTATTATGACAACCAATATGCGCGATGCTGAACGTTTTTTATCTCAAGTTGGATCAGATTGTGGTATTGCTAATGTAAATATTGGGACATCTGGGGCTGAAATTGGGGGTGCTTTTGGTGGCGAAAAAGAAACAGGTGGCGGACGCGAATCGGGTTCTGACGCTTGGAAAGCCTATATGAGACGTCAAACAAATACAATAAATTATACTACAGAATTACCTTTAGCGCAAGGTATAAAATTCGATTTTTAGAAAGATTTTTAACATATCAATATTTTTCAAAAGCCACTTTTATAGTGGCTTTTCTTTTTGTATAAAGTGATTATAATAGCTGTAATGATTCTTTAATAGCACCGTCTAAGCATAAGATTTAATAAAATACACTATGAAAAGAACAGCAGTTTTTACAATCATTGCATTTACATTTTTAAGTTTTTCAGGTTTCTCGCAAGAATCTTGGAAAGCGCCAGAGTCATCAAAATCTACAAAAAACCCAGTATCAGAAAAAAAAGTAAAAGCATCTGCTAAAAAAGGCGCAATCACTTTTAATAAATTTTGTATTGTATGTCATGGCGCTGCAGGATTGGGAGATGGACCAGGGGGCAAAGCTTTAACACCTAAACCAGCAAACTTAACATCTTTAAAAGTTCAAGATCAAAAAGATGGTGAGATTTTTTGGAAGATATCAAACGGGAGAGGCCCAATGATTAAATGGGGTCCTATTATAAATGAATCAGACCGTTGGGATTTGGTAAATTACATCAGAACACTTAAAAATTAACTTAAAAAAGCAATTATGAAATTTAAATTATCATTTTTAACCGTAGTTTTAGCTGTTGGTTTTATCAGTTTAACTGCATTTACACCAAACAAAGAAACCGAATACATACCTCTTGAAAAGATAGTAACTAGCGCTAGCCCTTGGGATGGTTACAGAACATGGTTTAAAATAACCAAAGATAATCCCAACACAGGAGACCCTACTGGATTTGTGACCAAGAGACATAATGGAAAGAGTGGATTTAGAGACATTTATATAAACGATATTGGCGCTGCTGTACAACAAGGCCACGCGCCCTATAAATATCCAGAAGGAACAGTTTTGGTTAAAGAAGCCTATAAAAGCAAAGACGCTCTAGATGATGGAGAAAAATTTGTTTTGACCGTTATGATTAAACAAAAAGCAGGTAGTTCTCCAGAGACAGGCGATTGGGGTTTTGTTATGGGAGCTAAAGGTAAAGTAAGCACAGGCACTTCTAAATGGGCAAAATTTTGTGCCAATTGCCATGTGTTTGCTGCAAGTAACGACTATGTGTTTATGCATGCCGATTTTATAGCTAGCTTAAAAAAATAAAAGAACACCACTAATTATTCTTATTAAAAAAGGGTTCAGAAAATTTTCTGAACCCTTTTTTTGGTTAACGTGTAACCAAATCAACTAACCAAACCTATCGTTTATATTGTTTTAATCTTTCTTTTTACTTTAAAACGTTTTCTTTCTTTTTTTGGGACAACACCTTTTAAATATTGTATGTTATACCGGCCTTTAAAAATATATTCTGTTCCAGATGCAGCATGATATAATTGTATAGTTGCATCGTCTAAAATTGTTAATTCAAAGGATTCATTATCAAAGAAATCGTAATCTAATTTTAAGATTTTTACGGATGAATTTCCTACAACATCAAAAACGTCATAATTACCTTCAAAATCCCATGTCAATAAATCAATATTTGTGCCAGCTTTGTCTTGAGACGATTGAAATATATTTATCACGTCAGGGAAAAAGCGCAAATGATTTTCTGCATCAAAGGCATTTAAAGCACCAAAATTGCTTGTCGAAATCTTTTGCCAAGCTTCATATTCTTGTAAAAAGTATTCGATATTATCGTAAAAAACGGCATCATAATCAAATTCAGATCGTTGGTAGCCGGTTAAAAAATAACTGGTGTCTGTTAAGGGATCATAGATTTCAATTTCATCTGAATTTGAAGCATAAACCCTTAGGCTGTAAAAACCATCTGCAATATGATTGACATTTAAAGTGTTGCCAAAAGTACTGTAACCACCTACATTTAAACCAAAACCATTGCCATTGCTTCCTAGGTTTACCAAATTGTTATTGGCGTAAAACCCACTGTTTAAAAACGAAACGGTAAATGCTTTTTGTAGAAATGGTATTTCGCCATTGCCTTGCGTAGCGTTAATATCTACATACCACAATTCATAACTTTGCAATTGTTCTTGTAGCGTAATTTCTGGTTCAATATTTTCAATTACTGTAATGTTACAAGATTCTAAGAATCCTATTATTACGATTGACAAAAAAAGTAGTCTTGTTTTCATAAGCTTTGACTTTAAGTTCAGATATCTTAATCCAAACTTTATGCCAAAGAAAATCTATAACAAAAAGGAAAATATAACCAATATATAAACAGGCTGTTATAAACTTAAGGGTAATATTTATTATTCGTTTTAACGACATCAGAAAGTCTTAAAACTTTTTTTATTCCATCATTAAAATACGTCAGAATAGCTTCGTTTGTTTTAAGTGTATAAGGAATTTTAGTTGGGCTTATTTTTGAAGAATTATTTTGAGAAGGTTCAATTTCTAGATAAATGGGCACACGAGGTGTGCTAAAATACCCCATTAACACAAGCGTATCGTTTTTGGGATGCATTTCTGCTTTTGTACCTTTATTATTAAAATAAATAGAGTCGGCTTTAAAATTAATTAAGTCAACTTTAAGTAATTTAATAACCACATTTGTGCCTTTAACACCAGGCTGACCTCCTGTCCAATTATAATAAGTACTAGAAATTACTTTAAAAGAAGGGTTGTTTTTTAAATTGCCAGATTTACAATTAAATAGCAAACCCAAAATAAGTATAGAGCTTAATATATAACCGATTTTTTTCATTTTAATAAGCGCGTTTTTTATTGCCTTCGTAAAAGTTAACAAAAGCATTATTAACAACTCTTATGCCACCTTTTGTAGGATAATCTCCAGTAAAATACCAATCGCCTTTATTTTTTGGACAGGCAATATGTAAATTAGAAACACTTTGGTAAATAACATTAACATCTGCTTTAATGTTGTCAGTTTTTAGCATTTCGGCTATTTTATTTGATATTTGTTCAGTGCTAAATGGATTGTAAACAGCTTTTACAAAATTTTCTGTATTGCCATCTACATTTTTTGTTTTACAGTTTTGATAAACAACCTCTAAAATATTTTGTTGGTTGGTGTCTTTTAATAATTCTAAAGCTGCTTTAAAGGCGATAAAATCGTCTAAACGTGCCATATCAATACCGTAACAATCGGGATAACGAATTTGTGGCGCCGATGAAACCACCACTATTTTTTTTGGATTTAAGCGGTCTAAAATTTTAATAATACTCTTTTTAAGGGTGGTACCTCTAACAATACTATCATCAATAATTACCAAGTTATCGGTTGGTTTTACAACGCCATAAGTAACATCATAAACATGTTCAACAAGCTCATCTCTACTGTTATCATCAGCAATAAAAGTGCGTAATTTAACATCTTTAATCGCTATTTTTTCAATACGTGGCCGTTCTGATAAAATAGTGCTCAGATCTGCAGCAGAAATATTGCGTTCGCCATTTAATATTGTTTTAAGCTTTCGCTGATTTAAATAATCTTCTGCAGCTTCAGTCATGCCGTAAAAAGATGTTTCTGCTGTATTAGGAATAAAAGAAAAAACAGTGTTTTTCATATCATTATCAATACTTTTAAGCACATCTTTAAAAATTAGTTTTCCTAAATTTTTACGCTCTTCATAAATTTCGGCATCGCTACCACGAGAGAAATATATACGCTCGAAAGAGCAAGCGCGTTTTGGTAAGGGTTCTAGAATTTGCTCTATAGTAACTTGGCCATCTCTTTTAACTATTATAGCATGAGCAGGCGCCAACTCTTTAACATCTTCAAAAGCCACATTAAAAACCGTTTGGATGACAGGGCGCTCTGAGGCCACTACTACAATTTCATCATCTTTATAAAAATAAGCAGGACGAATTCCGGCAGGATCTCTAAACACAAAAGCATCACCGTGACCAATTAATCCAGCCATAGCATAACCCCCATCCCAGTTTTTTGAAGAACGTTCTAAAATACGTTGAATGTTTAACTCCTTGCCAATAAGTGGAGAAGCTTCTTTTTTATTAACACCCTGATTTTTAAATTTGAGATACAAACTAGTTACCTCATCATCTAAAAAATGTCCTATTTTTTCCATTACCGTTACAGTATCGGTATGTTCTTTTGGATGTTGACCAATATCTATAAGCTCTTGTAATAATTCTGTTGAATTGGTCATGTTAAAATTACCAGCAACAATTAGGTTTTTATGCTTCCAATTGCTTTGTCTTAAAAACGGATGCACACTTTCAATGCTGTTATTTCCAAAAGTGCCATAACGCACATGCCCTAAAAACAATTCGCCTAAATAAGGCATGTTTTGTTTTTGCCATTCGGCATCATCAGCTTTGTCAGGATTTTCTTCTAGAATGGTATTTAAACGTTCGTTTATTTGCTGAAAGATATCTTTTATAGGTAAATTTTGATTGGAACGAATTCTACTAATATACCTTGTCCCTGGCACTTCGTTAAATTTAATGCTTGCAAAACCAGCCCCATCTTGACCGCGGTTGTGCTGTTTTTCCATCATTAAATACATCTTATTAATGGCGTAAAAAGAGGTGCCATACTTGTCTTTGTAATATTGTAAAGGCTTAAGTAACCTAAGCATCGCTATGCCGCATTCATGTTTTATAGCATCACTCATAGAAAGTAGGTTTTAAGATGTAATTTATTAATCTAATTGAATATCAAATTGGGTTAAGTCTTTAAATTGTATCAATCTCTCTTGAATTTCTGTTTGCGTTAAAGCTTCCATTTTTTGAGTGCCAAATTTTTCAACACAAAAGGAAGCTAAATTTGAGCCATAAATAATGGCATTTTTCATATTATCAAAAGATAAGTTTTCAGTTTTGGTTAAATGACCCATAAAACCACCTGCAAAAGTATCTCCAGCGCCAGTTGGATCAAAAACTTCTTCTAAAGGTAAAGCAGGGGCGAAAAAGACACTGCCATTATTAAAAATCAATGCACCGTGCTCTCCCTTTTTAATAACAACGTATTTAGGACCCATTTCATGAATTTTATGTGCCGCCTTTACCAAAGAATATTCACCGCTTAATTGACGTGCCTCTTCATCATTAATAGTAATCACATCCACTTTTTTGATGACTTCCATTAGCTCATCAAGTGTGTTGTCCATCCAAAAATTCATGGTGTCTAAGGCTACCAATTTAGGACGTTTAGGCATTTGTTTTATAACAGCCATTTGTACAGCAGGATGTAAATTACCTAACATTAAAAATTCTGAATCAATAAAATCTTTAGGGACAATTGGGTTGAAATCTGCTAAGACATTAAGCTCAGTAATTAAAGTATCTCGCACGTTTAAATCGTTGTGGTATTTACCACTCCAAAAAAATGTTTTACCTTCTTTTTTTATTTCAATGCCTGTGGTGTCAATGCCATTTTTTTCTAGCATATCAAGATTGCTTTGAGGAAAATCGCCTCCAACAACCGATACGATGCCAGATTTTATACCAAATTTTGAGGCCGATAGGCCTATATATGTGGCAGCACCACCTAATATTTTATCGGTTTTACCGAAAGGGGTTTCAATGGCGTCAAAGGCAACTGTCCCAACAATTAAAAGTTTACTCATTATAAATTTAGTTTCTAAAATTTGTCATTAACTTTGCAAAAATAAGTTTTAAAAATGAGTATCAAAGTAATACAAGAAGAAATTATAGATGAGTTTTCTATGTTTGATGACTGGATGGAACGCTATGAATATTTAATAGATTTAGGAAAATCATTAGCGCCCATAAAGCCTGAACACCAAACAGATGATAATTTAATAAGAGGATGTCAGAGTAAAGTTTGGCTTCACGCCGATTTTAATAACGACAAAATTGTTTATACTGCAGCAAGCGATGCCATTCTTACAAAAGGAATAATTGCTTTGCTTTTACGTGTTTTTTCTAACAGAACACCACAAGAAATTATTGAAGCCAACACTTTTTTTATAGATAAAATTGGATTAAAAGAGCATTTATCGCCAACACGTGCAAATGGCTTGGTTTCTATGGTAAAACAAATTAAATTATACGCATTGGCTTACCAAGTTAAAAAGCAAAACTAATTGTTTATATTTGCACCTTATTTAGATTGGTTATAAACAACAGTTTTATGGATACCGCACAAAAGAAGGAAATAGGTGAGAAAATAGTAGAAGTTTTAAAGACTATTTACGACCCCGAAATACCTGTAGATATATACGAATTGGGTTTAATTTATGATGTCTTTGTAAATGAAAATAGCGATATAAAAGTATTAATGACTTTAACATCGCCAAATTGCCCTGTTGCAGAAACTTTACCTGTTGAGGTTGAAGAAAAAATCAAGACGCTCGAAGAGGTTAATAATGCCGAAGTTGAAATTACTTTCGACCCTCCGTGGACGCAAGATTTAATGAGCGAAGAGGCAAAACTTGAGTTAGGATTCCTTTAAATCTTATACAAACCCAGATGGATGCCATCACAAACAGAGTTGCAAATAGTGCCTTAATAACTATTGATTTAGAAGATTTTTACCCTTCTGGAAATCGTGTTGTGTTAGATATTGCGCCATGGCTATATGAAGAACTAATCCTTAAAGAAAAAGATTTCAGAAACTTTGTTTCAGAAAATTCATGGGAACAATACACCAATTGTTTTGTGGCATTAACATGTAGTGCCGATGCCATTATTCCTTCGTGGGCTTATTTATTTATAAGTTCTAAATTGGCACCTTTTGCAAAAGTAATAGTTGTTGGCGATTTGAATCTTTTAGAAACCGTTCTTTTTGCCGAAATAATTGATAAAATTGATTTATCACTTTATAAAGACAAACCAGTTATTATTAAAGGATGTTCCACAAAAACAATCCCTCAATCGGCTTACACAATTCTTGTTCAGAAATTACAACCACACGTAAAAAGCATTATGTATGGCGAGGCTTGCTCTAATGTGCCTTTGTATAAAAAGATCAACTAAACGCTGTTATTTTATTTATTTATTTTTTAATTTTGCGTCTTCAAAAAAAAGGAGATGAAAAAAAGGATTTTAAGTGTTGCATTGGTTTTGAGTTTTAGCCTAACTTTTGCACAAGGCAAAAAAATAATAATTAAAGAAGGTTGGTCTAAGAAAGGAAAAGTTACCTTGTTATTTAGCCAGTTTGGATTCTCTAATTGGATTACTGGTGGTGAAAATAATGTGGCGGGTAATTTGGGTTTAGATTACGATTTTAATTACGCAAAGAAGAATACAACTTGGGATACAAAAGCCTTAGCTTCGTATGGTTTAACAAAAACCAAAAATGGTGAATTTGCAAAGAAAACAGATGACCGTTTTGAATTGAATTCTGTTGTTGGTATAAAAGCGAGTAAAAATTGGTATTATTCGGCTTTTTTTAATTTTAAAACGCAATTTTCTAAAGGCTATATTTATAAAAAAGATGATAATGGCAAGGAAATTAGAATTGAACATACCAATTTTTTATCGCCCGCAGAATTGTCTTTAGGACCTGGTATGCAATGGAAAAAAAGCAACGAATTAAAGTTTAATATTGCCCCTGCAACTTCTAAATTAATCATCGTTGATAAAAATTTTACTTTGCCTAACAATGCTTATTTTGGTGTTGAAGAAGGGAAAGGCACTAAATTTGAATTGGGTTTTAGCGCCGCAGGTTTTGCTAAATTTGAAATAGTTGAAAATGTAACCATGGAAAACATTTTAATACTATTCTCAGACTACTTAGAAAACCCACAAAATGTAGATATTGATTATACAATGAACATTTTAATGAAAGTAAACAGCCATTTATCTACAAATTTCACTTTTCAAACAGTTTATGACAACAACTCTTATAGAGGCTTTCAAATAAGAGAGGTTTTTGGCGCGGGATTTAATTATAAATTTTAAGAAGAATTAAGCCAAAATTAGCTAATTTTCATCATCATATTCTTGATACAGAAAGTCGTTGTAAGGAAAACGTGTGATGTGAATTTTTTTAACTGCTTCAAAAATGACCTCTTTAAAATTGTCGAAATTTTCTTTTTCTAAGGCAGAAATAAACAAACAATCGCCATTTAATTTAGACATCCAAGTTTTTTGCCACTCCTCTAAAGTGTTATGTAATGTTGTCTTTTCGGTTTCTAAATCATCCTCGTCAATAGTTTGATGTGTATAAGCATCAATTTTATTAAAGACTAGAATAGTGGGTTTATCGTCACTTTTAATATCGGCTAAAATTTGGTTGACCGATGCAATATGATCTTCAAAATTTGGATGAGAAATATCTACAACATGCAATAACAAATCGGCTTCACGCACTTCGTCTAAAGTAGATTTAAACGATTCTACCAATTGTGTAGGTAATTTTCTGATAAAGCCAACAGTATCGGTCATCAAAAACGGCACATTTTTAATAACCACTTTTCTAACCGTGGTATCTAAAGTGGCAAACAGTTTATTTTCTGCAAAAACATCGCTTTTGCTGATGGCATTCATTAAGGTAGATTTACCAACATTTGTATAGCCCACTAAGGCAACACGTACCATTTTACCGCGATTTTTACGCTGCACCGCCATTTGTTTATCAATGGTTTTCAGCTTCTCTTTAAGTAAAGCAATTTTATCGCGAATAATACGTCTATCGGTTTCTATTTCTGTTTCACCAGGACCCCGCATGCCCATACCTCCTTTTTGCTTTTGTAAATGCGTCCATAAGCGCGTTAAGCGTGGCAGCATATATTCGCATTGTGCTTTTTCTACCTGTGTTCTGGCGTAAGAAGTTTGGGCGCGTTGTGCAAAAATATCGAGAATAAGATTGGTGCGATCTATGACTTTACATTCTAAAACTTTTTCGATATTTCGAAATTGAGCCGGGCTCAATTCATCATCAAAAATAACCGTTTCTATGCTGTGTTCTTTGACATATTTTGAAATTTCTTCGAGTTTACCAATCCCTAAATAAGTTTTAGGATGTGGCATTTCTAATTTTTGAGTAAAACGTTTTACCGCTTCTCCACCAGCAGTTAATGTTAAAAAGGCCAATTCATTTAAAAATTCCTCGGCTTGTTCTTCATTTTGATTTTGCGTTATAACACCTACTAATACGGCTTGCTCTATTGCCTTTACTTGTTTATCAATCATACTGCAAAGATATGCATTTAGTAATTTTGTGAGGGAATAAATCCTTTAAAACAATGCCTTAACAATATCTTCAACCTTAGAAGCCTTTAAGATTGTGATTTTGTGTTTGCTTTCGTTGATTTTAGCAAATTTTGAAATCATAATAGCTTCAAAACCGAGCTTTTCTGCTTCCAAAATCCGTTGTTCTATCCGGTTAACGGGACGAATTTCGCCTGCCAGACCAACCTCTGCGGCAAAGCAATAATTTTGTGGAATTGCCACATCTTGATTCGAAGATAAAATAGCCACAATTACGGCTAAATCTATGGCGGGATCATTCACGCTTATACCTCCGGCAATATTTAAAAACACATCTTTGGCACCCAATCTAAATCCGGCACGTTTTTCTAAAACCGCCAACATCATGTGTAAACGTTTGATGTTGTAACCCGTAACAGAGCGTTGCGGCGTACCGTAAACAGCACTGCTTACCAAAGCCTGAACTTCTATCATAAATGGGCGATGTCCTTCTAAAGTTGCCGCAATAACAGAACCACTTAAAGCTGTATCTTTTTCTGAAATCAGTAATTCTGATGGATTAAGAACTTCGCGCAAACCTGTTTGTAGCATTTCGTAAATACCGAGTTCAGACGTAGCGCCAAATCTGTTTTTTTGCGCACGTAAAATACGATACAAATGATTCCGATCACCTTCAAATTGAAGCACAACATCTACCATGTGCTCTAAAATTTTTGGCCCAGCAATAGTTCCTTCTTTGGTTATATGACCAATTAGTATGACAGGTGTATTTGTTTCTTTGGCAAATTTAATCAGTTCGGCAGCCGTTTCTCGTATTTGTGTAACACTTCCTGGTAGCGCATCGACCACGCTGGTGTGGAGTGTTTGAATAGAATCAATAACAACAACTTCGGGTTGTACTTCTTCAATAGCGCTAAAAATTTGTTGGGTATTGGTTTCGGTTAAGATAAGGCATTCATTATTTTTTGCGCCCAAGCGTTCGCCGCGCATTTTAATTTGGTTCTGACTTTCTTCGCCAGATACATAAAGGACTCTTTGAGACAAGCCTAGCGCCACTTGTAATATTAAAGTCGATTTGCCAATACCAGGCTCGCCACCTAATAAAACGACAGCGCCTTTTACAAGACCTCCGCCAAGCACATTGTCTAATTCTTTATTATTGGTAGCAATACGATCTTCTTTAGAAAATTGTATTTGGCTTAAAGCCAAAGCTTTTTGTGCGTGTTTTTTATTGGGGCTTTGTTTCCAACTACGTTTTTCTTCTCTTACGATAATCTCTTCTACAATGGTATTCCATTCGCCACAAGAGGCACATTGTCCCATCCATTTGGCGTGTTGCGCCCCACAATTCTGACAGAAAAAAGTTGTTTTGGTTTTGGCCATAATCATTTTAAATGCTAGCAAATATAAGGATAAGTAGTATATAATTTTGTGTATTTTACAACCTCATTTTGTTATAAATAATATTTACATAAATTTGTCAATCTTAATTCAATTTGTACTTCATAGGTGATGCGTTTATTGAGTTTAAAAATCTAATTAAATTTCTAAAAATTTTGAAAAAAGTAAAATACTTAAAAAGGTCATTATTGGTTATATTCATCCTTATTTTATCAGCTTGTCAAGATAAAGAAAATACGAATCTAAATGAACAGGATGCTTATATGCAACTTTTGCCAGCCTCAAAAACCGGAATAGATTTTAATAACTCAATTCAAGAGTCAGAAAAAGTAAATCAATTTTACTCAAGCCAAATATATAATGGCGCTGGTGTTGCTATTGGAGACTTAAATAATGACGGATTGCCTGATGTGTTTTTTTGTGGCAATATGGTGAGTGACCGTCTTTACTTAAATAAAGGAGAATTTAAATTTAAAGATATTACTTCTACTTCAAAAGTAGGCCTTATCGATGGATGGTCATGGGGCGTGACCATGGCAGATGTTAATGTAGATGGGTTTCTAGATATTTATGTTAGTAGGAATGGGCAGTCAATGAATCCAAATGACCGTAAAAACTTATTATATATTAATAATGGAGACCTTACATTTACAGAATCGGCACAGGCATATGGTTTAGACGATATGGGATTTTCTTCTCAAGCTGTTTTTTTTGATATGGATAATGATGGCGATTTAGATATGTTTCAGGTAAATCAACCTCCAGATATTAGAATGAATTTGAATCATGCCGCCACAACAGAAGAACAAAATTATTATACCGATAAATTATATATTAACGATAACGGACACTTTAGAGATGTGTCTAAACAAGCGGGTATAATTAAAAATCTCACATTTGGTTTAAGCGTTTCAGCCTCAGATTTTAATAATGATGGCTTTGTTGATTTGTATGTTTCCAATGATTTTGACGACCCTGATTATATGTATTATAACAATGGTGACGGAACATTTATAAATGTGATTAACGAAAAATTAAAACACATTTCCATTGCAAGTATGGGGTCAGATACTGGCGATGTTAATAATGATGGTTTAATCGATTTAATGACTCTTGATATGGCTGCAGCCGATAATTATCGCTCTAAAACAAATATGGGCTCTATGAGTAATGATCGGTTTAATAAAATGGTAGCCGATGGTAAACACCATCAATACATGCAAAATACTTTGCAAATTAATACAGGAAAAGGGAGTTTTTATGATATTGCAAGTATGACAGGAATTGCCAAAACAGATTGGAGTTGGGGAACCCTTTTAGTAGATTTAGACAATGATGGTTATAAAGATATTATTATTACTAATGGCATAAAAAAAGACATTCGTAACAATGATTTTTTACTGAAAGCAAATAGTCAATTAAACAGCTCAACTAAAGATTTATTTAAATTGAGTAATGAAGCCCCTTCAACGCCGCTTCCTAATTATATTTTTAGAAATAAAGGAAATTTAGAATTCGAAAATGTTTCAAAAAAATGGGGCTTTGATCTTCCTGGATTTTCTAGTGGTGTGGCTTATGGCGATTTAGATAATGACGGCGATTTAGATATCATCACCAACAATATGGGTGCGCCAGCATTTGTTTATGAAAATAAAGCAACGAACAACTTTCTGAAAATAAAATTTAAAGGCAATGGTAAAAACACATTTGCTTTTGGGGCAAAAGCGATTATACACCGTGATGGGAAAATACAGGTTGCAGAAAATACGGCAACCAGAGGATATTTATCATCTGTAGAACCAGACGTTTTTTTTGGACTTGGCAAAGATAAAAAAATAGACAGTGTTGAGGTGGTTTGGCCAGATGGTAAGGTTACTAATTTTAAGAATGTTGCAGCAAATACAACTTTAAAAGCAAACTATAATACTGCCAAATTTGTTAAAAAAAGACAAGTTGAAATAAACACTTCGTTTACACAGGTCAATCCGTCTAATTTAGGAATTACATACATTCATAAAGAAAATGAATTCGATGATTATATTAGAGAAACTTTAATTCCACATAAATTATCTCAAAATGGCCCTTTTTCTACAACTGGAGATGTAAACGGGGATGGTTTATCAGATTTATTTATAGGTGGTGCAAGTGGACAAGGCGGGGTATTATACCTTCAACAAGAAAATGGCTTATTTAAAAAGAATTCTTCTCAACCTTGGGAATTAGATAAAAAATCAGAAGATCTTGGCTGTATATTTCTTGATGTTGATGGCGACAAAGATCTAGATCTTTATGTGACTAGTGGTGGCGGTGAATTTGAAGACGGCAATCCTTTATTAAAAGATCGGTTGTATATCAACAACGGGAAAGGTGTTTTCAAAAAAGACAATTCGGCACTCCCTAATATTTATACAAATTCACAATCTGTAAAAACAGCTGATGTTGACGGCGATGGCGATTTAGACCTTTTTGTAGGTACCCGCCTTATAGCTGGCAAATACCCCTATCCGGCCAGCAGTTATATCCTGATTAATAAGGGTGGAAAATTTAAAGATTTAACAACTAAAATAGCACCTGCTTTACAAAAAATTGGCATGGTTACCGATGCTGTTTTTACTGATATTGATAAAGATGGCGATCAAGATTTGATGTTGGTAGGCGAATGGATGCAGATAATACTTCTTGAAAATCAAAATGGCAGATTTGTAAATAGTTCAAAAAAATGGGGATTGGACGACACCAGGGGTATGTGGTGGTCTATTACAGCAAGCGATTTAGATAATGACGGCGATGATGATTACATTATTGGAAATCTGGGAAAAAATAATAAATTTAAAGCAACAGAAGAACATCCCTTTAAGGTCTATGCAAACGATTTTGACCATAATGGCACCAATGATGTAGTATTGGCTAAATTTTATAAAGATGGTTATGTACCACAAAGAGGTAGAGAATGTTCTAGTAATCAAATGCCATTTATTGCTAAAAAATTTAAAAACTATGATAGTTTTGCTTCTTCAAAATTGATAGATATTCTTCCAAAAGAAGGTTTAAAAGATGCGGTAACTTATGAAATTAAAAATTTTGAAAGTATCATCTTAATAAATGAGGGCGAAAAGTTAATACCACAATCACTTCCTTTTTTAGCTCAAGTCTCACCTATTAAATCATCGTATGTGGCAGACTTCAATAATGATGGTAATAAAGATATTCTCACTGTAGGCAATCATTATGAAACAGAAGTAGAAACAACACGTTACGATGCTGGAATTGGGTGCGTGCTTTTGGGCGACGGTAAAAACAATTTTCACGCAATGACGCCTTTAGAAAGTGGTTTATATGTTCCTTTTGACAGTAGAAACATTAGTTTAATAAAAGAGAAAAATAAAAACTTAGTTTTAATTACCAATAATAACGAAGCGCCGTCAATATTTATTGTGAAATGAAATTTTAAAACTAAAAAGCTTATAGTCTATTAAAAATATACCATAAGCTTTTTAAGTTTGTACTCGAGATGGGAATCGAACCCACACTTCCGAAGAAACTGGATTTTGAATCCAGCGCGTCTACCAATTCCGCCACTCGAGCTTATTTTGAGGAATCCCTCAAAGTTCTCAATTTTTCTTTTCCTACACCAGATTTCCAATACTTTTCTTGGAATCTTGCATCAATCCTTGTTTTGCAATCCTCCGAATAAATCAACTCGAAAGGTTTGTAAAACTTTGTAGTTCTTTCTCTACCATCGTTATGTCTTTTTATTCGCTCATCAATATCTTGGGTTAAACCAACATAAATATAATTGTGTTCTAAACTTGATATTGCATAGACATAAAACATACACATCTTCTTTAGCGCGCCTGCCTGTCGGCAGACAGGTCTACCAATTCCGCCACTCGAGCAAAAGCGTTTGCAAATATAATTTATTTGTTAAAATTAGCGCTATACTTTCTGAGCTTTTCTTTCCGCTTTAAGCGAAAGTAATTATTAGATTAATCAAAAATCTTACTCTAAAATTGCTAATATTTTTTAGCTTTGTACCCAGCAATAAATGTAATAAACAACCTACTAAAACACAACTAATTACATGAAAGATACAATTCTAGAACCTAAGATTTTTGCCTGTTCGCAAAGTATTGAATTAGCCAAAAAAATTGCCGAAGCTTATGGTACAGAAATGGGATTGTCGAAAAAAACCGTTTTTAGCGACGGTGAATTTCAAGTTTCCTTTGAAGAGTCTATACGTGGACGACGCATTTTTATTATCGGCTCAACTTTTCCGAGCACAGATAATTTAATGGAAATGTTATTGATGATTGATGCTGCCAAACGCGCATCGGCTAGACATATAACAGCTGTGATGCCTTATTTTGGATGGGCAAGACAAGACAGAAAAGACAAACCGCGCGTACCAATTGCTGCTAAATTGGTAGCGAATTTATTGCAAGCTGCAGGCGCAACACGTATCATGACAATGGATTTACATGCAGATCAGATTCAAGGATTTTTTGAAAAACCTGTAGATCATTTGTTTGCCTCAACCATGTTTTTACCTTATATAAAAAGGTTAAACCTAGATAATTTAACAATTGCTTCTCCAGATATGGGTGGCTCAAAGCGCGCTTATGCTTACTCAAAATTTCTGCATAGCGATGTTGTTATTTGTTACAAGCAACGTAAAAAAGCCAATGTTATTAGCAGAATGGAACTGATAGGTAAAGTTGAAGGCAAAAATGTAATCATTATAGATGATATGGTTGATACAGCTGGAACATTATGCAAGGCCGCCGAAATTATGTTAGAGAAAGGCGCAAAAGCTGTTTATGCCATTGCCACGCATGCAATTTTATCTGGTGAGGCTCACAAACGTATCTTAAACTCTAAGTTAGAGTTACTTATAGTAACTGATACCATCCCACTTAAAGTGGAAAATTCCAAAATAAAAGTTGTATCTTGCGCCCCTTTATTCGCAGAGGTGATGCATAAAGTTCACAACAATACATCGATAAGCGGAAAATTTTTAATGTAAACCATAATTAATAGTAAAAATGAAATTTATTACAATCAAAGGATCTAAAAGAGAAAGCGTAGGCAAGGTAGCAACCAAAGCCTTACGTAATGCTGACATGGTGCCTTGCGTATTATACGGAGGAAAACAAACAATACACTTTGCGGCAGAAGAAAAAGCATTTAAAAACTTAGTGTACACGCCTAACGTATATACAGCTAAGATTGAATTGGAAGACGGTCAAGTATTTGACGCTGTTTTACAAGATATTCAGTTTAGCCCTGTTACAGATAGAATTTTACACATAGATTTTTATCAGTTATTTGAAGATAAGTTAATTACAATGAATATTCCTGTAAAACTAAAGGGAAACGCTCCTGGTGTTTTGAACGGCGGGTCTCTTGCTTTTAACTTACGTAAGTTAAGTGTGCGTGCTTTACCTGCAGATTTACCTGATTTTCTTACAGCCGATATTTCTAAATTAAGAATAGGAAGTAAGGTTACGGTAAGTGAATTAACTAATGACAAATTCACAATAAATCATCCAGACAATACTGTTGTTGTTCAGGTTAGAATGGCTAGAGCTGCTATTGTTGAAGCTATTGTTGAAGGTGAAGAAGGTGAAGAAGGCGAAGAAGGCGAAGGAGAAGAGTCTTCATCAGAAGAAGCTACTGCACAAGAATAGTATTAGAATAAACATTTTATTAAAGCTTTTTGTTGGTTTGCCAGCAAAAAGCTTTTTTTATATATTTACATGATGTGTTTCCTAAACTTTGAAAACACAAAATTAGCTTTATGAAAAAATATCTTATTGTTGGTTTGGGTAATATTGGCGCTGAGTATATAAATACACGACACAATATTGGTTTTAAAATTCTTGACACCTTAACCACCAAGCAAAAGACCATTTTCGAAACATCAAAATTAGGAGATGTGTCGCGTTTCAATTTTAAAGGCAGAACATTTATTTTACTTAAGCCTTCTACTTTTATGAATTTAAGTGGTAAAGCTGTTAATTATTGGATGCAAAAAGAAAAAATAGAGACTTCAAATTTATTGATTGTTTGCGATGATATTAATTTAACGCTTGGCGCGATTAGATTAAAACCTAAAGGAAGTGACGGCGGTCATAACGGCTTAAAAGACATTCAAGAAGTGTTGCAAACAATCCAATATCCCAGACTTCGTTTTGGTGTTGGTGCCGATTTTTCTAAAGGAAACCAAGTAAATTATGTGTTGGGTAATTGGGAAGCTGATGAAATACCAATTTTATCAGAAAAGATAGACAAAGCTTGCAATTGCATAAAATCTTTTGGGACAGAAGGTTTGGCAAATGCCATGAATACGTTTAATAATAAATAAACTAAAGTGGCAAGTTTCTGTTTTTGAAATAGATGTAGACTTCTTGTATTATTTACGAAACTACTTTTAAAAATTATAACAATCAAAGTCTTGAAAACAAAAAAGGCTTCCAAAAAGGAAGCCTTTTTTGTTTTTTAACAGCTATTAATTTATAATGATATCGTCTATTTGAATGGTTGTTGTAATGCTAGAAGTGCCAAAATACTCAAATATAAAGAAGCCATTTCCGGTTAAACTTGCTGGAATAACATAGTCTCCGCTATTTGTGAAATTAGAGGCATAACCAGAGGTAGAGCCACTTGCAATGGTAAAGCTAGTTGTAATATCTACAAGCGTTGCTTGACTCATATCGCCACCTGGAACATAATTGGTAGCGTAATATACTTTTAATACATCGCCTTTGTTATAACCATCTTTAGATTTGAAAGACAATTTGTTTCCTGGTGTAAAAGCAACAGGTATTGCTAAATAAGTTTTGTTGCTTCCACCAGAACTATACGATGTCATTTGGATATATTTATTATTGCTATAAGATTTTACATCCCAATACCTTGATCCAATAAACGCATCATTTATATATGATGGGAAGATTGCGCCCCCACTTGAGGTGTCATAACTTTCAAAATCTTCGGTAAAAGTTGATAAATACTGAATATCAGTTCCACCTATAGGTAAGTTAAAATCTAATCTTTCATTTAGCATATTTACATCGCGTTCTGTTCTTAAAATAATTTGATAAGTAGAATTGTATCGCGCTAAAATACCTCTTAATGTTCCTTTTCCTGTTGGCACTTTTAGGCCCGCAAAATTGGCGAATCTACTGGTTCTAACGGTAAGAGAATTTGCTCCATCATTGGTAATATAAATACTAGAATCATAATTATCGGTTCTATCGGTATCATAAGTTCCACCAGCAGTTTCATCACTAAATTGAACATCATCAATCTCTACCAAGGTGTTTAAATAAGTGTCGCTACTTGCTTGAGATAAGCTAATGTGGTGTACAATATCATCTTCATTTACCACATCGCAAGTAGGTATAAGAAAGTTTTTATAGCTTAAACCTGATAAGCGATCAACAGCAAAAATTTCGGTTGGAGGCGCCCCAAAAATTAGACCTCTACCATAACCCGTTGGATTTGCATAAGCCAAGTCTTTTAATCTTAAAAATACTCTTTTACCTGGCTGAAGGTTTTTGGTGTAAGCATTAACTTCATCTACAGAAAGGTTGAAACCTTTTGAGCCATCAATGGGCTGAAAGTACATGCTTTTATAAAAATTACCACCTTCGTCACTCGAAATAACATAAGCTTCAATAATATCATCATCGGTATAGATTTGGGTTGCGTTTGTTGCCGTAGCATAAAGATCGGCTACTTCTTTTGTTTTTGTCAAACTAGGACTCACGCAATTTTCTTGAACAGGCGTGTTAAAAGTATCGTTCACACAACTCGAAAATAGGGTTGAGGCAAGTACAAGAACAATCAAGTTTTTAAATATATTTTTCATAACTTTTTTTTTAGAAGGTTAAATAAAGATTTACCATAAATGTTCTACCGTATCCATAGAAATATTTAGGAGCAAAAACACTTGCGCCAGTACTTTGATGGTCTTCAAATTCTTGTCGGTAAGTAGCGTTTCTCGATTGTTCAAAACCTCCTGTTTTATAGGTAAGGTCAAAAATATTATTTGCAACAGCAAAAAGGCCCAAGGTTTTACCTTTGATTCTCCAAGTTTTTCCACCAATAAGATTAAAGAGATAAAAGGAATCGAATTTTTCTTGTTTTAAATAGCTATCTGCCAAAGGTTGATCTATGGTTAGGCCTGCATTATCGATATTTGTATAAAAATTATCGGTTCTTTTAATTGATGATACATCGAGATAATTATCAGATAAGTAATTGGCGTTTAATGAAATCCACCAAAATTTTGGAGCTCTATATTCAATACCAACCGAATAAGCTTTTTGAGGCATCCCCGATTGTTTTAAGCCAGCTAATTTTGTTTCGCCATAATTTATTACTGTTGAAGAGGCGTCATTTGTTAAACGGACATTTGGATTATTTGTAATGGTATAATCGCCATAAGCGGCAACACCAGTAACTTTTACGGTTGAGGTTAATTGATATTCAAGACCAGCTTCAATTCCCATATTCTTTTTATTCATACCCGTTACAACTTCAGATACAAAAGCGCCATTTCCACTGTTGCTCACAGCGTCGGCATAATAAAAATTGATGTCTGTTGCGTTTAAAGTTTCTGAGAAATAACCAGTAAATCGGGCTTTAAACTTTGGCGCTTTAACAATATAACTCAAATCTACCCCCCTAATGGTTTCGCTTGTGATGCCATCTGTAACACTATTGTTTACACGAGAATTAGGAAAAACATCTTTGGTACTTGGCGCTTTGGTCATATAAATTCCGTTAAAGTCGATAAAATTTCGCCCGGTTAATTTATAAGTTAAACCGCCTTTGAAACCAAAATTATCAAAAATCATTTTTTTACTTTTTCCGAAAGAATTTGTTGGGTAATAGCCGTTTTTATACAAACCATCTCTTTGATAACTAGAGTGCGAAAAAGTCTGTGCTAAATAGAAGTCAACTTTATTGTAAATAAATTTAAACTGTGTAAAAACATCTAATTTTTTAGCGTCAATATTGTAATTATAACCATAATGGTCATTTTTACCTACAGTTTTAAAAGGGTTATTTAAATCGGATTGTTGTTGATTTTCGGTTAAACCAAAGGTGCTAATATCCGTATAGAAATTGCCACCTAAAAGATCTAGCATATTCTTAAAATTCTTTGTTAACGATTGCGCATAATTTACACCCGCCGTCATTAAAACATTTTCAGAAATTTGTGTAGATAAATTGGTGTTGAAGGTTGCAATATTTTCGTCATTACGATCTTCGTATAAAACAAAACGGCTTCCGTTAGTCAAGTTTTCTTGATTAACACGGTAAATCTCACCCCAATTTAGCTGACTATTTGAAAGAAAATTAACGCGTGTTGCCTCTGTATTAGCAATATTTTCTGGAGTATTGCCCGTATAAACGCCATCAAAAAAAGAATTGGAATAGTAACTAGGGAGTTTTCTGTAATAAGTTGGGTCAGGATTATCGGCCTTTGTATAATCAATACGGCTATTGCCTATATGACCTATTTGATAAGAAACGGTTGTGGTTAAATTTGTTTCAGGATTTATTTTCCAAAAATGAGATAACATAAACAAGGGTTCTTCTGTTTCTTTAATCCTAGAATTTCTTTTTTCACCTTCTTGAGTTCCCCAATACGAATTGTATTTAACCCCTGATAAATCGCTTAGTTCAGCTGTATTTGGCGAACTTTTACCACGTTTATTTTGAGCGTAAATTGCTGTAAAATTTAAACTTTGGTTATCGTTTAATTTTCTTTCTATACTCGCAAACAAAGAATTTGCATCGTATGATGTACCCTCGTAATACCCATCTTGAGCCCAGCGTCTGCCAGCCGAAAATACATAAGCCCAACCATTTGCATTCATGCCAGAAGCATGCGTTGCCATTGTTCTTGAACTATAATTAGTATTGGTGTTTAAATAAGAAATTCTGGTTCCAGGGCGGTAAACAGAAGCTCTTGTATTTATTTCTTGAGTTCCAGCAATGCCTCCAAAAGTATAATCTGAAGCCGCAGAACCGTTTGTGAATTCTTGATTTCTAGTTGCGTCGTTTAAGCCTCCCCAATCATTATATTGAGGCCTACCATTTGCAACTTTATTCATAACAATGCCATTTATCATTACCGAAGCATATTTGTTGTCGAGCCCTCTCACCCTAAATCGTGCTTGGCCAAAATTATAGGCTGCAGCTTGTAAAAAAACATCTTTACTTGCTTGAAGCATTCCGGCAGTACTTTCTGAGCCACTGTTATCATCAGATAAATCATTTTCAGATAGTGTTATTAAGCCATAAAGTTTTTCTTGGGTAAGATCTTCCTCTAAAGAGATATCTCCCAGCTCTAAGATTTCACCCTCAATAAGTTCAATTTGAATTAAGAGATCTCTATAGCCATTACTTTTAACAAGTAATAATTGTTTTCCAGAAACCACATTGGTTATGGAGAATTCTCCACCTACATCTGTAATTTGCGATAAATTTGTGTTTTGAATAGAAGCGATGGCGCTTTCTATCGGTTTGAGTGTTTTCGAATCAATAATTTTACCCGTAACACCAGTAATTGATTGACTGTAACTAAACACCACTTGGATTACCAGAAAGGTGCTAATAAATAGTTTTTTCATAATTAAATTTGGTTAAGTTCCTTATAAATTTCACAAGCGAAAATAAGGGAGTTAAATTTACGAGAATTTATTTTATTTTATATGATTTTTATCAAACTGTTGCACTTATTAATTGAACTTAGTCCTTTAAAGGAATTATATTTGCTTGAAATAGTTTTCTTAGCACTACAATCATAGTCAATTAGAAGGATTGTTTTATATTTGTACACCTAGTGATTATTTAACTTTAAAATAAATTTAAAAAACACCTCCCTATGAAAATTAGAATTTTTATAACACTTTTAATTGTTGCCATTTCAACAATGAGTCTCAAAGCTCAAGATAAAAAATATATTGTAAGAACAGTTGCTTTTTATAATTTCGAAAATCTGTTTGACACTATAAATCAATCTAATTTTGATGAGGAATGGCTCCCAAATGGTTTGCAACATTGGACCTCTAAAAAATACCTTCAAAAACTCGAAAACCTTTCGAGAGTTATTATGCAAATTGGCACAAATGGACAACAAAAAGATGCGCCTACATTTATAGGATGTTCTGAAGTTGAAAACCGTGGCGTTATGGAAGATTTAATAAAACAACCCAATCTTATAAATAGTGATTATGGTATTGTACATTTTGATTCGCCCGATAAAAGAGGCATTGATGTAGGTCTTTTATATCGAAAAGCTTATTTTAAACCTACCAGTTTTATCAATATTCCCTTATTAGTTTATAGAGGTAAAGCGAAAGGGAGTATTAAAAAAGGAACTGAAACAGAACAAGATATAGCCGATTCAGATAAAATAGAAGTCACAAATGGCAACCGCGTTTATACAAGAGATGTTCTATTAGTAACTGGGTTGCTTGATGGTGAAGAGGTTAACATCTTAGTAAACCACTGGCCATCGCGCTCTGGAGGTGAAAAAAGAACCAGCGCTTTTAGAGAAACTGCAGGAAAGCTAAATAGAAAAATTATGGATTCAATCTATAAAGTTAATCCGAATGCCAAAATTATTACCATGGGCGATTTTAACGATGGGACTTACAATAAAAGTGTTAAACAAGGTATTGGTGCTAAATTGAAAAAATCGGAAGTTCAAGAATTCGGCGTTTATAATCCTTTTGAACAAATGGCAAAAGATGGAAAAGCTTCTTTATTTTATAGAGATGCAGGTGATATTTTTGACCAAATAATGGTTTCCGAAAAATTAATTAAAAGTGATTATTCCTCTTTTCAATATTGGAAAGCCGGCATATATAGCAAACCTTTTATGATTGAAAAATTAGGAAGATACAAAGGTTATCCACTGAGACATTCGGCAAACCAAATCGGTTTTAGCGACCACTTTCCTGTTTATATTTATCTGATTAAAGAGGTTAAATAATTTAAAAATCAAACACTTATGAAAACTTTACTAATGCTGTTTTTACTGATGTTATCATCAGTCAATTGTTTTTCGCAACAAGACACTATTTCGGCTATTAACGCTAAAGATTTTATGAACAAAGAAGTTGTGGTTGTTGGAAAAGCAGTTTCATTAAAATTGGCATCTTATGGAAAATCTCCTAACTTTATCAATTTAGATAAACCCTATCCCAATAACGTTTTTACAGTAGTTATTTTTAATGACTATCTCAAAAAACTAAACATTAAGCTTGAAGATTTAAAAGGGAAAGTGATTTATGTAAAAGGCAAGGTTAGCACTTATAAAAACGATCCAAAACAAATACCGCAAATTTTAAATCCGATAAGTATTGAGATTAAAAAAGAAAAGTAATAATTATCAAAGTTAAAGGCAACAAAAACAGTTACTCCACCGTGGGCGGGGGTCATTACGTGACTATGGTATTCACCCCTAATTACTTTGGGATAGTTTCTGGAGTAATATATTTGTTTCTGAATTTTATTAAAGAACCCTTATTCCACAACCTCTTTCGAACTGTTTTAATTTTATTTTCGTTTAGGTTTTCACAAATTTGAATATTAGAATATCCTTTGTTCTGTAATTTTTTTATTTGAATTATTGTGTTTTTTAAATAATTTTCATCTACGAGTTCTGTTCTTTTCACCCATTTATGAGTAAGTTTCATATTTCTTTTACCCTCAATGATTTTATACATAAGGTCTCCCTTTTGAGAAACACCCTCTCTTTCATACGTATCGTTAACCAATCCAATGTGGAAATTAATTTCTAAATTATGTGATTTAACTTCATCATTATACTCTACGGATACGCTTCTTATAAATTGCCTAATCCAATTTCTTTGATAATCCTTTGGTTTGGTTTTAATACTATTAACATCCATACTCATATTATCCAACCAATCAATAAATTTTGAACTATCTTTTAAAATAGAAAGTTTTCTTTCTAAATCCTCTAACTCTTCTATTTTTTTATGAATTTCATCATTGGAAATACTAATAATTCTGTTACCTATTGATTTTGATATTTCTTTTGTTACTTTTTGAACCTCTGTTACTGCAACTTTATTTTCAAGAGAATCAATCGAATTATCTAAAACTTTAATTTTCTTTCTAATCTTACTTGATTTCTCTATTGAGATATCTTTATCCTTTTCCTTTTGGCTTAATAATCTAATTCTATATTCCTCTCTGATTGTTGATGATTTCTTAATTAAATCAATTAATGTATTTAAGATAAGTTCATCCGTTTCTTCAATTCTTAAACTTTTCTGTACTAAACATTCAGATTTAGGTATTTTCTTATCGTTGGTTCTCCATTGGTGTTCTGTACACCTCCCGTAATAATGATTACCCATTCCAATATTTTCTCGATACCTATTAGATAACTGAAGTTTACATTTATCACATTTCAATAAACCACCAAGTAATGATTTCTTTTTATTTGTTGTATTTCTAACTTTTATATAAGTTATTTCAGAAATTCTTCTTTGTACAATATTAAATGTTTCATCATCTACAATTTTTGATACCTTAATATATATTGGTTCTCCCATCAACTTCACTTCACCATTTGGTAGTTTATTTTTCCACTGCCACTTTTGAGTTCCATTGTAGACTTTATTTTTCAACATCTTTTGAATTGTACCTAAACCCCAAGTTACACTCCTTCTGGGTTTTATATTAGGATTACTATCTAACCATTTTTTTAATTCAATTGTTGATTCATTTTTACTGTATTTTTCAAATAACTCTAAAACAATTTTTGATTCCTCTTCGTGAAATACTATATTCTTATCAATTACTTTGAATCCGAATGGAACTGTACCACCAACATAAGTATTTCCTCTAAGAAGTGAATTTCGTTTTCCATCATTAGCCCTCATTCTTCTTAATGAATTGTCATAAGATGCAATTACACTAAAAATATCCATCATAAATTTATCTGTGAAACTTGATAAATCTTTTGGAGATGTAGAATCTCCTTGATAAACTTTTACATCGTAAATGTGAAAAGTTTGAATTATTTTACTACTCTCCAATGAATTTCGTCCAAACCTATCCGTGTTATAAACCCAAACCCTCCTAAGTGGTGATTTTTTATCCTCTATCCTTCTTAGTAATCTTAAAACGACTTCTCTTTCATCAATTGTTGTAGTATGTGTAGATTGAACACCTTCATCAAATTCTTCAATTTCAAAACCTAATTTTTTGGATAGTTCTCTACCCATCTTTTTTTGATTCTCCAACCCACTACCTTTGGTTACTTGTTGTTCTGAAGAAACCCTGAAGAATAATCCTATTTTGTTATTATCTTTCATCTGTAATAAACTATTGTTTTCACCTTCAAATATAATCAATCCTATTTATAATACATTAACAGTTCAACCCATTCCATTAAACCAACCATGGGTTCATCTTCAGGTTGTTTGTTTTTCCTATTACCCATTCTTTTATACCACAAATCTCTTTCTTCCTCTTTCAATTTATTTATCATACCAATTCTATTTGGGGGTTAATATATTTTTTGATTTTGGTAATAGTGTTTTTATTCAGATTACAAATTTTACACACATGAGATCCCATGTATCCTTGTTCCAACAATTCAATAGCTTTTTTGTGCTTTTGAAGAAAGTTCATAATTGATTCTTTTCCTCTCTGTTTTCGGTTATTGTACTTCCCAAGAGATTTAGCTATTTCAATACCCTCCATCTGACGTTCTCTACGTATATCATTTTCAATCTCTGCAAATGAACCCATAACTGAAATCATCATTTTAATAGTATAGTTCATCTTACCATCAACAAGAGTATTCATTCCAAGGTTTTCAATATATAATGAAACTCCATTTGAATGAAAAAACTCAATCGTTTCTAACAGATTGGTTAAACTACGTGATAACCTATCAATTGAATGAATAGATACTTCATCTACTTTACCTTGTTCAATGTACTCTTTTAAATAAACTCCATAGGTTCTTTCAAAAAGTGGAATAGTACCACTACACTTATCTTCAAAAACATAGGTGTATAGTTTATTGTTCTTCTGTTGCCTATCTAAGTTTTGAGAAATAGAACTAATACGATTATAACGAATGGTTCTCTTTTCTTTCCTAATTTTAATATCATCTATCATATACCTCTAATATAGGACTAAAAGTCGTTAAATCCTAACGAAACAGGGACTTACGGGAGTTTTCTTGATTACTAATTCTATGTTTACCCTAAAATTAGGAAATGGAGGTTTCTTGTAACTGAGATAATACTTTTTTCCAAAAAGGGTATCGGAGTGATTTTTATATCGGAGTCATTTTTTTACTGAGGAAAATATGATAGAGTAACTTATGTTAGATTTAACAGAAGTTAAAATCTATGATTTATTAAATAACTTTTGTTCGAACGAACAAAAGTTATTGCATCGTATTGCCATATTATTTTCGTACTTTAGATATAACTATTTTTACAAAAAATTATTTAATATGAAAAATAGATTTTCCTCCTCAATAATTCTTGTATTAGTTATATTTTTATTTAGTACTTGTTCAAAAGATATTGAACCTGAGGTTATTCCCAATTATAATTTAAAAGTTTCAGTAACACCTGTTGAAGGTGGAACAGTAACTCCATCTGAGGGAAGTTATACAAATGGAACAACGGTTTCATTATTGGCAACTCCATCACCAGAATATATATTTAAAGAATGGATTGGTGGAGTTACTGGAACAACAAACCCTATTTCAGTTACCATGAATTCTAATAAGAATATTACTGTTGTTTTTGAAAAAAGAATGTATCCTTTATCAATTATAATTGAAGGAGAAGGTACTGTTACTGAAGAACTTATTTCTTCTAAAACAACAAAGGATTATCCATCGGGAAGTGTTGTGAAATTAACTGCATTACCAATAGATGGATGGGAGTTTGTTGAATGGAGTGGTGATTCTGTTGGAACGGAGAATCCTATTACAATTACAGTTGATAAATCTAAATCTATAACTGTGAAATTCATTCCAATAGTATATAGGGATTTTTTAAAAACTTCCTATGAGTTATCTAACTTTGATGAATGGTTTAGTTCAGATGATTTATTTAATAATGGAACTCCTTATACTACTGACAACCCATTATTGGTAATGCAAACAACTCAAGTTGATATTAACGGAGATGGATTGGAAGACCTTTTTACATATGATTCTTATTCTTTAGATATAGCGATAACAAATACTCCACCAAGAGTTTTTATGAATGATGGTACACGATTAAATCAAATAAGTTGGAATGGACCTAACATGAGAATGCCCCATGGAACGAAGTTATTAGTTGGAGACTTCAATAATGATTCACTTCCTGATATCTTTTCTTTAGTAGCCATTGACCCTCCTTATGGGCTTTTTCCTGATTTAACGGATTATAATAATATAATATTTAACTCACCAACAGGGTTTAATTCAATAAAAGAATTTGATGATCAACTTGGGTTTTGGTACACTGGTTGTTCCGGAGATATTGATAATGATGGTGATTTAGATGCTATCATGTTCAACTTTCATTATGGACATAATGGTGTTACAAGTAAGATATTATGGAATGATGGAGTTGGAAACTTCTCATATGATGATAGCGGGATAGGTGAAATCCCCGTTGTTGATGCTTCTGAACTTATTGATGTGAATGGTGATGGATATCTTGATCTTGTTATTGATTATATTACTAACAACCCCCGAACACCGAATACTGCTGTAATGTGGGGGAATGGAGAAGGTTTTGATTTAATTAATTCATCCTCATTTACACTTGAAGAAAATCAATTTATTCACGATTTAGATTTTGCTGATTTAGATTCAGACGGGATGCAAGAGTTGATAATTTCAGGTAATTCAAACGGTACTTACTGGATTGAAATATATCAATCAATCGATAATGGTAATAGTTTTATCAATCGAAGTTTAGATTATATAGAAGATAACATCAGTTATATTCGGTTTGACCACCTTATAGTAAGTGATATTGATAATAATGGGAAAGTTGATATTTTCGCACCTGATAGAAAAGATAATATTAGATGGGAATGGAATGGAAGTCAATTTGTTAGGGTTTATTAGATTTAATTACTTTAATTTCTATTCCTGATGTTTACATTATTAATAGGAACTTAATTTAGTGAGTTTATAAGCTCACCAAGTACATTATAAAAAAGGATTAGGTTTCTTGTAACCAACAACTTTCTTTTCTTCAAAACACCGTAAAGGGTGATTTTCCTATCGAGGTCACTTTTTTTCTACTTGGAATTTTGATACACTTGCATAAGTTGAATTATTGTTTTAATTTCGATTGATGAAATTAAAAATTTCCAAACTCCACCATCACCCAAAGAACCAAGAAATCTATGATTTATCTTCTATTGAAGAATTGATGGATAGTATTTCTGAAGTAGGTTTGCTACAACCTTTAATTATTGACCAACACCATCAGATTATAAGTGGAAACAGAAGGTTTGAATCTATAAAAAGATTGGGTTGGGAGGAAGTTGAGGTTGATATCAAGGAAGTAGAAGATGGAGAAGAAGAATTACTCCTAATACACTACAATAAACAACGAATAAAGAGTTTTAAAGAACTTATCAATGAATATCTAATACTTGATAAGTATTATAGAAAAGGACAAGGGAAACGAACGGATTTAACCTCTGTTAAATCTAACAAAGGTTCTTCAAGAGATATAGTTTCTAAAGAATTAGGAATCTCCTCTTCTCAATTAAGAAGGTTGGTGTTTATTTATAAAAACAAACCTGAATATATAGAACTCTTAGACAAAGGAATTCTAACCATCAATCAATCCTACCTCCAGATTCAAAGAGAAATCAAGGAAAGAGAATCTAAAAAACCTTCTACTTCAAACTCAGAGACCTTTATAAAATCTAATTGGAGATTCTATCAGAAATCTTCTCACGATATGAGTGAATTAAAAGAGGGTGAAGTTCAAACTATTTTCACATCTCCTCCTTATTGGAATAAAAGAACCTATTCTGAGGAGAAAGGATTAGGGAATGAAAAAACCTCAGAAGAGTTTGTGGTAAATCTTTTTGAACATTTAAAAGATTGTAAAAGAGTATTAAAAGATAGAGGAAGTTTCTTTCTAAATTTAGGAGATACATTGTTCAATGGAAATCTTCAGAATGTTCCTCATAGAGTAATATTAAAACTTCAAGAACAAGGATGGATACTTCGAAATACAATCATATGGTCTAAAACAAATCCAAAACCATCTTCATCAAAATCAAATCTTACTCCGAGTTATGAGTTTATATTCCATTTAGTAAAAACAATGGAGTATGATTACTATCCAACTCTAACGAAACTATCCGATAAAACCAAACCCTCTCTTCCTCCAAGACATAGAAGTGTTAATGGAGATTATTCAAAATTAGTTAGCCCATACTTACCGAATGTAAACGGAAAGAATATGGGAGATTATTGGAATGAGGATATTGTGAGAACCTCGGTTGCAAACCAGAAACTAAATATCCAAGGAGAACATCCTGCTCCGTTTCCAAATGAAATAATCACATTACCAATTCTTCAAACTTCTAAAGAGTTTGAATTAGTGTTAGACCCGTTTATGGGCAGTGGAACAACAGGAAGGGTTTGTGATAAACTGGGAAGGGATTTTGTTGGGTATGATGTAAAGATGTTTTAAAAACACCATAACCTATCGGGTAATTGATAAGTTATGGGTTTTAAATAATCACTCCTCTTCTTCATTAAAACTTAATATGACTATTTACACAACCTTAAGAGGTTAGTGAAATATTAGATTTTTATTATTTTTCTTATCATTGATGATTTTTCAGTATATATTCTAATGATATAAATACTCTTTCTAATTTCTAGTATAATAAGATCCAAATGGGCTTCTTAATGTGTTTTTATTAACAGACCAGTTCCCTTTAAAAAATTTATCTCCACAATTATTCACCAAAATTGTTTTCCCATTAACCTTCTTATATTCACAAGAAACACCTCCGTTTGACGGACCTCCACCGTTTTGAATTACACCACCTTGAATGAGAACATAACAATCTACATTGATAGATCCTTTCTTACAAGATTGACTTATCCAAACTCCCTCAATATCAATAGTTTTACAACTAAATAAAAAGATCACGGGAATTAAAAACAAACCTTTTGTAAAATATTTTCTCATCAGATTTTATATATTGATTGAAATTAAATTATTAATTGATATATTTTTAACAAACCTAACACTTATTTGATCTATTTGCATAAATTTGCTATATGAAGCAAGTACTTTTATTATTTTTATTTTCTACTTTCTCTTTTTCACAAACGTTGGTGGTTAGTGATGCTGATTTAATTAACACATATATTTCACCAGAAAACGAAAGAATGTATCTATTTTATAATGATAAACTTGTTGATGTAAATTTAAAAGACCTCTCTACAAAAGATGTTTTATATGACTTTTCCAATAGAAATTTCAAAGATTTTATTACAATTTCTGTTAATTTCAAATGTTATTTTTTAGATCCTCAAGGTGGTGGTGTTTATTTATTTGAAAATTATAAATTCAAAAGAATTGACACATCCTATAAACACAGGATGCAGATTGAATCAAGTGTGTTTACCTATAAGAATGGGATTTATAAATATGGTGGATATGGGTTTTGGTCTAATAGAAATTTCATCACTAAATTTAATTTTGAAACAAATCAGTGGGATTTTGTACCTCATCTTAATAGTAAAGAGTTACCATCTGGAAGTCAGAAGTCAATTGTTAAAATTATTGAAGATGATCTTTATGTTTATGGAGGAATAAAGGTTAATGAATTCAATCCATATATATTTGAAGATAATAATGAAATCTGGAAGTTTAATTTTATTAATAAGGTTTGGAAAAAATTAGGAATAAATAACCTTCAAAAGGATAATATATTAAATAACACAAAAATTGATTATGGAGACAAGTCTCTGTTTTTCGATAAAGAAACTAGTTGTACTACTCATGTTGATTTTATAAATAATAAAGTAACAACTTACAAGAATTCAACGTTACTTAACTCATTAAGTTTTCTTCCAATTTCTTTCTTTCACAAAAACAAGTTTTTCCTTTTCGTTAAGGAAAATCCTTCATCTCCTGTTTTAGTTTTAAAAATCAGAAATGAGGATGAGGTTTTAGGAGAGATAATTGATCAAAAATCTTTTTATAGAAATCAATTAGTCATACTAACTTTAATGGTTATAATTGGATCTATTTTTCTTTTTATTTTGGTCTCCAAGATTATCAGAGGTGTCAATAAAAAGAGAAATAAACTATCTGTAAAATTTAAAAATAAAGTAAACTTTAAAAATAAAGAAGTTGATTTAGATGATATATCATATGAAATAGTAAAGATTCTTGTTAATAATGAATTTGTTCTTTCTAAAGATATTATTCCCTTGTTAAAAATACCTCATATGGATTATGCTCATTCCACAAGAGTAATGAGAGATACTTTATTTCAAATCAATTTTAAGTTAAAAAGACTTGTTAAATCTGAAACTGATGTGATAGTTATTAAAAAATCTGATTACGATAAACGAATCAAACAATACTCGATTAATCAAAAGTTATTTAATAAATCATAGGTTTTAACTTCTGTTAAATCTAACATAAGTTACTCTATCATATTTTCCTCAGTAAAAAATTGACTCCGATATAAAAACGGGTTATCCCTCTATTTTAGAAAAAAGTAATGAAGGACAAACTATCCTTGACTTATTCTGCGGGTCTGGGACGGTTGGAGGAATTTGCAATCAAATAAACCTCAACTTCGTTGGATACGATACTCAAAAATTTATTTGATAATTATTTTCCTATTCATAGGTGATGATTCCAACCTTTTTTTCAAAAAAACCTTAAAATTAATTACGTTTGAGAAAAAACTGTATATGTATAGGTAGAATTGTGTAAAATCCAACACAACATTACCATGAGAATGGGTGAATATGGAATAGTAAAAAACATTTATTCAAATCAAATAGAAATCCTTATGGTTATGGGGATTTCATATCTAAAAACTACTACTACAATGAATTCACTAGGGGTTACAATCAGAAAAATAAGTATAAGTAAAAGAGGAAGGAAAGAGAACATATCCTCTAAAGATTATAACAAACAAATCTTAACTCTACATAGGAAATTAAAGAAGATAGATAAAAAGATGACAACCTCCTATGTAGTTGAAAGGGATGACCATAAAAACAAATTCCATATGCATCTTTTAATTAATTGCACAGATAAAACGAACCTCTACAATCAACTATCTCGGTTCATAGGTGGAAATGTATGGCAAGAAAGAAAAGAAGGGTTAGATACAATCTATGGTTGTAATGGAAAGTATGGTGAAGTAGATACACACTACATCTATAACGAAATCGGATTTATAAACTATATGAATAAATACGAACAATCAAAAACACTAATATAAATGAGCATTACCAATATTGAAAAAATAAGTAAAACAATACACCTACTTGATAAACATATCTACAATATAATTAAAAAAGAAGATATGGATATAGATAAAGTAAATACAATAGTATCAGTTCGTAATGAGTACATAACAGAATTGAATTCTCTGATTAGGGTAAACAACAGAAATGACCTGTTTAAAAAAAAGAATTATAAATGATGAATACAAAGACTGAAGAACGATTATCAAAAAAGGATATCATGGAACTTTACCAAATAAATCGTAAAACATTTGAAACTTGGGTGGTAAAATATAAACTGCCAATTATCGTAATATCAGATAAACGAAAGTTTGTTCGAATTAGTGATTTAAAGGATTGGGAGAATGGAAGAATTGAAAGAAGTAAAGAGGTTGATAGATAGTAAAGTTAATTTTTTTACAATATATTAAAATGGAATTATGATATATTATGTTAGATAGTCATACTATGTATTATTGTATAAATACTAAAAGGAGTACCTCCTTCATCTAATAGGGTTTAATTGTTGGGTAACAAATTTGAACTAACGTATTCTGTACCTCCACAACATCTTTTCTTTCTAATCTTTCTTTTCTAATCATACCTTTTTTATAAATTGAAAAAACATGATTGTTTCGAAAAATAGAACCACGAGGGGTTTTATAACCTTCATTATTTAAGAGTTCTGCTATCTTTTTATAATTCAAAGGGGTGAATACACTCTCCTTTAATTTAGATATTTTATCAAACAAATCCACTTGATACTGTGAATAGTTTGATTTCCATAGTTTTGTAGATATCACTGTAAAACAGATACTTACAAATAAAATTGAGTTAATATAGGGGTGAACACGGTAGTCACAAAACACTACTCCACCGTAACTGATTTCGCTAAATTTCTTGGCTGATCTACATTACAACCACGCATAACTGCTATATGATATGAAAGTAATTGTAAAGGTATTGTAGCTAATAATGGTGTAAAAGCTTCCTCAGTTTCAGGAATTTCTATAATGTGATCTGCGAGACCTTTTACAATTGTATCTCCTTTAGTAACAATGGCAATAATTTTTCCTTTTCTAGATTTTATTTCCTGAATATTACTTACAACCTTGTCATAATGCCCCTTTTTTGTTGCAATAACAACTACTGGCATAGATTCATCAATTAAAGCAATTGGACCATGTTTCATTTCAGCTGCAGGGTATCCTTCAGCATGAATATAAGATATTTCTTTTAATTTTAAAGCACCCTCTAATGCTACTGGAAAATTATATCCTCTTCCTAAATATAAACAATTTGGAGCATCTTTATAAATTGAAGCTATTTCTTCTACAATTGCATTAATTTTTAACGTTTCCTCTACTTTAGAAGGAATTAAACTCATTTCTTGGATGTATGCATTAAATTGTGAATTTGAAAGTTCTCCTTTTAAATTACCTAATTTTAAAGCCATTAAAGCAAGAACTGTAATTTGAGTTGTAAAAGCTTTTGTTGAAGCAACTCCTATTTCTGGACCTGCGTGAGTGTATGCTCCCGTATCTGTTTCTCTTGCAATAGATGAACCTACCACATTACAAACTCCAAATACAAAAGCTCCTTTAGATTTTGCTAATTTTATTGCAGCCAATGTATCAGCTGTTTCACCTGATTGTGATATTGCAATAACAATATCTCCTTTGTTAATTATTGGATTTCTATATCTGAATTCTGATGCGTATTCCACTTCAACAGGAATACGAGCTAAATCTTCAAATAAATATTCAGCAACTAAACCAGCATGCCAAGAAGTACCACAGGCTACAATTATAATACGGTTTGCATTTAAAAATTTAGCAATGTTATTATCAACACTACCCATTTTAATAATGCCTTGCTCTGGTAAAAGACGCCCTCTATAAGTATCTAGAATTGCATTAGGTTGTTCATGAATTTCTTTCAACATAAAGTGATCATAACCACCTTTTTCGATTTGCTCTAAATTTAGTTTTAACTCTTGAATGTTAGGTTCAACAAAAGAATTATCTTGTATTTTATGAATTCTTATATCTTCACCTATTTTAATGATTGCTAACTCTTCATCGTCTAAATATACTGCATCTTTTGTAAATTCAATAAATGGTGAAGCATCTGATGCTACAAAAAATTCTTCATTATTTTTACCAATACCAATGGCTATTGGGCTTCCTAAACGTGCAACAACTATTTCATCTGGTTTTGAAATATCAAAAACAGCAATTGCGTAAGCTCCAACAGCATTTGTTAATGCTAATTGAACTGCTTTTTCTAATGAACAGTTATTCTTTTTTTGAACTTCTTCAATTAAATTAATTAAAACTTCAGTGTCTGTATCACTTTTAAAGGTATATCCTCTAATTATAAGTTCTTTTTTTAGGGTATTATAATTTTCAATAATACCATTATGAACAATTACTAAGTTTCCTGAATTTGAAATATGTGGATGAGAGTTTTCATTATTGGGAATTCCATGAGTAGCCCAACGTGTGTGACCCAATGCTAAATTACCTTCAACATTGCTTTTTTCAACTAGTCCTTTAAGGTCTGAAACTTTTCCTTTTGTTTTATATAAATTAGCTTTAGAATCATTCATTAAAATAATTCCAGCACTATCATAACCTCTATACTCTAACCGTTGTAATCCGTTTATTACAATTGGATATGCTTTTCTATAACCTAAATAACCTACAATGCCACACATTAAAATTTGCTTTAATTAATTATTAATTTCAGAATATGAAATTTCTAGTTTAATTCTCTTATCACCTGCACTTGCATCGTGATTAAATAAAACTACACCTTTTGGATTCCAACTATAATTTTTTATTGTAGTGTCTACTATACTAGTTGGTAAATCTGAGGGATTGTATACTTTTAATCCTAATTTCACTATGTCAACGGATGCTTCTTCCCCTTCATCCAATTTTTTTAATAATTCTGAAATGTAATCAGTGATTTTAAATACATATCTATAAGGTTTTCCATCTGCATCTCTTTCTAATGTACCCCCAAAAGTATTTAAACCTTCGGTAAGCATATCTAATAGTTGTTCATTATCATCGTAATTATATAAGAAAAGTTGCTCCGGCTCAATATCGCTTGAAGCATCTTGATCTACATAAAAGATTAAACTTGCATCTGTTATTAGCCAATTGTTATCTTGTAAATCTGCCAATTGTTCTCCAATTTCTGTTAATTCTATAGTTGCTATAGAACCTGCAGCTCCTTGCACGTACAATCTGTCATTTCCACTTGCTTTTGAATTATCTCTATCTCTTTTTAAAACATTTGATTTTATAGTACCAAAAGGAAATGCATATTGTTGTTTAACTCTAACAATTCCTTCTCCTTTTACTCCATTACCATTTAAATCAACACCTTCATAGGTTATAACTCCATTTTCATCGGTTACCTCTATACCTTCATCCTCATCATTTGAGTAATAAATAGTCATTTTAGCTTTTGTCAAATCTAATGGAATTAAATGTGATTCTTCACTAGCTACTATTTCTTCAGCTTCAATATACAATCCATTGAATTCTGCCTGAAATGCTTCTGTAGATAAAAACTCAGCTCCAGATGCATTATCAACAAAACGCTCTTGAATCAAGCCTTTGTTTAAATGAATTTTAAGACTAGGTCCTAAATCTGCTTGTTTAATTGTGTCTTTGTCATAAACTGTTACACCATCAAACAAATATCTATTAACATATACCACAGTATCATTAGGGTTTACTTTATAATTACCTGAATATAATGCACTCCCTTCTTTTATAAAATCTCTATTAGAGTAATAAAGCATATTTTTTGTAGGATCATTAGGGTCTAAAGTATTTAAAAAAGTTCCTAATTCAAAAACATTTAGTTGAAATTCTTCACTTGACTTTCCAAGAACATCATCTATACTAAAATTATTTACTCCTTCAGAAACAGAATCTAAAGTAGACTGGTAAGGTATATCAATTATAACGTCATCTATAGTTACATTATCTCCATAATTATAATTTTCACCTGTTACCGGAAGGTTTAACTGAGTTACTATTGAGGCTTTCAATGTTCCAAATTCAACATCCGAATACACGCCTAATAAATATAGGGGTACTCCATTTGAAATAACTCTATCTACATTTTCGTTAGTGGTTATTACTTCTGAAATTAAATTAGCTGTATTAAAATTATTATTATCAACAAGATTAACGCCTATACTTTCTATTTCCTTTTCACAAGAAATTATTGTAAAAAATACCATTGAGGATAAACCTAAGTATTTTAATACTTTTACAACTTTAGTTGTCATATGTAATTTTTGATTTTTGATGATTAAACTATAAAACTTTGTTTAAATAAAATTCAGTATAAGCTGTTTCAAATTCACTTACGTGAAAATAATCTAACACAGGCTTATCCGTTGTTTTTAAAAATTCTTCTAACTCAGCTGGTAATTCTTCACTTCCTTTAATAATACCATCAGAGTTTTCAATGGCATTAATTAAAATATTTGTATAGTTTGGATTGGAAATTGTTTTAATTTTTGATTCATCAATAGTATCGAATTTAATTTTATTAGAAAAATCTTTACTTAATGTGCCTTCAAAACCATTATTATAAAGGGATGTTACTATTTTACTGCCATTAAATAATGCATCATCTTTATAATATTCTTTAATATATAATGGTAAAAGAGAAGCCATCCACCCGTGAACATGAATAATATCTGGCGCCCAATTTAATTTTTTTACAGTTTCTACTACACCTTTTGCAAAAAATATAGCTCTTTCATCGTTGTCTTCAAACAAGTTATTATCTTCATCTGTGTATAATGCTTTTCTTTTAAAATACTCTTCATTATCAATAAAATAAACTTGCATTCTTTCTTTTGGTATTGAAGCAACTTTAATTATTAACGGCATATCCATGTCATTAATAACTAAATTCATACCTGATAAACGAATTACTTCATGCAATTGATGCCTTCTTTCATTAATTAAACCGAAGCGAGGCATAAAAATTCGGGTTTGCCCACCTTTACCATGAACCATTTTTGCAGTTTCAAATGCTGTTGTTGACAATTCGTTTTCTGGCAAATATGGCACTACTTCTGAAGAAACAACCAATACTCTCTTATCTTTCATAAACCAACTCTATATTTAAAGAATATGCAAAATTACGAAAATTAATGTAGAATTAAGCTTGAAAAATGTAAGTTTGCACGCTTTTAACGTTTATTTACAATACAGTAACACCTCAATATGTTAGTTTTTGCTAAAATAAAATCGGTACAACAAAAAATTAAGTCATTAAAAAAAGGTACTTCTATTGGCTTTGTGCCTACCATGGGAGCGCTTCACAAAGGCCATTTGTCGCTTATTGAACAAGCCAAAAAAGAAAATGACATTGTGGTTGTAAGTATTTTTGTAAACCCAACTCAGTTTAATAAACAAGAAGACTTAGCAAATTACCCAAAAACTATTGATAGCGATTTATCGCTTTTAAAATCGGTATATTGCGATATAGTTTTTACGCCATCTGCTGAAGAAATCTACAACAATAACATTATCTCTCAATTATTTAATTTTGATGGTTTAGAGCATCAAATGGAAGGAAAATTTAGAGATGGGCATTTTGATGGAGTTGGAACCATTGTTAAACGATTGTTTGAAATTGTAACTCCTACAAAATCTTATTTTGGGGAAAAAGATTTTCAGCAATTTCAAATTATTAGAAAAATGGTTGAAAAAAACCAAATTCACACCAAAATTATTGGATGTGAAATTTATAGAGAAGATGATGGTTTAGCTATGAGCTCTAGAAATAGCAGACTGACAAAAGAGCACAGAGCAATTGCACCTTTTATTTATAAAACTCTAAAAAAAGCAAAAAAAGAGTTTGGCATAAAAAATGCTCAAGAAGTTATATCTTGGGTTGAAAATGAGTTTAAAAAACAACCATTATTAGAGCTAGAATATTTTGAAATTGCTGATGAAGAAACCCTTCATCCAATAAAAAATAAAGACCCAAAGCAAAAATACAGAGCATTTATAGCTGTTTTTGCAGATAAAATTAGGCTTATAGATAATATAAGTTTGTAAAATAAGAATAGATTAACACAAAATTATTAATTTTGCACTATGCAAATACAAGTAGTAAAATCAAAAATCCACAGAGTTAAAGTCACAGGAGCTGACTTACAATATATTGGAAGTGTGACTATTGACGAGAATTTAATGGACGCATCAAATATTATTCAAGGAGAAAAAGTTCAAATTGTAAACATTAACAATGGTGAACGTCTTGAAACTTATGCTATTCCTGGACCAAGAAACAGTGGAGAAATTACATTAAACGGGCCAGCCGCTCGTAAAGTAGCAAAAGGAGATATTGTTATTATTATTTCTTACGGAATCATGGACTTTGAAGAAGCGAAGTCTTTTAAACCTACACTCATTTTTCCGAATGAAAGTGACAATTCACTAACCTAAATTGATCAAAAAACTAAAAAAGATAAGTTTTATAACACTTCCAATCGCATTGGGAGTGTTTTTAATTTGGTATTCACTATCCAAGCTAACAAACAATGATATACAATCAATAGAAGCATCATTTATAACAGCAAATTATTGGTGGGTTGCTTTATCATTATTTTTTGGGGCTCTAAGTCATTTATCACGCGCTTATCGCTGGCAATTTTTATTAGAACCTTTAGGTTATAAACCTAGATTAGCTAATAGTATTATGGCAGTTTTAATTGCTTATTTATTAAATTTAGTAATTCCTAGATCAGGCGAAATTGCGCGAGCAGCTAGCATAAATAAATATGAAAATATCCCATTTAAAAAAGCCTTTGGGACTATTGTTGCTGAAAGGGTAGCAGATGTAATTATGCTATTAAGCATTATTGGAGTTGCCTTTTTTTTACAAACTAAATTAATCAGTAGCTATATTTTTAAAGACGAAGGAGAAAGTAGTATCTATTCAAAAATTCTAATTTTTGGTGTATTTCCATTAATTATTTTTCTAATTTATCGATTTTTAAAAAAATCTAAAAATCTTATAATTGTAAAAATTGTAGCATTTATTAATGATTTATTAGACGGTGTAAAAAGTATTTTCAAAATGAAGAAAAAGTGGGAGTTTATTTTTCATACCATTTTTATTTGGACCATGTATGTTTTAATGTTTTATGCTGTAACATTTGCATTGCCAGAAACTACCAACCTTCCTTTTGCAGCTATTATTGTTGGTTTTGTAGTTGGTGGTTTAAGCATGGCGTTAACAAATGGAGGTTTAGGTACTTATCCGGTTTTTGTAGCAAGTGCACTTATTTTATACAATGTAGATGATAATCCAGCTCGTGCTTTTGGTTGGATTATGTGGACAGCACAAACTATAATGGTAATTGTTTTTGGTGGTTTATCCTTTTTATTACTTCCAATCTATAATAAATACCAAAAATAACTAAGAATTCTTCCTATATTTACTTCTTTCAACTTACTTAAAAATGGCTAAAACCAATACAACTTTTTTTTGTCAAAATTGTGGAACGCAATATGCAAAATGGCTAGGGCAATGTAAATCTTGCAACGAATGGAATACCATAGTTGAAGAAATTATTCAAAAAGAAGAAAAAAGAAATTGGAAACAAACTTCTGAAGCAAAAAAAGTCAGTAAAGCATTAAAAATTAATGAAATATCCTTAGATAAAGAAGATAGAATTTCAACCAATAACAATGAATTTAATAGAGTTTTAGGTGGTGGTTTAGTAAAAGGATCTATGCTGTTATTGGGAGGAGAACCTGGCATTGGTAAATCTACCTTATTATTACAAATTGCATTAACAATACCTAAAAAAGTATTGTATGTTTCAGGCGAAGAAAGCCAATCTCAAATAAAAATGCGCGCTGAACGCTTACAAATTACAAATACAAACTGCTTAATTTTAACTGAAACAAATACCCAAAATATTTTTAAAGCTATTGAAGAGATAAACCCTGATGTTGTTGTTATAGATTCAATTCAAACATTACATACTGAATACATTGAAGCATCTCCTGGTTCTATATCACAAATTAGAGAAACTACTGCCGAACTTATAAAATTTGCAAAAGAAACATCTACTCCTGTTGTTTTAATTGGACATATAACTAAAGATGGAACCATTGCTGGACCTAAAATATTAGAACATATGGTTGATGTTGTTTTGCAATTTGAAGGCGATAGAAATCATACCTATAGAATATTACGCGCAAATAAAAACCGTTTTGGTTCTACTGCCGAACTTGGTATTTATGAAATGCAAAATGTTGGTTTACGCGAAGTTGACAACCCTTCTGAAATTTTAATTTCTCAAAAAGAAGGTGATTTAAGCGGTACAGCCATTGCAGCTACGTTAGAAGGTGTTAGACCGTTAATGATTGAAGTCCAAGCTTTGGTAAGTACTGCTGTTTACGGAACTCCTCAACGTTCGTCTACAGGTTATGACACCAAACGTTTAAATATGCTTTTAGCAGTATTAGAAAAAAGAGCTGGTTTCAGACTTGGGGCAAAGGATGTATTTCTGAATATTGCAGGAGGTATAAAAGTTGACGATCCAGCAATTGATTTAGCCGTAATAAGTGCTATTTTATCATCAAATGAAGATGTTGCAATTCCTCAAGATTTTTGTTTTGCAGCTGAAATAGGTTTGGCTGGTGAAATTCGCCCAGTAAACCGAGTAGAACAACGTATTTTAGAAGCTGAAAAACTAGGGTTTCATAAAATATTTATCTCAAAATTTAATAAAATAAGTAAAATAAATCACAACATTAAAGTGGTTAAAGTTTCTAAAGTTGAAGACGTTTTCTCAAATTTATTCACATAAAAAAAACCGAGTTTAACTCGGTTTTTTTTATGTGAATAAATTTTACTTCTTATTTACCTCAATTATATATTTTTCCAATGCCATAGTCATTGAAGGCGTTTCAGGTGTTGGAACTTCAATATTACATTTTAAGCCAGCATCAGTAGCTGCTTTTACAGTTGAATTTCCAAATACTGCTATACATGTATTATTTTGTTTGAAATTAGGGAAATTTTTAAATAAGGAGTCAATTCCTGAAGGACTAAAAAATACTAAAACATCATAAAAAACATCCTGTAAATCAGATAAGTCACTCATAACCGTTTTGTAAAAAACAGCTCTTTCCCAATTTATTTCAAGATCATTTAAAGTACTTGGAACAATTTCCTTTAATTTATCTGATGATGGTAATAGAAATTTTTCGTCTTTATGTTTTTTAATTACTTTAGCTAAATCTTCAAAAGTTTTTCCACCAACGTAAATTTTTCGTTTACGATATACAACATACTTTTGTAAGTAAAAAGCCACAGCGTCCGATTCGCAAAAATATTTCAATGAATCAGGTACTGTAAATCTCATTTCTTCAGCAACTCTAAAAAAATGATCAACAGCATGCCTGCTTGTTAAAATAATTGCTGAATAATTTTTTAAATCAATTCTTTGAGCTCTAATATTTTTTGCTGAAACTCCTTCAACATGAATAAACGGTCTAAAATCAATTTTAACTTTTTGTTTTTCTGATAATTCTAAATAAGGAGAGTTTTCAGTTTTAGGTGCGGGCTGAGAAACTAATATTGTTTTCACTTTCATATTCTTCAATTTTATCTTTTAAACAGTTAATTTTAAAACAATTATTAAAGGTGCTATTTCAAGGGCGCAAAGGTATAAAATAAAATAGAACAAGTTATTATAAATGAATTTTTTATTATAAACCAGAATTAATACATACCTCAAAATCAATAATAATACAACTAATAAAAAGGTAATTCTAAATGAAAATTCTTGAATTTTATTAGTGTAAATACTAAAAATTAAAAATGGTAATACCCATAAAATCAAATTATTAAAATAACTTACTTTAAAATAAATCACTTTAGTGAATTCATTTTTAAAATTGAATAAAAAAGCAAGTAAAAGCCCTATTAAAAAGTGAATACTAAAATACAATCCAACCCCCAAAAAAAGCAACATATAAGTACTGAAATTCAATGAATTAGGGTGGATTTTAAAATACACATTTGCAAAATAAAGTAGCAGCGATAATACTAAAAGTTTAACAAAAAATAGTGCTCCTTGAAACAAGTTTAAAGTTAGATTTTTTTCCTTATTAAAATAGATAGAAAGATATTTTTTTGAAAAAAATAATGTACTTTCATGATACAATCTATCTTTAAAAATGACTTTTAAAAGTGATAAAATAAAAAAAATAAAAACTAAAATCAATGTAATCCAATCACTATTTTGATGTATTATTTTTGTGGCTTCAAACATTAACTTAGCGATTATTTTAATGCAAAATTAGGAATAATTTGTTTTATCTTTGCGAAATAATTTTGCTATATGTCAAATACACTAATTATTATTCCAACATACAATGAAAAAGAAAATATTGATGCTATTATTAGGGCTGTATTTTCTCAAGAAAAACAATTTAACATTTTAGTTGTAGATGACAGCTCACCTGATGGCACTTCAGATATTGTAGCAAATCTTCAAAATGAATTTTCCAATTTATTTTTAGAAGTTAGAAAAGAAAAAACTGGACTTGGTGCCGCGTATATTCACGGATTTAAGTGGGCTTTAAAAAATAATTACGATTATATTATTGAAATGGATGCTGATTTTTCGCATAATCCAAAAGATTTAATACATTTATACAATGCCTGTGCTATTGATGGAGCTGATTTTTCAATAGGATCAAGATATCTGAATAACAAGATTAACGTAGTTAACTGGGATATTAAACGATTACTTTTATCCTATTTTGCATCAAAGTACGTTAAAATTATAACCCAAATCCCAATTTTTGATACAACTGCTGGTTTTGTATGCTATAAAAGTAATGTGTTAAAAACTATAGAGTTAGATAAAATTAAGTTTGTTGGCTATGCATTTCAAATTGAAATGAAATTTAAAGCTTGGAAAAACAACTTTAAACATAAAGAGGTTTCTATTGTTTTTACAGATAGAAAAAGAGGAACTTCCAAAATGAGTGGAGGTATTATTTCAGAAGCAGTTTTTGGAGTTATTAAAATGAGATTTCAAGGATTGCCAAAATAAAAGAAAAGAAAAACATGAGTTTAATACTTATTAAAAATGCTAAAATTGTTAACGAAGGTGCAATATTTGAAGGCGATGTTTTAATTGATGGTGAATATATTGTTGATATAGACTCTTCAATTAGTTCAAAATCATCAGATACCACTGTAATTGATGCTGAAGGAAAATATTTAATTCCTGGTGCAATAGATGATCAAGTGCATTTTAGAGAGCCTGGTTTAACACATAAAGCAACTATTGAAAGTGAAAGTAAAGCTGCTATTGCTGGCGGTATAACTTCATTTATTGAAATGCCAAATACAGTTCCACAAGCTACAACTCAAAAATTATTGGAAGATAAATTTGAAATTGCAGCAAATAGTTCTTACGCAAACTATTCATTTATGTTTGGTGGCACCAATGATAATTTAGAAGAATTGTTAAAAACAAATCCGAAAAATGTTGCTGGAATTAAATTGTTTTTGGGTTCTTCAACAGGTGATATGTTAGTTGATAACGAAAAAGTTTTAGAAAAAATATTTTCTTCAACCAAAATGCTTATTGCAGTTCATTGTGAAGACGAAGCTACCATAAAAAAGAATTTAGACACCTACTTAAAAGAGTATGGTGAGGATATTCCTATAGAATTTCATTCAAAAATTAGAAGCGAAGAAGCTTGTTATATATCATCATCTAAAGCTATTGCTCTCGCAAAAAAAACCGGAGCGCGTTTACACGTTTTTCATTTGTCAACAGCTAAAGAAACTGAACTATTTTCAAATAAATTACCCGTAGAACAAAAGCAAATAACTGCAGAAGTTTGTGTGCATCATTTATGGTTTGATGAGAGTGATTATAAAACAAAAGGAACTCTTATAAAATGGAATCCAGCAATAAAAACTAAAAAGGATAAGGAAGGACTGTGGAAAGCATTGCTAAATGATAAAATTGACGTTATTGCTTCTGACCATGCACCTCATACTTTAGAGGAAAAAAAACAAGTTTATACTAAAGCTCCAAGTGGCGGACCTTTAGTACAACATGCTTTACCAGCTTTATTGCAAGCTCACAGGCAAGATAAAATTTCAATCGAGAAAATAGTAGAGAAAATGTGCCATAACCCTGCTAAAATCTTTAAAATCGAAAAAAGAGGGTTTATTAAAAAAGGCTATTATGCTGATTTAGTTTTGGTAGATATTTATTCGCCTTGGACAGTTACTAAAGAGAATACTTTGTACAAATGTGGTTGGTCTCCATTTGAAGGTTCCACTTTTTATTCAAAAATTACACATACTTTTGTGAACGGACACCTAGCATATCATAATGGCGTATTTCATAACACAATAAAAGGGAAACGATTACTGTTTAATAGAACAAATGAATAAATTTATTTACATACTTATTTTAAGTGTTTTTTTTGGTGCTTGCACTAGTAATACAATCATTAAAAAACCTGAAAATTTAATTCCAAAAGAACAAATGGTTGATTTATTGACCGATATTTTTATTGCAAATGGTGGTGATAACATTAAAAACATAAACCTTCAGCGTAGCACAAATTATTTTCCATTTGTTTTTGAAAAATATAAAATTGATTCAACAAGATTTAGGGAAAGTAATTATTACTACACTTCAAGAATTGATGATTATGATGAAATACTTGAAAAAGTTGATAAACGATTAAAAGCATTAAAAGAACAATATGATAAAGAAATTAAATTAGCTGACTCTATTAAACGTGTAAGAAAAGACTCCATAAAAACCTCTAAAAATGCTATTTTTAGAGAATCAAAAAAAATAGATAGCTTAAAAAAAGCTAAAAAAATGTAATTATAGAATAATCCATTTTAAAAACCACACTATTATTCTCTTACGTTATCAAGCCATTCTGTAACTTTTTTAAGGAAAATCTTTCTTTCTTTTTGTTGTACTTTCAAAAGTTTAGCTAATAATTCTTCTTTTAAACCTATTGGATTTTCTGTTTCATAAATTTCGCATCCTTGTGCAACAGAAATATTCATATTCGTTCTTCCATCCCAATTTTCATTTACAGGAAAACCAAGTTTTTTTAAGTTTTTATCCCACGTTACATCTATAGTTATCCAATTATCTTCTATTTCAATTTTAATAAAATTATGAGGATCAATAATGTCAGTATTCTCAAGAATTTTTTGAATATTGGTTGGAAATAAGATAGGTAATTCTTTAAAACAATGGGTTATTATAAAATCCTTCACGGGTATTCCTAGTTGTTTGTAAAGTGCTTTTAATAATTCATGTTTCCCTGAACAAGTTCCTTTATTTTGTTTGTAAACATCTAAGGGATTTCTAGATCCAATATCGCCATAAGGTATATCGCGAACTTTTTCAAAAAGTGTAATTATTCTAGTTTCTAAAGGCTGAGTATTAGTCCATTTTTCAATAATATTTTGATATTCTGAACTCAATTTGTTATTTTTTGTACAATTCACAAACATTTTTTACCGTTTCTGAAATAGGTTCAAACTTATAATTAAGAGCTCTTTTTATTTTTTCGGAAGAATAATACTGCTTATGATGTATCGATTTTGAAGACTGTTTTGTCAACATTGGAGGTCTCCCCGTTAGAACTGCTTTTATTTTTTCCAATCGCCAACCTAAAGCACTCATTATTATTGAAACTTTTATAGAAGGTCGTTTTTTACCAAAACTATCAGCTATTTTAAAAAATACTTCTTTAAAACTTGCATTTTCTGAAACTAAAATATAACGTTCATTTTTCAGTTCACTATTCATTAATAAAATCATTGATTTTACAACATCATTTACAGAAACAAAACCTGTAATCCCTTCAGAATAGAATGGCAATCCACTTTTAATTTTAGAAAATATAGCTCCTGAACCATTATGCCAAAAACCCGCTCCTAAAATTACACCTGGATTCACTACAATAACCTCAACACCTTCTTGTGAAGCTCTCCAAACTTCCATTTCTGCACCATATTTTGAAATAGCATACCCGTAATTATTGGTTTCTGGATTCCATTCGCAATCTTCATCAATAATTTTACTTTTTACAGATTTTTCAATAGTTGCAATAGAACTTACAAAGCATAATTTTTTAACTTTTTTAGCAATACAAAGATTTACAATATTTGAAGTGCCTTCAATATTAATTTTTCGCATTTCCTTATAATCTTTCGGATTAAAAGAAACTAATGCTGCCGAATGGTACACTTCTGTAACATTTTTAAAAGCTTCTTCTAACAAACAAACATCGGTTATATCCGCTTCAACCCATTCAATTTTTTGAAAAATTGCTTCAAAATCATCAGAATAATAGCTAAAAACTTTTTTTACAGCTTGTAAATCACTTTTTGCTCTATGAATTGCTTTTACAGTATCATTTTCTAATAAAAGATGATACAATAAATGTGCACCTACTAAACCTGTTCCTCCTGTTACTAAAATCATAAAACGAAAGTATAAAAAATGTTTGGGTATTTTTTAATTTGTTCAATTGTTTATTTGTTGAATTGTGTAAAAGTTACTTTATAAAAAACTAAGTAATTAAACTGCTAACTAAAGACTAAAATTTTATCTTTGCTGAAATTAAAAATTTTGAAGATGAATTTTGTTGAAGAACTACGTTGGCGAGGCATGTTACACGATATGATGCCCGAAACTGAAGAATACTTATTGAAAAATAAAACTACTGGTTATATTGGATTTGATCCAACAGCCGATTCTTTACATATTGGAAGCTTAGTGCCAATTATTATATTAATGCATTTCCAAAAAGCAGGGCACAATCCAATTGCTTTGGTTGGTGGTGCTACAGGAATGGTAGGTGATCCTTCAGGAAAATCTGACGAACGTAATTTATTAGACGAAGAAACTTTAAATAAAAATATAATTGGTGTTAAAGGTCAATTAGCTCGTTTTTTAGATTTTAATAGCACTACTGAAAATGCTGCTAAATTGGTAAATAATTACGATTGGATGAAAGGCATTTCATTAATTGAATTTGTGCGTGATGTAGGTAAACACATTACTGTGAACTATATGATGGCGAAAGATTCTGTTAAAAAACGAATAGATTCAGATTCGCAAACTGGTATGAGTTTCACAGAATTTACGTATCAATTATTTCAAGGTTACGATTTTTATCATTTATATAAAGAAAATGATTGTAAACTTCAAATGGGTGGTTCAGATCAATGGGGAAATATTACCACAGGAACTGAATTAATTAGAAGAAAAGCACAAGGGAAGGCATATGCATTAACTTGTAAATTAATTACTAAAGCTGACGGAACCAAATTTGGAAAAACTGCTGGTGGAAATGTTTGGTTGGATGCCAACAGAACTTCACCTTACAAATTTTACCAATATTGGTTAAACTCCTCAGATGAAGATGCTGAAAAATATATTAAAATATTTACTTTTTTAGATAAAGAAACTATTGAACAGTTAATCGCAGATCATAAAGAAGCTCCGCATACTCGAATTCTTCAAAAGAAAATTGGCGAAGAAGTTACTAAAATGACACACGGTCCTGAAGCCTATGAAAATGCAATAAAAGCTTCAAATATATTATTTGGAAACTCCACTGCTGAAGATTTAAAATCTTTAGATGAACAAACATTTTTAGATGTTTTTGATGGAGTTCCTCAAGCTGAGATTGAACGTTCTGTTATTGAAAACGGATTCGGAATTGTTCCTGCTTTTTCAGATACTGGTTTTTTAAAATCGAATGGAGAAGTAAGAAGAGCTTTAAGTGAAAACTCAATTTCTGTTAATAAAGAAAAAGTAAAAGACGATTTTGTGATTACTACAAATGATTTAATTGCTGATAAATTTGTGCTATTACAACGCGGTAAAAAAAGTTATTATTTATTGAAAGTAGTATAATTAATTATTTTTACATACAATTTTTAAAAAGGCTACTTCAACAGTAGTCTTTTTTCGTCAAGCTAAAATAAATTTAGGGAGACTTAATACATTTATTACAATACCATTAAATTACAACCTCTTATATCTGAATCATCAAAACGGCCTAAAACTTCAAATGTTCCATTTTTATAAGTTTTCCCTAAATCTTGAGTAGCAATAAACGAACACGAGTTGATATTCGCCAAATCAATTACGTTAATTCCTCCTGATTTTCCTTCTGGTAAAATAGTTAGTGCATCTTCAGTATCACGCGTTAAAACTTTCATCCAAGGTGGACATTCAAAAATTCCATTTCCTTTAGAATATCCCTGACTCAATAACTCCGTCATTCCATATTCCGAATGAATTTTTTCAACCCCAAACCCATTACATAAAACTTGGTGTAATTCTTCTCTAATTAATTCTTTTCGTCTTCCTTTCATCCCACCAGTTTCCATAATTATGGTGTTTTTCAACTTAAAATTGAACATTTCAACCAAATTTAACAATGCGAAAGAAACACCGATTAGTAGTACTTTTTCATTGTTTTTATCTAATTCTATCAAAATTTTACTTAATTCGTCTAGATTGTTTAAATAAAATCCGCTTTTTGGTTTGTTAGATTTTTCAATAAAGTCATTTACCATATAAATTAGTGATGACCCATCACGTTCTAAATAAGAAGGTAACAATGCTAAAACGGTATAATCTTCAATGTTTCCATAAAAATTTTCAAATCCTTTTGTAAAGCTTTTTTCATAAATAGTTAAGTCTGTAATATGATGCCTACTCTGTGTGTTTCCGGTAGTTCCACTACTTAAAAAAATACGCTGAGTTGGTTTTTTTGAAGAAATAATTTGACGTGATTTAAAGAATTGAATAGGTAAAAAAGGAATTTGATATACGCTTTTAATACTCTTAATATCAACCTTTAATAAATTCAAAAATTCATTATAAACAGTACAGTTTTTAGCTTGAAATTTAAATATTTCAAGCGTGATTTTTTCAAAATTAGTATTCTTATGAATATCAAAAATGCTATTTATTTTCATAAATTTTGGGAAAGAACACAAAAGTAATGTAAATTTACGCAACCTATAATCTTTATAGGTATCTTATTAATAATTAAAACGATTGCTTTTGAGTTTAAACGAGCTCGTAAAACAATGTGCTAAGAACGACCGAAAGGCACAAGAAGAAATTTACCAACTTTTTTCTGGTAAGTTGTTTTCTATATGCTTAAAGTACTCTAAAAATAAACAAGAAGCTCAAGATAATTTTCAAGATGGGTTTATTACCATTTTCAATAAAATTGGGCAGTTTAAATTTAAAGGATCTTTTGAAGGTTGGTTAAAGCGTGTAATGGTAAACACCATTCTTTTAAAATATAGACAAAAGAACGTGTTAAACTTAATTACTGAAGAGATACCCGATGAAGTGATTGTTGACATTGATGATGATGAAGTTTCTTTAGATTTTTTATTAAATCTAATACAAGAATTACCTGACAGATACAGAATGGTTTTTAATCTGTATGTTTTAGATGGTTATTCTCACAAAGAAATTTCTAAAATGTTGCAAATTGCAGAAGGCACCTCAAAATCAAATTTAGCCCGAGCAAGAGCCATTTTAAAACGAAAAATTGAAAAACATCAAGAAAGTCAACTATCTATTTAAGATTATAAGATACTAGTGAGAGATTTAAAAAATATTGATAGACTATTCCAAGAGAATTTAAAAGACTTTGAGGTTTCCCCACCAGCTAAAGTGTGGAATGCTATTGAAAAACAATTAGCAAAACCTTCAAAAAAACGTCACACACCTATTTGGGTTAAAATTTCAAGTATAGCAGCACTCTTTGCTTTACTTTTTAGTGTTGGCACAATTTATTTTTTACCAACATCTAATTTAAGTAAAAATTTTCTTCCAAAGAAAAATAAACTTCCTAAAGTAATAGATAATAATGACCTTGAAATAAATACAACTTTAGCAAAAACAAAAACTACCAAAACTAAAATTGATTCAACTATTGAATTAGAAAATAATGATGGTCTTGCCAATTTAAATACTAGTATTGAAGACGTTAAAGAAAACACTATTGAAGAATCTAATAATCTTAAAAAAGCATCAAGTATCTATTACTTAGCTGATGCAGAAAAATTACCATTACAAAATAATACTGCTGATAAAGCAACTACTAAAGATTTTTTAAATGGTAAACTTACAGTTGCTACCATATTTGCACCCATTTATATCAATTCATTTGGTGATGGATCTGGAGTTGACTCACAGTTTAAAGAAAATCCAACTTCTGGAAATTCATCCTATTCTTACGGTGTAAAATTTGCATATGAACTTAACAATAAATTTAGTGTGCAATCTGGTGTTAACCTTATTAATTTAGGGTATACAACAGACGGAATTTACGTAACACCAGGTGTTTCAGTCATTGGTTTTTCTAATTTATCTAGTAATCCTATTTTGGCTAAAAGTGAAAATATTTCATCGAAAGAAATTGATAACTCAGGAAGTTTAAATCAGGTTTTTGGTTATGTAGAAATTCCTGTTGAAATAAAATATAATGTTGTAAATGGAAAACTAGGTTTAAATGTAGTTGGTGGTTTTAGCACGCTTCTATTAAATAGAGATGAAGTTTTTATTGAAACTGATAACTTTTCTCAAAGCTTGGGTTCTTCAAACAATTTAAGACCTGTAAACTTTAGTGGAAATATTGGTTTAGACATAGATTACTCAATTCATAAAAATCTATTTATAAATATATCCCCAATGTTTAAAGTTCAAACAAATACCTTTTCTAAAAACTCTGGTAGTATTCAACCATATTACTTAGGGGTTTATACAGGTTTAAATTATAAGTTTTAGTTGGTTTATTATTTGGTTGGTTACCAAATATTGAATGAAGAAAGCCGTTTCAGATTTGAAGCGGCTTTTCTTTTTAAAACATATATTATTTGTAATTTTGCTTAAAATAACTAAAAAATCAAATCCAAACTATGGAAAATATAACTATTGATAAAACAATTGAAAATGCACTTATAAAGCTAGGTGTAAAAAAACTAAATCAAGGCACTTCAACAGGTTTAAATTTCTTTGGAAATGGTGAAATACTTGAATCGTATTCTCCTGTAGATGGAAAATTAATAGGCAAAGTTATTTCAACCACAAAAGAAGATTTTGAAAAAGTTATGGAGACTGCTCAAATTGCTTTTAAAACTTGGAGGTTAAAACCAGCACCACTACGTGGTGAAATTGTACGCCAGTTTGGTGAAAAATTACGTGAATTAAAACAACCGTTAGGTGAGTTAGTTTCGTATGAAATGGGAAAATCATTACAAGAAGGCTTGGGTGAAGTACAAGAAATGATAGATATCTGTGACTTTGCAGTTGGATTATCTCGTCAATTAAACGGTTCTACATTGCATTCTGAACGACCTGGACATAGAATGTACGATCAATACCACCCTCTTGGAATTGTAGGAATTATCTCCGCATTTAATTTCCCTGTAGCTGTTTGGGCTTGGAATACAGCTTTAGCTTGGATTGCTGGTGATGTTTGTATTTGGAAAGCTTCAGAAAAAGCTCCTTTATGTAGTATTGCTTGTCAAAATATTATTGCTGGAGTTTTAAAAGAAAATAATTTACCTGAAGGTATTTCGTGTATTGTAAATGGCGATTATAAAGTAGGTGAATATATGACTACAGATAAACGTATTCCGTTAATTTCGGCAACAGGATCTATTAGAATGGGTAAAATTGTTGCTAAAACTGTAGCTGAACGACTAGGAAGAAGTTTATTAGAATTAGGGGGAAACAATGCCATTATTGTAACACCAGATGCAGATATAAAAATGACTATTATTGGTGCCGTTTTTGGCGCTGTTGGAACAGCTGGTCAACGTTGCACATCTACTCGTAGGTTAATTATTCACGAATCTATGTACGATAAAGTAAAAGATGCATTAGTTGCTGCCTATAAACAATTAAGTATTGGAAATCCTTTAGATGAAAATAATCATGTTGGACCGCTAATTGATAAAGATGCTGTAAAAATGTATGAAAATGCACTGCAAAAAGTGGTTGAGGAAGGTGGAAATTTATTAATTGAAGGTGGTGTTTTAAGTGGTGAAGGTTATGAAAGTGGTTGTTATGTAAAACCCGCAATTGCCGAAGCTAAAAATCACTTTGAAATTGTGCAAAATGAAACTTTTGCTCCTGTTTTATATTTATTAAAATATAGTGGTGATGTTTATAATGCTATTGAAATTCAAAATGGTGTTGTGCAAGGTTTATCTTCTGCAATTATGACTAATAATTTACGTGAAGCTGAAGCTTTTTTATCGCAAGCTGGTTCAGATTGTGGTATTGCAAACGTAAATATTGGAACTTCAGGCGCTGAAATTGGTGGTGCTTTTGGTGGTGAAAAAGAAACTGGTGGTGGAAGAGAATCTGGTTCTGATGCTTGGAAAGTATATATGAGACGTCAAACAAATACTATTAATTATACTACAGAGCTTCCTTTAGCACAAGGTATAAAATTTGATTTGTAAAATTTATAACACTATTTTAAGTTTAAAAAAGAGGCTGTCTGAGAAATTTCACTTCTCATACAGCCTATTTTGTGTATGATTAAAATTTTAATTTTTCTTAAAAACAAATGAAATTAATCTTGGGATTTCATTTTCATCTTCATTGTCAAACTGTTCCTGAATTTCTATCAATATAAATCCGTTATTCTTTGCCGAAATTAAATATTCAGAAATATGATGTGTATAGACTTCTAAAACTTCAATTCCATTTTCAGATTCATATCTGGCTTTACTACCACTATATTGCTTAAACGGATGCAATTCATTAATAAAAAAGATTCCACTGGGTTTTAATTTTAAATAAGCTTGTTTAAAAATGAAATCTAAATCTTTAATATGTTCAAGCATTAAACTAGAAGTTATTAAATCTACAAATTCATTATCTACCTTCCAAGGTTGTGATAAATTAGCTTTTATAAATGTTACTTTAGCGTTGTTTATCTTTTCTTTTGCCTTATTCAGCATTTCTTGAGAAAAATCGAGTCCTATAATTTTTTTAGCTTTTTCTAATAGCCATTTTGTATTTTTCCCTGTACCGCATCCTAACTCTAAAACATTCTCGAAATTATAATTTGACAAAATCTCTATTGCAGTTATTTTATCTAAATCTCTAGTTTTATTTTCGTTACTGTCGTATTGTTCTGCCCACACATTATAGGCTTTCTCTATGCTCATTTTTATTGATTTTTAACTTTTCTTAAAACCCTAACAGCTTCTTTATATTTTATATAAGCTGATTTATCTTCTAATTCTCTTAAAATACTTTTAATTTCTTCCAATTTCAATCTAGCTTCTTCAAAATCATTTAAAGCACAAATTAAATAATTAGTTGGTATTTCTTGTAAATCTACCAATTCAGATGCTGTTAAAGGCACTTGCTTTTTTAACTTCATTAAAATAGCATTACAATTGTTTAAAACATGATGCAAAACAGTTTTATCATATTGAGGTGGTTGAAAAACCAATTCACTTACAATATCATGTTTTCCATTGTCTTTAAAATGAATGACAGTTTTTTCAAACGGATAATAATCAAATTCATCCTTAATCCTTAAATAAACATACTCAGTAATAATAAATGATCTATGGTTATGCTCAATTTTAACTTCATCTAAAGCAGAATAGAAAAGACGTACTTGCTCATTCACCAACTCAATATCTACACGAGAATAAAATATTTTGTTGCCTACTTTCTTTTTTATTCCAGCCCAACACAAAACAAATTGTTCATTAAAAACTTTATAGGTTGGATGATATGCCAATTTATGTCTATTCATAAAATCAAAAACACCATCCAATGTTAATTCAATATTATTACTGGCATTAATTTCAATAGCTTCAACAATTGCTTGATTGGTATTTTTTAATTCAAATTTTCCTAAAGTAGACATTGAATTGCTTCCTCTTCTGAAGAAAATTCTTCCTCTCACATATTTCCAAATGGGCTTGCTTAAAAATGTAACTTTATTATTAGGATGAATAGTAACTAAACCCACAACTTTATGTCTTGGCAATCTTGGAAAAGGGATATTTTCATATTTAATTTGAGGAGGATTTTCAAAATAAGAGTTTACTAAATTTTGAATTTTACTGTCATCAAAAAAATCTACACCTTCAATGTTATTTGATTCATCTTCAACACCAATTACGACATACGAATTATTTTGTGGATTTGAATTTGACAATGCGCAAACGTGTTTTAAAAATTTAGCCTTTCCTTCATTCGTGTCCAATGAAATTTTACGCTTTTTATCATAAAAGCTATTCTCATCGTTTTGAGCTAATAAATTTTTTATTAATAAACGTTTGTTAATCATCTTAAAATCTTATTCCTTATTTAAAATTGTTGCACTTGCTTGCGCAGTTGGATATACAACTAAATCTTCAATATTAACATGATAAGGCCTTGTTACTACAAAATAAATTATATCTGCAATATCTTCAGCCTGCAAGGCTTTAAACCCTTTATATACATTTTTAGCCTTATCTGTATCTCCTTTAAAACGTACCTCAGAAAATTCAGTCTCTACGGCTCCTGGATGAATTGCTGAAACTCTAATATTGTGTTTATTCAAATCTATGCGCATAGCCTTGTTTAATGCGTTTACCGCATACTTAGAAGCACAGTATACATTTCCATTAGGATATACTTCTTTACCCGCAATAGAACCTATATTCACTACAAAGCCATTGTTTCTGTCAACCATTTGTGGAAGAATTGCTTTTGAAACGTACAGCAAACCTTTCACATTAATATCTAACATTGCGTCCCAATCGTCTAAATTTCCATCTTGAATAGTGCTTAAACCATGGGCATTTCCTGCATTATTTATTAAAATATCAATTTTTTGAAATCCCTTTGGAAGCGATTCAATAGCGTTAAAAACTTCGTCTTTTTTACTTACATCAAATTGTAAAGTGGTTACGTCGGTTAGTTTACTAAGCTCTTCTTTTAATTGAATTAATCGTTCATTTCGTCTTCCGCAAAGAATTAATCGAATGTTATTTTTTGCAAAAAGCTGTGCGGTTGCTTTTCCTATTCCTGAAGTTGCTCCTGTAATAAAAGCTGTTTTTTGATTCATTTTTTTTAATTTTTAACTTGAGCTAAAGATACAAAAAAACCGCCCCTTTTCAGGAGCGGTTTAACTTGATTGGTTAATAAAATAACCAATCAAAAATCAACTAACCAAACTTTATTTTAAATTTCTTCTAATTTTTGTTTCTCTTGTTACTTTAGTTCGTTTTCTACCTTCATTCCTTACAGTTTCTTTTGCCGAACTTGATTTTAAATATTGAATGTATCCTCTTCCTTTAAATTCATACGTTGTTCCTGAGTTATTATGATACAAACTAATTGTACTATCATTAATAACGGTTAACTCAAACTCTTCAGTACCCCAAGAATCATAATCTAATGTTAAAATTTTCAGATTGTCATATCCTTGTACATTTGCTACTGAATAATCTCCTACATAATCCCAATATACATTAGCAATATTTGTGCCAACTGCATCTTGTGACGAATAAAATGTAGTAATATTTTCAGGCGTAAAGCTTAAAAAATTCTCGTTGTCAAATTCATTTAATTCTCCTGTTGAACTCGTATAGGTTTTTTCCCAAACATTATATTCTTGCAAGAAATATTCAATATTATCGTAAAATATTTGATCATAATCGAAATTGTATTTTTGATATCCATCTAAATAATAAGAAACACGATTATAATTATCTATCAATTTTAATCTATCTGATGCTATCTGAATTACATCAAAATCATAATAACCATCAATATTATGATCAATTTTAAGAATTCCATTATACGTGTCATAATATCCAATTTGAATTCCATATCCATTTCCTGTACTTCCAATACCAACTAAATTATTATTTGCATACATTTTTCCATTGATAAATGAAATTGTAAACGCTTTGGATAAAAAAGGCACATCTCCGTTTCCAGTTGTATTATTATAATCTACATACCATAGATCATAAGCAGTAACCACATCTTCAAGGTTTACATAATATGGATCATTAATATCGTCTATTACAACACTACAAGAAGTAAATGATATTCCAACAAACATCGTGGCAAAAAGTAATTTTAAAGTTCTCATAATCATTTATTTTATAGGTTACACTTCAATAATTTCAAAATCTGTGCCAAAAAAATTATATTTACTTATTATTAGTTTTACAACATTAAAAATTTGGTATTTTGAACACAAAAATAAAATGGGGAATTATAGGACTTGGGGGCATTGCAAATAAATTTGCAACTGATTTATTATTAGTCGAAAACTGTACGTTAGAAGCTGTAGCTTCTAGAAATTTAGAAAAAGCTGAAGCGTTTTCTAAACAATATAATTCAAATAATTTTTATGGTTCTTATGAAGAATTATTGCAAAATGAGTTAGTTAATATTGTTTATATTGCAACACCACATAATTCTCATGAACGTTATACAATTTTAGCTCTAAAGCATAAAAAAGCTGTTTTATGCGAAAAACCATTTGCTATAAATAAAAAGCAGGTTTTTAAAATGATTGAAGCTTCAAAAAATAATCAAGTTTTTTTGATGGAAGCGATGTGGACTCGTTTTAATCCAAGTATAAAAAAAATAAAAACCCTTATTGATAAAGGTGAAATTGGTGAAATAAAATATATAAATGCCGATTTTTCATTTAAAGCAAACACAGCAATTCAACGTATTTATGATAAGGAATTAGGCGGAGGTTCTTTACTTGATATTGGTATTTATCCAGTTTTTTTAGCCTATTTATTATTGGGGATTCCTACTGAAATAAATGCAAAAGCCCATTTTTATGAATCTGGTGCAGATTCTCAGTTGGCCATGTTATTTAATTATAAAAATGCGCAGGCAATATTATTCAGTAGCTTTAATTCAACTTCAAAAAGAATAGCCAAAATCAGTGGTACCCTAGGGGAAATTATAATTAATATGCCATGGAATGAAACAGATTCATTTTCAATTCAACTCAACAATGAATCTGAAAAATTTATAACATTACCCACTATAGGAAGAGGCTATTCACATCAAATTATTGAATGTAATACTTGTTTAGAACAACATAAAATTGAAAGTGATACTTGGTCCCATAAAAATAGTTTAGACCTTATAAACTTATTAGATATTATTAGAGAAGAAATAAACTTAACGTATAATGAAGATATTTTATAATTAATATTTTACGGTCGATTTTATCTCAACTACTTCATCAATTTTATAATAATAGGTTTTATTATCTAATAAATAATTGACAATTGCTTCATTCTTTTTAAGTTCAAAAGGAATATTTAATGATTTATTTATGGGTGTATTTCCATACTCATTTACAGGGTTTTCATGTAAAATATAATCTTTTTCTGTATTAGGAAGTGTAAAAACGCCTACAAAAGTGTTTAGTTCAGCACTGATATCTCTTTTTAAGGGGATTTTATTATTTCTAAAAAAAACAGTGTCTAGTTCAATATCCTGATTGTCAATTGTGATAACAACTTTAATTCCTTTGACTCCTGGTTGTCCACCAACCCAAGTATTATAGGTTGCGCTTGTAACTTTAAAAGGGTGATTTTCTTTAGCTAATTCTTTAGTTGAACAACAAAAAGAAAACGATAATAAAATAATTGTGGCGCTTAAAAAGATTCCTAATTTATTCATAACTGTATTGTTTTTTAGAATATATACAAACTGTATACCAAACTACAAAAAAAGAGCTTATCAAAATTGATAAGCTCTTTTAAAATTATATATTTTAAATATTCAACCTAATTGTTCAATGCTTCTGCTTTAGAAAATTTGGCTGCACTATCGCTATGCCTAATTGTTCAATGCTTCTGCACCTCCAACAATTTCTAAAATTTCGTTGGTAATAGCAGCCTGACGTGCTTTATTGTATTTTAATAATAAATCATCTCGTAATTCAGTTGCGTTGTCTGTTGCTTTATGCATTGCAGTCATACGAGCTCCATGTTCTGATGCAAATGAATCTCTAATTGCCTTATACAATTGTGTTTTTAATGATTTTGGAATCAATTCTAACACAATTTCTGCTTTTGTAGGTTCAAAAAGATAATCTGTATTTGCTTTTACAGCGCCTTTTATTGGTTCAATCGGCAAAAATTGTTCAATCGTTTCTATTTGTGTTGCTGCATTTTTAAATCGGTTGTATACTAAATCAACTCTATCATACTCTCCTTCAGAAAACAAACTCATTATTTTCTCTGCAATAACAGCTACATTATTAAATGTTAAATCATCAAAAATATCACTATGATTTTCAATAACAGTATAGTTTTTAGCTAAAATATCGTTTCCTTTTTTACCAATAGTTAAAAGATCAACTTGTTTACCTTTATAATTATCTGCAATATTTTTAGTTGCTTTAATTACATTTGAATTAAAACCACCACATAAACCTCTGTTTGAGGTAATTGGAACTAATAATACTCTTGAAATTTCTTTTTGCTCAGAATAAACACCACCTACTTCACCTTCTAAAGTTGCACTTAAACTTTGTAAAAGTTCTGTCAACTTATTAGCATACGGACGCATTTGAGTAATTGCATCTTGTGCTTTTTTCAACTTTGCAGCAGATACCATTTTCATGGCACTGGTAATTTGCATTGTTGATCCAATGGATGTAATTCTGTTACGTATTTCTTTTAAGTTTGCCATTTTAAATTTTATCTGTCATTTCGCATTTGATGCGGAATCTTTTAAACGAACTTCAAATTATGAAATTCTCGCTTTCACGAGAACAACAATTTATTAAGCGTATTTTGCTGAAATTTCTTTAGCTACACTTGTTAAGGTGTCAATAACTTCATCTGTTAATTTACCAGATTTTAAAATATCTAACGTATCTCTATGTTTTACATTTAGGTATTCTATATAATCTTTTTCAAATTCTTTTATTTTATCAACAGGAACCGCTCTTAATAAATTTTTAGAACCTGCATAAATAATTGCAATTTGATTTTCAACTTTAAATGGATCTCCTTGATTTTGTTTTAAAATCTCAACATTACGCTTTCCTTTTTCAATTACATTTAAGGTTGCTGCATCTAAATCTGAACCAAACTTAGCGAAAGCTTCTAACTCACGGTATTGTGCTTGATCTAATTTTAAAGTACCTGCTACTTTTTTCATTGATTTAATTTGTGCATTACCACCAACACGCGATACCGAAATACCTACGTTAATAGCTGGACGTACACCTGAGTTGAATAAATCTCCATCTAAGAAAATTTGTCCATCAGTAATAGAAATTACGTTTGTTGGTATATATGCAGAAACATCTCCTGCTTGAGTTTCAATAATTGGTAAAGCTGTTAATGAGCCTCCACCCTTAATAATTCCTTTTATAGAATCTGGGATGTCATTCATTTGAGCAGCAATAATATCATTATTAATTACTTTTGCAGCACGTTCTAATAAACGAGAGTGTAAGTAAAATACATCTCCAGGATAAGCTTCACGTCCTGGTGGGCGACGTAAAATTAATGAGATTTCACGATATGCTACCGCTTGCTTAGATAAATCATCATAAACAATTAAAGCAGGACGACCTGTGTCTCTAAAATACTCTCCAATTGCAGCGCCTGCAAAAGGAGCATAAACTTGCATTGAAGCTGAATCTGAAGCATTAGCAGCAACAATTGTTGTATATGCCATTGCTCCTTTTTCTTCTAATAAATTTGCAATTCCAGCAACCGTAGATGCTTTTTGACCAATAGCAACATAGATACAATATACTGGAACACCCGCATCGTAAAATTCTTTTTGATTGATAATAGTATCAATAGCCACTGTTGATTTTCCTGTTTGACGGTCACCAATAATAAGTTCACGTTGACCTCTACCAACTGGAATCATTGCATCAACAGCTTTTATACCTGTTTGTAATGGTTCTGTAACTGGTTGACGAAAAATAACACCCGGAGCTTTACGCTCTAAAGGCATTTCATACGTTTTACCTTGAATTGCACCTTTACCATCAATTGGAAGTCCTAATGTATTAACAACACGTCCAACAATTCCTTCACCAACTTTTAATGAAGCAATTCTTTCCGTACGTTTTACGGTAGATCCTTCTGTAATTGATTTGGAGTGACCTAATAAAACAACACCTACATTGTCTTCTTCTAAGTTTAATACAATTCCTTCTAATCCATCTTCAAACTCAACTAACTCTCCGTATTGAACATTAGATAAACCGTATACACGTGCTATACCATCACCTACTTGCAATACAGTTCCTACTTCGTCTAATGAAGCTGACGCTTCAAATCCGGCTAATTGTTGTTTTAAAATCGCTGATACTTCAGCTGGTTTTATTGATGCCATTTTATATAATTTTTAAAACTTAAATCTTTATATATTACAATTTTGAAATAAAACTTTCACTTTCAAATTGTCTTTTTAATCCTTGTAATTTATTTGCAATACTTGCATCGTATTGGACATCTCCAATACGTAATATAAATCCTCCAATAATATCAGGATTTATAGTATTCTCTATAGTTGCTTCTTTTCCTGTAATTTCTTTTACTTTACTTAAAACTTGTTTGTTTAAAGCTTCCGTTAAAGGAACTGCAGTTGTAACTATTGCTATTTCTATTCCTTTTAATTTATCAAAAAGAATGGTATATTTTTTCGTTACATCATTTAAAATTGACAATCTTTTATTATCAATTAATAAATCTATTAAACCTATTGTTAAACTTGTAACTTTAGAAGAAAAGACTTCTTTTATTGCTACTTTTTTTAATTGAGATTTAATAATTGGGCTACTAAGCAACAATTGTAAATCTTTACTTTCTTCAATTGTATTTGTAATTAGCAACATGTCTTCATTCACCTGGACTTCTTTTTGTTGTTCAAGTGCAAAACTTAGTATTGCTTTTGCATATCGTACTGCTGCTTTAGATCCACTCATTTAAATTTAATTAACTAATAGTTACTTCTTTTAACAAATCTTCAACAAGTTTTGTTTGCTTGTTTATATCGGATAATTCACCTCTTACTACTTTTTCAGCAATGCTAATTGATAACTCAGCTACTTGATTTTTTAAATCAGCAATGGCAGCTTGTTTTTCAGATTGGATAGTAGCTTGTGCTTGTTCAACAACTTTATTTGCTTGTATTTGTGCTTCTTCTTTAGCTTCAGAAATAATGGTGTCTTTCATTTCACGGGCTTCTTTTAAAAGACCATCACGTTGTGCACGGGCTTCTTTTAAAATACGCTCATTATCAGCCGTTAGATTTTGCATTTCTTTACGCGCATTTTCAGCTTCGTCTAAGGCATTTTTAATTCCTTCTTCTCTTTCATTTACCGAATTTAAAATAGGTCCCCAAGCAAATTTTTTCAATAAAAATACCAATCCAACAAATAAAATTAATTGCCAGACAAATAACCCTAATGAAAATTGTTCTATTAACTTATCCATGTTTATTTGGTGTTATATATAATTTAATTTCTAATTAAAAACAATAGCTACAACCAACCGTTGTAGCTATTTGTTTGTTTGTTATGCAGCAAATAAAGCTGCAAATCCAATACCTTCAATTAACGCTGCTGCAATTAGCATCGCTGTTTGAATTTTTCCTGAAGCCTCTGGCTGACGTGCAATAGCGTCCATTGCTGAACCACCAATTCTACCGATACCTAAACCAGCACCAATTACTATTAAACCTGCTCCAATGAAATTTAAACCTTCCATAATATATATTAATTTAATTAAACATTCAATTTTTAATGATGATCATCATGTTCTTCAACAGCCATACCAAAGTATAGTGCAGATAACATAGTGAAAATATATGCTTGTAGCGCTGCTACTAATAATTCTAAAAGTGCCAATCCAAATGCTAATCCAAAAGATAACGGACTTCCAATCCAGCTTTTAAAAATAAACATTAAACCTATTATACTCATTAACACAATATGACCTGCTGTAATGTTTGCATACAAACGAATCATTAATGCAAATGGTTTAATGAAAGTACCCAAAAGCTCAATTGGAGCTAATATAATTTTCATTAATACAGGAACGTCTGGCATCCAAAAAATATGTTTCCAATAATTTTTATTAGCAGTAAATGTTGTTAATAAATAAGTTATTAAAGCTAAAGCCAAGGTTACCGCTATATTGTTAGTAACATTTACTCCAAGTGGTGTTAAACCTAATAAGTTGACAATCCAAACAAAGAAAAATACCGTTAACAAGTAATTCATGTATTTTTTATAGTTCTTTTTTCCAATGTTAGGAATGGCAATATCATCTCTAATGTACATGATAATTGGTTCTAACATTCGTCCAAAACCTGTTGGCATTAAATTGTTCTTTTTGTACGATTTAGCCATTCTACTAAATATAAAAAACATTAATAAACCTACTAAAAAAATAACTGCTACATTTTTAGTAATTGAAAAATCTAAAGGCTTAACATTGGTAGGATGTTGATGCTCATCTAAAGTAATGGAACCTTCAACATCAGTTTTATATATTTTATTATGAACAACTTTGTAGTAATTACCATCTACTTCTGCAATTGCTTCACCATGATGAAAATTAGAAGAAGAGAATACTTTTATACCACCATCCCATAAAATTACTGGTAATGGAGCGCCAACATAAATATGCTCTCCAGCATCATTTGTATATGAAAACAAGCTAAAATCGTAAGAATCTAATAAATGATGATTTATGTATTCTTTAATCTCCGTTTTTAAACTTCCTTTTTCAGAAGAGTCACTTTCTACATGAGCTTTTTCAGCTGTTTCATGTTGTGCGTTCACCGAGATTGTTACAATTAGTAGTAGTAACGTAAGTATTTTTATTAAGGTAATTCTATGCATATCACTTTATTAATACTGTTGTCTAAAAATATTTTGCAAATGTACGTTTTTATCTTAGAAACCAAAAAATAAATTCTTTCGATTTTAAAACATTATTTATAGCTAATTATTAAGCTGTTACCATTTATTATTTAATAATTTTATGAGATAAAAAGTTTCAATAATTAAACTTGTTATATATGGTATTAAAAATGAAGTGGACTCTAATCTAACAACAGTTCCATCTGCTTTAAACAGAGGCAGAAAAAAAATAAAATAGACCGCAAATTTAAGAAAACTTCCACCCATAAAAAGAAACCCTAACAAATCCAAATATTTAATTCTAAGCTTGAAAAGAGTTATAAAAATTATAATCGCTAAAATCCCATTTATAACGTACGAAGCAATAATTTGATTTTCAAATAAAGGAACTTCTAAAAAATATAAAATTGCAATATGAAAGGCAAAAACTACGCTTAAAGTAATTAGTAGTCTTATACAAAAACCAACAATTGGCTTACTCATATTTATCATTAATTTTTTTTAATTGAGCTAAAACGCTCCAAATTGATACAACCATAGCTACTAAAGTACCAATAATTGTAAATATTTTATTTGAAGTTTGAAAATGTTCATCCAACCATTTTCCAAAATAAACACCTAAATAAATGGTAATACCCATTTGAAAAGCAACACCTGTTAATTGTATATAACGGTTAAGCTGTTTTTTCTTTTGCGGTTTTTCCATTATTTATTTCCTTTACTGTTGACCTTTTCATAGTGCAAGTTGCATTAAATTCAGCGCCTGGCTCAACGGATAATTTACTAATAACAACATCTCCAGAAATAGTTGCATTCGCTTTTAAGGTGAGTAAATTATTTGCAATTAATTCACCTGAAAATTTACCTTCAACATCAGCATTATCACATTCTATTTTACCTATAACACTTCCTAATGCTCCAATCACAACACGACCTGCCGTTTTTATAGTTCCTTCTACACTTCCATCTATTCTGAAATCTCCTTCAGATTTAACATCACCAATTATTGAGGTATTTTTACCTATAACATTTCGTTCTGATACTAATGGTAGTTTCTCCTTTTTTTTAATAAACATGTTGCTATAATTTTTTTGGGGTTTAATTAAATTTTCGTTTTTATAGTTTCAATTACTTCTAACGCTTTTTTACCTTCTTCAGTATTTGGATAATTCATAGCAACAAAATCCAATGCTTCTTTAAAGGCTAATATGCCATCTTTTTTACCTATTGCATAGGCTTTTAATAGTTCAAATTTTGAAACTATTTTTTCACCTTCGTGTTTATTAATTGCAATGGTTGATTTTTCAATTACGCTGTCAAAAAGCTCATCTTTATATTCGTAAAACAGTAATGCGTATTCATCTTCAGATGTGATTTCTGTAGCATCAGTTAAACCTTTATCAGGATTTAAAATAATTTTCGCATATTTAGATTCTGGAAAATCTTTAACAATATCTTCCTTTAATGAGTTTGCTTTATCATTATTTTGACTATTATATATCTTATATAAGTGATATTTTGCTGGTAATACAATTGATGAAGCTGGATTAAATGTAAGTAACGTATCTAATTTATGTGTTGAAAGTTCTAATTCTTTAAATTGCTCTTTATAAATAACCCCCAAATTAAAATAAGCTGAGTTTCGCTCAGCAATAATGCTGTCTATTTTCACTTTACTTGTAGGTATTTCATCTGTATAATACCAAACCTCATACCTTTTTACACTTCCTACTTCTACTACATTTAAATTTTCTACTGAAGGTTCATTATTAACATTTACAATCGTTTTATTTGTTGAACGCCAATTGTCTTCTAAAGGTCTATTTCCCCAAAGGGCTTTAAATTCTTCCTTACCAAATAACACCGTTTGCATATTGTAAAAATACCATTTACCCGTATTATCTAACTGCACTAATTTTTTTTGTGATTGTTTTGCTCGCTTTAAATCTGCACTAATTTTTGCTTGTTTTTCTTTATCTTTAGCTCTAAGAGTTACAATATAATCTGAAAAATAAGTTTCTCTTTCTTTTTCACTCATTGCAACTAACTTTAAAATACTATCATTTCTTTTTGAAATATTTTCATAGAAAATAACATCGTTTAATTTATCACGTTTTCTTTTTATTCCTCTAACTCGTTTGGTATTATTAGATTGTGTTATCTGCAAAATACTATCGTAATATGCTCCTGCTTTTAAAAAAGATGTTTTGTCGAAAAATGAATTTCCCAGAGCTTCATAAGTTAACTCTTTCTGAAAATCATTTTTTCTACTATGATGCAATGATTGCTTAAAATAAGTGATTGCTTTTTCTGAATCATCTTCTTTTACAAGCAATCCTAAATGATAATTTAACTGATCTAAATAAGGTCTGTTATCTCTATCTTTTATTAGTTTCTTAAATATTTCAATGGTCGCTAATTTTTCTTCCTTGTTTGAAATGTTTTTTGCCATTTCAATATGAGCGTGTATTTTATATTTAAAAGGTGATTTTTTAAAATTTAATACTTTTTGAAATGAAATATTAGAAGAATCTATTAATTTTTTTTCTCTATAAATTTGACCTAAAACAAATAAATTTCTAGCTGTTTGTTCAAAATTTTCAGCTGTTAAAACCGCTTTGTTTAAATGATTGGTTACTTGTTGCAAACTATCCAAATTAAGATAAGCCATTGCTATAGCAGTGTGTGCACTTTCTTTAATATCTTTAGTAAGTTCTTTGTTTTTTAATAAATTTTTAAGGTTTTCTATAGCTTGTTCTTCATTTTGTAAACGAACTAAAGTTTTAGATTGCCAAATTCTGGTTTCGTTAATTAAATCGGCTTTAGGATAATTTAATATCACAAAATTAAAGGCTTCCAAAGCTGGAACAAAACGCTTAGAATAATATCTAGATTTTCCCAATAACAAATACGCATTATCAATTTGATTGTTGCGTTCTTGTCTTGCAATTAACATAGAATGTTTTTGCACAGCTTTTACTGCTTTTTCTTCAGCTCTTTCAAATTCCTTTGGAGAATCATCTACATCGCTTTCCATTCCTGGTAATGCTAAAACGTCTACTTTTAAAGGTTCAATTGGCAAACGTTCCCAATAGTTGTCTTCGTAATTTGAGTTTAATTTTATTAAACCAATTCGCAAAGCTTCATTTCCATTATAAAGCACGTTGTATTTTGTGGTTGTTGAATGGAAACTTCTATTTAAAAAAGCGTCTTTTTTAGTGGAACAACCAAAGACAAAAAGTATTGCCAAAAAGCCTACAAATATTTTAATATTGTTTTTCAAAAGAAATCGTTTTTTACTTACCTTTTAACTTATTCCCAGTACAATTATTGTAATAAGGTTGTAAAAATACAAAAAACTACTTATTTATTTGAATTACACCGTAAAATACGCTTCTAACTCTTTTAAAGTTTCTTCTGAAGTTTTTAAATCTTTAACTATCAAACCTTTATCTAACACAACAATACGTTCGCAAACTTCAGTGATATGACCTAAATCATGACTTGAAATTAGCACAGTGGCATTGCTGTTTTTGGCTAAATCTCTTAATAATTTTTTAAGTCTTATTTGTGTTGTTGGATCTAAATTTGCGAAAGGCTCATCTAAAATTATTACCTCAGGGTTTCCAATTAATGCAGCTACTATTCCTGCTTTTTTCTGATTTCCTTTTGATAAATCTCTTAAATATTTTTTCTTTCCTAAAATTTCATCATTAAAAATGTCTTCAAATTGAACAAGATAAATATCAATATCAACTTTTTTCATTCCACGTAATTCCCCAATAAAGTAAAAATATTCTTCAGCAGTTAAATAACCTATTAAAAAACTTTCATCAATAAATGCAGCTGTAAAAGGTTTCCATCCTTCACTTTTATTTACTTGAATTTCATTATTGAAAATTTCCCCTGTTGTTGGCTTTATTAAATCTAACAGTAAATTAAAATAAGTTGTTTTACCTGCACCATTATTTCCTACCAAACCAAAAGATTGTCCTTTTGGAATTTCAAGTGAAGCTATATTTAGAACGGTAACTCCGCCATATTTTTTTGAAAGTTCATTTGTCTTAATCATTGTGTAAATTTTAGTTATTTTTTTTCGCCGAATGCAGCAATTGTTTTATATTTTCCTGTTTGATAGATTCCTTCAATTTTATTTAAGAAAAAGTTTTTAAATACAATTCCTAGAACTCCACTAAATCCCAATGTCAATAGGCCTGCTTCATAATTTATAAATTTATAAGGAATATAAAATAATAGCATTGGCAATACCATTTTAGGCAATGCTATTAACATTTGAGTTGGATTAAACCCATTGGTATTACTAAATGCTTTTGCTTTCACATTTAATTCTATAGGGACTCTATTTAAAGCTCCACCAAATAATGTTATAAATGAATTTAATCCAATATTAAACGAGGCAGCGGCAGCTATCATTCCATAAATTTTCCATCCAAAATATAAATATGGAGTTGCCAAAATAAATGATAATGAAACTCCAAATACCATTAAATACCATTTAGACTCTAGGTATTTTTTATATGGTATGTTTTGACTCATTAACATTTTATAATATTCACTATCCCAAGAAGGAACTAACTGTCCAAAAGTCAATAAAAATCCTCCCGTTACAAATACAGATGCAAAAGCCAACCAAGCAGGTGAATTACTATATGTTTTATTTGTGAAGAAAATTAATCCATAAAATAAAAACAAGAAAGACATCAACATTACTTGCTTTGGTCTAGCATTTCTCCAAATAAGTTTTATATCATTTTTTAAAAAGGTTGCAACACTACCAAAACGATCCATCCAAGATAAATCTGTTGCATTTACTTCTTGTATTTTTTTTGAAACAGCATCATCTAAGTAAAATCCTTTTCTTATAAAATTAAAATTAACAACATACAACCCTATAAATAGTAATAAAGGTACAAATACAAAAACAGGATTATTATATAATGCATTAAATGCTATACCTATTGGCTGCGATGCTTTAAAAATCTCAAAATATTCTAATCCTATTAATAAAGCTAAAACGGATATCAAAACATAAAAAACAACATTGCTTTTATTAATAAGAAAGTTTATAAAATTATTAGAATACACCAAACAAATTATCCCTAAAAACCAACAAGCCACACTTAAAACAGGATATCCCTGAATAAGCATAACAATACTAAACGGTAAAAAGATTATTATTGGGATAAAATTAAAAAATGACAAGGCTGTTTTCCCCAATAAATAATTAATAACTGTGTTACGTTTAACAGGTATAATCATTAATGGTTTTACATTCATCACAGGTAATTGTTGCATAAAGAAACGAATCATCAAATCAAAAATAAACCAATAAATTAAAAAATTGTTTACAATAATTATAGGATCTGTTTCAGGAATTGTCTCCTTCAAAATAAAAAATAAACCAATTCCAAGTGCTAATGCAATTCCTCCAAAATATATTATTGCAAGTGCTAATAATATTTTTATTCCTATTCCCTTTTGAAAGTATGATGAACGGGCAAATTGTTTCCATTCAAATTTTAAAAAATGTTTAATCATTTGGCTAATTTTTGTGGCATTACAGTTAATAAGTATGTTTTCAATTAAAATTGTTACACTAATTTGTATTCTGGATATTGTTTTATTAAAATTTCTTCAATTTGTGAAGGTAATACAAAAGTGGTAATATAAATTAAAAGTAAAAATGAAGTTAAAATGAACGAGGCAATAATTATAAAGGTATTCGAAATAATTTGTGGTGAAAAGTTTATCATTTGAAATAATAAATTAACAAATGCAACGCCACCTCCTAAATTAAAAATATACTCTTCAAATAACCATTTTTTATTGGTTTCTTTAAAACGCCTCTTTTTCATTTTATTTAATGAGTATAATCGAGTAAAAATAATAAGAAAACTTCCAATACCTATTGAAACAAATAACTCTTTTGTTGGAAAAGTTTGAAACGAATAATAAAAAGTAAAAAATAAAGTGACAGAAATTACAATTTGAGGTATGTTGAAAAACTGTTTGAAAATTTCCCAAACCATTTTCCAGTATTTTTTATTTAAAGCAACTGAACGTGCTTCTACAACATCCATAAAACCAAAAACACCAAATTTTTTGAATGAAATAGTTTTCGCGTCATCAAAAGAAATGTTTGGTTGTTCTTTCCAAATTTCTTCAATGTCGTTTGCTAAATGATCAACCAATTCGGTTTGCACATCATAATATTCTACATAATGTTGACGTGTAAATTTGTATAATTGTTGGATTTGTTCTGGAGAAATTTTCATAACGATTGAAGTTGCTTAAAAATTTTACTATATTTTTCATAAGTTCTTTTATAAAGCTTTAAACCACAATAAGAAAAAACTAAATTTAATGGAGCTATAATAGCTATTACAAATATTTGAAATTCTTTACTAACACTAAATAATCCGTCCGGATTACAAATTTGAAGAAACATATTTAAAACACCAAAAGAAAAAGTATAATAGAAAAATGCATATTCTAAGTGAATTGATTTATTCTTAAAGGAAAAATTTCGAATTGTATAAATAACAAAAAATAGCAAAGGCAACACAAAAACAACCATATTTACCCTCTTAAAAAGAACATACGAAACATTATAAAATAACAAATAATTTAAGTAAAACACTACTATTAAAATAGGGATGCTTTTAAATGAAAAAAGGAAGTTTTTAATTTCTTTAAAATACAATCTTCTATATCTCTTATTAATTTGCTCTCTTTTGGTTTGAACTAAATCTTTATAACCATCTCCATTCACAAAAATAGAATATTCAACTCCAGTATTCCATAACATTTTCATAGCGTTTCCAAAAACTTTGTGAACTTCAATCATGGCATCATCAAATAAAATGCCTTCCTTTAATTTTTCTTCAACAGTAGTAACAATATGGTCTAATAATTCAATACGAATGTCCCAATATTTAACTTTATGATATTTTAGATAATCATCAATATATTGTATTTGGTCTTTGGTAAGTTTCATAGTTAAAGCAATTTATTTAGGGTTTTAAGCAAATTTAGGATTTACAATAGTTTGCATTGTTCTAATAAACTCTTCTAATTCTGCCAAGCGATTTACAGTTTCTTTTGTTCCATTCTCAGTCAATTTATAATATTTACGAAGTCTATTATCAACTTTCGCAACTTCAACATCTAACAAACCTTCAGCTTCTAATTTGTGCAATGCTGGGTATAAAGCACCTTCAGTTATATTCAATTCTCCTTTGGTAATTTCCTTTACTTTTTGGGTAATTTCATAACCATACATTTTATCATTCGCTTCTAACAACTTTAAAATAATAGTTTGTAAAGAGCCTTTATACAATTTTTGATTTCCCATTTATTAACTGTTTATTCGTTGAATCGCTTATTTGTTTAACATTACAACTTAACAAATGTATACATAATTTTCTTATGTATAATACTCTTAGGTATTCTTTTTAACAAAAAGTTATATTTAGTTTAATTACTTTTGTAGTCTTAAACTATCAATAATGTCAAAATTCCATTCACTTACTATAAAAGAACTAAAAAAGGAGACTCAAAATGCTATTTCTATTGTATTTGATATTCCTTCAGAACTTAAAAACGAGTTTAATTTTATTGCAGGACAGTATATTACTATAAAAACCACAATAGCAGGCGAAGAATTACGTAGAGCATATTCAATTTGTTCAGCACCAAATTGTGGTGAATTAAGAGTTGCAATTAAAGCTGTAGATAATGGAACTTTCTCAGTTTATGCATGTACCATTTTAAAAGAAGGTGATATTTTAAAAGTTTCAAAACCCGAAGGGAAATTTATTTTAGAAACTTCAATAAAAAATGCCTATAATTATTTAGGAATTGCAGCTGGAAGCGGTATTACACCAATTATGGCAATGGTAAAAGCAACTTTAATTGAAGAACCAAAAAGTACTTTTACACTTATTTATGGTAATAAAACTGAAGTTGATACTATTTTTAAAAATGAAATAGATAGTTTAAAATCTGAATTTTCGAATCAATTTAATGTGCAATATGTATTTAGCCGAGAACAAAAAGAGGATGCTTTATTTGGAAGAATTGAAACTGGAAATATCAACTTTGTAGTTAAAAATAAATTCAAAAATCTATCTTTTTCTACTGCTTTTTTATGTGGTCCTGAAAAAATGATTCATATAGCAAAAGAAACCTTAATTGAATATGGTTTAGATAAAAATAATATTCATTTTGAACTATTTTCTACTCCTGTTTCATCAGAAAAAGAAGCTACTCAAACTTTTGAAGGAACAAGTGAAATTACCGTCCTTCTTGATGATGAAGAAACAACTTTTGAAATGGATACTAAAACAACCATATTAACTGCAGCTTTAAAAGAAGATTTAGACGCTCCTTATTCTTGTCAAGGTGGAATTTGTAGCAGTTGTTTAGCCAAAATTACAGAGGGAAGTGCAGTAATGACTAAAAACACTATTTTATCAGACGAAGAAATTAAAGATGGTTTTATTTTAACCTGTCAGGCGCATCCAACTTCACATAAAATCTCTATTGACTATGACAATGTTTAATAAATAGAGTAATTTCACATCCTTATTAAACAATTATGACATTTAACGAAATAAAAGACGCAGTACTTATTGGCTTTTTTTTATCATTTATGATTGGCCCTGTTTTTTTTATGCTCATACAAACCAGTATTCTTAAAGGCGCTAGAGCTGCTATCGCTTTTGATTTAGGTGTTATTTTAGGTGATATTGTATTTATTTTAATTGCATACTATGGAAGTAAAAGTTTATTAGAACAAATAAAAGATGATCCTCGTTTGTTTTATATTGGAGGTTTAATTTTATTGGTTTATGGTTTAATTACGTATTTAGATAAAAGTCAGAAAAGAGTTATTCAAGATGAAACTTTAGTGATTCCTGAACAAACCAATTATATAAAACTGTTTTTGAAAGGCTTTTTACTTAATTTTATTAATGTAGGTGTGTTAGCTTTTTGGTTGGGAATGATTGTAGTTGTGGGTTCTAATTTACAAATGAATCCTGCTAAAATATTTAACTATTTCGCCGTGATTATAACTAGTTATTTAATTACTGATATTGGAAAAATAGTATTAGCCAAACAATTAAAAAAGAAATTAACTCCAAAAATTACCTATAAAGTAAAACGAATTATGGGTATTATTTTAATGGTTTTTGGAATTGCTTTAATGTTGAAAGGTTTTATTCCAAAAAATAAAATGAATATAAATACTGTTATAGAGCAAAACAAATAATCATTATGAACAATGGTAGCATTAGAAAAAATATCCAAATTGGTTATACAGTAGAAATAGTCCAAAAACATCACCAAAGAACTGGTGAATTAACTGAAGGCATTGTAAAAAAATTACTTACTAATTCTCCAAATCATCCTCACGCAATAAAAGTACAACTTGAAACGGGAGAAGTTGGGCGAGTTAAAAATGTTTTAATTTAAAAACTTAGGGGTAATAGCTTCATATTTACTAAAACAATTAACTACAATAATTCTTTAAAAATTCATCTAAAGACATTGGTTTTAAATTTCTAGATTCGTAATGTTTTACATACGTGTTATAATTTCTTCTAGCGAAATTAGTAATTTTTTCAAGCGTATTACTCTCCGTGATTGATATCGTCTTCATGGTTCAATAATTTTGGGGTTGATGTATTGACTTTTAACGCTATAAAACTACAATACAAACAGTTAACATGCAAATAAATTTACCGTTTATTATAAAATAACTACCTTTTGTTTATTTTTTAACTCCTTTTGTTTAAAATATGAATATTTAAAAAACCACCTCGCATTGTGATTTTTAAGTGATTCTAATAAAAGATCACCCTCTAAAAATTTACAAATTATCTTTGATTAAATTTACTATTCTAAAAGCATGTACATTTACAATTATTGATAAATTACGAAAAATAGGGTCTACATTTAATAAATATGAATTTTTACAACAAATATATTCTTCCAAAAGCTATTGATTGGGCTTGTGATCAAAGTTCTAGCAGAAAACAACGAGAAAAAATAATTCCTTTGGCAAGTGGAAATGTATTAGAAATAGGAGTAGGATCTGGCTTAAATTTACCATTTTATACTTCAAAAGTTAAAACCTTAACAGCTATTGATCCTTCAAAAGAACTTTGGAAAAGAACACAAATTAATATTGAAAAATTACCATTTGATTTTAAGTTTCTAATAGCTTCCGCAGAAAATATTCCAGAAAATGATCATAGTTTCGATTGTGTTGTAATAACCTATACACTTTGTACAATTCCTAATTTAAAATTGGCTTTTTCAGAAATAAAAAGAGTGTTAAAACCCAATGGTAAACTATTGTTTTGTGAGCATGGAAAAGCACCGGAAAAAGGAATTCAAAAATATCAAAATATTATAAATCCTTTTTGGAAAAGAATTGGTGGAGGTTGTAATTTAAATAGAAACATTCCAGCACTGATTGAAGAAAATGGTTTTACAATTAGCAAATTAGAAACCATGTATCTTCCCGGTTGGAAACCCGCGAGTTTTAACTATTGGGGAATTGCAGAAGTTAAAATATATTAAAATTTACACTATATTAAAAGTTATTAATGTTATATACAAGTGTGATAATAATAACATTAAACGCTACTAATTATGCTTAAATTTACACTCAATTTTTTTATATATACAAATGATATTAATAGGCAAACCTTACGTTTCAGATTTCCTGATAAAAACAATTAAAGAAAATAACTTTCAACTTGTTGCTACAAGAGAAGCTAAAGAATTAATTTCTGATGATTCCCTTAACTGGATTTCAGAAACCACAGCAAATAATATTATTAAAGAAAACCCAAATCAGCTTATTTATTCAAATTCTGAAAACAATATTAGTTGGGTTGAAAATAATTTAGGTGCAACAAAGCGTCCAAAACAAATTCAAGTATTTAAAAACAAAATTAAGCTTAGAGAACTATTAAAAGACATTTATCCAAAATACTTTTTTAAAGGTATTAAATATGAAGAACTAGATACTATTTCTATACATGATTTACCATTTCCATTTATAATTAAACCTGCAATTGGTTTTTTTAGCTTAGGTGTTCATAAAGTTGATGAACCTTCTGAATGGAATGAAGTTTTAACTAAAATTAAAACAGATATTGAACATATAAAAGGGTTTTACCCAGTTGAAGTTTTAGATACAAACTATTTTATAATTGAAGAATGTATTAAAGGTGAAGAATATGCAATTGATTGCTATTACAATACTAAAGGTGAAGCTGTAATTTTGAATATTATGCATCATATTTTTTCTTCTGGGAAGGATGTGAGTGATCGTGTGTATTCTACTTCAAAAGAAATTATTACTTCAAATCTAAACACCATTCAAAATTTAGTGAATATTATTGGTGAAAAAGTAGATTTGAAAAATTTTCCAATCCATATTGAAGTTAGAATTGACAGTAAAGGAACTATTATTCCAATTGAAGTAAACCCAATGCGATTTGGTGGTTGGTGCACTACTGGAGATCTTTCTTGGTATGCTTTTGGAATAAATTCTTACGAATACTTTTTATATGGCAAAAAGCCAAATTGGGAAGAAATTTTCAAAGAAAAAGAAGCTAAAAAATACAGTCTTATTTTATTAGACAATAATTCTGGAATTAAAGATACTGACATTGCTTCTTTTGATTATGATAAATTACTAAGTGATTTTGAAAATCCGTTAGTTTTAAGAAAAATAAACGTTGGCGAATATCCAATTTTTGGGTTTGTTTTTACTGAAACTTCCGAAGGTAATGAAGCTGAATTAAAAAGTATTTTAACTTCCAATTTAAGAAAGTATATTGATAAAAAATAGATTTTTTAAAATTTAAAGACTCCTCAATATTTAATTTAATTCAAATTGAGGAGTCTTATTTTTTACTCCTTTTCAAACGTATTGTTAGATTCATCAATATCAGCCATCAAACCCGAAGGATCAATTTGAACTGATTTTATTTTCTTTTCAACTGAAAAAGTATATGTTGGGTGCGCCCAAGTCCAATCTTTTAAAACAGTCGCCGAAGTTGGTTTGTTACCTCGCATCATACGTAAAGGAATGTTAAAATTTTCAGTACTTCCATCATCATAAGTAACTGCTATGTCAATTGGCATTGGCATTTGGCCAACGCGAACTAAAGTAATTGATTTATCTTCAACTTTTGCAATGGCATAATCTATGATATGTGTAGTTTCAACCCATTCATTTAAATACCAATCTAATTCTAACCCTGAAATTTTTTCAGCAACTCTTTTAGCATCATTTGGTGTTGGGTGTTTAAATTTAAAATCTTCAAAATATTTTTTAAGCATTTTTTTTACATTTTTGGTTCCAATAATATAATTCAATTGCGTTAAAAACATACTTCCTTTGCTATAACTTCCTATGCTAAAAGCTACATTGGTATTAAATCTATCCGCATGCGTTGTTAAAGGTTCTTCAATTCTATTGTTTACTACATAATAATAATCTCCATAATCATTGGCATTTGGCACATCGTCTCTACCTCTTATAATTTTGTTAGATGCCAATGTAGAAATATATGTAGTAAACCCTTCATCCATCCATGAATGTTTACTTTCATTAGTTGCTAAAAGGTTATGAAACCAAGTATGTGCAAATTCATGAAACACAGTTCCTACAATTTCATTTAATGATTTTCCACCTGCAATAAATGTACACATAGCATACTCCATTCCTCCATCACCACCTTGAATTACAGAATATTGTTTCCAAGGATATTGACCAATATTTGAATTGTAATAATCTAATGCTTTTTCGGTTAAAGGCTGAACATCTTTCCAAGCTTTTGAATACTCAGGAGTGTCTTTATATAAAAAATGAAGCTCAGTACCACTTTTAGTAATTAATATGTCGTGCGTATAATTTGGATCAGCAGCCCATGTAAAATCATGAACGTTTTCTGCAATAAAATGCCAAGCTAATTTTTCTCCCTTCGTAAGATTTAAAGGTTTTGTTTTGTCTTCATACCCGTGACCTATTTCTTGTGGATTTTGAAGATCTCCTGTTCCTCCTACTGTATAATTTCTATCAATATGAAGTGTTACGTCAAAATTTCCCCAAACACCATAAAACTCACGTGCAATATATGGATCTGCATGCCAACCTTCAAAATCATATTCTGCCATTTTCGGATACCATTGTGCCATTGAAAGCGCCACACCATCTTCATTATTTCTTCCAGCTCTTCTAATATGAACAGGTAATTGTCCTTCAAAATTCATATTAAACGTTACTTTTTCTCCTGGTTGAATGGGTGAATTTAGTGTAACTTCTAAAATAGTTCCTTCTGTAGTAAATTTTAAATCATTTCTATTTTGTTTTAATGAAAGTACTTTTAAATAACCTATTTCATTTGGTTGGAGTTTAGCAATTCTACTTTCATATGTTGGATTTTCTATTGTCCCAATATTGTTAATCATTCTTCCATCAGGGTCTAACACTGCTTGTAAACGAGCGTCCATTTCACTATTTGGTTGAAATGCATTGTAGTATAAGTGATAAAATACTTTGTCTAAAACATCAGGCGAATTATTGGTGTAAACCAATTTTTGAGTTCCTTTATATTGATATCTTTCCACATCAAAATCCACATCCATTTTATAATCAACATGCTGTTGCCAATAGGTTGTGTTATTTTGTGATGAAACTATTATTGTAGTTAAAATGATTAAAAATGTGAATAATTTTTTCATTATAAATATTTCTTTTGCGCAATATAACCATAAGTGATATAAACAAAAAAGCACACTCGTTACAGAGTGTGCTTTTTAACAGAATATTATAATTTATTATTTTCCGTTTACCATTTTATCGGCTAAAACTAAAGCATTGTATGCATTTGTTATCGCACCTGTAATAGACAATTCAGAAAATTTAACTTTTTTACCTGTTGGATTTTCTCGTGATTGAGATCCTGGTAATATCACTTCCATGTCTAATTTAGTACCTGAATTCATAATAATATGTTTTACCTGACTTGCAGATAATTGTGGGTAGTATGATCTAACCAACGCTGCAACACCTGCAACTTCTGGAGAAGCCATTGATGTACCGCTTATTTTTTGGTATTCATTTTTTGGAAAGGTTGAATAAATTTGAACTCCTGGCGCAAAAATATCAACATTTAGTTTTCCATAATTACTAAAAGATGCAGGTAAGTTTTCATCAGAATTAACACTCATAGCTCCAATAGTTAAAACATTGTCTGCAAATTCAACAACTTTATCAGCTGTGTCATTTGGCCAGTTATGCTCTACATCAATATCTTTACCATCGTTTCCAGCAGCGTGTACTAATAAAACATCATGAGTTTCTGCATATTTTATAGCATCAAAAACCCATTGTTTATTTGGAGACCAATTTTTACCAAAACTCATATTTATAACTTTCGCTCCATTATCAACAGCATATCTAATTGCTAAAGCAACATCTTTATCTCGTTCATCACCATCAGGTACAGCTCTTACAGACATTAGTTTTGCATTATTAGCAACACCATTCATACCAACGCCATTGTTACGAGTTGCTAAAATAATTCCTGAAACATGAGTTCCGTGAATTTCATCATCTTTAGAACCTAAAACATTATTGTTTCCGTAAGTTGTATCATTAATATCTGCTGGGTTATCTCCAACTAGTGCTCTTCCATCAAAATCAAAATCGAAATTTTTAACTTTCTTTTGAGTTTCATAATATTCTAAGTATCCTTTTTCATCAAAACCTCTAGACATTAACCCTAAAATATCACCTATTTGAGCTTGTAATGTTTCGTCCTCAGTTTTAACGGCTTGTAAATCTTCAATAGTAACGCTATCTTTTCCTAAGAATTTTTTTATTGCATCAAAATTTTCTCCTATTTGAACCATACGATCCATTGTTCTAAAATGTCTTCCTGAAGAAACTTCAAAAGCTTTTAAGTATTCTTGATATTGTTCAAAATCAGCTTTTTCATTTTCAGCAATAGTTTCTATTGTTTTTCCTTCAAAACGAGGATTCATTTCAGCAACAAGGCGTGTAATTTCTAATTGTTCTGGAGCAGCAACTCCATCACCGCCTAAGAAATTCCATCCGTGCATATCATCTACAAAACCATTCTTATCATCATCTATTCCATTTCCTGCAATTTCTTTTGTATTTGTCCAAATAACATCTTTTAAATCTTCGTGTTCAATATCAATCCCTGAATCAATTACAGCTACAACAACCGTTACACCTGTTTTACCTTCTAAAAATTTATAGGCTTTGTCTACACTCATACCTGGAATGGTATCAGTTGCTAAATCTGCATGAGCCCAGTGGTTAGATTGTTCTTCACTAACAGCTCCTTTTTTTATTCCTATTGTAATAGCAGTTTCCATAGTTGGTACTGCTACATTTTTCACAGAACCACAGCTTGCTAAAGTAACAACTGCTAGTGTTGCTACAAACATTGGTTTAAATATTCTCATTTTGTTTTTTGTTTAATTAAATACTTCGTTAAATTTATATGTTTGGTTTAATCGTACTCCTTTTTCTGTGTGTTTAACAGTACACAATTCATTCGTTGCATCGTGTTCAAAAAACAACAAATAATTATAATCAGCCGCTTTGTTTAAAAATGTAGCTTTTTCGTCCATCGTTAATAACGGTCGTGTATCATATCCCATTACATATGGCAATGGTATGTGACCTACTGTTGGTAATAAATCAGCTACAAAAACAATGGTTTTATCTTTGTATTGAATGTGTGGAATCATTTGCTTCTCGGTATGTCCATTAGCAAATAATATATCAAATCCTAATTCTGAATTTTGAACAAAATCATTTGTTGGTACATCCACAAAATTTAGTTGACCACTCGTTTCAATTGGATTGATATTTTCTTTTAAAAAAGATGCTTTTTCTCTAATATTTGGTTCAACTGCCCATTGCCAATGGTTTTTATTACTCCAAAATTTGGCGTTTTTAAAGGCTGGTTCATAACCTGTTCTATCTTTATTCCATTGAATACTTCCGCCACAGTGGTCAAAATGTAAATGGGTAAGAAAAACATCGGTAATATCATCTCTATGAAATCCATGTTTTGCTAAAGAAGCATCTAAAGAGAAGTCTCCAAACATATAATAAAAGCCAAAAAATTTCTCTGATTGTTTATTTCCTACACCCGTATCAATTAAAATAAGCCGATCGCCATCTTCAATAAGCATGGTTCTAAGCGCCATATCAATTAAATTATTACTGTCTGCAGGGTTTGTGCGTTGCCATAAAACTTTAGGAACGACTCCAAACATGGCGCCACCATCTAACTTAAAGTTTCCTGTTTCAATAGGGTAAATCTTCATAAATAAAGTTAATAGTTACAAAGATACATGATTTTATACTTAACAAAGTGTTAAATAAAAGCAAAAACCTAAGCAAAAGCTTAGGTTTTTTTGAGGCATCGAGCGGATTCGAACCGCTGTAGGAGCTTTTGCAGAGCCCAGCCTAGCCACTCGGCCACGACGCCTTAATTGGATTGCAAATTTACGTATTTTTAATTTGTTCGCAAGTATTTTTTAAATTATTGTTTTAAAGTTTTAGTGCTGTAATTATAAAAAAAAAAAATAGGCTGCGTTTTGGTTTATTCAAATCTTGTATTCTTAAATTATCTGTTTTTACTCATTTCAATAGTAACCATTGCTACATTACCACCTATGGGTGGATTTAATTTTGAAACTGCTACATCTGCCTTTTTTACAATTGGTATTTCAAGCAAAATTCTGTCTAATATTCGCTTCGCGACTTCTTCCAGTAATTGAGAACGAATAGCCATTTCTTCTTTTACTATTTTATTTAAATGAACATAATCTACCGTATCAGCAAGATTATCAGTTTTTGCTGAGGTTGATAAATCTGCTTTCACAGATACATCTACACGATAATCTGAACCTATTTTACCTTCTTCAACCAAACATCCATGATATGCATAAACTCTAATATTTTTTATTTTTATTGTTCCCATGTTTAAATTTAAGTCGTGCAAATTTACAATTTTTGAGTTTAGATTTTAAAATTATAATTAGTGATTTGTGATTTTAGAAAATACATAGGTTCTGAATTTAAAAAAATGAAAGGAAAGTAAACTTGTAATTAGTAATTCAATAATGCGTTAGGGATAGAGCGGTTTGTTTGAGCTCTTTTTTTGTTGCTTTTTTGCAACAAAAAAAAGCGAGTAGTGAAAGCCCGACCTGAAAGGGAACGCCAAAAAAATAAGTATTTAAAATTTACTATAAATACATTAAGCACTTCGGTTCTTTATTTTATAGTTGTATTGCCAAAAAAAATCGATAATTTTGTGGCTTATTAGTTTGATATATTATGAGTGAAGAAAAAAAATCGCTGAATTTTTTAGAGCAAATTATTGAAGAAGATTTAGCAAACGGCTTAACGAAAGAAAAACTGCGTTTTAGGTTTCCACCTGAACCAAATGGGTATTTACACATTGGTCATGCGGCATCAATTTGTTTAAATTTTGGATTGGGTTTAAAATACAATGCGCCTGTAAATTTGCGTTTTGATGACACAAACCCAGCAAAAGAAGAACAGGAATATGTTGATTCCATTAAATATGATGTGCAGTGGTTAGGTTTTAAATGGGATAAAGAATTGTATTCTTCAGATTATTTTCAACAATTGTACGATTGGACGTTAGAATTGATAAAAGAAGGTAAAGCGTATGTTGACAATCAAACTTCTGAAGAAATGGCGAAACAAAAAGGAACGCCAACTGAAGTAGGAATTGATAGTCCGAACCGTGATAGATCTGTTGAAGAAAACCTAGACTTATTTTTGAGAATGAAAAATGGTGAGTTTGAAGAAGGCTCTCATGTGTTGCGTGCAAAAATTGATATGAAACATGTAAATATGCACATGCGTGATCCAATTATGTATCGTATTTTAAAAAGAAAACATCACAGAACTGGAAACGATTGGTGTATTTATCCAATGTACGATTGGACTCACGGTGAATCTGATTACCTTGAACAAATTTCACATTCAATTTGTACACTAGAATTTAAAAGCCATAGAGATTTATATGATTGGTATGTTGATCAAGTTTATGATGCCGCAAAATTAAGACCAAAACAACGTGAATTTGCTCGTAGAAACTTAAGTTATACGGTAATGAGCAAACGTAAATTGTTGCAATTGGTTGAAGAGAAAATTGTTACGGGCTGGGATGATCCGCGTATGCCTACAATTTCAGGTTTACGAAGAAGAGGTTATACACCTGAATCTATTAAAATATTTAGCGAAACAGCTGGAATTTCCAAACGAGATAATGTGACTGACGTTGCGTTATTGGAACATTGTATAAAAGACGATTTAAATAAAACAGCGCCAAGAGTTATGGCTGTTTTAGATCCTGTAAAAGTAATAATTACCAATTATCCTGAAGAAAAAGAGGAGTTTTTAGATGCCAGTTATAACGATTATGAAGATGGTTTTGGTAGTAGAGCAGTCCCTTTTTCTCGTGAAATATATATTGAAAAAGAAGATTTTAGGGAAGAAGCCAATAAAAAATTCTTTCGTTTAAAATTAGGAAGCGAAGTACGTTTAAAAAATGCTTACATTATAAAAGCTGAAAGTTGTATTAAAGATGAAAACGGTGAAGTAACTGAAATTTACTGTACTTACGATGAAGATTCTTTAAGTGGAAGTGGCACTGAAGCTAGTAAACGTAAAGTAAAAGGTACTTTACACTGGGTTTCAGCAAAACATGCAGTAAAAGCTGAAGTTAGAGTATACGACCGCTTATTTACTGACGAAGCACCTGATGGACATAAAGATAAAGATTTTAAAGAATTTTTAAATCCAGAATCATTAACAATTATTGATGCTTTTGTTGAACCAAGTTTAAAAACTGCTAAAGTTTTAGACAGATTTCAGTTTCAGCGTTTAGGGTATTTTTGTGTTGATAAAGATACAACCTCAACAAAACTAGTGTTTAACAGAACAGTTCCTTTAAGAGATAGTTGGACAAAAATGGATAACTAATTTAAACCTTTATACTATTAAACAGTCTTATAACTAAACTTTAAAACTTTAGTTATGAGACTTTTTTTTATAGCAATTATTACACTGTTATTTTCGCTTTCTAGTACTTCATGTGTTACTGCTGTTAGAGCTACTCCTGAGAAGGTTGTTATTGTAAAAAAATTACCTAGAACTCATAAGGTTGTCTTAGTAAAAGGACAACGTTATTATACTTGGAACGGTAAGCATTATAGAAAAACTAATAATGGATATGTAGTTGTATGGTTTTAATCTATTTTCAGCGTTTTTAAAATAGCTTCTAACTCAAACATATAATCGCGTTTATTTATGGATGGAGCATAGGTTAAACCTTCTACAACAACTAAACGGTTATTTGCTTTATCAACAACGGTATAACTTAAAAACGGACCTGCCATATATACTCCTTTAACTTCCCATTTTCCTCTGGTTTCAAAGGCTTTTTTGCCGTCTAATTCTACTTCAAAAACATGTGGTGTGTAAGCTTCCTCAGTAATCATATAAGAATCTTCTATTTGACCTGGAATATTTTTTTTGCCAAAAGCATCTCTATTTGCTACAATGTTATTTCCATTTACATCATCATCTGAAGTAATTGGAATTGTATAACACATTAACTCCATGCTATTTCCTCCAAATAAATGATATCTGTACCAAACAAACTCCCCATTATCTTCCACTTTACTATATTCCTGAGGTATTTTTAATGAAAATCCTTGCTGCTTAAAGGTTTCCATTGTTGAAGGCTCCCAGTATTTTTTAAGAATTTTCATTCTAACAGCTCTTAAATCTGAATCTTTAAATTCAGAAACAATTTTTGAACTATTTTTTTGAATTACATCTATCAAATCTTCTTTACTTTTACCAGTAATAGTAATTATTTTTTGAGGTGCTGCGTAAACATCTGTGCCTATTGTAAAAGAATTTTTATCAGTTATACCTACATTTAAAATACTTCTGCTAGATTTAAACATACTTCCATAGTTTTCAATAGGCACTTGAGAAACTTCAAACTGAGCTTCGGGTTGAGGTAATCCTAAAACTGGTTCTGCAATAAACTTTCTCAATTCATCACCAATTTCACCTTGCCACTCACTATTTTTCATTACTACAAGTAAATTGTTAATTCTACCATTTGCAGCCACCAATACTCTTTGATTTTTTCCTGATTCACAAGAAATTAAAAAAGAAAGTATAACTAAAAGGATTCCTAATTTTTTCATTTGTTAATTTTAAGTCTTATAAAATGATCCGTTGCTGTTTGTTATTCATGCTTATTTTCGGAAAGAAAAATAGAAACATGCTCATTTCATCTTATTTATTAAATATTTTTAATTTGATTCCAGCTTGTAAACTTTTAACACTCCAAATATTGTTCCAATCTTTAATGTCTTGAACAGAAACATTTGCATATTTTTGGGCAATTAACCATAATGAGTCGCCAGATTTTACTGTGTATGTATTAAATTTACCTTTTGGTATTACTTTCTCTGAAGTTTTTTTTGCTTGATTTGATGTCTTTGAAATAGTTACCGCATTCAATTTTCTTGGATAAATTGTGATGCGTTGTCCAATACGCAAACTAGTACTTCTCATGTTATTCCATTGCTTAATTTTAGCTACTGAAACACCATATTTATCGGCTATTTTCCCTAAATAATCACCACTTCTAACCTTATACGTAATTCTGTCATTCATTTCAACATACTCAGGTATAGGTTTTTCTCTTTTGGATTCTTCAATATTCGCAAACGCATAGATTTGCTGTTCATTACTAATAAAATTTCCAGCATCTTTTAAGGGTAACGTAAGTGTGTAATTTTTCCCTTTTATATATGGAATAATATCTAATTTATATTGTGGATTTAAAAACTGGAGCACCTCTATATCAACATTTAAAGTCTCATAAATTTGCTCAAATGTTAATTGTCTTTTAATTTGAACCGTATCCGTTTCAAAATAATTGATGGCACTTTCTCGTGCTTTAATATTATGCTCATTTGCATATTCAAAAATGTACAATGTTGCATAAAAAGCAGGCACATAACCTGCGGTTTCACGAGGTAGATTATGACGAATGTTCCAGTAATTTTTACTACCTCCCGAGCGTCTTATTGCTTTATTTACATTTCCAGGTCCAGAATTATAAGCTGCCAAAGCTAAATCCCAGTCTCCAAACATTTCATGCAAGCTTTCTAAATACTTACAAGCAGCTTCGGTAGCTCTGTATGGATCAGATCGTTCGTCAACATATGAACTCACATTTAAATCGAACTGTTTTCCTGTTTGATACATAAATTGCCATAAACCAGTTGCTCCAACTCTTGAAGTGGCTTTAGGGTTTAAAGCAGATTCTACAATTGCTAAATATTTCATTTCCAAAGGAATATCATATTTATCTAATTGTTCTTCAAACATAGGAAAAAAATAACGTGCTTTTTCCATTAAATTTGAAAATGTAGCTTTCCTTCTACCTAAATATGTTCTAATAACCTGTTCTAAACTTTTATTATACTCAATATGAAATGGAGTTTTACTGTCTAAAATTTTTAATCGTTCTTTTAATAATTCGGTTGGTAATTCTTCCAATTCTGAAATTAAAACTTCATCATCTTTTATTACATATTGTACGGTATCATAAAGTGGTGATCTAATTAATTCCGTTAACCACAAACTATCGATTAAAGCTGCATCTTTATCAATTTTAAGTGAAAAAGATGCTGGTTTATCTAAAAACAAAGAATCAACATCTGAAAACATTTCTTTGGTGTCTTCAATTTGTTCAAGTTTTAAAGTTTCTGTTTGTGAAAAACCTATACTACTTATTAATAAAAAGGTGATATAAATTACTTTGTTCATTTTACTACTATTCGTTTAAAAGTTTTGAAATCTCATCAAAATTAGGCGCTAAAATAATTTCAATTCTTCTATTTTTTGCTTTCCCTTCATTTGTTTTATTGGTGTCAACAGGAACAAATTCTCCTCTTCCTGCAGCTGTAATTTGAGTTGGATTAACACCTTTATCCTTTAAAATTCTAACAATAGCTGTTGCTCTTTTTACAGATAAATCCCAATTATCTAATAACACTGCACTTGCATAAGGATCGTTATCCGTATGACCTTCAATAAGCATATGAATATCATTATTTTCAGCTAAAACACTCGCTAATTGTTCAACCGCTTTTTTACCTTCACTTCCTACAGCCCAACTTCCAGAATCAAATAATAATTTGTTTTCCATAGAAACGTAAATTTTCCCGTTTTTATGAACTACCGTTAATCCTTTTCCTTCAAAATTATGCAACGCTTTAGAAATAGCATTTTTTAATTGCTGCATTTGAGCTTCTTTAGCATCAATTAAGCTTTGAAGTTCATTTATTTGTTCAGAACGTTTATTTAATTCTTGTTGAAGTTCTTCTAATCGAGCACTTTCAAGTGCCATTTTTCGTTCTTTAGTTTCTAATTCTAATAAAAGTTGTTGGTTTTTTGCAGCTTGTTCTGCTAATTTTTTTGAACTTTGAGTTGAAAGTACAGTATACGATTCCTCTAAATTTTTATATTTATTTTGAAGTGATGCAAGATCATTGTCTAAAATTTCTTTTTGAGTTGACAAATTAGCAAATTCACTTTTAAGTTTATTAAAAGTTTCTTCCAATGTCTTTTTTGAAGCTAATAAATCATCTTTTTCTTTAATCAAATCTGAATTTGAAGCTCGTAAATTAGAATACTTACCCTCTAATTCTTGATACAATTTTTTTGAAACACATGAATTTAATGTGAACATGATTACAACTACAACTACTATTTTTTTAAACATATTGAGGTTTTATTATTTAATTTATTCAATTTCTACAACTATTGGGCAATGATCAGAATGTTTTGCTTCCGGTAAAATATACGCTCTTTTAATCCTCTCTTTCATAGGCTCACTTACCATATGGTAATCTATTCGCCAACCTTTGTTATTATTTCTGGCATTAGCTCTATAACTCCACCAAGAATAATGGTGTGGGTCTTTATTTAAATGACGAAAAGAATCTACAAAACCACTATCAATAAAACTCCCTAGCCAATCTCTTTCCTCTGGTAGAAAACCCGAAATACCTTTCATTTTTGGGTTGTGAATATCAATCTCTTCATGACAAATATTGTAATCTCCACAAATTATAATATTAGGAATTTCGTTTGTTAAATTATTTACATACTCCTGAAATTGAGCCATATAGCCAAATTTAAAATCTAAACGGGCATCATTAGTTCCTGAAGGTAAATACAAGCTCATTACTGAAACATCATCAAAATCTACACGTAAATTTCTACCTTCAAAATCCATTGATTCAATACCTGTTCCATATTCAATATGGTTGGGTTTTGTTTTAGATAATATAGCAACACTACTATACCCCTTTTTTTGAGCTGAAAACCAATAATGAAATGGATAGCCTGCTTCTTCAAATAAACTTAAATCTAATTGCTCTTTATGTGCTTTTGTTTCCTGAATACAAACTACATCGGCATTTGTAGCTATTAACCAATCTATAAAACCTTTTTTTAAAGCAGCTCTTATTCCATTAACGTTGTATGATATAATTTTCATTAAGTTTTATTTAAACCCTAAAAAAAGGGGCAAAGTTGTTGTTTTATTCTTAGTCAAATTTCATTTCTGGAATTTCTCCTTCAATAATTAAATCTCCTTCTGTTGCTGCCTTAATTTCTTCGACAGACACTCCAGGAGCTCTTTCAATTAAATAAAAAGCATTATTTTTTATTTCTAAAACAGCTAAATTTGTGACTACTTTTTTAACACAATTTACACCTGTTAACGGTAAAGAACAGTTTTTTAATATTTTAGATTCACCTGCTTTATTTGTGTGCATCATAGCTACAATAATATTTTCTGCAGAAGCTACTAAATCCATCGCTCCACCCATTCCTTTGACTAATTTCCCTGGAATTTTCCAATTTGCGATGTCTCCGTTTTGAGCAACTTCCATTGCCCCTAAAACTGTTAATTGAACGTGCTGACCACGAATCATAGCAAAACTTAATGCAGAATCAAATAAAGAACCTCCCTGTAAAATAGTAACAGTTTGTTTCCCTGCATTAATTAAATCGGCATCTTCTTCTCCTTCAATAGGAAAAGGGCCCATTCCTAACAAACCATTTTCAGATTGAAATTCAACATCTATGTTTTTAGGTACGTAATTGGCAACTAAAGTTGGAATTCCAATTCCTAAATTTACATACCAGTTATGTTCTAATTCTTGTGCAATTCTTTGTGCTATTTGTTGTTTTGATAAAGCCATGACTTAAGATTTTGGAGTTACTGTACGTTGTTCAATTCTCTTTTCGTAATCTTTCCCCTGAAATATACGTTGAACAAAAATACCTGGAGTATGAATTTGGTTTGGATCTAATTCTCCAGCCTCAACCAATTCTTCAACCTCAGCAACTGTAATTTTCCCTGCCATTGCCATCATTGGATTAAAATTACGAGCCGTTCCTTTGAATATTAAATTACCTGCTGTATCTCCTTTCCAAGCTTTTACAAATGCAAATTCTGGATTAAATGCATGTTCCAGTATATGCATTTTACCATTAAATTCTCTTGTTTCTTTTCCTTCAGCAACTTCGGTTCCATAGCCTGCAGGCGTATAAAAAGCAGGGATTCCTGCTCCTGTAGCTCTACATCTTTCCGCTAAAGTTCCTTGTGGGATTAATTCCACATCAAGTTCACCCGAAAGCATTTGACGTTCAAATTCATCATTTTCTCCTACATAAGAAGAAATCATTTTTTTTATTTGACGTTTTTGTAATAACAATCCTAATCCAAAATCATCAACTCCTGCATTGTTAGAGATACATGTTAAATTATTAACATCTAATTTTACTAGTTCTGAAATACAGTTTTCCGGTATTCCACACAAACCAAAACCACCAAGCATAAAAGTCATTCCGTCTTCTACACCTTGTAAAGCTTCTTGTGCATTATTTACTACTTTATTTATCATAATTCAATTATTAAAATTCTGGATGTTCATCTATAGTTTTAATTGAATTCTCATCTGTTTCATTTACATCATCACAATTAATATCTATACTTAAATTTTTAGGTTTCTCAAATTTTTCTTGACTTATATTCAAGGTTGTGTCAGCATATAATTTTTGATAATACAGCGCCCAAATTGGCAACGCCATAGAGGCTCCTTGTCCATAAGTAATACCCGCAAAATGAGTTGCTCTATCTTCAGCACCAACCCAAACACCAGTTGCTAAGTTTGGCACAATTCCCATAAACCAACCGTCTGATTGATTTTGAGTTGTACCTGTTTTACCCGCAATAGGATTTGTAAATTTATATGGATAACCTGTTACAACATTATCAGGATAAGATCCAGATTGTGTGCGTAAACGAATTCCTGAACCTGACTCTGTAACGCCTTCTAATAAATTAATAACAACATAGGCTGATTCTTCACTTAAAACTTCTTTAGAATTTGGAATAAATTGTTCCAAAACTGTTCCGTTTTTGTCTTCAATTTTTAACAACATTATCGGTTCAACTCTTAAGCCTTTATTAGCAAAAGTTGTATAAGCTCCAACCATTTCATAAAGCGATAAATCTACTGAACCTAAGGCAATTGCCGGAACTGGAGGTATTTCACTTTCTATACCTGCACTTTTGGCTAAAGTGACCACATTTTCAGGACGTACCATATCAATTAACTTTGCTGTAATCACATTTACAGAGCCTGCTAATGCTTGTTTTAAAGTAAGTTCCCCTCCATATTTTCCGCCTGAATTTACAGGAGTCCAATCTTCTGGCATACCGTATTTTTCTTTTGGAATTGTGTATGGTGTATTCGGAAATTTATCACAAGGTGATAAATTTAATTGATTGATTGCTGTTGCATATACAAAAGGTTTAAATGTTGAACCTACTTGACGTTTTTGTTGTTTTACAGCATCAAATTGAAAATATTTATAATCTATTCCACCAACCCAAGCTTTTACATGACCAGATTGTGGTTCAATAGAAAGCAAACCTGATCTTAAAAAGTGTTTGTAATACTTTATAGAATCAAATGGCGACATAATTGTATCTATTTCTCCTTTCCATGAGAAAACTTTCATAGCTGTTTTCTCTTGAAAAGAAGCTTTAATTTCTTTTTCAGAGGCGCCATTTAATTTCATTCTAATCCAACGATTAGAACGTTTCATTGCTTGCTCCATGGTAATAGCAATCTGCTTTGAATCTATATCGTAAAATGGTGCTGTTTTATTTCTTTTCTGTTCTTTAAAAAATATACGTTGTAGATTAGACAAATGCTCTTTCATAGCTTCTTCAGCATATTGTTGCATACGCGAATCTATAGTAACAAAAATTTTAAGCCCATCACGGTGTAAATCGTATTGCGTACCATCTGGTTTAGGGTTATTTTTTATCCAAGTCTTCATGTAATCACGTAAATATTCCCTAAAATAAGTAGCAGACCCATCACTGTGTTCCTCTCTATTTACATTCAATTCTAAGCCTTTTTGTTGCAATGAATCTTTTTGAACTTCTGTAATAAATTCATTTTTAAACATTTGCCCCAAAACTGTATTCCTTCTGTCTTTTACTAATTGTTCTCTTCTTAAGGGATTATAATAAGATGCATTTTTTAACATTCCTACCAACATAGCAGATTCTGAGACTTTTAAATCCATAGGTTCTTTCCCAAAATAAATACGAGATGCTGAACGAATACCTACCGCTAAATTTAAAAAGTCGTACTTGTTTAAGTACATGGTTAAAATTTCTTGTTTGGTATATTGACGTTCTAAATGTATAGCAATTACATATTCTTTTGCTTTTTGACCGATACGTTGAACAATGTTTTTTGATCCTTCGCCAGTAACTAATAATTTAGCAAATTGCTGTGTAATAGTACTTCCACCTCCATCTTTTCCTAATTTTGCAACTGCTCGTAATGTAGCTTTAAAATCGATTCCTGAGTGCTCATAAAAACGTTCATCTTCTGTTGCAACTAAAGCTTTTATTAAATTATCAGGTAAATCTTTAAATTTTACAGGAGTTCTATTCTCTTTAAAATATTTACCCAATGTAACACCATCTATTGAAATAACTTCAGTAGCTAAATTATGCTCAGGATTTTCTAATTCTTCAAATGATGGAAGTGCTCCAAAAACTCCCCATGAAGCTAATAAAAATAAGAGTATTATTGCTGAAGTTCCTCCTAAAATTGCAATCCAAAACCATTTTATATAATAAGAAAACTGATTATTTGAAGTTGTTGTTTTTTTCATTTTTTAATTTTTTCTATATATAAACCTACATCTGTAATACCATTCAAAGGAAGTTTCCCTTCAATATCATGAACGCTTCTTGTTACTTGCTGAACATTAAATTTATAATCTCCTCTTTCAGAAAAAACAACATTCTCTTTATAAAAAAGTTTATTTTCTTTAATGTCTGTAAAACCTGAGCCTAGCCATTTCCCATAAGAATCTGTCATTTCATATTCTAAGGTATCAACCACCTTATATCCACTAGGAAATTCCATTTTTGCAATTAGAAACAATGAACTAAATTCATATTTTTTATTGTTTCTTATGTTTATAAACACATTTCTAGCGGAAATAGTATCCAAGTTACTCACAATAAAATTTATATCATTTTCTGAATGCCATTGATGGTTTTCAATAGCTTTATATTGATCAAAAACCATATTTGAATTGCATGAAAATAACAACAATGCAATTATAGACATTGTTAAGTATTTATGTGTTTTTCGTATCGTTTTCACTTTTTCTAGGTGGTCTTCTTTTTTTGTTTCTGTTTTTATTAGTTTTTGGTTGATTCAACGCTGGTTTTTGTACAGCTTCAACCTGTTTTTTCTGATTCGGATTTGGTTTTTGTGGATTTTGTGCTTCTTTTTTTATTGGCTGATCTGGTTTCCTTTTTACAACATTAGGCTTCCTATTAGGCTGGTTTCCTTTTTGTTGACCTTCAAGAGACTTATTAGGTTGATTTTGATTGTTTCTGGATTTACTTTTATTATTTTTTTTCTTTTTTCGAATTGGAGCATCAAATCTTGTTAAACTATCTTGTCCAACCACATTTTCAAATTCAACTTTCGCAACTTCCATGATATCCGCTTCATATTCTTCTAATGGGCTTGCTAATTCATTCTCTTTATTTAAAGCAATAATTTCTTGAACTTGTTCTAAAGTAAGTTTAAACCACTTAGCTCTGTTTTCTTTATAAGTATACCAAAGTAAACCTTTAAAAATATCCATTTTAATAAAAAAAGCATCACCTTTTTCGGTTTTTAATTCAATATCTTGTTTTGGAAAACCTGTTAATGCATCTAAATACGTATCTAATTCATAATTTAAACAACATTTTAATTTACCGCATTGACCTGCTAATTTTTGAGGATTTAAAGATAATTGTTGGTACCGCGCTGCAGATGTATTTACATTACGTAAATCAGTTAACCATGTAGAGCAACAAAGTTCTCTCCCGCAAGACCCAATACCTCCTAAGCGTGCTGCTTCTTGTCGCAAACCAACTTGTTTCATTTCAACTCTTACGTTGAATGTGCTTGCAAAATCTCTAATTAATTGTCTAAAATCTACGCGTTCTTCAGCAGTATAATAAAAAGTTGCTTTATTTCCATCTCCCTGATATTCAACATCAGAAAGTTTCATTTTTAAACCTAACCTACCTAAAATTTCTCTTCCACGAAATTGAGTGTCGTATTCTTTATCTCTTGAAGCTGTCCAAATATCTATGTCTTTCTGAGAGGCTTTTCGATATATTTTTTTGATTTCTTCACTATCATTTCCAATTCCCTTTCTCTTTAACTGAACTTTAATTAATTCTCCTGTTAAAGAAACAGTTCCAATATCATGTCCCGGATTCCCTTCAACAGCAATAATATCACCTATTGAAATGGATAAATTTTCATGATTTCTATAAAAATGTTTTCGCCCATTTTTAAAACGAACTTCTACAATATTAACTGGCTCTTGACCAGTTGGTAGCGCCATATTTCCTAACCAGTCGAATACTGAAAGCTTTTCACAGTCTCCTGTGCCACAACTTCCATTACTTTTACAACCTTTTGGTACACTATTTATATCTGAAGAGCAACTATTACAGCTCATATATTTCTGAATTTATTTGAGTTAAATAAAATTGAAAATTCAATCTTACAATCTTCACTAATTTGTAAAGATAAATTAAAATTACCAACTGTAAAACGTTAAAAAATAGATTTTAAGTCTGTTTCACATCAATAATTTTCACTGGGCAAGCTTCTTTAGCTTTTATACTCTCCTCAAAAATGGTTTCATCAGAGGATTTAATGGTGAAAAAACCTTTTTTTTCTTTGGAATGAAGTAGTACAGATTTACCATCTTTTTTAGACATTTGAAACTGAGCAGGTGCCAATTCAACACAGTAATTACAACCAATACACTTGGCTCTTTGTAAGGTGATAATTACCATTTAAGCTTCTACTTTATTTTCAACAATTTTATATAATTTATCTGAGGGTCTAATTCTAAATTCTAATTTAATAGTAACTGAATCTCCTTTTTGTCCTTTTTGGGCATTTACATCATTTACAAACATCTCTTTCACTTCCATTTCTTTAGCTCCTGTTGTTGGTCCTGTAATTAAAATTGTATCACCTACGGTTATATCGTATGCTTCAATTTTAAATTCACCAATATTAGATTTCGGAAAATAATGCATTCCTTTTCCAATATACACTTTCTTTTGGGTTGCATGACTTCCTGAACCGTTACTCCATTCACCTAATTTTTGACCTAAATAATAGCCACCCCAAAAACCGCGATTATAAACTTTTTCTAGCTCTAACATCCAAGAAATTACTTTTTCTTTATCGTAGGTACCTGCTTCAATACTATCAATAGCATCTCTATAACATTTTATTACATTAGCCACATATTCAGGAGCTCTACCTCTACCTTCAATTTTTAAAACTTTTACACCGGCTTCTTCAATTTGATCTAAAAAATCAATAGTACATAAATCTTTTGGAGACATTATGTATTCATTGTCTAGCTCCATTTCAAATCCAGTTTCCTGATCAATAACCGTGTATTTTTTTCTGCAATTTTGTTTACAAGCACCTCTATTTGCTGAAGAATTAGCTGAGTGTAAACTCATATAACATTTTCCAGAAACCGCCATACATAATGCACCGTGACCAAAAATCTCAATTTCAACTAAATTTCCTGATGGGCCACAAACATTTTCTTTTACTATTTGCTCGGTAATTTTCTTCACCTGACGCAAACTTAGCTCTCTGCTCAAAACCATTGTATCGGCAAACATGGCATAAAATTTAACCGTTTCAATATTGGTAATGTTTATTTGAGTAGAAATGTGAATTTCCATTCCAATAGCTCTTGCAGTTGCAATTACCGCCTGATCCATTGCAATTACAGCTGTAATATCTGCGTCTTTTGCTTTTTGAATTAAGGTTTTAACTATTGATAAATCGTGATCGTAAATAATAGTATTAAGCGTAAGATATGTTCTTACATTTTTTGCTTTGCATCTGTCTGAAATTTCTTTTAAATCATCCAACGTAAAGTTAATAGATGCTCGCGCTCTCATATTTAATTGCTCAACGCCAAAATATATTGAATCCGCACCATTGTCTAAGGCTGCTTGCATTGATTCAAAATTTCCGGCAGGAGCCATTAATTCCATTTTTCCAGTAGTAGTCATTCTTTTTTGATTTTTTGCAAAATTACATATTTTATGACAACTAATTGTGCTTGAACCATACAATCATTTTTTAACACAAAAATATTTATTTGTTAATTTTCAATTAATTACTCTTAGTTGTTACATTTTTTTACAAAATTTGTATTCTAATTAACTAATAAGATTTTAAAAGATGAAAGTAGCTGTTGTAGGTGCAACCGGAATGGTAGGAAACGTAATGTTAAAAGTTTTAGAAGAACGAAATTTTCCATTTACTGAATTAATTTTGGTGGCTTCAGAAAGATCCGTTGGTAAACAAATTTCCTATAAAGGAAAAAATTACACCGTAATTGGGTTGCAAGATGCAGTAAATGCAAAACCAGATATTGCCTTGTTTTCTGCTGGCGGAACTACTTCTGAGATTTGGGCACCTAAATTTGCTGAAGTTGGGACTACGGTTATTGACAATTCTTCTGCCTGGAGGATGGACCCTACTAAGAAATTAGTAGTGCCAGAAATTAACGGAAACGTGTTAACTAAAGAAGATAAAATTATTGCAAATCCTAATTGTTCAACCATACAATTAGTCATGGCTTTAGCGCCTTTGCATGAAAAATACAAAATGAAACGTGTAGTAATTTCTACGTATCAATCTGTTTCAGGAACAGGTGTAAAAGCTGTTCAACAATTAGAAAATGAAACAAAAGGTATAAAAGGTGAAATGGCATATCATTACCCAATTAACAGAAATGCAATCCCGCAATGTGATGTGTTTTTAGATAATGGATACACCAAAGAAGAAATGAAATTGGTAAAAGAGCCAAAGAAAATTTTAAATGACTATTCTTTTTCAGTTACTGCAACTGCAGTTCGTATTCCAACTGCTGGTGGACATTCTGAAGCTGTAAATGTTCAGTTTGAAAATGATTTTGATTTAGGGGAAGTTCGTAAATTATTGAGTCAAACACCTGGAGTTATTGTACAAGATAATTTAGATACAAACACCTATCCAATGCCAATTTACGCACATAATAAGGATGAAGTTTTTGTTGGACGAATTCGTAGAGACGAATCACAACCTAATACTTTAAATATGTGGATTGTAGCTGATAACTTACGTAAAGGAGCTGCAACCAACACGATTCAAATTGGAGAATACCTGATTGCGAATAAGTTGGTTTAGGTAAAGAAAATATAATATTTTGAATTAAAAAAAGGAGCATATTGCTCCCTTTTTTTAATTCATCTAGTTAACCTTTCTTATTGCTTCTTTTTAAACAAATTCTTTAAAGCATTTTTAACGATACTGTCCTTAACATTATTTAATGGCTCTTTAATTGGTGTTACCGCTTTTATAGTATCCACACTCTTAGTTTGAGTAGTATCAACTTTCGTTTTACCTGGAATTAAGTTGCCTAAAGCTTCCGTTGCCTGGTTAATTAGTTTTCCTTTTTGCATTTCTACCAATTGCGTTACTAAATTGGTTGTAGCCTGTTTCATGTCTGTTGAAACTTTCGGATTAGCAAAACTTCCAGATAAAACGGCATTAATTGGAAAATTCTCAATTTTTGCCGCATTGGCAGGCGTTAATTTTGAAATTAAATTATTGACATCCGAACCTAAATATTTTGCTGGAACATCAAATTTTACGTTATATGCCATACTTTGATCAAAACCGTGTGAACCCGCAAATTCAATATTGATATCTTGATATTTAAGCGTAAAAGGATTGATTTCTACTTTTCCATCTTTAAAAGTCAATGCCATTTTCAAAGCATCCAAATTTAACTTTTCAATATCAATAAATTTCACATTTGAACTTAAAGCAGTAAGCAGTTGTGAATTGGCAGGACTTAATTTAGAGTCCAACAATTGACCAATTAAATTTCCTGAAATTGTTTTAAGATCGGGTGTCATATTATTGGTTAAATTCCCAGATAATTTTATGTTAGAATTTAACTTACCAATAACTGCATTGGCTATTGGCGCAATGGCTTTTAACATCGCTATTTGTGTAAAAGATTCTGAAATGTTCAAGGCATTTAAGTCTAAATCCATTTCAAATTTTGGCGTTTTTTCTTTGGTTGAAACCATACCACTTAATGCTATTTGCCCTCCAAAAGCATTCATTTTTAAATTGCTTAATGAAACGGCTTCATCTTTAATCGCTAAATTCCCCGAAACTTCTTTTAAATTTAAATTATCATAAACTACTGTTGTTGCTTTGGCGGCTATGGTAACATCTAAAAATGCAGGAATTTTAAGTGCTTCTTTGGTTGTTTTAGTTAAAGTAGTATCAGTTTTAGTTTCCATAAAATCAGCAACTTCAAATTGTCGGGAAGTCATCTCAAAATTCCCCTTCAGCACCTGATTTTTAAAAATAAATCCATAAAAATTATTCAAACTTCCAGTCACCTGAAAATCTGAATTTCCAGTTTCCCCATCAAATTTATTCAAACGAATTTCTTTTGGATTAAAAGCAATGGTGGCTTGTTTAATTTTAAATGGTTTTGCCATTTCATTGCTTTCATAATTAAAATCGGTTACCGTAATGTTTCCTGAATTTTGAATATTTTGGTACTGGCTTGCTTCAACCGATTTCATATCAAAACGTGTTACTACATCTGCTTTTAAAATACCCGTTAATGGTTTTTCTAATTTTATTGGATACGCTTTGGCAACATTTTCCAAATTTACAATTCCTTTAAGTTCGGCATTTATCAACGGATTTTCAACAATATTTTGAATGGTTGCTTTTGCGTTAAACACATCTTGACCAATGGTAAACGAAAGTTTATCGAAATTTACATAGGTGTCATTAAATATTCCGGTTTTGTTTACAATACGGGAATCTATTACAATATTTTTTACCGATTTGGGTAAATTAGGGTATTGAAATGATGCATTATCAGAAGCAATTTCAATATCAAAAGCAGGAATGGTTTTTTCAGTATATGTACCTTTTACAATACCGTTTACCTTAAAATCACCTGATGTTTTCACCCCATCCAACTTCCCTGAATACATTTCAGGAATTAACCCCAAAAAGTTTTTAAATGAAGATGTTGGCGTTTTAAATTTTAGGTCATACACTTGTCCAATGTCTGTCATCTGAATAAATCCGTCAAAGGCAATTGGAAGCAAATTTACCAAAGCTTCATTTTCCTTAAATGTATATTTAAAATTTTCTAAATCTAATCCTAGTAATGCATCAAGTGATAATGTCACGTTTTTTAAATAGTTTGTCTTATCAATAGAAACAGCCAATTTTGCAGTAGATTTGGTCTCTAAATCCAAAATTTTATTTTTGAAATCACCGCTTCCTTCGTGGTCGATGCTGTCAAGAATAACGCTCATTTTAGACACTTCATCAAAATAGGTGAAGCGAAGATTTTTAATATTATAATGCTGAAAATTAAGGGCAAAGTCTTTATTTTCAATACTACCCCTTTCATTTTTATCCTTTAAAGCAATGTCATAATTTGCCAAACCGTCCTTATTAAAAATAACGCTCACCTTAGCGTTTTCAATGCTAAAAGCATCAATACCCATAGATTCTCCTTCCGCTTTAAAAAGCTCTTTAATACTCATTTTAAGTATAAAACTATTCGCATAAATTAACGTGTCATTTTCAAAAGGAGCCTTGTTTATAATACTTAAATCATTAATGCTAACAGTAGCCTTGGGAAAATTTTTAAACAAACTCAAATCAACTTCATTAAAAGCAACCACGGCGTCAACTTTTTCATTCATTGTTTTTAAAACCAAGGCTTTAATCTTGTCTTTAAATACAAACGGTACAATTGCTAAAGCAATAATAGAAACTATGATGAAAATTCCTAATCCTTTGATAATTTTTTTTAACATAACTTTATTTTTTTTGTTTAATTAAGCTTTATTATAATTACTGAAACAATATAAAACCAATTGATTAAGCCATTTATGAAACACTAAAATTACTGTAAAATAGTATTAATTATACATTAAATTTCATAAATAAATCAACACTACTTTTCTTAACTAAAATTACTAATTGAATTTATAAAGTAAAAAAGAGCGACTTAAGTCGCTCTTTTTAAAAAAAATATTAATAAAAATCTAAAATCTAATACCACTAACCTCAATAACTTGTTTAATTTGTGGCGCATGTCTTTTTATAGTTGCCTCAACACCATTTTTCAACGTCATTTGATTTACTGAACAACCTAAACAAGCACCTTCTAACTGTACGCTAACAGTATCATTGGTAACTTCAACTAATTTAATATTACCACCATCAGCTTCCAAATAAGGCCTGATCTCTTGTAATGCTATTTCAATAGTTGTTTTTAGTTCTTCAGTTGTCATAGTTTTTATTTAGTGCTACACCCACTCATTGTTGTAATTCTTACAATTTCAGTAGCAGGCAACTCCTTGTTTCTTTTCACCAATTGAGAAAGTGCATTTTTAGTGATTTCTGAAAATGCTTTTTCTAATGGTGTATTATCTTGTAATGCAACAGGATGACCAACATCACCCGCTTCTCTTATGCTTTGAACTAAAGGAACTTCCCCTAAAAAAGCAGTGTCTATATCTTCCGCTAAATTTTTAGCGCCATCTTTCCCAAAAATATAATATTTGTTATTTGGTAATTCAGCAGGTGTGAAATAACTCATGTTTTCAACAATACCTAATACCGGTACATTAATGTCTTTTTGTTTGAACATTGCAACACCTCTTTTAGCGTCAGCTAAAGCAATATTTTGCGGAGTACTAACAATTATTGCTCCTGTTACTGCAACAGCTTGTACAATAGATAAGTGAATATCTCCAGTTCCTGGAGGTAAATCAATTAAAAGAAAATCTAATTCTCCCCAATGTGAATCAAAAATCATTTGGTTTAAGGCTTTTGAAGCAATTGCTCCACGCCAAATTACAGCTTGGTTTGCATCTGTAAAAAAACCAAGAGATAATATTTTTACGCCATAACTTTCAATAGGTTGCATTTTTGAACGTCCATCAATTTCTATTGATAATGGTTTTGCATTTGCAACGTCAAACATTAAATGTATAGAAGGACCGTAAACATCAGCATCTAAAATACCAACTTTAAATCCCATTCTTCGTAATGAAACAGCCATGTTAGCGGTAATGGTAGATTTTCCAACGCCTCCTTTTCCTGATGCAATAGCTATAATGTTTTTAATACCGGGAATTGAGTTTTCTTTAACTTCAACTTCTTTAACGGGAACTACGGCAGAAACATTAACTTTTACGTCAATTTTTTGATCAATTTGATCGTGGATAGCCTTCATTATTTCAACTTCAACTTTCTTTTTTGCTTGTAAAGTTGGATTGCTAATAGTAACATCTATAATAACTTCTTTATCAAAAGTTACAATATTTTTTACAGCTCCACTTTCAATTAAACTTTTACCTTCACCAGGTGCGGTAATAGTTTCAAGTACTTTTGTTATATCTTTTTTGCTTAATGTCATAATTGTTTATCTAAAATCATTCTAAACAACAAATATACAGAGTTCAAACGGATATAAAAAGATTCCTATAAAAAAGAAATGTAGAAGGTGTTACAGATAAAATAAATTTGTGTTATACGCTTAATTCTTTATAAGGATCCCAAAAGATTTCATTGAAATTTTGAATTTGATTTTCTTTAACTTCAACGCCTTCATTTTCTAATAATTGCTGCATTAAATTGGTACCATCAAAATGAAGTTTTCCAGTTAATAGCCCATTTCTATTCACTACTCTATGAGCAGGTATATCTTCTTTATAATGAGAAGCGTTCATTGCCCAACCAACCATTCTTGCAGATTTTGCAGCGCCAAGGTATTTGGCAATTGCACCGTAACTTGTAACTCTTCCGAAGGGAATTAATTTTGTAACTTCATAAACTTTGTCAAAAAAGTTCTCTGATTTTTCCATTCGTTAAAAATAATAATTTAATAACGAATTCTAAATTTTATATAAGTTATTGGTTTTCCTTTCTCTAAATATTGACTTTCGTAAAAGGTTTGAGTAGAAGTTACTTCAATAGGTGTTTCTGGATTTTTGTAAATATTATGGTGTGCATATAAAACTTCATGACCCGCACCATGTAATAAACCTAATGTATAACCGTGCATAAATTCACTATCAGTTTTTAAATTCACTATTCCATCAGAAATCAAAACATGATGGTATTTTTTTAAAAACTCAGCATTTGTTAAACGGTGTTTTGTTCTTGTGTATTTAATTTGAGGATCAGGGAAGGTAATCCAAATTTCAGTTACTTCATTTTTATCAAAAAGTAAATCTATCAATTCAATTTGAGTTCTAATAAATGTAACATTCTTTAGGTTTTCTTCCAAAGCTGTTTTAGCTCCACGCCAAAAACGTGCACCTTTTAAATCGATACCTATATAATTAATGTTTGGATTTTTTCGAGCTAAAGCAATGGTGTATTCACCTTTTCCACACCCTAATTCTAATACAATTGGATTGGTGTTGTTAAAATGTGAATTCCAGTTCCCTTTTAAAGGAGACCCATTAATTAACTCTTCTCGTGTAGGTTGAATTACATTTGAAAATGTTTCGTTCTCACGAAATCTTTTAAGCTTGTTCTTACTTCCCACAGGATTTGAGTTTTTTAAAAAAAGGAAATGATAAATTAAATTATAAACTATTCGTTACCAGCTTTTTTGTATTTTTTTAATTCACCTAACCAATAAAGAAATGCTGTAAAAGTAATGGCGATAAATATCCAACTTATGGTACTTTGCAACCACCAATTATCCAATGATCTTAAAGCATTGTATGGTTGAAATAAAACAGTCTGACAAAATTCACCTATTGCTTTAAAAATATTGTTTGCAATCATATCTTAATTATATTTACAGGCAAAAGTATAAAATATAGTAATGATAGCAAATTTTTTTAATAAAACTAAACCCGTAAATATTTTTAATGTAGTTGTATTGCTATTTTTATTTTATTTTATTCCAACTTTTTTAGGAGATTCAATTGAATTTTCATGGAGTTTTCTATTAGATCAAATCGTTGTTTTCTTTTGGCTTGTGTTATTTTTATTGATATTCAAATTTATTGTTAAAAAGAATAAATTAACGAAAGACAATGCTTACTCATTACTTTTAGTTGTTTTAATATTAGGGGCTTTTCCTGAAGCTATTTTTACTAATTATATTATTTTTTCAAATTTAGTATTGCTTTTAGGCTATCGTAAAATATACAGTTTAAGAAGTGGTGTAAATACGAATACAAAAATATTTGATGCTGCTTTTTGGATTGGAGTTGCTACATTAATTTATTCTTGGAGTATTTTTTATTTAATTTTAATTTATATTGCTATTATAATTTATGAAAAAGTAAATATTAAAAATTTATTGATCCCTATAATAGGTTTTTTGACTCCAATATTTATTTATTTCACTTATGAATTTTATTTCGACAATTTAACAGTCTTTTTAAATAGATTTAAGTATGATATTAACTTAGATTTTAGCCCTTATAATTTTTCTAAGTTCATAATACCTATATTATTTTTAGTAATAATATTAGTGTGGGCTATTGTAAAAGTAACACCTAAAATTGTTTCAATTAGTAACAACTTGAAATTTTCTTGGAATACAATCCTTAACCACTTATTAATTTCTGTAATAATTATAGGATTGTCACCTGTAAAAAATGGTTCTGAAATGTTCTATTTGGTATTTCCTTCAGCAATAATTATTGCAAATTTTTTACAAAATAGTAAGTCGTCAATATTTAAGAATGTGATATTATATTTATTTTTAATAATAGCAGTAAGTATTTATTTTTTATAATTTTGAACCAAAAGCTAAATCTCCAGCATCTCCCAAACCAGGAACAATATAACCCTTCTCATTTAGTTTGTTATCAACCGTTGCTATCCATAATTTTGTGTTTGAAGGAAAGTGTTTTTTTAGTAATTCTATTCCTTCAGTAGAACCAATTACACAAGCTAAATAAATTTCTTTTGGAGTTCCATGATTTTTTAAACCTTCAAAAACACTCACAATAGATTGTCCGGTTGCTAACATTGGATCTGTTAAAATTAAGGTTTTACCTTCTAAACTTGGAGAAGCAAAATATTCTACTTTAATTTCAAATTCAGTTTCATTAATATGTTTTCTGTAGGCTGAAATAAATGCGTTTTCAGCATCGTCAAAATAATTTAAAAAGCCATTATGTAATGGTAACCCAGCCCTTAAAATAGAACATAAAACAATGTCATTTTTTGGGACTTGTACTATTTTTGTTCCTAAAGGAGTAGTCACAACTTTATTTTGGTAATCAAGAGATTGACTTAATTCGTAAGCTAAAACCTCACCAATTCTCTCAATGTTTCTTCTAAATCGCATGGAGTCTTTTTGAATAGTAACATCTCTAATTTCAGAAATAAATTTATTTAATAATGAATTTTTAGCATCTAGAATATTAACATCCATAAAAAAGTATTTTTGCAAAAATACCACTTTATAATTATAAAAATATAAAATAAAACAGGTTAATTTTGTATATTAGTAGTTAATAAACTTTTAATTAATTTAAAACAAAAAAAGGTATGGGATTATTTTCATTTATTAAGAATGCAGGAGCTAAAGTTTTTGGAATTGGAAAAACTACAGCAGAAGAAGCCGCTGAATCAGCAACATTAAAAGCAGAAATAGCGAAAGAAAAAGCAAATAAATTAACCAATGCAATTGAAACTTTAGGCTTTGAAGTATTAGATTTAAACATTGAAGTTAATAATGATAGCGCAATAGTATGGGGGCAAGCAAATTCACAAGAAACACGTGAAAAAGTAGTATTAGTTATTGGAAATACTGAAGGAATTGCTTCAGTTGACGATAGAATGACTGTTGTAATTGAAGCGCCAGAAGCTCAGTTTCATACGGTTGTGAAAGGTGAATATTTAAGTAAAATTGCAAAAAAATATTATGGAGATGCCATGAAATATCCTTTAATTTTTGAAGCAAACAAACCAATGCTAACGGATCCTGATAAAATTTATCCAGGGCAAGTTCTTAGAATTCCGGCATTGGATTAATAAAAAAAGATAGATTTTAAAAAGGCTCGCAAATTGTGAGCCTTTTTAATTACATATTCTATGCAGTAAAAATTTTATGCAATATTTTATTAAGTTTTAAATAGTTTAAAAAGTACATTATTTAAATCGGAAAATAAAGGTTTCAAAAAAACTTTAATTACAGAAACTGTCAAAGCATCGTCACCCATCGCTGACAATCTAATATGTGATTTAATATGATTAAAAACAATAATTTAGAAATGAAAAAGAGGTATTTTAAATGCTATTTATAAAATTTGTAAATTTGCTCAAATTTAATAATTAGATGATACAATCAATGACTGGATATGGTAAAACCATATTACAAATTTCAACTAAAAAAATAACGATTGAATTAAAATCGTTAAACAGTAAAAGTTTAGATTTAAATGTTCGTATTCCTTCTTACTACAGAGAAAAGGAGTTAGATATTCGTAAAAAATTAGCTTCAGCTTTAGAAAGAGGAAAAATTGATTTTTCTATTTATATAGAAAATAATGGAGGTGAACTTTCTTCTAAAATAAATGAAACGATTGTAAAAGAATACATGAATCAATTAAAAACTATTGTTGATTCTAATGACGACATTGAGTTGCTAAAAATGGCAGTTCGGTTACCCGATTCTTTAAAAACAGAAAGAGAAGAATTAGATGAAGATGAGTGGAAGCAAATTGAAATTGCAATAAGTGAAACTATTGAAAAAATTAATGAGTACAGATTAGATGAAGGAAAAGTGTTACTTGCTGATTTTGAATTGCGTATTTCAATTATTGAAGATTTGCTTGAAAAAGTAATTGAAGAAGATCCAAAACGTATTGAACACGTAAAAGAAAAGATTAAAAAATCTATTGCTGAATTGGAAGCTAAAATAGACGAAAGCAGATTTGAGCAAGAACTTATTTATTACATTGAAAAATTAGATATTACCGAAGAAAAAGTTCGATTACAAAATCATTTAGATTATTTTAGAAAGGAATTAAATGAAGAAATTTCAAACGGAAAAAAACTTGGGTTTATTACACAAGAAATAGGTAGAGAAATTAACACAATTGGTTCAAAATCTAACTTTGCTGATATGCAAAAATTAGTAGTTCAAATGAAAGATGAACTTGAAAAAATAAAAGAACAAAATTTGAACGTTTTATAAAAGAAAAAAACAGTGAAAAAAGACGGGAAACTGATAGTTTTTTCAGCACCTTCTGGTTCGGGTAAAACTACTATTGTACATCATTTATTGAAGCAACCATTATTAAACCTAGATTTTTCTATCTCTGCAACTTCACGAGAAAAAAGAGGAAAAGAAATTAATGAAAAAGACTATTATTTTATTTCGTTGAAGCAATTTCAAAAACATATTGAAAAAGATGATTTTATTGAATGGGAAGAAGTTTACACCAATAACTTTTATGGCACTTTAAAAAAGGAAATAGAACGAATTTGGAAATTAGGAAAACATGTAATTTTTGATATTGATGTTGTTGGTGGTTTAAGTATAAAAAATAAATTCCCTGAACAAACCTTGGCTATTTTTGTTCAGCCGCCTTCCATTGAAGAAATGGAACGCAGACTTAGAAATAGGCAAACAGATAGTGAAGAAAAAATACAAGAGCGTGTTGCTAAAGCTGAAAAAGAATTAAAATATGCTAACGATTTTGATGTTATTTTGGTAAATAATGATTTAGATACCGCTAAAAAAGAGGCATACATTTTAGTAGAAAATTTTATAAAATAAATGAAGATAGGATTGTTTTTTGGCACATTTAATCCAATTCATATTGGGCACTTGATTATTGCAAATTACATGATTGAATTCTCAGATTTAGAAGAGGTTTGGTTTGTAGTTACACCTCAAAGTCCGTTTAAGAAAAAAATAGCAATGTTAAGCAATCATCACAGATTAGCAATTGCAAATATAGCTGTAGAAAATTACCCTAAATTAAAAACATCTGATATTGAATTTAACTTACCTCAACCTAATTACACCATAAATACATTGGTTCAATTTGAGGAGAAATTCCCAAATCACCAATTCTGTTTAATTATGGGAGAAGATAATTTAAAAGGATTTCATAAGTGGAAAAATTATGAAGCAATACTTCAAAATTATGAGTTATATGTATATCCAAGAATTTCTGATGGAAAGACGGAACATGAATTTTCAACGCATCCAAAAATCCATAAAGTAAATGCTCCAATAATTCAAATATCTTCAACTTTTATAAGAAAAGCACTTCAAGAAAAAAAAGATATAAGTACTATGTTACCAGAAAATGTTTGGAAATATATTGATGAAATGAACTTTTATAAATAGTAAAATTGGCTAATTTTTAACACCACTGAAAAAGTAGATTGAAATTATTTTAATAAATTTTCGTTGTATATTTGTTTCAACTAGAATTATGGAGAAAAAACCTCAAGATAAAAGAAAATTCAGGCAAAAATTAACTCATAAATACCGTTTGGTAGTATTAAATGAAAATACTTTTGAAGAAAAGTTATCATTTAAATTAACAAGATTAAATGTATTTATTTTAGGTAGTCTATTTTCCATAGCTTTAATTGTTGGAACCATTTTTTTAATTGCTTTTACAACTTTAAGAGAATATATCCCTGGTTATTCTTCAACTCAACTAAAAATAGAGGCCACCAACTTGGTATACAAAGCAGATTCTTTAAAGCAAGTTTTAGAAGTAAATAACCTTTATATTCAAAAAGTTAGAGCATTGTTAACGGGTGAAGTTTCTGAAGTTCTTTTTGATAAAGACTCCGCTTTTCAAGCTATTCACTACAACAAAGACTCCATGAATTTTGAACCCTCTTTAGAAGATTTACAATTTAGGCAAGAAATAGAAAGCTCTGATAGATATAGTATTTTTAATGAAGCTACCAAAAATGTTGAAATTGTATTTTTTGCTCCAGTTGTTGGAACAATATCTGATGGTTATAATTTAGAAAAAAAACACTTTGCAGTTGATGTTGCTGTAGAAATGGGAACTCCAATTAAAGCTGTAGCTGATGGAATTGTAATTTTTGCAGAATGGACTGCGGAGACAGGTAATGTAATTATTGTAAGACATTCAAGCGGATTTATTTCAATTTACAAACATAATGGAGCTTTACATAAACATCAAGGAGATTTAGTAAAATCTGGTGAAGTAATTGCTTCTGCAGGAAACTCAGGGGAATATAGTACGGGACCTCATTTACATTTTGAATTGTGGAATGAAGGATATCCAGTAAATCCAACTAATTATATTGATTTCGAATAAAAATGAGTATTAAATCAACTTTAGCAAAACCATTTGCAAAACTAATTGCAACAAAATTTTACAAACAAAGTAACAATGCTGTAGAAATACAGCAAAAAGTTTTTAAAGATTTGATTGTTCAAGCGAATAAAACATCGTTTGGAAAAGATCATAATTTTAGTGATATAAAATCATATAAAGACTTTAAAAAGCAGGTTCCTATTCGTGATTACGAAGCGTTAAAGCCATATATAGAAAGAGTTGTTGCAGGTGATTCAGATATTTTATGGAAAGGGAAACCTTTATATTTTGCCAAAACTTCAGGTACAACTTCGGGTGCAAAATACATTCCGTTAACCAAAGAATCTATGCCAATGCATATTAGTGCGGCGCGAAATTCTTTATTGTTATACATTGCGGAAACTAAAAAGACTGATTTTGTGAATGGCAAAATGATTTTTTTACAAGGAAGTCCTGAATTAGATGATAAAAATGGTGTAAAAACAGGTCGTCTTTCAGGAATTGCTGCGCATTATATTCCTCAATATTTAACAAAAAACAGATTACCAAGTTGGGAAACCAATTGTATTGAAGATTGGGAAACTAAAATTGACGCAATTGTTAATGAAACTATCAACGAGAATATGACGCTCATTAGTGGAATTCCGTCTTGGGTACAAATGTATTTTGAAAAAATAATAGAAAGAACAGGAAAAAAAGTTGGTGAAGTTTTTCCAAATTTTAATTTATTCGTTTATGGTGGTGTAAATTTTGAACCCTATAGAAATAAGTTTGAAGATTTAATTGGAAGAAAAGTAGATACCATAGAATTATATCCAGCTTCTGAAGGATTTATAGCATACCAAGATTGTCAAAAAGAAAAAGGAATGATGTTGTTGGTAGATAATGGAATGTTTTATGAATTCATTCCTTCCGAAGAATTTTTTGAGGAAAACCCAACAAGACTTTCTTTAGCCGATGTAAAAATTGGCGTTAATTACGTACTTATATTAAATACAAATGCAGGACTTTGGGGCTATAATATTGGTGATACTATTGAATTTCTTTCAGTAAATCCACCTAAAATTTTAGTTACTGGTCGCATTAAGCATTTTATTTCGGCATTTGGTGAGCACGTAATTGGTAAAGAAGTAGAGCAAGCAATTCATGAAAACACAACCAATACAACTATAGGAATTACAGAGTTTACTGTAGCGCCTCAAATTACTCCACAAAGCGGTTTACCTTATCACGAGTGGTTTATTGAGTTTGAAAATGAACCAGAAGATTTACAAGATTTTGCAACTAAAATTGATGTTTCAATGCAACAGCAAAATATGTATTATCTCGATTTAATTGTTGGAAAAATACTACAACCTTTAAAAATAACCAGCATTGAAAAAGGTGGTTTTAATAATTATATGAAATCAATTGGGAAATTAGGAGGACAAAATAAGGTACCTCGTTTATCCGATAATCGTAAAATAGCCAATGAACTTTCAAAATTTAAAAAATAATGAAACTAGTTTCGGTTAATATTGCAGATAAAAAAACCATCAACTACAAAGGAAAAATTATTGAAACTGGTATTTTTAAAAAACCTATGGCTTTTCCTATTTTTTTAGGTGAAGAAGATGTAGAAAATGACGCTGTAATAGATAGAAAATATCACGGAGGAATTGACCAGGCTGTATATGCGTATTCTGAAAATCATTATTCTTATTGGAAAGAATTATATCCAAATTTAGAATGGAATTTTGGGATATTTGGTGAAAATTTAACCATCTCAAATTTAGAAGAAACTGAAATTAAGGTTGGAAATCAATATAAGTTGGGTGAAACTATTATTGAGGTTACAAAACCTAGAGAACCTTGCATGAAATTGGGACTTGTTTTTGGAACGCAAAAAATTTTAAAGCAATTTTGGAATTCAACAAAGTGTGGTATTTATTTTAAAGTGCTTCAAACAGGAAATGTAGCTGTTGATGATGAACTAATTCTTATAAATAAGGCTGAAAATTCACCAACAATTTCAGAAGTGTATGAAACAAAAAAGCTTAATAAATTATAAAATTATTTCAAACAAAATTTATTTTTTAGAGCTAATTTACTCTTGGCCGTTTTATTATCATACGCACCTAAAAACACGCCCTAAAACACTACAAAAAATGTATTTAGTGAAGTTTTAAAGTATATTTGCAATATAACTGTAAATAAATGAGAAAACTTAAAAACAGCGAATTAGGAAGGTTAAATGTTCAGGAATTTAAACAAACTGATAAAATTCCTTTGATTGTTGTACTGGATAATATTAGAAGCTTAAACAATATTGGATCTGTTTTTAGAACAAGTGATGCCTTTTTAATTGAAAAAATTTATCTCTGTGGTATTACAGCAAAACCCCCTCATAAAGACATTCATAAAACTGCATTGGGGGCAACAGAATCTGTTGAATGGGAATATGTTGAAGATACACTTCAATTAGTTGAAAAGTTAAAAAATGAAAAGGTGGAAATCCTTGCTATTGAACAAGCTAAAAACAGTACTATGTTACAAGATTTCAACATTCAACCAACTCAAAAATATGCAGTTATTTTTGGGAATGAAGTAAAAGGAGTGCAGCAAAAAGTGGTTTCAACTTCTAATTATTGTATTGAAATCCCACAGTTTGGAACCAAACATTCATTAAACATTTCAGTAAGTGTTGGTGTGGTTTTATGGGATTTGTTTAAAAAGTTTAGATATTAGTATCAGGTTTTTGGTGAAACGTTTTTAGTTATTTTAGTATCAAATATAAGTTCTCATACCAGATACCTAAAAAACTAAAATCCTAAAATTAATTTTGCGATCCAAAAATAAATTAAAATTCCAAAGATATCATTGCTGGTAGTGATAAATGGTCCAGTTGCCAAAGCAGGGTCAATACCTCTTTTATCTAAAATTATTGGAACAAAAGTTCCAATAATAGATGCAATTATAATTACAGAAACTAAAGAAATGGCAACCGTAAGTCCAACTTTTAATTCAAAGCCTAAAAAATACATTCCAGCTGACATTAACAAGGCAGCAAGGACTAATCCATTAAATAAACTTAGTGTAACTTCTTTTATAAGCCTACTCCATAAAGAGCCTCTTAAACTGTCATTCGCCAAACCCTGAAGAATAATTGCTGAAGATTGTACTCCTACATTTCCTGCCATAGCCGCAATTAAAGGAGTAAAAAAGAACAATTCTTTGTATTTTACCATAGCCGTTGAAAATCCACCTAAAATAGAAACACTCACAAATCCTCCAAAGAGTGCTAAAATTAGCCAAGGTAAACGCGCTTTAGTTAATTCCCAAATGGTATCATCAGCTTCAACATCCTGAGAAATACCAGCTGCCATTTGGTAATCTTTTTCAGCCTCATCTTTAATAACATCAACAATATCATCAATGGTAATTCTACCTACTAACCGTCCAATTTCATCAACCACAGGAATAGCCTCTAAGTCATATTTTTGCATGATTCTTGCTACATCTTCAGCTTCTGCATTAACATTTACTGAATCAACTTTTTTAATAAAAATATCTTTAATTGGTGATCTTGTTGAGGTGGTTAACAAATCTTTTAAAGATAGTCTACCTTTTAAAATATCATTGTCGTCAACTACATATATAGAGTGAACACGCGAGACTTCTTCAGCTTGTGCACGCATTTCTTTAACACAGGTAAGTACATTCCAGTTTTCATTCACTTTTACCAACTCTTTCGCCATTAATCCACCAGCAGTATCTTCATGATAACGTAAAAGTTCTACAATATCTTTCGCGTGTTCTAAATCTTCAATATGTGAAATTACCTCTTCTTGTTGTTCATTAGTAAGTTCAGAAATAATATCTGCAGCATCATCAGTATCTAGTTCAGAGATTTCCTCAGCAATTTCTTTTGATGAAAGTCCTCTTAAAACTTTTTCACGAGTATCTTCATCTAATTCAGTAATTACATCTGAAGTGACTTCACTCTCTAATAATTTAATTAAATAAATAGCTTCTTCAATTTCTATATCTTCAATAATTTCAGCAATATCAGCATAATGCACGTCTTTCAATAAATTTAAAAGAGCATCATTTTTTTGTTCAGCAATTAATTGTTGAAGTTCTTCAATGTATTGTTCTGTAATTTCAAACTGCATCTTTCTCTATTTTAGAAGTAAGACTAATAAATTCTTGAACAGAAAGTTGTTCTGGACGTTTGGCAAAGATAGTATCTTCTCTTAAACTATCTGATAAATTGAATGTTTTTAAACTATTTCGAAGTGTTTTTCTGCGTTGTTGAAAAGCAGTTTTTACAACTCTAAAAAATAATTTTTCATCAACAGGTAAGGTGTGATTTTCTTTTCTAGTTAATCTAATAACGCCAGAATCTACTTTTGGAGGCGGATTAAAAACCGTTGGCGGAACAGTAAATAAGTATTCAACATCATAAAAAGCTTGTGTAAGAACCGATATAATTCCATACACTTTACTGCCTTCTTTTTCTGCAATTCTTTTTGCAACTTCTTTTTGAAACATTCCTGAAAATTCAGGAATTTGATGTCTGTTTTCTAACGTTTTAAATAAAATTTGTGTAGAGATATTATAAGGAAAATTTCCAATAATTGCAACTTGTTCTTCTCCAAAATATTCGGATAAATCAATTTTTAAAAAATCTTTTGAAATAATTCTATTTGCTAAATTTAAATAATGAGCTTGTAAATATTCAACAGATTCTGTATCAATTTCAATAACGTGAGTTGTGTATTTTTTTTTGAGTAAGTATTTTGTTAAAACACCCATTCCCGGACCAATCTCTAATGCATTTTCATAGCCATTTCCGGTTAAACTATCCGCAATTTGTTGTGCAATAAGTTCATCAGTTAAAAAATGTTGTCCAAGGTGCTTTTTTGCTCTTACGCTCATAAATTAGTTTTTAAAACTCATGCTAAATTGTTCACTTATTACTTTTAATTCGGTTCTAAAAGCTACAAATTTACCACTAAAAAGGCGCATACTTTCATCACGTAATCTGGGAGCATCTTCTTTATAATATTCTTGTAAAGTTTCTATACTATCCGTTGTGTATTGTACAGAATAGGTGGCTCCTCCCATTTCTTCTTCAATCATAACTTGGCTCATTTTGGCATTGTTAAATTTTCCTGTTGCCAGCATATCAGGAATATGTTTTACTTTCATCCATTGCAGCCATTCTGCTTGAACAGCTTCATCAATATTAGTAGTTACGTTATAGATATACATAATTTTATTAAAAGATTAAATGATTGAAAGTTCGGTTTTATTAATTGTTTAATTTATTTCGTCACCTCTTAGTTTTCTGAATTTTTTACGAGCATCCACTAAATAAATACTAGACGGATATTCAAAGATAATTTTTTGGTAGTACTCTTTCGCTTTTTCTGTATTATTTAACTTATTTAAATACAATTCTGCTAAATAATAATGTGCGTCGTCGGCTAAGATATCATCTTTATTTATACTTATAATTTGCAAGTAATTATTTTCGGCGTTTTCAAACTGATTTATTTTTTCAAACAATTGCGCCTGTTTAAATAAAGTTTCATCTTCTATAGGATGACCTTTATAGTTGTTTAAAACTATTTGTAACGTGTCTATTGCTTGCTGGTTTTTATTTTGAAAAGACAATAAATCAGCAATAGCATAGGTTTTTAAGGCAATTTTTAAACTATCCTTTACAGTGTTGTCTGTTATTAATAAATTTAAATCTAACGCATCATTTGCAATGAGTTGAGATGTAGAATTTTTAAGCACTTTTAATTGAGATTGCGCCCAATCAAAATCACCTTTAAAATAGGAAGTTTGCGCAATTTTAAAACGTGCTGTTTGTCCAATTGTATGATTTTTTAAGTCGTTTTGAACTTGGGTGTAATAAATTAAAGCGCTGCTAAATTGGTTGTTAAACACCAAAATATCGGCTAATTTAGTTTTTAAATGCCCTTTTTGAAATTGGTTAATGGGTAATTTTAATGCATCTTTTAAAACTGAAATAGCTTTTTCTGGTTCATTTGCTTTAAAGGCTAAAAATTCAGCATAAATTGCTTGTATGTTTATGGTATTGTTATTCTTTCCATATTGATTGAAAAGTGCTTGAAATTGAGTTTCAATGATAGCAATAGAAGCACTCATCTTCATATCAATTTCTAACAAATATAATTTTGAAATTAATTCCGTTTCTAAATTAGGAGTATTTTCTAAAACATAATGAAAACAACTTTTTGAAGCTTCATAAGCTTTGTCTTCAAAAGCAATTTTACCTACTTCAATAATATTGTTTAAATCACTTAAATTTCTTTTGTGCAATGCTTTTTCCTGTACAAGCGCTTTATTATATTCTTTTTGTTGCATAAAAAGCCAACTCAATAAATCATTCCAACTATTTTGAGGATTGCTTTGTAAGCGTTTTAGTAATAAGCGTTTTAAAGAAATATTATGCTCATTTTCTGAGTCTTCAGAAATAAATTGACCTATATAATTTTTTACGGGAGACACATAATTTTCACTACTTGAAACCAAATCTAAATAGGCATTAAACATATTTTCAATTTCTCCTTTCTCACCATAAATAAATGCTATTTGAAAACTGTAATTTACAGATGAATTTAATTCCATGGCCTTCTTATAGGCAAGCAACGCATAATCTAATAGGTGATTGTCTTGAAAAGTTTTTCCTACCAAATAACCTGAATTTGGTAAATTTTCTATTCCTGCAATCGCTTTTTCATAATATAAATTTGCTTTATCTTGTAAATGTTGTAACTGATAACTATACCCTAATTCAACATATAAATATTCCTGATTTGGGTTACTTTTTAATTGTTTGTTTACAACAGCAGTTATTTCATCAAACTTTTCTAATTGATGATAACAATCAATTAAGTAATTAAGGTAACTTGTATTATAAGAATGTTTCTCATATAAAACTTTATAGATTGATGCTGCTTTTTCATAGTCGCCATTACTAAAATATTGAGATGCCAATTGTGGTTCCTGAGCGTAGATTTGCAAAGAAAAATAGCATAAAAATATGAATAGAATGTTTCTCATTTATTATTTTTATTCAATCAAAGATAACCAAACAAGTGTTAATGTTTTTATAAAACAAAAGTATTGTGTAGTAGCCTGTGTAACATTTTGGCACAGATGTTGTCTATATTAAAATGAACAACTAAATTTTACAAAAATGAAAGAACTAATCAAACAATACGAAACTGCAAAAAACAAAGCGTTACAATTCATGCAAAAAGGACAAATAAATAACTATTTTAATGCCTTAGTTGAAATGAATCATTACAAAAAAATGATAACAGTTAGCGCTAATTAATTATATCAAAACCACAATAAGGTACTAAAGCTTCTGGAATTTTAATTCCTTCAGGTGTTTGGCAATTTTCTAATAAACCAGCCAAAACACGTGGTAAAGCCAATGAACTTCCATTTAGTGTGTGTGCTAACTCACTTTTACCTTCGCTGTTTTTAAAACGAAGTTTTAATCGGTTTGCTTGAAATGTTTCAAAATTTGAAACTGAACTAACTTCTAACCAACGATCTTGTGCTGTTGAAAACACTTCAAAATCGTATGTTAAAGCTGAAGTAAATCCAATATCACCACCACATAAACGTAATATTCTATAAGGTAATTTTAACTCTTGTAAAATTCCTTTTACGTGATTTACCATACTATCTAATGCTTCGTAAGATTTTGCTGGATGTTCAATTCTAACAATTTCTACTTTATCAAATTGATGCAATCTGTTTAATCCACGAACGTGTGCTCCGTAAGAACCTGCTTCACGTCTAAAACAAGGTGTATAAGCCGTTTTACAAATTGGAAATTCATCTTCTTTTAAAATAACATCTCTAAAAATATTGGTTACAGGAACCTCCGCAGTAGGAATTAAATATAAATTATCTTGTGCGTCATGATACATTTGCCCTTCTTTATCTGGCAATTGTCCTGTTCCAAAACCAGAAGCTTCATTTACTAAAAGTGGTACTTGAACCTCATCATAACCAGCCGCTGTATTTTTATCTAAAAAGTAATTAATTAATGCACGTTGTAATTTAGCTCCTTTTCCTTTGTAAACAGGAAAACCAGCACCTGCTATTTTATTTCCAAGCTCAAAATCAATAATATCGTATTTTTTTGCTAATTCCCAATGTGGTAAAGCGCCTTTGTGTAGTGTTGGTATTTCACCTTCTTGAAAAATGTTTTGATTGTCTTCTTCTGACGTTCCTCCAGGAACAATTTGGTTTGGAATATTAGGAATTGAGTATAGTAATTCTTGTAATTCGGTTGCTTTATTTTGAAGAGCTTCCGTTAAATCTTTCGATTTATCTTTTAATTGAACTGTTTTTTTCTTTAAAATATCAGCTTTTTGAGTTTCTCCAGATTTAAATAACTGACCAATATCTTTTGCTAATTTGTTCAATTCAGCTAAAATAGCATCCAATTCTGTTTGAATGGCTCTTCTATCTTCATCTGCCGAGATAGTTTTAGCAACTAATTCCTCTGCGTTTTTTAAATTTCTTTTTGCTAAACCTTTTAAAACAATTTGTTTGTTTTCTCTAATAAACGCTACCTGTAACATTGCTATTTTCCTTTAAATTGAAAGGCAAATTTAAGAAATTGAAGTGAAAATAAGCTAAATAGTTTCATTTGATTTTAAAGAAATGGTTTCGCTTATTTTCGAAATAATTTGAGGTACTTCTTTTATGTTAAATTCAATATCAATTTTCACAGTGTTTTTACTTGATTTTTCAATTTTGAAACTCCCATTTTTAATAGGATAATAACCTGTTTCTCCTTTGCAATAGCACAAACGTCCAAAATATAATTTTATAGTTTGAAGCTCTTTACTTGTTAATGAAATTTCAGTAATTGTTTTATCTAATTCAGCATACACAATTTCAGTATAATTGCTGTCTTGCGTGTTTAGAACAGGATTTCTAGTGTATGTATATTTTAAAATTGTTTTTTCGCCATCGGTAATTATTGGATATGAAATCCCAAATTCATCTATTTTAAATTCTAATGATTTATTTGGAATTAATTCAACAAAACATTCACCATTATCAGGACAATTCATAGTTTTTGTTAAAACAGGTTCATTCAATGTAAAATTTAAATTTTGACAAGGTTTGCATGATGCAAATAAAATAAAAACGAAAGGAATAATATTTTTCATAAGTTAAATTTACAAAAATTAAGAATCAAAAACCAAACCGCTTATAATTTCTAACGATTTTTCTTTGTCTTTTTGAAGTTGATTTTTAAGTAATTCTACCGATTTAAATTTTTGTTCATCACGTAAATAGCTTAAAACATCAACTTGAATAATTTCACCATACAAATCTTTATTAAAATTGAAGAAATGTATTTCAATAGTTTGATTTATTCCATTTACTGTTGGGCGAAAACCAATATTCATCATCCCAAAAACTGTTTTATTTTCAATTTCAGCTTTTACAACATACGCACCAGTTTTTGGAAGCAATTTATAGGATTCTTTAATGTATAAATTTGCAGTTGGGAAACCAATTTTTTTGCCTAAATTTTTTCCTTTAACCACTTCGCCAGTTAGCATAAAATGATAGCCTAAATAATTGTTGGCTTTTTCAATATTTCCACTTTCAATAGCCTTTCTTATCTTTGTTGAACTCACAGTAGAATTATTTATCTCTTTTTGAGATATTTCTTGCACCTTAAAATTAAGTGTTTCTCCGTACGCTTCTAATTGTTTAAAATTACCGTCTCTATTTTTCCCCAATTGATGGTCGTAACCAATAATGAGTTTTGAAATTTTTAAGGTATCTACTAAAATAGTTTTTACAAAATCTAAAGCGCTTTGATTTGAAAATTCCTTAGTAAATTGCTGAATAATTAAAATTTCCAAGCCTATTTTTTCTAATAATTTAATCCGTTCATCAATAGTATTAATCAATTTAATAGTTTCATTTTTTTGCAACACCATTCTAGGGTGTGGAAAAAAAGTTAACAAAACTGAGGTGGCATTTTTTGAAGCTGCACTTTCCACTAAATTTTTTATTACTTTTTGATGTCCAACGTGTACTCCATCAAAAGTACCAATGGTAACAAATGAATTTTTATTTGATATGTAAGTAGATAAATCGTTAAAAATTTTCAAAATGAAAAATAAGTTTGGTTAAAACGAATGTGTAAAAATACTTTATTTAATTAAAAAGAAGTATTTGAGGATGAATATTAATTATTAGGCGGATAAAATATTTTATATTTGTAGATACCCTAGACATAAATTACATGAGTTATGAAACATATAAATAAAAGACATTTTCTTTTCAGCCTTTTTTTAGTGTTGATATTTTTTTCAGCAAAAGCACAAGATTCAGATAAATTTTGGTCTAAAACTTCTGTATCAGAGAAAAGCGCAATTAAAAAAATTGAAAGAAAATCCATTCCAACACATTTTAACGTTTTTGAGTTAAATTTAAATTCGCTTAAAACTAATTTAGTCAATGCTCCTGCAAGAAAAGGGAAACTAACAACCTCTAATATAGTTTTAACCTTTCCAACTGAAAATGGAGAGTTAGAAAAGTATCAGGTTTTTGAAGCGCCAATTATGGAAGAAGGTCTTCAAAAAAAATATCCAACTATAAAATCGTATGTGGGAAAAGGTATTGATAATCCAAATTCCATAGTTCGATTTAGTATAACTTCATTAGGATTACACGCTATGATTTCTCAAAAATCTGGCGAGATGCTTTATATTGACCCTTATACGCTTAATAAAGAAACGTATATAGCGTACACAAAGAAAAGTTTACCAGTACCAGAACAATTTGAATGTAAAGTTGAAGAATTTTCAAAATCTACAAATATTGAATCTTCAAGTACAGTTGCAAAAACTGATAATGCAAATGATGGAATTTTAAGAACTTTTAGGTTAGCAATTGCTACAACTGGTGAGTATTCTCAATTTCATTTAAATAATCAAGGAATAAGTGCTACAGCAACAGATATTGTAAAAAAAGAAGCCGTACTTTCTGCTATTGTAGCTACAATAACAAGAGTTAATGGTGTTTACGAAAGAGATGTAGCATTAACAATGATATTAGTTGCTAATAACACAGATATTATATTTTTAGACCCATTAACAGATAATTTCACAAATAATGATGGAAGTATTTTAATTAACGAAAGCCAGACTGTTATTGATAATATTATTGGCTCAACAAATTACGATATCGGGCATACTTTTAGCACTGGTGGTGGTGGTTTAGCACAATTAAGATCTCCATGTACTTCAAGTAAAGCAAGGGGAATTACAGGTTTAAATAGTCCTATAGGAGATCCTTATGCTATTGACTACGTAGCCCATGAAATGGGTCATCAATATGGTGCTAATCACACTTTTAACACTGATGCTGGTGGATGCGGTGGAAGTAACAGAAATAATGGAACGGCTGTAGAACCAGGTAGCGGATCAACTATTATGGCGTATGCTGGGCTTTGTTCCCCCTATAATGTTCAAAATTTTAGTGATGCATATTTTCATTTAGTGAGTATTCGAGAAATGTGGACTAATATTTCTATAGGAAATAGTACTTGTGGTGCACAAACCTCTGCAAATAATAGTACACCAACATTAGATGCATTATCCAATTATATAATTCCAATTTCAACCCCTTTTATTTTAAATGCAAGTGCATCAGATATTGATGGAGATAATTTAACATACACTTGGGAACAATTAGATACTGAAATTGCACCACACCCATTGGTGTCAACAGCTACAGGTGGCCCTGCATTTAGGTCACTTTCACCAACAAGTTCTTCAATGCGATATTTTCCGGCACAAAGTACCGTTATTGCAGGAAACTTATCTACCACTTGGGAGGTCTTGCCTTCCGTAGCAAGAACCATGAAATTTGGTGTAACAGTTAGAGATAATCATGTGAATGCTGGCCAATCTACTAGTGGTGAAACTACAATAACTGTTGATGGAACTTCTGGCCCTTTTAAAGTTACTTCACAAGCAGTAGTAGCTACATGGGATTCGGGGACGGCACAAACCGTAACTTGGGATGTGGCAAACACAAATGCTTCACCTATAAATTGCTCATTTGTAAATATTTTATTATCTACAGATGGCGGTTTAACATTTCCAATTACCCTAGCATCAAATGTTGCAAATAATGGATCTTCTGAAATTATAGTTCCAAACGATCCTATAACTACAGGAAGAGTAAAAGTTGAAAGTGTTGGGAATGTATTTTATGCCATAAATAGTGCGAATATTACAATTCAAACATCAGAATTTATTATGAATTTTGATTCTTATAATAAATCAATTTGCAGTCCAAATAATGCGGTTTACACATTTACATACAATACATTTTTAGGATTTAATGAAGAAACTACTTTCTCAGCAACAAATAATCCTGCTGGAACAATAGTTACTTTTAACCCAACTTCTGCAACAACAAATAATACTTCTGTTGTAATGACAATTAGTAATATTAGTGATGCTAATGTTGGAAATTATACTATTTCTGTAGTGGGAACTTCTTCTTCAACTGAAAAAACCAGCGCTGTAACATTAAATGTTTTTTCATCAACAATAAATCCTCCTACTTTAGTTTTTCCTGAAAATAGTGCTATAGATGTTTTAAAACCCTATACGCTAAGCTGGGACAGTGCTGTAAATGCATTGAATTATGAGGTGCAACTTTCAACTGATATTGCCTTCGGAACTATTATTGAAACAGCAACAGTTAATGTTAATTTCTACAACCCCCTTTTATTACTATTGAACACTAATTATTTTTGGAGAGTTAAGGCTGTAAATGACTGTGGAGAAAGTAACTTCTCAAACATCTATAACTTTACTACCGCAAATGAAACATGTGATTCTTCAACTTCAACAGATACACCTTTAGGAATACCTGATAATAATATCACAGGTGCGAGTTCAATAATTAATATAACTAATAATAAAATTATTACCGATATCAATGTTACTGTAAACATTACACATCCTTGGATTGGAGATTTAACATTAACTCTAATAAGCCCTCAAGGAACTTCTGTAATATTAGTTGCCAGCAGAGATGATAGTGGTGATAACTATACAAATACGGTTTTTGATAGTGATGCAGTAAATACAATTAATTCATCCGCAGCCCCATATACAGGAACGTTTTTACCTCAAGGGAGTTTAGCTAATTTCAACAACGAAGAATCTTTTGGGAATTGGACTTTAAAAGTTGTTGACGGTGGAGCTGTTGACATTGGTACTATTAATAATTGGAGTCTTGAAATTTGTGGTGTTCTAACATCTTTTTCTTTACCATCCGATAATTTCAACATCGAAGTTACTAGTGAAACTTGTCCAGATGAAAATAACGGACAAATTTCAATTTCTGCAACAGCACCGTATACTTATTCAACAATAATTAATGGCATTAATTATACGTTTGACAGTAATAATGGTGTATTAATTACAGATTTACCTCCAGCTATTTATTCTGTTTGTATTTCAGTTACAGGACAGACATATGTACAATGTTTTGATGTAGAAGTTATTGCAGGAGAAGTAATAGTAGCAGATGCAACAATTGCATTTAACAAAGCATCTATAACTATTAAGAAAGGAACTGCTCCTTATACTATTTATGTAAATGGAGAAGAGCTTTTCACAACAAGTTCACCTCTATTTAATGTTGCTATAAAACATGGCGATTTAATTGAAGTAAAAACAGCTAAATATTGTGAAGGAGTTTACTCAAAAACAGTAGAGTTGTTAGATGGAATAATAGCCTATCCAAATCCAACCAATGGTATTTTCGAAATTGCTTTGCCCGTTTTACAAAAAGAAGTGATTATTGAACTATATTCTATACAATCACAGTTAATTTCAGTAAAAAAATATCCAATTTTATATGGAAAAGTTCAGTTAAATATTGAAGAAAAACCGACAGGATTATATTTTGCTAAAATCCATTTAGAAAAACCAGTTATATTAAAAGTTTTAAAAAGTAATTAATGTAGTTTCAAATTAATCCTTTACTAAACAATTTTTTTAATAAAATGAGATTGTACTAAATAAGCACAATCTCATTTTTGTTTTTAATTATCAAATCCAATAGATGAAACCATATAATTATACATTAAATATAAGTCCTGATATTAATATTACCTATTTTTGCATCGTAAAAACAATTAAATTTTAATGCTTTCTAAAAAATATATAACTTTTTTTATTACGGTATTCCTTGTGTTTCTAGATATTAATAGTTGGGCTCAAACAATTCCTCCAACATTAACAGCAATAGGAAGTCAATTTTACTGCCCTCTAGAAGAAATAAATATTGTTACTGATTTCAGTATTATACCAGGAGATGAGGAAATAGAAGCCGTTTTTATTCAAATTTCAGAAAATTACATAGAAATTGAAGATATGCTCCTTTTAACAAATCAATCTTCTCATCCCAATATTACAATCTTTTGGAGTGCGTCAGAAGGTAAATTAACCTTAACTTCTTTAATACCTTCTCCTACTGCCTATCTAAACCTAATTGCTGCAGTTAAAGATGTGGTTTTTAAAAGTAGCGTTCCCAACCCAACTAAAGACAAAACCTTTTCAATTACAATTGATGAAAAAAATTATCTTCCTAAAACACAACATTATTATGAATATATTTCTGCCCCTGGTATAACTTGGACGGAGGCAAGAGATGCTGCTGCTGCATTACCACCATATTACGGTGTATTAGACCCTTACCTTGCAACTATTATTTATGCTGAAGAAGCTCAACTTTGTGGTGAACAAGCTACAGGACAAGGATGGATTGGTGGAAGTGATGCTGCTATTGAAGGTACATGGAAATGGGTTACAGGTCCTGAAGCTGGAATGATATTTTGGAATGGATTAGTAGATGGTTCAAGTCCGTCGGGTGTTTATTCCAATTGGGCTGATGGAGAGCCAAATGATTGGCCAAATGATAATATAACCAAAGAAGAAAACTATGCCCATATATATGAAACTGGAAAATGGAATGATTATCCAAATAGCAACTCGAGTATTAAAGGTTACATCGTTGAGTACGGTGGAATGCCAGGTAACCCAATTTTAGATCTTGCTAAAGAGACAAAAATTTACATTCCTAAAATTACATCAACTATTGCACCAGCTCCAATTTGTGGTTCTGGTACAAGAACCCTATCTGCAACTTCAAATACAAGTTTTGTGCTTTGGTTTGATGCTTTAGGAACTAATTTAAGCAGTGGAAACACCTATACAACCCCTTTAATTTCAACAACCACAAGCTATTATGCTTTGGCATCAACCGATGGCAACTGTGAAAATGGTGAAAGAATTAAAATTGATGTCATTGTAAATACCATTCCAACCATAACCGATGTTTCGCCTCCAATTACCATTTGTGGTGCAGGAACAGCCACTTTAACAGCTACTGCTTCAGAAGGAATTATCAATTGGTACGATAGTTTAGGAAATTTACTTGATACAGGTACAAGTTTTACACCTGCTTCAACTGTGAGTTCAACAACTACTTATTATGTAGACGCAACCGAAAATGGTTGCACAACTTTAACAAGAACTCCAGTTGTTTTAAATGTTCAGTATACAGCAGAGCCAACAGGTATAAGTACACAAGATTTTTGCGATGTTGAAAATGCTACGCTAAATGAATTAACAATTACCGGAACTGCTATTTTATGGTATAACTCACTAGTTGGAGTAACACCTTTAAACAGCACTGATTTTTTAGTTAATAATACAATTTACTATGCCTCACAAACTTTAAATGGATGCGAAAGCCCTACAAGATTGGCTGTTGAGGTTCATATTTTTGAAACTCCAACCCCACCTTCAACTATCACATTTTTAGAAAAATGTGATGACTTATCAGTTGGAACAGACACTGATGGTTTTACCATTTTTGATTTAACAGAAAAAGAAACCGAGATTTTAAATGGGCAATTGGCTTCCGATTTTACCATTACATATTTTACAGATGCTGCATATACAACACAAATAAGTAATGCTACTGCATTTCCTAATTCAATTTCTGGTGGTCAAACCATTTATGTTCGTATCACTAATAATTCTAATGCAACTTGTTCTGTTGATACTTCTTTTGAGTTAAAAGTGAATCCATTACCTGTTTTACTAACCTCTGAAGTGACATTGGAACAATGTGATGATGATTTAAACAATGATGGATTTAGTTTTTTCAATTTAAATGAAGCTAATGAATTAATTTCGGCTAATTATTTGAACGAAACTTTTGAATTTTATTCAGATGCTGCATATACACAATTGATTACAAGTCCAATAGCTTACCAAAATCCTACGATTATAAATAGTGAAGTTTTTGTGAAAATTAGTACCACAAACAGTTGTGAACGGTTTTCCAAAATACTTTTAAAAGTGGGAGCAACTCAAATACCTCCTGATTTTCATTTAGACTATTATGCTTGTGAAGAGTATCCATCAAACAATCAGGATGGAAAAATTTTTTTCGATTTTAGTGATGCTGTACAACAACTTATTGACAGTAAACCTGTTTTTTCATCGCAATTGGTACGGATTTCTTTTTTTGAAAGTTTAGAGAATGCACTTTCAGAAACAAATGCCATACCCGATATTTCTAATTATCAGAATGCCAATGCGTGGAATCAAGAAATTTATGCAAGAATTGACAGTGATGATGTAAATGCCTGTTTAGGCTTAAATCATGTAATTACATTGCATGTAGAACCTTTACCTATTGCCAATACAGTTACCATTAGCAAAGAATGTGACGATGATTTTGATGGTTTCTTTCCTTTTGATATTTCTTTAGTTGAATCAACTGTTTTAAACGGGCAAACAAATGTAACAGTCACTTATTTCAATCAAAATGGAAACGCTCTTCCAAGTCCACTTCCAAATCCTTTTTTAACAAACTCACAAACCATTACCATTCGGGTGACAAATAATTCAACCAATGTTACTGATGGAGCTTGTTTTGATGAAACCAAGCTTGAATTTATTGTAGAAAAAAAACCAGTTGCCAATGTAGTGTCTGATTTTGTTGCTTGTGATGATGATTTTGATGGCTTATTTAACTTTGATACTTCAACTATTGAAGCCACCGTATTAAATGGTCAAACTGGAATGTTAGTTTCTTATTTTGACCAAGACAACAATCCTTTAAGTCCATTACCAAATCCTTTTTTAACAGCAGCACAAACCATTACAGTTCGAGTAGAAAATGAATTGTACAGCAATTGTACTGCTGAAACAACATTTGATTTTATTGTAAACCCAAAACCTCAATTTGAATTGGATGAAACGGCTATTTATTGTACTAATTTACCGCCAATTAAAGTTATAACTTATAATCCTTTAGGCAATTATACGTATGAGTGGAAAGATGAAACTGGAACTGTTATAAGCACCAATCTAAGTGCAACCATATCTAATTCGGGTATATACACTGTAATTGCAACTTCAAATGAAGGATGTGAATCTTTACCGCATCAAATAATTGTTGAAGCTTCCAGCATTGCTTTATTAACTGAAAATGATATTACTGTAGTGGATGATTCAGATAATAATTCTATCACAATTTCAACTGCCAATTTAGGGATTGGGGATTATGAATATGCACTCGCTAAATTAGATGGGTTTGTATCTTCTTTTCAAGACGAACCTTATTTTGATCATTTAGCCGCAGGTATTTATACGGTTCTTATTCAAGATAAAAATAATTGTGGAACAACACAATTAGAGGTTTCGGTGATAGGATACCCAAAATTCTTCACCCCAAATAACGATGGGTTTAATGATACTTGGAACATCCTTGGTATAAATGACAAATTCTATACCAGCTCAATGGTTAATATTTTTGACAGGTTTGGAAAATTAGTAGCTCAAATTAACCCAAATGAAAATGGTTGGGATGGTTTATTTAAAGGAAATCCATTACCTGCAACCGATTACTGGTTCTCCGTTGAATTAGTAGATACTATAGGAAATATACGAACCAGAAAAGGACACTTTAGCTTGATTAGAAGGTGATTATGCAAAAATAAAAAACTATGAAATTGAAAAAATCTTATTTATCTATATTAATTATTTTAACTTTTTCATTACACGCATATAGCCAAAGTGATACCTGCTCTAATGTTCTCCCTTTTTGTTCAGATACTGGAGTTAACTTTGAAAATACTACAGGTACGTTTACTTCTGAAGTTGGACCAAATTATGGCTGCTTAGAAGCGCAACCAAATCCAACTTGGTTTTACTTTAAAGTTGGTCAAGATGGAAATTTAAATCTTAGAATCGAACAAAATTCAGCCGCTGACTTTAGTGGATTTGGTATTGATGTAGATTATATTTGTTATGGACCATTTTCTGAAGCTGAGTTTTTAACAGGTGTTTGTGATAATTTAACCTTCTTAAATACAGTGGATTGTAGCTATTCTTGGGATTCAATTGAAACTTTAAATATAATAGGAGCAAAAAAAAATGATTATTATATTTTATTAATTACAAACTTTGACAATTTACCTGGCTACATTAAAATGAATCAAACTAACCTAACGAATCCTAATGTAGGTGCAACAGATTGTTCTATATTAGAAACCGCTTTAGGACCAGATCAAAATGTGTGTGTAGGAACTCCTGTAAATTTAGATGCTACACCAACAGAAGGAGTCGCTATTTCTTACGATTGGTTTATTGATATTGGACTAGGCTTCAATCCAATTCCTTCTCAAAATAATGCAATACTTTCAGTTTTAACATCAGGAATATATAAGGTAGAAATTACAAATATTGATGGCGCTATTGCAACTGATGAAGTTGAAATTATAATATCTGAAATTCCTATTGCAACTCAACCACTGCCAATTATAGTGTGTGATGATGATAATAATGGTACAATGCCATTTAATCTCACCTTACAAAACAATTTTATAAATAGTACACCGGGAATGTTAATCACTTACCATTCATCTCAAGCTTTTGCTGATGATGGTAGTAATCCACTTCCAAACCCTTTTGAAAGTGGTACAAAAACTATATATGTTCGCGTAGAAAATAGTGCAAATTCTAATTGTTTTGATACTACAAATTTTGAAATTCGAGTTTTTGAAACCCCAACTCCATCAACTACATTAACTAATTTAAGCCAATGTGATTCAAATTTTACTGGAACTGATACTGATGGTATTGAAATTTTTGATTTAACAGACAAAGAATCAGAAATTTTAAGTGGACAATCGGCAACAGATTTTACAATTTATTACTATACAGATGCCGCTCTTACAAATCAAATTCCAAATCCCACAACTTTTCAAAATACTTTAACTTCACAAACTATTTATGTGAAAATGTTCAACAATTTAAATTCAAGTTGTGTTGCTTTAACAAATTTTAATATTGAAGTATTTGAATTACCAACTGTTTTAACATCCGTTTCTTTAAAACAATGTGATGACAATAATGATGGTTTTAGTTCTTTTAATTTAACTGAAGTAACGGCTAAAATTTCATCAAATTCTACAAATGAAACATTTACATATTTTAAAACTTCTATTGCTGCTGATATTAATGACAGTACTCAAGAAATTTTAAGCCCAATAACTTATACCAATTCAACTATTAATACAGAAACTGTTTGGACTAGAGTTGAAAACAACAATAGTTGTCACCGTGTTTCAGAAATAAACTTAATTGTTTCAACAACTCTTATACCTGATACATTTCAAAAAATATTTTTCGAATGTGATGATTTTATTGATGTTTTAAATGATGAAACTGACGGAATTACAACTTTTAATTTTAGTAGTGTTACTGCTGAAATAAATGCTATTTTCCCTATAGGGCAACAATTATTTATTAATTATTATAGAAATGAAACAGATGCACTTGCTGAGCAAAATCCAATTATAGATACTTCAAACTATAGAAATATTGGATATCCAAATACACAAACAATTTATGTGCGTGTTGATAGTCAGTTAAATAATGATTGTTTAGGATTGGGAGCCCATATAACTTTAAATGTTGAACCAATACCAATTGCAAATAACGCAAGCATTAACAAAGAATGTGATGATGATTTTGATGGTTTCTTCCCATTTGACACCTCAACTATTGAAGCAACTATTTTAAACGGTCAAACAAATGTAACAGTCACTTATTTTGACCAAAACAATAACACTTTACCTAGTCCTTTACCAAATCCATTTTTAATAAACTCACAAATTATAAGAATTAGAGTTACTGACAATAATTCTGTAGATCCTGATGGTTCTTGTTTTGCTGAAACAACGTTAGAATTTATTGTAGAAAAAAAACCAATTGCTAATTTAGTACCTAATATAGTTACCTGTGATGATGATTTTGATGGACTGTTTTCTTTTGATACTTCAACCATTGAAACCACCGTATTAAATGGACAAACCGGAATGCTTGTTTTTTATTTTGACCAAAATGGAAACTCACTTCCAAGTCCACTTCCAAATCCATTTTTAACAGAAACACAAACCATTACAATTAGAGTAGAAAATGAATTGTACAGTAATTGTACTGCTGAAACCACATTTGATTTTATTGTAAATCCAAAACCTCAATTTGAATTAGATGATACTGCGATTTATTGTACTAATTTACCACCAATAACCATTGAAACATACAATCCTTTAGGAGTTTACACCTATGAATGGAAAGATGAAAATGGAATTATGGTAAGTACTAATTTTGATGCCGTTATCTCTAGTGAAGGTGTATACACCGTAATTGCAACTTCAAATGAGGGGTGTGAATCTTTACCTCATCAAATAATAATTGAAGCTTCTAGCATTGCCTTATTAACTGAAAATGATATTACGGTAGTTGATGATTCAGATAATAATTCTATCACAATAGCAAAAGCCAATTTAGGTATTGGAGATTATGAATATGCGCTTGTTAAATCAGATGAATTTATATCTTCTTTTCAAGATGATCCTTATTTTGATTATTTAGCACCTGGTATTTACACTATTTTTATACAAGATAGAAACGATTGTGGCATTGCACAAATGGATGTTTCAATTATAGGTTTTCCAAGATTTTTCACTCCAAATAACGATGGGTTTAATGATACGTGGAAAATAATAGGAGTCAACGAAAATTTCTATGCGAGTTCTAACATTTTTATTTTTGACAGGTTCGGGAAATTTATCACTCAAATTAATCCAAAAGGAGATGGTTGGGATGGTTTATTTAAAGGAAACCCATTACCTGCAACAGATTATTGGTTTTCGGTTGAATTAGTTGATAATATAGGGAATATACGAACCAGAAAAGGGCACTTTAGCTTAATTAGAAAATAATTTAAAACAATTCTCTTATCGCTTTAGCTACACCGTCATTTTTATTGGAATCCGTAACTTTATTTGCTATGGAAAGTACTTCCTTATTTGCATTTGATACAGCAACTCCTAAACCTGCAGCCTTCAACATTTCAATATCATTATAATTATCTCCAAAAGCAACTACATTTTCCATAGAAATTTCCGAATAACATTTGTTTAACAAAAGTTCTATTGCCGTTTTTTTCGAGATAGATTGATGAGAAATTTCAATGTAAGTTGGCTTTGAACGATATAAAGTAATTTCTTTTGAATAATTTTTTGAAAGTGAGTTGTATAGAATTTCTATTTCATTTTCATCGCCCATACACATAATCTTATGAGCCCCTTTTCCTTCATTCTTCCATTGAGATAAAACGGATGAATTCGATTTTATAGTTGGTATAACTTTAGTATTATTTGCTTCTCTTTTTGCCCAATAATCCATGGATGGCACATACCATTCATCAGCATAATACAAACTTAAATGAATAGATGTTTTTGAACACTGTTTAATAATTTCAGATAAAACAGCATTATCAATAACCGTAGAATGTAAAATAGTATCATTGTCCAACACCAACCCACCATTGTATGCAATTATTGGGGTAGTTGTATTTTTAAATTGTTGTTGCAAATGTCTCATAGCTTTTGGCATACGCGAAGAAATTAACACAAATGGAATTGGCGCAATTCGTATTACTTCATTAATGGTAATTTCTGATAACTCTCGGTCTTTATTTAAAAGTGTACCATCAATATCTGTACAAATTAATTTATAATTCATGGCTGAATTTTTTATTCGACTGCAAAAGTACACAATCAAACAATCATATTTCAATTCAATTTTAAGTGTTTAATTCACAGATTTTTAAACAAAACTGAATATTCAATGAATTCAACTATCTTTGCCGCCATGAAATTTACAGACTTAGGAATTAACGACCAAATCTTGAAAGCACTTGAAGATGAAGGTTACACACACCCAACACCAATTCAGGAACAATCTATACCTATTTTATTAGATAGAAAAGATTTATTAGGTTGTGCACAAACAGGAACAGGTAAAACAGCTGCTTTTACAATTCCAATATTGCAACATCTTTACAATAGTAAAAATGACCATAAAGGACAACGAAAAATTAGAGCACTTATAATTACTCCTACACGAGAATTAGCCATACAAATTGCACAAAATATTACTGCTTATGGAAAATATACAGGAATAAATAATGTGGTAATTTTTGGTGGAGTAAAACAAAGAGCGCAAACGGATGAATTAAGAAGAGGTGCAGATATATTGGTTGCTACACCAGGGCGTTTACTAGATTTAATATCACAAGGTTTTATTTCTTTAAAATATGTAAAATACTTTGTGTTAGATGAAGCTGATCAAATGTTGGATATGGGTTTTATCCATGACATTAAAAAAATAATTGCCAAATTACCTGAAAAAAGACAATCACTTTTCTTTTCAGCAACAATGCCTTCAGCAATTATAGATTTATCGAGTAAAATTCTTGGAAACTATCAAAAAGTGACAATTACACCAAAACAGGCAACGGCTGAAAAAGTTGAACAAGCAGTATATTTTGTAAGCAAACCAAACAAACCTAAATTACTAATTCACTTAATAGAAGCAAATCCAAATTCCTCTGTGCTGGTTTTTTCAAGAACTAAACACGGAGCAGATAAAATTGTAAGAATATTAACTAAAGCACACATAAAGTCCGCAGCAATTCATGGGAATAAATCTCAGGGCGCCAGACAAAGAGCTTTAGGTGATTTTAAAGATGGAAAGTTAAATATACTAATAGCAACTGATATTGCTGCAAGAGGTATAGATGTTGAAGAGTTATCATTAGTAATTAATTTTGATTTGCCTAATATTCCTGAAACGTATGTACACAGAATTGGGCGTACAGGAAGAGCAAAAGCAAGTGGTATAGCTTTGTCTTTTTGCAATGCTGAAGAAAAAGCATATTTAAAAGATATTCAGAAATTAATCAATCAACAAATTCCTGTAATATCTGAACATCCATTTATGGATGATGAAATTGAAGATGCTGTGATACCAAAAGGACCTTCAAAAAATCAACGAAAAAAATTAAAGCATCATTCAGATCATAAGCCTAAAGAAGGAGAAAATACACAAAAACAACAAAGCAGAAGACCATCTTCAAAAAAGCGTCGTTATTAAATACTAAAATATTTAGATAAATTATATATTTAAAAATCAAAAAAAATTAACAAATGATGTTAAGTTTTTTTGATTTTTTGTGTATTTATGTTTTAACAATTAAACCACAAAACCCATAATAAGATATAAAACCGTTGTTATTAATCCACCAACTAAAGCATACGGTAATTGTGTTTTTACGTGATCTATATGGTCACTTGCTGAGGCCATAGATGAAATAATAGAAGTATCAGAAATAGGTGAACAATGATCTCCAAAAACACCTCCACCTAATGTTGCAGCAATTACTAAATTCAAATTTGCACCATGAATTTCTGCCATAGGTATTGAAATAGCCAACATAATTGCAAAAGTACCCCAAGAAGTTCCTGTAGAAAAAGCTATAAACGAACTTATTACAAAAACAATGGCAGGTAACAATTCTGGTGAAAGCCAATCTTTAGATATATTAGCTATATACAATCCTGTTCCTAATTGATTACAAGCGTCTCCAATTGCAAAAGCAAGCATCATTAATAGTGCTAATGGCATTAATTCGCTTATTCCTTTTAAGGTTAAATCTACCATTTCTTTCATTTTCATAATTCCTTGAGATCGGTATAAAATCATGGCTACAAAAATAGCGGTAACGACAGCATATAATACTGATGAAGAGCCAGAACCTTTTCCAATTGCTTGTGAAAAATGATTAGAAAGAGAGCTATAATTTTCTACTTTACTCCATCCAGTATAAACTAAATTAATAGGCATCATTATAACCATTGTTGCTAAAGGAATAACCATATTATAGGCTTTTGCTTTAATTCCTTCTTTTGGCGGATATGAAGTTACCGTATCTGAAAGCATAGGTTTAGAACCTTTATTCATTAGTTCACCCGTTTCTTTAGTCCGCTTTTCGGCTTTAGCCATAGAGCCAATATCCTTTTTAAAAATAATGACTAGTGCTAAAATTAGTAAGGTTATAATTGGGTAAAAATTATATTTAATAGATGTAATTAACACCGAAAATGGATGTTCAATTCCTTGAGTAATTAATAAACCCATAATAAATGCTCCCCAGGCATTAAAAGGAATTAAAATTGACGTTGGAGCCGAACTGGAATCGGCAATATAGGCTAATTTTTCTCTTGGGATTTTTAATTTATCAAAAATTGGCCGGTATAAAGTACCAACAGTTAGCGAGCTTATACTGGTTTCTACAAACAGAATAATACCTGTAAACATTGCTAATAGTTGCACGATAACTCTGCTATAACCTGTTTTCTTTTTTTCAAAAAAAACAATAAGTATGTTTAATTTATTTACAAAACCTTCAACACCTCTAGAATACTGAATAAAAAGTAGTAAAGCCCCTACTAAAGCACTAAACATAATGGTTCTTGTGTTTCCTTCAGATTTAAAAACATTAACCATACCTTCTAATGTGCCTAATGTTCCTGTTAAAAAATTCCAATCATTTATTATGAGGTATGAAAACCAAATACCAAAAAATAGAGCAATATATACTTGCTTGGTTCTTAGTGCTAAAATAATGGCTATAACAGGTGGAAGTATTGACAAAAATCCATAATCATTCATAAATAAAAGTGTAAGGTTTTTGAAATATATAAAAAGTAACCAAATAAAAAAATAATTTGAAGTGTTGATAAATCAAACTTAAATTTAAAATACTTAAAATCAATAAATTAAAATTTTATTTGTTTCGAACGTAAATTAATTTAAAGCGTCCGCTAGTTTTCTCTCGTTGCTCAATTTCAAATTGTTTTAAAGATTTAAATAAAGGTGTTAACTTTTGGAATCCAAAATTACGAGCATCAAAATTTGGTTGTTTCTTTAAAAGAAGTGAACCTACATCGCCCATAAACGCCCAGCCATCATCATCAGAAGCGTCAGAAACTGAATTTTTAAGTAACTGAATTACTTTTGGTGTAATTTTATCTAAACTTTCTTTTTTATGCGCTCTAATTCCATCCTGATTATCGTCTTCAGTTTCTAAAATTTCCAAATAAATAAACTTATCACAAGCAACAATAAAAGGATTCGGAGTTTTCTTTTCTCCAATTCCATAAACTACTAAACCCTCTTCTCTAAGTCTAGTGGCTAATTTTGTAAAATCACTGTCTGAAGAAACCAAACAAAAACCATCTACTTTTTCCGAATATAAAATGTCCATAGCATCAATAATCATTGCTGAATCTGTAGCGTTTTTCCCAACAGTATAGCCATATTGTTGTATTGGAGTAATTGCATTTTCAAGTAAAATGGTTTTCCATTTTCCTAATTGAGGCTTGGTCCAATCCCCATAAATACGCTTTATAGTTGGTGTTCCATATTTTGCAATTTCCTCCATCATTTCTTTAATATATTTTGAAGGAATGTTATCACCGTCAATAAGCACGGCTAATTTTATATCTTTTATCATAATTTAATTCTAATTTATAAAGGTACAGAAAAATATGTTTCTTTTATTTATCTTAAAACCGATTCTTTTTTTTTGAATTATAAATAGAATGTATCTTTGAAAATAAAATTTTATTTAATGAAATTTACACAAATTTCTTCGGAAGAATTTAAAATAAATAAATGGTCTGGCGGCACAACAACGCAACTTTTTATCTATCCGCCAACAACAAATTACCAACAACAAAATTTTAATTTTAGGTTGAGTTCTGCAACTGTTGAAATAGAAGAATCTACTTTTACTTTACTCCCAAGAGTTTCAAGAAAATTAATGATTTTAGAAGGAAATATCACAATTAATCACAAAAATCACTATTCAAAACAACTTAAAAAATGGGATATTGATTCTTTTGAGGGAAATTGGGAAACATCATCTATTGGAAAATGTACCGACTTTAATTTAATGACTACGGGAAATACATCTAGTGACTTGTCTTTCTTAAAATTAGGAAAAGGAAAAAACATTAATTATGAACTTGAAAATCAATGGGATTGGGTTTTTATATATGTTGGTGGTGGAAAATTAGATGTAAACATAAAGGATCGTCTTCAACATTTAAAAACTGGCGATTTATTTGTCATAAAAGATGTGATATCTTCAATGGTCAAAATTACTTGTTCAGAAAATAGTGAACTAGTTATATCTAAAATTAAAATTTGATTCGTTAAAAAAATCTATTTTTGCATTTCATATGGAGGAAGAAAACAAAAAACAAGAACACCCAAACAGTCCACTACATGGTATTAAGTTGGCAGAAATTGTGCAATATTTAGTAGCAACATATGGTTGGGAGGAATTAGCAGCAACTATTAATTTAAACTGTTTTAAAAGCAATCCCACCATAAAATCTTGTCTTAAATTTTTAAGAACAACTCCCTGGGCGAGAACTAAAGTTGAAAATTTATATTTAAAATCAATTATGTCAAATAAGAAATAATGACTTTTATTCATCGCTTTTAGTCTTTTGTAAAACCAAATTACGATTAAAAAAAAGAAGCCATAAAAATGGCTTCTTAATTAGTTACTTTTATTGGGCAACAATGGTTTATTATAATAAAGCTTGGTTTACTTTTTAGATAATAAATCTCTTATTTCAGTTAATAAATCTTCTTGAGAAGGTCCTTTTGGTGCTTCTGGTGCGGCCTCAACTGGTTTTTTAGTTTTATTGTATGCTTTAACAATTATAAACATTACAAAACCTACAATTAATAAATTAATAATAGTGTTTATCCAGGCTCCATAAGCTATTACTGCTCCTCCCGCTTCTTTAGCAGCTGCTAAAGTTGCATAATCATTACCGTCCATAGCAACATGAAGGTCAGCAAAATCAAATCCTCCGGCAAAATAACCAACAAATGGCATTGCAATATTATCTACAAAACCTTTGATTACAGCACCTAATGCTCCTGCCATTATAACTGCAACTGCAAAATCAATCACATTACCAGTCATAATAAAATTTTTAAATTCTTTTAACATTTTTTTATTTTTAATAATTAGACAAGGCAAGATACTAAATTAACAATTATTTAACAATTCTTTTTACTCGCTGTGAAATTGATGTCAATAATACATAAGGGATTGTGTTTATAGCTTTTGCCAACGCTTCAATATGTTGTTGGTTTTTATAAATTAAAACTTCATCACCTTCATTACAATTAATATCAGAAACATTTACCATGATCATATCCATACAAATATTCCCAATAATGGCTGCTTTTTGGTTATTTATATAAACATAACCAACGCCATTACTAAATTGTGTTGAAAATCCATCAGCGTACCCAATTGGTATGGTAGCTGTTTTCACAGTAGAAGTTGCTTTAAAAGCTCTATTATAACCAACGGTTTCACCTTCTTCAACAGTGTGTATTTGAGAAATTACTGATTTTAAAGTGACAACATTTTTTAAGTTGGTGGTTTCCTTTTCATCATTCCCAAAACCGTATAATCCAATTCCTAAGCGTACCATATCAAATTGAGCTTCGGAAGCATAATTTAGTATTCCTGAAGTATTTAACATGTGTTTAAACGGATTGTTATTTAGCTGGCTTATTAATTCATTAGAAAATGAATTAAAGGTGTTTATTTGTTGTAATGTAAATTCACGCTCATCTAAATCTTCACTTGCTGCAATGTGTGAAAAAACAGATTTTATAAATAGTTCTTTTTGATTGTTTATTGTTGATGATATTTCTAAAATATCATCAATAGTAAATCCTAATCTGTTTAAACCTGTGTTAAATTTTAAATGAAATGGATAATTTTGAAGTTTTAATTGTTTTGCATCTTCAATAAAAGATTTTAATAAATTAATTGAATAAATATTGGGTTCTAATTGGTATTCAACAATTTTTTGAAGGTTGTATTTTTGAGGATGTAATATAATGATAGGTGTTTTAATACCGGCATTTCTTAAAGCTATACCTTCATCTAGATAAGCAACGGCATAGTAATCGGCTTTAGGTTCTAAAAACCTAGCAATTTCAATTGAACCACAACCATAACCAAAAGCTTTAATAACTACTAAAACTTTAGTTTTTTTATGAAGTTTAGATTTAAAATAATTGAAGTTAAAATCAATGGCATTTAAATCTATTTCAAGAACAGTAACGTGGTTATTCTCCATTGTTATTTTGCGCTTCCTTTTTGTTTTTTTCTGCACGAACAGCTTTGTAGTATGCGGCACGGCTTAAAGGTTCATATTCTTGTGTTTCGCCTAGCATTACAAGTTCATCACCAGCTGCAGTTCTATGGCTATAATGAGCTAAATTTCCAGTTCTTGTGCAAACCGCATGTACTTTTGTAACATATTCCGCAGTTGCCATAAGCGCAGGCATTGGGCCAAACGGATTTCCTTTAAAATCCATATCTAAACCAGCAACAATAACACGAACACCACGATTTGCTAATTCATTGCAAACAGCAACAATACCATCGTCAAAAAATTGCGCCTCATCTATACCAACAACATCAACATCATTTGCTAAAATTAAAATATTTGAAGATGAAGGTACCGGTGTAGATCTAATTTCATTAGCGTCATGTGAAACTACCATTTCTATGTCGTATCTGGTATCAATGGCAGGTTTAAATATTTCTATTTTTTGCTTGGCAAATTGCGCTCGTTTTAACCTACGAATTAGTTCTTCTGTTTTACCAGAGAACATGGATCCGCAAACTACTTCAATCCAGCCAAATTGTTCGTTATGATTTACTGTATTTTCAAGAAACATTTTGTAATTTCACGCTTGAAAGGTTATTGTAATTTTTTTATTTCAAACAATTGCAATAAAAATTTGTATTACATTCGTTTAGTCATTAATTTAAATCAGGAATCAATGATACCTGATTTCTTACAAATTTATTAAAAATAATACATCAAAAACGATTTAATAAAGCAACTTATGCACAAAAAAATAAAAGCCGAATTAGTAAGTCTGGCACACAGTATTTTACAATTGGAAAATAATGATGATATTAGTGTACTTCATAAAAAAGCACAAGAAATCTATGAAAAACTTTCTGTGCTGAAGTTTGTTGATAAAAATATGAATACTGAATCCAATTCTGTTGAAACCACTAAGGAAATTGTTGATAAAATAGAACCTTCTTTTGAAGAAGAAAAGGAAGTATCTTCTAATTTAATTGAAGTTATAGAAGATGTTGAAAAGCTTGAAATGTTATTAGACGAACAAATTGAAGATATATTTGAGATTGAAGATACCCTATTAAAAGATGATGAAAAAGAAGTTTTTTCAGTTCTAAACTCATTAGAAGAAGAACTTAAAGATGCAATTTCTGCAGATGTTGCCACTGAAATGTTTGAAAGAGTAACTAAAGAAAACCCAGTTATTGAAGAAATTTCAGAAAATAGACAACGCTCTTTAAATGATACCCTATTTAAAAATAATTTGCAAGTTGGTTTAAATGATAGAATCGCTTTTGTAAAACATTTATTTGAAGGAAATCAGGAAGATTTTAATCGTGTATTATCACAATTAAATTCGTTTAAAAACGAAAATGAAGCAAAAGATTTTATTCAAAAAATGGTTAAACCAGATTATGATTGGAGCGCCAAACAAGATTATGAAGAACGATTAATTATTTTAATTGAGCGTAAATTTTTATAGCATTAATGAATTCTGATGCAATTGAAAAAGAATTAAAAAAAAGATTAGAATTTGAATATTCTTGGGGGCGGAAACAAATTGACACCTTTGATGAACAAACTAATTTCATATATAAAATAAGCTCATTTGATTTACTGTTATTAGAAATTGAAACAAAATTCAATAGCGATTCAGAATATAACGATTTAAAAAATTATGCCTTAAACAGGTGGTTTAATTTTTGGTCGGCAAAAGCAGTAGAAAGTATTTTTTGTGAACATGAAAATGTGAACCCACATCCAAATTCTCACCATAAATTCACAGATTTTTTTATTAACGAAATTCCATTTGATCATAAAACCACCGTTTTCCCAAAAGGATTTAATAAATCTGTCCCTTACGCAATAGCTCATAAAAATGAACTAATTGAATGGTTGTATAAAAACCAAAGTCAACAACAACGTAAACATTATAAAAATCGCCTTTTTATTGTATTGGTTAATTACGAAAATGAAAGTGAACATTGGAAATTAAAAGCTGAAATTAGTTGGCTAAAAAAAATAATATCAACATATTTACTTAAATTTGAAACTTCAAAATTACACAGTTTCTATTTTGAAAATGAAATTGTAAAAGCCGATATTATTTGGGCAATAAAGTAATATATTCGTCATTGCTAATTTTAAAAAAAATGTGGCAATCCGTTTCTTAAAATGAGATAACCACGTCGCTATTGCTCCTCGTTATCACGTTTTCGTTATTACGAAGCATAAAAACTAATTAAAAATTGTGAATTATATAGGCTCTAAACATAAATTATCTTCCTTTTTAAAGTCATCCATAATTAATACGGTGAATTCAGATTTATCAAACCTTGTGTTTTGTGATTTATTTGCAGGCACCGGAATTGTTGGCAGAACCTTTAAACCGTTAGTGAAACAAGTTATTGCTAATGATGTTGAACATTATAGCTATATTTTAAATAGAAATTATATTGGAAATCACCAATTATTAAATTGTGAAGAAAGAATAGAAATTTTAAATAATTTAGAAGGAATAGAAGGCTTTATTTTTCAAAATTATTGCGAAAACGGGAATGAAGCTCGATTGTATTTTTCTTCAGAAAATGGAAAAAAAATTGATTCCATTCGGCTACAAATTGAAACGTGGAAAACGAATAGTGAAATAACAGAAGATGAATATTATTTTTTATTGGCTTCTTTAATAGAAAGTGCCGATAAAGTAGCAAATACAGCTTCCGTTTATGGAGCTTATTTAAAGCAATTAAAAAAATCTGCACAAAAAACATTGCTTATTTTACCTGCTAAATTTATAAATACAAAATCTTCGCATCAGGTTTATAATGAAGATAGCAACAAACTTATTAAAAAAATTAAAGGTGATATTTTATATCTAGATCCACCTTATAATGCTCGGCAATACGGTTCAAATTATCATTTATTAAATACCATTGCAAAATACGACACATTTCTTCCGAAGGGAAAAACGGGTTTACGAGATTATTATAAATCGTCTTATTGTAAAAAAAATGAAGTGAAAAAATCTTTCGAAGACTTAATTAAAAATGCTAACTTTAAACATATATTTTTAAGCTATAATAACGAAGGTTTAATGACTGAAAATGAAGTGAATACAATAATGTCAACCTACGGAAAATACAGTTTGGAAACCATAAATTATCAACGTTTTAAAGCTGATAAAACAGAAAACAGAAATCATAAAGCAACTTCAACAGTTGAATATTTACATATTTTAGAAAAATAATGAATAAAATAAAAGAAGACACAAATTATATCTTTTGTATGAAGTGGGGCACTTTGTATGGAGCCGAATACGTGAACAGATTATATTCAATGGTTCAAAAAAACTTGACCTACGATTTTAAAATGGTTTGTTTTACTGATGATGAAACTGGAATTATTGATGAAGTGCAGTGCTTTCCAATCCCAGAAATTAAATTAGACTCAAAACTTCCAGAACGTATGTGGAAGAAATTAACAACGCTAAAAGAAGATTTGTACGGATTAAAAGGACGTGCTTTGTTTTTAGATTTAGACATTGTAATTGTTGATAATATTGATTGTTTCTTTGATATTGAAGGGGAGTTTAGAATTATTAAAGATCACAGTTGGAGATCCTGGAGAATTACAGGAAACTCTTCAGTTTACAGATTTGACATTGGTAAACACGGTTATGTTTTTGATGATTTTATTGCTAATTCAGAAAAAGCATTAAAAGAACATAGAAATGAACAGGAATATTTAACACATGCAATGAATGATAAAGGTAAATTGCAGTATTGGCCAAAAGAATGGTGTCCAAGTTTTAAATATGATTGCTCTTCGCGTTTTCCTTTGGCATTTTGGAAAACACCAAAAATAACTGAAGGTTCAAAAATTATTATTTTTCACGGAGAAATTAACCCTCATAAAGCTGTTAAAGGTGGTTGGGGAAAATGGTATAGATATGTACCTGCAGCACCTTGGGTTGCTGATTACTGGAAGTAAAATTATCAAATACTATAACCTTGAAAATTTAATAAATATTTAAAGTGAGTTTGTTAATGAAAATGTAAAATACATGTTCCTTGTTGAATAAAATAAAATGAAACTGTTACAAGAAATACGGTTAAAAAGGTGCTTAATAGGGTTTGAAAAAACCTTAATATTGGTATTTATATTTTTTTTAATAAGTTGTAAAAGTATTATAATTCCTGTTTTTTCTACGCAACAACCACCCTTAACTCCAAATTATGACAATCTAACAACTTGGGCAATTTTACCAAATACGTATCCCGAAAATTTGAAACAATGGCAAACAAATACCGATACTTTAAAAGTTGATGTATTTTATATTTACCCTACTTTAAATATTGAGGATAAAGATTTAAGATGGAATGTGCCAGTAACTGACGCTACCCAAAATGAAAAGGTAATTAATAAAGCGGTTTATTTTCAGGCATCTGCATTTTTAAACTCTGGGGAATTGTATGTTCCTTATTATAGGCAAGCTCATTTGAGGTCTTATAAATTATATAATACAGGTGGTAAAGAGGCCTTAAATCTTGCGTATTCTGACGTTAAGAAATCTTTTATAACCTATTTAGAAAAGTACAATCATGGCCGACCTATAATTATAGCATCTCATAGCCAGGGAACTACGCATGCTATAAAACTTTTAAAAGAATTTTTCGATGGAAAACCGTTACAAGATCAATTAGTGGCGGCTTATATACCTGGGATTGGTGTTAAAAAAAATGAATTTAAGCATATTGATTATATGATTAGTCCCACACAAACAGGTGGTTTTGTAAGTTGGAATACATTCAAAAAAAACTATTATCCTAAAGCCTATGAAGAATGGTTTGCTGAAACTGTAGTTTCAAATCCAATTAATTGGAATGAAAAAAGTGAATCTCAGCTTTCAGACCATAAAGGATTTTTATTTACCAATAGTAAATTATACACTCAGGCAGTACAAGTATTTGTAAAAGAGGGAGTATTATGGATTGGTTTACCACATTTTCCATATCGACTTTTTGTTTTAGGGAAAAAGGAATATCACCAAGGTGACATTAATTTATTTTGGGAAGATATAAGAGAAAATGCTTCTTTACGCGTAGATTCTTATTTAAAAAAACACCGCATGTTGACTGAAAACAAGAATTGAATTGTTTGATAAACGTTTAATTTTTTTAATAAAGAGCCTATTCAAACAAGTAACTCCTATAAACATAACTTAAAATACTACTAAAAATGGAGCTAAAGTTCAGTTGTACTTTTTACAGCAAAAAAATACAATGAAAGAAATTGTGTTGAAAATTAAAAGTGATAATGATTATATATTATTAGAATTAAAAACAACTATCCTTGAAAGTGATTTTAATAGCATATGTACATGAACTAATAAGTAGTTTTACTACTATTGCTTATTAAACACTAAAAAACGTCTAGATGTTATACACAAAACATCTAGATGTTTTGTGTATAACATCTAGACGTTTTCTTTCAACTGCTAAGTAGTTTGAGTAAAGAAATAAAGAAGTAGGAGCATTTAATAAGGTGTAAAGTACAAAATAACCAATACAGATTTTTGGATTTATATATTTTTCTTTTATACCTGAGTTGAACGTAAGAAAAGTAAATTTTTAATATAAAAAAAGCCGTTTAGATTTAAATCTAAACGGCTTTTTTATAAAATAATAAATTCTGTTTATTTGGTAGTTGCTTTTTTGCTAAAAGTATATGTAATACCAAAGTTAATACCAAATGAAGAGTAAGGAACTCTTTGAGCTAATTTTTTTGCTGGAAACATTGCATCCCCATTTGCCATAACTGTACTTGTAGGAAGTTCATCAACATATTCAGTTTTCTTTTCCCATCCTGGAGGTAGATTATCCAAAGAAAATGCTGTCCCTGGTACTAGAGTTCCATCAGCTAAAAATACACCTCCAGATATTTTAGCAATTTCAGAATCTTTACGTTTTACACTAATACCCATATATTCTGCCTCAATAAATAAATCAAGGTTTTCGCTTATATTGTGTTTGTATCCGAACGCTGCTACAACTCCTAATGGAAGTTGACCGTGAAAATCAACTGTTGCATCCACTTCAGAATAAGTTCCAGCCAGATCTAAAGTACTTTTATCATAAATTAAAGCTTCTGTTTTACCACCTAATTTAATTAAGGCTCCAAATCGACCATATAATTTGTTAGTAAATTTATATACTACGGCAGGCGTAAAACCATAAGCTCTACCTCTAGCTTTAACATCTACTGTTCTTCCAGGTACATTTACTTCGTCAATAGTTTGGTCGGCACCGTGTAAATACCCAAACCCAAGTTCAACACCAAAAGTGTCATTAAAAAACTTACCAAATTTAATTTGTCCATTTATTCCTTCACCGTAACTACCGTAATTGCTTTCGCTTGTTGTTGTGGTTATTGATTCACCAAATTTTACACCTGCACTAGGTATTGTATATCCACCACTTGCACTTACATAAAATTGCGCACTTGCACTTGTTGCCATAACAACAGCAACTAATAATAATAAATTTTTTCTCATAATTAATCTGATTGTTTAGTAAGGTTCGAATATACTTTTAATAAAATATATAATATATGACAAATGTTACATTTCGTAAAAAATGGTGATATATTAATTATTCAATAAAATAAGTTATAATTCCAATCCTTTTTTAGGGTTATTATTCAATAAAATTTCAACTGGATTTTCTAAAGCTTCTTTCACAGCAACTAAAAACCCAACAGATTCTCTTCCATCAATAACTCTATGGTCATAAGATAAAGCAACATACATAATTGGTCTAATAACAACTTCGCCATTCACAGCTATTGGTCTTTCCACAATATTATGCATTCCTAAAATTCCACTTTGAGGTGGGTTTATAATTGGTGTAGATAACATAGATCCAAAAACACCACCGTTGGTAATAGTAAAAGTTCCACCTGTCATTTCATCAACCGTAATTTGTCCGTCACGCGCTCTAAGTGCTAAACGTTTCACTTCATTTTCAACACCTCTAAATGTTAAGTTTTCAGCATTTCTAATTACTGGAACCATTAAACCTTTTGGTCCAGAAACTGCAATTGAAATATCTTTAAAATCGTGTAATATTTTATAATCACCATCTAACATTGAATTGACATCAGGGTATAACTCTAAAGCTCTCACAACTGCTAATGTGAAGAAGCTCATAAATCCTAATCCAACTCCGTGTTTTGCTTTAAATGCTTCTTTATATTCATTACGTAAATCAAAAATTGGCTTCATATCTACTTCATTAAAAGTAGTAAGCATGGCAGTTTCATTTTTTACAGCTACCAAACGTTGTGCTACTTTTCTGCGAAGCATGGACATTTTTACACGTTCAGAACTACGTGATCCACCAGTAGGAGTTCCCATACTTGGAGTTGCATTTACAGCATCGTCTTTTGTAATTCTACCATCGCGCCCAGTTCCCTTTACTTCTGAAGCAGGAATTCCTTTTTCATCTAAAATTTTCTTTGAAGCTGGCGAAGTAGTTCCACTTGCGTACGTCTTCTCTACTGCGCTTGAAGTAACCAATTTTTCCTCTTTCTTTTCAATAGCTTTTGAGACTTCAAGTTTTGCCTCTTTAGTAGTTGCGCCTTCAGGTTTTTTTCCGTCCACATCTATTAAACATACCACTGCACCAACAGCTACAGTATCACCTTCTTCAGCTTTTAAAGTAATTATACCACTTTCTTCAGCAGGTAATTCTAATGTTGCCTTGTCTGAATCAACTTCGGCAATTGGTTGATCTTTTTCAACATAATCACCATCTGCAACAAGCCAAGTTGCAATTTCTACTTCTGTAATAGACTCTCCCGGAGAGGGAACTTTCATTTCTAAAATCATCTTATTAGTTTTTTCAATCCTAAAATACTGTTGAGTAAGATTCAAAATCGTCATTCTGAATTTATTTCAGAATCTCATCATACTGATTCTTAATTTGTATGAGAACCTGAAACAAGTTCAGGTTGACGAAAAACCCACTTCAAGAGTGTTTTATTAATTATTTTTATTAGTTAGTTTTAAATGTTCTCATTTTATTTTTCAGCTGTAACATTTACTTTTCGCTATAAAATATTTTCTTATGAGTCAAAATTTGTATGGCTCGTTTCAAATACTTTATCAATAATACGTTGGTGTCTTCTTTTAAATCTTGCTGCTGAACCCGCGGCTGGAACTGCGTAAAACGGTTGTGAAGCAACTTCTAAATGTACCAATCTAAAACGTTGTAACATAAAACTCCAAGCTCCCATATTTTCAGGTTCTTCTTGTGCCCAAACATAATTTTTTATAGTTGGATACTTGTCAATTACTTGTTGTAATTTTTCTAAATGTAAGGGAAATAATTGCTCAATTCTCACTAAAGCAACATCTTTTCTTTCTAAATTAGTACGCTCTACTAATAAATCATAATAGAATTTACCTGTGCAAAACACTAGTTTAGTTACATTTTTAGGATCTATTGTATCATCAATTACTTCTTGAAAACTTCCTTCGGAAAAATCTTCTAATGATGAGGTTGCTAATGGGTGACGTAATAAACTTTTTGGTGTAAATACAATCAGTGGTTTTCTAAAATCGCGTTTCATTTGACGACGCAATAAATGATAGAAATTGGCGGGTGTTGTACAATCGGCTATATTCATATTGTCTATAGCACATAATTGTAAAAATCGTTCCATACGTGCTGAAGAATGTTCAGATCCTTGTCCTTCATAACCGTGTGGAAGTAACACTACAATACCATTTTGTAATTTCCATTTGTCTTCAGCGGCAGCCATATATTGGTCGAATATAATTTGTGCACCGTTACTAAAATCTCCAAATTGAGCTTCCCAAATGGTTAACGAATTTGGATTTGCCATGGCATAACCATAGTCAAAACCAAGCACACCGTATTCAGATAATAACGAATTGTAAATATCCATAGTACCTTGTTTATCACTAATTGTATTTAGTAAGTTGATACGTTCTTCAGAAATTTCATCACGTAAAATTGCGTGACGATGGCTAAATGTACCACGCTCAACATCCTGACCAGAGATACGAATATCAAAACCTTCTTGTAATAAACTTCCGTAGGCTAATGTTTCGCCCATTCCCCAATCAATTTTATTGGTTTTAAAAACCATGTTATTTCTGTCTTGTAAAATTTTCTCAGCTTTGCGTAAAAATTTCACACCTTTAGGGACCGTTGAAACAACTTTTGCGATAGTTTCTAATTTAGATTTTGGATATGTAGTGTCTTCAGAAATCAACATTGAATCCAAATCTCTTCGGGTAAAACCTTCCCAAGTATCTTGCATAAATTCACGGACTTTAGAAGTGTCAATTTTCTTTGATTCAAGATATTCTTCTTCTAATAAGTTTTTGAATTCAGCAATTGATTTATTTAAATATGCAGTATCAATTACACCTTCTGCAATTAATTTTTCAGCATAAATATCTCTAGGATTTGGATGTTTTGAAATTGTTTTATATAATTTTGGTTGTGTAAAACGAGGCTCATCACCTTCATTATGCCCATATTTTCTGTAGCCAAGTAAATCAATGAAAATATCTCGTTTAAATTTCATTCTAAAATTTAAGGCGAATTCTATGGCATGTGTAACGGCCTCAACATCATCAGCATTTACATGTAGCACCGGAGATAAAGTCACTTTGGCAACATCTGTACAGTACGTGCTTGAACGTGCATCAAGATAGTTGGTGGTAAATCCTATTTGATTATTAACGACAATATGAATGGTTCCACCTGTAGTATATCCGTTTAACTGACTCATTTGAGTAACTTCATACACCAATCCTTGGCCCGCAATTGCAGCATCACCGTGAACAATTATTGGAAGCAATTTTGAATTATCTCCATTATAAATGCTGTCTATTTTTGCACGTGCAATTCCTTCCACAATTGGACCAACAGTTTCAAGATGTGAAGGGTTAGGAACTAAATTCATGGTGAGTTCCTTGTTGCTTTTTAGTGTTTTGGTTGTTGTTACTCCTAAATGATATTTTACATCACCATCTATATCTTCATCTTCAAAATCTTTTCCTTCAAATTCGCTTAATAAATCGCGGACAGGTTTTCTAAAAATATTTATAAGGGTATTTAAACGCCCTCTATGAGCCATTCCTAAAACAAATTCTTTCACATCGAAATCTTCTGCGCCAATTCTAATTATTGCAGCTAAAGCAGGAATTAAAGTTTCACCCCCTTCCAATGAAAAACGCTTTTGGCCAACGTATTTGGTTTGTAGAAAATTCTCGAAGGTAACTGCCTGATTTAATTTTTGTAAAATATACCTTTTAGTTTCAGGAGTATAGCTAGGGCGATTTGAATTTCTGTTTAATTGTTTTTGAATCCATTTAATTTCTTCAGGATTTCTAATATACATATATTCTACACCAATAGAATCACAATAAATAGTTTCTAAATGTTTAATTATTTCTCGTAGACTAGCTTTACCAGTGCCAATAATTTCACCGGCATCAAAAATGGTATCTAAATTGTTTTTAGAAAGCCCAAAGTTTTCAATAGCAAGCGTAGGTGTATATTTTCTCCGCTCTCTAACAGGGTTTGTTTTGGTAAACAAGTGACCCCTTGTTCTGTATCCGTTAATTAAATCGAGTACTTTAAATTCCTTCAAAACATTTTCTGGAACTTCAAAATCAGAACTTTCGTCGGCTATTGAATATTTTTCATTGGCAAAATCATAGCCCTGAAAAAAGCTTTTCCAACTGGGCTCTAAGGTATCAGGGTTTATTAAATACTGGTCGTATAAATCGGCTATGTAACCTGTGTGTATAGTATTTAAAAATGAAAATTTATCCATATTAATTATTAGTAATCAATGATTTATTTAGTAGTGGCTAAAATACAATTTTTAACAAAACCATCTATTTATTAAAAGGTTTATTGTAATTATTATATTATTAATAAAAATAATTGATTTAAGTTAAATATGTAATGTTTAATGTGCTTATTTTGAAGTAAATAATAAAAACTTAATAAATTGAGAGTAGATTTTTTAAAGGAATTAAAGTTTAGTTTTCAGACAGTTACTTGATTGTAAAAAAAAAAATTAAAAAAGAATGCATTTTTTTTAAAAAAATCTTGCAAAAAGTATAAAACCTTGTATATTTGCACTCGCAAAAGAGAATAAATTCCTCCTTAGCTCAGTTGGTTAGAGCATCTGACTGTTAATCAGAGGGTCCTTGGTTCGAGCCCAAGAGGAGGAGCTTTTTTGATAAAACCTTTACAGAAATGTAGAGGTTTTTTTGTTTTAAATAGTCGATAACACTTCATTTTACTTAGTTATTATTGCATTGTACGCATTCATTGCATCCAAACTTCCCAAATCATTAAATTGCCAACTTGCCAACTTTTTTGATTAAAAAAGGTGTACTAAAAGGGAGGCCACTGAAAAAGTCATTTAAGGCTTAAATTTTTAAAAAAAAGGAGTAGAAACGCAAGTTTATCTACTCCTTTTTTGTATCTTGTATTAGTTTAATATACTGATATATATGTTGTTACGACAAAATAAAATTCAATTTAGTGATTATGGTTCACTATATGATTTGATTGTTCCAAAGGAGAATCTTCTCAGAAAGATTAAAGACCTGATTGATTTTTCCTTTGTTTACGATGAATTGGTAAACAAATATTGTCACAATAATGGTCGTACCGCAGAAAGTCCAATTCGGATGTTTAAGTATTTATTGCTTAAGACCATATATGATATATCTGATGTTGATGTAGTTGAGCGTTCACGATTTGATATGTCTTTCAAGTATTTTTTGGGTATGTCACCCGAAGACGATGTAATCAATCCAAGTTCACTCACAAAATTTAGAAAGCTACGATTGAAAGATACCGATTTGTTGAACCTACTGATAAATAAAACAGTATCTATTGCTATTGAAAAAGGGGTAATCCGTTCTAAATCTATTATTGTAGATGCTACCCATACGCTATCGAGATCAAATCCATTTTCAACAATTGAAGTCTTAAGAGAACGCTCAAAACAACTTCGCAAAACTGTTTACAAGTACGATGAATACTGGAAGGAACGTATGCCTAAAAAGAATATTGACAATGATTTAGAAAAAGAGTTAGCTTATTGTAAAGAGTTAGAACGAATTATTGAAAAGGAACAATCTATCAGCTCAATTCCTGCGGTACAAGAAAAATTAAACACCCTAAAAGAAACCATTGAAGACACTCAGGAAAATATCACATTATTAAAAGATCAAGATGCCAAAATAGGTCATAAATCCGCAGATAGTTCATTCTTTGGTTACAAGACACACTTAGCCATGACGGAAGAGCGCATAATAACAGCAGCAGTGGTAACGTCTGGCGAAAAAGGAGATGGACCAGAGCTACCCAGACTTTTAGAAATCAGTCAAGAAAACGGTATTTCCGTTGACACAATCATAGGCGATGCTGCTTACTCCGGAAAAGAAAATATAGAACTAACCAGCAAGCAAAATATTAAAATAGTAGCGAAACTCAATCCGTCAATTACGCAAGGTTTTAGAAAAAATGAAGACCTATTTGATTACAATAAGGATGCAGACATGTTTGTATGTCCCGCAGGACACATCGCAATACGAAAGGCGCGACAAGGGAAAAAGAATGTTGGATCAAACCAAGTAGATACGTACTATTTTGATGTTGAAAAGTGTAAAACTTGCCCTCTTAGAAACGGTTGTTATAAGGAGGGAGCAAAATCCAAAACCTACTCTGTATCCATAAAATCAGATCTTCACAAAGAACAAATTGTTTTTCAAGAAACAGAATACTTCAAAGATAAGGCGAAACATCGGTACAAAATAGAAGCTAAAAATGGCGAGTTAAAGAATGTTCATGGTTATGGTCGAGCAATATCATATGGCATAAACAATATGCAGATGCAGAGTGCAATGGCGATTTTTGCTGTAAATCTAAAGAGAATCATTAAACTAAGTGTGTAAAGCAAAAAACAGTCAAATAACTTACCCATAAAACCATTTTTGAATGGTATTGGCAAAAAGAGCATGTTTAGAAAAACAGCAGTAAAAAAGCGACTAAGTCAAAGTTACCTTTGAACTTAATCGCTTTAATAAATCTTGCTCAATTTAATTGAGCTTTTTCAGTGGCCTCCTAAAAGGTGCCCCATTTTTTTTATTAGTTAAACAGATTGTCTAATTTTCAATATTCTTTGGGTGATTCATACAATTTCTTATAAACTTAAAGGCTTTTGTGATGTGTCCCTCTATGGTTTTTATAGAGATGTTAAGTTCTTCGGTAATTTGTTCATTTTTTAAATTCGTAATTTTTTTTGCGATAAATACTTTTTTACATTTTTCCGGAAGTTCTTCTATGCAATTTTCCAGTTTTTTAAGTCTTTCTGCTATGTAATCTTCATCTGATTCAATTACAAAATCAAGTGCATCTTTGTAAAAAGAAGAAAGAAGGTCATTTTTTTTCTTGGTACTTCTGTGCACATCCATAATTTTGTAATACACCATTTTATACAAATAACTATTTAAGGATGTGGTAATTATAATTTTTTTTCTATTGGTCCATAAGGCTACAAAAACATCTTGAACCAAATCTTGTATGGCATCTTGGTCTGAAATGTAGTTAAGTGAATAAAGGCATAACTTTTCAAAATAAGCAATATACAATGCTTCAAAAAAGTGTTCATCACCATTTTTGAATGCTTCAATGTCACTATTAAAATCTCGCTTTTTAGACACCGATTATCTTTTAATTAATTACTTAACCTGATCTTGCAAATATGGTAAAAAAAAACAAAAGCAAGGGTTTTTCTAATTTTTTACGTCATATAAAGAAAAAAGATTAAAGGTGGATCAACATAAAATAGACATTCTAATTGTTAAAGTATTTGAAAACAGTATTACAGATGTGGAATCTAAGGTATTGGAAGATTGGTTGAAAGAGGATTGCAATAAAAGATATTTCAATGAATTTGTTGAAATTAATTATTTGATAAATTCAAAAAGTCAATTTGATTACACAACTTCCTTAAAGAAGTTTAAAATCATTATTAATAAAAATTCGCAAAAAAATTATACAAATTTTTTAAAATATGCCGCTGCGGTTTTGATTTTTATTTCTGCCGGCTATTTTATAACCAAAGATCAAGCTTGGGGTGATAAAAATGTTTCTAGAGAGACTCATATAGAAATAGGCACTGATAAAGCCACCCTAACCTTAGAGGATGGATCTGAAGTAGTTTTAGAAAAAGGCAATGTATACTCAAGTAAAACAGCGAATAGTGATGGCGAAAAAATAATTTATAAAAACGCTCAAAACAATCCAAAGGAAACAAAAAATAACATCGCGTATAATTACCTAACAATTCCCAGAGGCGGTGAATTTTATGTACAACTATCCGACAGCACAAAGGTTTGGTTAAATTCTGAAACAAAAATAAAATTTCCGGTAAAATTCAGGAAAGGAGCAGTGAGGGAAGTTGAATTGATTTATGGTGAAGCTTATTTTGATGTTTCGTCAAGCACAAAGCACAACGGCACTTCATTTAAAGTGTTAACACAATTGCAGGAAGTAGAAGTTTTAGGAACCGAGTTTAACATAAAAGCTTATAAAAATGAAAATGTAATAGCCACAACTTTGGTTGAGGGTAAAGTTGCTGTAGACGTTAATAACAAAAAGGAAATTTTAAATCCAACACAGCAATTAAATTATAATATCAGTGATAAAACCATTAGAATTTTAATGGTAGACACAGATCTTGAAACTTCTTGGCGCCAAGGATATTTTAGTTTTACCGGGAAACCGCTAAAAGAAATTATGAATGTTATATCCAGATGGTACAATATTGACATTGAATTTGAAAATAAATTGAATGAAAATAAAAAGTTTAATGGAAGTTTAAGCAGAAATCAAAATATTGAAAATATTTTACTAACAATTAAAAACACAAACAATATAACTTATGAAATAAAAAACGATAAAATCATTATAAAATAGAAAAAAGGGAATGAAGTTTAAATTTTATCAAGACCTAAAACTTCACCCCTTCCTGTGAATAATTAATTAAAAATAACTAATCAAACATGCAAACTTATGGAAATTAATTTTACCCATGTCTTTTTTTTAACTAAAAAAAAGATTTTAAAAACAATTATGAGAAGCTTTATCCTCTTATTTTGCGGAGTAGCATTTGGGTTTTCACCAAAATTTGGTTTTTCTCAAAACGCTAAGATTTTAATTGAATCGGATGTTACTTTATCCGTTGAACACGTATTTGAATTGATACAAAAACAGACCGATTATAATTTTATTTATGGCGAAGATCTTTTTAAGATAGCCCCTAAAGTTAAGTTAAAAAAAGGCGTTATTAAAGCGAGCAAGTTGTTGGAATTAAGCTTGGCTTCAGGTAATTTTGTTTATGAATTCACCAGTGACAAAACTATTATTTTAAGCAGAAAAAAGGAAACTTCAGCGATAGAAGTTAATCAAACACTGCAAACAAAAGTGATCACAGGTAAGGTAACAAATGAAAATGGCCCACTACCAGGGGTGACTGTATTGGTTAGAGGAACTGGTAACGGGACCTCAACTGATTTTGATGGAGTATATACAATAAGTGCTACGGAGGGAGATATACTAGAGTTTTCATATTTAGGTATGCAAACAAAATCTATAACTGTAGGGGAGGCTGATCAGATTAATGTAAAAATGTTAGAAAATACAACTTCGTTTGATGAAATTGTTTTAACAGGAGTAGCTAGTGGGACATCTGTAAAAAAATTAACAGTATCTGTCACAAAAGTAAGTGAAGAGGCGTTAAAAATGGTTCTGGCAACTTCTGTAGGTGGAGCTTTAGTTGGTAAAGTTGCAGGTGCAAGAGTTTCAATGTCCACCGGTGCACCAGGCTCAGGTGCGCAAATTCAATTAAGAACAGATACTAATTTAAACGCAGGATCATCTCCATTGATTATCATGGATGGTGTTATTATTAATACCTCTTTAGCTGATATTAATTCGGATGATATTGAAAGTATAGAGGTAGTTAAAGGTGCTGCTGCATCTTCTTTATACGGTTCTCGCGCAGGAAATGGTGTAATTGCCATTACATCTAAAAGGGGAAACAAATTAGAAATCGGTACTTCAAGAGTTACGGTTAGAAATGAAGTTGGTTTTCAACAAATTTCTAAATATTTAGATTTGGCAGAGCACCATAAGTTTAAGCTGGATTCTAGTTGGGAACAACACAAAGGAGCGTACACAGCATATGATGGGGTTACCTATCCTGCTGGTTATGTAGGTGGCTATAGTCCATTTATTTCTGGATCACAAAAAATTGACGATGACCATTATATAGATAATGAATTTGGCGTAACAAGAGATCAACAAAAGGAATATTTCCAAACAGGTGAGACTATGACAAACTTTGTGTCTTACTCCAGCAATACTGCTAAAACAAATTTATATGGTTCTTTTGAAAACAATAAACAAACAGGTGTTGTACCATTTACAAATGGATATGAACGTCAAAACTATAGATTAAACGTAGATCATCAAATTGCCCCTTGGCTAAAGCTATCTGCAACCAACTTATTTACGGATAGTAAAGTACAACCTACTGGTGGTGGATTTTTACAGATCCTATTGGCAGAGCCAGATAATGATTTGAGAATGGCAAACCCTGTAGATGGGCAGCCCTATTATTTAAGACACAATCAATGGGGTACTGAAGTAAACCCTCTTTATGATGCATGGATATATGAATCTTTAACTCAAAACACCAGTTGGATTAGTAATTTTAAAGTGAATGTCTTATTAAATAGCTGGGCAAATATAGATGTTTCGCATTCCCTAGAAATACAAAACTCCTATTCGTCCAACTACAAGCCTTATAACGCTTGGCAAGTTTCCGGTGGAGGAGATAATGATTATGGAATTTTATATTCTAAAGGGATGTTACAGAAAAGTTCTACAAATTCTAGACAAAATAATACCCAATTCACGTTAAATTTATCTCAAAAGTTTGATGATTTAATGGTTAAGGGGAAAATTTCGATATTAGATGAATCAAAAGAGTCTAAATATTTTTCTGCAAGATCTACTGGATTTGCAGTTCAGGATCTTCCAACTCTGGATGCATTTACAGTAATTAAATACGGAAATTCAAATAATACCAAGGAACTTGCAAGAAACTATTTTGCAATTGTATCTTTAGATTATAAAGACCGTTACTTAGTTGATATGATGTTTCGAAGAGATCAATCTTCATTATTTGGGTCGGAATCAAGATGGTCTAATTACTACCGTGCGTCTGGTGCGTATCGAATTACACAGGACATAACAATCCCTGGAGTACAGGAATTAAAAATTAGAGCCGCTACTGGAACAGCCGGTATACGCCCAGGATTTAACTGGCAATATGAAACATATGCTCTCAATGCTGGAGTTAGTACTCCGGGTCAAAAAGGAAATAAATTACTTAAGCCTTCTCAAACCAAAGAAACTGAATTTGGTTTAGACGCTGCTTTTTTAAATAAATTTACCTTCCAAGCAACCTACGCTAAATCAATTACAACCAATCAATTTTTGGCGGTTCCTTTAATCCCTTTTGTTAGTGATGGTTTTAATTCTCAATGGCAAAATGCGGGTACTGTTGAAGGAAATACATTAGAATTATCATTGGCTGCAAATTGGTTGAAAAAAAATGATTTCAAATGGACAACCAATGTGGTTTTTGCTAAAAGTAAACAAAAAATAACGTATTTACCTATTGCACCCTACCAATCTGGGCCTGATGGGTTATTTTTCATCAAAGAAGGTGAAACTTATGGTGCAATTTATGGATATACCTGGGTTAACACTTTGGGCCAAATGGGCGCGCAGTTGCCAGATGGTAAAACAATCAATGATTATGAAGTAAATAGCGATGGCTATGTAGTTCCTGCAGGTAGTCAGGGCTTATTAACAGAGCAAGCAATTAGATTAAAGGAAGATGGCGTAAATAGCGCAGATGCTTTTGTGAAAATTGGTGATGGCTTACCTAATTTCACCCTTGGATTGTCAAATACATTAACTTATAAAGGATTGTCATTGTATTTCTTGCTTGATGTAAAAAGCGGTGGTGATGTGTATAACAAAAAAGCACAAGGGATTACAAGAACTGACAGAAATGGAATTCAGGATATGTCAAATGTAGCTGAAGGCAGCAAAAAAACATATGACTATTTTCAAGGATTTTATAATAGTGGCTCTAACAATAGCTATTGGGTTGAAGATGCCTCTTTTGTTAAATTAAGAGAAATGGCAATTGGTTATACAATCAAGGATACGCAATTACCTTCAATTTTTAAAAATACCATACAAAGTATTACGGGAAAAATTGTGGGAAGAAATTTACTAACCTTTACTAATTATTCAGGTTATGACCCTGAAGTAGGTAGTACTAGAAACCCTTACGATGCTGCTGCTGAATACCCTAACTATAGGAATATAGCATTATCTCTAACTTTTGAATTTTAATTAATAAAATACCATTATGAAAAATATAATTATAAAAACTCTTTTTATAGGTTTTCTATGTTTCACTTCTTGTACTCAAGATTTCGAAGTGCCTAATGAAAATCAACCTGATTTCTTAAAAGTGTATGCAAGCGGTGCTGATGTAAAAAATGTAGCCGCAGGTTTATATAGTACTTTTTATCTTCCAAATAACTTTACGATGACAATGATGTTATCAGTTGCTGCAGACAATTTGTCTTGTTCTAGTGCAAATTACGGTATGAGAGCTATGAGCGCGGAGCCTCGATTAGCTTGGGATAATACTCCAGGATATGCATATGAATCAAGTACAAGTTATCCATTTAATAAAATGTATGCAGTTATCAATACCGCATCTCTTGTTTTAAAAGCGATGGACAATGGCCTTCAAATAGGTAAAGATGGTGTTGATAATAATTTAGTAAGGGCTTTTGCACGTTTTAATATGGGTATTGCTTATGGAACATTGGCATTAACTTTTGATAAGGCTTTTATTGTAGATGAAAATATTACGCTCGAAAATGCATCTGTTGCTGACGCTAAAGCATATTCCGAAGTAGCAGCACAAGCAATTTTATACTTAGATGAGGTTATCGCATTGTCTGGGAATAACTCTTTTAGTATTCCCGCTGATTGGATGGGAACTGCAGGAGTCTTATCTAGCAGTGAGCTAAAGCAATATGCCAATTCTTGGGCTGCTAGAATACTTTCAAACTTACCTAGAAACTCAACTGAATTAGCTGCTGTAAACTGGCAGGATGTTAAGAAATATGCAGATGCTGGGATAACATCCGATTTTAATGTGGTACAAGATGGATTTAATAAATGGCCCAATTATGCGGGGTACTATCTTATGTCTCCAGGCTGGGCTGAAGCGGATATGTATGTTGTTAATAAATTAGACCCAACCATGCCAGCACATTGGGATGATGATTTAGTAGCACCACCTGCTTCAACAAATCCAAATGCAGATAAACGTATAGAAACCGATTTTCAATACAAATCATCTCATATTAATGCTGACCGTGGAATTTATCATTGGTCAAACTACCGTTTTAAAAGAAGAGACTTCCTTTCCACTTGGCCTCCGACTGGACCGTTACCTGAATTTATGCTTGCTGAAAACGATATGTACAAAGCAGAAGCAGCAGCCTATACAGGTGATTTATCAGGAGCAGCAGCCATAATTAATGCCGGTACACGCACCACAAGAGGTCAATTACCATCAGTGGCTGCAAATCTTCCAGATATTAAAGAAGCAATTCACCATGAGCGCATTATTGAAATGATACTTACTGGAACGGGTTTACAATTTTTTGAAATGAGAAAAAGAAATCTTTTACAAAAAGGAACACCGCTACATTTCCCTTTACCAGCTAGAACATTAGAGACTTTTGGAGCACCACAACCCTTTAACACATTTGGCGGACCAAGCGGGCAAGATGGAATCAATGGATCAAATGGGGGTTGGAGATAACCTTTAATTATTAAAACCAAAGCTTAGTTACATTCTTCCTATGAGTGATTTTAATAATAATGATCACTACAAGTTTGCTTTAGTTATAAAAATTGCTTAACGAATTAATGTTTATTTGAGTTAGTTAATTTTTCTAAAGGTTCCAAATAATTTATTTGGAACCTTTTATTAAGTTTAACATAATTTAGAGATATCATTTTTTATGTATATGTTTTTGAAGACCTAAACGGATTAATATAAACAACAAAGAAACCAGAAATTAAATATAACTAAGATTTTTATTTCTATTGATAAATTAAGTTGTATTCCATTACCGAATTATAAATTAAATTTAAAATTATTATGAAAAGTTTAAAACTCTCTTTTTTAATTATAATATTAAGTATCAATAGTATTGTAGCACAAGACATGCTAATACCAAATAATAAAAAATTATATGACCCAACAAGTGATTCCAAAGTTGAAATTACAAATGCAGTAAAAAAAGCAAAAAAAGAAGGCAAACACGTGTTTTTGCAGATTGGAGGAAACTGGTGTGGATGGTGCCTGGCGTTTGATAAAAAAGTAAAATCAAATGATACATTGCGCACAGCGATGGAGAAGAATTTTGTTGTTTATCATGTGAATTATAGCAAAGAAAACAAGAATTTAGATGTTCTAGCTTCACTAGGATTCCCTCAGCGTTTTGGGTTTCCAGTATTCGTGATTTTAGATGGTGAAGGAAATCGACTTCATACTCAAAATAGTACCGATCTTGAAGAGGGAAAAGGGCATTCAACAAAAAAAACATTAAATTTTTTTAATAATTGGTCACTATCGGCTATTGACCCAAAAGAGAATGAAAAGTGGTGAAACGCTTAGCTAAAATTAAAGTATCCTGTTTTTTAATGTTTGGTTTTAGAGACAATCTATAGCGTTAAAAATACTATTGAATGAATTATTATAATTTTTGAGTTTATGTTTAATAACAAATATGTGATTATCTATTTAAAAAACGGATTGGTAGAAAAAATAGAAGTGTTTTCATGTTATTATTTGAATTAATTAACAAACTTCACTCTAAAAAGCCTATCCTAGTTAATGATTTAAGAACTATTTGTATGGGTTCCAAGACATTTAGTTTTGGAATCTTTTTTTTACGAAAAGTCTTGGATAAAATTTCCATTTTATGAGGATGATCCAAATACAAAGTTTTTGAAAATGCACTCATTGTCAAATTGTTAAAACCAGTTTTACTTGTTGAAAGATATTGAAAAAAACACCTGGTTCGAAACCTGTTGTGACTTAGAATTATAGTAACTATTAGTCGTCTTTCTCGTAAAAATACAAAGGCAATTTTCTTATCAAAAAAACATTTGAAATTAAAAAAATACAAAAACAAAAAATGAAACAAGAATATACATTAACCATCTACACTGAAAATCAGCTAGGGTTAATGAACAAAATAGCCATCATGTTTTCTAGAAGAAAAATCAACTTAGAAAGTTTAAATACTTCCCCTAGTGAAATTGTAAAAATATACAGATTTACCATCGTTGTCAGAGAAACGAAAACAGTGGTTAAAAATTTGGTATTCCAAATAGAGAAAATTATAGATGTTATTAAATGCCATTGTAATACGAATGACGAAATCATTTGGCAACAAATGGCATTATACAAAGTTCCAACAGCTAGCATTATGAGAGAGCTGAAAGTAGAACAATTGTTGAGGCAATACGGAGCCAAAGCAATGGAGATTCGGGAAGATTACACTGTGTTTGAAGCTATAGGTCAAGACGAAGAGATAAATAAATTGGTTTCAGAACTAGATAGCTATGGCCTCATTGAGTTTGTAAAAAGTTCCCGAATAGCTATTATCAAATCGAGTGAAGGTATCCAACGGAAAGTACTAGATATGGAAAAAAATGATCCCTCAAAAAAACCAATAAACAACGAATTTTTGAGTCATAAAAGTATGATTTTTGAAATGTAATAAAACAAGTACATGACCATATTTAAAGAAGTGTTAGCGGCAAAAAAACAATTACAGGGAATCGTTTCAGTTACCCCATTAACAGAAAACTTAAATCTGTCAGATGAGTTTAGTGCAACTATTTTACTAAAACGTGAAGATTTACAAATTGTTAGATCCTACAAAATTAGAGGGGCTTACAATAAAATGAGTTCCCTTACGGAAAAGGAGAAAAAACAGGGTATAGTATGCGCTAGTGCGGGAAACCATGCTCAGGGAGTAGCCTATTCATGTAATTTACTAAAAATAATGGGCAAAATCTACATGCCAAAACCTACCTCAAAACAAAAGATAAAACAAGTCCAGTTATTCGGAAAATCATTTGTCGAAATTGTACTTATAGGTGACACTTTTGATGATGCTTATGAAAAGTCTATAGAAGATGTCCAAAAAAATAATAAGATTTTCATCCATCCTTTTGATGATGTCAATGTAATTGCTGGTCAAGGTACGGTAGGTCTGGAAATTTTGGAATCATTTAGCGATTCAATTGATTATGTATTTGTTCCAATTGGCGGTGGTGGTTTGGCTTCTGGACTTTCGGAAGTTTTTAAACATCTGAGTCCAAATACAAAAATTGTTGGAGTAGAACCTGAAGGCGCCCCATCTATGAAAACTTCAATTAAAAATGGCATAAACACAACATTAGAAACCATTGATAAATTTGTGGATGGTGCAGCGGTAAAAAGAGTAGGCAATATAACTTTTGAAATTTGCAGAAAGAATTTGGACGATATTATTCTGGTTCCCGAAGGCAAAGTTTGCACCACAATTTTACGATTGTATAATGAGGAAGCCATGGTTGTAGAACCTGCTGGTGCGTTAACGATCGCCGCTTTGGATTTTTATAAAGAAAAGATAAAAGATAAAAAAGTGGTTTGTATAGTTAGTGGAAGCAATAACGATATTGAGAGAACTGCTGAGATAAAGGAACGATCGTTGTTGTACGAAGGATTAATGCATTATTTTATGATTCAGTTTCCACAACGTCCAGGTTCTTTAAAAGAATTTGTAAATGAAATTCTTGGTCCCGATGATGATATTACCTACTTCCAATTTGCAAAAAAAAACAGCAGAGAGGTTGGCCCTGCTGTGGTAGGGCTGGAACTGAGAAATAAAAATGATATCTCGATTATCAAAATTAAAATGGTTAATAAAGGATTTGAGTTTAAATACCTCAACGAAAAGCAAGATTTGTTCACCCAATTAATAGGATAAACAATAATCTATTTTCAATGTATAGATTTTCTTCATATAGCTTTTTTTAGAATCGCTAAAGGTTTATCTAGTTTTTTTATTATGTAGATTGTTAGCAAAAAGTGAATTAGCTTACATTATTTAATGTAGGTGTAAAACAGATTTATTTAGATAATTAAACGGAAAATTTACGAGAAGTTGTTATTTTTTAGAATGACAAAAAGTTAATTTCTTAGTTTCCTTATAATTGCGTATTGAATTATTGAATTCCAGCTGCAGCTTCTGTCAAGAAGGGGAGCAAAACGAGTCTTAACATTAATTTGTTAAGGCTTTTTTGTTTTTTAAAATCTCACAAAGACTTTAAAGACATTTAGTTTTGGTGTAAATCGTCAGCAAAAAGTGTACTGATTTAGTCAAAAACTAAGAGAGTGTTTTCAAAAATTATTAAATTTGAATTATTATGAAAACACCAAGAAAACAAACAACAGAAAATTACATTAAAGAGATTCGCAGAAACACCAGAAGAATCTTTAGTTCCGAACAGAAAATACAAATCGTTATGGAAGCATTACGAGCTGAAATGTCTGTTGCAGAATTATGTAGGAAGTATTCCATTAATGAATCCCAGTTTTATAAGTGGAACAAAGAATTTTTAGAAGCGGGTAAGAAAAGATTATCAGGCGATACAACAAGAGAAGCTACTAGCGATGAAGTAACAGAACTCAAGAAAGAGAATCAACGTTTAAAAGTCATGGTTGCCGATTTAGTTTTACGCTATGATATCGTAAAAAAAAGCTTGGAAATGCTGGATTAACTGACAAATTCAAGAAATACATGCGACTTACTATATCCGAAAAACAAGAAATCATTCACATGGTTGTTCGATCTGAAATTGGAGTAAACAGAACACTTCGGGAGATTGGAATTAACAAGAGTACTTTTTACAATTGGTATCATGCTTATAGCGAAAATGGTATTGAAGGTTTGCTTCCAACCAAACGAGTATCAAACAGACAATGGAACTGCATACCGCAAGAGCAAAAGAATTTAGTTGTAAAATTAGCTTTGGATTATCCTGATTTATCTTCTCGTGAATTAGCTTATAAAATGACCGATGAACAACAAATATTCATATCAGAATCAAGTGTTTACAGAATTTTAAAGTCAAGAGGTTTAATTACAGCTCCAGCTCATATTTTTCTGAGTGCAGGCAATGAATTTACAGATAAAACAGGCTTTGTTCATCAAATGTGGCAAACGGATTTTACCTATTTTAAAATATTAGGATGGGGATGGTATTATCTAAGTACGGTTTTAGACGATTACAGCAGGTATATTGTGCACTGGGAACTTTGTTCAAATATGAAAGCAGATGATGTAAAAAGAACCGTGGATACTGCGATTCAAAAAGCTAAATTAATTACCAAACAAAAACCAAAGTTACTATCGGATAATGGCTCGTGTTATATTGCAAGTGAACTAAAATCGTATTTAAAAGACAATTATCAAATGCAGCAAGTTCATGGCAGACCCAATCATCCACAAACACAAGGAAAAATTGAACGCTATCACAGAACCATGAAAAATGTTGTGAAACTGGATAATTACTTTGCTCCAGAGGAATTAGAAGCTGCTTTACAAAAGTTTGTTAACCGATACAATAATGCGCGATATCATGAATCATTAAACAACTTAACACCTGCAGATGTTTATTTTGGAAGAGGAGAAATGATATTAAAAGAAAGACAAAAATTAAAGAAAATTGCAATTATTAATCGCAGAAATGAGTACCAAAAATTAAAATTAACAACAAATCAAAAAAAAACATTTATCTTTGAATTATTAACTAAATACTCTCTTAGGAAAAGTCCACTTTAGTTTGAAGACATACAGATGATATAAGATTCATATTCTTCGTCTAATTCATTTGTTTTAGTTTCAACTTTATAGGTTACATTGAATGTTTTTCCTAAATATTGTTCTTCTAAAAGATTGTAATTTTCACTAGCATCATCATTTATGGTATCAAAAGAAATAACATTATCTTCTTCATCAAAAAAATAATAAATTTCGTTTTCTACACCGTCAAATGTTGCTTTGATAGTGGTTAATTCTTCAGTTTGTTTCGCAAAGGCTAATGTTGCCATTGTAAAAAGAATAAGCATTGTTTTCATTTTTCTTAATTTTTAATTAGTAAACATAAATTTTTTGTTCACAGTATAGTATTGCACAATACATAAGGTAGATTTTTAAATCCTTATTATTTTTTTGAATAAAGATTAAGACCTACTGCTGTTTAATAACAAATAAAAACATGTGATACTTTTATTTCACTAATAGATTTAAATGCTATTGTGAAATTTGTGTAGAAGTTAACCTATGATTTGAACCTTTTCGAAAGGCGATTTTTGAATATAACTTCTTAATTTTCAAAAACTCAAATCAGCAAAATAAATTTATTGCATATATTAAAATGCTTTAACATTCCCTGTTAAGTTTAACAAAGATAAATTAAAATTAAATATCTTTTTATAAAATTTATGCAGTAAAAAAAATGTGTAATATACTGTAAATAAGTATTTTAAAATACATTTTTTTAAAATTACTATTTTATAAATGCATTAATTTTCTTAAATAAGTATTAAAACAAAAAGGTTTTTCAATTATTGAAAAACCTTTTATTTAGTGTATGGTTAAGAAATTTTAATTTAAAGCATCTTTAATTCTTTTGATAGCTTCACGTAATTGAGCTTCTGAAGCTGCGTAAGAAATCCGAATGCAATTTGGAGCGCCAAAAGCTTCACCTGTTACCGTTGCAATATTTGCTTCTTCTAATAAAAACATTGAAAAATTATCAGCTGTTTCAATTTTATGTCCTTTTATTTCTTTTCCAAAAAATGCTGATATATCTGGAAATACATAAAATGCACCTTGTGGTATATTTAATTTAAAACCATCTATAGCGCTCAATAATTCTAAAACCATATCTCTACGTTTTTTGAATTCATCAACCATATATTGAATTTTTGAAACTGGAGCATCTAAAGCAGCAATAGTAGCACGTTGCGCAATACTGTTTGCTCCTGAAGTTATTTGTCCTTGCATCTTGTTACATGCTTTTGCAATCCATTCAGGTGCGCCTATATAACCTATTCTCCAACCGGTCATAGCAAATGCTTTTGCTACCCCATTAACAGTAATAGTTCTATCGTACATATTTTCAATAGCTGCAAAACTAAAAACAGGTTCGCCATAATTAATATGTTCATAAATTTCATCAGAAAGAATATAAATATTCGGATATTTTTCTAACACTTTTGCCAAAGCTCTATATTCTGCCTCACTATAAACAGTACCACTTGGATTGTTTGGTGAGTTAAAAAATATCAGTTTTGTTTTGGGTGTAATGGCAGCTTCTAATTGTTGAGGAGTAATTTTAAAGTCAGTTTCAATTGTTGAAGGAATTTCTTTATAAGTTGCTTCCGCTAATATTGAAATTGCTGAATAACTAACCCAGTATGGAGCTGGTAATAATACTTCATCTCCAGGGTTTAACAAAACCATTGCCACATTTGCAATAGATTGTTTTGCACCTGTTGAAACTATTACCTGATTTGGTTGGTATTCTAAATTGTTATCGCGTTTAAATTTTCTGCAAATAGCTTGTTTTAAATCTAAATAACCATCAACAGGGCTATATGAACTATAATTATCATGAATAGCTTGTATAGCAGCTTCTTTAATAAAATCAGGTGTATTAAAATCGGGCTCTCCCAAGCTTAAACTTATAATATCTTTTCCTTGTGCTTTTAATTCTCTTGCTTTAGCTGCCATTGCCAAAGTTTCTGAAATTGGCAAACTGTTAATTCTGTTGGATAGTTGATTGCTCATAAAATATAATTATACGTAAGTAGGTTTTGTTCCTAATGTTTTTAATTGATGAAAATGTTCAATTAGTGCTTTTTTAAAGGTTTTATATTCGTTATAAGGTAAATTGAATTCCGCGGCTGTTTCTTTTACAATTTTTGCAATTTTCCCATAATGAACATGTGAAATATGAGGAAAAATATGATGCTCAACCTGATGATTAAGTCCTCCTGTATACCATGATACAAATTTATTTTTTGGTGCAAAATTAGACGTGGTAAATAATTGATGAACAGCCCAAGTATGCTCTAAATTTCCTTCCTTATCAGGTATAGGCATTTCTGTTTTGGGAACGATATGAGCCAATTGAAAAACAACGCTTAAAATTATTCCTGCAGTATAATGCATTACAAAAAAACCTATTAAAATTTTCCACCAAGCAATATCTAAAACAAGTAGCGGTAAAACAATCCATAAAAAATAATAAACTAATTTAGTAATAATTAAAACAGTCCACTCTGTAGTTGGGTTTGGAAATTTCCCATACGAAAGTTTACGTTTTAAATAATTGTGCATTTGTTTAAAATCGGTGGTAATAGCCCAGTTTATAGTTAATAACCCATACAATAAAAATGAATAATACTTCTGAAACTTATGAATTTTTAACCATTTGGCATGTTTTGAAAAGCGAATAATTCTTCCGGCATCAATATCTTCATCATATCCTTCAATATTGGTAAAAGTATGATGCAATACATTGTGTTGCACTTTCCAATTGTATACGTTTCCTGCTAAAATGTAAATACTGCTTCCCATTAATTTGTTTACCCATTTTTTGCTTGAAAAAGAGTCGTGATTGCTATCGTGCATCACATTCATTCCAACACCTGCCATACCAATTCCAATTACAACAGTTAGTAATAGTAATGCCCATTGTGGCATATTTACTGTTAATATTAAGAGTAAAGGGATTAAAAAAACAGCGAACATAATAATAGCTTTGGAGTATAAATTCCAATTACCTGTACGTTTAATTTTATTTTCTTTAAAATAAGTATTGACTCTTTTGTTCAGCGTTTTAAAAAAAGCAGCTTTGTCAATCCTTGAAAAATGTATTGCCTTGTTAATCATAAATTAAATTATAGATGCTAAATATACTCCCCAAAATTACACCAATTATGTTGTCAAGTAAAAATTTTATGAAAAAAATAACATTTTTTTAAAAGTTGTGAGTTTAATTTAGGAAAGCGTAATTTTGCCATCCAAATATTTATCCAATGGAATTTATCACAAAGTATTTTTCTGATTTATCAGAAATTCAAATAAATCAATTTTCTAAATTAGAAGATTTATACAAAGAGTGGAATGCCCAAATTAACGTAATTTCAAGAAAAGATATTGATGAATTGTATGTTCGTCATGTATTGCATTCATTAGGAATTGCAAAAGTACAACCTTTTCAACCTAAAGCATCTGTGTTAGATGTTGGTACTGGTGGAGGTTTCCCAGGTATTCCATTAGCCATATTGTTTCCTGAGACAAATTTTTATTTAGTAGATTCTATAGGGAAAAAAATTAAAGTCGTAAATGAAGTTGCTACTGCACTTGGTTTAGAGAACGTAAAAGCAGAAGCTATTAGGGCTGAAAACGTAAAAGGTGAGTTTGATTTTATTGTGAGTAGAGCAGTTACCAATATGGATGATTTTTCTAAGTGGGTAAAAACCAAAGTTGCGAAAAAGCAAAGACACGAATTAAAAAACGGAATTTTATATTTAAAAGGTGGTGATTTAGCAGAAGAATTAGCGAATTTTCCTAAGGCAACACAATACAATTTAACAGATTTTTTTGAAGAGGAATTTTTTGAAACTAAAAAAGTGGTTCATATTCCTTTGAAAAAGAGATAAGCTGATTAATGTCACAAACCTATTAAATAATTTAAGGTATTTTTGTCCTAAATCAAAAATGTAAAATCATGAGTAACATAAAAGAATGTTTAGTTTGTAAAAAATCTTCAGTTGAAACACCTGTAACAAAATTCTATTATCAAGAAAGCGAATTTTATATCTGTCCACAACATATGCCAACAATTATTCATAATCCACAAGAATTAGTTGGTTTATTACCAGGGGCTGATACATTAACAGCAGGGTAAAAATTTTAAATATTAGATTAAAAAAACTCGCCAATTGGCGAGTTTTTTTAATGATGTATATAGGATTATTCTCCTAGGAATGGATATTTGTAATCAGTTGGTGTTACAAACGTTTCTTTAATTGTACGGTTGCTTACCCAACGTAATAAATTCCAAACAGAACCAGCTTTGTCATTTGTTCCAGAACCTCTTGCTCCACCAAATGGTTGTTGTCCAACAACTGCACCAGTAGGTTTGTCGTTTATGTAGAAGTTACCCGCAGCGTTTTCTAATTTGTTAGTTGCTATATCAATTACGTAACGATCTCCACTAAAAATTGCACCCGTTAAAGCAAACTCACTTGTTTTATCAACAACATCTAACATTTCTTCCCATTGCTCGTCTTCATAAATGTAAATGGTCATAATTGGCCCAAATAACTCATTAACCATTGTTTTATATTGAGGGTTTGTTGTTACTATAATTGTTGGCTCAATAAAGTACCCAACTGAATCATTATAACCACCACCAACAATAATTTCTGCATCAGCATCTTTTTTAGCTTCTTCAATACAACCTGAAAGTTTTTTGAAAGCTCTATCATCAATTACAGCATTAATAAAGTTTGAAGTATCTTCAGGAGTTCCCATTTTAAACGATTTTACATCTTTTAAAACAGATTCTTTAATGGCTGGCCATAAACTTTTTGGTAAATAAGCTCTTGAAGCAGCTGAACATTTTTGACCTTGATATTCAAAAGCACCTCTTGAAATTGCAGTTGCAACTTCTTGTGCATTTGATGAAGGATGTGCCCAAATAAAATCTTTTCCACCAGTTTCTCCAACTATTCTTGGGTAAGTTTTATAAGTATTCATGTTTTTTCCAATAGTTTCCCAGAAACTGTTAAATACTGGTGTAGATCCTGTAAAGTGAACTCCAGAAAAATCAGCACTATTTAATAAAACATCTGTAATAGTTCCTGAATTACCAGTTACCATATTAATAACACCATCAGGTAAACCAGCAGCTTTAAATAATTCCATAATTACTTGAGCAGAATATACTTGAGATCTTGCAGGTTTCCATATAATTACATTCCCCATTAAAGCAGGTGCAGCAGGTAAATTACCAGCAATTGCAGTAAAGTTAAATGGAGTAATAGCATATACAAATCCTTCTAATGGGCGATATTCCATACGGTTCCAAATTCCAGGAGAAGAAATAGGTTGGTTGTTATAAATTTCAGTCATAAACTGAACATTAAAGCGTAAAAAGTCAATTAATTCACAAGCTGCATCAATTTCTGCTTGCATTACATTTTTAGACTGTGCAATCATAGTTGCAGCATTCATTTTATAACGGAATGGTCCAGCTAATAAATCTGCAGCTTTTAAGAAAATTGCAGCTCTGTGTTCCCAGCTTGTTGCAGCCCATTTTACACGTGCTTCAGCAGCAGCTTTTACAGCTAATTCAATATGTTCTTTTTCAGCAAGGTGGTATTTTCCAACACAATGTTTATGATCGTGTGGTGGATTAATATCAACTGTATTTCCTGTTCTGTATTCTTTTCCTCCAATATAAAAAGGAATGTCAACTTGTTCATTGTACATTTTTTTGTACGTATCTAACAATGCTTTACGTTCTGGAGACCCCGGAGCGTAAGACTTTACAACTTCGTTAACTGCTTTCGGTACTTTATAAAATCCTGTAGCCATTATATTATTTTTTAAAGGTTTTTCTGATTAAATTTGACATGCAAAGTTACAAAATATGATTTACTTTTTTTAATATAAACTAATACTCAATATTCAAATTTTAATAGCATGTGTACCGTTACTTTCTTGCCATTACCTAGCAATAATTTTATTTTAACTTCTAATAGAGATGAACAACGATTACGTGAAACATTTTCACCAAAAAAGTATGAGGAAAATGGAATTGAAATGTTATTTCCGAAGGATAAAACTGCTGGAGGTACTTGGATAGGAACTAGTTCTAAAAATAGATTAATATGTATATTAAATGGTGCTTTTATTAAGCATGATAAGAAAAATGCTTACAAAAAAAGTAGAGGTATTATTGGAAAAGAAATACTTCAGACTACGAACTTTATAGATTACATTGAAAGTTTAAATTTAGCTGAAATTGAACCTTTTACCATGGTAATTGTTGATTGGAATAATACCCAATTAAATTTATATGAATTAATTTGGGATGAAAATCAAAAGCATTTTACAAAATTGAAGAATGAACCTAAAATTTGGTCATCTTCTACTTTGTATACCAATGAAATAAAGGAATTGAGAAAAGTTTGGTTTCAAAACTGGGTAGCTGAAAATGAATTCACTTCTTCAGCTATTTTAAATTTTCATCATTCAGAAATTGGTGATAAAGAACAATCGGTTTTAATGAAACGTTCTTATGTAGAAACTGTGAGTATTACTTCAGTAAAAAAAGAAAAGGACTTTGTAGAAATGTTGTATGAAGATGTAGTTCATCAACAAAAAACAATATCAATTTTTTAATCAACAGCGAAAGAAAGTATAGAAACAATGGTAAATCCTATGATACCTAAAAATAGGTAAAAGCTGTTTAATAATATAAATTTTAGTATTGTTTTAAATCTTCCTTGTTTATAAAAATAACGTAGCGCTTTGTATAAATACAATAAAAATAAAAGTACCAAAACCCAAGAAAAAGATTCTAATTCAACAAATAGGTTGAGTAAGTAAAAAATCACAAACAGCAAAAAGAATACAGTTTGAGTATGAAATACAAAAACTAAATGCTCCATATAAGTAAACTTTCTTCTAAAATAAACTGCTTTTAAAAATAGTGTAAAAATGGGCAGAAAAATAAATAAAGAAATAGAGATAAAAGAGGTGAGTTTTTTAAAGTAACTTTTGCCACCATCAGATTGTATTTGTTTTATATTTTTTGTGATATTTATAACTTCTTGATAGTAAAATGTATTCCAAAATGTTTTTTTGTAGCCCAAACTATCCAAAGCTTGTTTATTATTATAAGTTGGAAACTTATTATTAAAGTGATAAAAATCTGTTATTCTATTAAATATATCAATGTTTTGAGTAGTATCATTTTTGATATTATATGTATATTCTTGGTTGGTTTTAGACTGAGAAATATTAAAGAGATTCCCTAAATTTAAAATGGCATTAGTTTTTGTTGAATCATTTGGGTTTGCTTTTATGATTTCTTCCTTCGCATTTGTTAAAATTGAATCTAGCTGTTTTTTTTCTTTTTGAGATACTGAATCTAAGTTTTGTGTTGCTGTTAGAACATTATTTACAGCGTTTTTGTTTCCATTTAAATTGGTAGTTAACCCTAATAAAAGAAAGAAAATAATAGAGATATTTAAATACAATTGAAATGGGTTTACAAATCTAGCTCGTTTACCTTCAATATAATCTTTTGAAACTTTCCCTGGTTTTGTTAATAAAGGAATAAATGTGGTCCAAAAACGAGAGTCGTAAGAAAAAAATCCAGAAAATAAATTACTTATAAAATAGCCAAAGCTTAATTTTTTTATAGTATTTTTTTGTCCACAAGACGAACAAAAGTTTTCATTTCCTGTTAATGGTTGACCGCAGTTTAAACATTCTAACCCTTTAGTTTCTATTGGGGTGGGTTTAAGACTTGGTTTAAATTTTATAATGCTAAATTTCATAGATCTTTTTTTTAGATGTGTGCTTACTGAAAACACACATTCTCCCATTTTGAGTTAAAATTGATAAAAGTTCATTTCATTTATTTTTAGTTACTAATATTAGGAACTATTAATTGAAATGTGGGAATGTATACTTTAATTATTTTTGTGGTTGCAAAATTTACCATATTGTAAAAACCAGACATAGCACCAATAGGAGAAGTTAAAAAACAATTAGATGCATAGGTGTGAATTTGACCTGGTTTTAAAATTGGTTTTTTACCAATAACTCCAGAACCTTCAACTATTTCAGCATTGTTTAATGAATCAAAAATTTTCCAGTGGCGCTCTAAAAGTTGCACAGTTTCATTACTCTGGTTTTCAATAGTAACCTGATAACTAAAAACATAGTATAGTTTATAATTTCGATAACTTGTGGTTTCAAAATTAGAAATTACAGAAATTTTTATGCCATTTGTTACCTGTTGTACCATAGCTATTTACCAAGTATTGAGTATTTCAAAGATACTAAAAATCTAATAGGTTAGTTATTAATTTTTTCGGAATTACCAAAACCAACACCTATAACTTGTGTATATCTACTTCCAAATTTAGTATAATATACTAAAACGGTATAATCATTTTCTGTTTGGTAGTATGAGCCATCAATATCGTAATTGCTTAGGATATTATTTTCAGTTTTAGTCAGGTATTGATAATTGTAAAACCCTTGTTTTAGAAGTAGAGAAGCTTCATATAAACCAGTTTCTGTATTGTAATTAAGTTTATTGGTTTCATTTAACTGCCAATTGTTAAAATTTCCACTAATGTAAATCTCTTTACCTTCAATGTTTTGTGTGGTTTTTAAGGAAAAGTAAACCCAACTATAATCAGCATCGGTATTGCTATTTTTTCCAAGGATAGATCTTACAATAAAATTACCATTTACATCAGGAAATAAGGTATATGGTTTGTTTGTTCTTTCTTCATTTGTATATAAATAAGTATTGTAAAGTTCATTTCCTAATTTAACATTGGCAATACTTAAGGTAGAACTTCTTATGTCTTTTGAATCTAAATATAAAAATTCATTTCCACCCCAAAAACTAGTTTCTTTGTTGTACTTATAAAGTAGTTGGGTTCCTCTGTAAAACTGAGGTTTTAAACCGCTAATAGCTGTTTGCCAATTGTTGTTTTGAAGAATTACAGGAATTATTTCCTCATCGGGATTGTTAATTCTAAAGTTTGGATTGTTAATAATAAATTCAACCGATTGTTTTGTGTTTATTGTTGAAATATCTCTGCTTTTGTAAACGGTAACCCCAACAGTAACTTTTGGTTCATAAACTACAAAATGACGTTTAAAAACAACTTCATTATCTTCATTTAAAACCGACAACATATAATTTCCTGAAATTTTAATTTGGGTATTTTCGTTTGGAATTGTTAACGTATAATTTGTGTAAGGTTGCAGCGTATTAAAAGAGTTTTCATAATCTCGAATTCTATCTTCAGCATAACCTTGAATAAATTCAGATTCAGATAAATCTGAAGGTTCCCAATTTATATTGCAATGTTCAATTTTATAGGTGTAATCGTGTTCATTGGCATTTAAATCATCAAATGAAAGGTTAATTCTTTCCCCAAGTTTAATAATTGGCGCATAGGTATTTAAAGCTGCAGATTTAAAAACAATGGTTTTAATATAGTCAGGTTCCGTAAAATTAGATTGTGAATAACCAAATTGAATAAAATAGGAAAAACAGAAAAGCAGATAATATTTTTTCAAAGTAATTAGGATTTTTTAATTGATATTAACAATATGTATACCAAAAAGGTAAATGTAAAAGTAATAAAACTAATTTGCATTTTAAATGATTATAAATGTTACATAAAAACATGATAAAAATCATACATCATAAGTTAGAAATTGTTATTTTTGCTCCGTTTTTAAAGACTATTAATTAAACTATAAATATGTCACAGGACATTCGAATTAAAAAAGGTTTAGATATTAAGCTAAAAGGTGAATCTGAAAAAATTACCGAGAATGCCTTATCTAGTAATGTTTTTACATTAAAGCCCGAAGACTTCCACAGTATTATTCCAAAATTATCAGTAAAAATTGGCGAAAAATTAAAGGCTGGTGAATCAGTTTTTTATAATAAAGCGAATGAGGAAATGAAATTTCCTTCTCCAGTAAGTGGTGAAGTAATTGATATTGTACGTGGTGAAAAAAGAAAAATATTAGCAATTAAGATTCAAGCTGATAATGAGCAACAATTTTTTGATTTTGGGATAAAAGACCCAAAAACAATGAAAGCTGATGCCATTAAAAACCATTTGTTAGCATCAGGTTGTTGGCCATTTATAATGCAAAGACCTTATGCTGTAATTGCAAATCCGACAAAAACACCTAAAGCAATTTTTATTTCTGCATATGCAAGTGCTCCTTTAGCTGCTAATTACGATTATGTTTTGGCAGGAAAAGAAAATGAGTTACAAGCAGCAGTTACTGTTTTAAGTAAATTAACTTCAGGTGAAGTTCATGTCTCTGTAGGTAAAAATGCAAACTCACCTTTTGATGGGTTAAACAATATTACATTGCATAAAGTTTCAGGGCCACATCCTTCAGGGAATGTTGGTACTCAAATTGCAAAAATTGATCCAGTAAATAAAGGCGAAGTTGTTTGGACTTTAGAGCCACAAGACTTGGTTATTATTGGTGAGTTGTTGTTAACAGGTAAATTTAATGCTGAGCGTATTATAGCCTTGGCAGGCTCATTTGTTAAAGAACCTAAATATTACAAAACTAAAATTGGTGCTACTATTTCTTCAATTGTTGAAGGTAAATTAAACGAAGGGAATTCAAGAATTATTAGTGGAAATGTTTTAACTGGAACTACTCAAAATTTAAATGGAAACTTAGGCTACTTTAACAATATGGTAACGGTAATTCCTGAAGGTGATGATTATGAATTTTTTGGTTGGACAATGCCCGTATTTAAGAAGATTTCAACATCAAGAGCCTTAACTTTTTCTTGGTTGTTTCCTAATAAAAAGTTTGATTTAAACACCAATACAAACGGGGAACATAGAGCATTTGTAGTTACAGGTAACTATGAAGAAGTTTTTCCTTTAGATATGTATCCAATGCAAGTATTAAAAGCTTGTTTGTATAAAGATTTAGATGAAATGGAAAGCTTAGGGATGTATGAAGTTGCACCGGAAGATTTTGCCTTAACAGAATTTGTATGTGTTTCTAAACAGCCACATCAAGAAATTATAAGAAAAGGCTTAGACTTAATGTTAAAAGAAATAGGATAAGATTATGGGATTAAAAGAAAAATTACATAATATAAAAGAAAAAGGAAAGGGTAAAAAGTGGTTATCTGCTTATTCCGCTTTTCATACTTTCGTGTATACACCAAATGAGACTACACATTCAGGAGGGCATATAAAAGGAGCTGATGATTTAAAGCGTACTATGACAAATGTTATAATACCTTTAATTCCGATATTAATTTTTGCAATGTTTAATGTTGGGTTTCAACAAAATATTGCAATTAATGGATATCAAGATGGTATGTCTTTTCTAAGTAGTAATTTTTGGAATTTTGATAATTTCTTAATTGGAGCTATAAAATTAGTTCCTCTATTACTTGTTTCATATGTTGTTGGTTTAGGAATTGAAGTTATTTTTGCAACAATTAATAACCACGAAGTAGAAGAAGGTTATTTCGTTTCTGGAATGTTAGTTCCATTAATTATACCAATTGACACACCACTTTGGATGCTTGCAGTTGCAGTTACTTTTGGAGTAGTAATAGGAAAAGAAGTATTTGGCGGTACTGGAATGAATATCTTAAATCCAGCATTAACTATTAGAGCATTTTTATTCTTTGCTTATCCTACTTGGATGAGTGGAGATAAAGTATGGGTAACAGGTGCAGTTGAAAGAGCCAATGAAATTGTTGCAGGTTCAAAATTGGATGCTATTTCAGGGGAAACTATTTTAGGAAGTTTGGCTCAAGGAAAAGAAATTGTGTATTCAGTATCTGATATGTTCTTTGGTTTTATACCAGGTTCAGTAGGTGAAACATCAACCTTCTTAATATTATTGGGTGGTTTGTATTTAATATTTACTAAAGTTGGAAGTTGGAGAATCATGTTATCTGCTGTTATAGGAGCATTGGTAATGGGACTTATATTTAACAGCGTTGTAGATGCTGGTTGGATAAATGAAGGAAGTAAATTTTATAGTTTAATGAGTACTAAGTATTGGCATCACCTATTAATAGGTGGGTTGGCATTTGGTATTGTTTATATGGCAACAGATCCTGTAACCGCTTCACAAACGAATAAAGGAAAATGGATTTATGGATTTTTAATTGGGTTTATCTCAATTATGATTCGTGTATTTAATCCGGCATATCCAGAAGGAGTAATGTTAGCAATTCTATTGATGAACGTATTTTCACCAACAATTGATCATTATGTAGTTCAAGGAAATGTTAAAAGAAGATTAAAACGTTTAAAAACTAAAACAGCATAACAATGGCAAGAAATACTGATAGTAACGTTTATACAGTAGTGTTTGCAACTGGAATGGTTGTAATAGTTGGAGCATTACTCGCTTTTGTGGCTTCTTATTTTAAAGAGCAAATAACAGAGAATAAACGTATAGAAAAGCAACAAAATATTTTATATGCAATGGGTGTAAATGAAAATGATGAAACTAGCGTAGAATTTGTTTCTAAAGCAATTGTTGGTCAAGAATTTTCAAAGTACATTACTAAGCAATTTGTAATAACTGGTACGGAAGCTGTTGAAGACCCAAAAGCGTATTTAATAGATATTAAAAAAGAAACTACTGCAGCTAAAAACCCTAACTACCAACGAAGATTACCGTTTTTTATTGGTGAGAAGGATAATGCAACATTTTATATAATTCCTTTAAGAGGAAAAGGATTATGGGATGCTATTTGGGGGTATGTTGCGTTGGATACGGATTTAGTAGTTCAAGGCGTTTTCTTTGATCACGCTGGAGAAACACCAGGTTTAGGGTCAAATATTAAAGAACGTTTTTTTATGGATGATTTTAAAGGAGAGCATTTTTTAGATGGTGATACTTTTAAAGGAATTACAGCAGCTAAAGGAAATTCTGATCCTAAAAACTTAGATAAAACCGATTATGAAGTAGATGCTATTGCTGGTGCAACTATTACAGGAAATGGAATTTCAGCAATGCTTAAGAAGGATTTACAATTGTATTTACCTTATTTAAAAACATTAAAACAATAATTTATGGGACTTTTATCAAAAAAAGACGCAAAATTAATAACAGATCCATTAGCGGATAATAACCCTATAACTATTCAGGTTTTAGGAATTTGTTCAGCATTAGCTATTACTGCCGATTTAAAAGCATCAATAGTAATGTCTGTGGCAGTATTATTTGTTTTAGCTTTAGGAAATGTAGTTATTTCTTTAATGAGAAATATTATACCATCAAAAATTAGAATTATAGTTCAACTAATTGTTGTTGCAACACTTGTAATTATTGTTGATTTAATTTTAAAAGCATTTGCTTATGAATTGAGTAAAACATTATCTGTTTTTGTTGGATTAATTATTACAAACTGTATTATTATGGGACGTTTTGAGGCATTTGCATTAGCAAATGGTCCATGGAGGTCTTTCTTGGATGGTATAGGGAATTCATTAGGATATGGCTTAATTTTAATAATTGTTGGGTTCTTTAGAGAGCTTTTAGGCTCAGGAACTTTACTAGGATTTAAAGTATTAGGTGACTCAATTGAAAAAACAGGAGTTTATGCTTATGGTTATGAAAATAACGGGTTTATGTTATTAGCGCCAATGGCATTAATAACTTTAGGAATCATAATTTGGGTTCAACGTGCCAGAAACACATCATTAATAGAAGATTAAAAATTAGTTAATAGTAACTCATTAAAGTATACAGTTACTAAAAACTGAAAATTAAAATATATGGAACATATAGAATTATTTTTTAAGGCAATATTTATAGATAATATGGTATTTGCTACATTCTTAGGAATGTGTTCATACTTGGCAGTATCTAAAAAAGTATCTACAGCTGTTGGTTTAGGAGCTGCAGTAATATTTGTGATGGCTATTACAGTACCTTTAAACTGGTTGTTAGATCAGTATTTATTACAAGAAGGTGCTTTAAGTTGGTTAGGTGAAGAATATGCTGAATACGATCTAAGTTTTCTTTCATTTATCATGTTTATTGCTACTATTGCAACCATGGTTCAGTTAGTTGAAATTATAGTTGAGAAATTTTCCCCTGCATTGTATAATTCATTAGGAATATTTTTACCATTAATTGCCGTAAACTGCGCAATTTTAGGAGGTTCATTATTTATGCAATCTCGTGAAATTGAAACATTAGGTTTAGCTTTTAATTATGGAATAAGTTCAGGAATAGGTTGGTTTTTAGCTATTTTAGCTATTGCTGCTATTCGTGAAAAAATTAGATATTCAAACGTACCTGCACCGTTAAGAGGATTAGGAATAACCTTTATTATTACGGGTTTAATGGCTATTGGTTTTATGAGTTTTGGTGGTATGTTAACTGGTGGTGATGAACCAGAATCAAAAGAAACTGCAGCTGTTGAAATTATGGTACCTAACGAAGAAATAAAATTAACTGAAGAGGTTGAAACTGTGATTGACAGTACAACAATTATTGAACCTGAAATTATTGAAGAATAATGATAGTAGCTATAAATACCATGGGAATTATTGCAGTAACAGTTATTGCATTTTTAGTTATCACACTTTTATTAGTAGCACTTTTGTTAGTTGTAAAACAAAAACTTGCTCCATCTGGGCCGGTAAAAATTACAATTAACGGAGAAAAAGAAATTGAAGTTCCGTCTGGAAGTTCATTGCTTTCAACTTTAGGAAATTCTAAAATATTTCTACCATCAGCATGTGGTGGTGGTGGTACTTGTATTCAATGTGAATGTCATGTGCACTCTGGTGGAGGTGAAGCATTACCTACAGAAACACCACATTTTACTCGTAAAGAGTTAAAAGATGGCGCTCGTTTAGCTTGTCAGGTTAAAGTAAAACAAAATATGGATATTTCTATTCCAGAAGAAGTATTTGGAATTAAGAAATGGGAAGCAACAGTTGTAAGAAATTACAATGTAGCATCTTTTATTAAGGAATTTGTTGTTGAAATCCCTGAAGATATGGGTTACAAAGCTGGTGGTTATATTCAAATAGAAATCCCTGCTTGTGATATCAATTTCTCAGATATGGATATTACAGCACACCCAGAAGAACATGAGACACCAGATAAATTTCAAGTAGAATGGGATAAATTTGGTTTATGGGACCTTAAAATGTCAAATAAAGAACAAGTTGAAAGAGCATACTCTATGGCTTCTTACCCTGCAGAAGGGAGAGAAATTATGTTAAATGTTCGTATTGCAACGCCACCTTGGGATAGAGCTAAGAATGGTTGGATGAGTGTAAACCCAGGTGTTGCTTCATCTTATATTTTCTCTCGTAAAGCAGGTGATAAAGTTACAATATCAGGTCCTTATGGAGAATTCTTTATTAATGAATCTGATGCTGAAATGTTATACGTTGGTGGTGGTGCAGGTATGGCTCCAATGCGTTCTCACTTATATCATTTATTCAATACCCTTAAAACTGGTAGAACAGTAACATATTGGTACGGTGGACGTTCAAAACGTGAATTATTTTATTCAGAACATTTTTTAAAGTTAGAAAAAGAGTTCCCTAACTTCAGATTTTATTTGGTATTATCAGAACCAATGCCAGAAGATAATTGGGTAAATAAAAAAGATTTTACAGATAAAGAAGGTGACGGATTTACAGGTTTTGTACACCAAGCTGTTATAGATGAATATTTATCTAAACACGAGTCTCCAGAAGATTTAGAATTATATTTCTGTGGGCCTCCGTTAATGAATAAAGCAGTGCAAAAAATGGGTGAAGACTTTGGTTTAGCCGATGAAAATATTCGCTTTGATGACTTTGGTGGATAATTAAAACTTATCATGCTGAACTTGTTTCGGCATCTTATATAAAATGATCAACCCAACACAAACGTGTTGGGTTTTTATATTAAATTTGCCAAATGAGTAAACCTTTAACAAAACAAGAAGTACACAACCTTGCTATGAATATAGTTGGGAAAGATTTAGAAAGTAAGGGTTATGAGTTTATTGCAGTGAATAGCCAATTAAAAAGAAACCCTCAATTTGTGTGTATCGATAAGAATAACATACGTTATTTTGTAATAGTTAAAGTAGGTCCAATTTCAGAATTTGCAATGGTATTTGATGTTATTTGGATGGAAACCTTTAAAAATCATGCTAGAATTAATGATGCTAAGGTGTTGTTTGCGGGTGTTGGAATTGGTAGTAAGGAAGATAAAACTAGATTTCCTAATTTGAATGAAGATTACTTATTGCAATATGAAGGTTTGCAGCCTTTAGATATAGAGTTAAACTAAGTTTAAGATAAAACAAAAAACCACGCCAATTGGCGTGGTTTTATTATTAAATAAAATCCGATCTAATTACTCAATTTTGTTTTCTAGCAATTTAAAGAATTGATCTAATTTAGGCATTAGAACTATTCTAGTTCTTCTGTTTTTAGATCTTCCTTCAACAGTGTCATTAGTTGCAAGTGGTTTATACTCACCTCTACCGGCTGCCACTAAACGATCTGGAGCAATATTAAAGTCATTTTGTAAAACTCTTACAACAGATGTAGAACGTTTAACACTTAAATCCCAGTTGTCTTTCATGTCCGCTGTACTAATTGGGTTATTGTCTGTATACCCTTCAACCATAACTTCTAAATCTGGTTGTGCAGTAATTACGTCAGCAACTTTTTTAAGAACTCTTTTAGCTTCACTAGAAATTACGTGACTTCCGCTTTTAAATAATAATCTATCTGCAATAGAAATGTAAACTACGGTTTTTTCAACATTAACCTCAATGTCTTCATCATTAAATCCATCTTTTAAGACTTTTTTTAACTGAAATCCTAAAGCTAAATTAATAGAATCCTTTTTATTCATTGCTTTTTGGATGTGTTTAATGTACTCATCCTTTTTACTCATTTGAGCTAAAGTTTCTTTAATGTTATCAGATGCTGATTTTGATATTACCATTAAATTATCAACATTTTCTAACGATTTTGCTTTGTCCTTTTTTAAATCATCCACTTGTTGTGCTAAAGCACTAACTTTGCCTTCACCTTCAATTCTACACTTCATTAAGTCAGCTTTAGTATCTACTAATTCCTGACTTTTTTTAGCGTAATTTCCTTCCAATTCTGTGTATTGTTTTTTAGATACACATGAACTTAACACAACTGAAGTTGTGATTAACAATACCAATAGTTTTTTCATAAGTTATAAGTTGTTTTATTTTAGTGTAAAATTAATTAAAAGATGATTACAATTATATATTTAAAAAACATTTAAGAAGAATTTAAGAAAAATTTTCATATTATATTTGTAGCCTTATTCTTTAATTAAAATTTATGAAAATCAATATACTAAAAAATTATATATTTTTGTTAATATTTACAGTATTTATTTCTTGTAATAAAGAAAATAAGTTAAAAACTATTGAAGGAAATGCCATTGGGACAACGTTTTCAATAAGATATTTAGATAATTCAAATATCACTTATGAAACTAAAATAGATAGCATTATTAAGGCTATAAATAAATCGGTTTCAACATACATTTCTACTTCTGATATTTCAAAAATTAATAATGGAGACACCACAGTTGTAATAGATGCTGTTTTTAAGGAAGTATTTACTAAATCTTCCAAAATTTATGTCGAAACTGATGGTATTTTTGATCCTACTGTTGGAATATTAGTAAACGCTTGGGGATTTGGTCCAGAGAAACCAATTGATAATTTAGATTCAGTTAAAATTAAGGAATTATTAAAGTTTGTAGGTTTTAATAAAGTGAGTTTGGTTCATGGAAAAATTAAAAAAGTATTTCCTGAAATTTATTTTGATTTCAATGCTATTGCTAAAGGATCTTTGGTAGATGAGGTTAGTAAGTTGTTTGAAGCCAATAATATTGCTAACTATATGGTAGAAATTGGCGGTGAAATTAGAGCAAGAGGCTTAAATCAAAATGGCGAAGCTTGGAAAATAGCCATAGAAAATCCAAATATAGATGGCACTCGTTCTTTTATGACAACCATTCAACTTCAAAATGAATCTATGGCAACTTCAGGGAATTATAGAAAATATAGAATAGCTGAAGATGGTAAAAAATATGTTCACACCATAAATACCAAAACGGGTTATGCAACCGCAAGTAATTTATTGAGTGCTTCTGTTATTTCAAAATCTGATTGTGCTGATGTTGACGGTTATGCCACTGCTTTTATGGCTATGGGGTTAGAAAAGACTAAAGATTTTTTGAAGATTCACATTGAATTAAAAGCTTTTTTAATTTACGCAGATGAAAACGGTAAAATGCAAACATATAAGTCTGCTAATTTTGATAATTAGTTTATTTGAAGCAAACAGGTAAAATTTCACCTTTAACTAAACAATATTTTTCTACTAAGTCTTTAGTTATTGTTTTGGAATAATCTATTTCATTTACTTTAAATCCTACGTTTCGTAAGCGATCAAAATAATCTCTTCCATAAATACGCACATGGTCATATTGTCCAAAATGTTTTTTACGTTCTTCTTTCGATTTAATTGAAAAATCTTCATAGGTATTTTCTAAACTCAAATCCTGTGGAATTTGAAAAATGCCCATTCCGCCAGGTTTTAAAACTCTAAATAATTCACTCATTGCTTTTTTATCGTCTTCAATATGTTCTAAAACGTGATTAGAAAAAACAATATCGAATGAATTTTCTTCAAAAGGCAAATCGCAAATATCAGCTTTTACATCAGCAATTGGTGAATATAAATCGGCAGTTATATAGTCTAAATTCTCTTGGTTTTTAAATAGTTTTAAAAAACATTGTTCGGGCGCAATATGCAATACTTTTTTAGGTGCTGTAAAAAAGTCAGTTTCGTTTTTTAAATACAACCAAAGTAATCTATGACGTTCTAATGAAAGTGTACTTGGTGATAATGCATTTGAACGTTGAACACCATAACCATAAGGTAAAAATTTACGAAAACTTTTGCCATCTATTGGATCGGTATAAGTTGTTCCTTTTAAATAAAATGAAATTAATGGACTTACCCAATAACTAACTTTTATTAGAATAGGTCTGGGAATGGTATTTAAAATAAATTTAAAGAGTTTTTTCAATAGTTACATTTTTAGTGCTTATTGTCTAAACTCATCTTCTTCGTTACTTTCAATTCCCAAGGCTTCATATATATATTTAAACGTTGAAAGCAATTCTGGTTTTCCATTTACAATTGCAACATCATGTTCAAAATGTGCACTAGGTTTTCCATCTTTTGTTAAGATTGTCCAACCATCTTTTAATTGGTTAATTTGATGTGTTCCCATATTTACCATTGGCTCAATAGCAACAACCATACCTTCAACAAACTTTTTACCTCTACCTCTTTTTCCATAGTTTGGCATTTCAGGATCTTCATGCATTAATTGTCCTAAACCATGACCAACTAGTTCTCTAACAATTCCGTAACCTTGTTTTTCGCAATAGTTTTGAATGGCAAAACCTACATCACCTACTCTGTTTCCTGTTTTAAATTCACGAATACCAGCGTACAAACTTTCTTTAGTGATTTGTAATAATTTTTTTGTTTCTAAAGCTACATCCCCTACTTCAAAAGTATAAGCGTGATCACCATAAAAACCATTCTTTAAGGCGCCACAATCTATAGAGATAATATCTCCATTTTGCATAGGTTTATCATTTGGAATTCCATGTACTATTTGAGCATTAGGGCTCATACATAGGGTGTTAGGGAAATTATACAATCCTAAAAATCCGGGTATTGCTTGATGGTCTCTTATAAATTCTTCTGCTAATTTATCTAAATATAAAGTAGTAACTCCAGGTTTCACCTCTTTCGCTAGCATTCCTAAAGTTTTGGATACAATTAAGGCACTTTCACGCATTAATTCTATTTCTTCACGAGTTTTAATTACTATCATTTAATCATAAAATTTGTTTTGCAAAGGTAAATCAAAAAAAAAGAATATGAGAATGTCTAGGGTAATATAAGTATTTTGAATAAAATGTAAAAAAGATGATATTTGACAGTATTATTTTATTAAATCCTTAGTATTTTTGTAAGATAACAGTTAATAACTTAATTATGTATAAAGCAGTAACAGCAGAAGATGCTGTAAAAGTAATAAAATCAGGAGATAGAGTATATATCCAAGCTGCAGCAGCTGCACCCCAAATTTTAATGGATGCAATGTCTGCAAGACATGAGGAACTTAGAAATGTTGAAGTTTGTCATTTACATATTGAAGGGGAAGCTAAATATGCAGATCCAAAGTATATTAATAGTTTTCATGTGAATTCACTTTTTATTGGTAAAAATGTACGTCATACTTTAAAAGCAGGAAATGGATCTTACACACCAGTTTTTTTAAGTGAGGTGCCTAATTTGTTCAAGAGAAATGTTTTACCAGTTGATGTTGCATTAATTCAAGTTTCTACTCCAGATAAGCACGGTTATTGTTCATTGGGAGTTTCAGTAGAAGCTATTTTAGCAGTTATTGAAAATGCAAAACATGTAATAGCTCAAATAAATGATCAAATGCCAAGAGTTCATGGTGAAGGACTTATTCATATTTCAGAATTAGATACTTTTGTTGAAGAAAGTGCTCCAATTCACGAATTTCATATGCCTGAACCAACAGCAATTGAAAGTAAAATAGGTGATCATATAGCGCAATTAATAGAAGATAGAAGCACCTTGCAAATGGGAATTGGTTCTATTCCTAATGCAGTATTATCTCGTTTAGGAAATCATAAAGATTTAGGGTTGCATACTGAAATGTTTTCAGATGGTGTAATAGATTTAATTTTAAAGGATGTAATTAATGGTAATTATAAAGGTATAAATGCAGGGAGAGCTTTAACAACTTTTTTAGGAGGATCTAAACGTTTGTATGACTATGTAGATGACAATCCGTTTATTGAAATGCGTTCTTGTGATTATACTAATAACGTTGCAAATATTAGACAAAACCCAAAAATGGTAGCTATTAATTCGGCTATTCAGGTAGATTTAACAGGGCAGGTTTGTGCAGATTCTATTGGTGCAAATATGTTTTCAGGTGTTGGTGGTCAAATGGATTTTATTAGAGGAGCTTCATTAAGTGAAGGAGGTAAGGCAATTATAGCATTACCATCGCAAACAAATAAAGGAATTAGTAGAATTGTGCCATTTTTAAACACTGGAGCAGGTGTGGTTACAACCAGAGCACATGTGCAATATGTTGTTACGGAATATGGTGTTGCTAACTTATATGGAAAAACAATTGAGCAACGTGTTTCAGAATTAATAAAAATTTCTCATCCTGATCATAGAGAAAGAATGGAAAGAGAATATTTTGAAGCAACAAGTTAATATAACTTTTAAATTAGACCATAAAAAAGCCGATAATCAATTTTTGATTATCGGCTTTTATTTTTAGCTAAGAATATTATTCTTCGTATGAATGTTTGTAAGGTTCACCACTTACAATTTTTAGCATGTCTTCTTCAACAGTTTCTCTTGGATATTCAACAAAACGGCCTACTTCATTTTTATTTTTGTAAAAAATAAAAGTAGGTACTCTTTCTATGTTAAATCCTTCTTGTAAATTATCAGGTGTAGTTTTACTTCTGTTAACTGTTATTAATTCTAAATTGTTATAGTCAAAATTAGCTTCATCTAAAATTTTATAAAAAATAGGTGTTTGTTCTTTGCTGTCTCCACACCAAGTTCCCATAAAAGCTTTTATAGTTACATTTTTTAAAAGTGGTTTTAGTTTTTCTATAACCTCTTTATTAGAAGTGTACTCATCATAATTTGGAGAGAACCATGCGTTAAAAGGTTCTTGAAGAAAACTTTCTTTATTGGCAATTCCAACTAAATTTCCTGCATCATCTTTTATAGCAGTAACTTCCTTTTTTTGAGTAGCACAACTTATTGTAGCGAATATCATTAAACCTAAAAGTGTTTTTTTCATGTTATTAAATTTATTTTCAGTAAATCTACAAAATTATATCAAAGAATGGCGTGTCATTACTGCTGGTTGCTCTATTCCCATTAATTTTAAAATAGTAGGTGCTATATCTCCTAAAACACCATCTTTTATATTTTTTAAATCTTTATCAACTAAAATAAAAGGAACTGGGTTTGTTGTATGCGATGTATGAGGAGACCCATCAGGATTCATCATAGTTTCACAATTTCCGTGATCGGCAATTATTAAAGTTGTATAATCGTTTTTTAAGGCTGAATTAACAACATCTTCAACACATTTATCAACTGCTTCACAAGCTTTTATTGCAGCTTCCATAACACCTGTATGTCCAACCATGTCTCCGTTAGCAAAGTTTAAACATACAAAATCTACTTCTTTTTTATTTAATTCAGGAATAATGGAATCTCTAATTTCAAATGCACTCATTTCCGGTTGTAAGTCGTAGGTAGCAACTTTTGGAGAATTCAATAAAATTCGTTTTTCACCTTCAAATTCTTTTTCTCTTCCACCAGAAAAGAAAAATGTAACGTGTGGATATTTTTCTGTTTCAGCAATTCTAATTTGCTTTTTACCAGCTTTTTCTAATACTTCACCAAGCGTTTCTTCTAAATTATCGGTATTATAAATTACATTGATATTTTTAAAAGTCTCGTCATAATTTGTCATTGTAGTATAATGCAATGGCAACGCTTTCATACCAAATTCAGGAAAATCTTTTTGTGTTAAAACTTCGGTAAGTTCTCTTCCTCTATCTGTTCTGTAATTGAAGAAAATAATAACATCATCTGCTTTTATTTGTGCTTTTGGAGTTCCATTTTCATCTGTCATAATAATTGGATTGATAAATTCATCGGTCACGTTGTTAGCATAACTTTCTTCAATACTTTTAATGGCATCTGTAGATTTTGTTCCAACGGCATTTACCAAAGCATCATAAGCTATTTTAACACGTTCCCAACGATTATCACGATCCATTGAATAATAACGACCAGTAATTGAAGCCAATTCACCAGTTGTTTTAGCCATATGCTCTTGAGTTTCGTTGATAAAATATGCGCCTGATTTTGGATCACAATCTCTTCCATCAGTAAATGCGTGTAAATACACATTTTTCGCATTATTTTCAGCAGCAACGTCTAACAAACCTTTTAAATGATCAATATGTGAATGAATTCCACCATTAGAAACCAACCCTAATAAATGAATATTTTTATTGTTTTCTTTTGCATAAGAAAGAGCGTCTAATAAGACTTTTTCAGTTCCAAGCGTTTTATTTTTAACTGCCATGTTAATACGAACTAAGTTTTGGTAAACAATTCTACCAGCACCTAAATTCATATGACCAACTTCACTATTTCCCATTTGTCCTTCAGGTAAACCAACATGTTCACCATCAGTTCTTAAACTTGCATTGGCATATTTGTGATATAAACTATCTATATAAGAAGTTTTTGCATTAAAAATTGCTGAAACTTTTGGATCTTGAGTAATTCCCCAACCATCTAAAATCATTAAAATTACTTTCTTATTCATTCTAAATTCTTTTTAATTTTTTGAATGCCAAATATACGAAGTATTCAACTTAAGAGCTTTATTATTAGATATTAAATTGGTGTGAAAATTACTAAAACGATTGCGAAAACGAAGTTGGAAGTAAAAAAAGTAAACATTAAATTCACTCATCCTTTTTATATTTTTCAATAGCTTCTTTTATTTTTTCAATCCTATTTTCTGGATCTGGATGTGTACTCATTCTTTCTGAAGTTCTATTTGGGCCAGCTGCAGCTTTTAAAATTTCCATAACACCAATTAATTCAGAAGGATTGTAGCCTGCATCAATCATAAATTTCACACCTAAATCATCACTTTCCAATTCATCATCTCTACCATAACTCAAATTCATAACATTGGCGATGGCGGCTGCACCTTCAGCTGTACTTGGGTCAAAACCAATTGCAACTCCATTTACAATCCCTTGTGTTAATCCTTGTTTTGCCATACGTTCAGCTGAATGCCTCCCAACAACATGCCCAATTTCATGACCTAACACACCTGCCAACTGGTCTTCATTTTCTAATTTTGAAAATAATGCATACGTAATAAAAATTTGACCACCGGGAAGTGCAAAAGCATTTATTGTTTGTTCATCTTTCAATAAATGAAAGTCATATTTATAATTTGTTTGCTTAGCAATACTATTGTTTACCAGTTTTCGTCCAACTTGATCTACAAATTGCTGATACTTTTGATCAGGATACAACCCACCGTGTTGTTGCGCCATTTGGGGAGCACTTTGTAAACCTATAGCAACTTCATCTTCAGTAGATATTGAAATGTGTTGCTTTTTACCTGTATATTCATTTACTTCACTTTTAGAATAGTATTGAAAAAGTGTAAATAATATAATACCTGCACCAATTAATAATTTAATTTTAGAATTGCCTCTTCTCATTTTTTGATTTTTTTTCTGATACGTAAAAATACAAATTTAATTTTTTTCGAAATAAATGTAAAAAATATTAAAAATTGTAACTTTCCGGAAAAATAACACTAAAAATGATAAAAGCAATAAAATTTAATGAAGTAACTAAAAAGTTACCTAAACATTTACATAAATTTATTGTTAAACAACCTTATGAAGATTATACAGCTCAAAATCAGGCTGTTTGGCGGTATGTGATGCGAATGAATATTGATTATTTAAGTAAAGTTGCACATGAATCGTATTTAGAAGGTTTAAAAAGAACAGGGATTTCCGTTGATATTATTCCGAAAATGGAAGGAATGAATAGGATTTTAAAAGACATTGGTTGGGCAGCAGTTTCAGTTGATGGGTTTATTCCTCCTAATGCTTTTATGGAATTTCAGGCATATAATGTATTGGTAATAGCTTCAGATATTAGAACTTTAGAACATATTGAATATACACCTGCGCCTGATATTATACATGAAGCTGCTGGTCATGCGCCAATTATTGCAAATCCTGAATATGCTGAATATTTACGCAGATTTGGTGAAATAGGGTGTAAAGCTATTTCTTCAGCTAAAGATTTTGAAATATATGAAGCAATTCGGTTACTTTCTATTTTAAAAGAAGATCCAAGCTCTTCAGAAGAAGCTGTAGATAATGCTCAGCAAAAAGTTGAAGAAATTCAGAATAATATGGGTGAGCTTTCTGAAATGGCTCAAATTAGAAATTTGCATTGGTGGACTGTTGAATATGGGTTAATTGGAACATTGGAAAATCCTAAAATTTATGGAGCAGGATTACTTTCTTCTATTGGGGAGAGTAAATTATGTTTAACTGATAAAGTAAAAAAAGTACCATACACTATTGAAGCTGCTTCACAAAATTTTGATATTACGAAGCCTCAACCTCAATTATTTGTGACTCCAGATTTTGCACATTTAAGTTTTATATTGGAGGAATTTGCCAATAAAATGGCTTTAAGAAAAGGCGGATTAAAAGGTGTTAAAAAGCTAATTGAATCTAATAATTTAGGAACGATAGAATTGAGTACTGGAATACAAATTTCAGGAGTTTTCACAAATGTTATTAATGATGAAAACAATACGCCTATTTATATTCAAACAACTGGTCCAACAGCTTTGGCAAGTAGAGACAAGGAATTAATAGGGCATGGAGTTGAATATCATTCAGAAGGCTTTGGAAGTCCGATTGGTAAATTAAAAGGTATTAATTTAGCCATTGAAGATATGTCACCAAAAGATTTAGAAGTGTATGGAATTTATGAAGGCAAAAAAACAACCTTACTTTTTGAAGGGAATATTAAAGTAGAAGGGGAAGTAATTACAGGAAAAAGAGATTTACAAGGTAAAATTTTGTTAATTTCATTTAAAAACTGTACTGTAACACAAAATGAAAATATATTGTTTCAACCTGAATGGGGAATTTACGATATGGCTATTGGGAAAGAAATTGTTTCAGCATATGCAGGACCAGCTTCATTAAATTCCTTCAAAAATATGGGAAAAGTGTCTGAAGAAAAAACACATAAGATTATATATAATAAACAAGAATTAACGTTGCATGAATTATATAAAAAAGTAGCTGAAATTAGAATAAATGAGAATATAGATATTGAAAAATTAACTTCAATATTTATAAATCTTAAAGATAATTATCCATCAGATTGGTTGTTACCATTAGAAATATTTGAACTGATTTATAATTCAAATTCAAAATTTGAATCGGATGTGATATCATATCTATCTGAAATTAAAAAGATTAGTAAGTTTGAACACCTTGTAAATAATGGTATAAATTTGATTATGCAAAACAAAGGGTGATTTCTGTTACTTTTAATTGTTAATATTTATCCTATATTTGCGCAAAAATTAAAATTTAAAGAAATGAGTTTTTTTGGTTTATTTGGAGGAAGTACAGAAGGACCGTCAATTGAAGAATATTTAAAAGACGGCGCAATTGTGATTGATGTTAGAACCGTTGGTGAGTTTAGTGAAGGTCATGTAAAAGGTTCTAAAAATATTGTTTTAAATTCTATTCCAGCAAAAGTGGGAGAAATTAAAAAGTTAAATAAAAAAGTAATTGCAGTTTGTAGAAGTGGAGCAAGAAGCGGGCAAGCTACATCTTTTTTAAAACAACAAGGTATTGATGTGATTAATGGAGGTCCTTGGCAAAATGTTGCTAAATTTGTAAATTAAGATTAAATACATAAATTGTAAAAAAAGAGAAGTTTTTACTTCTCTTTTTTTGTTAGAAATTAATCTTTAAATCTTTAATCTTTTGATTTAAATTTATTAAAAATTGCTGATGCTGTTCAGAATTTGGGTTGAAAGGTTTGTGCGCCAATCCTTTTTGAATACTATTAACTTCTTTCATAATTGAAGACGTATTCTCATTAATCCAAACCTGTTGGAAATGTTCCCAAATATAATTTATAGCTGTTTCATTTGGGTGAATCATATCACTATTATAAAAACGATACTCACGTAAATCATCCAACATAATTTCATAGGAAGGAAAGTAATACAATTGATTTCTTTTATCAATTACTTGATGAATTGCCGATAATAAATGCGCTTTACTTTGTGAATTTTCAATAAAACCATCTTTTAAATGCCGTACCGGACTTACCGTAAAAATGATATTTACTGTAGCATTTACATCTTTTATTAAGGTAGACATATTTTCTAAAGAAGCGGTTATTTCATTAACTGATAGTAGCTCTTTTAAAAACTTTTTTTGAGGTATTTTATGGCAATTACCTACAGTAGCGTCGGTTTCAATGAAACGATACACCCAGGAAGTCCCTAGTGTAATTATAATATGTGAAGCTTCATTTAGTTGTTTATTTGTTGCTAAAATTGCCGTATTTAAATTTTGAAGTAATTCGTCTTTATTACTTGAACTTAAATCGGAATGTGCATCAAAACAATGCCACCGTTCATTTAATTGAAAAATATCATTTTCTGAATATTCTTTTAGATTAATTGAATTGGTAATTAAGTTTTCAATGGCAAATGGGTTAAATAAAATACCAAACGGATTGCTAAAAGCATTGAACTTAAAGTAGTTTAATTTCTGATAAATATTTTCTGAAAAGCAAGAACCAATTAGCAACAATTTAGAATTATAATCTATTTGATTGCGTTCTTTTTGAAGTTGTATGTTGGTTCTGAAATTCATTTTATGATGGTTTTCGTCATGTTTAATTGTTTAAAACTGCTGTCATTCCTGCGAAGGCAGGAATCTATTTTTATAAAGTATGGATTCCTGCCTTCGCAGGAATGACAAACAAACAAACAAAATGATTAAGCTAATTTTTTAAACAAATAAATTCTTCAATAATTATAAAATATATCTCTTACTTTCTTTTAACGCTTTTTCAATTCCATCAGGATTTCTACCTCCAGCGGTTGCAAAATAAGGTTGTCCGCCACCACCACCGTGAATTAATTTTCCCAGTTCACGAACCACTTTGCCAGCATCTAATTTCTTTTCTTCTACTAAATTTTTTGCAATATAACAGGTTAAAAAAGCTTTTCCATCAGATTCCGAACCAATTAATAAAAATAAATTATCTAGTTGATTTCCAAGATCAAAACATAAATCTTTAATACTATTTTGATCTAAATCTATCTTTTTAGCTAAAAAATTAATTCCATTTATAGTTTTAACTTCATCAATTAAATCTCCTTTTAAGTTTTTAGCTTTCTCTTTCAATAAAGCCTCAATTTGTTTTTTAAGTACAGTGTTTTCGTCTTGTAAATCAACAATTGCTTTTTGTGGATTTACAGGGTTTTTCAACAATTCTTTTATTTCTGAATACACTCTATTACTTTCAAAGTAAAATTCTTTAGTTGCATCATTAGTAATAGCTTCAATACGTCTAATACCAGCAGCAATTGCACTTTCTGAAGTAATTTTAAAATGCCAAATATCACTAGTGTTTAGTACGTGAATTCCACCACAAAGCTCTACTGAACTTCCAAACTGAATAGCACGAACAGTATCTCCATATTTTTCACCAAATAAAGCCATGGCACCTTTTTCAATAGCAGTTTCCATAGGAATATTTCTAAACTCTTCTAATGGAATTTTACTAGAAATTCGTGCATTTACATAATCTTCAACATCTCTTAATTCATCAACTGTTAATTTGGCAAAATGAGAAAAATCAAAACGTAAACTTTTTGAATGTACTGATGAACCTTTTTGTTCAACATGAGTTCCTAGTATTTCTCTTAACGCTTGATGTAAAAGATGTGTTGCAGTATGATTACAAGCAGTTCTATGACGTTGTTTTCCATCAACTACAACTTTAAAAATTTGTGTTGGGTCTTTTGGTAAACTTTTAGCAAAGTGAATAATTAAATTATTTTCTTTTTTAGTATCAACAATATAAATAACATTCCCATTGTTCACTTCAAGATAGCCTTTATCACCAACTTGTCCACCCCCTTCAGCATAAAAAGGCGTCATGTTAAAAACTAATTGGTATAAATCACCATCTTTTATAGAGGAAACTTTTCTGTAACGAGTTATTTTAATATTAGCTTCAAGAGTATCATAACCAATAAATTCTTCATCATCATCTTCATATAAAACTACCCAATCATCAGTTTCAACAACAGCTGCAGCCCTAGATCTGTTTTTTTGTTTTTCTAATTCAATCTTAAATTCTGTTTCATTTAGGGTCATTCCTTTTTCAGAAAGAATTAAAGCTGTTAAATCTATAGGAAACCCATAAGTGTCATATAATTCGAACGCTTTTTTCCCTGAAACTTCACTTCCTTTGGTGTTTTTGATAACACCATCTAACAATACTAAACCTTGATCTAAAGCGCGTAAAAACGACAGTTCTTCTTCTTTAATTACATTAGTAACTAATTGATTTTGAGATTTTAACTCAGGGAAATATTCGCCCATTTGTTTTGTTAATGTAGCAACCAGTTTGTAAATAAAAGGTTCTTTTACATTTAAAAAAGTAAAACCATAACGAATAGCTCTTCTTAAAATTCGTCTAATTACATAACCTGCACCAGTGTTTGAAGGTAATTGTCCATCAGCAATGGCGAAAGCTACTGCACGAACGTGATCTGAAATAACACGAATAGCAATATCAGTTTCTTCATTTTTACCATAATCATTGTTGGTAATTGCTTCAACTTCTCTAATTAAAGGTGTAAAAACATCGGTATCATAATTAGATTGTTTGTTTTGTAAAACCATACACAAACGTTCAAATCCCATTCCGGTATCAACATGTTGAGCTGGTAATTTTTCTAAGGAACCATCAGCTTTACGGTTAAATTCCATAAATACTAAATTCCAAATTTCCACCACTTGAGGATGGTCCATATTTACCAAGCTTTTACCTGAAACTTTAGCTTTTTCTTCAGCAGATCTAATATCTACGTGAATTTCAGAACAAGGCCCACAAGGTCCTTGAGCACCCATTTCCCAAAAATTATCTTTTTTATTTCCATTAATAATTCGGTCTTCACTAATATATTGTTTCCAAAGGTCATAAGCTTCTTGGTCATAGTCTAAGGCATCTTCTTCAGCACCTTCAAAAACAGTTACATATAAACAATCTTTGTCAACTTTTAAAATATCAACCAATAATTCCCAAGCCCATGCAATGGCTTCTTTTTTAAAATAATCACCAAAACTCCAGTTTCCCAACATTTCAAACATAGTATGGTGGTAGGTATCCTTACCAACTTCTTCCAAATCGTTATGTTTTCCAGAGACTCTTAAACATTTTTGTGTGTCGGCAACACGTTTGTCAATAGCATTTTTCTGACCTAAAAAATATTCTTTAAAAGGTACCATTCCAGCATTGGTGAACATTAATGTTGGGTCATTTTTTAACACCATTGGAGAAGAAGGTACTATCTTATGTTTTTTTGATTCAAAAAAATCTAAAAATTCTTGACGGATTTGTTGTGATTTCATTTGTGATATCTTAGTTTTTGTATGGTCTAATTGTGCTAGTTAAAGTTCTTGTTATTGGTTAAAATAACATTGATTTTAACTGTTTTAATTGTTAATTATTTCCTAAATAAAATGCGTTTTACAACTTTTATAAAACATTTTGTAAATTTGTTAAAAATGCATCACAATATTAGCAAATATTATGACGTTTTATGGTGCAAAAATAACATAATTTATATTTATGGCGAAGGTAAAATATTATTACGACCCTGATTCACTATCCTATCAAAAGATACAGGTTAAAAAGCGAGATACATTTAAAAAGCTTTTGGTAACTATTGTAGGAGCTATTTTGTTTATGTTTTTAGGTTTTTTAGTGTTTTCTCCTTTTTTTGAGTCTCCAAAAGAGAAAGAGATTAAGCGTCAACTAGAGTTTGTAAAATTAAATGAAGAATTACATAGTAAAAAAATTGTTCAACTTGAGAAAATTTTAAGTGAAATTCAAGATAGAGATAATAATATTTATCGTTTATATTTTGAAGTAAATCCTATTCCTGAAGAACAAAGAAGAGCAGGGTTTGGAGGTATAAATAGATATAAAGCATTGGAAGGTTTTGACAACTCTAAAATGGTTATTGATGTTACTAAAAATATGGATATATTATCTAAACAATTATATGTCCAGTCTAAATCATTAGACGAAATTGTAAAATTGGCAGAGAATAAAGAAGGGTTGCTTGCGGCTATGCCAGCAATTCAGCCTGTTAAAAATGAAGATTTAACTAGAATGGCTTCAGGTTACGGTTGGAGATCAGATCCATTTACAAAAGCACGTAAAAAACATTGGGGTATGGATTTTACTTCTCCTGTAGGTACGCCAATTTACGCTTCTGGAGATGGAGTTGTTGAAAGAGCAGACCAAAATTCATCAGGTTATGGTAAGCATATAAGAATTGACCATGGTTTTGGGTTTATTTCTTTGTATGCACATATGAGTAAATACAATGTAAGAAAAGGGCAAAAAGTTAAAAGAGGTAATTTAATTGGTTTTGTTGGAAATACAGGACGTTCTCAAGGACCTCATTTGCATTATGAAATTATAAAAAATGGTGTAAAAATAAACCCTATTGATTTTTACTATGGAAACTTAACTCCTGAAGAATTTGAGGCGATGCAAAAAGCAGCTCAAATAGAAGGACAATCACTAGATTAATGTTTATAGATTTACCAGAGAAAAGATATTATAAAATTGGTGAAGTGGCAAAGGCTTTTGGGCTAAACACTTCACATATACGCTTTTGGGAAAAAGAATTTGATGTTTTAAAGCCTAAAAAAAATAATAAAGGAAATAGATTATTTACACAAGAAGATCTTAAAAATTTAAAGCTTATTTACCATTTAGTTAAAGAAAAAGGCTTTACACTAGAAGGAGCAAAAGGTAAAATGAAAGAAAGCCCTAAAAGTGTAAAAAATAATCATGAAATTATCACTCGTTTAGAGGCTATTAAGGAAGAATTGATTAAAATTAAAAGCCAGATTGATTGATAAATTTTCAGTATTAATTTGTAACAAAATTTAGTATTTAACAACTAATAAAAGAGAATTATAAATAACTTAAAACTATACAAATGAAAAAGTGGTTAATACCTGTAATAATTGTAGCTGTAATTGCATTTGCAATTTATAGAATGGCTGTTGGATTTTATAATACATCAGTTGATTTAGAAGAGAATGCAAAAACTTCATGGTCAAATGTTGAAAGTGCTTATCAGCGTAGAGCAGATTTAATTCCAAATTTGGTTTCAACAGTTAAAGGTTATGCAGCTCATGAAAAAGAAACATTAGAAGGTGTTATTAAAGCGCGTGCAGAAGCGACTAAAACTACCATTGACCCAACGAATATAACTCCAGAAAAAATGGCAGCTTTCCAAAAAGCACAAGATGGTTTAAGTGGAGCACTATCTAGATTGTTGGTTACTGTAGAGAGATATCCAGATTTAAAAGCAAATCAAAATTTCTTAGAGTTGCAAAGCCAGTTAGAAGGTACTGAAAACAGAATTAATGTAGAACGTAATCGTTTTAATACTGATGTAAATGTTTTTAGTAAACACATTAAAAAATTCCCAAATAATATTTTAAATAATTTTATTGGAAATTTTAAAGAAATGGCGCGTTTCCAAGCTGCAGAAGGTAGTGATGTAGCTCCAAAAGTTGAATTTTAATTAAGTCTATGTCTAAAATTGAAGATTTTTTAACAGCTTCTCAAGAAAAACGAATTATAGAGGCCATAAAAACTGCTGAAAAAAATACTTCAGGAGAGATAAGAGTTCATATAGAAAAAAGTACAGAAAAACCTCCAATGGAAAGAGCTTTGGAGGTTTTTCATTTCTTAGAAATGAACACTACAAAGCTAAGAAATGGTGTGTTGCTTTATATTGCCGTTGAAAGTAAGAAATTTGTTATTTTAGGGGATGAAGGCATCAACAATAAAGTGCCTAAAGATTTTTGGGAAACTGAAAAAGAATTTGTACTCTCTCATTTTGCTAAAGGTGAATTTGAAAAAGGAATTGAACAAACCATTATTAAAGTTGGAGAAAAATTGAAAGATTTTTTCCCTTACCAATCAAACGACACAAACGAATTATCGAATGAAATTTCTAAAGGATAGATTAAACTTTTTAAATATATTATTGTTGTTTTTATTGATAACGAACAATGTATTTTCACAAAATATACCAAATAAACCAAGTTTTATACCTGCGTTAATAGATAGTACAAATACATTAACTGCAAGTGAGAAATCAGCATTAGAAACAAAATTAATTAGCTATAGTGATTCTACTTCTACGGAATTATTTCTAATAATAATGCCTTCAACATCTGGTGAAAACATAAATCTTTACGCAACAGAACTTGGTCATAAATGGGAAATTGGTCAAAAAGGAAAAGATAATGGTGTTGTTATATTGTTAGCAAAAGAGGATCGAAAAATAGCAATTCAAACAGGTTATGGAGTTGAACATTTGTTAACGGATGCTTTATCTAAAAGAATTATAGAAAATATCATTTTACCTGAATTTAAAAAAGGAGATTATTATGCGGGTCTTGATAAAGGTACAGATGTAATATTTGAAATTTTAAAGGGAGAATATAAGGGCGAACCAAACAAAGGAAATAGTAAGGGAGGTTTTTCAATTCTACCAATTATTATCATCATATTTTTCCTAATCATTGTTTTTTCAAGAAAGAATAAAGGAGGAGGAAACAACAGAGGAAACAAAAGAAATGCTGCTACGGATATTTTAACAGCCATTCTTTTAAGTGGAGCCGGACGTAGTTCTAGTGGTGGTTTTGGAAGCGGTGGCTTTGGAGGAGGTTCAAGCGGTGGTGGCTTCGGTGGTTTTGGTGGCGGTGGCGGCTTTGGTGGCGGTGGCGCTAGCGGAGGTTGGTAATATTCTAGCTTAAATACACTTTTTTCTAAATTTAAATTAAAGTTGATTAAAGTCATCTTTGATTTGAACATAACCATTTAACTTCGCAGCTTGTTAATTAAATTTCAAACAAGAAATGAATACATATGTTGAATTAGTTAAAGAGTATCCAATATACAGCGCAATGATTCAATTTGCAGTACTTGGAACTTTAGGTGATATTTTTTCAAAATGGATGCAACAAGGCAAAATATATACCCCTTATAATGTTTCTATTGTCATTTTAAAAATGTTGGAATGGGCAATTATTGCCATTACTATTAAATATGCATTCGTTGGTTTTCAGGGATTTGTTGATGGTTTAGTTTCTCATCATTTATTGCCTGAACTCAATAATTTTGGAAGAGCATTTACGGTTTCAGCAACAATGAATTTACAATACGGATTATTCTTAGTTATTTTTCACCGCTTTTTGGATAATTTAATTTCGAAACAAAATAATTGGAAAAACATAGATAAAGGAATGCTTTCCTTAGTATGGTTTTGGATTCCTGCACATACAATTACGTTTATGTTAGATAAACCATATCAAATAGGTTTAGCAGCTATTTGGAGTGTTGTTTTGGGTTTTATATTGGGATATTATAATCGAGAAAAATAAGCTTTAAATTTCATTTTGGAAAAGAAGCTAAATACATTTATATCAATTTTTATTCATCAAAGCTTTTAGTTTTTTAATTAAAATTACAGCAATAGCACCTCCTAAAAATGAAACTAAAGTATTGATAGTAAGTAAATTGAAATTAACACTTCCAAAATGCATTATTGCATTTGGGTCAAAGCCCAGCCTTCCGAAAGATTTAATTAATAAAACGCTTCCAAATACACCTGCAATTGTGTTTCCGGTAATACCCAAAGTGTATTTTTTAAGAATTAATCCAGCTACATTAGCACCAATTATTCCAACAATAATGCTAATTAATGAAATTAAGGTGTGTGTCATAAAATATCAACATTTTAATGTCCGTAATCCATTTTATCTACTTTTCCGCTCATCAATTTATTTTGAGTAATTAAATATACAGCAACAAGAATAAGACCAATAATTCCCCAGCCTAATGCAACTGATAAGCCATATTCAGGTGCAGCGGTATTGTATATTGTTAAAGATTCATTTTGGTTATGAGTTGAAGGTAAGATTACTGGAAATAAAGAAGCTAAAGAAGAAGTTATACCGCCAAGTATCACTAGTGTAGATAGGATAAAACCGTGAATGTCTTTTTTTAATTTTTTGATAAAAAATAGCCCAAATAACCCTAAAAAATAAATAATTGGAAATACTATTAAATAAGGTTTGTCAATAAAATTATCTAAAGAATTTGGATTCACTATTTGCCAAACAAGTAATGAAATTATTGTTAAAGCGAATAATAATATATTTAGTTTAAAGATTACAGTTTTTAACTGATTGTTTATCGATGAATTAGTTTTTAAAATAATCCAATTTGCTCCATGAATTGCTAAAGTTACCACAGAAATTAACCCAATAATAATAGTAAACCAGTCAATAACGCCAGGAGTTTCGCTTAACGGACTAAAACTGCTATCCCATAATGGTAAGAAAAAATAATGCCCCTCAAAAGCTGCGACACCATTTTCAATTGCACCTAAATTTACGCCTCTAACAACATTTCCTAAGGCTATTCCAAAAAATAAAGCTAATAATAAGCTAGAAACACCAAAGGATTTATCCCAAATGTCTTTCCACATTTGAAAATTAAATTGGCTTCTAAACTCTAAGCCAATAGCTCTAAAAATAATTAACCATAAAACTATGATTAGAGGTAAGTAAAATCCACTAAAAACGGAAGCATAAAATGTTGGAAATGCCATAAAAAGTAATCCTCCACCAGCAACAAGCCATACTTCATTAAAATCCCAAAATAAACCTGCTGATTTTGTAATAACTTCTTTGTCTTTTTCTGTTTTAGCTAAAAATAAATGTATGATACCTGCTCCAAAATTATAACCATCTAAAATAAAGAAGATAGCGAAAACAACTGAAATTATAATATACCAAAATACTTCCATAATTTAATGTTTTTGTGGTGTTGGGCCTTGATGAATTGTTTTACCTACGAGTACTAAAAATAACAAGCCAAGTAACATATACAAGGCAACAAAACCTAGTAATGTAAATAAAGTATTTCCTGATGATACATTTGGAGATACACCTTCACTTGTTTTTAATAACCCATAAACTAAATAAGGTTGTCTTCCTAATTCAGTAGTATACCAGCCTGTAATATTTGCTATATATGGGAAAGGAACTAAGAACATTATTGACCAAAGTAAGGGTTTGAAAGAATATAGTTTTTTTCTCCATAAAAAGAAAACAGCTAAACCCATTATAGCTATAAAAATAGTCCCTAAACCAACCATAATATGATAGGAATAATAGAGAGCAGGAATATTAGTGGGCAATTCTTCTTTTTTAAATTGATCCATTCCTGGAATTTGTTTATTCCAGTCTTGATACGTTAAAAAACTAAGAATATTTGGAACGGCTATTTTATTGTCTAATTTTTTTCGCACCATATCAGGTTGTCCAATAAGCACAATTTCAGCTCCTGCTTCTTCTGTTTCAAAAATTCCTTCCATTGCGGCAAATGCGGCAGGTTGATATTTAGCAACATTTTTAGCGTTCAAATCTCCTGTTGGGAAAGCAAGTAGTAAACTTGAAACTAAACCGAAGATTACACCAGTTTTTAAAAATAACTTTCCGTATTCAATGTTTTTATTTCTTAATACATAAAAAGCTCCAATACTTGCAACTACGAAAGATGAAGTCACTAGAGATGCAAGTTGATTATGTAAGAAAGCGGGTAATAACCAAGGATTACTAAATAGCGCTGAAAAATTTTCTAGTACAAATTTACCATTATCTAAAATTTCATAACCAACAGGGTGTTGCATCCAAGCATTGGTGGCCAAAATTAAATATCCACTAGCCCAAGATCCTAAAAAGACTAAAAAACCTGTTAAAAAATGTAACTTTTGCCCCATTAGTTTTTCACCAAAAATAAATAAGGCTAAGAATGAAGATTCTAAAAAGAAAGAAAACAAACCTTCCATAGCCAAGGTTTGACCTATGATACCTCCGGTAAGTTCAGAAAATTTAGCCCAATTGGTTCCAAATTGAAACTCCATAGGAATTCCAGTTACAACTCCCATTGTGAAATTAACAGCAAAAATTTTCATTAAAAATTTAGCTGCATTATTGTATTTTTCAATATTAGTTTTTAAAAATCGCCATTTATAATAAACAATTATTAAAGAAAGTCCCATTGTTAACTGGGGAAATATATAGTGAAAAGTGATAGTAAATGCAAATTGCAATCTATCGTAGAAAATCATATCTTCCATAATGTTTCTGATTTTTAAATCAGAAACAAAATTACAATTTTATTAGTAATACTATGTTCTTTAGATAACATAAGAAGTTAAAAAATGAGTAATTGAAACGTGATGATGCCTAACTTTTAATTTATAGAATGCCAATAAAATAATATTAGAAAAGAAAGTTATAATTAATTACTTCTGTCTAAAATAAATTACGATTGGCACACCTTTAAAATCATAAATTTCACGCAATTTGTTTTCAACAAAACGTTTGTATGGCTCTTTAACGTATTGTGGTAAGTTACAGAAAAACACAAACTGAGGTGTAGGTGTTGGTAGCTGCATACAATACTTTATTTTAACAAATTTACCTTTAATAGCAGGTGGTCCATGATGTTTTACAATATCTAGCATAGTCTCATTTAACTTACTAGTTGGAATTCGTTTTTTTCTATTTTCAAAAACTTCAACAGCAGTTTCAATTGCTTTAAAAATACGTTGTTTGGTTAAGGCACTAATAAATAAGATTGGAACATCTGTAAATGGAGCAATTTCTCTTCTAATCTTAGCTTCAAAATCACGCATGGTATTGGTTTCTTTTTCAATCAAATCCCATTTGTTCACTAAAATTACAACACCTTTTTTATTTTTTTCGGCTAACCAAAAAATATTTTCATCTTGTCCTTCAAAATCACGAGTAGCATCAACAACTAAAATAGCAACATCACAATATTCAATGGCTCTAACCGCTCTCATTACCGTGTAAAATTCTAAATCTTCTTTTACTTTTGATTTTTTACGAATTCCGGCTGTATCAACCAAATTAAAATCGAATCCAAAACGGTTGTATTTTGTATCTATAGAATCACGAGTAGTACCTGCAATATCAGTAACAACAAATCTATCTTCACCAATTAAAGAATTGATAAAAGATGATTTCCCTGCATTAGGTCTACCAACCACAGCAAAACGAGGTAAAACATGTTCTTCCTCAGCTTCATCTTCTAATTTTTCAGCTAAAGCATCTAATAATTCGCCAGTTCCACTTCCGTTCATTGAAGAAATTGTATAGTATTCTCCTAAACCAAGATTGTAAAATTCAACAGCATCTGCATCACGCATAGCATTGTCAACTTTATTAATTGCCATAAAAATTGGTTTTTTCACTTTACGTAAAAGATTGGCAACTTCAGTATCCATTGGAGTAATTCCACATTCTACATCAACAACAAAAACGATAATATCAGCTTCATCAATAGCTAATTGAACTTGCTTTCTTATTTCTTCTTCAAAAACATCATCTGAGCCAATTGCGTAACCACCAGTATCAATTAGTGAGAAATTTTTTCCATTCCAATCACTTTTCCCATAATTTCTGTCACGTGTAACACCACTTATTGAATCAACAATTGCCTCTCTTCTTTGTACTAGGCGATTAAATAAAGTTGATTTTCCAACATTAGGTCTTCCTACAATGGCTACAATATTACTCATTAGGTTTTTTTTAATTTTTTGCAAAAGTAAGTAATTTTAATTTGAAAATTAGAGTATTACGATCTCTAAATTAGTTATTTGATAAAAAATAGTATATTTCAATCCTAAAAAAAAATCAAACAATGAGTGAGCAAAAGAATAGCGATGTTTTTTTACGTCCGAGGTTTAAAATGAATTTTAATGAAAGTCAACAAGAATTATTAAATAAGTTTAAGAAAAACTTAGAAGATGGAAACTGTAAATATTGTAGTAAAATTGTTGATGGACATATTGTAATTGATGTTCCTGTTGAAGAAAATCATTTTTGGTCACCACAGTTAAATATTGAAATTGAAAAAATGGAAGATAATAAAACCATTGTTAAAGGCTTATTTGGACCAAAACCACAAGTTTGGACTTTGTTCATGTTTTTTCATTTTGCGGTAGCGGTTGCTTTTATTGGTTTTTCGGTAATGGCTTATGTGCAATGGACATTAAAAAGTGATTATATGTTTGCTTTAATTGTGGTAATTGGGTTGCCAATATTATGGATAGTCATGTATTTTTTAGGGCGTTTGGGAAAAAAAACTGGGCACAAACAAATGAATGAACTTCATGAATTTATGATGAAAACATTAGATGAATAAGGTTTGAAGTTTTATAAGTGCAAAGGTGAAAAAGTTCAAAGCTTGAAAGTTTAAAAGCTAAAGTTTATAGTTGAAAGAATAAAATTCAACAAAAAACACCCAAACTTTATATTAGATATAACTAATCGTTATAACCAAAACGACGTAATTGTCGTTTATCACTTCTCCAATTTTTATTTACTTTAACATACAATTCTAAGTGAATTTTTTTGTCGAAGAATTTTTCTAAATCTTTACGAGCTTCAATACCAACACGTTTTAAAGCAGCTCCTTTATGACCAATAATAATTCCTTTCTGAGTTTCACGTTCCACCATAATAACGGAACGTATTTTAATAATTTTTTCACTTTCAAAAAATTCTTCAGTATCAACTTCTACTGAATAAGGAATTTCTTTTTTGTAATGTATTAATATTTTTTCACGAATTGCTTCGTTTACAAAAAAGCGTTCAGGTTTATCTGTTAATTGATCTTTTGGATAAAAAGCTGGAGACTCAGGTAAAACTTCTAGGATTCTATTAAATACACCTTCTACATTAAAATTTTCAAGTGCTGATATTATTGAAACTTCAGCATTTGGAACTTTCTCTTTCCAATACAATAATTTTTCTTCAACCTCTTCTTGAGAAGAAGTATCTATTTTATTAATTAATAAAAGAACTGGAATTTTGGAATTTTGAATTTTACTAAAGAATTTTTCATCTTTTAATTCTCTTTCACCAATTTCAACCATATAAATAAGTACATCAGCATCTTCAAAAGCCGATTTTACAAAACCCATCATAGATTCTTGTAATTCATATGCTGGTTTTATAATTCCGGGAGTGTCAGAAAAAAGGATTTGAAAATCTTCTCCATTAACAATTCCTAAAATTCGGTGTCTGGTTGTTTGTGCTTTTGAAGTGATAATTGATAATCGTTCACCAACAAACGCATTCATAAGTGTTGATTTACCAACGTTTGGATTGCCAATAATATTTACATAACCTGCTTTATGCTTCATTTTCAATATTTAAGGGTGCAAAGGTACTCTTAAATATTTTTATTTTAATAAAACTTATTGGTTTTTTAAAAAAAAGTGTATCTTTGCAGTCGAAATCGCGGGATAGAGCAGTAGGTAGCTCGTCGGGCTCATAACCCGAAGGTCACAGGTTCGAGTCCTGTTCCCGCTACAAAGCAAAACCCATTAACTATAATTAGTTGATGGGTTTTTTTATTTCATCAAATTTGAGCTATTAAATTTTTCTAATTCTTGCATTATACTATTAGAACTTTTCTCTGCTAGCTCGATTAAACCTTCTTTAAACGAATTGGTTATCTTTGAGCAACAAAATGACATGTTTTGAAATACGATTTGCTAATGACTAAGAATTTTTAAAGCCACAAAATTTACAATGCCAATGGTGATTTAAACAAACGTTGGTATGTCTATTTTTCTTTCCGAAATCCAGAAACTGGGGAATTTGGACGGATGAAAAACATATATGGAAAGTCTAATACCTATAAAACCAAGGAAGGGTTACCTTTCTCTTTTAACCGATTTATCTAAGAAAATTATTGGCACTTTTAAAGAAGGGTTTGATCTTTATCAAGATAATATTGCTTTATATGCAGAAGAAAAGTTATATAGGTTTCTTCTCTTGAAAAAAATCAAAAATATTGTTCCAATAGTTGAAGAACCTAAAATGACTTTAAAAGAAGCATTTGATTTTGGGTTAAAGCTGAAAGAAAAATTAATTAATCCAACTACCAAATGAAATTAAGGCAAATAACAACCCTATAAAAATAAAAAGTCTATCATTGAATCTATCTCCATTTAACAAGTATATAAATTAATCCTAAACCTTTTTTGTTTCTTAAGTTCTAAAAACAAAATTTTGTTTTAAGAACTTAAGAAAGTTACTATCAACATTTCAATAAGGATAATTACAATTAAATTTTCACACTACATAATAGTTAACTTTTTTTATTTAAATCTTTCACCTTTTTTATATATATGTTTCTCTTTTAATTTTCCATTTTCCTTATACAATTCAGATATTCCATCTAATAAACCATTCTTAAAATTTAATTTTTCTTTTAATTTTCCATTTTCATAATACTCCTCATAAATACCATTTTGAAAACCGTCTTTAACTTCAAATTTAATTTTGATATTTTCATTATTGTGATTTTCATAAATAAAACCATTGTACTCGTCTCCATCCAAAAAAAATCTGAAGTGTTTATCCTTTTCTTCAACTTCAATATTTGAGAGCTGTACTTCGTTTTGAGAACTCAATAAATTAAGTGTTGCTAAACTGATAAGTAAAAAGATAATTGATGTTTTCATGATGTAATATATTAATTAACTTAAAATTAATTCATGGAAAATTTTACTGCAATGATCTGTATCATATAATTATAGTATGATATCAAAATTTTATATGAGCAATTTTTTGAACTTGTTATTGTAAGATCCTTTTTTTAAAATGAATAAAGAAGAGTTGTTGGTTCTAATTTATTGGAAATCAGATTGATTTAATTTCGTTTTTATTTTTTTATTTTAGTATTGGACCTTTAAAACGTATGGTCATGAAAACGGTAAATAAAATTCAATTACTTCTTACAATATTTTCTACCCTCTTATTTGTAAATTTTTCACTTTCTCAAATACCTCCCAAAAATGATATTGAAGAAATGAACTTAAATGGAAAAGTGAAATCCATAAAACTAAATACATATGAAGTTATTAAAAAAAATGGGGAGATAAACAAAGGGAAAATTATTATAGATTATGAATCAAGTCAATATTTTCTTTTCGATACAAAAGGAAACAAAATCGAAAAAAGTTCGTATAAATACGAATTGGATGGGAGTATAGATAAATATTCATACAAATATGATGATAACGGAAATAAAACTGAAGAGAACCAATATTTCTATAAAGATACCACTGAATGGAAATTAAGTAAAAAACATGTCTACAAGTACGATAATAAAGGAAATTTAATTGAAGAAGGGGATTACTTTTCTGGCAATATAAACAGTAATATCACTAATAAATTCACTTATAAATATGATGATAAAGGAAATATAATTGAACAGTGTTATACACATGGTGATTTTAAGAATATATATACTTACGTTTATGATGATAAAGGAAATATGATTGAAGAGAATCTTTACAATTATTCAGGGAGTGATGATAAAGGATATAGTACAAAACGAATTTTTAAATATGATAAT